>Ga0207644_10000005_pt1 | contig 441948 bp, 421 predicted proteins | sample KBSS73metaG_FD_184326 | JGI IMG/M metagenome (GOLD analysis project Ga0207644, IMG submission 184326) | Switchgrass rhizosphere microbial communities from Kellogg Biological Station, Michigan, USA - KBS S7-3 metaG (SPAdes) (version 2) | ecosystem: Host-associated > Plants > Roots >... | reverse complement strand
TACGGGCCTTTTCGGCTTCGCAGACCGCATTGACCGGCGGTGTAGCACTGCAGCCTGACACGCCGTTGGCTGCCAGCAAGCACATCATAGCGAGGCGCCTTTCGGCAGGCTTCGTTATGCTCATGCGCCCACTTTCCCCCATCATCCACCTTCCGGCAACTTGCGTTGAATCACACGGGCTGGTGTTCTTCATCCCCAACCTTGTTGCCATTCCGGCCGGTCCGGACACGACAACATTGCGGACATCAAGCGCCTCCGCATTGCCGCCAAGTGCGTTTTGCAATTTCGTCCACAAGATCGACATCCCCGCATAGGGTCAGCCCAAGGTAAGTCTCTGCTTGAACTGTTAGAGCACTGCCTCCCAAGGTTACCGAGCGAGAGACAACCTCTTGCGAACCGCCAAGCGCCCAAGACGCGTCGTCGAATGCGGCTCCCATTTCGCGGAGGATTGCCACGAGTGCGTGCTGGAGCGCCTCGTCGTGCTCAGGCCCAAGGTTCACCGTTTTCGTCATGGCCCCGGTATAGCGCGAAATGTCTGCTTACCCCAACGTTCCAGACGTTCAGCCGCCCAGGCAGGCGCCCTGAATCCGGACTGTCCGGATCTGAGGACCGGAGAGGGCCGCCTGAACGGCCGCTATGTTGGGGGAAGCAGACACGCCACTACCATGCGATTGGCGCTCTGGTGTTGTTGCTCATCTTGACGTTCGGCAGCAGCTAATACTGCTGCCGAACGCTTACCTCAAACCAGATCTGCGCGGGGCCCCGTAAGCCCTATTGGCCAAACCGGTAGCGCAGCTGGAGCGACACAATGCGGGGAGCGCCTCGCAGGGATGAAAAGTATCCGTTACCGGCAGACGAACCAAACGAGCCATAATCGTACTTTGCGTTGAAGACGTTGGTGGCAACCAGCGTCGCGTCGAGCCCGGTCCCGCCGACACCCTTAATGCCGATGTTAGCGTCTACCGTGGTCTTCCCGGCGATATAAAAATCGCCCTCGAGGTACTTCGAGGTGTAACGAAGATCGCTATTGAATGAGAGACGGCCGCCAAGAACATCGTGCGGGTATTCAAAGAAAATGCCTGCGGTTGCCGTCCACTCGGGCTGCTGCCGGAGAACAAACGGAGGAAGAGCACGATTGTTTGCTGCATACACTGCAGCCAGATTTGGGTCGTTCGCGATCCCCTTAGCCGTAAAGTCGACGTAAGACAGACCTCCGCTCAACGTCAAACCTTCGATAGGGGAGAGTGCCGCCGCCGCTTCAAAGCCCTGAATGACCGACCTGCCGGCGTTGACGTAGGTGGTCGCGGCCGGCACTGCCACACGGCGGCCTGGCTGGCCGGAGGCAGTAACGCACGCCGGTGCAGTCGATCCAGGGGTATTCGCCGCCTGGGGGACGCAGCCGATAGTCGCGCCGATGAGACCCGAGGTCTGGAACGGGATTTGCACATCCTTGTCCCAGCCGCGGAACAGAGCGACGTCGAAGCTGCCGCTCATTCCCCCGCCTCGCCAGCGAAGCTTGGCGCCGAGTTCGACATCGTCCAGCGTCTCTGGCCTGAAAGTCTGGACGCTCGACAAGAATGCGTCGTAGAGCGGCGAGTTGTAGCTACCGGCGCGGTAGCCCCGCCGAGTGGCAGCATAGATCAGCGTTGAAGGCGTGATCTGCCAGTTCAAGCCGAGGTTGTAGGTGCCCTTGTTGAAGTGGACCGGCGGCAGAATCGCTGTGGTTGACGACGTTGCCAGCGAGGGCCCCAAGTTGCGTGCCCTGCAAGCTTGCTCGCCCGGTATCGGGTTGGCGGCCGTGCCTCCCACCAGCCCCGTCGTGCTTGAGGCAAAGACTTGCTGAGCGACGCAGCCACCGCTCGTATCCCATGTCTGGCGATAACCCGCAGTGAGTGACAGCCCTTCTGCCAGCCAGTCTAGAGAATAGTCCAGCTGACCGTAGATCGCCTTGCTAGTGTCAGTGAAGTACGAATATCCGATCGTGTGCGAAACACCGAAGAAGACATTGACCTCCAGGTCCTGGGTGCCGCCAGGTCCGTTCGGCGATTGTTTGAAGTAGAACCCGCCGATAGTGTACTTCAACTTGTTGTTAAAGGCTGACCCGGAGAGCTGGAGCTCCTCGGTCATGATCTTTGTCTGGATAAGATTGCGGGTATCCAGAATGTCCATTGGGGTTCCGTCGTTGTCCCCGACGGTCAAGCTGTCGTTAGTGCGATAGCCGAAGATGTTTTTCAGCGTCATGTTGTCGCTGAGATTGATGGTAGTCGTGTTGGAAATGCCCCAGATTTTCGTAACCGAATCCCAAGGGTCGAAGTTGGCGTACGTGACTTGCTCGCCATCACTGTCTGCCTGCTGCTGAAAAAGCCGGTAGTCGCACACCGCGCTAATCCCGCACTGTGCCAGACGCACGATATTGCCGCCCAAGGGGGGGACGAGTGCAGCGATGATAGCGGCAGGTGACCGAAGATAGATGGTTGGATTGGGCGCAACACCTCGAATGCCGTTCGGAAAGAAGGTGTTAAAGCTGCCGGCAGCCGAACCCCGCACTTTGGTGTAATCATACACGGTGACGTTCTTGATGGTGTCGGTTGGCTCGATGAGCAGCGACGCTCGGAATGAGGTCGACTCGAACTGGTCGGTATTGTGCCTGGAAGGCACCAGCGAAGGTTGTGTGGCGATCCCGGTGACAGGATCGAGCGTATACTTCGAATACTGGTAAGTCTTGACGTAGTCGGCGCTGTAGTCCTGCTGGCCGGCCAACCGGAGTGCGATCTTGTCACCCAGAGGAACATTGATGGCGCCTTCGATCCGGCGCTTGTTGTACTGGCCGAGTTCGCCCTCTGCATAGCCGCCAAAGGTGTGGGTGGGCGCCTGCGAGTAGGTCAGAATGGCCCCTCCGATCGAGTTGCGACCGAACAGCGTGCCCTGCGGTCCCTTCAGGACCTGAATGTTGGCCATGTCGTAGGTTGGTATCGTCGAGCCGTAGGTCGGAAGCGGAACCTCGTTGAAATAGGTCAGCACGCCTGGCGAGACGTTGCCGGTGACGCCGCGGCTCTGACCACGAATGGTCACAAAGACGTTGGTGCGCGAGCCGCCGCCGGTGATGTTCAGGCCTGGTGTCAACTTGGTGAGATCGGTCAAGTTCTGAATGTGCTTCGTCTCAATCTGCGCAGCTCCGAACGCGGTCACCGAGACTGGCACCTTGCTAATATCTTCGGCGCGGCGCCGGGCAGTGACAACAATGTCTCCATTGGAGCTGTCCGCGACATTGCCATTCGAAACGTCAGTTGGGATCATTGCGCCTTGCGCTGAGGCCGCGGCGGGTCCTGATACATCCTGGGCCAGTGCCGTGCTCCCCCACAGCAGCGCACCCACACAACTCGACAACGTCAATGCGACCTTCGCGTTCATTGCAGCCTCCTCTCGTCGTGGTTTGTTGTTTTTGACGTCTTTTGAACCGTGTCGCCCCCGTGAGCTCGTGGAATCGTCCAGAAATGCGCCTCGATGGCGCGAGAATCACGCTTATGGTTGCGGCTAACGGTTTCGAACACAAACGTCTTACCAAAGTGGCCGCTGGAGGTAGGCAGCCCGCCGGTCGCGGACCATTGCCTCCCGTTCCTTCGGGGTGACCCGGCGCGTGTCGACCGGCAACAGCTTGGGCAGTTCCGCGAGCTTGACCTTGCGCATGGCGGGCACGACCTGAGATGAGCAGTCCGTCCACCGGCCCTGGAGCACACCCGCCGGATTACCCGCGGTGTCGAGCCAGTTCATTACGCCCGGATCGCGGTTCGCAATCACGATCCGCAGGACACCGTCCTTGTCTACCGCATACTGCGCGCCGTTGAGACTACTCTGGTTGTCGATCCAGTTGGTCGTCTCGTAGATCTCATTGGTCAGGATCATTGAGGAATAACGGCAGCGCTCGGGAACCTTGGCTTCGACGATCAGGGCCTCGTCTGGTTGCAGATCATAGACCCCTTCGTAGTAGAACTGGCCTTCGAGTGCTCCGCCATTGGTGACGTCGAGCACGCGGAGCTTGTTGACGTAGCCCTCATCTCGCATTTGCTCCGCGTGGTTCACGAGGAATGCAGCCATGAAGTAGGCCTGCCGGGGAATGGCGGCGAGCCGCCGCTCCAACTCAGCTGCAGGAGCTCTGGGCTTGTTGACGGGAACATCAAGGCGCTCGATCGACACCGTGGGATCGACCTCGTTCGCCCAGTCCTGGCCAACCTGCCGCAATAGCAGGCTACTGGTCGTGGATTCGAGATGCCACCAGTCGCCGGTGTATCCGACGGGGCGGGTCGGACTGAGAATTACGTCAAAACGGCCGTCGGGGCCGACGGCCAGCTTCGAGAAGTCCGAGTAGGCGAGCGCCCGGACACCGCCACCTGTCTGGTCTGGGGTGGGGCCAAGTTGCGCCATTTTAGTGATCGTCAGACTGCCGGGTTTGCCGCGCAGGCGATAGATGCCACCGGGAGTGATGATTGCGCGCTTGTAAATCGTATCGGCATTCGGCTGCCCAAGGTTGAGGTAGTAATTGATGTGCGCAAAGAACGCGGGGTGATCCCCATCCTGCCCCAGGGCCTCAATCATCTGCTGAGTCAGCGCCTCCAGCATCAGTCGTGAGAGCTCGGCGCGCGTCTGCGGATTGTCGCGCAGGCGTTTTGGCGCACTCTGGTAGAGTCTTGCCCACAGGTCGTGCACGTCGCTCGCGAAGCGATCCCACGCCGCGTTGGCCGGAGCTGCCGGGGCGGGCGGCAAGCTGGTCGCGACGGGACGGGGCGGCGGGATGGTACTCGCAGCTGGCATCTGCGCTGAGGCGGCGGTACCCGCCAAGACCATTGCCAAGGTGCCGGAAAATCTCATTCCCGCGACGCCCATCATAGTTCTCCTCACCCATTTCCGTTCTGCCCGTTCTCCGGCAGTTGCCGGCCCAAGCTTGGTTCGTTAATTCATGCTGACACATGTCCATGGGATGGTCAAATCCGGGCGTTTATCCTTTGTTTTGAGCGATTCCAGTGATGTTGGATCTGCTGTCCGCAGGCCTGCGCACCTTACACCATGACTTGGCAAGGTGCTGCCTGTCCAATCGCAATTCGTCGCTACTTGGCGGAGCTCAGCTCGTGATCATCTGCCTCATTCAGCAAGTATCTGCCACTCCGCCAGTCTCATCAGGTAAACGTCCGCAGCTTCCGCGAAGAGTGACCGCTTTGTGGTCGTGTCCGGACTGTCCGCTTAACCCAAGTCCAGCCGTCCCGTCTGCAACCTGACGACTGCCATGACCTTCCCTCCACGCGACCACCTTCGGTCGCAGGAGAATGACCATGGGACACTCAGATCTTGACCCTGCCGTCCATGAGCGGCGGCCGTGGAACGCCGGGAAGAATGTCGGCCCGAAGCGTCCCCTTCGACCGCGAGACATATGGGCCATTCGGTTCTTCTTAGATGAACATCGACGCCTCCGAGACCGTGCTCTTTTCGACATTGCCATCGACAGCAAGCTGCGGGGATGTGACCTCGTCAAACTTCGCGTGGGCGATCTCGTCAGCCACGGTAGCGTGCGCGAACGGGCAACGGTGATCCAACAAAAGACCGGACGCCCGGTTCAGTTCGAGATCATGGCCGAGGCGAGAAAGAGTCTCGATGCTTGGCTGATCAGGCGGGAAGGCGCGTTTCGGGATTTCGCGTTTCCGAGTCGCGTTGACTATATGGGCCATCTCAGCACGCGACAGTACGCCCGACTGGTCGACGAATGGGTATCCGCCATCGGGCTTGATTCGAGGGCGTTTGGAACTCACTCGCTCCGACGGACGAAGGTCTCGCTAATCTACAAAGCTACGGGAAACCTCCGAGCCGTGCAGATCCTGTTGGGTCACACGAACATCGAGAACACCGTCCGGTACCTCGGCGTCGACATCGATGATGCACTGACCCTGTCGGAGCGCACCGAAATCTGAATGCCTGCCGGTCCCGGCCTCGTGCGGGGACCGGCACCGCCGACCAAGCGGACCTTCAGGCGCCATTTTCATCTGCCCGAAAGCGGACCTTCGCACCGACGCATCTAAATGGATTGGATGGAGGTAAGACCCTCTCCGTATCTCAGACTTGGTTGCGACGGAAACAGCCTATTGAATGGTCGTTGATGATTCCGACCGCCTGCATCCAGGCATAGACGATCGTCGGCCCGACAAACTTGAAGCCGTGGCGCTTCATCTCCTTCGAGATTGTCTCCGACAGCGGCGAGTTGGCGATCCACTCGCGGCCGCTGCCCTGGATCGGGCTCCCGTCAGTGAATGACCAGCAGAAGTCGGCGAAGCTCTCGCCGCGCCCGGCCATGTCGCAATAGATTCGCGCACCGGCTATCGTCGCCCGGATCTTGGCCTGGGCGCGAACGATGCCAGGGTCGGCCATCAATCGCGCGACATCGTCTTCGCCGAAACTTGCCACCTGCGCTGGATTGAACCCGGCGAAGGCTTTTCGAAACGCTTCCCGCTTTCTGAGAACGATGATCCAGGCGAGGCCAGCTTGAAACCCCTCGAGCATCAGCATTTCCCACAGCATGCGCGCGTCATGTTGAGGCACGCCCCACTCCTGGTCGTGATAGTCGGTCATCAAGGCATCGCCTTCGGCCCAGGTACATCGGACGTGCTCCTCGGTCATCTTGCCGTCCTTCATCAAACAGTCGGAACCGTACCGCCGTCGATCACGTATTCGGCGCCCGTGATCGTGCCGGCCCGATCGGACGCGAGAAACGCGATCAGGCTCGCCACCTCCTCAGGTTTCGACGGCCTGCCGATGGGGATGCCGCCGAGCGAGTCCATGATCATCTGCTTTCCTTCCTCGATGCTGACACCGTGCTCCGCTGCCAGCCGCGCCGCCAAGTGCCCGGACGACTCCGTTTCGATCCAGCCAGGCGAGACACGCACGACGCGCACCCCCTTGGGCGAAACTTCCTTCGAGAGGCTCTTGCTGTAGGTCGATAGCGCCGCCTTGGCGGCTGCGTAAGACGTGGTCGCCTCGGGCAGCGGCAATACGCGCTGAATCGAACTCACATGGATCACGACGCCGCTGCCGCGCGCCGTCATGTCAGGAACGAGCTCCCGATCGAGGCGCACTGCGGGCATGAGGTTGAGATCGAGCTCCTGCCACCATTGCACGTCATCGAGCGCGGCAAAGCCTCCCGCCGGAGATGACGAGCCGCCCAGCATATGGACAATGACGTCGATGCCGCCCATCCTCTCGCGCACGGCTTCGGCCAGGATCGCGCAGTCTTCCGACCGCGTGAGGTCCGCGGCGACGAACTTAGAGGCAGCCAAGGTTTCGGGCCGGGTCCGGGCGGTCGTCAGGACTTGGGCGCCGAGCTCCTCGAACAGGGCCACCGTGGCGGCGCCCGCACCGCGGGTGCCGGAGGTGATCAGCGCGCGCTTGCCTGCAAGAGTGACGAACGGGATCATGGGATGACCTCCAGTTCGGAGATCTTTTCGCGCTCGAGGACAAAGAAGAAGCGAACGTCGACAGGGCTGCCGGGAAAGTCGCCAGCAAGATGGCTGGCAACGACGATCCGGCCAGCTTCCTCAGCGATCGAGAATGGCTCGCTCGTATAGGAGTAGTTCGCCGGCGAATCATTCTTCCACCGGCGGATCGTGTCGCGTCCGGTGTAGGTATGGCCCTCGTCCTTGACGACAGCGGCCGGGGTAGGCGGCTTTGACGACCTCGGCGCGGGCGGCCAGGGACTGGACGCGGTGCTCAATACCCTGCCTGCCTTCGCCAACGGCACGACGGGGGCGCCGGGTGGGTGGTCGCTGGTCGGCGAGCGTGGCCCCGAACTGATCAACCTGCGCCCTGGCGCTCAAGTGATGCCCTCGCCTGCCACGGCGGCCCTTATGAAGCCGATGCAGTTCGCCCGGAACGACAACTCCGGCGGCGACACGCATATTCACCTGACGATGGTGGCGAGCGGCAACCCGAGGGCCGATCGGGAGAGCGCAACCCAGGCCGCCAATGTGCTGCGGCAGAAGCTGCGGCCGATCAGGGCGTGAAAGTTCCGGCCCTTCCTACTCCCGCTCTTTCTTTGGCCGAGGAGGCTTTTGAGCGCGCTTATCAGCGTTGGCGCGCTGAGCTTGTTTCCGAGGACCCGGACGGTCGCCCGTGGGCAAGCTGGAGCGGTACCGAGCTATTCCAACTGTGGCTAGATGAGGTGTCTTCGTCAGCGCCTCATGCGCCTTAAACAGGTCGATAGTGAGGTTCTGCAACCAGAAACCCCGCTCGAACAACTCCAGGCTGCTCACCATGGCAGGAAGAGGAGCATCAAGCGGGTCCTCGGCAAACAACGGCGGCTTGCCTAGGCTCGTCATTTGAAGGGAATGATTGTCGTTCCAATAAAGGTGGCTGTGCACAATCTTGTTTCTTAGTGTCGCCACGACGCCGGTGAAGTGACTCAAGCGCTTATTCAGGCCATCATCGATTTTATATCTCGTAAGCGCAACTGCAGATTTGAGGCGTTCACATTTCCCGCGGGCATCAAGCCCCTTTGTCAGTATGTCGAACTGTTCTGGTCCGATCTTGCCAGAGAAATGGTGCAAGAGAGCCGTTACGCCCGTCTCTGCCGCCGCGTACCACGCAATGAAGTGTCCGATATGCACATACATTTCTCGGTCATCGGGGTTGTTGAGGACGATCTCCCGGAGTGCCGGTACGTCTGAGGCGGTGGGCGGGTTATAGGCTGATGAGTAGGCCACGCGAATCCCCCTGTTACCCATGCGTTACCCGAGCGACGTTGGGTAACAGCACAAACGTCGGAAAACTGGCGCGCCCAGCAGGAGTCGAACCTGCGGCCTCAAGATTAGAAGTCTCGCGCTCTATCCAGCTGAGCTATGGGCGCGCACCTGGGCCGCTCATAAGCAAGCTTTGCGGGTGGCGCAAACCGCGATATGTCCGCGCCCATGGACGCCGCCCCTCAGCCCCACCCGCATGCCCCCCATCAAGAGGGCGATGAACTTCAGCGCATCGGCGGCATCGCCGGCGGCCGGCGGCACTTCCGTTATTTCGACTACATGATCGCCGCCTTCGTCGCGATCCTGCTGCTCTCAAACCTCATCGGCGCAGCCAAGCTGTCGCAAGTGAACGGCTACGTCTTCGGGGCCGGCATCCTGTTCTTCCCGGTCTCCTACGTGCTGGGCGACGTGCTGACCGAGGTCTATGGCTACGCCAACGCGCGCCGCTGCGTCTGGGCCGGCTTCGTCGCGCTGATTTTCATGGCTTTCATGAGCTTGGTCGTCGTCGCCATGCCGCCCTTTGCCGGGTGGGAATGCGCGGCCAGCGGCGACCCGGCCTTCGCCCCGGTGCTCAAGGCCACTTCGGCGGGGACCATTTGCCAGTCGACCTATGTCTCGGTCTTCGGGAGCACCTGGCGGATCGTGCTCGCCTCGGTCATCGCGTTCTGGGCGGGTGAGTTCGTCAATTCCTTCGTCCTTGCCAAGATGAAGATCCTTACCGGCGGCCGTATGCTGTGGACCCGTACGATCGGCTCCACCGTGTTCGGACAGGCGGTTGACAGCGCGATCTTCTATCCCATCGCCTTCCTCGGCATCTGGGATATGCACTCCGTCCTCACCGTGCTGGTCACCAACTGGGCGCTCAAGGTCCTGTGGGAGATCCTGCTCACGCCGGTGACCTACGCGGTGGTCGGCTTCCTCAAGCACCGCGAGGGCGTCGACGTGTTCGATACCGACACCGATTTCTCGCCATTCGCCAAGGTCGAGGTCGAGCCCGGCTAACCCCGGCTATTTGAAAATCGTGGTGCTCGATCGCATCAGCCTTGCCCACTTCCGCAACCATGCCGCCACTACGCTCGACGGCACGGCCAGGTTCAACCTGCTCGTGGGCGAGAATGGCGCGGGCAAGACCAACGTCCTCGAAGCGCTGAGCCTGTTCGCACCGGGCCGCGGCCTCAGGCGCGCGCAACTGGCCGATATTGCCGCTGCCGTCGGCCCCGGCTCCTTTGCCGCCAGCGCCGATCTGGCCACGCCCGCCGGTGCGGTCCGGCTTGGCACCGGCACGACACCCGAACGTCCTGGCCGCCGCCTCGTCCAGGCGAGCGGGGCGGAAATACCCGCCGTGCGGCTCGGCGAATGGCTGTCGATCGGCTGGCTCACCCCGGCCATGGACCGCCTGTTCATGGAAGGCGCCGGGGCCCGCCGCCGCTTTCTCGACCGTCTGGTGCTGGCGCTCGATCCGGCTCACGCCCGCAACGCGGCCCGGCTCGAGGCCTCGCTGCGCGAACGCAACCGCCTGCTCGCCGAACCCATTGATCCCGATCCGGCGTGGCTCGATGCCATCGAGGCCCAGGTTGCCGAAGCCGGCGCCGCTGTCGCCCAGGCCCGCGCCGCGCTGGTGGAACGACTGGCTGCCGTGCTGATTGCCCTTCCCGCCAGCCCCTTCGCCCGGCCCGAGATCGCCTATGTCCCCGGCGGCCCGCGTGAGGCCGACCCCCTGAGGGCCGCCCTGGCCGAAGGGCGCCGCCGCGACCGCGCGGCCCAGCGCACCCTCGTCGGCCCTCACCGCGACGAGCTTGCCGTCACCATGTACGGCAAGGGCCAGCCGGCCGCCGAATGTTCCACCGGCGAACAGAAAGCCATGCTCATCGCGCTGACCCTCGCCCATGCCGAACTGCTGGGCACCGAGCGCCCGGCCGTCCTCCTGCTCGACGAGGTCGCCGCCCATCTTGACCCGGTGCGGCGCGAGGCCCTGTTCGAACGCCTGGCCTATGGCCGCGCGCAGGTCTGGCTGACGGGCACCGAGCCCGGCCCGTTCGCCGCAATCTTGGGCGAAGCAGCCTCCTGGCGGGTGGCCGATGGGGTAGCGGCGAGGCTCTGACCCAATCCTCCCCACGAGTGGGGAGGGGGACTGCCCGCGCAGCGGGGGATGGAGGGGATATGCGGGCAAGCCCCTCGTCAGCCTGAAAGCCCCCTCCGTCAGCCCTGCCGGGCTGCCACCTCCCCACTCGTGGGGAGGAATTCCGCCTATTTCGGCAGCGCCTGCGCAACGTCTCCCACCGTGGCCGCCACGATCTCGTCGACCCCGCCGGCGGTCGGATGGATATGGTCGGCCTGCACCAGGTCCGGCTTGCCCATCACCGGCGCGAGAAAGAACGGCACCAGCCGGGCCCCATGCCTTTTCGCCAGTTCCGGATAGATCGGCTCGAACTTCGCTTTGAAATCAGGGCCAAGGTTCGGCGGGGCGAGCATGCCCATGAGCAGCACCGGCAGGCCCGCCGCCCGCGCCTGCCCCAGCATCCGGTCAAGGTTCGCGCGGGTCTGCTCGGGCGGGACGGCGCGCAGGATGTCGTTGCCGCCGAACTCGATGATCACCAGGTCGGGCTTGGCCGGCTGGCTCTTCAGCACGAAACCGAACCGCTCGGCCCCGGCGCTGGAGGTGTCGCCCGAAACCCCGGCATTTGTGATCAAAGCATTGATTCCCCTTGCGCGCAGCGCCGTCTCCAGCCGTGCCGGATAGGCCTCCTTCGGACTGGCGAGGCCGTAGCCGGCGAGCAGGCTGTCGCCCACGGCAAGGATGCGGCGCTCCGGGCCCATCACCGGCACGGCGTCCTTCGCCGGCGCCGTGGCCACGGTCTCGCTGGCGGAACCCTCAGGAATAGGGCTCCCGCGCGAACACCCTGCAAGCGCCATGCACAGGCCCAGCACCGCCGTTACAACCCCGTACATTTTGCCTCCTTGCCGCTCCGCCCCTAGCTATGCCATCCCCCGCCGGTGACAAGCCCCCCACAGCCGCCAATCATCCGCGCCAGCGGCCTCACCCTCACCCTGGGGCAAACCCGGATCCTCAAGGGGATCGACCTTGCCGTCGCCCCCGGCGAGACGCTGGCCCTGCTCGGCCCCTCGGGCTCGGGCAAATCGTCGCTGATGGCGCTGCTGACCGGGCTGGAGCGGGCATCGGGCGGCTTGCTGGAAGTGGCCGAGGCCGATTTCTCCGCGCTCGATGAAGACCAGCTGGCCCGGGCGCGGCGCGGCCGGATCGGGATCGTGCTCCAGGCCTTTCACCTCCTGCCGACGATGACCGCACGGGAGAATGTTGCCACGCCGCTCGAGCTCGCCGGCGAGCCCGATGCGCAGGCCCGTGCGGCGGAGGAGCTCGCCGCCGTCGGCCTCGGCCACCGGCTCGATCATTACCCCGCGCAGCTTTCGGGCGGCGAGCAACAGCGCGTGGCCATCGCCCGCGCCCTCGCCCCGCGCCCGCCGCTGCTCTTCGCCGACGAGCCGACCGGCAACCTTGATGCGGCCACCGGCGCCGCCATCATCGACCTGCTCTTCGCCCGGCGCGAAGTGACGGGGGCGACGCTGGTGATCATCACTCACGATGCCGACCTCGCCCGCCGCTGCGGCCGTGTGATCACCCTCGCCGACGGCCGGATCGCCAGCGATGTCCGGGGCTGAAGCCGATGCTACGCCGGCCACTCCCCTCCCGCAGGCGGGAGGGGCTGGGGGTGGGCAGGCGGCCAGCCCTTCGCCTGCCGGCATGCCCAACCCTACACCCTCCCGCCTGCGGGAGGGGAACTTGCCCCACATGTCCGCTACCCTCCCCTGGCCCACCGCCTGGCGCATTGCCCGGGCCGACCTGTCATGGCGCTTCCGCGGTCTCAGGCTGCTGCTAGCCTGCCTGTTCCTCGGCGTCGCCGCTCTTGCCGCCATCGGCACGCTGACCGGCTCGATCGAGCGCGAGCTGACCAGCCGGGGCCGCATGATCCTGGGCGGCGATATCGGCGTCGAAGTCTGGCAGCGCGATCTTACCGCGCCCGAACTTTCCGCTCTGAAAGCCCTCGGCACCGTCAGCCTCGGCACCCGCCTCCAGGCCATGGCGGCGGCCGGCGATGCCACGGTCCCGGTCCAGCTCAAGGCAGTCGATGACAAGTGGCCGCTCGTCGGTCAGCTCTCGTTGACCGATGGCCGCAAGGTCGGCGCGCCGCCGCCCGGGCAGGCCTGGCTGGCCGAAGGCGCCGCCGAACGGCTCGGCCTTGCGCCGGGCCAGCGCTTCACCATCGCCGGCCGGCCGCTCATGGTCGGCGGCATCATCGCCGACGAGCCCGACCGGCTGGGCGAAGGTTTCTCCTGGGGCATACCCGTCATCGTCCGGTCCGATTTCCCCCGCGCCGCCGGGCTCACCGCCACGGGCTCGCAGTTCCGCACCCGGGCCGCCGTGGCCTTCAATGCCGACTACGATCCAGCCGCTGCCACCGCCAGCCTCCAGCGCCGCTTCCCGCAAGCCGGCTTCACCCTGCGCACGCGCGACAAGGCCGCCCCCGGCACCGAGACTTTCATCGACCGGATGGGTCAGTTCCTGGTCCTCGTCGGCCTCGCCGCCCTCGTAATTGCCGGGATCGGGATCGGACTTGGCCTCGCCTCATGGCTGGAGGGCCGCCGCGCCTCGATCGCGACGCTCAAGGTCCTTGGCGCGACCAGCGGCGACATTGCCCGGATCACCCTGCTGCAAGTCGCCGCAGCCTCCGCCGTCGCCATCGGCGCGGGCCTCGCCGTGGGCGTCCTCGCCACGCCGCTTCTCGCCAGCGCCTTGGGCGGCCTGCTCCCGGTCAGCCCGGGACTGGTGATCGACGGCAAGGCCCTCGCCGTCGCCGCGGTCTACGGCCTGCTCGTCGCCCTCGTCTTCGCCGCCCCGCCGCTTGCCCGCGCCCGCGCCTTTCCGGCCATGGCCCTGATGCGCGCGCGGGTCAGCCCGCTTGCCCTGCCGTGGCGGCATGCGGCGCTGCCGGTTCTGATCGGCCTTGCCGCGATCGTTGCCCTCGCCCTTGCCACCTCGGCCCAACCGCTGGTCACCCTGGGCTTCCTCGGCGGGGCCGCGGGCACCCTCGCCCTACTGGCCCTGCTCGGTCTGGCCCTGCGCCGCCTCGCCGCCCGCCTGCCCCGCCCGCGCGGGGCCCTGCTGCGCACGGCGCTCGCCAACCTCCACCGTCCCGGCAGCCAGGTCCCCGCCCTCGTCACCGCGCTCGGCTTCGGCCTCTCCGCCTTCGTTCTCCTTGCCGCGGTGCAGACCGCGATGAGCGCCAACATCGCCGCCCGCGTCCCCCAGCGCGCACCCGATTTCTTCGTGCTCGACGTGCCCCGCGAACGCGCCGCCGAGTTCCGCGCGGCCGTCGCCATGACCGCCCCCGGCGCCCAGGTGCGCATGGTGCCAAACCTGCGCGGTGCAATCCTCGCCTATGGCCCGCCCGGCCGTCTGGCGCGCGTGGCCGACCAGCCCGGCGCTGCCGATAAAAGCTGGGCCCTGCGCGGCGAGCGCGGGCTGACCTATGCCGATGCCGTGCCCGAGGGAAACACCCTCACCGCCGGGCAATGGTGGCCGAAGAACTACGCCGGCCCGCCGCTCGTGTCCGTGGACGAAAAGCTGGCCGACGCCATCGGCCTGAGGCTGGGCGACCGCATCGCCGTCAGCCTGCTCGGCGTGGAGCGCGAGGCCACCGTTGCCTCGTTTCGGCGGATCGACTGGGATTCAATGGGCTTCAACTATGTCCTCGTGTTCAGCCCGAACATGCTGGCCGACGCCCCCCACAACCTCGCCGCCACGATTGACTTGCCGACCAGCCCGGACGGTGTGAAACGCCGCCCGCCCGGCCTGCTGCGCGCCCTCGTCCGCGCTTTTCCGGCCGCGTCGGTGATCGAAACCGGGCCGATCCTGCGCGACGCGCGCGGCCTGCTCGATCAGGTCAGCCTCGCCATCCTCGCCGCCGCCGGGGTGGCCGTGCTGGCCGGCATCGCCGTCCTCATCGGCGCCATCGCCGCCGCCCGCGCGGCGCGGACTTACGACACGGCCGTGCTGCGCGTGCTCGGCGCCAGTCGCCGTCAGGTCCTGCTGGTGCTCCTCGCCGAGTACGGCTTTATCGCCGGCCTGCTCGCCCTCATCGCCCTCCCGCTCGGCAGCGCCGTTGCCTGGTGGATCATCGTGCGCCTGTTCGATTTCGAATGGCTGCCCGACTGGCCCCGTGTGCTGGCCGTCCTGGCAGGCGGTCTGGCGCTCGTCCTCGGCTTCGCCATGGCGGCAACCCTGCCCGTGCTGCGCGCAAGGCCGGCGCAGGTTTTGCGGGAGCTTTAGCAGTTCACGCAGAGTACGCAGAGAAGAAGGAGGAGACGCAGAGGGCGAAGCGCCACCGGGCTGCGCAGCGGCCCTGTTCGTAAGACCTGCGCTCTCGCCATGCAGCACGGCGGCTCCGCCGCAAGCTACCTCTCGGCGCCTCTCTTTTTCCTCTGCGCCTCTGCGTGAACCAAAATCAGAACGCTTCAAGATCAGTCGGATTCTTCGGATCCGGCCCAAACCGGTTGGGCCCCCGGGTGCCCTCGAGACACATGAACACCAGCAACGCGAACCAGCCGAGGAACGGGATCAGCGCCAGCAGCAAGAGCCAGCCCGACCGGTCCTGATCATGCAGCCGCCGCACCGAGACGGCGATGCCCGGGATCAGGCTCACCAGCGAGAACAGGTTCTGGACCATGCCCCCCGGCCCCTGCACCATGACGTTGCCGGTCATCATACCAGCGCCGGTCATGTAGGAGGTGCGCCCGAACACCACGCCGATCGCCAGCGAGACGAGCACCTGGAACAGCACGAACATCCAGTATTCCTTGCGCCGCGAGCGGCCGGTGAATTCGGCATAGCGGCGATAGGGCAGGATCATCCATTCCATGGCGGTACTCCTCGCTGGCGGGACGGGGGTGGTTCAGGCGAAGGCCTCGTAGCTGTCGGTGCCCTTGGGATCGGGCCCGAAGCGGTTCGGGCCCGGGGTTCCGGGGAGACACATCAGCGGAAGGCAATGTTCGCAAGGAAGCCCACGAAAGGTATCGCGCCGACGATAATGACTCCCAAATACCACCAGCCGGACATGTCGCGATCATGGAGGCGCCTGACAGTCACTGCCACCGACGGCACCAGCATGGCCAACGCCACCAGCCCGAGCAATCCTATGCCCAGCCAGAACACGGGCGTGAATTGCGGCGGACTGCCCGTGTTGAACGTCGCCAGCGAAGCGCCCAGCCCGCCGCCCAGCATCAGCACCCCGCAGGCCGCATAGACCAGCATCATAAACAGCACGAACATCCAGAATTCCTTGCGGCGCGACCGCCCCGAAAACTCGGCGTAGCGTCGTAGCGGCATCAGCATCCATTCCATGGCTTGCCCCCTTGTCCAAACATGCCCGGCGCCATTGCCCTCGAGCTGTCTACGATCCGCGACCTTTCATGCATGGTGCCCCTTGGCGGGCGAGGAGACAAGGCCGGATCGAATCGCGAGCAACGGCCCTACAAGCCCCCGTCATCCTGAACTTGTTTCAGGATCCATGGCGCAGCATCGCCCGCCACACAGTGTCGGGGATGAAGCGCTGCGCTCATGGCGCGATTCATGCGGCATGGCGGCGCTCCCAATGGCGAGCGCCGTGTATCAGGCAGTCGCTCCGTGGATCCTGAAACAAGTTCAGGATGACGGGATGACGGGGTGACCAACTTGCGGGTGCGGCCAGTCGCCTTCCCCGCTCCCCTCAGAACCGATAGCGCACCGACCCGCCCCAGGTCCGCGGTTCGCTTGGATAGGCGGAGATCGAGCCGGGCTGTACGGGGGAATCGAAGATCTGCAGGATCGTGCGGTTGTTGGTGATGTTGCGGCCCCACAGGGTTAGTTCCAGCCCGCTGTGCATCGCATAGGTCAGCGAGGCATTGGCCAGCTTGATCTCCTGCTTGCGGCTGGTCGCCGCGGCGATGGCCGCGGTGTAGTCCAGGCCCGTCACCTGACCCACGGCGTTCTTCACCTTCACCACCAGGTTGGGCAGCCCCTCCACCAGGGCGAAGGGCGCCTCATAGTGATAGTCGCCCCGCAGGATCACATGGTCGCCATTGCCGAGCTCGTGATCCCACTGGCCGCCGATGGTGGCGGTGAAGCTGGAGATGCCGCCGGGCCGGGTGCCGGTGATATCGCCCACGCCCGACTGCCTGAAATCGTCGTACTTGGGATCGAGGTAGGTCATGCCGACATTGAAGGTGAGTTCGCGGGTGGGCTTGATCATGCCCTCGAATTCCACGCCCCAGGCGCTCTGCTTGCCGGCGTTGGCCAGCTTGAAGCCGGTGCCGGTGAAGATGTTCGACTGGAACCCCTTGATCGACTGCTTGAACACCGCAAGGTTGGCCGTGGCATTGCCCCAGTTCCCCTTGAGCCCGGCTTCCCACACGGCCGAATCCTCGGGATCCGCAAAGCGGCTGCCGACGGTGAGGTTGGGGTAGAGTGGATTGCCGGCAAAGGCCGCTTGCACCGAAGCCACCGGCCGGCTGTCACGCGAGAGGTTGACCGAGGCGGCCTTGTAGCCGGTAGCATAGCTGGCATAGACGTTGACGCGATCGGTGAGATCGTAGGCCGCGCGGGCGGTAAACGACCAGTTGCCATCGCCGATCCGCCCCGTTTCCAGCGCGTTGGGCACGTTGAGGAATTGCGGCATGAACTGGAACGCCTTGAGGTCGTTCAGCGGATTGGCCGTCGGATCGTTCATGTAGGCCGCGGCGAAGAGCTGGGCCTGCTGCAGGGTCGCCCCCTTGTCGAGCGCGCCGGCCGCCAGCAGCTGGGCCCGCAGCGGCGCCAGCGCCGGGGCGTCGAGATCGATCGCCGAGAACACGTCGCTGGACGTGGTGGCGGTGGAGAAGCGCTTGGCATCGTGGGTGTAGTTGATCCCGCCGGTCAACGTCAGGCGGTCGTTCACCCGGTAGTCGAACTGGGCGAAGGCCGACCAGCTTTCGTCCTTCAGCGCATAGTTCTCGTCCATCCCCTGGCCGGCGCGGAACAGGGTTGACCCGCTGCCATCAACCGCGCCCAGTGCGCCGGACAGGCCGGCAAGGTTGTTGCAGGCGAGCGATACGGGCGTGTTGAAGCAGCCGGTCGCGCCCTGGATGAGACCGTTGGCGTAGGCCTGGAACTGGCTGCCATATTGCAGCTCATTGTGCTGCTTGATTTTTTCGTTGAAGTAGAAGGCGCCCAGCAGCGCATTGAACGGCCCGTCCCAATCGGTCGAGGCGCGCAGTTCCTGCGTGAAGGTGTCGATCTGCAGGTCCTGGTAATTCCGCCGGAGCAGATCGGCCGCGCTGAAATCGCTGTCCTGGTTGGTTATCGCCCCGGTGTGGCGGAAAGCGGTGATCGAGCTGAACTTCAGGATGCCGGCGCTGTAGTCAACCTGGCCGGAGAGGCCCCAGTTGTCGATCTTGTTGGTCGAGGGGAAATTGTAGGCCACCCGGTCGGCATAGGGCGCGGCCGGATCGCTCAGCTGGCCGCCGAGCAACTGGACCACCTGCGACGCGCCCATCCCCGGCGAGCGCTGGAGGTTGATCGCGGCGCAGCACACCTCGTCGATCTTGCTGTAGTCCCCGATCAGCCGCACCTTGAGATCGGCCGAAGGCTTGATCAGCACCTGCCCGCGCACGAACCAGCGATTGCGCTCGTTCGACTTGGTGCCGGTGCCGGTATCGGTAACATAGCCGTCGCGCTTGTTGTAGCCGGCGGCCAGGCTGGCGGCGACCGTCTGCGAGATCGGCCCGGTCACGTAGCCCTTGGCGACCACGGCGTTATAGTTGCCATAGCTCGCCTCGAAATTGCCGCCGAGGGTGAACTTGGGTTCCTTAGTCACCAGTGAGATAACGCCGGCCGAGGCATTCTTGCCGAACAGGGTGGACTGCGGCCCGCGCAGCACCTCGATCCGCTGGACGTCGGGCAGGTCGGAGATCATCGAGGCCGAGCGTGAGCGGTAGACCCCGTCGACGAACAGGCCGACCGAAGGTTCGATCCCGGCATTGTTCGCGCCATTGCCGAAGCCGCGGATGTAGAAATTGGTGCTGGCCGAGCTTTGCAGCGTGTTGACCCGCAGCGAGGGCACCACGGTGGAAAGATCGCGGATATCGCGGATCTGGGCACGCTCGATCGTCACGGCGGTGGTGACGGTGACGGCCACCGGCACGTCCTGCAGGGTCTGCTCGCGCTTGGTGGCGGTAACCACGATCTCGTTGCCACTGGCATCCGCGTCATCGGCAGGAGGGGCAGGCTGTGCTTCCTCGGGCGGCGGGGCAGCCTCGGCCTGGGCCTGGGCCTGGGCCTGGGCGGCCACCGGTGCGGCTAGCGCGGCGAGGGCGATGCCCCAAGCCAGGGCGTGGCGGCTGGCGACGGCAAAACGACTGTCGGAAATGATCATGGCGCGGTCCCTCTCCCGGTGCACTGCGGCAAGGTGTTGGCGGCGATCCCTTGCCACCGAATTGACGCAGCCCCTTCGTGCTTGTCCCAAACCATAGGAATCCCGCCGGCCCGAGGCAACGGCAATCGCCTCCATTCCCATGGGGACAGGGCCTTGTGGCCGTGCAGCAACAATGCATTCCATTCGCATGCGCCGCGTGGCGGTCGCCATGCTTGCCCGAATCCGCCGGTTCGGCTACGGGCGCGCAATTGTTGCGCCGCAGCGAATATGCGGCCCCGCCGCCAGCCGAAAGACCTCAAGTCCCATGTCCGCCCCGCTTCCCCTGCGCAATATCGCGATCATCGCCCACGTCGACCACGGCAAGACCACCCTGGTCGACCAGCTTTTCCGCCAGTCTGGCACCTTCCGCGACAACCAGCGCGTCGAAGAGCGGGCGATGGATTCGAACGATCTCGAAAAGGAACGCGGGATCACCATTCTCGCCAAGTGCACCTCGGTGGAGTGGACCAACCCGGGCACTAACGAAACCACCCGCATCAACATCGTCGACACGCCCGGCCACGCCGATTTCGGCGGCGAGGTCGAGCGCATCCTGTCGATGGTCGACGGCGTGATCCTGCTGGTCGACAGCTCGGAAGGCGCGATGCCGCAGACCAAGTTCGTCACCGGCAAGGCCCTCGCCCTCGGCCTGCGCCCGATCGTGGTGGTCAACAAGATCGACCGCCCCGACGGCCGCGCGCAGGAAGTGCTCGACGAGGTGTTCGACCTGTTCGTCGGCCTGGATGCCAATGACGAGCAGCTCGAATTCCCGGTGCTCTACGCCTCGGGCCGCAACGGCTATGCCAGCGAGGACGAGAACGCCCGCGAAGGCAGCCTGACCCCGCTGTTCGAGAAGATCGTAAGCCACGTCCCCGCGCCCGACCTTGAGGTCGATGCGCCGTTCTCCTTCCTCGCCACCCTGCTGGACCGCGACAATTTCATGGGCCGCGTGCTCACCGGCCGGGTCCAGTCGGGCACGATCAGGGTCAACCAGCCGATCCACGCGCTCGACCGCGATGGCAAGGTGATCGAGGTCGGCCGCGCCTCCAAGCTGATGAGCTTCAACGGGCTTGACCGCGTGCCGGTGGAAGAAGCCCGCGCGGGCGACATCATCGCGCTCGCCGGCCTCGAAAAGGCCACCGTGGCCAACACCATCGCGGACCCGGTGGTGGTGGAGCCGATCGAGGCCCAGCCGATCGATCCGCCCACCCTCTCCATGCGCTTTGCCGTGAACGACAGCCCGTTTGCCGGCCGCGAGGGTGACAAGGTCACCAGCCGCATGATCCGCGACCGCCTGATGCGCGAGGCGGAGACCAATGTTGCCATCCGCGTCACCGAAAGCGCCGACAAGGACAGCTTCGAAGTCGCCGGCCGCGGCGAACTTCAGCTCGGCGTGCTGATCGAGACCATGCGCCGCGAAGGCTTCGAGCTTGGCATCAGCCGCCCCCGCGTGCTGTTCCAGACCGACGACAGCGGCGCCCGGACCGAGCCCTACGACACCGTCGTGATCGACGTGGACGACGAGTTTTCCGGCACGGTCGTGGACAAGATGCAGCGCCGCAAGGCCGAGCTGACCGAGATGCGCCCCTCGGGCCCGGGCAAGACCCGCATCACCTTCTCCGCCCCGGCGCGCGGCCTGATCGGCTATCATGGCGAGTTCCTTTCGGACACCCGCGGCACCGGCATCATGAACCGCCTGTTCGAGAAGTACGGCCCCCACAAGGGCGCCATCGAGGGCCGCCAGAACGGCGTGCTCATCTCGAACGGCACCGGCGAGGCCGTGGGCTATGCCCTCAACAGCCTCGAGGAGCGCGGCATCCTGTTCGTCTCCCCGCAGGAGAAGATCTACGAGGGCATGATCATCGGCGAGAACGCCAAGCCGGATGATCTCGAGGTCAACCCGATGAAGTCCAAGCAGCTGACCAACTTCCGGTCGACCGGCAAGGACGACGCTATCCGCCTCACCCCGCCCCGGGTCATGACCCTCGAACAGGCCATCGCCTATATCGACGATGACGAAATGGTCGAAGTCACCCCCAAGTCGATCCGCCTGCGCAAGGCCCTGCTCGACCCGCACGAGCGCAAGAAGGCCGGCCGCAAGAAGGAAGCGGCGTAACTGGTATCACCCCCCTCCCGCAGGCGGGAGGGGATGGGTAGGCGCGCGATGCGCCCGGCCATGAGGCCCTGCCCCGTTGGCCGAATGCCACCTTCGTCCTTGCGCTGCCCGCGATCTTTGGTGCACAGCCCCGTGCAATCAAGGAGACGGGAATGGACAAGGATGACCTGCTTGACCTGGGCGGACAGGCTGCCCTGATCACTGGCGCCGGGCAAGGCGCGGGCCGGGGCATTGCCATGCTGTTCGCCCGCCACGGCGCCCGGGTCGCGGTCAACGATTTCGTGCTCGATCGCGCCGAAGCCGTTGCGGCGGAGATCCGCGCGGCAGGCGGGGAGGCCGTCGCCGTCCAGGCTGACGTGAGCGACCGGGCCTCGGTCGGTGAGGCCTTTGTCGCCGCGAAAGCGGCTCTGGGCCCGGTTACCCTGCTGGTGAACAATGCCGGCAACGCGGGCCCGCGAAAGGAAATCGCGATGGATCCGCCGTTCTGGGAAACCGCTCCGGAGGACTGGCCCCACTTCTTCGGCACCAATCTGTTCGGGGTGATGAACTGCTGCCACGCCGCCATGCCCGACATGGTCGCCGCCCGCCATGGGCGCATCGTCACGATCACCTCGGATTCCGGCCGCGTCGGCGATCCCCGCCTCGCCGCCTATGCCGGGGCCAAGGCCGGAGCGGCAGGCTTCATGCGCTCGCTCGCCAGCGAGGCCGCCCGCTACGCCGTGACCTGCAACAACATTTCCCTCGCCACCCAGGAGCCCCCCACCTGGGCAGACTGGACCGAGGAGCAGAAGGCGGAGTTCTACCGCAGCCCCCAGGGCCAGACCCGCATGGCGCGCTACGCCATCCGCCGCTTTGGCAAACCGCGCGACGTGGCCGCCATGGCCCTGTTCCTCTGCTCCGATGCCGCGGACTGGATCACCGGTCAGACCTACCCGGTCAACGGCGGATACAGCTTCGCAATCTGACTTCCCGTTCAGTCACGCCTTAACAAACCTGAACGAATGCTGCCAAGCACACTCGACACGCGTTCAGGTTCGCAAGCCTAAAGATGAACTCAAGCGGCGAATCAGCCAAGGCAATCGGGCCTGACCTGAGCCGCCGCAAGGAGTTCAGCCATGAGCATCTTCAAGAAGGCAACGCTTGCCACCGTCCTCGGCGCCACTGCCCTGAGCGCCGCCAGCCCGGCCATGGCCCAGGGTTACTACTATGGCCATCGCTCGGGCGGTGACAGCACCGGCGCAGCCATTGCCGGCGGCATCATCGGCCTGGCCCTCGGCGCCATCGTCGCCTCCAGCGTCAACAACCACCACGACCGCTACGCAGAGCGCGGCTGGACCTGGCGCGACGGCTACTACTGGGACCGCGACGGCCGGCGCTACTACCGTGACGGCCGCCCCTGCGAGGACAACCGCGGTTCTCGCAACGGCTACTACGACCGGCGCGGCTACGACGATCGTGGCTACGGCTACGGCGACCGCGGCTACTACGGGCGTGACAACTACTATTCGGGCCAAACCTCCCGCTACGGCTACTGATCTTCCCCAGACCAACCCTGCGGCCGCCCTCCTGCGGCCAAGGGGAAGGGAGGGCGTCCGGCCTGCCGCCGGGCGCCCTTTGCCGTGTCTGCCCTATGCACATTTCGCCGGTGATAGCTTGCCCGAAGCACCGGGCCGGGCGTGGACATTGCGCGCGCTTGCCGTCACCTACGCATGACCAAACAAGCGGGACATGCAACGTGACTTTCGTGGCGAAAATTCTTCTGCTCGGCTCGGGCGAACTGGGCCGCGAGTTCGTGATATCGGCCAAGCGGCTCGGCTGCGAGGTCATCGCCTGCGACGCCTATGATAATGCGCCGGCCATGCAACTGGCCGACGGGCGCGAAGTCTTCTCGATGCTTGATCCCCTGGCTCTGCGCGCAGCGATCGAGCGCCACCGGCCCGATTTCGTCGTGCCCGAGGTCGAAGCGATCCGGACCGAGGTCCTGGCCGAACTCGAAGCCGAGGGGGTGCACATCGTGCCGTCGGCCCGCGCCACTCAGATGACGATGAACCGCGATGCGATCCGCGAGGTTGCCGCGGTCGAGCTGGGCCTGCGCACCTCGCGTTACCGTTATGCCGAAAGCCTGGACGAGGTTCGCGCCGGCGCCGCGCACACGGGCCTCCCCTGCGTGATCAAGCCGGTCATGTCCTCGTCGGGCAAGGGCCAGAGCACGGTTCGTGCGGAGGCCGACCTCGAAGCGGCCTGGAACTATGCCGTGGCCAACATGCGCGGCGACCGGGCGCGGGTCATCGTCGAGGAATTCGTCGCCTTCGACTATGAAATCACCCTGCTCACCGTCCGCACCCGCGAGGGCGTGCTGTTCTGCCCGCCCATCGGGCACCGCCAGGAACGGGGCGACTACCAGGAGAGCTGGCAGCCGGCCGCAATGTCGCCCGCGGCCCTTGCCGCCGCGCAGGACATGGCCCGCCGCGTGGTCGACGATCTTGGCGGCTACGGCATCTTCGGCGTGGAGTTCTTCGTCAAGGGCGAGGACGTGATCTTCTCCGAACTCTCCCCCCGCCCCCACGACACCGGCATGGTCACCCTGATCTCGCAGGGGCTCAGCGAGTTTGACCTGCATGCCCGCGCGATCCTCGGCCTGCCCATTCCGCAGGTGACGCTTTATGGCCCGTCCGCGTCGGCGGTGATCCTCGCCGATCGCCATGCCGGGGAGCTGGCCTATGCCGCCCTCGCCGAGGCCCTGGCCACGCCGGGGGGCGAGGTCGACCTCAGGATATTCGCCAAGCCGACCGCGCGCCCGTGGCGGCGCATGGGCGTCGCCCTGGCCCGGGCCGGGACAACCGACGAGGCCCGCCGCGTGGCGGCAGAGGTGGCCGGCAAAGTGCGGATCGTTTACGGCGGGGAATGAGCGCCAGCCGCCTGCCGTGGCCTTGAATTCAGCCTGTCGCAAACCGTCGCAGGGTTAACCGGGCGTTCAGCCCCAAAATGGCTCAATCTCTCCTAACCGCGCGGCAGGAGCGGGTTTTTCTAGGCTGGAGAGAACCCACCATGACCCTTCTCAAGAAAGCAGTACTGACCGGCGCGCTTGGCGCCTCGGCCCTGACCGTAGCCTCACCGGCCATGGCCGACGACTGGCGCTGGCGCCGGCACCACGGCGGCGACGAAGCCGGCGCGGCCGTAGCCGGCGGCATCATCGGCCTGGCCCTGGGCGCAGCCATCGCCTCGGGCAGCCGCGACCGCTACTACGATGACGACTATTATTATCGTCATCACCGGCCGCGCGCCCGGGTCTACGTCTACCAGTCCTACCCGCGCTACTACGGCGGCTACGACCGGCCCTACTACCGCCATTACTATCCCCACGGCTACTACAACGGCTACGGCGGCGGCTACTACGGCGGCTACGGCGGTTATTACCGGGGCTGGTAAGGCCCTCGCCAAAACCTGAAACCGGGTGTAGGGGGCGGCCGCATGTCGGCGGCCCCCCCGAACTCCTCAGCGCATTATGCGGACCTCCGCATCGCCCTGTTCAGCGGTAACTACAATTATGTGCGCGACGGGGCGAACCAGGCGCTGAACCGGCTGGTCGGCTATCTTCTGCGCCAGGGCGCCCAGGTCCGGGTCTATTCTCCGGTCGTCGAACACCCCGCCTTCCCGCCGACCGGCGATCTCGTCAACCTGTCCTCCTTCGCCGTCCCCGGCCGGGCCGAGTATCGCATCCCGACCCACCTTTCCCGCAAGGTCCGGCGCGACCTGGCGCAGTTCGCGCCTAACGTCGTTCACGTCTCCTCGCCCGATCCCGGCGCGCACCGCGCCGTCTCCTGGGCCCGCGCACGCCACCTCCCGATCCTCGCGTCGGTCCACACCCGGTTCGAGACTTACCCGCGCTACTACAATCTCGCCTTCATCGAGCCGCTGGTCGAGGCGCTGCTGCGCCGGTTCTACCGCCGCTGCGATGCCCTCGTCGCCCCGTCGGAATCGATGGCCCAGGTCCTGCGCGAGCAGCGCATGAACTACGATATCGACATCTGGTCGCGCGGGGTTGACCGCGAAATCTTCGACCCCGCCCGGCGCGACATGGCCTGGCGCCGCCAGCTCGGCATTGCCGACGATGAGGTCGTCGTCGGCTTCTTCAGCCGCCTCGTCATGGAAAAGGGGCTCGACGTCTTCTCCGACGCGATCGACGAACTGCGGCGCCGGGGCGTTGCCCACCGCGTCCTGATCGTCGGCGACGGACCCGCGCGCGACTGGTTCGGGAGCCGCTTGCCCGACGCCATCTTCGCCGGCTTCCAGTCGGGCGATAACCTCGCCCGCGCGGTCGCCTCGATGGACGTGCTGTTCTTCCCTTCGATCACCGAAACCTTCGGCAACGTCACGCTCGAGGCGATGGCCAGCGGACTCCCGGTCGTCGTTGCCGCCGCCACCGGCAGCGAGAGCCTGGTCTACGACAACCGCTCCGGACGCCTGATCCGCCCCGGCGCGATCCGCGAATATGCCGATGCCCTGGAAGCCTACATTGCCGACTCGGCCCTGCGCGCCGCTCACGGCGCCGCCGGCGAGGCGCGCAGCCGCGAATTCTCGTGGGACCGCATCAACCAGGTCGTTGCCGACACCTACCTGCGCCTGATCCGCCGCAACGCCGCGCGCTGAACGCGGCGGATGCAATCTGCGCCGCATCGTCCTATCTAGCGTCTGCGATGGCCGACCTCTTCCCCGAAGCCCTGCCCCCTGCCGCGCCCGACGCCCCGCGCGAGGATGCGCCGCTGGCCGATCGCCTGCGCCCGCGCGACCTGAGCGAAGTCATCGGGCAAGAGCATATCACCGGCCCGGACGGCGCGATCGGCCGGATGGTCGCCGCCGGACGCCTGTCCTCGCTGATCCTGTGGGGGCCGCCCGGCACCGGCAAGACCTCGATCGCCCGCCTCCTCGCCGATGCCGTGGGCATGCGCTACCATGCGGTGAGCGCGGTGTTCTCGGGCGTCGCCGATCTCAAGAAGGCCTTCGCCGAAGCCGATGTCGCCGCCAGGGCGGGGCAGCGCACCCTTCTGTTCGTGGACGAGATCCACCGCTTCAACCGCGCCCAGCAGGACGGCTTCCTGCCCTTCGTGGAAAGCGGCACGGTCACCCTCGTCGGCGCTACGACCGAAAACCCCAGCTTTGAGCTCAACGCCGCGCTGCTCTCCCGCGCCCAAGTCCTGATCCTCCACCGGCTCGATGCCGATGCGCTGGAACGGCTGCTCGCCCGGGCCGAGGCGCTGGAGGGCAAGCCCCTCCCCCTGGATGCCGATGCCCGCGCCGCGCTGGTCGCCTCGGCGGATGGAGACGGCCGCTTCCTGCTCAACCAGGCCGAAACACTATGGTCGGTCAACCTGCCCGAACCGCTCGATCCAGCGGGCCTCGGCAAGTTTCTCCAGCGCCGTGTCGCCGTTTACGACAAGGACCGCGAGGGGCATTACAATCTCATCTCCGCGCTCCACAAGGCACTGCGCGGCTCCGACCCGCAGGCCGCGCTCTACTACCTCGCACGCATGCTCACCGCGGGAGAAGAGCCACTCTACGTCCTGCGCCGCCTCGTCCGCTTCGCGAGCGAGGACATCGGGCTTGCCGACCCGCAAGCCCTCGTCCAGTGCCTCGCTGCCAAGGACGCTTACGATTTCCTCGGCTCCCCCGAGGGCGAGCTCGCCGTAGTCCAGGCCTGCCTCTATTGCGCGACGGCCCCCAAGTCGAACGCCGCCTATGCCGCGCAGAAGGCCGCGTGGAAATCGGCCCGCGAAACCGGTTCGCTGATGCCCCCGGCCAATATCCTCAACGCCCCCACCAAGCTGATGAAGCAGATCGGCTACGGCAAGGACTACGCCTACGACCACGACGCCGACGACGGCTTTTCCGGCGCCAACTACTGGCCCGAAGGCATGGCCCCGCAAGCCTTCTACCGCCCGGTCGAGCGCGGCTTCGAACGCGAGGTGCTGAAGCGGCTTGACTGGTGGGACAAGAAGCGCCGCGAGCGCGCGGCCGAGTGACGCCAACTCGCTTTGGTCACTTCGCCGCGATCGACTGGTCAGGCGCCGCGGGCGAGCGCCACCAAGGCATCGCCGTCGCCCTCGCCGCCACCGGCAAGGCAGCTCCTGCCCTCGTCCGCCCCGGCCACCGCTGGTCGCGCCCTGAAGTGCTGCACTGGCTGCTCCACGATCTCCCGCCCGACAGCCTTGTCGGCCTAGACCTCGGCCAGTCGCTCCCTTTTGCCGACCGCGGCGCCTTCTTCCCCGGGTGGAGCGAGAGCCCGCCCGGTGCGCGCGAGCTGTGGGCGCTGGTAGACCGGGTCTGCGCCGCCGATCTTCACCTCGCCGCCAGCAGCTTCGTCGATCATCCAGAGGCTGCCCGTCACTTCCGCCGCCACGGCGGCCGCGAAGGCGACTGTTTCGGCGCCGATGGCAAACCGGGCGGCCGCGGCCGCTTCCGCCTGACCGAGCGCGCTCAGGAGGCCATGGGCTGCCGGCCCTATTCCAATTTCAACCTCGTCGGCGCGGCCCAGGTCGGCAAGTCGAGCCTCACCGGCATGCGCCTGCTTCATCGCCTGTCCGGCCACCTCCCGGTCTGGCCGGTCGATCCGCTGCCGCCCCGGGGATCGGTAATCGTCGAAATCTACACCACCATCGCCGCCATGGCCGCCGGCCGCCCCGCAGGGCGCTCCAAGATGCGCAGCCATGCCGATCTTGCGGAGGCCCTCGCCGCCCTTGGCAGCGCGCCGGTGCCGGGCCGCGGCCCCATTGCCGATCACGCCAGCGACGCGCTGGTCACCGCCGCATGGCTCCGCCAGGCCGCCCACGACCCTGCCCTGTGGTCGCCCGGCGGCCTCACCCCGCAACTGGCCGCAACCGAAGGCTGGACCTTCGGCGCCCGCTGAGTCACATCTGCTCGGCTGATCGGGAAAGGATGCTGCGTTGAGGACGACCGTGACCCCCCTGCGCCTCGAACACATGACCGTGTTCGATCTTGCGCCCCGCCAGGTCATCGACCTCGCTGAACAGCTCGAGATTCCGTTCATCAGCCTGTTCCTCTCGGACGGACTGCCCGGCGCGCGTCCGGTCACGCGAGCCGAAGTCCCTGACCTGCGAAACCGCCTGCGTTCGTCCCCGGTCACCCTCGATTCCGCCGAAGTGGTCGTGCTCAGCCCTGATCGCGCGTCGTGGCAACCCACGCTCGAACTTGCCGCCGAACTCGGCGCGCGCAGCGTCGTCGCGATTCACGTGCTGCCGGCCGACGATGCCGAGGCAGCGGCGCAGCTCGCCGAACTTGCTGCAGCCGCCGCCGCGTTCGACCTCAAGGTCTCGCTGGAGCCGATCTCCATGGGCCAGGTCCGCACGCCCGACCATGGGCAGCGCCTGATCCGGCAAACCGGCGCCGCCAACATCGGGCTCACTCTCGATCTCCTGCATATCGTCCGCACCGGAACCCCGCTCGGCACGCTCGCCGCGATCGACCCTGCGGTGATCTTCACCGCCCAGGTCTGTGACGGCCCCGCCACGATCGCGCCCGATCACGCGGTGGAGGAAGCGGGCTACCAGCGGGGCATCCCCGGAACCGGCGTGTTCCCGGTCGTCGACTTCTTCAGGGCGCTTCCCCCGGATATCGTGATCGGGATGGAGGTCCCGCTGAAAAGTCAGCGCGAAGCCGGGATGAGCGCGCTCGAGCGAACCCGCGCCGTCCTCGATGCGACCCGCCGGCTCCAGCAGCTGGCCCTTGCCGGAGGCTGACCCGGCCTCAGGCCGCCGGATGGGCCACCGCGACCCTCGGCACCTGGCCACCTCTCACCAGCAAGGTCGCCACGGCTCCCGCCACCATCATCAGGCCCGCCAGCACCAGCACGTTCCGGGGATCGCCTCCGAGCAGGGGCTGGTAGATCAGCGGCATGGTCAGCGACTGGATCAGCATCGGGATGACGATGAACATGTTGAAAATGCCCATGTAGATGCCGTTGCGCTCGGGCGGGATGGCATCGGCCAGCATGACATAGGTATTGCCCATCATGCCCGCCCAGCCCAGCCCGATGCCCACCATCGCGGCGAACAGCACGGCCATGCTGCCGCTGTGCGAAATCGCCAGCATGGCGGCGCCCGATGCGGTGAGGCACAGCGCATGGGCCCGGCGCGCGCCGATGCGGCGGACCACCGGGATCAGCCCCAGTGCGCCGATGAAGGCAACGAGATTGTAGAACGCCCCTGCCTGCTGCGCGGTGAGCGTGGCATCACGGAAGGCGGAGCTGGTCGCGTCGTGCGTGTGATAGAGCGAGCGGCCCACGGCAAAGGCGATGTACTGCCAGTAGGCGAACATCGCATACCACTCGCACAGCATGGCGAGCGCGAGCTGGCGCATGGCCGGCGGCATTTCGCGACAGGCGCTGCCGATCTCGGCCAGGGTGGCGCGAAGGGTCATCGGCCTCGCCGCCAGCGCCGCCGCCTCGGCCGGCTCCAGCGGCAGTTCCGGCACGCGCCAGATGGACCAGACAATGGTCGAGATCGAGAGTACCGCCCCGATCGCGAAGGCGATCCGCACCACCGCCGGGATCCCGTTTGCATCGAGCACCTGCCGTGAGACCACCGAGGTCAGCAGCGTGGGCGCAAGATACGAAAGGGTCTGGGCCAGACCGGTGAACGCGCTCTGGGTCAGGAAGCCCACCGCCCGCTGGCCCGGCCGCAGCCGGTCGGCGACGTAGGCACGGTAGGGCTCCATCGTGATGTTGTTGCCGGCATCGAGGATCCACAGCAGCGAAGCGGCCATCCACACCGCGCCGGAGAGCGGCATCAGCAGCAGGCACAGGGAACAGAGCACCGCGCCGATCAGGAAATAGGGCGTGCGCCGCCCCAGCCGCGAATGGGTGCGGTCGCTCATCGCCCCGATCAGCGGCTGCACGATCAGCCCGGTCATCGGGCCGGCCAGCCACAGCAATGGCATGGTCGCCTCGTTGGCACCGAGGAACCCATAGATCGGGCCCATATTGGCCTGCTGGAGCCCGAAGCTGAATTGCAGCCCAAGGAATCCGATGTTCATCTCGATAATGCGCGCGAGGGAAAGCCGCGGTTTATCAGCCTCTTGCATGGTCGCATCCACTCCACAGAGCGCTTCGCCGGCGCTATCTGTGTGGACAGTGACACACCCCGGGGCAAATTTCAAACGTTTGCATTTTTGTCTTTGCAAACGTTTGAATCCCACATATCCATAATGACGAATCGTTTTCGGGAGAGGAAAACACCACCATGAACGTTCGTCACGCATTGGCCCTCGGCGTCGCGCTATCGGCCCTGTCCGCCCCTGCCTTCGCGCAGGACAATGCCAACAAACCGGCGGAAACCCCGGCCGCCGAAGCCCCGGCAAGCGACGCGCTCGGCCTTGACGAGATCGTCGTCACCGCCTCGGCCCGCCCCGCCAACCGGCTCGACAGCTCGATCTCGGTCTCGACCCTGTCCGACAGCGCAATTGCCGAAGCCGCGCCGCGCACTACGGCCGAGATCTTCCGCCAGATCCCCGGTATCCGTTCGGAATCGACCGGCGGTGACGGCAATGCCAACATCGCTGTGCGCGGCCTGCCCGTGGCCTCGGGCGGCGCCAAGTTCCTCCAGCTGCAGGAAGACGGCATGCCCGTCATGCAGTTCGGCGACATCGCTTTCGGCAATGCCGACATCTTCCTGCGCGCCGACCAGACCGTTGCCTCGATCCAGGCCGTGCGCGGCGGTTCGGCCTCGACGCTGGCCTCCAACGCGCCGGGCGGCGTGATCAACTTCCTGTCGAAGACCGGCAAGGAAGAAGGCGGCACGATCATGGCCACCGCCGGGCTCGACTATCGCGAATACCGCCTCGATTTCGACTACGGCGGGCGCATCGCCGAGCACACCCTGTTCAACGTCGGCGGCTTCTGGCGCCAGGGCCAGGGCCCGCGCCGGGCCGGCTATGACGGCAACAGCGGCTACCAGATCAAGGCCAACCTCACCCAGGAATTCGACGGCGGCTACGTGCGCCTCTATGCCAAGCGGCTCGACGACAAGGCGATCGGCTACCTGCCCATGCCGACCCTCGTCACCGGCACCAACGCCAATCCCAGGTTCCAGTCGTTCCCCGGCTTCGACATCAGCAAGGACACGCCGCACAGCGCCCTGTTCACCACCGATGCCGGGCTCGACGGCAACAACAACCCCACCACCACCGACATCCGCGACGGCATGCACCCGGTGGTCACCTCGCTCGGTCTCGAGGCCGTGTTCGACGTGGCCGACGGGGTGAAGCTGGAAGAGCGCTTCCGCTGGTCCGATGTCCACGGCGGCTTCGTCTCGCCCTTCCCCTCGGAAGTGGCCGGCGCCCAGTCGATCGCCAACTCGGTCGGCGAACTGCTCACCGGCACCCCCGGCACCTACGGTCTCGCCTACGCCAATGGCCCCAACGCCGGCCAGGCGATCAACCCCGCCACGCTGAACGGCAACGGGCTGCTCATGCGCACCCACCTGTTCAACGTGAAGATCAACGATTTCGGCAGCTTCACCAATGACCTGAAGCTCTCCAGGAGCTTGGGCAAGGGCACCCTCACCGCCGGCTTCTACAAGGCCCGCCAGACCATCGACATGGACTGGGTGTGGAACTCCTACCTGCTCGAGGTGAAGGGCAACAATGCAGCCCTCGTCAACGTCGTCGCCCCCGGCGGCGAGGTGCTCAGCCGCAATGGCCTCTATGCCTATGGGGTGCCCTTCTGGGGCAATTGCTGCCAGCGCAGCTACAACGTCACCTACGATATCGACGCGCCCTATGCCGCCCTCAACCTCGATCTCGACCAGCTGTCCATCGACGCCAGCATCCGCTACGATCATGTCCGCGCCCGCGGCAATTATGCCGGCACGCTGCAGGTGGCCAATCGCGACGTCAACGGTGACGGCACGATCCAGCCGGTCGAACGCAGCGTCTCGCTGATCGACAATGCCAACCCCAGCCCGGTCAACTACAGCGTCGGCTATGTCTCGTGGTCGGTCGGCGCCAACTACCGCGTCTCGGCCGACGCGGCGGTGTTCGCCCGCGCCAGCCGCAGCGGCCGCGCCAACGCCGATCGTCTGCTGTTCGGCGTGGTCCGGCCCGACGGCTCGGTCCGCAAGGACGACGCGATCGACTACGTCAACCAGTACGAACTGGGCTTCAAGTACCGCTCCGGCCCGTTCGGCCTGTTCGTCACCGGCTTCCACGCCACGACCCAGGAACAGAACTTCGAGGTCACCAGCGGCCGTTTCCTCGATCGCACGTACAAGGCGACCGGCGTCGAGATCGAAGCCGCCTGGCGCTCGGGCATTTTCGACCTGCGCGGCGGCGCCACCTACACCCACGCCCGCATCGCCTCCGATGCGATCACGCCCGCCAACAAGGGCCACACTCCGCGCCGGCAAGCCGAGCTGATCTACCAGTTCACCCCGTCGCTGGATTTCGACGTGGCCCGCGTCGGCCTCAACATCATTGGCACGACCAAGGCCTATGCCCAGGACGAGAACAACCTCGTCTTCCCCGGCTACACCCAGGTCAACGCCTTCGTGAACGTCCGGCCGATGAAGGGCGTCGAACTGTCGCTCAACGCCAACAACCTGTTCAACGTCGTCGGCATCACCGAGGCGGAGGAAGGCTCCATCGTCAACAACGCCAACAACTACGTGCGCGCCCGGTCGATCAATGGACGAACCGTCTCGGCCTCGCTGCGCTACGATTTCTAAGCCTCCCCCGGCGGGCGGTGCGGCGCGCCAGGTGCCGCTCCGCCCGCCCCTTGCCCGCCGCTTGTCCCTGAATGCCCTCCCCGGAAAACCAGACCTGTCATGACCACCGCATGGACTCCCGCCCAAGTCCGCACCATCGACCCGGCCACCGCTCCGCGCGTGCCCGTCATCACCGGGGCTGAGCGGTCGGACCTCCTGCCCGGCCTGGTCTACTGGGACATGTGGCCGATCCAGGATGCCGCCGGCCACATTGCCCGGCTTGGCGAACGCGAACTGTGGATGGCGCTCAGCGCGCCGCACCGCGGCGACCCGGCGCTGCGCCATTTCGAGGCGAAGATCCGCCTGCTTGAACGCACCGGCCCGCTCGGCGCGGAACGCTGGACCGACCTCGGCCCGGTCCTGCCCGACTGCCCGGTCCCCTACGAACGCGAATGGGCCGGTTCCGCCAGCACTGACGGCACCCGCGTATCGCTCTGGTTCACCGGCGCCGGAACCAGCGAACGGCCCGGTGGCTACCAGCAGGCCCTCTACGAAGCCCACGCCATTATCGGCCCGGACGGCCTGCCGCGCGACTGGTCGGCCCCGCAGCTCTCGCTGGCTTCCGGCCCGGCCTACCAGAGCGCCGATGCTCATGACGGCGAGCCGGGCCGCATCAAGGCTTTCCGCGATCCCGCCTGGCTATGCAATCCGGCCGACGGCGCGGAATACCTTGTCTTTACCGCATCCGTAGCGGGCGCATCCAGCCCATTCAACGGCGCGGTCGGCCTTGCCCGGCGCACCGCCGACGGCTGGGAGCCCCTGCCCCCGCTGGTCACCGCCGATGGCGTCAACAACGAACTCGAACGGGCCCACGTCGTCGTCCACCAGGGCCGCTATCTCGTCTTCTGGGTCACCCAGACCAGCACTTTCTCCCCCCAGCTGCGCAGCGCGCCGAGCGGGCTCTACGGCATGATCGCCGATAGCCTCGCCGGCCCCTGGCGCCCGCTCAACGGCAGCGGCCTGGTCCTCGCCAACCCCGTGGACGAACCGCTGCAGAGCTACAGCTGGTTCGTCTCGGCCGATCTGGTCGTGAGCAGTTTCGTCGATATCTGGGGCCTGCGCGGCGGGCCCTGCCCGGTTGACACCGCCGCCCTCGCTCACCACTTCGGCGGCGTGCCCGCGCCCCTGCTTCAACTCGTGGTCGAAGGCGATTGCTGCCGCATCGCCGAACGGACCACCGCATGACCATCACCGCCGGGGACGGCCCGCTCCTCGGTGCGGTGGAAGCCGGCGGCACCAAGTTCGTCCTCGCCGTCGGCACGGCCTCGGGCAAGGTTCTTGCCAGCCACCGCCTGCCCACCACCACGCCGGCTGAAACCCTCGCCGCCACGGCCGACTGGTTTTCCGCCCAGGCGCCGCTGGCCGCTATCGGTGTCGGCAGCTTCGGCCCGGCGGTGCTGGACCCCGCCTCGCCCCGCTACGGCCACATCACCGACACACCCAAGCCCGGCTGGTCGGATTGCGACATCGCCGGCCATTTCGCCCGCCGCTTCGGAGTGCCGATCGGCTTCGATACCGACGTCAACGGCGCGGCTCTGGGCGAATACCTGCACGGCGCGGGCAAGGCAGGCCAGTCGCTCGCCTATGTCACGGTCGGAACCGGCATCGGCGGCGGGCTGGTGATTGGCGGCGAGCCGGTCCACGGCGCCTCCCATCCAGAGATGGGCCACCTCTTCCCCCGCCGTCCCGCGGGAGACACCGTCTTTGCGGGCACCTGCCCGTTCCACGGCGATTGCCTTGAAGGCCTCGCCAGCGGCCCGGCGATCAAGGCCCGCTGGGGCGCCTCGCTCGACCAGCTGCCCGCCGGCCACGAGGCCCACGCCATCGTCGCCGATTACCTCGCCCAGCTGTGCCACACCCTGTTCGCCCTGACCGCGGTCGAAACCATCGTCCTGGGCGGCGGCGTCAGCCAGGCCCCCGGCCTCGTCGAGCGCGTGCGCCGTCGCAGCGCGGAGCTATCGGCCGGCTATCTCCCCGGCGGCAAGCGCCATGCGGTCGTCGCCCCGGGCCTGGGTCAGAACGCCGGCATCGTCGGCGCCCTCGTCCTCGCCGCCCGCGCCATCGCGCAATCGGCCTGACCGCCGGCGATACAGCCTAGACCTTGGTCGCGCCTTAGGGCAAAGGCGTCCCCACACCCGCCCAGCTTGGGCAGCGCCGGCTTAGCACAGTGGTAGTGCAGCGGTTTTGTAAACCGAAGGTCGGGGGTTCAAATCCCTCAGCCGGCACCATTTCTCCGTCCAGCGCAGTTCGGCGGCGGCTTGAGAATCCCCCATGATCGGGCACAGGCCAAACCGATGAGGTCGCTGGTGTTCGCGTCTGTCCGCTTGCGTGCAGCCATGGGCTCGGAGCTAACGATGCACCAACCATCACCCGTATCCTCGTTGAGAGGCGATCACGGTGCCAAGTGGAGACGAGCCCAAACTTGAAGGTCAGGTGACCTCGATCCGAACTTCGGGGAAGCGTTCGAAATAGAAGCCGAAGCGCTCGCGGATCTCATTGGGGTCAACCCCGAAATCGTCGCGCAGATCGTAGGTGAGTTGGCCGTGCTTGCCGCGCTTGTTCTCTTCGATCGCATGTTGGAACGCGGCCCGCGTCTCGTCGTCGAACGGGATTCCGGCCTGTTCGTAGATCGTCTGCAATTCGCCGAAGGGTTTGGCCATCAGCTTGTGGAAGTAGAGGTCGTAACAGCGATCCTGGTCCAGCAGGTCGCGGTCGCGGACGCAGCCGCGCAGGAGCCGCTCATAGCGGTCAATCCAGTAAGTCGCGATCTTGCCGCGGTCGATGCTGGTGTGCGTCAGCCGCTGCGCGTAGGCCTGGGAGGTAATGGCGGACTGGATCGAAGCGACCGGATCCCGGTGGTTGATGACCAGGTAGGAGCCGTCCAGCGCCTTGCTGACGGCCAGCAGTTGCTCCATGTGCTGCGGGCATTTGCCCACCCAGCGGTTGGGACCTTTTTGCCAGACAATCGCCTTGATCGCGCGCTGAAGGTAGCGCAGCCAGGGGGACGGATCATGGGCAAGCTGGTAGTCCCGCCATTGCGGGACATGGGCAAGCCATTCCAGGTAGTAGCCGCCGAAATCCATCCCGGTCAGCTCGATGTCCTCGGTAATGTGTTCCGGCGCAAACTCGTGGATCAGCTTCATGAACGGCAGCATGGCGTCCTGCTGGTCCCACTCGGCGGCCGCAAGATCGAAGCGCGTGTCCTTGCCGTCGACGAGGTAGCGATCTCCGACGGGACGAATGCCCTCCCAGTGGGGCAGCGCCCGCAGGCGAGGGTCCGATCCCATCAGCTGCAACATGTATGTCGTGCCTGACCGCGGCAGCCCGGCAATCACGATGGGAGAGTCCAGCTCCACATCCTCGATTTCGGGGTGGCGGCTGATCAGGTCCTCAAGATCGAGCCGGGCGCAGGCGAAGCGAAGCGCGAGTCCGAAAACCCCCGCCCGGCCGACCGCCGACAATTGCTTGTCGCTGTCGGCGGCAGACATCCAAAGTTCCAGGCGCGGCAGGAAGCTCATGTCACCGAAGTCGCTGAGGCCGGTGCTGGCCTTGGCCGCTTCCAGCACGGCGCGGGCGGACAGTTCGACGGGATAGGCACTCGCCTGCTCCAGCGCCTGCTGTTGGATTCCGGTGAGTTGCGGGTCCTTCAGGTCAGTAATGCGTACTTTTTCGGCGGCCACCAGCCTATCTCCCTGGATTACCAATTCACACGCGAAGAGTCAGCCGCAGCTGCTGAGCTGGGCGCTCTCCTTGTGTGCAAGGCATGTTGTGATCGAACTGTCGGAGCTGTTAATTGGGGCTCCACTCCACCGGGAGCGCTTCTACGCCCCACACGCCGACCGTGTGGTATTCGTAGTTCGTTCCCGGTTGCATCCGCAGATTGGGGAATGCCGCCAAGACCTCTTCAAGAACGATCTTCAGTTCCATCCGGGCGAGGTGAATGCCGAGGCAGTAGTGAATGCCGCCCCCGAATGTCATCCCGCGATCCTTCCGGCTGAAATCGATGGCGTTCGGATTGGGGAATTTCCGCTCGTCGCGGCTGGCAAACATGGTCGGCAGGTTGACCCAGTCACCCACCTTCATCTGGACGCCATTGAGCTCGACGTCCTTGACGACGCGGCGGCGATTGCGAACCACGCCGTAAGCCCGGCAGAGTTCGTCGACCACGTCCATCATGTTGCCCTGGTAATTGCGGATGCGATCCTGCAATTCCGGTTCGGTGACCAGGCGGTACATGTGCCAGCCCATGCTGCCAAGCACCGTATCCAGGCCGCCGGCATAGAGCAGTGAGCACATGCCCATGACATCGTCATGCTCGAGCGGCTTGCCGTCCACTTTCGCAGCCAGGACCTTGCTGATCAGGTCGGTGCCGGGGTTGGCGCGGCGCTCCTTCACGCGGTCTTCCAGATAATCAACGATGGCACGCATGGCCCCGCGACGAATCTCGTTGGTTTCGCCCCGGACCATGGTCCGTTCCCATTGCAGGAACTGCTCGAGATTGTCGCGAGGAAGGCCCATCAGGTCGAGGAAGATGGTCGTCGGGAAGAATCGGGCAAAGTCATCGATATAGTCAAACTGCCGGCGACCCTTCAGGTCGGCGATCAGCGCGCGGCACACTTCGCGCATCGTGCCTTCCAGGCGCTTGACTGCGCCAGGCTGGAAGTACGGCTGGACGACCTGGCGGAAGCCGAGGTGGCGGGGGGGATCGATCGCCTGGGGATTGAACACCCACGGCACGCCGAGGACTTCGGAAAAGACGGAATAGAAGTGATCGCGTGGGCTGAAATGCTCGTTATCCAGATAGACCGCTTCAATATCGTCGTGCCGGGTGAGCAGCCAGCCAGGCACGCCGCGATAGCCGCCAGCCGTCCAGACGATGTCGGGACCAGCGTGCAGCCGCGGCGCGGCATCATAGGGGTCCGCCAGCTCGTTGACGAACTGGTCGATGTCGTGGTTCCAGATCAGTTCCTTGGGGACGTGGGCCGGAACATCCGTCACAACAGTGCTAGTCATCTTTCCACTCTCCACCGGAAGGCTGGGGCAGCCAATCGCGTCGGTCTGCGCCCGTCGGATTAGCTCCACCCGATCACGCAGACCAAAATGATGCGTTTTGACGGAAATGTCAATTTCCTAAAGGCACAGTCGCGAAACGATCGTGCCATACTATCCTTGGTGGGGTTCTGTCAGTGTAGGCGGCTGAGCAATTCCCGAACATGACCCTTCATGTTGCACTCGGCTCCATTGCACTGCACAATAACGCGAATGCGGATCGCCATCGTCGATGAAAGTGCCACCCGCGCCGCAGTGATCGGCGAAGGGCTGGCCGCGTTCGACGATTGCGAGTTGTTCGTGGTGACCGAGCGGCGCGGCCTGGTCGCCCGGATTGCCGAGATCGATCCGGACATCGTGCTGATGGACCTCGGCAATCCCTCGCGCGACATGCTCGAGGAATACTTCGCGGTGAGCCGGGCGCTGGCCCGTCCGATTGCCATGTTCGTCGATGAAAGCGACGACGAGGCGATTGCCGCCTCGATCGATGCCGGGGTGTCGTCCTACGTGGTCGACGGCCTGGCGGCACACCGAATCCGCCCGATCCTCGACCTTGCAGTGCGCCGATTCAACGCGTTTTCGCGCCTGCAGGCGGACCTGGCCGAGGCCAAGGGCAAGCTGGCCGACCGTGAGACGGTCGACAAGGCCAAGCGCATCCTGATGGACAGCCGCGGCCTTGCCGAACCGCAGGCCTATGCCGAACTGCGCAAGGCCGCGATGGACCAGGGCAAGCGCATTGCCGAAATAGCCGAGGCGGTGGTTACCGCGCACCGGCTGATGGGAGGAACCTGATGGCCCATGACCTGACGATCGGCTTTCTCCCGCTCGTCGATGCCTGCCTGCCGATCCTTGCCCGCGAGCACGGCTTCGCCGAGGCCGAAGGCCTGTCGCTGACCATGGTGCGCGACATGAGCTGGGCAACCGTGCTTGACCGCCTGCTCTATGGCCATTCCGACGCGGCCCATCTCGTGGCCCCGCTGGCGATCGCCACCACGCTCGGGCGGGGCCGACCGGCGGCCCCGCTGTCGGTCCCCTTCGTGCTCGGCCTCAACGGCAATGCGATCACCCTGCGCGGCGACCTGGCCGACCGGGTCTGCCCACCCGGCGTGCTGGGCGATCCGCGCGCCGTGGGCGAAGCCCTCGCCGTCGTCGCGCGCGAACGCAAGGCGGCGGGCCGGCCGCTGCGCTTCGGCGTCGTCCACCGCTATTCCAGCCACAACTACATGCTGCGCTACTGGCTCGCCGCGTGCGGTGTCCGTCCCGACGCGGACGTCGAGATCTCCGCCGTCGCCCCGCCGTTCTGCGCCGATGCGCTGGAGGCGGGCGAGGTCGACGGGATCTGCGTCGGCGAACCCTGGAACAGCGTCGCCGTCGAGCGCGGCGCGGGGCGGATTGTCCTTGCCAGCGCCCAGATCTGGCGCCGCGGGGTCGAGAAGGTGCTGGCCCTGCGCGAGAGCGTGATGGAAGAGAAGCGCGAGGCTGCCGAGGCCCTGATCCGGGCGCTGATCGCCGCCGGCCGGCACTTCGTCGATCCCGCGAACTGGGAAGCCAATGCGGCGATCCTCGCCCGCCCCGAATACCTCGACGGTTCGGCCGAACTGATCCGCCGCGCCATCTCCGATCGGCTGCTGCTGGCCCGCGGCGGCGAGGCCGTGCACTACCCGGACTTCATGTTCCAGTATCGCGAGGCCGCGAACTTCCCGTGGGTGAGCCAGGCCGAGTGGCTCTACACCCAGATGATTCGCTGGGAGCACGCCAATTTTTCTCCAGACGAGGCCGCCCGCGCCGCCCGCGTCTTCCGCCCCGACGTCTATCGCGCGGCCCTGCTCGGCACCAGCGAGCCGCTGCCGGGCGCCAGCTCCAAGGTGGAAGGCAGCCTCGCCGGGCTCACCGCAGTGGGCACGCAGCAGGGCACGATGACATTGGAAAATAATCGCTTTTTCGACGGCATCGCCTTCGATCCGCATGACCTTGCCGGCTACCTGAAGCGGCTTCCCTGACTCCCTTTTGACGCAGCGCAATACGATCTCTTCCGCACTGCAAAAAATCGCTTGCCTCCTTAAGCGAATTCCATAACGTTTAGCCCACGACGCAAGCAGCACCGCCCAAAGCCGGGCGACCCCGTGCCGCCTGCGTCTCGATGGAAATTGCGTGGCAACGTCGCCGCCCGAATCGGCTCCTTCCGGAGCCGGATCGTGGCGGCTTTTTTGCGTTTGTGCAGCGCGGCGAAAGGCCCGCCTGCACCTGCCCCGCGAGGCCCGTCGGATCGGCGTACACACGTGAGGGATGGAACGATGAACGACGACAACAACATTTTCGGCGCATCGGCAGGCGGGATGAACCGCCGCACGCTGCTCAAGACCGGCGCCACGGTCGCCGCCACCGCCGCCGCCAGCTCGTTCATGCCCGGGACCGCCTTCGGCGCCGGCGGCGCTCCGGAGGTGCGCGGGGCCAAGCTGGGCTTCATCGCTCTGACCGACGCCGCGCCGCTGATCGTGGCCAAGGAGCTGGGCCTCTTCGCCAAGCACGGCATGCCCGAGGTGGTCGTCGCCAAGCAGGCCAGCTGGGGCGCCACGCGTGACAACCTGGTCCTGGGCAGCGGCGCCGGCGGCATCGACGGCGGCCACCTGCTCAGCCCGCTGCCCTACTTTCTGACCATGGGCATCCAGGCCCGCGCGACGCCGATGAACATCCTCGCCCGCCTAAACGTCAACGGGCAGGGCATCTCGGTCGACAAGGAATACATGGCGGCTCACGCCGATCTCAACGCCGCCAAGATGAAGGGCGTGATCGCCCAGCGGAAGGGCGCGGGCAAGAAGATCACCATGGCCATGACCTTCCCCGGCGGCACCCACGACCTGTGGATCCGCTACTGGCTGGCGGCCGGCGGCATCAACCCTGATGTCGACGTGAACCTGATCACCATCCCGCCGCCGCAGATGGTCGCCAACATGAAGGCCGGCACGATGGACGCGTTCTGCGTGGGCGAGCCGTGGAACGAACAGCTGGTCCAGCAGCAGCTCGGCTATTCGGCCGTGTCGACCGGGCAGCTGTGGATGAACCACCCCGAAAAGTGCTTCGGCATGCGAGCCGACTGGGTTGCTGCCCATCCGAACGCCGCCGTGGCCCTGACCGCCGCGATCATCGAGGCCCAGCGCTGGTGCGACAGCCCCGCCAACGTCTCGCGGCTGGCCATGATGATCGGCGGGCGTGACTATCTGAAGGTGGCCGTGGGCGATATCGCCAGCCGGTTGCAGGGCAATTTCGGCATGGGCGACGGGCGCCGCTACACCAATGCTCCCTTCAAGATGAAGTTCTTCGCGGGCAACGCCTCGTTCCCCTACAAGAGCCACGATCTCTGGTTCATCACCGAGAACCAGCGCTGGGGCAAGATCCCGCTCAGCACCAATGGCCTGGCCGTAGTCAACCGGGTCAACCGCTCCGACATCTGGCGCCGGGCCGGGGCCTCGGTCGGCGTGGCCGCCCCGGCGGGCGACAGCCGCGGGCCGGAACGCTTCTTCGACGGCAAGGTGTTCAACCCCGCCAACCCGCGAGCCTACCTCGCTTCCCTTGGCATCAAGCGGGTTTGAGGAGGGCGACGACCATGGCCCAGATGACCGTAGAGATCGCGGAAAACGCGCCGCCCCTCCCAGAATCGCCTCCGACGCTGGAGCAGCGCGGCGTCCTCGTCGAATACCCCAAGTCGGCCATCGCGCGCCGGCTGCTGCCCCCCGGCAAGGCGCCCAGCGCCTTGCACGAGCGGCTCAACCGGATCGCCGGCGCGATCCTGCCCACCGCGATCATGCTGACGGTCCTGCTGGTCGTCTGGCAGCTGGCCTGCGGTCATGAGAGCTCGGCCCTGCCGGGCCCGCTCAAGGTCTGGCAGGAAAGCCATGACGTGATCATGCATCCGCTGAAAGGCGTCACGCTCGACGGCTCCGGGCTGCACATCACCGAAGAAGGCGATGTCGGCATTGCCGGCCACATCCTGCGCAGCCTTGGCCGGGTCCTGATCGGCTATTCGCTGTCGGCCGTCGCCGGGGTGATGCTGGGCATGCTGATCGGCACGAATATCTATGCCTACCGCGCGCTCGATCCGCTGTTCCAGGTCCTGCGCACCGTGCCGCCGCTGGCCTGGCTGCCGATCAGCCTCGCCATCTTCCAGGACGCGCGCCCTTCGGCGATCTTCCTGATCTTCATCACCGCGATCTGGCCAATCATCCTCAACACGGCCGCCGGCGTGCAGAACATCCCCGCGTCCTACCGCAATGTCGCGCGGGTCCTGGCGCTCAACCCGCTCGAATACTTCTTCCGCATCGTCCTGCCGGCCTGCGTTCCGCATATCTTCACCGGCCTTCGCATCGGTGTCGGCATGAGCTGGCTGGCCATCGTCGCGGCCGAAATGGTCCAGGGCGGCACCGGCATCGGCTTCTTCATCTGGGACAGCTACAATTCCTCGCTGCTGTCCGACACGATCGTCGCCCTCCTGTGGATCGGCATGGTCGGCTTCTCGCTCGACCGCATCGTCGCCGCCGTGGGCCGCCTGGTCGCCCGCACCTGACCCGCCTGCACCAGAGCTTTCGGCCCGAACTTTCGGCCAGAAGGAATTCATCATGAAGCAACGCAGCTATCTCGCGATCGAAGGTGTCACGGTCGAATTCGCGACCAAGACCGGCCCGTTCCGCGCGCTCGATCATATCGACCTCTCGATCGAGAAAGGGCAGTTCGTCTCGCTGATCGGCCACTCGGGGTGCGGCAAGTCGACCCTGCTCAACGCCGTGGCCGGGCTCAACAAGCCCACCCGGGGCGTCATCTTCCTCGATGGCGAAGTGGTCGACGCGCCGGGGCCTGATCGGGCCGTGGTCTTCCAGGATCACTCGCTCCTGCCCTGGCTGACCGTCGCGGAGAACGTCGCCCTGGCCGTGGGCAAGACCGCCCAGGGCAAGAGCAAGGCCGAGCAGCGCGACTGGGTGATGCACACGCTCGACCTCGTCCAGATGGGGCACGCCGCCACAAAGCGCCCGGGGGAAATCTCGGGCGGGATGAAGCAGCGGGTGGGCATCGCCCGGGCGATCGCGATGAACCCGCGCGTCCTGCTCATGGACGAACCGTTCGGCGCGCTCGATGCGCTGACCCGGGCCGCCCTCCAGGACGTGGTCATGGACCTCCAGTCGCAGCTGCAGAACACCGTGCTGATGATCACGCACGACGTGGACGAGGCCGTGCTCCTGTCCGACCGGGTGGTAATGATGACCAACGGGCCCTCTGCCCGGATCGGGCAGGACCGCACGGTCGACCTCGCTCGGCCGCGCAACCGGCTCACCGTCATGGACCTGCCGGACTACGGCGCGGCGCGCAGCGACGTGATCCGCTTCCTGCACGAATTCCACCGGAACCCGTCGCTGGCCGCCTGATCCGGGCCGCGGCCAATCACTGACTGCCAATGATCCGGGCTCGCGCAAGTCCGGACGCGGGAGGGCTTGCGCCTTGGCAAACCATACGCACAGCGCCGGTGCCGCAGGGAGGCACCGGCCAACCAGTGGGGGATATGACATGAAGACGAAGCATGCATTTGTTTGGGGTATCGCCTTGGCCAGCTCGGCTCTCGCCGCCCCGGCCTACGCCGCCCCGGCCAAGCCGATGTTCGGCGATCCGGTGAAAGTCAGCGACGAGCTGACCTTCGATCCGATCATCGACCTGCGCCTGCGCTATGAAAACGTGACCCAGACCGGCGCCGCCGTCGATGCCGACGCAGTCACCGCGCGGTTGCGCGCAGGGTTTGAACTCAAGCACAACAGCGGCCTGTCGTTACTCGCCGAGGGCGAAGGGACCCTCGCAATCGTCGATGATTACAACGCATTCCCCGGCAGTTTCTCCGCGGCCTCGGTCGGCAACAGCCACCAGCGGCGCCCCGGCTTCGCCACGGTGGCCGATCCCCAGAACGTCGAACTCAACCGCCTCCAGGTCCAGTACAAGTCCAAGCCGTTGACGGTCACCATCGGGCGCCAGCGGATCAATCTCGATGACCAGCGCTTCGTCGGCTCGGTCGCCTGGCGCCAGAATGAGCAGACCTTCGACGCCGCCCGCCTCGAGGGCAGCCTCGGTCCGGTCAGCTTCGACGGCACCTATGCGATCGCGCAGCGCACCGTGTTCGGAATCGATGCCGGGCCGCGCCAGTCCTACGGCGGCGACTTCGTTTTCCTCGGCGCGAGCGCCAAGGCCGGCCCGTTCAACGTCAAGGGGTTCGCCTATCTGCTTGACTACGACGAGGCGATCTTCTTTGCCAACAGCTCGCAGACCTATGGCGCCCGCGCCACGGGAACCGTGCCGCTCAGCAAGCTGGTCAAGCTGAACCTGGCCGCCAGCTATGCGCGCCAGTCGCGCTATGGGACCAACCCGGTCGCCTACTCGGCCGACTACCTGGCCGGTGAGGCCGCCCTGGCCTACAAGACCTACACCGTCACCGCCGGCTACGAAAAGCTCGGGGCCGACGGCGTTGCGGGCAAGTCGTTCCAGACGCCGATGGCGACCCTGCACAAGTTCAACGGCTGGGCCGACATGTTCCTCGTCACTCCGGCGACCGGGCTGCAGGACATCTATGGCGGCGTCGCGGTGAAGTTCCCCAAGGTCAAGGCATTGCCGGGGCTCAACGCCCAGGTCGTCTATCACGACTTCAAGAGCGACATTGGCTCGGTGAAGCTGGGCAACGAATGGGATGCCAGTGTCGGCTTCAAGCTCCGCCGGGTCGGAGTGCTGGCCAAGTTCGCCAGCTATGATGCCGCGGTCGGCCCGACGGTCAACAAGTTCTGGCTCCAGTTCGAGCTCGCCTACTGATCCTTCCCGACCGGGGAGGGGGACCAGCCGCAGGCTGGTGGAGGCCACGCGCGGTTATCCGGTCTGCCTGCGGGATAACTCGGGAAGACCGCCGCGAGCCCTCCGCCATGCCTTGCATGGTTCCCCTCCCCCCGTTTCGAAGAGGCATTGCTGCGCTGCAAAATATCTTCTTGCCAATTGCCACCCAAATGCCATAGATTCGCCATAAGGCCAAGGTGCCGCCCAAGGTCGGGCGGACCAGCACCCGGCCCGAACATCATCACACGCGTGGCAACGAAGCCGCCCGTACCGCTCCCTCACAGGACCGGTCCGAGGCGGCTTTTTCGTGTTGCGCAGATGCAGGAGACGCCAGTTGAACGCCCCCGCCAGCTTCCCCGAAACCGGCTCCGGCCAGCAGACGCGCGAAAGGCTCGTCGTGATCGGCAACGGCATGGCCGGCTGCCGCGCGGTCGAGGAAATCCTTGCCCGCGATCCCGCCCGATTCGCCGTCACCATCTTCGGCGCAGAGCCACGAGTGAACTACAACCGGATCATGCTCTCGCCCGTCCTGGCCGGGGAGAAGGCGTTCGACGACATCGTGATCAACGGGGCGGACTGGTATGCCGACAACGGCATCGACCTCGTCTCGGGCGACCCGGTGATCGCCATCGACCGCGAGCGCCGGGTGGTCGTCAGCCGCTCGGGCCGCGCCCAGCCCTATGACCGGCTGCTCATCGCCACCGGCTCCGACCCTTTCATCATCCCCGTCCCCGGCCATGACCTGCCCGGCGTCGTCACCTTCCGCGACCTCGACGATGTCGAGAAGATGCTCAGCGCCGCCGATGCGGGCGGGAGTGCGGTGGTCATCGGGGGCGGCCTGCTCGGCCTCGAAGCCGCCCACGGCCTCGCCCTGCGCGGCATGGCGGTGACCGTCGTCCACCTCATGCCCACCCTGATGGAGCGCCAGCTCGACGAGGCCGCCGGTTACCTCCTCAAGAGCGAACTCGAACGCCGCGGCCAGACCATCGTCACCGGCGGCGACACTGCCGAGATCGTGGCCAAGGACGGCCATGTTTCCGGCGTCCGCCTCAAGGACGGCCGCGAATTTCCCGCCGACATCGTGGTCATGGCCGTCGGCATCCGCCCGGCCACCGGCCTCGCCCGCGCTGCCGGGCTGGACGTCGAACGCGGCATCCTGGTCGACGATCACATGCTCACCAACGACCCGGCGATCATGGCCGTCGGCGAATGCGTCCAGCATCGCGGCCAGTGCTACGGCCTGGTCGCCCCGCTGTGGGACATGTGCCGCGCCCTGGCCGATGCCGCGACCGGCCAGCCCTCGGGCTACACCGGCTCGGTCACCTCGACCAAGCTCAAGGTCTCAGGCATCGACCTGTTCTCCGCCGGCGATTTCTCCGGCGGCGACGGCGCGGAAGACATCGTCATGCGCGATGCCGCCCGGGGCGTGTACAAGCGCGTCATCGTCAAGGACGACCGGCTGGTCGGTACCGTGCTCTACGGCGATACCGCCGACGGCTCGTGGTACTTCGACCTCCTCAAAAAAGGCGAGGACATCTCGCCCATCCGCGAGGCCCTGATCTTCGGTCAGGCCTTCGCCGCGGGAGGCGCCCTCGCGGACCCTAATGCCGCCGTTGCCGCCCTGTCCGATGATGCGGAGATCTGCGGTTGCAACGGCGTTTCCAAGGGCACTGTCGTCGCCACCATCCAGCAGGGCGCTTGCAGCCTCGATGCAGTGCGCTCGCAGTGCAAGGCCAGCGCGAGCTGCGGATCATGCACCGGGCTCGTGGAAAGCCTGCTGAATCTGACACTTGGTGGCGAGGTCCAGTCCGGCCCCAAGACCCTGTGCAAGTGCACCACCTTCACGCACGCCGATGTGCGCCGCCTCATCCTGGAGAAGAACCTCAAGGTAATTCCCCAGGTAATGCAGGAACTTGGCTGGTCCACCCCGGATGGCTGCGCAAGCTGCCGCCCGGCCCTCAACTATTACCTCCTCTGCGCCTTGCCCGGCGACTACGAGGACGACCAGCGCAGCCGCTTCGTCAACGAGCGGATGCACGCAAACATCCAGAAAGATGGGACTTATTCGGTTGTCCCACGCATGTGGGGCGGTCTCACCAATCCCCGCGAACTGCGCGCCATCGCCGACGTGGTGGAAAAATACAACGCCCCGATGGTCAAGGTCACCGGCGGGCAACGCCTTGATATCTTTGGCATCAAGAAGGAAGACCTGCCCGCCGTCTGGGCCGATCTCAACGCCGCCGGCATGGTCTCGGGCCATGCCTACGGCAAGTCCTTGAGAACAGTGAAAACCTGCGTCGGCTCGGAATGGTGCCGCTTCGGCACGCAGGATTCCACCGGCCTCGGCGTCAAGCTGGAGCGGATGACCTGGGGCTCGTGGATGCCCCACAAGTTCAAGATCGCCGTCTCCGGCTGCCCTCGCAATTGCGCGGAAGCCACGATCAAGGACTTCGGCGTGGTCTGCGTCGACAGCGGCTACGAGCTGCACGTCGGCGGCAATGGCGGCATCAAGGTCCGGGCGACCGACCTCCTCTGCAAGGTCGAGACCGAGGCCGAAGCGATGGACGTCTGCGCCGCCTTCATCCAGCTCTACCGCGAACAGGCCTGGTACCTCGAACGCACCGCGCCGTGGATCGAACGGGTCGGGCTCGATCACGTGAAGGCAGCCCTGTTCGACGATCCTGGTGCCGTCGCGGCGCTCGCGGCCCGGTTCCGCTTCTCGCAAACCTTCATGCAGGACGATCCCTGGGCCAAGCGCGCCGCGGGCGAACGGGCCGACCTGCACCAGCACCTGGCCGAGGTGCGCCCTCTTCAAGTGGAGATCGTGTGATGATCGGTGAGTGGCTCGATATCGGCCCCGTGGGCCAGATCGCCCCCGGCACGGCGCGCACCCTGGCCGTCCGGGACGGCGCGGAGATCGCGGTGTTCCATACGCTGGACAATCGCTTCTATGCCCTGGTCAATGCCTGCCCGCACAAGCAGGGCCCGCTCAGCCAGGGCATCGTCCACGGCAACGTGGTCACCTGCCCGCTGCACAACTGGAACATCTCCCTGAAGACCGGCGAGGCGCTCGGCAGCGATGAAGGCTGCGTGCCGACGATCCCGCTCAAGGTGGATGCCGGCCGCCTCTATCTGCTGCGCGAATCCGTCATCGGGCGGAAGGCGGCCTGATGCGCGAGGTCCGCACCACCTGCGCTTATTGCGGTGTCGGCTGCGGCATCCGCGCGCGGGTGACGGGTGAACGCGCTGTCCTCATCAAGGGGGACCCCGATCACCCGGCGAACTATGGGCGACTCTGCTCCAAGGGCACGCACCTTGCTGAAACGGTCGGCCTTGAAGGCCGCCTGCTCGCCCCGATGATTGGCGAGCGAGAATCCACCTGGGACGAGGCGCTCGATCTCGTTGCCGCCCGGATAAAGGCCACCATCGCCGAGCACGGGCCTGATGCGGTGGCCTTCTATGTCTCCGGCCAGGTCCTCACCGAGGACTACTACGTTGCCAACAAGCTGATGAAAGGCTTCGTTGGCAGCGGTAACATTGATACCAATTCGCGCCTGTGCATGGCCAGCGCGGTTGCCGCCCACAACCGGGCTTTCGGCGAGGACGTGGTCCCCTGCACCTACGACGATCTGGACGAGGCCGACCTTATCCTGCTCGTCGGCTCAAACACGGCCTGGTGCCACCCGGTCATCTGGCAGCGCATCGAGGCCGCCCGCGAGAAGCGCGGCACCAGGCTCGTGGTGATCGATCCGCGCCGCACCGAAACCGCCGAACAGGCCGACCTCCACGTGCAGCTCGCGCCCGATGGCGACGTGGCGCTGTTCAACGACCTGCTGGCGGAGATGGCCGCGCGAGGACTGGTCGACGAGGGTTACATCGCAGAACACTGCGAGGTCCCAGACGATTTCGCACCGTTCCGCCGCTCCCGCAGGCGGGAGAGGCAGCGAGACTTGGGGGCGAAGCCCCTTAGTCGCAGCGGGGTGGGCACGCACGGCAGCGTCGCCTCAGCCGCAATCCACCCCCAACCCCGCCCGCCCGCGGGAGGGGAGCAAGCCGGCGTCGATCCGCAAACCTTCGCCGCCCTGGCCGATCTCGTCGCCGCCCACCCGCGCATGATCACCCTGTTCAGCCAAGGCGCCAACCAGTCGCGCAGCGGGACCGACAAGGGCAACGCCATCATCAACCTCCACCTGGCCACCGGGCGGATCAACCGCGCCGGCATGGGGCCGTTCTCGATCACCGGCCAGCCCAACGCCATGGGCGGCCGCGAAGTCGGCGGCCTCGCCAACATGCTCGCCTGCCACCTCGGCTTCTCCGCTGCCGAGCGGGCCGATGTCGCCGAGTTCTGGAATGCGCCCAACGTCTGCGCCGGGCCGGGGCTCAAGGCCGTCGACCTCTTCCGCGCGGTGCATGACGGGCGGGTAAAGTTCCTCTGGGTCATGGCCACCAACCCGGCGGTATCGATGCCCGATGCCGGCTTCGTGCGCGAGGCGCTGGCGCGGTGCGAGACGCTGGTCGTCTCCGACGTGATCGCCGACACGGATACGGCACGCTTCGCCCACATTCGCCTGCCGGCCCTGGCCTGGGGCGAGAAGGATGGCACGGTGACCAATTCGGAGCGCCGCATCACTCGCCAGCGCGCCCTGTTCGCCGCTCCCGGGCAGGCGCGGGCCGATTGGGCGATCATCGCCGACGTGGCGGCGCGCATGGGCTGGGGCAAGGCTTTCGCCTTCGCCTCACCCGCCGCCGTGTTCCGCGAATATGCGGCGATGACGGCGCTGGCCCAGCGCCACGGCAAGGTACTGGATCTGACCGCCATGGCCCGGCTGGACGATGGCGAATACGAGGCCATGGAACCGTTTCTGTGGGGCGGCGCGCACCCCCTCGCGCGCCGTTTCCCCACCGCTAGCGGCAAGGCCCGCCTGGTCAGCGTCACGCCCCCTGCGCCGCGCGCCGACGCAAGCCGCCCGCTGCGCCTCAACACCGGCCGCTACCGCGACCAGTGGCACACGATGACCCGGACCGGCCTTTCGCCCACGCTGTCGCAGCATCGCCGCGAACCGCTGCTGGAAGTACACCCCGCCGACGCTGAGGCCCATGGCCTTGCCGATGGCGGCCTCGCCCGCCTGTCGACCGCAGCCGGTTCCGCCACGTTCCGCGTCGCTGTCAGTCCGGCCCAGCGCCGGGGCGACCTGTTCGTGCCCATGCACTGGACCGACCAGTTCTCTGGCGAGGGCCGCGCCAATCTTCTGCCGCTGGCCGAGACGGACCCGATTTCTGGCCAGCCCGGCTTCAAGGACACGCCCGCTACGCTGGCCCCGGTCCGGCCCGAATGGCGGGCTTTCCTCGTCAGCCGCACGCCGGCGCAGCTGCCGCCGCTGGCATGGTGGACCCGCTCGCGCGTCGCCGCTGGCTGGCTGCACGAACTGGCCGGGAATGACGCCCTCGACGTCGACGCCCTGCTCCCGTCCGGCGAACGGCTCGAGGCGGTAGACCTGGCCCGCGGGATGCGGCGGCTGGCGGTGCTGGCGCCTGACGGAAGCCTCGAAGCCGCGCTGTTCCTGACCCGGAATGGCGAGCTGCCCCAGCGCGACTGGTTGGCTGCCCAGCTTGGCGTGGTGCCGACCGCGCCCGAACTGCTCGCCGGTCGTCCCGCCCTGCCCCAGGAAGATCGGGGACCGATCGTCTGCGTCTGCCTTGGCGTGGGGACCAGGGCGATCCGTTCCGCTGCCTGCTCGGGCGCTGCCACGCTTGCCGAAATCGGCAGTGCCACGGGCGCGGGAACCAACTGCGGCTCTTGCCGGCCGGCCATCGCCCGGCTGCTGGAAGCGGCGCTCACGGACACGAGGGAGGCAGCCGAGTGACACCCGATCGAACTCACGACGACCGGATCGAATTTCCTTCCGGCATGGTCTGGCTGGTGGGCGCGGGGCCGGGCGATCCGGACCTCCTCACGCGCAAGGCCGAACGCCTGATCCGCAGCGCCACGGTGGTCTTCCACGATGCCCTCGTCGGCCCGGGCGTGCTCGATCTGATCCCCGCGACGACCCGGCGCATCCATGTCGGCAAGCGCTCGGGCCGGCATTCGCAGGACCAGGCGACCATCGATCGCATGATCGTCGCCGCCGCGCTCGCGGGAGACCGAGTCGTCCGGCTCAAGGGCGGCGATCCCTCGATCTTCGGCCGCGCCACCGAAGAGCTGACGGCCTGCCGGGAAGCCGGCGTGCCGGTCGCCATCTGCCCCGGCATCACCGCCGCCAGTGCCGCCGCCGCCAGCCTCGGCCGCTCGCTCACCCTGCGCGGCCTCTCACGCAAGCTGGTCTTCGTCACCGCTCACACGCGCGGAGACGAGCCGCTGGACCTGGACTGGAGCTCGCTGGCGGACCCTGCCGCCACGCTCGCCATCTACATGGGCAAAAGCGCCGCCCCCGCCATCTCCCGCAACCTCATCGCCGCCGGATTGAACCCCGATACCCCGGTTGCCCTCGTCCAGGGCGCCAGCCTCGGCGAGGAGCGCCGGCTCGTCACGCGGCTGGACCTGCTCACCCTCGCCGCGAAAGGCCTGCCCGGCTCAGGGCCGCTGCTCATCCTGGTCGGCAAGGCAATGGCCGAGGACCTCGCCGGCAGTCGAGCCTCCCGCCTGCTCGAGATGCACCAGCACAGCGGAGCCTGGAAGTGAGGCTGGTCACCCGAATCCTGTCGCTGCTGGATACTGCTATTTGCCGGCGCTGCGGCCAGCAATGGTCGCCCGTTGCTCACGCCGCCACGCCAGATCGTGGCAGAGCCTTGCACTGCCCTTGTTGCGGATTCACGCAAGACCGGCCAGGCTGATCACTCTCCCCAGCTGTTCAGCGGTCCACCCGAACACACGCCGCCTACAACCCCGCCGCGGGGGTAAGGTGAGCGCTCAGGTCGCCGAGCAGGTCGGTCAGGCTGTAATCGCGGAAGCTGAAGCGCCAGGCGCCGTCGACCCGCTCGAATTCGTCATGATAGCGCCCGCAGATCACCGGGACGATCGTCTTCGGCGCCACCAGCTGCATCACGGTGTAATAGGAACGGCAGGTCGCCGTCCCCGCCGCCTCGTCCACTTCGATGATGGGGTTGGTGATCACATGCTTGGTCCGCGGCGTGCCCTCGGGATAGACCCGCACCTTCTCGCGCCAGTTCGCCAGCAGCATCGCCTCACCGCCCTCGCCATCGTGCGAGATCACCCGGCAATGACGAAACAGCGCCGCCGCGCCTTCGAAATCCCCTGAATCGATCAGTTCGGCATAGCGGTAGAGCAAATTGGCGATTGCTGTTTCACTGCTGGCCATTGCTTTGTGCTCCTCCCGCGCGATCATATAGAAGATCACGTCATGCCTCAGGCTACCGGCGCCCCCTTGGGCTTGGCAAGGGCATGGGCCGGTGCCAAGCCCGTGGCATAAGGGAGCATACAGATCATGAGCGAACAGACCACCCGCACCGAAACCGCTGCCGACATTCTGGTCCAGGTTGACGTCAAGCAGGTCCGCGAGGGTGTGTGGAGCCCGCCGGTGGTCCACGGCTACCACCGCAACGTGATCGAAGGCGGCCAGCTGCTCGGCCAGGCTTGCGTTGCCGCCTCGCGCAGCATCCCGGGCAAGCGGGTGATCACCGCCCACGCGATCTTCTCCCGCCCCGCGCGCTACGATCTCCCGCTCGAACTGCACGTCAAGGACCTGCGCTCGGGCCGCCAGATGTCGACTGTCGGGGTCGACATCATGCAGGCCGACAAGCTGCACACCAGCTTGATGCTGCTGATGGATGCCGGCGGCACCAGCCTTTACGAACACCAGCCCGAAATGCCCGACGTGCCCGGGCCGGAATTCTTCCCGCTCCAGGCAATGTCCGTCCCCGGCCGCGAGGTCCGCTTCGTCGGCGATACCTACCAGTCCACCCGAACCGTTCCGGGCCCCGCAGTCCACCGCGCCTGGATGCGCTGGGATCACCTGCCCGAGGACCAGGCGCTGCACAACGCGCTGATCGCCCAGCCGGCCAACCTGCTGACCATCAACGCCTCGATGCGTCCCCACGGGGTGATCGAGGCCGAAGCCCACAGCAAGTTCTCCACCGGAGTGCTCGACCTCGCCTTCCAGTTCCACGAAGACGCCGACCTGACCCAGTGGGTGCTCTACGAGAACACCGCCTTCTATGCCGGCCGCGGCCTCGTCTCCGGCCAGGGCAATGTGTTCAGCCAGCAGGGCAAGCTGCTCGCCAGCTACAAGGTCCAGGCCATGGTCCGCGCGTTCGACCAATCGGGCGGCGGGCACGATCCGGCACGCACGATGTAGTTGCCGTTCGATTGCCCTTGAATTATATTCGTCATGCCTGATATTAGTACGGGACGATCGGGGCGCGGTCCTGTGCCGTCACGAAAGGCTTGGACATGTTCGGGTTTGGCAAGAAGGTCGCGCATCGGGAGATCACCCCTTCCGAGCTGGAGCTGCTGATCGCGGAAGACAGGGCGCTGGTGGTCGACGTGCGCGAACCCGGCGAGTTCGCCCAGGGCCACATCCCCGGCGCGGTCAACATGCCGCTCTCCGGTTTCCAGCCCAGCCGGCTGCCGGACCCCGCGGGCAAGACCATCGTGCTCAACTGCCAGGGCGGCAAGCGGTCAGGCATGGCGCTGGAGAAGTGCGGCGCCGCCCGCGCCGAGGTCGATACCCACCTCGCCGGGGGCTTTGGCGCCTGGGCCCAGTCAGGCTTTCCCGTCGAACGCTAGCCGCCGCCAGGGCCGGGTGCTAAGCCCCGCCGGACCTCTATCCCGGACAACCGATGAAGCCCACCGACCTGACCGAACTGAAGGCGAACGCGGCCCGCATGGCCGGCAGGATCAAGCTGATGAGCCATCCCGAGCGCCTGCTGATGCTCTGCCGGATGGACGAGGGCGAGGTCTCGGTGAACGAGCTGGTCGCCCTCACCGGCCTGTCGCAAAGCTCGGTTTCGCAGCACCTCGCCATGCTGCGTGAGGAGGGCGTCGTATCGATCCGGGGCGAGGCGCAGACCCGCTGGTATTCGCTGTCCGATCCGCTCGTGCGCGGTCTGATCCACGCCATGTGCGACCTGTGCGCGCAGCACTGCTGATAATCCGCGCCGCGACATGACCTATTTTCCCACTCGACCCCCGGCCTATCGCGCGTCAGGATTGCTGTAAGATGACTGACAGAAACGCGCTGATCCAGCCCGACCGCGGCCAGCAGGCCATTCCGATCCATCTGGTGAACAAGGACAGCTTTCCCGACTGGCTGAAGCGCCTCTCCGCCGGCCAGCGCGCGGCCCTCGCCGCCCAGAAATTCGAGGGCGGCGGCTACGAGCATGCCATCGTCCCCGATGGCGACGGCTGGTTCGTCGCGGCCGGCGTGGCCGATCCCGATGCCCTCTCCTCCTGGTGCCTCGCCAAGCTGGCCGACGTCCTCCCGGGCGGCACCTACCGCCTGGCCGATCACGCCACCGGGCGGGCCCTGTTCGGCTGGGTGTCCGGGCAGTACCGGTTTGAGCGCTACCGCAGCGAGGCCAAGGACGAGGACCCGCGCGTGCTCCTCACCAAGGACGCCAGGGCGATCGATCCCGCCCTGCGCGAAGCCGCCGCCGTCGAACTGGTCCGCGATCTCGTCAACACGCCCGCCGAGGACATGGGCCCGGCCGAGCTGGAAGCCGTCGCCGCCGCCCTCGCCAAGGCTCACCCGGGGCGTAACGGGGCAGAACTCCACATCACCAAGGGCGATGCGCTGGAGCAGGATTTCCCGATGGTCCACATGGTCGGCCGCGCCGCCGGCCGGGCTCATGCCCCGCGCATGATCGAGCTCGAATGGGGCGACCCGGCCCATTCCCGCGTCGCCATCGTCGGCAAGGGGATCTGCTTCGATTCGGGCGGGCTCGATATCAAGCCCTCTTCGGCCATGCTGCTGATGAAGAAGGACATGGGCGGCGCCGCCCACGCCCTCGCCCTCGCCCGCCTCATCATGGAACAAGGCCTGCCGGTCCGCCTGCACTGCCTCGTCGCGGCGGCGGAGAACGCGATTTCCGGCAATGCCTTCCGCCCCGGCGATGTCCTGCGCAGCCGCGCGGGGCTTACTGTGGAGATCGGCAATACCGATGCCGAGGGCCGGCTGGTACTCGGCGATGCGCTGGCCAGGGCCGGCGAGGCAAACCCCGAGCTGGTGATCGACTTTGCCACGCTCACCGGAGCGGCGCGGGTCGCGCTCGGGCCAGACCTTCCGGCCCTGTTCGCCCGGCAGGACGCCACCGCCGAGGCCCTGCTGGCCGCCGGCAGCGCCCATGACGACCCCTGCTGGCGCCTGCCCCTGTGGGACGGCTACAAGGAACACCTCAAGAGTGACGTGGCCGACCTCAACAACGGCGGCGGCAACGGGATGGCCGGGGCAACCACCGCGGCCCTGTTCCTCGACAAATTCGTCCCCGAAGGCATCGACTGGGCCCATTTCGATACCTACGCCTGGCGCCCGGCGGCCAAGCCGGGCCGGCCCAAGGGCGGCGATGCGCTGGGCCTGCGCGCGGCCTGGCACATGCTGCGGGCGCGGTATGGGGGGTAAGCGCCCCCATCACCTTGCCCTCGGGCACACTATTGTCTAAGCGCGCGCCTTCAATCCTGATGGGGTCTGGACAAGAATTGCCGCACGACGGGTCATCGGAACTGACCGCAATCACCACGCCGGGGGCCAGCTTCGCCCTCGCCGGGCCGAGCGCGAAGATCGACGCTGCGCACAATCCCGTGCGCGGCGACCTTGCGCATATCCGGCTCGCCGGCAAGGTTTTCGTGCCACACTATGTCGTGCCGCTGCCCCACGTGGTGAACGGCGCTGGCGCCCCGCTCCACACTGCCGGCAAGACCGAGGCCGACCTCGTCGCCCAGTTGCCGACCGGGACCGTGTTCAACGTGCTCGATATTTCCGGCACCGGCGATGCCGCCTGGGCCTGGGGCCAGGTGGGTGAGGATGGCGTCGTGGGCTATGTCCCGCTGGCCGCGCTCCACCCCCAGGCGTAAGCTGCGCGCATGACTCACAGCGTGTTCATCGACGGCGCCGCCGGCACGACCGGTCTCGAAATTGCCGACCGGCTCGCCGGCCGGCCCGAGTTCGAAATGATCGTGCTCGACGATGCCCGGCGCAAGCTGCCCGAAGCCCGCCGCGAAGCCCTTCATGCTGCCGATTTCGCGATCCTGTGCCTGCACGACGATGCCGCGCGCGACGCGGTCGCCATGGCCGAGGGCGCCAAGGTCCGGATCATCGATGCCTCGACCGCACACCGCGTGTCGGACGGGTGGACCTATGGCCTGCCCGAAGTCGTGGGGCGCGATGCCGTCGCCGGTGCCAGCCGGATCGCCAATCCCGGCTGCTATCCGACCGGGTTCATCGCGCTCATGGCCCCGCTGGTCCGCGCCGGCCTGCTGCCGGCCAGCTTCCCCTACACGGCCAACGCCGTCTCGGGTTATTCCGGCGGCGGCAAGGCCCTGATCGAGCGGTTCGAGGCTGATACCGACATCGCCTTCCGCGACTATGGCCTCGCCATGGGCCACAAGCACGTGCCCGAGATGCAGCGCTACGCCGGTCTCGTTCACCCGCCGGTCTTCGCCCCCGCCGTCATCGCCGCCCACCGCGGCATGGTCGTCGAAGTCCCGCTGCCGCTGGCCGCCATCCCCGGCGCCGCCGGTCCCGACGCCCTGCGCGAGGCTCTCGCCGCCTTCTATGCCGAAACCCCGCTGGTCCGCGTCCGCACCGACGCGCCCGACGAACTGCTGCTGCGCAAGTCCACCCCCGCGTGGGATGGGCTGGAGCTTTACGTGTTCGGCGCCAGGGACGGCTCGCAGGCCCGGCTCGTCGCTGTGCTCGACAATCTCGGCAAGGGCGCCAGCGGCGCGGCGGTGCAGAGCCTGAACCTGATGGCCGGCCTGCCCGAAACCGCCGGGCTCTCGCTCCCCGCCTGATCCGCGCTCAGCCGAGCAGGAAGCCGGAATCGACGGCGAGGGTCTGCCCGGTCGTCCGCCCGGCCAGCGCCGAAGCGAAATAGAGCACCGCCGCGCCGATCTCGTGCGGCGTGTTGTGGCCCATCACCGGCGTATCGAGCGCGCGGCCGCCGACCGGCCCCGTGGCATTCGCCGCGCCGGGGGTCTTGACCCCGCCCGGCTGGACCGAGTTCACGGTGATCGCGTGCTCCATCAGCTCCATCGCGGCGCTGCGGGTCAGGCCGAGCAGGCCGTGCTTCGAAGCGGTATAGGCCGCCAGCCCGACCATGACCGGCGCAGTGGCAGAGATCGAGGTGATGTTGACGATCCGCCCGCCCGATCCGGCCGCGATCATCGCCTTGGCCGCCTCGCGCAGGCAGAAGAACGCGCCGCGCAGGTTGACCTCGTAATTGCGGTCCCAATCCGCGCCGGTTCCGTCGAGCAGGGCGACCCGGTCCTGCACCCCGGCACAGTTGACCAGCAGCCACGGCGCCCCCGCTTCGGCGACAACCGCGGAAAGCGTGGCGCAGACCGCCGCCTCGTCGGACACGTCGAGTGCGCGGGCAAAGGCGCCGCCGCCAAGCGCCGCGGCCACGGCCTCGGCCTGGGGCAGGTTGCGGTCAAGCACCACCACGCGGGCTCCGGCCCGTGCCAGCACCTCGGCAATGCCCTCGCCGATGCCTGAAGCGCCGCCGGTGACCAGCGCCACCTTCCCTGCCAGGCCCATCATGTCCGCAATGCCGCTCACGCTGCTCTCCATCCTTCGTTATCCAGTTGTGGATAGCTTGGCCGCGCCGTCCCGAACTGTCCAGCAGAGGCGACATACCCGCGCACTTGCTCATTTTTCAGGCAGGGCTGCACAAATATGCGGCAGGAAGCTTGACTGTCAGCCAGATCAGCCTGGGCAGGACTTGGGGGGCGTGCTGCGAATCGGTCAATTCCGGGCTTTTCGCGGCGACAAGCTTGGCCTAGTCAGCACTACGCGCCTTGGCACGATTCTTGATATCGGAATGGCCAAGGCAATTGGACATCCGCTCCGGCGGGCCCCAGGCAGCAATGCCCGGGCGCTCTCACCGGGACGCCGCGCAGGGGTCTGGCAAACGTGAAAAAGATCGAGGCTATCATCAAGCCGTTCAAGCTCGACGAGGTGAAGGAGGCGCTTCACGAAATCGGCGTATCCGGCATCACCGTCACCGAGGCCAAGGGCTTCGGCCGGCAGAAGGGCCACACCGAGCTTTATCGCGGTGCCGAATATGTCGTCGACTTCCTGCCCAAGGTGAAGCTCGAGGTCGTCGTGAGCGACGCCCTGGCCGAGCGCGTGGTCGAGGCGATCGCCCAGGCCGCGCAGACCGGGCGCATCGGCGACGGCAAGATCTTCGTTATCCCGATCGAAAGCGCGCTGCGCATCCGTACGGGCGAGCGGGACGACGCGGCGATCTGACCTTCAAAAGGTTGGTTACCGGTCGAGGGGTTGAACTTCCATCACAGTTTCGCGCCACTTCGGGCAGCCCCGAACGGCGGAAAAAATCCGAGAAAGAGGGATCACGAATGAGCAAGGCAAGCGACGTCCTGAAGCGCATCAAGGACGAGGAAATCCAGTGGGTCGATCTGCGTTTCACGGACCCCAAGGGCAAGTGGCAGCACCTCACCATGGTCGCCGGCGTTCTCACCGAGGGTGAGCTGGAAGACGGCCTGATGTTCGACGGTTCGTCGATCGAAGGCTGGAAGGCCATCAACGAGTCGGACATGATCCTCAAGCCCGACCTCGATGCCATCTACGTCGATCCGTTCTCGGCCACGCCGATGCTGATCGTCAACTGCGACATCGTCGAACCGTCGACCGGCGAACTCTACGGCCGCGATCCGCGCTCCTGCGCCAAGCGCGCGGAAGCCTATGTCCGCGCCGGCGGCTTCGGCGACACCGTCTACGTCGGCCCGGAAGCCGAATTCTTCGTCTTCGACGACGTGCGCTTCTATGACGGCTACGACGGCAACGGCTTCAAGATCGACGACATCGAGCTGCCGACCAACTCGAACCGCGAATACGAAGCCGGCAACCTGGCTCACCGTCCGCGCGCCAAGGGCGGCTACTTCCCGGTCGCCCCGGTCGACAGCTGCGTGGATATCCGCGGCGAGATGGTCGCCACCATGCTCGAGATGGGCCTGCCCTGCGACAAGCACCACCACGAAGTGGCCAGCGCCCAGCACGAACTCGGCCTGACCTTCGGCACCCTGGTGCAGACGGCCGACCGCATGCAGGTCTACAAGTACGTCGTCCACCAGGTCGCCCAGGCCTATGGCAAGACGGCCACGTTCATGCCGAAGCCGATCATGAAGGACAACGGCTCGGGCATGCACACCCACATCTCGATCTGGGACAAGGGCAACCCGCTGTTCGCCGGCAACGGCTATGCCGGGCTGTCCGACATGTGCCTGTACTTCATCGGCGGCGTCATCAAGCACGCCAAGGCCCTGAACGCCTTCACCAACCCGACCACCAACAGCTACAAGCGCCTGGTGCCGGGCTATGAAGCCCCCGTGCTGCTGGCCTACTCGGCCCGCAACCGTTCGGCTTCCTGCCGTATCCCCTACGGCGCCGGCGCCAAGGCCAAGCGCGTGGAATTCCGCTTCCCCGACGCGATGGCCAACCCCTACCTGTGCTACTCGGCCCTGCTCATGGCCGGCCTCGACGGGATCAAGAACAAGATCCACCCGGGCGAAGCCATGGACAAGAACCTCTACGATCTGCCGCCGGCCGAACTGGCCCAGGTGCCGACCGTCTGCGGTTCGCTCCGCGAAGCCCTGGAATCGCTCGAAGCCGATCACGCCTTCCTCCTCGAAGGCGGCGTCTTCACCAAGGACCAGATCGAGTCCTACGTCGAACTGAAGTGGCCGGAAGTGCTGCGCTGGGAAACCACGCCGTCGGCCGTCGAGTTCGACATGTACTACTCGGCCTGATCCAGCGGGACAGTCCGTGCGAAAAGGCGCTCCGGGAAACCGGGGCGCCTTTTTCGTTGGGGCACGCGCCGAGCCGGTCGAAAGCCGACATCCGGTAAACGCGATAGGAAAAGGGATTGATCAGACATGCATCATCATACATATGCATAGATGTGCATATTGATCTGTTCCTCACCCTTGCCGATCCCACCCGAAGATGCGTGATCGACGCACTGCGCGGCGGGGAGCGCCAAGTGAACGAATTGGTCACCGCGGTCGGTATCCATCAGTCCGGCGTATCGAGACATCTGCGCATCCTGTCCGAAGCCGGGTTCGTCACCATGCGACCGGAGGGATCGCGGCGATTATATTCGCTACGACCGGAGCCCTTCCGCGAAATCGAGGCATGGCTCACGCAGTATCGGCAAATCTGGGATGCCCGCCTTGACCGGTTCGCCGCAGCGCTGGACCGCCAACAGAAGAATGGCACCGAACAGAGGAGCTTGAGTGATGGCTAAGCCGGTAGCGTCCAGCCTCGTAATCGAACGCACATACACAGCCGGGGTGGACGAACTCTGGGCACTGTGGACGACGAAGAAAGGCTTCGAATCCTGGTGGGGCCCCGAGGAATTTCGCGTTGAGGTCCATCTGATCGAGCCATGCCCGGGCGGCGCACTGCATTATGACATGGTGGCAGACACGCCAGCGGCGGTGGCCGCAATGGAAGGGATGGGCGCGCCGATCAGGCAGCCCTGCCGCGGCACATTCTCCGAATATCTTCTGCACGAACGGCTGACATTGACCCAGGTGATCGACTTTCTGCCCGGCGTCGCACCTTACGACAGCACTATCCAAGTGGATTTCTTGGCTACAGGGACAGGGCAAACAAGAATGGTCATCACTCTCAGCCGGATGCATGATGAACCAACCACCGGGATGCAGCGTGACGGCTTTCTCAGCCAGCTCTCCAAACTAGACACGCGTTACGATTGGCGGCTGCTGGCATAGCGCGTTCCTAAACCGCCTGCCCCGCCGCCCAGGCGCTCGCCCAGGCCCACTGGAAGTTGTAACCGCCCAGCCACCCCGTCACGTCCACCGCCTCGCCGATCACATACAGCCCCGGCACCTTCTTCGCCTCCATGGTCTTGGAGGAAAGCTCGGCCGTGCTGACCCCGCCGATCGTCACCTCGGCCTTGGCGAAGCCTTCGCTGCCATTGGGCCTGAATTCCCACCCCGCCAGCCGCGCCTCGGCCGCGCGCAGGGCCTTGTCGGTCACCCCGGCGAGCGGCCCCGCAAGCGCCAGCCGCTCGGCCAGTGCATCGGCCAGCCGGTCGGGCAGCGCCGCGCGCAAGGCTCCCTGCACGCTCGTCTTTGGCCGCGCCTGCTTGGCCGCCACCAGCCAGCCCTCAGCGGCGCCAGGCAGGAAATCGATTCCTACCATGTCGCCCCGCCGCCAGTACGACGACACCTGCAGGATGGCCGGGCCCGACAGGCCTCGGTGCGTAAACAGCGCCGCCTCGCGAAACCGCGCCTTGCCGCAGCTCGCCGCCACCTCCGTCGCCACCCCCGACAGTTCGCGGAACAGCGCGTCCTCCCCGCTCAGCGTCAACGGCACCAGCGCCGGGCGCGGCTCCACCACCTTGAGCCCGAACTGGCGCGCCAGTTCGTAGGCGAACCCGGTCGCACCAAGCTTGGGGATCGACGGGCCGCCAGTCGCGATGACCAGCGCCGGGGCGGTGACTGTGCCCGCGTCCGTCCGCACCGAGAAGCGCGCGTCGGCATGGCTCACCTCCCGGATCGCCGCCCCGCAGCGCAGGTCCACCTGCCCCCGCGAACATTCCTCCAGCAGCAGCTCGACGATCTGCCGCGCCGATCCGTCGCAGAACAGCTGGCCGAGCGTCTTCTCGTGCCAGGCGATGCCATAGGCCTCAACCAGGCCGAGGAAATCGGCCGGCGTGTAGCGGCTCAGGGCCGAACGGGCGAAGTGTGGATTGGCCGAAAGATAGCGCTCGGGTGCCGTATGCAGGTTGGTGAAATTGCACCGCCCGCCGCCGGAGATGAGGATCTTCTTGCCCGGCGCCTCGGCATGGTCGAGCAGCACCACGCGCCGACCGCGCTGCCCAGCCTGGGCCGCGCACGTCAGCCCGGCGGCCCCTGCGCCCAGCACGATCGCATCAAAGACAGAAGGCGCCGCCACGGTCATGGCGACGCCTCTATCAGGTTATGGCGGCACGGGAAGGCTCCCGCACCTGATGCCGTAGCCGAACCTCAGTCGATGAACTCGCCGTTCTCGTCGAGGCCCATGTACTTGTCGTAGTGATCGTGGAAGGCGCGGATCATGCTTTCCATGTAGCCCGACGTCCAGACCTTGCCGCCCTTCTTGCCCTTCAGGGCTTCCTGGATGAACGGGACGTTGCCGCAGTCCTGGTCGATGATGCGGGCCAGCGAGCCCAGTTCCGGCGCTTCGGCCCACGATTGTTCGAAGGCCAGTTCCTTGGTCTTGGCTGGCGGCGGCTTGGGCTTGTCCTTCGGCCAGGGCGCGAGGAACATGACGTCCATGATGCTTTCGTCCGGATTGTCACCGGGGAAGAACCGGAAGACGATGCGGATCCAGCCGCCCCAGGGATGGCAGTTGGGGAACAGGTCGTTGAAGGTGCTGTCGTTCAGCTCCATGTCGGAATACTGCTCGACCTCGTCCCCGATGATCCCGCGCAGGAAATTGCGGTTGAGATCCGCCATGGCGAGATGCTCGGCGACCTGCTCTTCATCGGTGCGGTAGATGCCGCGCTGCGGGCTGACCGAGTTGATCTGGCCGTGCCCGGCGCGGAAAAAGTGCCCGAACGAATCGTAGCGCGTCTGCACCGAATCGCCGCCGGTGAGCATCATCTGCGGGTGGGTGGCGATGACGTGGTAGGATTCCTTGAACGCCTCGGCGACGATCTTCCAATTGGCCTTCATCTTCCGGCGGACGTGGGCCTGCTTGTACTTTCCGGGATAGTTGAAGGTCTTGAAGTGATCGATCATCACCGGCCCGAGATATTCCTCGATCGGGATGGCGTTCTCGTCAGGGTTGATGAAGACGAAGCCGTTCCACAGCGCCACCTTGGCCCCGGGCAGCTGGGCCACGCTCTCACGCACGCCCGGGAAATCCCACTCCGCGGTGATTTCCTTGACCGAGCCGTCGATCTTCCACGACCAGCCGTGATAGGGGCAGCGGAATTCGGTTGCGCCCGGCGCGTTGCAATCGCGCAAGGGGCGCCCGCGGTGAAGGCAGACGTTCTGGTGCGCCTTGACCGAACCGTCCTCCTGGCGAACCACCAGCCAGCTCAGGTGGGCCACCCGATAAATGTGGAAGTCGCCCGCCTTGGGAATGTCGTCCTCGCGGCAGGCGATCTGCCAGGTCTTGAGCCAGATCCGCTCGATCTCGCGATCATGGAAGCGCCGCTCGAAATAGCGGTTCACCGAAATTTCGCGCGGGCCGCCCGGATACGGGCTCTCGATCTTGAACGATTCGGGAATGGCCTCCGGCTTGCGGTCTGCATTCAGCAACAGCTCCAGGTCGGTGAACCCGGCCGAACGCATGCCGGCCGGCGTCATCTTGCCCGGATCTGGCTGATACATCGCGATGATCGGCTCCTGCGCGGTCAGCGCCTGACGGCTGCCGCCCCCCGCCACATGGGCCAGCTCGGCGCCTTCTTCTTCATAGGGAGGAGTGAAGCCCCAATAACGGTCCATGCCCTCGGGCAGGGTGGGCCCGCCCACATAGTTGAGGAAATGCGGGTCGGCGTAGGTCAGATCGCCTTCCAGCCACTTGCCGTCCCAGGTGAACACGCCCTGCTTGCCGATCTTGGCATAGTCCACGCGGACCTTGCCGCCTTCCAGTTCCTCGTAAATGGCCCCGGTGATCGGGTGGGGTTCGCGCCGCATCATCTTCTCCTCTCGCGCCGCGCTTTGGGCACGGCCTCTCGTCCCGCGACTCCGTTGCTTACGGCGTCGGTCGTGATTAGGTTACCACTCGTGTGACGTTAAGCCAATAGCCGCAACACCTGCGACGCAAAAACTCCGCCGCACCGGCGGGGTCTCGGACTTGTCCACAAGCACACCCCGGGGATGAGGCGAGCAGTTGGCGGCAAGGGACAGGCCGAGCCGGAGCAATCTTCGCGAATCCCCCGCAACCGGCGACAAGCCTCGCCCATGACGGGACGGGTTCTTGGCGCGCTGGCCGCGCTGTTCATGACTATGGCCATGCCGGCACCGGCGCAGGCCGGCATCCAGTGCGTAGCCTTCGCGCGGGCGCATTCGCTGATCCAGCTGGCGGGCAATGCGCGCGACTGGTGGGTGCGGGCGATCGGCACCTACGCCCGCGGCCAGGCGCCCAAGGCGGGCGCCGTGCTCGCCTTCCGCAGCACCGGTTCCATGCCGATGGGCCACGTGGCCGTGGTCAGCAAGGTGCTCGATGCGCGCCACGTACTGCTCGACCACGCCAACTGGTCGCGCCCCGGAATGGTCGAGAAGGGGGTGATGGCGGTCGATGTCTCGGCTGCGGGAGACTGGAGCGCGGTGCGCGTCTGGCATTCGCCCACCGGCAGCCTGGGCCTGCGCGCCAGCCCGGCGTTCGGCTTCATCTACCCGGTCGCTGAAGCCGCCATGGCGACTGCCTCGATAGCCGGCGCCGCGCTCGACCGGGCGCGCTAGGCCCCTGCCCCCTCTTGCACGGGACTGCCCCTGCCCTATCCTGAACAAAACGAAGTTCAGGAGATCCACATGCATGAGACTGCCGCGATCCGCACCGCGGATGGCACCTGCCCGGCCCACGTGTTTACACCGGCCAGCGGCAGCGGACCGTGGCCCGGCGCCATCTTCTACATGGATGCGCTCGCGATCCGGCCGGCACTGCTTAGCATGGCCCAACGCCTCGCGGATGCCGGCTACCTCGTGCTCCTGCCCGACCTGTTCTACCGTTACGGGCCCTACGAAACGATCGACCCCGGCCCGATCTTCGCCGCCGGCTCGGTGCGCGAAGTGATCGGTCCGCTGATGGCCACCACCGGCAAGGGACCGGCCACCCGTGATACGGCGGCCTTTCTCGACTGGTTCGACAGCCGCGCCGATTTCGCCGGCGGCAAGCTGGGCGTCACCGGCTATTGCATGGGCGGCGGCATCGCGCTCGCCGTGGCCGCGGCCTATCCCGACCGGATCGGCGCCGCCGCCAGCGTCCATGGCGGGGGGCTTGCCACCGACGAGCCGGACAGTCCTCATCTCGGCGCTCCGCGGATCAAGGCCAGGGTCTATGTGGCCGGCGCCGATCAGGATGCCAGCTACCCACCGGAACAGGCCGAGCGGCTGGAGGCGGCGCTCACCGCGGCCGGGGTTGATCACAAGTGCGAAATCTATCCGGGCGCCTTGCACGGCTGGACCATGCCGGATTTCCCGGTTTACGACGAAGTTGCGGCCGAGCGGCACTGGGACGAACTGCTCGGCCTGTTTGCCGCCGCCACCGGCTGAGCTTGCGCCCCGGGGCGATGCGCGCAACATCCGGTTCAACTGCAAGGCGGCATTCGCCAGCCGAGGGAGAGGATGCTGCGATGACCGGGCCACGCATCGAAAACGCCATCGACATGCACGTTCACTTCGGCCCAGACGCCATTCGTGGGGCCGAACTGGGCGCCGGTGGCCATTCGGTCACTGCGATCGAAGCGGCGCGGGAAGCGAAGGAGACCGGCCACCGCGGGCTCGTGCTGAAATCCCACAGCTTTGCCTCGCCCCAACTGGCGGAAAACCTTGCAAGGGAAATCGAAGGTCTGGAAGTTTTCGGCGGCATCTGCACCGACCAGCCAAGCGGAGGGCTCAATGTCGAAGGCGTGGCCACGGCCCTGGCCCTGGGCGCAAAGGTCGTGTGGCTTCCCACCGTCCACAGCCACCAGGAATGGCGCAACGGCAAGGCCGAACAGATGGGCCTGATCGGTGAGGGCATTCGCGTGATCGACGATTATGGCCGCCCTGTCGAGCAAGTGCGGGCGATCTTCGACCTGTGCCAGCAATACGGCGCCGTGCTTGCCACCGGCCACACCACGCTCGAAGAGCACCACGCCATCGTCAAGGCCTTCGCCCGGGAAGGCAAGGTGCTGGTCACCCACGCAGGCGAGCGGCTCGCCGGTCCGCACCTCACCCCGGAGCAGGCCCGGGAACTGGCGGAGATGGGCGCCTATGTCGAATTGACCGCGCAGTGCTGCGATCCGCTGTTCGGCCACGAGCCCAAGACCCCGGAACAGATGGTGGAACAACTCCGCCACATCGGTTGTGACCGCTGTGTCCTGTCCACCGACTATGGTTGGACCACTGCGGTCCCCCACCCTGCCCCCGGAATGGTCTCGTTTCTCGAACGGCTGTGGCAGCACGGCCTGAGTGAAGACGACCTGACGACAATGGCCGCGCGCAACCCGGCCCGCCTGCTCGGCCTCGAAGGCTGAGCCGCGGGTTCGATAACCGGAGACGGAAATGGAAAAGTTTGAAAACGGCTGCGCGGTGATCACCGGCGGCAGCGGCTTGCTGGGCCGCGCCATGGCCAAGGCCTTCGCGCGGGAAGGGATGGACGTGGTGGTCGCCGATATCAACGACGCGGCGATGGCCGAGGTCGTTGCCGAGGTCGAGGCATTGGGCCGCAGCGCCATCGCGGTAAAAACCGATGTGTCCCGGGCAGAGGACATGGACGCTCTCGCCGACGCCGCATGGGCGCGGTTCGGCAAGGTCAACCTGCTGTGCCTCAACGCCGGACGAGCCATGCTCAAGCCCGTGCTCGAACTCACGCGCGAGGAGTGGGATTCCATTCTCGGCCCGCAGTTCCACGGCGTGATGAACGGCATCCATTCCTTCATGAAGCGCATGGCGGCCCAGGATGGCGAACGCCACATCGTCGTTACCTCCTCGATGTCGGGCGTCGGCCGGGCCGACATGCGCACGCTCAACGCCGCCTACGTGACCGCCAAGTTCGCGACCGCCGGTCTGGTCGAGGTGCTGGCCCCCTCGCTGGCCGAGGTCGGGATGGGCATTTCGGTGCTGTGCCCGGGGATGAGCGTGGCCGATCCGGAATCGTTGCGCGGGGTGCAGTGGCCGATGGAAAGTGCGGCCTTCTATGCGGACAACCTGCTCTCGGCCGAACAGGTGGCCCAGGAGGTCGTCCACGGCGTGCGCGAAGGGCGCCTGCACATCTTCCCGCACCGCAAGGGCCGCGACGAAGTGCTCGCGCGCCATGCCATGCTGATGAAAGGCTTTGATCAGGCGGAGCGCACTTCGCCGCCAATGGACGCAGGCTAGAGCGGTTTCCACCCAATCTGGGTCACCGTGAGTGGAAACCGCTCTAGACCGCGATCCTGAGGTCCTGCACCCGGTCTGTCGCAAGCAGGGCGATCACCTGTTCGGGCGCCAATGCCCGCCAGTAGAGATGGCCCTGGATGAGCTGGCAACCGGCGGCGTGGACCAGCTGCTGCTGGAGCAGCGTCTCCACCCCCTCGGCCACCACCTTCATCCGCAGCGTCCGCCCCAGTGCGACGATGGCGCGCAGGATCGACTGCGCGTCGATATCGCTCTCGATCCCCTGGACGAAGGAGCGGTCGATCTTGATCCGGTCGAACGGGAAGGCGCGCAGGTAGGCGAGCGACGAATAGCCGGTGCCGAAATCATCGAGCGCGATGCGAAAGCCCATGTCCTGCAATTCGGTGATGAGTTCCATTACCCGCTCGGAGCGATCGAGCAGCACGCCCTCGGTGATCTCGAAGGTGAACCGCGCGGGATCGACCTTCTCGTCAAGGATCATCATCTTGAGGCTCGGCAGGAAATCGCGCGCCACCAGCTGCAGCGGTGAGAGGTTGACCGAGATCTCGGCATTGCCGAAATCGTGGCTGTCAGCAAAGACCCGGCGCAGCACCCAATCGCCCAGCTGCGGCATGAGGCCGGCCTGTTCGGCAACCGGCACGAAAATCCCCGGGCCGATCTCGCCGCGGTCGCGATGGTTCCAGCGCACCAACGCCTCGAAACTGGCGATCGATCCGTCGGCCACGTTGACGATCGGCTGGTAGACCATCGTCAGGTGGTCGAGCGCGATGGCGCGGCGCAGCTCGATCTCCAGGTCCATGCGCCAGCGGATCGTGGCATCCATGTCGTGCGTGAAGCGGCGGTAGCGGGCCCGGCCGCGCTGCTTGGCGCGGAACAGGGCGATGTCGGCACTGCGCAGCAGGCCCTTGGGATCGCCGCCGTGATCGGGCGCCCAAGAAATCCCACATGATGCCGTCACCGGCACCGAATGGCCGAAGACGAGGAAGGGGTCGGTAAACAGCCCCATCAGTTCCTCGCCCAGCGCATCGGCAGCCTCGCGCCCTCCGGCACCGGGCCGTACCAGGACGAACTCGTCGCTGGCGAGGCGGCCAAGCACGTCGCTCGGCCCCATCCGCGCGCGCACCCGGGCGATGATCTGCACCAGCAGGTCGTCGCCGACATGGTGGCCGATCGATTCGTTGATCGCCTTGAAGTGATCGAGGTCGAAATAGGCCAGCAGGACTTCGGGATCGCTGCCGGTTCCGTCCGCCCGCGGCACGGTTCCAGACTCCGCCTGCAGCAACCCGCGCAGGCGCTGCATTACATGAGCGCGATTGGGCAGGCCCAGCATCGGATCGTGCAGGGCGTGGTGATGGGCCTGGGCCTCGCTCGCCGCCAGTTCGCGGGCGAGGCGCAGGGCCTGGCGGATCATCAGCGAGCCGACCACCACCACGGCCAGGAAGAACAGCAGATACCCCGCCAGCAGCGGCGCCGTCCGCCGCAGCACGGTTACGCCGACCGGCTGCGGCCGCCAGCTCAACCAGCCGAGCGATCGTCCGTCGATGCCGCGCAGCGCCAGGGCATTGCGCGCGGCATCGGCCCCCGGGGCCATGGGAGTGAAGCGCATATCGGCCAGCAGCACCGCGCCGCCGATCTCGCGCAGCATCGCCGCATCGAGGTAGCGCAGCACCACCACGTGGTTCGGGGTGCGGCGCAGCAGACCGTAATCCACGTCGGGTGTTATCGCGACGAGAGTCATCAGCGCGGGCCGCCCGCGATGCCAGACAAAGCCGCCGATCCAGCGGGTCAGCGGCCGCCCGGTCGCCGCATAGGGCCAGCGGGTATCCATCAGCGGCTGGAACCGCTCCGCCGGCTCATTGATCGAGCGGTTGCGCGCGAGGTCGGCAAGCGTCGTGCGCACCGCGCCCGCCAGCGGCGCATAAGCTTCCGCGGCCAGAGGCTTTCCGTCCTGCCAGCCGCGCAGCAGGTCGCCGGTGGGCGTTACCAGGTATAGCTCGTCGGCCTTGACCACGTGGGCGAGGAACTGGCCAAGGTTCGTATCCGCCCAGGCCAGGTCCGCCCGCGCCGGAACCAGCGCGCTCCCCTGCCCGCCCACCGCGCGCACGGCATCGTCCCAGGTCAGCTGGACCGTTTCGGTGGAAAGCAGCGCGTGAACGACATTGCCAAGATGGTTCTGCAACAACTGCCGCTCACCGGCTTGCGTCGCCTCGTCGGCGGCCGCGGTCGCCTGCAGGAATCCGGCCACGAGCATGGCGGAAAAGCTCAGCAGGGCGACGAACGTCACCAGCACAAGCCGGCTCATGCCGGCCTCAGCGCGGATCCGACCCCGGACCGCCGCCGAGAGCCTGCTTGCAAAAGCCATGGCAGCCCATTTGCGCCCAATCGGCGAACATTGCGTTAATGCCCGGCTGCCTTATGCCCTGAGGACGTTAATAATCCTTGGAAACTTTTGCGTCGACGCCCTGCCGCCCGATCGAGGAAATCGTGCCCAGCAGCGAGAGCCAGCGGGTAACCCGGTATTCGATCTGCGTCGCATTGTAGCCGCGCCCATCCGAAACAATCTCGACATACATCCGCTGGCCGATGTTCTTGCCCACTGCGATCGAGGTGCCCCGGTTCAGCGCCGCATCGGCGCCGACGATCCGCAGCCGGTCGAGGCCGATCGCCGTGCGCAGCTTGTTGATCGGATCAAGCCCCCCGCCGCCACGCAGGCTCGCCAGCGCGGCGCCGATCTGCACGGCCTCCGGCGCGGAAAGCTGGGTGATCGAGCTGCCGAACAGCAGGCGCGAGAGCAGTTCTTCCTCGGGCAGCGCGGGGACCGAGGAGAAGCGGATGTCCGGGTGATTGGACGTGCCGGTGACGGTCACCGTCGCGGTCAGCCCGGTCATCTGCGCCGTGGCGGAAATGTCGAGCCGCGGATCGGGCGGGCTGTTGCCGTCGAAGTGGATCGTCCCGCGGGTAAGCTCGAACCGCTTGCCGGCGAATTCATAGCCGCCGCGCACGAGATCGGCCTTGCCGGTGATCGCGGGCGCAGCCGTGGTCCCGCGCAGGTGGATATCGGCGCCCCACTCGCTGTCGAGGCCAAGGCCGCGTACCTGGATGCGGCTGCCGCCGCGCGCGTCGATCAGGTAGCGCCACGGCGCCGCAATCGCGCGGGCCGGGGCAATGTCGTAAGGCAGGTTGATCTCGCGCGTATTCACATTCGGCAATTCCGCGGCCACCGAGGCGCGCCCCAGATTCCAGCGCGCGCTCTCGATGGCAAGCCGCCCGGCGATCGTACCGCCGACCCCGTCGGAGACAATGCGGATCGGCCCGGTAACGGTCGCCGCCATGTCATCGCGCGAAAGGATCTCGGCCCCGCGCGCCGCCAGCTTGAGATCGAGCTTGGGCCCGCGCCCGGCACCCATTCCGGACAGGTCGACCGAACCGCTGCCGCTGACCAACCCACCATTGCGCGCGCGCCCGGCGAAGGTCGTCAATTGCAATTGCGACCCGGCGAACGAACCGTGCACGGTGATTGCCCTGAGATCGGTGCCGGTCAGGGCGGATTGCAGGCGCAGGTCGGTGCTGGCCAGGGTGCCCCGGATCTCCGGATTGGCCAGGGTCCCGCTTATATCGGCGGCAACCTCGAGCGGGCCGGTCAGGTCGAAAGTCTCGAGCGCCGCCAGACGCCAGAGCGCATCGGCGGGTCCAGAATAGCGCAGCTGCGCCGCGAGCTCCCCGGCGGAGAGGCGCTCGCCCAGACTGCCGCCCGCCGGAAGGTTGGCGATCCGCCCCTGCAGGCGCCCGCGCACGGCAGCGCCCTCGCGGATCACCGCGCGCGTTTCAAGGTCCCGCTCGGTCAGCCGCGCCACCAGCGACACGTCGACCGGGCGCGAGGTCAGCACCAGCCCGGAGCGCGAGAGGCCCTTGATCTCCAGCCGGGCATCGGCGGTCGGCGCCAGCGCCCCGGAACCATTGCCGCGCTGCCGCCAGGCAATGGTGCCCGATGCCTTGCCCGATAGGCCCAGATCGGCGGTGAAGATGTCGATCAGCGCCAGCGGCATGTCGGACAGGGCCAGGTCAAGGTTCATGCCGTTGCCGAAGGTGCCCGAGGCGATCACCCGGCCCCCGGCGAAATCGACCTGGCTCGGCGCGAGCGCCCAGCCATCGGCCGTGCTGGTCAGCACCGCCCGGCGCGGCATGGTGATCGCCTCGCCGGCATAGGAGCCGCCTGCGAGCAGGGCATAGCGTCCGGGCGAGACATCGGCGAGCAACTGCAGCGCGAAGCGGCTGCCGCGCCGGCCGGCAAGGCTGGCCGTTACGCGCCCGGTGCCGTCGGTCAGCGCGGCATTGGCGGCAAGGCGGCCGATGAACAGGCTGCCCGTCTGCAGCCCTTCCGCATAGGCGTTGCCGTTGACGGTGGTGTGGCCATTGGCAAGGGTGCCCGAGGCATTGATCCGGGCCAGGCCCACGGCGAGCGGCTGCTCGCCCCCGAAGCGGGCATTCTCCACGGTCAGCGCCACGTCAAAGCCTTGTCCGCCGCGGCGCGGCAGAAGGCCGATCGTCCCGTTAACTCCGCCGCCCGTCAGCGCCAGCGTGCCCCGCGCCGCCCCGCCGGACAGGACCAGCGTCCCCGTCACCGAAGTCTTCCACACGTCGAGCTTGTCGATGACGATGCGCGTCGGCCCGCCCGGCGGGGAGAACAGGCCGAGCGTGCCGGTAAACGGCCCGAGCCGCGATTGGCCCGCGGTCTCGATGCGGAAGCCCTGCGGGATCGGCGCGAGCGCCACCCGCACGTCCCTCAGCCCGGCAGCCGGAAGCGGATGGGCGAAGACCAGCACGGCATGGGGCCCATCCCCCGCCATCTGCGCCTGAACCGTGAAGGGGCCATAGTCCACATGGCGGCCCGATCCGACGATGCTGGTCGCTCCATTGGGCAAGACCCGCCCGTCGACTCGCAGCGCCAGCTTGCTGCCGTCGACGGTGAAGTGCTGAAGCAGGAGCGGCTGCTTCTGGCCGATGGCCAAGCGCCCGGCAAAGCGCACGCCGGTGCCCGCCAGCGTGGTCAGCGTGGCGTTGCTGACCTGCGCCATGCGCCCGCGCACATCGGCATTGACCAGCCAGGGCACTGCCCCGAACCTTGCATCCAGCCGCAGGTCGGCATTGGCCGTGCCCAGGTTCGCCAGCGCCAGATCGCGCGCGGCCACCGGGCCGGTCAGGCGATAGTCGCCGCTGCGGGTATCCCCCGAAAGGGTCAGTGCCCCGCCAAGGCCGGGCATGCCGATCTCCAGCGGATCGGAAAACACGCGGGTCCCGGCAAGCCGGATGGTCCCGCGCGCGTGGCCGCCCATCAGCCGTTTGTCGAACATGGCATTGCCGGTGACGACGCGCGCGGCGGTCAGGTTGAGCGGAAAGGTCCAGCGCTCGCCCGAGCGGGTCAGCGGCCCTTCCTGCACCAGCCGTTCGGCCCGCACCCCGCCGACGAGCAGGCGGTCGGCGGTTAGCCGGTGGTCGATCACCACATCGCGGAAGGCGCCGTCAAGCGTTGCGGCAAGCCGGGCATTCTCCAGCCGCACGCCGGGGCCGAACAGCTCGGGATCGCGCAACGCGGCGTTGATCCGCAACTGGCGGAAGGCATTTCGGGCCAGGTCCACCGTGCCGTTGCCATCGAGAAGAGCGCCTCGTCCGCGCGCGGAAAACTGCCCCGAAAGTACCGAGGAGACCAGCGTCCCCTCGCCCGCCACTGCCACCGCCGGCCCGGCGGCCCGCGCGGGGATGCCGGAAAGAAAGCCATCGGGATGGATCGGGCCGCTGAACGCATAGCGCCCGGCGCGGTTGCCGATGGCAAGATCGGCAAGGGTCTGGCCGGGCTGGGTAACCAGCGCCCGCCCGTTCCACTCGGTATAACGACCCGCCCCGTCGACCTTGATCGCGAGGCTATCCCTGGCCCCGGTCAGCGCGGCCAGGAACCCGCCCTTGGGCGCTGCGATATCGACCTTGAGGGCAAACCGGTCGCGCTTGGGCTCGCTGTCGAGATAGCCGTAGAGCCGGTCCTGCCCGCCCAGGCGCCCATCGGTGGTCAGCAGCACCCGGCCCTTGCGGATATCGGCGCGGGCGACAAGATCGATCCGCCGCTGCTCGCCGAAGATGCCCTTGCTGACAGTCAGCCGATCAAGCTGGAACTGGTCCACCCGGATGTCGAAATCGGGCAGCAGCGGCGCATTAGGATCGCCGGGCTTCAGGTGCGGCCCGCGATAGAGCGTGCCGCGATGCAGGATCAGCTTGCGCACGTCGAGCCCGCTGGTGAACCAGTGCAGCGGCCGCCAGTCGAGCTGGACCACCGGCACCCGCAGGAACAGCCCGTCGGGATCGGAAAACTTCACGTCACGCAGGGTTGCCGAGCCCATCAGCGATCCATCGATCCGCCCGATCTCGACCCTGAGGCCCGAGGCCGGCGCATAGCGCGCGATCCGGTCGACCACGAAGCGGTGGCCGATCGGGCTCTCCAGCACGAGCGCCGCAATCACCATCAGCGCCAGCAGCCCCGCCAGCCCGGCGGCGATCCAGCGCAGCCACACCGGAGTGCGGCGACGGCGGACCACCACCTCCTGCGGTGTCCCAGCCTCCGCCGGGCTCTGCTGCGCCGGGATCGCGGTATCGTCCATCAGAACGCCTGCCCAAGCGCGACGCTGACCGTCACCCGCTTGTCGCCGGGCCGGGGATTGAGCGGCGTGCCGATATCGATGCGGACCGGGCCGAACCCGGTCTTGTAGCGCAGGCCCAGCCCCGCACCGTAGCGCATGTCATGGAAGGTCGGCGTGGTCGAAGCCGAGACCGAGCCCGCATCGATGAACGGAACCACCTGCAGCGCCCCGCCAAACAGGCCCGTGCCGATCCGCGCCTCAAGGCTGAACTCCAGCAGCGAGCGCCCGCCAGAGGGCGCATTGGCCGTGTCGCGCGGACCGATTTCCTGGTAACCGTAGCCGCGCACCGAACCGCCGCCGCCGGCATAGAACCGGCGCGATGGGGCGATATTCTCGATAGCCGTCCCGGGGATCGAGCCGACGCGGGTCCGCCCGGCGAGGACGATCTTCCTGCTCACGGGGAAATAGGCCGAGGCATCGGCCTGGATGCGGGCATAGGTAACCTGCGGCCCGCCCTTCTGCTTCGAAATCTCCGGCGAAACCCGCAGGGCCGCGCGCCAGCCGCGCGTCGGGTCGAGCAGGTCGTCCGACTGGTCGATCGCACCACGCAGCGGCAGGGCGGCGACGAAAAAGGTATTGCGCGGGACTGTCTGCCCGGAAACCGCGCTCTCTCGCTCCTGCGTCGCCAGCGTCTCGAGGCCGACCGACCAGACCCACGGCTTCTGGAACAGCAGCGTCGTCAGCTTCTCGAACGTGGCGGTGAAGGCGACCGTGCGGGCCATGTAGGCATCGCGGTTGACCGTGTTGCCGTAGAGATCGAGCGTGAGCACCTGGTCGCGCCCGTGCCAGTTGTTCCAGCGCACGGTCGTGCCGACCAGCTGCTCCTTCGTCCCCGCGATTCCGCGCAGCCGCAGCATGCCCTCGGGCGGGAAGAAGTTGCGGTGCTCCCAGCTGGCTTCCAGCCGGAACCCGTCGGCCGTGTCATAACCCACCTGCCCGGCGATGGTCCGCAAGGGCCCCGGTACCATTCCCACGTCCAGCGCCACCTCCCCGGTCGGCGCCGGCGCGCCCGGAACTGGCGCCGAAGTCAATGGCGGCGGCGGCGTCACCTCGCGCGGGGTCACGGTCACGCTGGACACGAGCCCCGTAGCCAGGATCGCGCGCTTCAGGTCTTCCTGGTCGGTCCGCTTATAGATCTGGCCGCGCTTGAACCGGGCGATATCCTGCAGGTGACGCGAGGCCAGGAACCTCGGGTTCTTGCTGACCACCGCGCCGAAGCGATACTTGCCGCCCGGCTCGGTCGGGATGGTCAGGTCACCCTCGGCCCGCTTGTGGTCGACCAGCAGGTCCGGGTCGCCCACCTTGGCGAAGGCATAGCCGTTTTCGCCAAGGTCGGTGTCGAGGCTGGTCCGGGCAGCCACGATCCGGTCGTTGTCGAGCGGCTCGCCCTGGTGGAGCGGGAATGCGTCGTGGAAGTGGGGATAGTCTGCCCCGGTCGCCGCCAGGTTGCCGAGGTCGATCGCGCCGAAGCGATAGCGCTCGCCAGGTGAGATGAAGAAGCGCACTGCCGCATCGGCGCTGGTCTCCCCCGCCCCGGCTCCCGGCACCCGCGGATTGCCCACGGCCTGGGTGACCACGGCATCGTAATAGCCATAGATCCGCAGCAGCCGCTCGAGCAGGTCCTTGTCGGCCCGGGCCCGCGCGGCAACCTGGGCAATGGTGTCCTTGTCGGTATCGTACTTGCGCAGCGCCGAAAGCGCGCGGAACCGGCTCATGAAGGCGGCCTGCTCGGGGAAGGTCTTGAAGCTCTGCGGGAAAATCAGCGTCAGATGATTGCCGACCTTGACCTGTTCGCCCGCCAGCGCCGCGTCGGGACGAGCGGCCTGCTGCTCCTGCCGCTGCGCCGCCAGCTCGGCGGCCACGTCAGGCTCCGGCGGCAACGAGGCGAGCGCCGGCGGCGGCGGCAGGGATTCGGGCCAGGGCACGGTCAGCCCCGGCAGCTCGGCCAGCGGCGCCACGGCATCGGCGGCAGGGGCCGACGGGAGCGCCGGAACCGCGGTCGATCCGTTTCCGGCCGCGGGCGGCGTTCCCCCGGCCCACCCTTCCGGATTGGCCACGGCGGAATCCGGGATCAGGTCCTTGAGCTCGGCATCGGCCGGTTGTGCGTGGAGCGGCAGGGGCGCCAGCAGCAGCGCCGCCGCGGCCAGCAGCAGGGAGCGACGGCGGCCCTGTAGGAATTCAGGCGAAGGCGTGATCGGCGTCGCCCACCGGCAGGCCGTCCTTGGTGCCCGGATCGGCCACGGGCAAAGCAGTGCCGCGAGACCCGGCAATGGCGGCGACGAGACGGTCCTGCTCGGCATCGTCAAAGCGTTCCCAGCCCTCGCGCCCGAGCCGTTCGAGCGGCCGGTACCGGATCTTGTACTGCATGCGCTCTGACTGTTCGACCCAGTATCCGAGATAGACGTAGGGCAGTCCCATCTGGGCAGCGCGGCGGATGTGGTCGAGAATGATATAGTTGCCAAGCCCTGCGCGCGCCTCATGAGCGGGGTCGAAGAAGCTGTAGACCATCGACAGGCCATCGCCCTGCCGGTCCGTCAGACAGGCACCGACAAGGCGGCCCGGCGTGATCCCGTCACCCGGCTCCCGATATTCCACCACAAAGCTTGTGACCGGGGTATGTTCCACCATGTCGGCGAAATCGACATCGTCCATCTGCGCCATGCCCCCGCCGGGATGGCGCGCGCCGAGGTAGCGCTGGAGCAGATCGAACTGCTCGGTGGTGGACCAGGGCTGGCATTCCTGTGCGACCAGATCGGAATTGCGCTTGAGGTTGCGCCGCTGGGTCGGCGACGGGCGGAACTCCTCCGCCACGACGCGGACCGACTGGCAGGCCGCGCAGTCGATGCACGAGGGCCGGTAGGCCACGGTCTGGCTCCGACGGAACCCGATCCGGCTCAGCGCATCGTTCAGCGCATCGGCATGGGGACCCTTGAGCTCGGTAAAGACTTTCCGCTCCATCCGACCGGGCAGATAGGGGCACGGGCTCGGGCTGGTGACGAAGAACCGGGGAAAGCGGACAGGTGCAGTCACTTGGCCTTGGCGCCTTTCACCCATCCATCCCGCGCGACCCGTTCGCGCCGTAACTGCAATATGCCGACGCCGCGGCAAGGATGAAAGAGGCTTAACCATCATTTTCGCGGTTAATACGGATGCGCTTTTGCTCGGGACTGGACCATCACCCGACCACGCCTCTCCTGCAGAGGCCGTGCCAACATCCCACTGACCGTCATGCTGAACTTGTTTCAGCATCCATGGCGCGGTTCAGGGTGAGTCGAAAATGGTGCTGTTGCGTGAGCCGGAGCGCAGCGACCTTCACAGCCTCAGTTCACGTCCACCTGGCTCACATCATAGCCCTTGGCCCGCAGCGCCGCGACCAAAGCCTCCAGCTGCTCGCGATCCCGCGCCTCGCATTCGATGTCGGTGATCAGGCCCTTGGCCGGCAGGTGGGTGAAGATCCGCTGGTGCCAGATCTCGATGATGTTGATGTTGTGGGCGTTGAACTCTTCCATCACCTTGAACAGGGCGCCCGGGCGGTCCTGCAGGGTCAGGCGCAGGCGCGCCAACCGGCCCGAACGGGCAAGGTCGCGCAGCAGCACATTGGCCAGCAGGCGCGTGTCGATGTTCCCGCCCGTCAGCACGATGCCGACCTTGCGGCCCACGAACTTCTCGCGATTGGCGAGGACCGCGGCCAGCCCGGCCGCGCCGGCGCCTTCCACCACGGTCTTCTCGATCTGCAGCAGCAGGGCGAGCGCGCTTTCCATCTCGCTCTCGCTGACCAGCAGGAAATCGTCGAGCAGGGTCTCGAGCACCTGGCTGGTGAAGCTGCCCGGCTGGAACACGGCGATGCCCTCGGCCAGGGTGTCCCCGCCGATCGGATATTGCGTGCCGCGCAGCAGATTGAACATCGAGGGAAACAGCTCGGCCTCGACGCCGACCAGCCGCACGTCCGGGTTAAGCCCGCGCGCGGCCGTGCCCATCCCGGTCAGCAGCCCGCCGCCGCCCACCGGGATTACCAGCGTATCGATCTCGGGCACGTCCTCCAGCATCTCGAGCGCCACGGTGCCCTGCCCGGCCGCCACTTCGGGCGTATCGAACGGGTGGACGAAGGCCAGTCCCAGTTCCTGCTCCAGGCGGCGGGCATGGGCATAGGCCTCGTCGAAGGTCTCCCCCTCGAGCACGACCGTGCCGCCAACCTGCTCGGTCTGCATGACCTTCACCATCGGCGTGGTGCGCGGCATGACGATCGTCACCGGCACGCCCAGCCGCGTCCCGTGGTAGGACAGCCCCTGCGCATGGTTGCCCGCCGAAGCCGCGATGACCCCGCGCGCGCGCTGCTCGTCGGTCAGCAGCAGCAGGGCATTGAGCGCGCCGCGCTCCTTGTAGGCGGCGGTGAACTGGTGGTTTTCGAACTTGACCCAGATGTCGCAGCCCGCGATCCGGCTCAGCGTCTTGCTGTGCAGGGTCGGCGTGTGGACCACCTTGCCCGCAATTCGCGCCGCCGCCGCACGAACATCGGCAAGCGTCAGGAGCGAAGCGGCATCAGGGGCCGGGGAAGCAAGCGTTGACATGATCGGCGCGCCCTACTGGAAAGCGCGGGCGATGTCGATTGGCGCCTGCATCCACCAATACCCCCACCCCGCTCCTCCCAAGCGGAGTCGACGGACGGTTCAAGCGAAGCGAGAAGCCCCGCCCTGGCTCGTCGAAATCGGGGAAGCGGGAACGGGCTCAGGCCGCCACCGGCTCCCGTCGCCGCGCAAACAGGGCAAACAACAAGGTCACCACCACGATCGCCACCGTATCGGCAGCCCAGTCGCGGATATCGCAATCACGGTGCAGCGCCGGCATGGCCTGGGTCACCTCGATCAGCGCCCCCAGGAACGACAGCCGCTCGACGATCCGCAGCTTCTCCGCGCGCGGCCAGCCCAGCGCCGACAGCGCCGACAGCGTGGCGAAGGCGATCATGTGGTTAACCTTGTCGCCAAACCGGTCGGTCGGCAAATGCGGCGGCTGCGGCATCAGGGCGAGCACGATCGCCCCGATCAGGGCGATCCAGAACAGCACGCGGGCAAGGCGCTCGAATCGGGCGGTAGTCATGGCCCGCTCGATAGCGCCCTCCCCCGCCCAAGCATAGTTTAGGCGTCGTCCCGGCCTCGCCTCGCGACCGGTGGCAAATGCGAACATGAAACCCTGCAGAGCAGGCCGTAGCCCGCAAGCCCAATGCCACGACTGTGCCTCAACCCCTCTGGCCTTCCGCGACGGAGCGGCTAAACAGCGCAATCATGACCCAGCCTCGCAACATCAGCTTCCTCGGCCTTGGCGTGATGGGCGGCCCCATTGCCCGCCACCTCGCCAACGCCGGCCATAACCTCACCGTCTACAACCGGACGGCCGGACGGCTCGATGCATGGCTGCAGGCCAACCAGGGCCTGAATGTCCGCGTCGCGAAAAGCCCGGCCGAGGCGGCTGAAGGCGCCGACGCGGTGCTGACCTGCGTCGGCAACGACGATGACCTGGGCGACGTCGTCCTCGGCCCCTCGGGCGTCTTCACCAGGCTCAAGCGCGGCGGCCTGTTCATCGATCACACCACGGCCTCGGCCCGCATTGCCCGGCAGATCTACGTGGAAGCCCGCGACAAGGAGATCCTCTGCGTCGATGCGCCGATGACCGGCAGCCAGATCGGCGCGGAGAACGGCACGCTCACCGTCATGTGCGGCGGCCGGCCCGAGGCCATGGCCGCGGCCGAGCCGATCTTCGCCGCCTATACCCGCCGCGTCGTCCACATCGGCAAGCCCGGCTATGGCCAGCTGGCCAAGATGGTGAACCAGATCTGCATCGCCGGAACCGTTGCCGGGCTGTCGGAAGCCGTGCGCTTCGCCCAGGCCAGCCACCTCGATCTCGACAAGGTCTACGAGGCGATCTCGGGTGGTGCCGCCCAGTCGTGGCAGATGGACAACCGTTTCAAGACCATGGGCGAAGGCGAGTTCGATTTCGGTTTCGCGGTGGACTGGATGCGCAAGGACCTTGGCCTCGCCATGGACGAAGGGCGCGGCCTCGGCGTCTCCTTGCCGATCACCGCACTGGTCAACCAGTTCTATGCCGAGGTCCAGGCGATCGGCGGCGGGCGGCAGGATACCAGCGCGCTGGTCCGGCGCCTGCCGCTGCCGGGGAAAGGCCGATAGGGCACCAGGCCATGCCGGCTCGTCCTGCCGCCGTCCTGCGGTGCGCCGCCGCGCTGCTGGCCCTTGCCGCCGCAACCGCCCGGGCCGACACTCTGGTCGACAATGTCGATGGCTTCACGCTTGACCGCGAAGGCCACGTCCAGCGCTTCACCGGCCTCGTCATCGGCAATGACGGCCGCGTCGCCCAGGTCCTCAGCCAGTTCGACAAGCGCCCGGCCCGGGCTGACTACCTGCTCGATGGCAAGGGCCGCGTGCTCATGCCCGGCCTGGTCGATGCTCATGCCGAGGTGATGAAACTCGGCTTTGCCGCGCTGACGCTGGATCTGTCGCCGGCCAAAAGCCTCGCCGAAGTCCAGGCCCGCCTCGCCGCCTATGCCGCCGCCCATCCCGACCGCCCATGGCTTCTCGGGCGCGGCTGGGATCCGGCGCTGGTCGCCGGTCCCACCGCCGCCGCGCTCGACGCCGTGGTGAAGGACCGCCCGGTCTGGCTCGAATCTGCCGACGGCCATCAAGGCTGGGCCAACAGCGCCGCCCTTGCCGCCGCGGGGATCGTCGGCGCCTCGAAGGACCCCCTCGGCGGCCGGATCGTCTGCCTGCCGCCCACCCCCGCTGCCAAGGCCGCGCCCAAGGCCCCGCCGCGCGCGTCCGGCCTCCTCGTCGAAACCGCCATGGACCTCGTCGCCCGCGCGGTTCCCGCGCCGCGCCCCGAAGACCGCGACCTGGCCTTTGCCTCCGCTCAGGTCAGTCTGCTCAAGGCCGGTGTAACCACGGTCACCGACATGGGCACCACCATCGAGGACTGGCAGGCCTACCGCCGCGCCGGCGATCTCGGCACGCTCAGGGTGCGCGTCCTCGCGTTTTCCCCAGGGACCGAGGCAATGACCCTGATCGCCGGACCCGCGCCCACGCCATGGCTCTACGACGACCGCCTGCGCCTCGGCGGGGTCGCCCTCGTGCTCGACGGCGCGCTTGCCACGCGCGGCGCCCTGCTCAAGAGCCCCTATCCCGCTGCGCCCCGCGAAACGGGCCTGCCGCGTCTCGGGGAAACCCAGCTGCGCAACCTGATGAGCCGGGCGGGGATCGACCGCTTCCAGGTCGCCCTCGAAGCCCACGGCCCCGGCGCCGTCGCCCAAGGCATCGCCGCCTTCACCGAGCTCGCCCAGACCTACAAGGGTGACCGCCGCTGGCGCATCGACAGCGCCGAGGCGATCGATCAGGCCGACATCCCGGCCTTGGCAGCGGGCAACATCACCGTTGTCGCACAGCCAGGTGGGCTGGCCCTAGGCACTCTCGCCAGCGCCGGCCTGCCCCTCGCCCTCGGCTCGGGCGCAACCGGAGCCGAGCGCCTGTCCCCATGGGCAGGCATCGCCGCAGCGGCAACCGGCCCACAACCGCTCCCCCGCTCCCAGGCCCTCGCCGCCGCTACGACAGGCGCCGCATGGGCCGCATTCGCCGATGGCCGCATCGGCGGCCTCGAACCGGGCCAGCGCGCCGATTTCGTCCTGCTCGACCGCGATCCCCTGCAAGCCAGCCCCGACGAGCTCAGGCAAACCAAAGTGCTGGAAACATGGGTCGGCGGAAGGAAGATGTGGTCGGCGATAGAATCAACCAGCCCATCCAGGATGCCGGCCACATCGCGTTGACATTGCCCGTTCGTGCCGAGGAAGGGCCGAAGTCGCAGCCGAGGGCCTGCCTCGAAGCACCTGCGCAGCACAAGAACCGCGAATTCAGCTCGTCGGCGGCACCACTACCGGCACCGTCGCCTCAGCCGCTGCTTCCTTGGCTGCCTTGCGGTCAAGGAACCACATCACGATCAGCGCGCCCTCGAACAGCAGCATCAGCGGGATCGCCAGCATCAGCTGCGAAACCACGTCGGGCGGGGTAATCACGGCAGCCAGCGCCGTAATGCCGACGATCACATAGCGCCGCGCGCCGGCCAGCTGAGCCCGCGTCACCATTCCGGCGCGGTTCAGCAGCAGCAGCAGGATCGGCAGGAGGAAGCTGATCCCGAAGGCGAGGATGAACTGCATGACCAGGCCAAGGTAGTCCTCCGAGTTCGGCAGGGCTTCCACCTGGATGCCGCCCTGCTTCCCCTGGAATCCAAGGAACCAGCGGAAAGCCGTTGGCATGACTACGAAATAGGCCAGGGCCCCGCCCGCCGTGAACAGCACCGGCGTCGCCCAGATGAAAGGCAGGAAGGCCTTCTTCTCCTTGGCATAGAGCCCGGGGGCAACGAAGGCCCAGATCTGGTTGGCGATAACCGGGAAGCTCACGAAGAACGCGGCGAACAGCGCCACTTTCAATTCCACGAAGAACTGCCCGTAAAGCTTTGTATAGACGAGCTTCTGCTGCCCCGCCGCAGCAAGCGGGTGAAGCAGGAAGCCAAGGATGTCCTGCGCGAAATAGAGGCACACGCCGAAGGCGACCCCCAGCGCAAGGATGCAGCGCATCAGCCGCGTGCGCAGCTCGAGCAGGTGGTCGAGCAGCGGGGCCTGGCTGTCGTCGATGTCGGAAACCTTGAAGACCATGGTCTAGGTATCCGGATTCACAGGATTTTGCCGGAGCGGCACCGGCGGTTCCACCGAAACCACCGGGGCCGCTGCTTGGGCAGCCTCGTCCGTCGCGGCCGGCACGACCGGCTCAGCCGCATTCACCACTGGCGGCGGCAGCGCGGCCGGATTGCCCTCGGCCGCGGCCTGGGCCGCCAGCGCGTCGGCCTCGGCGGCAGTCGGCGGGTGGTCGGCCATGATCGCAGCGTTCTGCTTGCGCCACTCCGCCTCCATCTCCTCCAGTTCGGCCTCGCGGATGACGTTCTCGATGCCCGAGCGGAAGGCGCTCGACATGCGCCGCATCTTCGCCACCCAGCGGCCTGCCGTGCGCAGGGCGCGCGGCATGTCCTTGGGGCCGATCACCACAATGGCGACCACCGCCGTCAGCAGCAGTTCGTCGGCGCCGATATCGAACATGGCAGGTCGCGACCCTTGTGCGCGGGTCAGTGCTGGACGGTATCGGTCGTCTGCGTGGCGGCCGGTTCAGCAGGGGCAGCCGCGGGCGGAGCGCTCGGCGGAATCTGGGCCGGGGGCACCTGGGCCGCCGGGGGGGTCACGTTGCGCGCCTGATCCTCGTCATTAAGACCCTGCTTGAAGCTTTTGATACCCTTACCGAAATCACCCATGATTTCGGAAATGCGGCCCCGCCCGAACAGGATCAGCACCACCACCAGCAGGATGATCCAGTGCCCGATTGATCCGAAACCCATGTGCAAAAACTCCTGAGGCGCTGCGCCCGGGCGCCATGGTCGCTGCCATGAGCCAGAACGACGGCAATAGGCCCCCTTGCCGGTTTAATCTAGGTCGTTTTCCGGCGCATTGCCAGTCTCCGCTGCCCGGTCATCCGCCCCGGCGGGGTCAGACGGTTCGGCGCGGACGGCCAGCGCCTCTTCCAGCGCCTCCTCGACCGGATCGAGCAGGCCGGCGGCCCGCAATTCCTCGATCCCGGGCAGATCCCGCCGCGATGCGAGCCCGAAATGGGCGAGGAATTCCGGCGTCGTCGCATAGATCACCGGCCGCCCCGGCACCTCGCGCCGCCCCGCCACGCGCACCCAGCCCGCCTCCAGCAGCACGTCGAGCGTACCCTTGGCGGTCTGCACGCCGCGGATCGATTCGATCTCGGCCCGGCTGACCGGCTCGTGATAGGCAACGATCGCCAGCACTTCGGTGGCGGCGCGCGACAAGCGCCGCACCTCCTCGCGCTCGCGCCGCAGCAAGTGGGCGAGATCGGGCGCGGTCTGGAAGTGCCAGCGCTTGCCCCGCTCGACCAGCGCGATTCCCCGCCCCTCATAGAACGCCGCCAGCTCGGCCAGTGCCGCCTTCACTTCGGCCCCCCCGAGATGGGCGGAAATCGCCTCGGCACTCATCGGCTCGGTGGCCGCGAAGAGCGCGGCCTCGACGGCGCGGACAAGATCGTCCGGCCTGGAGCCCGACTGGCTCACGCTGCCACGCCCCGCAGCCGCAGGGGCCCAAACACCTCGTCCTGCGCCAACTCCGCCTTGCCCAGCCGCGCCAGTTCCAGCGCAGCCACGAAGCTGGAAGCCAGCGCCGAACGCTTGAGCCGGGGATCGGCCCATTCTCCCTCCGCGGTCGGCGGCAGGAAATCGCGCAGCTCCATCCAGTCGAGGCTCACGCCGAGCATGGCCGCCACCCGCGACAGTGCCGATTCCAGCGTCATCACCGGCCGCTCGCGCACCATGTGGACCACGGGTGCCGTCCGCGCCTTCACCTGCCCATAGGCCTGAACCAGGTCGAACCACGCGCAGGTCCAGGCGTTCCTGCGTTCCACCCGCAGGCCTTCCGGCGCGCCCCGGCGGAACACGTCGCGCCCCAGCCGGTCACGCCCCATCAGCCGCGCCGCCGCCTCGCGCATGGCGCCCAGCCGCTGCAGCCGCAGCTGCAGGCGCAGGGCCAGTTCCTCGGGGCTCGGGTCTTCCTGCTCCTCGCGCGGCAGCAGCAGGGCCGATTTCAGGTAGGCCAGCCAGGCCGCCATCACGAGGTAGTCCGCCGCAAGTTCCAGCCGCAGCGCCTCGGCCCGCTCGATATAGGCAAGGTACTGGTCGACGAGGCCCAGAATCGAGATCTTCCTCAGGTCCACCTTCTGCCGCCGGGCAAGATCCAGCAGCAGGTCAAGCGGCCCTTCCCACCCGTCAAGCTCGAGGTAGAGCGCGGCATCCTCGGTCGGCGCAGCCGCCGGCCCTGCCCAGTCGTCGCCCTCGAAAGCGGCTTGGGCGGGCGGCAGGTTCATGCCAGCGCCAACAGGCTGTCACGCTTGGCCGCCAGCTCGGCCCGCCGCGCCGGATCGGCCACCAGGTCGCCGGTCACCGCCAGCGCTGTCGCCAGCCGGCCCGCCGCTCCTTCCGCCATCGTCGGACAGGCCTTGGCGATCCCCACCATGTCGTCCATCTTCGCCCAGCAGTTCAGCGCGATATCGCATCCGGCGGCGAGCGAACGCGCGGCCCGCTCGGGCACGGTGCCGGCCAGCGCTTCCATGTCGAGGTCGTCGGACAGCAGCAGTCCGCCGAAGCCGATCCGCCCCCGGATGATTTCCTCGATCACATAGGGCGATTGCGTCGCCGGCCGCTCCGCGTCCCAGGCGGTATAGCGGATATGGGCGGTCATCGCGATCGGCGCGGCGGCCAGTGCCCGGAAGGGCGCGATGTCGCGCTCCAGCTCGTCCGCATCGGCGGTCACGGTCGGCAGTTCCTTGTGGCTGTCGGCCATGGCCCGCCCGTGGCCGGGGATGTGCTTGACCACGCCCGCCACCCCCGCCCGCGCCAACCCGTCGAGCACGGCGCGGCCCAGCGCCGCCACCCGGCGCGGCTCCTCGCCCAGCGCGCGGTCGCCGATCACGTCATGGGCGCCGGGCTGGCGCACATCGAGCAGCGGCCAGCAGTCCACGCTGATCCCCGCCTCGGCGAGGTCGAGCCCGAGCGCCTCGGCATTGCTCCGCGCCGCCTCGATCGCGCTCGCCGGCGCCACGTCGAAGAGGCGGGCGAAAGGCTCGCCCGCCGGATAGGCCGGCCAGGTGGGCGGTTTCATCCGGGCCACCCGGCCGCCTTCCTGATCGATGCAGATGAACAGCCGCTCGCGCCCGCGAATGGCGCGCAGCTCATCGGTCAGCGCCCGCAGCTGGGCGGGGCTCTCCACATTGCGGCCGAACAGGATGTAGCCCGCCGGATCGGCATCGGCGAAGAAGGCGCGCTCGTCCGCCGTCAGCGTGAGACCGGAAAGGCCGAAAATCGCCGGAACCATCCCCGCTAACTCGCGGAAAATCAGGGTTCACGCAAGCTCGGGCGCGGCAATCCGCCGGGGATAAGGCCCGGCTCGGCAAGCCCCGATCAAGCCTCCGCCGTGACCGGCCCGGCTATGTCCGGCTTGCTCCGAACCGGCCAGGTGACAAGTTCGGTCAGGCTTCCCGGCCCGCCTTCATCCAGCCCGCAGGGCGGCCAGCCATCGGGCCGGCGATAGGTGCCGTAAAGCACGTCCCAGATCGGAAACAGCGCGGCCAGGTTGCTGTCATAATGCTCGGGCAGGCGGGAATGATGGCGGCGGTGGTAGGCCGGACAGTTGAGCAACCACGAAAACCGCCCGAAGTCGACCTTGAGGTTGGCGTGAACGAAATAGTGATACAGGCTGACGCCGCCATAGACCGCCACCAGGGTGTCGTTGGCTTGGACGATCATGCCCGAGGCGGACCAGATCGTCAGCGACTTGATCAGCGAATCCGCCCAGAAGTGCCGGTTGGTGGTCAGCGCGGTCATTTCCGGATCGGAATGATGCAGCGAATGGATCGCCCACAGCGCCGGAATGCGGTGCTGGCACAGGTGGTAGAACCATTCGAGGAAATCGCGCACCACAAAGAACAGCGGCAGCGAAAGCCACAGCGGCAGGTCGTTCGCCTCGACCAGCGAGCCTCCCACCCAGCGCGGCCAGAAATGGCTGACGCTCGCGCCAATGGCGAGGTTCACCGCCCACGACTGGAGATTGATGATCCAGTCGGTCGCCCCGGGATTGCGCCGGCGTTCGATCAGGGTCAAACCCGCGACAAGGACCGCCGAAGCGCCATAGAAAAGCAGCAGTTCCATGGCGGCCATCTAGCCGGGGAGTGGTTAACTCGAGGTTAGGGGGCGGGCGACTCCGCCCCGGTCAGCCCCGCGCCGCATCCGCCGCGTCGCTGGCCAGCCGGTCGGCGCGCTCATTCTCCGGGTGGCCGTCGTGGCCCTTGACCCAGACCCATTCAAGCTGGTGCGGGCGGGCGGCCGCGACCAGGTCCTGCCACAGCTCGGCATTGGCGACGGGCTTCTTGGCTGCGTTTTTCCAACCGTTTTTCTGCCACCCGAAGATCCACTTGGTGATCCCGTCGATGACATATTTGCTGTCGGTGTGCAGCGTGACCCGGCACGGCTCCCGCAGCGCCCGCAGGGCCTCGATGGCGCCCATCAGTTCCATGCGGTTGTTGGTCGTCTGCCGCTCGCTCCCCGCGAGTTCCTTCTCGTGCTCGCGGCCATCGCCCGTTTTCAGGCGCAGGATCGCGCCCCAGCCGCCCGGGCCGGGATTGCCCTTGCAGGCGCCGTCAGTGAATATCTCGACATGCTTCACGCGAACACGCCGGGTCCGAATATTCCTGGATTTCCGCGATAAAACTCCAGCCGCCGGGCAAAGGCCAGCGGGTCCTTGCGGGTAACGAGGGCGCCTGCCGGCGTGTGCAGCCAGTCGTAGGCGCGGGTCGAAAGGAAGCGCATGGCGGCGCCGCGCGCCAGCAGCGGGAGCGCGGCATGTTCGGCGGCAGACAGCGGCCGCACCGCCTCGTAGCCGGCCAGCAGCGCGGTCGACAGCGCGGCATCGAACCGCGCGCCGGTCGCATCGAAGCACCAGGCGGCATGGGTCACGGCGACGTCGTAGGCATAGAGATCGGTGCAGGCGAAATAGAAGTCGATCAGCCCGGTCACCTCATCGCCCAGCATCAGCACGTTGTCCGGGAACAGGTCGGCATGGATCACGCCGGCGGGCAGGTCGGCGGGCCAGTCGGCCATCAGCGCGCCCATCTCCTCCGCCACCAGCGGCGCCAGCACGGGATCGATCGATTCCAGCCCCCCCGCCCCGCAGCCGTCGATCAGTTCACGCCAGCCGCCAAGGCCCAGCGTATTGGTCCGCCCCATCGGGAAGTCGCCGCCGGACAAGTGAATCCGCGCCAGTGCCGCGCCCACCGACCGCGCCTGCCGCTCCGTCGGCTGGCTGACCGAGACGCCGGGCAGGAACTCGATGAGCGCGAGCGCCTTGCCATTGAGAGTACGGTATGCCTGGCCCTCCCGGTCGTGGATCGTCGCCGGCACCGGGCAGCCGCGAGCCGAAAGGTGATCCATCAGCCCGAGGAAGAACGGCAGCTCGGAAACCTCCGTGCGCTCTTCGTACATGGTCAGGATGAAGCGGGCGCCGCGCCCGTCGCGGCCCGCCGTCTCGATCAGCCAGTTGCTGTTGGAAACGCCCTCGGCAATGCCCTTGGCACTGCGCAGCGGGCCAACATCGAACTCGCCGATCAGGCGCGCCAGCTCTTCGGCGCCAAGATGGGTGTAGACGGCCATAGTCTCCCTCTCGTCCCGCCGTTCAGAAGTCGACCAACTGGCGAGGCAGCTTGAACACCATCTTTTCCTCGGCGGTCACGACCGTTTCCTCGTTTACCTGGCGCCAGGCGGCGATCCGGGCGACCACTTCGCGCACCAGTTCCTCGGGCGCCGATGCCCCGGCGGTCAACCCGAGCGTGGTCACTCCGTCAAGCCAGTCCGGCGCGATCTCGTCCGCGCGCTGGATCAGCTGCGCCCGGGCTCCGCAGCGCTCGGCCACTTCGACCAGCCGCAGCGAATTGGAGCTGTTCGGCGCGCCGATCACCAGGACCAGCTGGCACTCGGCCGCGATCGCCTTGACCGCGGCCTGGCGGTTCGAGGTCGCATAGCAGATGTCCTCCGCGCGCGGCCCAACGATCTGCGGAAACCGCGCCCTGAGCGCCGCGATCACATTGGCCGTATCGTCGACCGACAGCGTCGTCTGCGTGAGGAATGCCAGCGGCTGCCCCTCGGGGAAGTCCAGCCGCGCCACGTCGTCCTCGGTCTCGACCAGGGTAATCGCGCCCTCGCTCACCTGGCCCAGCGTACCGATTACCTCGGGATGGCCCCTGTGGCCGATGAACAGGATGTGCCGGCCGGCCTCGATCTGCCGCTCGGCCTGGCGGTGGACCTTGCTCACCAGCGGGCAGGTCGCGTCCAGCCATTCGAGCCCGCGCGCCGTCGCCGCCGCCGGCACGGCCTTGGGCACGCCGTGGGCGCTGAAGATCACCGGGGCGTCGTCCGGCACCTGGTCAAGCTCGTCGACGAACACCGCGCCCTTTGCGCGCAGGCCTTCGACCACATATTTGTTGTGAACGATCTCGTGGCGCACATAGACCGGTGCGCCGTAGCGTTCGAGCGCCCGCTCCACGATCTCGATCGCGCGGTCCACGCCTGCGCAAAACCCGCGCGGGGCGGCGATCAGCAGGCGCAGCGGCTGATCTGTGGACTCAGAACCGGGAAATGGGCTGTTCATGTCGAGGCCCCTAGCGCGTCCCGGCCTCTCCCGCTAGGGCAGCACGACGAACGCCGTACGCAGATCGCGGCGTGCAACCAAGGACCCGTGGATGATCACTCGCCCCCGCCTGCTTGCCGCTACCGGACTTGCCGTGCTTGCCGCCGCTCTCGGCGGGTGCAAGAGCAAGGGCGATATCGTTGTCGACGAAGGCGTCGGGATCACCGCGATCAAGGGCGCCTGCCCGGCGGTCGGCATTCCCGACTATACCGGCGATGTCACCACCTTCCGCACCCCCGGCGCCACCGACGCCGCCTCGATCGACATTACCGCTGCGATCACCAACCTGCGCCCCAACTGCGCCGAGGGTGGGACCACCGAGAAGGTCTATTCGCAGACCGGGTTCGACGTCCTCGCCCGCCGCACCGACACCCGCGGCGCCCGCTCGGTCCAGCTGCCCTATTTCGTCACCGTCCTGCGCGGCGGCACGGCGGTCATCTCCAAGCGCGTCGGCATGGTCACGCTCAACTTCGCCGACGGGCAGGAGCGCGCCCAGGCCCACGCCCAGGCCGGCGCCTATATCGACCGCGCCGAGGCCACCCTCCCGGCCGATATCCGCCGCACCATCACCCGCAGGCGCAAGGCCGGCGAGGCTGACGCCGCGATCGATCCGCTGACCCTGCCGCAAGTCCGCGCCGCGGTGAACCGCGCCAATTTCGAGGTGCTGATCGGCTTCCAGCTCAGCGAAGCCCAGCTCGCCTACAACGCCACCCGCTGAGAGCAACGGGGGCAGCGATGCCCCCTCGCCCCTCCCCAATCGTCATCCTGTCTCCTCAACCGTCATCCTGAACTTGTTTCAGGATCCATGGCGCGGATTGCACGGAGTCCTCAGGCCGCGCACCGCTTCGCCGCACCATGGCCAAAGCCCCGCCCACTTCCCCCCGCGCGCCAAACCGGCTAGGCGCGCGGCCATGACCGCAAACACGCCTGCAAACACCCTCCACGCCGCCTTCGCCGGCCATGTCGCCGCCGCGCTCGCCGCGCTCGAAGCGGCCGGGACCCTGCCCGCCGGCCTCAACCACGCCGCCGTCACGGTGGAACCCCCGCGCGATCCCTCGCACGGCGATCTCGCCACCAATGCAGCCATGGTCCTTGCCAAGCCCGCCGGCCTCAACCCGCGCGCCCTCGCCGAAGCCCTCGTTGCGGAGCTGACGAAGATCCCGGCGGTCACCGAGGCCCAGATCGCCGGCCCCGGCTTCATCAACCTGCGCGTCGCCCCCGCCGCCTGGCTGGCCGAACTGAACGCCATCGCCGCCCTCGGCGCCGACTATGGCCGCTCCGCCACCGGCCTGGGGACGACGGTCAACGTCGAATATGTCTCGGCCAATCCCACCGGCCCGATGCACATGGGCCACTGCCGCGGCGCGGTCGTCGGCGATGCGCTGGCCGCCCTGCTTGAATATGCCGGCCACCGGGTCCGCCGCGAATACTACGTCAACGACGCCGGCGCCCAGGTCCAGGTCCTCGCCCGCTCGGCCCACGTGCGCTACCGCGAGGCGCTGGGCGAGGCTGTCGGCGAGATCCCCGAAGGCCTCTACCCGGGCGACTACCTGATCCCCGTCGGCCAGGCCCTCGCCGCCGAATTCGGCGACAAATACGCCGCCGCGCCCGAAAGCGAATGGCTGGTCCTCTTCCGCACCCGCGCCGTCGCGGCGATGATGGAAATGATCAAGGCCGATCTCGCCCTCCTCGGCATCACTCACGAGGTCTTCGCCTCCGAGGCCGAGCTGCAGGCCTCGGGCAAGGTCGATGCCGCCGAAGCCTGGCTGCGCGCCCACGACCTGGTCTACGACGGCCTGCTCGAAGCCCCCAAGGGCAAGACGCCGGAAGATTGGGAACCGGTCGAACTCCCCCTCTTCCGCTCGACGAAGTTCGGCGACGATCAGGACCGTCCCATAAAGAAGTCCGACGGCAACTGGACCTATTTCGGCGCCGATCTCGCCTACCACTTCCAGAAGGCGCAGGAGTGCGACGCACTCGTCGATATCTGGGGCGCCGATCATGCCGGCACGGTCAAGCGGATCAAGGCCGCCGTCGCGGCCCTCACCGGCGCGGATGGCCACAAGCCGAAGCCCTTCGAGGTCAAGCTCGTCCAGATGGTCCAGCTGCTGCGCGACGGCGAACCGGTAAAGATGTCCAAGCGCGCCGGCACCTTCGTCACCCTTGCCGATGTCGTGCGCGAAGTCGGCAAGGACGTCGTCCGCTTCACCATGCTCACCCGCAAGCCCGAAGCCCAGATGGACTTCGACTTCGCCAAGGTGGTCGAAGCCTCGAAGGACAACCCGGTGTTCTACGTGCAGTATGCCCACGCGCGCATCTGCTCGACCATGCGCAAGGCCGCCGCAGAGGGCTTCGCCCCCTCGCCCGAGGGATTGGACCGGCTGGGCGAGGAAGAACTGGCCCTGGTCAAGCTCGCCTCTCAATTCCCCCGCCTGGTCGAAGCCGCCGCCGCCGCGCGCGAACCGCACCGCGTCGCCTTCTTCCTCGGCGATCTCGCCGCCGCCTTCCACGCCTACTGGAACATCGGCAATGACCGGCCGGACAAGCGCTTCATCGTCACATCGGATGCGGTTCTCACCGGGGCAAGGCTTTTCCTCGGGCAGCAAATCGGGCAATTGATCAGGAACGGCCTCGCCATTCTCGGGGTCGAGGCGGTTGAGGAACTTTGAACGCGGGGCCAGCACGGCCAACGGAGGGCATGATGGATCAATACGAGGATGAGGCCGAACGCCACCCGTTCGATCCCCCCGCAGAGGCGGACCGCGAACACGAAATCCATGAAGGCGCCGCTCCCAAGCTGGCGCTGGATGATGACGATCGCCTGCCTTGGCTCGAATCCGCTGACGATGATGATGACGATGAAGGCGCGATCGACACGGGCCGCGTCCTGCGCTTCCTCGTCTTCGGCCTCGTCCTGCTTGCCGCCATCGGCGGCGCCCTGTGGTTCGTCAAGCACCGCGCCGCCACTGCCCCCACCGTCGCCGAAGGCGGCGTGATCAAGGCCCCGGCCGAACCCTACAAGGCCGTCCCCGCCAACCAGGGCGGCAAGACCTACGCCGGCACCGGGGATAGCGCCTTTGCCGCCTCGGAAGGGAAGACCACCCAGGCCCGCCTCGGCGGCGGCGAAGCCCCGGTCCCCGCTCCCTCGGTCGACCTCGCCAACGGCGCCGCACCCGCGCCGGTCGGCGTCGGCGTCCAGGTCGGGGCCTACACCTCGCAAGCCGCCGCCGAAGCGGGGTGGACCCGCCTCTCTGGCAGCAGCGAAGCCCTGAAAGCCGTGAAACACCGTGTCGTGCAAGGCTCGGCCGATATCGGCACGGTCTACCGCCTCCAGGCCGTCGCCCCGGATGCCGCCGCCGCTAATGCCCTGTGCAGCCAGCTCAAGGCCGCCGGCATCGCCTGCCAGGTCAAGGGCTGAACGGGCCGGCCCACAACCTCCGCCGAATAACCGTCGCCCCTGCGCAGGCAGGGGCCCATCCCAACTTGGCAGGGAATACCCGAACCCGCGCTCAGGCGCGGCGTTCGACCGGCAGGATTGAAAAGGCGCCCAGCGCCCCTGCCCCGCGCCGCCGCCGCAACACCCAACCCACCGCGCCGATCCCCACCAGCAACATGGCCCAGGTGTCAGCCTCCGGCACCCCGCCGGTCACCACGAACGTCGCCGCACTGGCCACGATGTGATCTCCCGCGCAGGGCCCCGAACAGCCCGCATAGGTATACAGCAGGTCGCGCCCGGTCAGGACGCCGTTGTCATAGTTGATCGTCCCGGTGATCAGCCCGGTTGAATAATAGCCGCCGTAGCTGAACGCATTGTCCCCCGGCATGAGGTCGATGGGTCCGAGATCCTGGGCCAAAGTGGCCGTGTAAGGCAGCGTTTCCACCGGGCAAAAAGGGAAGGTCTGCCCCGGCCCGCAGGCCGCCCGCGTGTTCGTGCCCGTCACATCGCCGAAGATGCTGATATCCATAACCACCGCGCCCGCGGTTTCCGGGACCATGACCAGCCCAAACAAAGCCAGAGCGACCAGTTTCACCAAGCGCAGCATCAGCCGATGTCCCCTGTGCTATCGGTCCGATGCCGCCACCCCAGGCCCCGCATGGGCAAAGGACGAAGGAATCCCCGTCAGCAAAACCAACGTTGCGTCCGACGACCCGGTTCCAACCGTTTGTCGCAATTGGAGAAAATGATCAGTCACGCACGGCGGTGTGTAATTTTACCGGCAGCTACGGGCTAAATTGCCACGGTTCGTGCCATTGCAGCCACGCCACCATCGCGGACCGGAGGACTGGGCCCGATTGGCTTTCCGCCGATTGCACCATCCGCCCGCTGCCAACCCTAGACTAGTTTCGGCTTTCCACGCGTTTATGCCTGCTCTATCAGGAATCACCCTCGAATATAAGACGATGTTGGGAGATCAGGTATGGCCGGGAAGGACATGGTAGTCCTGTCTGACTACAAGGACAAATACGAGACTGCCCGCCTTGAGCGGCGCGACGGTATTCTCCAGATACAGTTGCATACACGCGGGAAAGAATATTGTAACAGTGCGACAGCCCACACAGAGCTCGTCGATCTGTTCAGCAATGTCGCTGCCGATCATGGCAACCGCGTCGTGATCTTGACTGGCACCGGAAATGCATTCGGCAATCAGATTGAAGGTTCAGCCTTCGGCGGAGATGGCGACGATGTCGCGCGCGTCCACTACGAAGGACGCAAGATCATGGAAAATGTCCTGGCTATCGAAGCTCCGATGATCGCAGCCATCAACGGGCCGATGACCACGCTTCCACCCTTTGCCCTGACCTGCGATATTACGCTCTGCTCGGACAATGCGACCTTTTCCGATATCGTGCACTTCCCGGCGAACAACGTCGTGCCCGGTGATGGCGTTCAGACTGTTTGGGAAGAACTGCTGGGCGTGAATCGCGCACGGTATTTTCTGCTGATGGGACAGGAGCTTGATGCCCAGGCTGCGTTCAACCTCGGCGTAGTCAACGAAGTGCTTCCGCACGAGCAGCTCCAGGCGCGCGCGTGGGAAATAGCGGAGGAGTTGAACAAGCGTCCACACCGCGTCCTCCGGTATTCTCGCCTGGTTCTCACTGACCGTTATCGTCGCGCCATGCGAGATTCTGTCGCCTTCGGCTACGGAATACAGTGGCTCGGGATCAAGACGGGCTAATCTCCCGTCGCTGCGCCCGTCAGAATATCGAACCGCCCGCTGCATCCGCGCGGCGCGGCGGTTCGCCAACTGCCCCTACCTCCAACATACCCGCCAAAATGGCGCCCCAAGCTGGCGCAAGCAGACGGCCAGCCCCCCCCTACTTGCCCGCACTGGCCACCTGCCCGTCGGCCCCCACCGGCGCCTCCAGCCCTGTCGCCGCCGCCAGGAACGCGAGAATGTCCGCGCTCTCCTCGATGGCCTTGTCGGTCGGCTTGCCCGAGCCATGCCCGGCGCGGGTTTCCACGCGGATGAGGTGCGGCTTGCTGCCGATCGCCGCCGCCTGCAGCGCGGCGGTATATTTGAAGCTGTGGCCCGGCACCACGCGGTCGTCGGTATCAGCCGTGGTCACGAGGATCGCCGGATAGTCCTTGCCGCTGGCGATGTTGTGCAGCGGCGAATAGGCGCGCAGAACCTTGAAATCCGCCTCGCGGTCGGGATGGCCATAGTCGTCCACCCAGTAGCGCCCGGCGGTGAACCGGTCGAACCGCAGCATGTCCATCACCCCCACTTGCGGGTTGGCCGCGGCAAACAGGTCGGGCCGCTGGTTGACCACGGCGCCCACCAGCAAGCCGCCGTTGGAACCACCCTGGATCGCCAGCTGGCGGGGCGTCGTCACGCCTTCGCCGATCAGGTATTCGGCCGCGCCGATGAAATCGTCGAACACGTTCTGCTTGTTCGCCAGCCGCCCGCCATCGTGCCACGCGCGCCCATACTCCCCGCCGCCGCGGATATTGGCCATGGCAAAGGCCCCGCCCGCCTCCAGCCAGGCCAGCCGCGACGAAGCGAAGGCCGGGGTGAGCGAAACATCGAATCCGCCATAGCCATAGAGCAGCGTCGGCACCGGCTTGCCCGCCGCGGCCGCCTCCTTGCTGCGCACGAGGAACAACGGAATGCGCGTCCCGTCCTTCGAGGCATAGAACCGCTGCTCGACCACGAACCGGTCAGGATCGAACCCCAGCTGCGGCTGGGCGAAGACCTGGGTCTGGCCAGTGGCAAGGTCCAGTCGGTAGATCGTCGGCGGGCGGTTGAAGCTGGTGAAGGCGTAGAAGGTTTCCGGGTCCCCCGGCTCGCCCTTGAACCCGCTGGCCGTGCCGATGTCCGATAGCTCGATCTCGCTGGCGGGCTTGCCGGTCAGGTCGACGACCACTGCCCGACTGTTGGCGTCCTTCAGGTAGTTCAGCACCAGCTTGGAGCCGACGATCGCCGCCTGTTCGAGCTTGTCCCCGCTCTCGGGCACCACCTCGCGCCACTCCGGCGCGGGCGCGGCGGGGTTGAATGACACCAGCCGGTAGAGCGGGGCGCCCTGGTTGGTGAGGAACCACATGGTCTGGCCCAGGCTCTCGACGAGCTGCCAGTCGTGCTCCATCCCGCCAACCAGCTCGCGCACGGGCCAATGTCCTGCCCGCCGGCTCTTGAGGTCGACGAGGTGGATCGCATGGCGCGCGTCGGTGCCGCTTGACGTGGTGATGACCACCCACCGGCCGTCCGCCGTCACCTCGGCGCTGTGGCCCAGCTCCGGGCGGCCGGGGGTCGCATAGACCAGCTCGTCGGCCGCTTGCGGCGTGCCGAGCCGGTGGAAATACAGCGCCTGGTTGTAGGACTGCTGCTGGAAGGCCTCGCCCGCCGGCGGCTCGGGAAAGCGCGAATAGAGAAACCCTGCGCTGCCGACCCAGGCCAGGTGCGTGAACTTGGCCCAGCGCACCTCGTCGGCCAGCACTTCGCCGGAAGCCGCGTCCAGCACTTTCAGGATGCGCCAGTCCGACCCGCCGTCCTGCACCGAGTAGAGCACAAACCGACCATCGCGCGAAGGCTTCCACGCATCCAGCGCCGTCGCCCCGTCCGCCGCCCACGAATTGGGATCAATCAGCAACCGTGGCGTTCCTGAAAGTCCTTTTCGAACAAACAGTTGAGCCTGATTTTGCAGCCCCGAATTGCGCATGTAGAAGTAGTGCTTCCCGGCCCGGGTAGGCAGGCCGTAGCGTTCGTAATTCATCAACTTGCGAATCCGCAAGCGCCACCAGTCGCGCTGCGGCAGGCCCGCCAGGTAAGCCTCCGTGACGCCATTCTGCCGCTCCACCCAATTCGCCACATCGGGATCGCGGCGGACGTCGTTCTCCAGCCAGCGATAGGGATCGGCAATCGCCTCCCCGAAGTGGTTCTCGACCACTGCGTCCTTGCGGGTGGCGGGATAGGCGATCGTGGGGGAAGAGGCTTGCGGCATGTCCTCGGACAGGGCTGGGCCCGCCGGCAGGGCCAGCAGGGCAAGGGAAACAAGAATGCCAAGGGCACGGCGCGGGGTCACGGGAGCGAGATATGGGCCACTTGCAATCGACCTGCAACGGCAGCGAAATGCCGTTGCGCCGGACTGCAGGTGTCAGACAGCAAAAGGGCGGCCGCACCGTGGTGCGACCGCCCCGAAAGCTTGCCGAAGCAGCCTGGGCTCAGGCCTCCTCGAATTCCTCGGCGCTCTGCACCGGGCCCGAGTCCTGGCCCTTGGCGTCGGTGTCGCGGTCAACCAGTTCGATCACCGCCATCGGGGCAGCGTCCGAAGCGCGGACGCCGGCCTTGATGATGCGGGTATAGCCACCCTCGCGGTCGGCGTAGCGCGCGGCGAGGACGTCGAACAGCTTCACCAGCTGCGCATCGTCGAGCAGGCGGGCGTGGGCGAGACGGCGGTTCGAGAGGCCGCCCTTCTTGGCCAGCGTGATCAGCTTCTCAAGGTAGGGACGCAGTTCGCGCGCCTTGGGGAGCGTCGTGGTGATCTGCTCATGCTTGATCAGCGCGGCCGACAGGTTGCGCAGCAGCGCAATGCGGTGGGCAGAGGTACGACCCAGCTTCCGCTGGCCCAGCTTGTGACGCATGTTTCTTCTCCGTTCGTAAGGGGGCCGTGTCAGGTACCCCAGTCCAGGTTGCCGTCAGGGCCGCAACCAAACCGCCCGGGGACGAAGGGCGCCATCAGGCGCCCCGCCGATCCTCAGCCCAGCAGCTCCTGTTCGAGCTTCTTGGCCATTTCCTCGATGTTTTCCGGCGGCCAACCAGGGATGTCCATGCCAAGGCGCAGGCCCATCGAGCTCAGGACTTCCTTGATCTCGTTGAGCGACTTGCGGCCGAAGTTCGGCGTGCGGAGCATCTCGGCCTCGGTCTTCTGGACCAGGTCGCCGATGTAGATGATGTTGTCGTTCTTGAGGCAGTTGGCCGAACGGACCGACAGCTCGAGCTCGTCCACCTTCTTGAGCAGGTAGCGGTTGAGCTGGTTGGTGTCGCCTTCCTCGGCCGGAGCGGCGGCCATGCCGATCATCGGCGACTGGCCCACAGGGGCCACGTCCTCGAAGTGAACGAACAGGGCCAGCTGGTCCTGAAGGATGCGCGCGGCATAGGCCACGGCGTCTTCCGGGGTGACGGTGCCGTCGGTCTCGATGGTCAGGCTCAGCTTGTCGTAGTCAAGCTCCTGGCCGATACGCGCATTGTCGACCTTGTAGGAAACCTGGCGCACCGGCGAGTAGAGCGAATCGACCGGAATCAAGCCGATCGGCGCGTCGACCGGACGGTTCGACACGGCCGGGACATAGCCCTTGCCGGTGTCGGCGGTCAGTTCCATGTTGAGCGTCGCCCCCTCGTCGAGGTGGCAGATCACCAGGTCCTTGTTCATGACCTCGATGTCGCCGGTCACGGCGATATCGCCAGCCTTGACCTCGGCCGGGCCGGTGGCGGAGAGCTGGAGGCGCTTCGGGCCTTCGCCCTGCATCCTGAGCGCGATCTGCTTCACGTTGAGGACGATGTCGGTTACATCCTCGCGCACGCCGGCGAGCGACGAGAATTCATGCAGCACGTTCTCGATCTTGATCGAGGTAATCGCGGCGCCCTGCAGCGAGGAGAGCAGCACGCGGCGCAGCGCATTGCCGAGCGTCAGGCCGAAACCGCGCTCGAGCGGCTCGGCGACGAAGGTCGCGCGGCGCTTGGGGTCGTTGCCGGGCTTGATGTCCAGGTTGTTGGGCTTCTTGAGTTCCTGCCAGTTCTTGATGTTGACAGTCATGGACTTCCCCTAGGGTATGTTCTGGCGGGAAAAGCCGCGGGCCCGAAGCTGTCAGGAGCTTGGGGCCGCGGCTTCTCGAAAAGTACGAAGGCCGGGCCCGGCCTCCGTTCAGATACGATCAGACGCGGCGACGCTTGGACGGGCGCACGCCGTTGTGCGGGATCGGGGTCACGTCACGGATCGAGGTGATGGTGAATCCGACCGCCTGGAGGGCGCGCAGAGCGCTTTCGCGGCCCGAACCGGGACCCTTGACCTCGACCTCGAGGGTGCGCACGCCGTGCTCGGCGGCCTTCTTGCCGGCGTCGTCCGCAGCCACCTGAGCGGCATAGGGGGTCGACTTGCGGCTGCCCTTGAAGCCCATCATGCCGGCCGACGACCACGAGATCGCATTGCCCTGGGCATCGGTGATGGTCACCATGGTGTTGTTGAAGCTCGCATTCACGTGGGCGATGCCGCTCGTGATGTTCTTGCGCTCGCGGCGCTTAATGCGCTGGGGTTCGCGTGCCATGTGCTGAATTCCTGTCGAATAACGGGAGAAGGAAGAGACCTGCCGGAGCGGTTAGCTCCTGGGGCGGTCTTACTTCTTCTTGCCGGCGATGGGCTTGGCCTTGCCCTTGCGGGTGCGGGCGTTGGTGTGGGTGCGCTGGCCGCGGACCGGCAGGCCCTTGCGGTGACGCAACCCGCGATAGCACGCGAGGTCCATCAGGCGCTTGATGTTCATCGCCGTGTCGCGACGCAGGTCGCCCTCGACAGAGTAGTCGGCGTCGATCGTCTCACGGATGTGCAGGACTTCCTGGTCGGTCAGGTCCTGGACGCGACGGCTGTGGTCGATACCCAGCTTGTCAGCAATGTCCTTGGCCGACTTGGGACCAATGCCGTGAATGTAGGTGAGCGCGATGATCACGCGCTTGTTGGTGGGGATGTTGACCCCGGCAATACGTGCCACTTAACTTTTCTCCAAGCTCCACAGGAAGTTGACCGAATGTCCGAAGACCGGGCGCTTCCTATCTCAACGCGATTTCACTGCCTCAAACGGCAAAAGTCCGGGCGCGACAAATCGCCTGCCGGACTGACCCGTTCGTTCGAGTGAAGGGGGCGCTTAGGACGATTCGTCCATGCTGTCAACGCCGTGGATCACGGCGGACGAGGATCGCGCCTACCGCTTCTGCCACCGCACGCGCCGCTCGGCAAGCCCTCACCCACCGTGCGCCGGCACGGCCGGGCCGACCGGACGTGCGGGCCGGGCGTATCGGCGCAGCCACTCGCGGGCCGGCGCCTCGAACCAGCGGTAGCAGGGCCAGGCGAGGCCGATCACCAGCGCCATGAACAGGGCGAGGAACCACGGCTTCTCGGCCAGCGCGGCGATGCGCGGGCCAAGCACCAGGAACAGCAGCAACTGGACGGGAACGTGGACCAGGTACATCGCATAGGTCCGGTCGCCCAGCGCGGCGAGGGGCCGACGCAGCCATGCCGGCGCGAATGGCTCGGCAGCAACCAGCGTCAGGATGAACCCGCCGAGCAGCAGCGGCAGCAGGACGACACCGATGATCTCCGTCTCGCGCGGATCGATCCGCAAGAGCCCCGCGCCGGCCAGGGCCATTGCCGCAAGCCCCGCGGCCAGCAACAGGCGGGGCATGGCCGCGAAGCTGCGCCATGCCGAGCAGAGCGTCACGCCGAGAAAGAAGTGGAAGCCGCAAGGCCACACGTCGGTCCCTCCCAGCTCGCGGCGCAGAACGGTCATCGCGCAGGCCAGGGCCAGCGGCCCGGCAACCCCCAGGGCCGGTAGCCACCGTCGGGTCAGCCAGAACACGGCATAGAGCACCACTTCCACCGACACCGACCATATCGGTCCGTTGAACGACATGGCAGTGCCGAACCAGTTGGAGGCAAAACCGAGCTGCATCAGGAAGTGCAGGCTGTCGTTGTGATCGAACAGCAAGGGCGTGCCGAAGCGCAGGCACGCCGCGCCCTGTTCGGCCGCGACCACCAGCAGCGTGGCGAAATGCAGCGGGTAGAGCCGGGCGAAGCGGTTTACCACGAATTCGCGGCTCGTCGCCGACCGTCCGTAGTAGACCGCCGCGAAGACGAACCCGGAGATCATCCAGAACAGCTGCACGCCGAAGTGACCAAGCTCGTAGAGCGGCCAGAACAGGCCTTCGAGCGGCGCCCGGCCGGCAATGTCGGGCGAGCGGAACACGCCAGTCGGATAGAAGAAGTGCCGGTAGTGGAAGAACAGTACCCCAACCGCCGCGAGCCCGCGCGAGCCGTCGAGCAAGGCGAGGCGAGGTACCTTGCGGTCGGCGGGATAGAGGCGGGCCGAAGGGGCGAGAAGGCTGATCAGCGCCTGGCCCAAGCCGCCCATCACTTGTCGCGTTGCGCGCATCGCTGTCCCGCCCTTGCCCTTCACCCCGGCGATAGGGCCGGCACTGGCGGAGCGCAAGCGGGGCGGCGGCGGCGGTTCAGGATGGGACAGCGGGCGTGGTGGAGGCTAACGCAGTTGCCCGCCGCCCCGGACTGGACCCGGAGCGGGGCCTTCAGCCGGCGATGATCTTCTCGATCGCTGCCGTCACGTCGTCCATTTCGGCCATGCCGTTGACGCGCGAAACGATGCCGCGCGCCTCGTAGACCGGCAGGATCGGCGCGGTCTTGGCGCGGTATTCGGCCATGCGAATGCGCACGGTTTCCTCGTTGTCGTCCGGACGGCGCTTGAACTCGGTCGACCCGCACTTGTCGCAGACGCCGAGCTGGCGGGGCTGCTCGAACTTGTCGTGATAGCCCTTGCCGCAATTGGCGCAGGTGAAGCGACCGGTAATGCGTTCGACCAGTGCGTCCTCGTCGACCGCCAGTTCGATCACGCGATCGAGGCCGCGGCCGCGGCCGGCGAGAATGCCGTCAAGCGAGGCGGCCTGGGCTTCGGTGCGCGGATAGCCGTCGAAGATGGCGCCGGTGTCCGGCCCCATCGAATCGAGCTCTTCCCCGATCAGTGCCGAGACGATCTCGTCCGAGACCAGCTCGCCGCGTTCCATCACGGCCTTCGCCTGGAGGCCGACCGGCGTGCCGGCCTTGACAGCCGCGCGCAGCATGTCGCCGGTGGAGAGCTGCCGCATGCCGTGGCGCTCGACGAGCCGCTGGGCCTGCGTGCCCTTGCCTGCGCCCGGAGGCCCCAACAGGATGATGTTCATGGGCCGAGCCCTCCCCTAACACAGATGCACGTTGCCCGTGCGACCTCTTGCATGATCCGACAAGTACGACGTTCGTCAAGCCCGCAGGGCCGACTTGCGCCAGGTTACCCTCAGCGCATGCGCCCCTTGAGCTTTGCCTTCTTGATCAGGTCGCCATACTGGTGCGCCAGCAGGTGCGACTGGATCTGGGTGATGGTGTCGACGGTGACGTTGACGACGATCAGCAGCGAGGTGCCGCCGGCGAAAAACAGGTGCACGCCGGTCTGCGCGATCACCCATTCGGGGATGACGCAGACGATCGTGATATAGGCCGCGCCCATCACCGTGATGCGGGTCAGCACGTGATCGAGATAGGTCGCCGTATTCTTGCCCGGGCGGATGCCGGGAATGAACCCGCCGTTCTTCTTCAGGTTCTCCGAGGTTTCCTCGGGATTGAAGACGACCGCGGTATAGAAGAACGAGAAGAACACGATGCCAAGGGCATAGAGCACCATATAGAGCGGCTTGCCATGCGCCAGGTACTGGTTGAGCGTGACAATGAACGCCCCGGTCTTGCTCTCGGGCGAAACCGAGTTGCCGGCGAACTGGGTGATCGTCAGCGGCAGCAGCAGCAGCGAGGAGGCGAAGATTGGCGGGATAACGCCGGCGGTGTTGAGCTTGAGCGGCAGGTGGCTGCGATCCGCCTGCATCATGCCCTTCTGCGTCGCGCGCTTCGGATACTGGATCAGCAGCCGGCGCGTGGCGCGCTCGAAGAAACAGATACCGAGAATCAGCGCGACCAGCAGGACGACCAGGCCGACGATGGTGAAGCCGGAGATCGAGCCCGAGCGGCCGCCTTCGAACAGGTTGGCGATGAAGGTCGGCATCTGGGCGACGATGCCGGCCATGATGATCAGCGAAGTGCCGTTGCCGATGCCGCGGCTGGTGATCTGCTCACCCAGCCACAGCAGGAACATGGTCCCGCCGATCAGCGAGATCACCGCGCCGACGCGGAAGACCATGCCCGGCATGACCACTGCCTGGAGGCCGCTGGAGGCGCCGTAGGCCTCGAGCCCGGAGGCGACGAACCAACCCTGGATGGCGGTGAGCACGACCGCGCCGTAGCGCGTGTACTGGTTGAGCTTCTTGCGCCCGCTTTCACCTTCCTTTTTCAAGGCGGCCAGCGACGGATGCAGCGAGGCGGCCAGCTGGATCACGATCGAGGCGGTGATGTAGGGCATCACGCCGAGCGCGATCAGGCTCATGCGCTGCAGGCCGCCGCCAGAGAAGGTGTTGAACAGGTCGAGGATGCCGCCCTGGGTGCGGCTGTAGAGATCCGAGAGGATCAGCGGATTCACGCCCGGCAGCGGCACGAAGGAAAGGAACCGGAAGACGATCAGCGCGCCGATCGTGAACCAGATGCGCTTCTTGAGCTCGGTGGCCTTGGAGAAGTTGGCGAGGCTGAGCGTGCTCGCGATATTGTCGGCGCGTGAAGCCATGGGATGGGGTGTGCCTCGTGTGACTGCGGGCCCACATAGTGCGCCCGAACCGTCTTGTCGAACCCGGCCGGGATAAATCGCGTCGCCCCGGCCCAACCTGGAACTGCCGCCCTGCCCGGATGGGGCTGGCGCAATCCGGGGTCAGGCCCGGGGACGACGGTGTCAGTTCAGGCCTTGGCCGCCTTGTTGGCAGCGGCGCGGGCGGCCTTCTTTTCCTGCTCGCTCGGACCGGCTTCCGCCACGGTCACCGTGCCGCCGGCGGCTTCCACCGCGGCGCGGGCGCCGGCGGAAACGCCATCGACCGCGAAGGTGGCCTTGGCCGAGAACGCGCCCTTGCCGAGCAGGCGGACGCCGTCCTTGCCGCCGCGGCCGAGGCCGGCGGCCTTGAGCGCAGCGTGGTCAATCGTGGCGTTCACGTCGAGCTTGCCGGCGTCGATCGCCTTCTGGACGAGGCCCAGGTTCACCTCGGCGAAGTCCTTCGCGAAGATGTTGTTGAAGCCGCGCTTCGGAATGCGCATGTGGAGCGGCATCTGGCCGCCCTCGAACCCGTTCACGGAAACGCCCGAACGCGCCTTGGCGCCCTTCTGGCCGCGCCCTGCGGTCTTGCCCTTGCCGGAACCGATGCCGCGCCCGACGCGCATGCGGCCCTTGCGGGCACCGGAATTGTCACGGATGTCGTTGAGTTTCATGTCGTAGCACTCGCTTTCGCTTTGAATCGCGCTTGATGGGAGCGGGGCCCTTAGGCGAAGCGGCACCAGGAGTCACCCCCTTTTCCGCCCCCTTCCCTCCCGGACGATCCCCGCTAGACTGGCCGGAGGAAGGGGAATTCATGGCAATCATCAGCGCAGGCGAGCCAGGCGGCAGGGCCGGGCTTATCGGCAGGCCGCTCGCTCAGGCGCTGATCCTTGCCGGGCTGGCGCTGGTGCTGCGCTGGTCGTCGTTCGGCGACCCGGACCTCGCGGCGGACGAAACCTTCTACCAGACCGTAGGCATTGCCATGCATCACGGCGCCCTGCCCTATGTCGACGTGTGGGACAGGAAGCCGCTCGGGCTGTTCCTGATTTACTGGGCGATCACCGGCATCTCGGAGGCGCCGCTGGCCTACCAACTGGCCGCCTGGGCCTGTGCGGCGGCAACCGCGTGGGTCATCGCGCGCATCGCCCGGCTGTGGACTGGTGCGCAAGGGGCGCTGCTGGCGGGCGGACTCTACCTCGTCTGGCTGACGCCGCTGTTCGGCTTCGGCGGGCAGAGTCCGGTATTCTACAACCTGCTGGTCGCCAGCGCGGCGCTGCTGGTCTTGCGGGCGCGTCCCCGCCTCGCCAGGGGCGGATCAAGTCGCGGCGCCAGCATGGCCATGCTGCTCGCGGGCCTGGCGATCACGGTCAAGACCAGCGCGGCGTTCGAGGGCATCTACTTCGGCCTCGCGCTGGTCGCCGCATCGCTGCGCTCGAACGAGCCGCTGGCCTGGATCCTCGCCCGGGCTGCCCGCTGGGCGCTGCTCGGCGCCTTGCCCACCGTGCTGATCGCCGCCTGGTACGCGGGGGTGGGGCACTGGCCGGAATGGTGGCACGCCATGGTCACCGCCAACCTCGCCAAGGGTGGTGACTGGGCTACCTCCAGCCTGCGCCTCGTCCTGCTGTGGCGCCTGGTGCTGCCGGTCGTGCTGGCAGCGGCCGCCGGCCTCATCCTGATGCGCGCCGAGGACCGGTCCTTTCCTGCCGGCTGGCTGCTGGCCGCGCTGGTGGGCCTCGCCGCAATTCCCAACTTCTACCCGCACTATGCCCTGCCGCTGCTGGTAGTCCTGTGCCTCTGCGCTGCGCCGGTGCTGGACCGCGGCTGGTTGGGTCTGGTGGCCGCAGCGATCCTCGCCGGTCTCGGCCTCCATGCCGAAAGCCCGTTCCGTCCCGGCCAGGCCGCGCGTTCCGCCCGAACCTTCGCTGAGCTCAGCGCAGCCATTCGCGCTCACGACCGCGGCCCCGATGGCAGCCCGGACCTGCTGGTCTACGCCGGCCCAGCCCAACTCTACCCGATGACAGGCAGCCGGCTGCCCACCCCCCTCGCCTTCGAGACACACCTCAGCCAGGTGACCGAACGCAACGTCAGCCATCTCGACACGGTGGCCGAACTGCGCCGGGTGCTGTCCGCGCGCCCGGGCGCAGTGGTTCTGCCGGTGCAGGTCCGCAACGGCCCGGCGATCCCGGAAACCTGGGCCATGGTGAACGGCTATGTGCGCGCAAACTGCCGCCCGATCCTGCAGCGCCACGTCGAAGACTGGCTGCTGGCGGATGACCTCGTCGTCTGGGGCGACTGCCGCCGCTGAAGCAAATGACTGCTTCCCAGCGCTCTCGGCTCGTGTCGAGCGAAGTCGAGACACCGCGCGCCGGGTCCACTTGTCGGCGGCACATACCCCAAACGAAAACGGCCCCGGGTCACCCCGAGGCCGCTTCGAATTTCCCGCGTGGGAACCCTGGTCAGTCGACCACGGCCACCATGTGCGGCAACTTGGCGATGGCGCCGCGCACTTCGGCGGTGTCTTCCACCTCGACGACGCGGTGCATCTTGCCCAGGCCCAGACCCACGAGGATCTTCTTCTGGCTTTCCGGGCGACGGATCGGCGAGCCGATCTGCTTGATCTTGATCTTCGCCATGAGACTTACTCCGCGATGGCTTCAGCCGCGGCTTCCGCCTCGGCTGCGCTGGCGCCGCCACGGCCCAGCAGGTCGGCGACCTTCTTGCCGCGACGCTGGGCGACCGACTTCGGCGAAGTCTGGTCGGACAGCGCGTCGAAGGTGGCGCGGATCATGTTGTAGGGGTTCGAGGTGCCGACCGACTTGGTCACCACGTCGGCAACGCCCAGGCTCTCGAAGACAGCGCGCATCGGGCCGCCGGCGATGATGCCCGTACCGGCCGGAGCCGAACGCACGTTGACCTTGCCGGCGCCGAAGTGGCCACGGCCGTCATGGTGCAGGGTCCGGCCTTCCTTGAGGGCGACGCGGATCATCTTCTTCTTGGCCGAGGCGGTCGCCTTGGTGATGGCTTCGGGCACTTCGCGCGCCTTGCCATGACCGAAGCCGACGCGGCCCTTGCCGTCGCCCACGACGACCAGCGCCGCGAAGCCGAAGCGCTTGCCGCCCTTCACCGTCTTGGAGACGCGGTTGATGTGGACGAGCTTCTCGATCAGCTCCTCGCCACCATCCTCGTCGCCGCCACGGCCACGGTTGCGGTCGTTGCCGCCGCGGCCACGGTTTCCATCACGGCCGCCACGATCGTTGCCGCCGCGGCCACGATTACCACCACCACGGGGGCCACGGCCCTCGCGCTGCTGCTCGCCACCGGTTGCTTCCGGAGCGGCGGCTTCGACGGCGATACCGCCTTCGTTGTTCGTTTCGTCAGCCATGCTCAGAACTCCAGCCCGCCTTCACGGGCGGCATCGGCCAGCGCCTTGACGCGGCCATGGAAGAGGAAGCCGCCGCGATCGAACACGACGGAGGTCACGCCAGCAGCCTTGGCGGCTTCGGCGAGCGCCTTGCCGACTTCGGCGGCAGCCGCCGTCGTCGCGCCGGGGCCCTTGGAACCCTTGGTCAGCGTCGAGGCCGAAACCACGGTGCGACCGGCAGCATCGTCGATGATCTGCGCGTAGATGTGACGGCCCGAACGATGCACCGAAAGCCGCGGGCGGCCACCGGAGCGCGCCTTGAGCGCGGTGCGAACCCGCCGGCGACGGCGGTCGAAGAGCGAGAGCTTGGCCATTACTTCTTCTTCCCTTCCTTGCGGAAGATGTACTCGCCGCGGTACTTGATGCCCTTGCCCTTGTAGGGTTCGGGCTTGCGCCAACGGCGGATCTCGGCGGCAACCTGGCCCACCTTCTGCTTGTCGATGCCCGAGATCTCGACCGTGGTGTTGTCCGGGGTCTTGATCTCGATGCCTTCCGGAACCGCGAAGTCGACGTCATGGCTGTAGCCAAGCTGCAACTTCAGGTTCTTGCCCTGAGCGTTGGCACGATAGCCCACACCGGTGATCTCAAGGACCTTGGTGTAGCCGTCGGTGACGCCCGTCACCAGGTTCGACACCAGCGTGCGCTGCATGCCCCAGAACGACCGGGCCTGCTTGGTGTCGTTGGCGGGACGGACGACGATGCGGCCCTCCTCGACGACATAGCTGATCTCGTCGCGCAGGTTCAGCGTAAGGGTGCCCTTGGGGCCCTTCACGGTGAGCACGCCGTCGGCGACGGCAGCGGTCACGCCGCCGGGGATCGCCACCGGAACTTTACCGATGCGGCTCATCAGAACACCTCCGCCAGCACTTCGCCGCCGACGTTGCTGGCGCGGGCCTCGGCATCCGAGAGCACGCCGCGGGGCGTCGAGACGATGGTGATGCCAAGGCCGTTACGGACTACGGGGAGTTCCTTGGAACCCGAGTAGACGCGGCGGCCCGGCTTGGAGACGCGAGCGACGTGCTTGATCGCCGGCTCGCCTTCGAAATACTTCAGTTCGATGCGCAGCTGCGGGTGGGCGCCGGTGGCGTCCTGCGAGTAGCCACGGATATAGCCTTCGCGCTGCAGCACTTCGAGCACGCTGGCGCGCAGCTTCGAAGCCGGCGAAAGGACGGAGTCCTTCTTCGCACGCTGGCCGTTGCGGATGCGGGTGAGCATATCACCCAGGGGATCGGTCAATGCCATCGCTAGATCCTTACCAGCTCGACTTCGTCACGCCCGGAACCATGCCCTTGTTGGCAAGGTCACGGAGTTCGATGCGGCAAAGGCCGAACTTGCGGTAGTAGCCGCGCGGGCGGCCGGTGGTGGTGCAGCGGTTGCGCACCCGGGTCGGGTTCGCATTGCGCGGCAGCTCTGCCAGCTTCAGGCGGGCGATCAGGCGCTCGGTTTCGTCGAGCGACTTGTCGTCGGCCTGGGCCTTGAGCGCGGCAAACTTCGCCGCATACTTTGCAACGAGCTTCTTACGACGCTCGTTCTTGTTGACTGAACTCAGTTTCGCCATGGACTTAAGCTCTTTCTGTCGGAACGCTTAGGCGGCCTGCTGCTGTTCAGCAGCGTCCTGCGGGAAGGGGAAGCCGAACAGGCGCAGCAGTTCGCGGGCCTCTTCGTCGGTCTTGGCGGTGGTGGTGACGATGATGTCCATCCCGCGCACCTTCTCGATCTGGTCGTAGCTGATCTCCGGGAAGATGATCTGCTCCTTGAGACCCATCGCGTAATTGCCGCGCCCGTCGAACGACTTCGGGTTCAGCCCGCGGAAGTCACGGATGCGGGGCATCGCGATGGTGACCAGGCGGTCGAGGAATTCGTACATGCGTTCGCGGCGCAGGGTGACCTTGCAGCCGATCGGCATGCCCTCGCGCAGCTTGAACTGCGCGATCGACTTCTTCGCCTTGGTGATCACGGGCTTCTGGCCGGCGATGAGTTCCATCTCGGCAGCGGCCGTGGTGACCTTCTTCTTGTCCTGGCTCGCCTCGCCCACGCCCATGTTGAGCGTGATCTTCTCGAGCTTGGGGATTTCCATCGCGTTCTTGTAGCCGAACTTGGCCTGCATCGCGGCAGCGATTTCAGCTTCGAACTTGGCCTTCAGGCGCGGCGTGTACTTTTCAGCCATCGATCGTCTCCCCGGACTTGACGGCCACGCGGACCTTCTTGCCGTCGCGCTCTTCGAAGCGCACGCGGGTGGGCTTGCCGTCCTTGTCAGCCACAGAGACCTTCGAGATCGCCATCGGCGCCTCGACGCGGTCGATGCCGCCCTGCGGATTGACCTGGCTCGGCTTGCGATGACGGGCAATCACGTTGACGCCGGCGACGAGAACCTTCCCGTCCTTCGGCATTACCTGAAGGACGGTGCCGGTGCGGCCCTTGTCCTTGCCCGAACGGACGACGACAGAGTCGCCCTTCTTGATTTTGGCGGCGGCCATTACAGCACCTCCGGCGCGAGGCTGATGATCTTCATGAAGCCACGGCCACGCAGTTCGCGCACGACCGGGCCGAAGATACGGGTGCCAATGGGCTCTTCGTTCTTGCCGACGAGCACGGCCGCATTGCTGTCGAAGCGGATGACCGAACCGTCGGGACGACGAACGTCCTTGCGGGTCCGCACGATAACCGCGCGGTGGACATCGCCCTTCTTCACGCGAGCGCGCGGCTGGGCTTCCTTGATCGACACCACGATGATGTCGCCGACCCCTGCGAACCGACGCTTCGACCCGCCCAGTACCTTGATGCACTGGACGCGCTTGGCGCCGCTGTTGTCCGCGACGTCGAGGTTGGATTGCATCTGGATCATTGATCCGGTTCCTTCCTAGTGGCTTGCCGAAACCAGTCCGGCAGTTCCAAATTCGCTGTTGACCTCAGACTTCGGCTTCGAGAGCGACGCCCTTGCCGGCCGTCACCCGCTCGATCACCTTCCAGCTCTTCAGCTTGGAGATGGGAGCGGTTTCCTCGATGCGGACAACTTCCCCCGTGTGGAAGGCGTTGTCTTCGTCGTGGGCGTGATACTTCTTCGAGCGGCGGATGATCTTCCCGTAGAGCGGGTGCTTCACCTTGCGCTCGACCTTCACGACCACAGTCTTGTCGGTCTTGTCGGAGACCACGGTCCCGATGAGAATACGCTTGGGCATTCGTGGTGCTCCTTACGCCTTGGCCGACTGAGAACGCTCAGTCTGCAGCGTCTTGATGCGGGCGATGTCGCGGCGCACTTCCTTGATGCGGGCCGGACGCTCGAGCTGGTTGGTCGCAGCCTGGAAGCGGAGGTTGAAGGCCTCCTTCTTGAGGTCGGCGAGGTCAGCCGTCAGCTGGTCGTCGCTCTTGGCGCGAAGATCGGAAACGTTAGCCATCATTCGCCTCCGAGGTGCGAGGTGTCGCCGAGGCGGGCGATAACCTTGGTCTTGATCGGCAGCTTCATCGCGGCGCGGCTGAACGCCTCCGCGGCGAGCGGACCGGGAACACCGTCGAGCTCGAACAGCACGCGGCCCGGCTTCACGCGGGCAGCCCAGTATTCGATCGAGCCCTTGCCCTTGCCCTGGCGGACTTCGGCGGGCTTCTTCGAAACCGGCACGTCCGGGAAGATGCGGATCCACAGACGGCCCTGGCGGCGGATGTGGCGGGTAATCGCGCGGCGGGCCGCTTCGATCTGGCGGGCGGTGATCCGCTCCGGCTCCATCGCCTTCAGCCCATAGGAGCCGAAGTTGAGGTCCGAGCCACCCTTGGCCAGGCCGTGAATGCGGCCCTTGAAGGTCTTGCGGAACTTGGTTTTCTTGGGTTGCAGCATGACTTAGTTCCTGCGGTCTTCACGCGCCGGACGGACGCCAGAGGTCTGGGCTTCCATCATCAGGCGATCCTGGGCCAGCGGGTCGTGACCAAGGATCTCGCCCTTGAACACCCACACCTTGATGCCGATGATGCCATAGGTCGTCAGGGCCTCGGCTTCGGCATAGTCGATGTTCGCGCGCAGCGTGTGCAGCGGCACGCGGCCTTCGCGGTACTGCTCGACACGGGCGATTTCCGCGCCGCCGAGACGGCCGCCGCAAACCACCTTGATGCCTTCGGCGCCGAGCCGCATGGCCGACTGCATCGCCCGCTTCATCGCACGGCGGAACGCAATACGGCGGATCAGCTGGTCAGCGATGCCCTGGGCGACGAGCTTGGCGTCGATCTCCGGCTTGCGGATTTCAACGATGTTCAGCTTGACGTCGCTGTCGGTCATCTTGGCGAGCTGCGAACGCAGCTTCTCGATGTCGGCGCCCTTCTTGCCGATGATGACGCCCGGACGGGCGGCATAGATCGACACGCGGCACAGCTTGGCCGGACGCTCGATGACCACCTTCGAGATCGCCGCCTGCGGCAGGGTCTCGAAGATGAACTTGCGCATCTTCAGGTCCTCGGCCAGCAGCTTGCCGTAGGACTTGCCTTCGGCGTACCAGCGGCTGTCCCAGGTCCGGTTGATCTGGAGGCGCAGGCCGATCGGATTGCTCTTGTGACCCATGATCAGGCCTCCTCGGCTTCGGTTTCACGAACGACGATCCGCAGCCGCGAGAACGGCTTGAGGATCCGCGTCGACTTGCCGCGGCCACGGGTGTGGAACCGCTTCATGGTGATCGACTTGCCAACCGAAGCCTCGGCAACGACGAGCGCGTCGACGTCGAGGTTGTGGTTGTTTTCCGCGTTGGCGATCGCCGAGGCGAGCACCTTGCGGGCGTCGACCGCCATGGCCTTCTTCGAGAAGGCCAGGATGTTCATCGCCTCTTCCGCGGTCTTGCCACGGATCAGGCCGGCGACCAGGTTCAGCTTCTGGGCCGAACCACGGATCTGCGTGCCGACCGACAGCGCTTCCTTGTCGCCAACGCGACGCGGGGACTTTTCCTTGCCCATTAGCGCTTGCCCTTCTTGTCAGCGGCGTGGCCGGGGAAGCTGCGCGTGGGCGAAAATTCGCCGAGCTTGTGGCCGACCATCTCTTCGGAGACCGCGACGGGGATGAACTTGTGCCCGTTGTAGACGTTGAACGTCAGGCCAACGAACTGCGGAATGATCGTCGAACGCCGCGACCAGGTCTTGATCGGGGCGGCCCGCGAGCCGGCCTCCTGCTGGGCCTCGGCCTTCTTCAGCAGGTGCAGGTCGACGAAGGGGCCCTTCCAGACGGAACGTGCCATGGTCGATTACCTCTTCTTCTTCGCGTGGCGCGAACGGATGATCATGCCGTCGGTCCGCTTGTTGTGGCGGGTCCGGGCACCCTTGGTCGGCTTGCCCCACGGGGTCACCGGATGGCGACCACCGGAGGTCCGGCCTTCACCACCGCCGTGCGGGTGGTCGACCGGGTTCTTGGCGACGCCGCGGGTGAGCGGACGCTTGCCGAGCCAGCGGTTGCGACCGGCCTTGGCCAGGTTCTGGTTCTGGTTGTCGGGGTTCGAGACCGCGCCAACCGTGCCCATGCAATCGCCGCGCAGGTAGCGCTGCTCGCCCGAGTTAAGGCGGACGATGACCATGCCGCGGTCACGACCGACGACCTGGACGTAGGTACCGGCCGAACGGGCGATCTGGCCGCCCTTGCCCGGCTTCATCTCCACGTTGTGGATGATAGTGCCGACCGGCATCTGCGACAGGAGCATGGCATTGCCAGGCTTCACGTCGGTCTTCTCGCCGGCGACGACGCTGTCGCCGATGGCCAGGCGCTGCGGCGCCAGGATGTAGGCCAGCTCCCCGTCCGCATACTTCACCAGGGCGATGAAGGCGGTGCGGTTCGGGTCATATTCCAGACGCTCGACCGTGGCCGGCTGGTCCCACTTGCGACGCTTGAAGTCGACATAGCGGTACTTCTGCTTGTGGCCGCCGGCGATGCCGCGCGAGGTCACATGGCCCTTGTTGTTGCGGCCGCCCGTCTTGTGCTTGCCTTCGGTAAGCGCCTTGACCGGCTTGCCCTTCCACAGGGACGACTTGTCGACCAGGATCAGGCCGCGACGGGCCGGGCTGGTCGGGTTGTAGTTCTTGAGTGCCATTGTTCGCGCCTCAGATCCCGCTGGTCACGTCGATCGACTGGCCTGCAGCCAGGGTCACGACGGCCTTCTTCACGTCCGAACGCTTGTAGGGCTTGCCCTTCCAGCGCTTGGTCTTGCCCTTCTGGGTGAGCGTGTTCACGCCGACGACCTTGACGTCGAACAGCGCTTCCACGGCCGCCTTGATCTGGGGCTTGGTGGCCTTGTCGGCGACCTTGAAGACCACGGCGTTGTGCTCGGAGAGCAGCGTCGTCTTCTCGGTGATGTGGGGAGCCACGATTACGTCGTAGTGACGCGTGTCGATTGCGTCCTTAGCCATTGAAACGGGCCTCCAGCTTCTCGACAGCGGCGCGCGTCAGCACCAGCGTATCATGCTTCAGGATGTCGTAGACGTTGGCACCGATGGCCGGCAGCACGTTGATGCCGATCAGGTTGCGCGCGGCCTTTGCGAAGTTGTCGTTCACGGCGTCACCGTCGATCACGAGCACCTTCTTGCCGAAGTTCGCCTTGGCGAGCTGGCCGGCCAGCGCCTTGGTCTTGCCGTCGACGTCGAGGTTTTCGACGACCACGAGACCAGCCTGGGCCTTGGACGACAGGGCCATCTTGAGACCCAGCGCACGAACCTTCTTGTTCAGCGAGATATCGAACTCGCGGACGCGCGGACCGTGGGCCTTGCCGCCGCCGATGAACACGGGGGCCTTGCGGTCGCCGTGACGGGCGGTGCCGCCGCCCTTCTGGTTGCCGAACTTCTTGCCGGTGCGGGCAACATCGGAACGCTCGCGCGCCTTGCGGGCGATGCCGCGGCGGTTTTCCAGCTGCCAGGTGACGACGCGGTGCAGGATGTCGGCGCGCGGCGCGAGGCCGAACACGGCATCCGACAGCTCGACTTCGCCCTTGCCGGCGGTGCCGTCGAGGTTGAGGACCTTGACCTTCACGACTTAGCCCTCCTGGCCTTCGGCCGCCTCGGGCGCCGCTTCGGGAGCGGGCGTGTCGGCAGCCGGGGTGTTGCTGTTAGCGGCCTGCTTCAGACCGGCGGGGTACGGCGCTTCACCGTGGCGCGAGACCTTGACGGCGTCGCGGACGAGCAACCAGGCGTTCTTCGAGCCGGGCACCGAGCCCTTGACGAAGATCAGGCCGCGCTCGTCGTCGGTGCGGACGACCTCGAGGTTCTGCTGGGTGCGCTGACGGTCGCCCATGTGGCCGGCCATCTTCTTGTTCTTGAAGACGCGGCCCGGATCCTGGCGGTTACCGGTCGAACCGTGAGCACGGTGGCTGATCGACACGCCGTGCGTGGCGCGCATGCCGCCGAAACCCCAGCGGCGCATGGCGCCCTGGAAGCCCTTGCCCTGGGTCTGGCCGGTGATGTCGACCAGCTGGCCCGCGACGAAGTGCGAGGCAGCGATGGTGGAACCCACCTCGACCACGGCATCGTCGGCAACGCGGAATTCGGCAACCTGGGCCTTGAGCGGCACTTCCGCCTTGGCGAAGTGCTCACGCTGCGGCTTGGCAACGTTCTTCTGCTTGGCCTGGCCGGCACCCAGCTGCAGCGCGACATAACCGTCACGCTCCGCGGTGCGGACCGAAACCACCTGGCAGTCTTCCAGCGAAAGCACGGTAACCGGCACGTGCCGTCCGTCTTCCTGGAAAAGGCGGGTCATCCCCACCTTCTTAGCGATCACGCCGGTGCGCATGATCCATTCTCCTCACAGAGGCCCACGGAGACCATCCCCGCGGGCGTGTTCGGCCCTATTTGTGAAGCGTGCCCCGTCCGGGCCGAAGTGCTGCCATTTGCCCGAAGGCTCGCGGCAGCGAGACGGGGGACGCTTGCCCGGCTGTGCCCGAAAGCGGCGCCGGAGGTATCCCTATGTCCGTGCGGTTTCCCGCATGACCGGCCGAAACCGGAAGAGATTTTTGGTCCGAAGACCGAAACTTGCGTCTTGATCGAGGCCGATCAGGCCAACTTGATCTCGACGTTCACGCCGGCAGCCAGGTCGAGCTTCATCAGCGCGTCGACGGTGGCGGCATTCGGCTGCACGATATCGAGAAGCCGCTTGTAGGTGCGGACCTCGAACTGCTCACGCGACTTCTTGTCGATGTGCGGGCCGCGGTTGACGCAGAACTTCTCGATACGGGTCGGGAGGGGAATGGGCCCACGGATCAGCGCGCCGGTGCGGCGGGCGGTCTCCGCGATTTCGCCGGTCGCCTGGTCAAGCACGCGGTGATCGAATGCCTTGAGGCGAATGCGGATATTCTGAGCTTCCATGTCCACTACCGATGAGAAAGAGCAAAAACAAAACCGACCGATCCGCCCTCTTCCATCTCGGCAAAGAGCGGAGCGATCGTTGAAAACCGGACCGGCGGGGAAGCGAATCCCCCGCCGGTGCGCGGCCTATATTACTTGGTGATCTTGCTGACAACCCCAGAACCGACGGTCCGGCCACCTTCGCGGATAGCGAAGCGGAGACCTTCGTCCATGGCGATCGGCGCGATCAGCTTAACGGCCAGGGTCAGGTTGTCGCCCGGCATCACCATCTCGGTGCCCTCGGGGAGAACGACCTCACCGGTGACGTCGGTGGTGCGGAAGTAGAACTGCGGGCGGTAGTTGGCGAAGAACGGCGTGTGACGGCCACCTTCGTCCTTCGACAGCACGTAGACCTCGGCCGAGAACTCGGTGTGCGGCTTGACCGAACCGGGCTTGCAGAGGACCTGGCCACGCTCGACGTCTTCGCGCTTGATGCCGCGAACCAGCGCGCCGATGTTGTCGCCGGCTTCGCCCTGGTCGAGCAGCTTGCGGAACATCTCGACGCCCGTGACGGTGGTCTTCTGAGTGTCCTTGAGGCCGACGATCTCGACTTCCTCGCCAACCTTGACGATGCCGGTCTCGACGCGGCCGGTCACGACGGTACCACGACCCGAGATCGAGAACACGTCTTCGACGGGCATCAGGAAGGGCTTGTCGGTCGGGCGCGGCGGCTGCGGGATGAACTCGTCAACGGCGGCCATCAGGGCGTTGATCGAATCCTTGCCGATGTTGTCGTCACGGCCTTCGAGAGCGGCCAGGGCCGAACCCGGGATGACGGGGATGTTGTCGCCGTCGAAGCCGTACGAGCTCAGCAGCTCGCGGATTTCGAGCTCGACGAGCTCGAGGATCTCGGCGTCGTCGACCTGGTCGACCTTGTTCATGTACACGACCAGCTGCGGCACGCCGACCTGGCGGGCGAGCAGGATGTGCTCGCGGGTCTGCGGCATCGGACCGTCAGCGGCGTTCACGACCAGGATCGCGCCGTCCATCTGGGCGGCACCGGTGATCATGTTCTTCACGTAGTCCGCGTGACCCGGGCAGTCGACGTGGGCGTAGTGGCGGTTGGCGGTCTCGTACTCGACGTGAGCGGTCGAGATGGTGATGCCGCGCTCGCGCTCTTCCGGAGCCTTGTCGATGTTCGCGTAGTCCGTGAACTCGGCGCCGCCGGTCTCGGCCAGCACCTTGGTGATCGCGGCGGTCAGCGTGGTCTTGCCGTGGTCGACGTGACCGATGGTGCCGATGTTGCAGTGCGGCTTGTTCCGCTCAAACTTAGCCTTAGCCATTGTCCAAACCTTCTGTTCGATGATTGAGAATCTGCGGGAAGGACGGCACCCGCCGAAATCAGGCGCCGCCCCTAGAGTGATCCGCTCGCATATGCAAGCCTAGCTTGCGCGAGCGCTGCGTTACGCCATCTTCGCCTTGATCTCGGTCGCGACGTTGGCCGGAACCTCGTCGTAGTGATCGAAGAACATGGAGTAGTTGGCCCGGCCCTGGGTGAACGAGCGCAGCTGGTTCACGTAGCCGAACATGTTGGCCAGCGGCACCATCGCGGTAACGGCCTGAGCGTTGCCGCGCGTGTCGGTGCCCTGGATCTGGCCGCGCCGCGAGTTGATGTCGCCGATCACGTCGCCGAGGTATTCCTCGGGCGTGATCACCTCGACCTTCATGATCGGCTCGAGCAGCTTGATCCCCGACTTCTGGGCCACTTCGCGCATGGCGCCGCGGGCACAGATTTCGAAGGCCAGGGCCGACGAGTCGACGTCGTGGTAGGCGCCGTCGTAGAGCAGGACTTCGAAGTCGATGATCGGGAAGCCGATCAGCGAGCCGGTCTCGGCGGTTTCGCGGAAGCCCTTCTCGATCGCGGGGATATATTCCTTCGGAATGTTACCGCCCTTGATCTCGTCCTTGAAGACGAAGCCCGAACCGCGCTCGCCCGGCGTGACCTTGACCTTCACGCGGCCGAACTGGCCGGTGCCGCCCGACTGCTTCTTGTGGGTGTAGTCCACGTCGACCGGCTTGCCGAGGTACTCGCGGTAGGCCACCTGCGGCGCACCGACGTTGGCCTCGACCTTGAACTCGCGCTTCATGCGGTCGACCAGGATCTCGAGGTGGAGTTCGCCCATCCCCTTGATGATGGTCTGGCCCGATTCGTGATCGGTCGAGACGCGGAAGCTCGGGTCCTCGGCCGAGAGACGGTTGAGCGCGATGCCCATCTTCTCCTGGTCGGCCTTGGTCTTGGGCTCCACCGAGAGCTCGATGACCGGCTCGGGGAATTCCATGCGCTCGAGGATGATCGGAGCCTTTTCCGAGCACAGCGTATCTCCGGTGGTCGTTTCCTTCAGGCCGGCCAGAGCGACGATGTCGCCGGCGTATGCCGTCTCGATGTCCTCGCGGTTGTTGGAGTGCATCAGCAGCATGCGGCCGACCTTCTCCTTCTTGTTCTTCACCGAGTTCAGGTACGAGCCCTTGACGAGCGTGCCAGAGTAGATGCGGGTGAAGGTCAGCGAACCGACGAAGGGGTCGTTCATGATCTTGAACGCGAGGGCCGAGAACGGCGCCTCATCCGAGGTGGCGCGGCTGTCGGGCTGGTCCGTGTCGGGGTTGATGCCCTGGACGTCCTCGATATCGAGCGGGCTCGGCAGGTAGTCGACCACGGCGTCGAGCAGGGGCTGAACGCCCTTGTTCTTGAACGCCGAGCCGCACAGCACCGGCACGAAGGCCTGGCCGAGCGTGCCCTTGCGGATGAGCGCCTTGAGGGTCGCCACGTCGGGCTCATTGCCGTCGAGGTAGGCTTCCATCGCGTCGTCGTCCTGCTCGACGGCGAGCTCGATCAGCTGCGAGCGATACTCGGCAGCCTCGTCGACCATGTCGGCGGGAATTTCCTCATAGGAGAACTCGGCGCCGAGGCTCTCGTCCTTCCAGATGATCGCGCGCTGCTCGACCAGATCGACGAGGCCCTTGAAATCGCTTTCCGCGCCGATCGGGAGATAGAGCACGGCCGGCTTGGCGCCGAGGCGGTCGATGATGGTCTGGACGCAGTACTTGAAGTTCGCGCCGGTGCGGTCGAGCTTGTTGATGAAGCACATGCGCGGCACGCCGTACTTATCTGCTTGACGCCAAACGGTTTCTGACTGCGGCTCCACGCCGGCGACGCCGTCGAAGGCGGCCACGGCACCGTCGAGCACGCGCAGCGAACGTTCGACTTCGATGGTGAAGTCGACGTGGCCCGGGGTGTCGATGATGTTCAGGCGGTGGTCGTTCCAGAAACAGGTCGTCGCGGCCGACGTGATCGTGATGCCGCGCTCCTGCTCCTGCTCCATCCAGTCCATCGTGGCGGCGCCGTCATGGACTTCGCCGATCTTGTAGGACTTGCCGGTGTAATAGAGGATGCGCTCGGTGGTCGTGGTCTTGCCGGCGTCGATGTGCGCCATGATGCCGAAATTGCGATAGCGCTCGAGCGGATGGCTGCGGGCCATGGTGGGTATCCTTGGGAGTATGGGAGGAGCCGGGTCGGGCTCCCGCCCATATGGTTACGTTTGTGACCGTTTAAAGACGGACCCGCCTTACCAGCGGTAGTGGCTGAACGCGCGGTTGGCGTCGGCCATACGGTGGGTGTCTTCGCGCTTCTTGACCGCGTTGCCACGGTTGTTGGCGGCGTCGAGCAGCTCGGACGACAGGCGGGCGGCCATGGTCGTCTCCGAACGGTTGCGGGCAGCCGTGATCAGCCAGCGGATGGCGAGGGCCTGGGCGCGCTCGGGGCGGACTTCGACGGGGACCTGGTAGGTCGCACCACCGACGCGGCGGCTGCGGACCTCGATCTGCGGCTTCACGTTGTTGAGCGCATCGTGGAACAGCTGGATCGGATCGGCCTTGGCGCGGGTCTGCATGGTATCCAGAGCGCCATAGACGATCGATTCGGCGATCGACTTCTTGCCGTCGAGCATGAGGTTGTTCATGAACTTCGACAGGATCTGATCCTTGTAGACGGGATCGGGCAGGATTTCCCGCTTCTCGGGACGACGACGACGAGACATGTCGTTAATTCCTTATCTTGCGGCCTCCGCCCTTCCCCGATCGTCACCCTGAACTTGTTTCAGGGTCCATGGGCAGGGAGTGCGGCGCCAACTAACCTTGCGGATGACTGCAGCGGCGGGCCGTAGATCCTGAAACAAGTTCAGGATGACGGCCTGCCGGGGCCGTCACTTCGGACGCTTGGCGCCGTACTTCGAGCGGGACTGCTTGCGGTCCTTGACGCCCTGGGTATCCAGCACGCCGCGCAGCACGTGGTAGCGCACGCCCGGAAGGTCGCGCACACGGCCGCCGCGGATGAGCACGACCGAGTGCTCCTGCAGGTTGTGGCCTTCGCCCGGGATGTACGAAATGACTTCGCGGCTGTTGGTCAGGCGGATCTTGGCGACCTTGCGCAGAGCCGAGTTCGGCTTCTTCGGCGTGGTCGTGTAGACACGGGTGCAGACGCCGCGCTTCTGCGGGTTCTGCTCCATCGCCGGGACCTTGGACTTGGCCTTCTGCGGCTCGCGACCCTTGCGGATCAGCTGGTTGATAGTGGGCATCTTAAAGACTTCACCTTGGCTATGGCCGCTTGCGAGGTGAAGGATGCGGAACCCGCGCTGCACGAAGGCCGGCGGGACGGGCCCGCTGGAAAGTGCATCACGAGCCGAAACGCTCCACCCGGAAGAATGGCCGGGTTACTTTGACGGTTTACCCCGGCTTCCCGGAACGCCCCGCCAATGTTCAGCTCCATGCCGCGAGCGGACAGGCCGCCTGCGGAAGTGGGCGCCCTTAGTTGGGTTTGGGCGGCAGGTCAAGGGAATCGGGACCGCCAAGGTTTTCAGGAGTGTCGCCCCAGCCGGGATGTCCCGGCCTGATGCGCCCACAATCGTTGCCGCTCGCTATGTATAATTGCGGGCCAAACGCCCCATGGCCGCACTATAGTATATATCAGAAGTTAAATTCAACGCTTTCGGGAACTTACATCACGTTTAGCTCCATTTTGGCATGAATGTTTCGGTTGCACACGTTTACAATATGGCCCATCAGAATATTGGGCCGCAATCGATATAACTCGTTGCGATTCGAGGGGAATATGGGAGTGCCGGAGCGAGGTTCCACCTGACTATTCAGGGTGTATGCGCGCGGCCTGCCGCATCGGGGGGCAAAAGCGGAATGTTGCACGGGGTCGACCCGCACGAACTGCAGGTTCTCAGCGAGAGACTGCTGATGCTATCAAGTCGGGTTCCGCCATGTGCCCGGTCCGGCCCGGCCGGGTTCGCTTCACCCGGCCTGCCGAACCCTTCGCCGCTGGCCTTCGCCAAAGCGATATGCCAGTTGCGTCACAGGCGATCGGCTTTTTTCAGCGATTGTTCGTTCGGCGAGCCCGCATGGGACATGCTGCTCGATCTCTATGTCGGCCACCATGAGGGCAAGGTCGCCCGAACGACCGGCCTGTGCGCCGCGTCTCTGACGCCGACCAGCACGGGGCTGCGCTACATCGCCCTGCTCGAACGGCTGGATCTGGCCAGGCGCGAGGCCGACGGCGAGGATCAGCGGGTAACGAACGTGACGCTGTCGGCGAAGGGCCTTGCCATGATGGATGAATTTCTGACCACGATGCTGGCCCGGTTCACCAGCACCCTGTTCGAAGGGTGCCGCGCAACGCTGCATGCCAGCTTCGATGAGCCGTCGCCCCCGGCGCAGGCTCAGCAAGGCCTTGCAAGCCAGCGTGCCGGAAATGGCGATCTGCCGCTTCGTTGAATGCTGCCTCCCAAGGCTCCTCCCCCGCCGAGGAAGGTAGCGGGGGAGGAGCGGCTCCGCGAACCGGGGGGAGGAGTGTGGCGCGCGGGGAAAACGATCAAATGAGACAGGAAAGAGCCGGGCGTGGTCCTCCGCCCGGCTCTTCCGAAACCCCGCCGCGGTGCGTGCGGCGGGTCAGCCTCTAGGCTTAGTGGGCGGCGTCCTTGGCCTTGTCGCCGGCCTTTTCGGCCTTGTCGCCGGCTTCCTCGGCCTTCTTGCCGGCAGCGGCGGCCTGGTCGGCGGCGGCGGCGGCGGCATCGCCCGAGCTCATCGCGGCGCCCGAGGCGGCGGCGGCGGCGTCAGCGGCGGCATCGCTGGCCTCGGCGGCAGCGCCGGCGGCTTCGGTGCTGGCCGAGGCGGCCTCGTTCGCATCCTTCTTGCCGCAGGCCGAGAGCGCGAGCACCATGGTGGCGGCGGCGAAAATGGCGGTCTTCTTCATGGGCATTCCCCTACGTTGTGGTTCTGGGTGGCGGCAAGATGCCGGGGGAATCGCGCCGTGCAAGTTAATTCATTGAAATGTGGCATCATTTCGTCGCATTTGTGGCCGGAATGGGGCAGGCTGCCAAGGCCCCGGATGAGCGCGGACTTTCCTACTTATAACCGAATAGGTTAACTGTGATGCTCATCCAGATGAGTACCCACTATGACCCGTTCGCTTCGCATCGCCCTGCCCTGCAAGTCTGCCCGCCCTTCCCGGCGCACCTCGACCGCCGCCTTTGCCGGCGAGGAACCCGCAGCCGACGATCCGCTGCTCGCCTTCCGGCCGTTCATGCATCCTGTTCCGCGCCGCAATTCGATCACTCCCGCTCGCCAGCGCGCCTTCATCGCGGCGCTGGCGGCGAGCGGCATCGTCACCCAGGCGGCGCGGAAGATCGGGGCCAGCCTCGAGGCGCTCTACAAGCTGCGCCACCGCACCGGCGCGGAAGGCTTTGCCGCGGCCTGGGATGCGGCGATCGACCGGGGCATGGCCCGGCTGGAGGATTGCGCGCTCGAACGGGCAATCATGGGCGAGGAGCGCCCGATCGTGAAGCACGGCAAGGTCGTGGCGACCTGGCGGCGTTATGATACCGCCCTGCTGATGTTCCTGCTGCGCCAGCGGCGTCAGGCCCGCTACAGCCCGCTCACCACGATCCAGCCGGGCGATCCGGTCTACGAGCGATTGAAGGCGATGTGGCAGGCGGAGGAATTCGTCAGCGCCGAGGAAGTGCGCGCCTCGCTCGACGCCAAGCTGGCCCGGCTGCGCGAGGTGGTGCTGGAGAGCCAGGGACATATCGAGGATCAGGCGGGGGAGGAACGCGGCGGAGCGTGAAACGTCCGGGCGCATCGGACCGTTTGAAGGGGGACGTGCGGGAGGCAAGGGCCTCCGGCGCGTCAGGACCCGGAGAGAGACCATGAACCAGAAGGACAGCAACCGTCACCAGCAGGGCCAACAGCAAAATCGCCAGGCCGGCCAGCAGCAGAACCAGGACGGCCTGCGCCAGCCGCAGCAGGGCCAATCCTCCTCGAAGGGCCAGATGGGCCAGCAGGGTGGCAAGCAGCAGCAGGGCGGCTCTCCGACGAGCGGACAGCAGCAGCAGCAGTCTGACCAGCAGAACAGGCAATCCGGCCAGAAGAGCCAGCAGGGCTCCAGGAGCGGATCGAGCGAGCGGCGCGACCGCTAACCTTTCGTTATGAAACCAGCGGCGCTTCCCTTCGGGGAGGCGCCGTTTGTTTGTCGGGTGCGGGAAAGCCGCCCCCTTGCGCACCGACGAATGTCGGCGGCGCGCCCCGCCAACGCAAACCGCTTGCTACGGGCACCGGATCGGGCAATCAGCGTTTCGAGGGGCAAGCAAACCGATCTGAGGAGGACACCACCCCATGACCAGCAAACTGTTCGGCCGCGCCAGCCTGGCGGCCGCCGTGGCCGCCCTGGCGCTGACCGCCAACCCGGCCGAAGCGCGCACCTGCAAGCGGCTCAACAAGACCGAGGGCGCTGCTGTCGGCGCCGTGGCTGGCGGCGTGCTCGGCGCGGTGCTGACCGGCGGGACGACCGCCGGCGTGCTCGGCGGTGCGGCCGTGGGCGGCATCGGCGGGCACGAGATCGCCCGGACCAAGTACAACAGGCACTGCCGGCGCTATTATCGGCGGTAAGCCCTTAAAATGAAAACCCCCGGAGCGATCCGGGGGTTTTTTGATTGGGCTGGGTGCGTCCCTTGCGGCACCTGACGGATGTCAGGGGCACACTATCAAATCACGCCGCTGCCTTGGTCCGCACCGCCGCTTCCCGGTTCAGCTCTTCGGCCAGCAGGAAGGCCAGCTCGAGCGACTGGGCCGCGTTGAGGCGCGGGTCGCAGTGGGTGTGGTAGCGATCGGCCAGGGCCTCGTCGGTGATGGCGACGGCGCCGCCGGTGCATTCGGTCACGTCCTTGCCGGTCATCTCGATGTGGATGCCGCCGGCATGGGTGCCCTCGGCCCGGTGGACGGCGAAGAAGCCGCGGACCTCGGCGAGGATCCGGTCGAACGGGCGGGTCTTGTAGCCCGAGTCCGACTTGATCACGTTGCCGTGCATCGGATCGCACGACCACAAGACCGGATGGCCCTCGCGCGCCACGGCGCGGACCAGCGGGGCAAGGCCGGCTTCCACCTTGTCGTGCCCGAAGCGGCTGATCAGGGTGATCCGGCCGGCCTCGCGCCCGGGGTTGAGCAGGTCGAGCGTGCGCAGCAGGACGTCGGGCGTCAGGCTGGGCCCGCACTTCATGCCGAGCGGATTGCCGACGCCGCGCAGGAACTCGACATGAGCCGAGCCTTCGAAGCGCGTGCGGTCGCCGATCCACAGCATGTGGGCCGAGCAGTCGTACCAGTCGCCGGTGAGCGAATCCTGCCGGGTCATCGCCTCTTCATAGGGCAACAGCAGGGCTTCGTGGCTGGTGTAGAAGCTGGTGCCCTGGAGCTGGGGCACCGACGACGGGTTGACGCCGCAGGCTTCCATGAAATCCAGCGCCTCGCCGATCCGGTCGGCCATTTCGCTGAACTTGTCAGCCCAGGGGCTGCGGCCGACGAAATCGAGCGTCCAGTTGTGAACCTGGCGCAGGTTGGCATAGCCGCCGCTGGAGAAAGCGCGGATCAGGTTGAGCGTCGCGGCCGACTGGCTGTAGGCCTTGAGCATGCGCTCCGGGTCCGGGATGCGGCTTTCCGGGGTGAACTCGATGCCGTTGATGTTGTCGCCCAGGTAGCTCGGCAGCTCGACGCCGCCGACGGCTTCCACCGGCGAGCTGCGCGGCTTGGCGAACTGCCCGGCCATGCGGCCGACCTTCACCACCGGCTGCTTGGAGGCGAATGTGAGGACCACCGCCATCTGCAGCAGCACCCGGAAGGTATCGCGGATGGTGTTGGGGTGGAACTCGGCGAAGCTCTCCGCGCAGTCTCCACCCTGGAGCAGGAACCCCTTGCCGGCGGCGACTTCAGCCAGCTCGGCCTTGAGCGAGCGCGCCTCGCCGGCGAAGACCAGCGGCGGGAAGGTCGTCAGCGTGGCCTCGACCTCGGCCAGCTTAGCCGCGTCGGGATAGACCGGCAGGTGCTTCGCCTCGTGCGACTTCCAGCTATCGGGATTCCAGTTCTTGGCCACTTTGATTGCTCCTTGCGGGAAGGCCCCATAGCCCTCGCGCGGCATCATTGCAAAATAGGGATGAAAACCGCCGGAAACACGAGAGGCCGGAAGGTTTCCCTCCCGGCCCCGCGTTCTTCGTTGCTGTCCGGTGGCTTAGCCGCCGTGGACCTGCGCAACGTCGATCTTGAGGCCCGGGCCCATCGACGAGGTGAGGCCGACCTTGCGGACATACTTGCCCTTGGCGCCGGCCGGCTTCGCCTTGACGATCGCATCGACGAAGGCATCAAAGTTGGCGCGCAGCGCCTCGCTGCCGAACGACAGCTTGCCGATGCCGCCGTGGATGATGCCCGCCTTCTCGACGCGGAACTCGATCTGGCCGCCCTTGGCAGCCTTGACCGCTTCGGCGACGTTCGGGGTGACGGTGCCGAGCTTCGGGTTCGGCATCAGGCCCTTGGGGCCCAGCGTCTTGCCGAGACGGCCGACGACGCCCATCATGTCGGGCGTGGCGATCACGCGGCCATAGTCGAGGTTGCCGGCCAGCATGTCTTCCATGAGGTCTTCGGCACCGACTTTGTCGGCCCCGGCGGCGAGAGCGGCCTCAGCCTTGTCGCCGCGCGCGAAGACGGCAACCTTGACGTCCTTGCCGGTGCCCGAAGGCAGGGTGACCATGCCGCGGACCATCTGGTCGGCGTGGCGCGGATCGACGCCGAGGTTCAGCGAAACCTCGAGGGTCTCGTCAAACTTGGCGGACTTGAGGTCCTTCAGGAGCGCGATGGCTTCATCGATGCCGTAGAGCTTCTGGTTGTCGCCCAGCTTGGCTTCGAGGGCCTTCTGCTTCTTGGTCTGCTTTGCCATGTGATCAGCCCTCCACAACCTGCAGGCCCATCGAACGGGCCGAGCCCTCGATGATCTTGGTGGCCTGGTCGATATCGTTCGCGTTAAGGTCGGCCATCTTGGTCTGGGCGATCTCGGCGAGCTGCGAGCGCTTGATCGTTCCGGCGCTGACCTTGCCCGGCTCCTTCGAGCCCGACTTGAGGTTGGCGGCCTTCTTGATCAGGAACGAAGCGGGCGGCGTCTTGGTGACGAAGCTGAACGAGCGGTCCGAATAGACGGTGATCACCGTCGGGATCGGCATGCCCTTTTCCAGCTCCTGCGTGGCGGCGTTGAACGCCTTGCAGAATTCCATGATGTTGACACCGCGCTGACCCAGCGCCGGACCGATCGGCGGCGAGGGGTTGGCGGCACCGGCTGCAACCTGCAGCTTGATGTAACCTTCGATCTTCTTGGCCACGGAGGGCCTCCTTTCTTCCTTTTGGCGCAGGCGAACCCGCGCCTCAGAGTGAGCGGTCAAACAGGCGCGGCTGCGCCCTTCCGCCGGGAATCGCCCGATGGGTACGCAATGAGCACCCGGACGAAGGGCGCGCGCCTAGCCCAATTGCGGGCGGATGCCAAGGCCCTTCGCGCGGCCTGCTGCCACAATGGCCCGCCGCGCCGGCATTTCGAGGAAGCGCCAGGCCAGGTCGCTGAGCGCGAGGATCGCCGCCAGCAGGGCCAGGTGCACCGGGATCCCGCCCTCGTGGCCGAGCACGGCGCCGGCGGCGAAGATCAGCGGCAGGTTGATCAGGTAGATCGCATAGGACCGGTCGCCCAGCCAGACCATCGCCCGCGATTCCATCACCGGCCAGCGCAGCGCCAGCACCAGGGCCGCCGGCCAGGCAAGCAGGGACAGGGCCAAAGCCGGGCTGGACCCGTGCATGGCCGGGGCGAAGGCGATCAGGCAGCCCAGGACCAGCGCTGCCGCCAGCGCTGCCGTGGGCACCGCCGCCAGGCGCGCGCGCAGGTGCCACAATGCCTGTCCCGCGAAAAAGCCGAGGAACCCGCGGGGAAAGGCATCGGCAATTTCCGCCCGGCCGAGCGCGGCGAGATAGAGCGCGGAAAAGGCGACGGCTCCCGCCGTGACCTGAAGCAGGCGCTGCCGGCCGGCCTGCGCCGCCAGCGCGAAAACCACATAACAGAACGCCTCAACCGAGAGCGACCACGAAGGCTGGTTGAAGCTCTGGGCGAAAGGATGAAGCACGGCCTGCAGCATGAGCAGGTTGGCCCCCAGCTCCACCGGGCCGTTGTTCGGCCGGCCGAACATCACCGCCGCAACCGCCAGCAGCGTCGCCAGGTGCAGCGGATAGAGCCGGGCGAACCGGGCCAGCGCGAAATCCCGCAGTCCCTGGGGGCCGGCCAGCCGCCCGCCGGGCAGGTAGACATGAGCGAAGACATAGCCCGACAGGACAAAGAACAGGTCGACGAGGGACCAGCCCCAGCCGCGCAGCCACGCGGCAATCGCCTCCCCCGGTCCGGCCCATGGAGCATAGTGCAGGAACAGGTGGTGCAGCGTCACGCCAAGCGCCGCCAGGCCGCGCAGCCCGTCAAGCCGGGCGAGACGCGAAGGCGCCGCGGCGGAAATACCGGCCACGGCTAGGCCTCGCGCAGCACGGCCGGTGCAGAATTGTCCACCCGCTTCATCAGCCGCGCAATTCCGGCCAACAGACCGGTGAAGGCAATCCCGCCGCCCAGCGCGAAGACGAACTGCACCGGAAGCGACCAGCCGAACTCGCGCATCAGCATCAGCAGCGGGCCGTGAATGGCATAGAGCGGGAACGAGATGGCGCCCAGCCACGAACCCAGGCGCGATGCCGGCATGGTCAGGCCACCGGCGATCGCGAGGGGACAGAGCACCAGCACGAACAGCAGATCAGGCAGCCAGATGGACCCCCACAGCCAATTGCCGCCGATGAAGAAGGCCGGCAGCAGGGCCCAGCTCACCGCCGGAGGCACCCGTAGCGGCGGCTCGTCGCGCCAGCAGCGGTACAGCAGCACGCCGATGACATAAGGACACAGCAGCCGCACCATGCCGCGCGTGAACAGGTGATCGGGCGTCACCATGTGCATGGTGTAGGCGAAGGCGAACCACGTCAGCAAAGGGACCAGCACGGCCAGGAGACCGACCAGTTGCCGGTTGGACAGCCGCCACAGGATCGCCGCATGTACGCCGTTGGCGATCAACTCGAACAGGATCGACCAGGCGGGCGGATTGAGCAGATAGATATCGTCAGGCGTGGGCGTGGGCAGCAGCAGCAGATTGGCAATCGCGACGTGCAGCGCGCGGTCGGGCACGTGCCACCACAGCCATGGCAGCCCGACGAGGCTCGCCAGGACCATCGGCGGCCACAGCCGCTCGATCCGCGCCATGACGAAGCGCCCGCCGGCGCCCGGCTCGCCCAGCCGATGCTCGTAGGTCCGGGCCATGACATAGCCCGACAGCATGAAGAAGAAGTCGACCGCTAGGAACCCGTTGGTGCCGTAGCTCGCGAGAACGTGATAGGTCAGCACGACCACCGCGGCGATCCCGCGCAAGCTGTCCAATCCCGAAAGGCGCCCCCTTGCCATGCCCTGTCCTAGCCCCGGCATGGCTAACATTTGGTTGACGCGACTCGCGTCGCACCCTTGTTCGGCGCGGGGCGCGCGAAGGTGCTTTCAGGCGCCGCAAGTCGGACGGGCACGGGGGCCCCGGCGTCAGCTGTCGGCATCCTGGCCCTCGCCGCGCTGGAACACATGGGGATTGCGAAACAGCCGGTTGCCGGTGAGCTTGAGCACCGCCGTGCGCAGCGCATTGTCGGCGCGCATGGCGAGGTCGCCCAGGCCCCGGGCGTGTTCGGGGCGGAACGAGGTCGCGTGGAAATAGTCGTCGGTTTCGGGCGACTGGCGCGAGAAGTAATAATTGGAGACGCAGCAGCGCGGGCCCGGGGCGACCACTTCGCTGACCGAGTGCCAGGAATTCCTGTCCGTCGCCATGACGACAAGGCGATTGAACAGGCTCGGCACCGTCCGCGGCGGGCCCGATGGGCCCTCGTCCCATAGCTGGAGCGAGCCGCCGGCCTCTTCCGACCAGCCGGGCGTCACGTAGAACAGCAGGTTGAGCGCGCGGTAGCGGGCCCGCGTCCGGTCATGCGAATTATCGAGGTGCGGGCGCAGGTAGGCGCCTTGGGCCATGGCGCTGATCCCGCCGGCATAGAGTTCAGCGTCCGGCTCCAGCCCGCCAAGGCCCGTGATCGCCGCAATCTCGCGCACGACGGCCGGGTCCTGGAAGGCGAAGACCGCATATTCAAGGATCGGATCGTATTGATCCATCTGCGCGGCCACGTGCTTGTTCTCGCGGAACGAGCGCTTGAGCATCATCCGCTCGGGCTGCGGAAAAGCCGCGTGGATGGTCTGGACCAGTTCGGGCGGGAGCAGGTCGTCGAGCACGAAGGAGCGCACCTTGCGGCCGCTAAACCACTGCTTGCGCAGGTCCGCGCGGTCGTCCTGCAGCCGGGCGGCGATCAGCCCGGCGAGCGTGGTGCGTGTGCTGAACTCGTCATTGGCAACGAACATGGTGCTTACCCCCTGCACCATGGCTAGCCAGCCATGGTGCAGGGGGTAAAATTCATGGTCTGGGCAATAGGCGCGGAAGGGCGCGTCTTGCGCCTTACTTGACCAGTTCGACTTCCTCGAAGCCCAGTTCGACCGGGGTGGCGCGACCGAAGATCGAGACCGAGACCTTGACCCGCTGCTTGTCGAAGTCGAGCTCTTCCACCGTGCCGTTGAAGCTGGCGAAGGGCCCGGCGTTGACCTTGACAGAATCGCCGATCTCGTAATCGACCGAAACCTCGCGGCGCGGCTCGGCGGCGGCCTGATCGCGTGCGCCGAAATAGCGGGCGGCCTCGCGGTCGCTGATCGCCTGGGGCTTGCCGTTGGGGCCGAGGAAGCCGGTCACCTTGGGCGTGTTCTTGACGAGGTGGTACACGTCGTCGTTCAGCGCCAGCTTGGCCAGCACGTAGCCGGGCATGAACTTGCGTTCGGCCTGGATCTTCTTGCCGCGCTTCACTTCGGTCACGGTCTCGGTGGGCACTTCCACCTCTTCCACCAGCTGCGACAGGCCAAGGCGCTCGGCCTCGGTGATAATCGCGTCGCGAACCTTGTTCTCGAAACCGGAGTAGGCGTGGATGATGTACCAGCGGGCCATGGTGATCTCTCGTTCTGAATAATGCCGGGGGAGCTCAGGTGCCTGAATATTCAAGCAAGCGTCAGCAGCCAGCGCACGATTTCGCCGAACAGGCTGTCGACCCCGAGGAAGAACACGGCGAGCAGGACCATCATCAGCCCGACGAAGATCGCCGTGGTGACGGTTTCCTGGCGGGTCGGCCATACGACCTTGCGGGCCTCGGCCTTGACCTCGTTGAAGAACTGGCCGGGGTTGAACTTGGCCATGGGTGTGCTCTCTTGCTTGCGGTTCACGGGTTCGTGCCTGCCGCCACGGGGACAGCGCCGCCCCGGCGCCTTTCGCAAGGTGGCCGGGAGGGGCAGCGGGTCTCCGATGTCGGAAGTGGCGCTCAATTAGCGCTGGATGGGGGGAATGGCAAGGGGATGCGCAGTCCTACCGCCACACCCTCGTTCGCCGTCGCGCCTGCGTCGGCAGGGGCCCATCCCTGCCTCGCTCAGGAAGACGAACTCTGTGTTTGGGCGCGACCTCCGGTTGGGCCCCTGCCGACGCGGGGGCGACAGGGGGTGTCCGGCGGCGGTGGCGCACCTCGATCAGCGCGTGATCGGCACCGGCGGGCCGAGCTTGGCCAGCAGCGAATGCTTGGTCCGGAAGATCACCCTGGCCCCCGGCGGCAGGGCGGCCGGCTGGTACTTGCCGAAATACCACAGGTAATCGGCCTCCAGCGCCGGCTTGAACCGGGTGAGGTCGGGCGTCTGGTTGTGGCGCATGTAGATGCGCTGCGAGGGGTCGACCCATTTCCACGCGGCCGGGGTCAGGGTCAGCATGTGGACGCCGGGAATGGCGAAATGGTTGTTGACCAGCGCATCGCGCCGCACCGTGGCGTAGCAGCCGAGGTGGCCATAGAGCGGCTGGGCCCACAGCCCCACTTCCTCGCGCACCGCAACGGCCACTTTCGCGCCGCGTGGGATCAGGTCTATCGCCTGCATCATCGTCGCGACATTGGCGGAGTGGACCGTCCACACCGCGCTGGTGATGGCCAGGCGCAGGCCGAAGGGGAACAGGGCCAGCCACATCAGCCCCCAGCGCGGGCGCCAGTCGATCGCGAGAGCCAGCAGCATCAGGCCGACGGCAATCAGCCGCAGGTCGGCGAGATCCCCCCCGCCGAGATGGCGCGGCACCACCAGCGAGAGCAGCAGGCAGATCAGCCCCGCCCAGCCAAGCCGCGGGTCCATCCGGCCGCGCCACAGCGCGAGCAGCGGCGCGGCGAGCAGGAGGATGGTCGTCGCATAATCGACATAGCGCACCCGGTCGCGCAGGGATTCGCGCCAGAACATCCACTTCACCTTGAGCACCCGGCGCCCGTAGTCGAACGAACCGCTGGCCTGCTGGCTGGCGAGCAGCGTCGGCAGGAACGGCAGCCACAGCGGCCAGGTGGCAAGCGCGGCGCGCCACCAGTCGGCCCAGCGCTTCTGGCGCGAGAACTCGTAGCCGAAGACCATCACGCCGAGCACGCCCCAGCCCGACTGGTGGGCCAGCCAGACCAGAGCGCCAATCGGCACGAACAGCGGCGAGCGCCAGCGGCTGCCGGCCATTTTCACCCACAGCGCGAAGGCCCACAGTGCCCCGGCCAGGGCCAGCTCGAAGTTGAGGAAGCCCATCAGCAGGGCCGGCGACCAGACCGTGGCCAGGGCCAGCAGCGGGCCGACGCCGATCCGGCGGCGCAGGGTCCACTCGACGGCAAACAGCCCGCCGGCGATCAGCATCGGGATGAGGATGACGAACAGCCGCCCGGCCGTTTCAAGCCCCACCAGCGCCGCCACCGGGCGGATCAGGATGTCGACCCCAAGGTTGCCCGACCAGGCCCACTTGAACGCATAGTAGCGCGCAAGTTCGGCCGTCCGCCCATCGTCGATCATGATGTGCCAGCGCGCGAGGTGGGCCGGATAGTCGGTCATCTGCGGGTATCGGGCGAGCAGGCCGGGCAGGCCGGCGGCCACGCACAGCAGCGCGATGGCGATCCACTGGAAGGCGGAGAGAGCGGACCGGCCCGGGCGCCCGGGCGCGCGCGGCGGCGGCTCTCGCAATGGCGCAGGCGAAGCGGGCGAGGTGTTCATGGTCTAGGTCAATCGGACGCCAGGAGGACGCAGGGGACCAGCCACATTGGCCGCCCCGCCCCCGGGCTGCCAATCATGGCAAAATCATGGCGCTCTCTAGGGCGCGCACGCCCGCCTTGGCAAGGCCTGCCGCGCGACCGTCCACCGGGAAGCGGGCTCGATCAGCCCTGCATGTAGATGCTGAGCTCCCGGATCAGGCCTGCGCGATCGAAGCGGTAGAGGTTGGCGGTTCGTGCTTCAGAGCCGCTTCCGGATATGGCGGCGACTTCGACGAGAATGGTCGTGGGCGTGGCGATCCGCGCACCAGGGGTGGGCGTGGGCCAGCCAGCCGCGAACGCCGTGCTGTAGAGATGGCGAACGGCATCCGCGCCTTCGGCCGTCCGGCCGTCCGGGAACTTGAGGACTGCGTCCCTGGCAAACAGCGCCACCAGCGCATCGATGTCGCGGGCGTGGATTGCGGCGAAGTAGGCATCGGCCATCCTGTCCGGATCTGCCGGCACCGGCCCGCCCTCCTGCTCAGCCGCAGCGCGCGTGAGCCGCGTGATCAGGGCTTCGCCGGCCGTGACCAGGCTGCCGAGAGCGGCCGGAGCGTCTACGTCCAGTTCGCTGCCATGCGTCAGGTCCTTGCGCAGAAGTTCGGCAAGGGCGCGGATCTCGGCGGCACGGCGAGGCGCATCTGTGCCGGGCCGGATCATCGGCGGGGCGACCACCATGCCAAAGCTCTGCGCCGATCCGGCAAGGAAGGATTCGGCGAGCTGATCGCGATCGAAGCCCATCGCCTCGCCAACATCGAGGACGGCCAGCGTCGTCGCGTAATTTGCCAGGGAAACGAGGTTGTTCAGCAACTTGCCCTCTTGGCCCCGGCCAACCCCGCCGAGCGCGAAAACCTTGCCGATGGCGTCCAGCCAGGGCCGCGCGCGGTCGATGTCATGCGGTTCGCCGCCGACGAACAGCGCCAGCGAGCCTGCTTCGGCTGCCTGCGGGCCCCCGGAGACGCCCACGTCGACGAAGCCGATGCCGTGCTGTGCGGCAACCTGCGCCAGTTCCCGCGCCAGGCCCGGGGCGACCGTCGAATGCAGCATGACAAGTCCACCGGGCGCCATGGCCGCAAACAGGCGGCCATCGCCGGCGACGGCCCTGAGCTGGGCATCGGTACGCACGCAGATGCCGAGCATCGCCGCGCCGTCCGCGGCCTGCAGCGGGTCATTGGTTCGCGAAGTGCCGGGTTCGTCGAACTCAGCGAGCACCTGCTCGGACATATCGCACCCGGTGACCGCGAAGCCGCTCCGCGCAAGCCGCCGCGCAATTGCCCCGCCCATGTTGCCAAGACCAATAAACCCAGCCTTCACGAATCTTCTCCTCAGCGGACCGTCTGCGCAGTCCGGCCGCGAATGCCCTGAAACCGCCCTCCCAAGCAAGTGCGCCACCCGTTACGGGATAACTTCTGTCGTCCAACCGCTCACGAATTCCCCGACCGGGACCGCTCAACCGGCCTCGCCCGGGCCTTCCGCCAGCCGGGCAAGCAGCGCCGGACCTTCGGGCGAGCCATCGAGGGGAATGTTCTTGCGATAGTTAACCTGCCAGCCCGATCCGTCGGGCTTGCGGGACAGTTCCCACCGGCAGGCGCTGGCCCGGGCGATCTGGTGATGATCGCCGCCGAAAGCGCCCTTGCGGAGGATGATGTGATAGCTGGTCGCGGTAGCCCGGTCGCCCTCGATGACGACATATGGCAGCGGCACCGTGTGAGCCGCGCCCGACCTGACAAAGGCCAGCGTGCCTTCATCCCGGGTGACCGTTGCCACTTCGGCGGCAGACTCGTACTTGAGCAGCCCCGGAACTTCGTAAACCCCGTTGGGGGCGTACATGGCTTCGATAAAGGCGGCATTGAGCCCGTCGACCGCATAGCCGTAGCCGGACATCAGCTGGTAGATCGCGAGGTGATCCTCCACCTTCTGCAGGCGTGCGAGTTTACCTTCCAGCTCGGTCAGTCTGGCTTCGAGAGCGGCGATGGAAGACTGATCTGACATTTGCGGTAAACTCCTCGATGGATCGGGCGGGATGGGCTCCTTGCGGCGATGCAAGGCCTGCGCTCAGCCCGCCTGCGCTGTCTGAGTTTCAGAACAGGCTGAGCGAGGCGCCGCCGTCAACGCGGATCGTTTCTCCGCTGATGAAGCTGGCCCGGTCGGAACAGAGGAATGCGACCAGCCCGGCCATTTCCTCCGGCAAGCCCATCCGCCCCATCGGCGTGCCCGTTTCGATAACCTCTTCCGTCTGGCCGAGCCGCCCCAGATATTCGGCCGACAGGGCCGAGCGGAATGCACCCGGGGCAATCGAGTTGGCCGTGATCCCGAACCGCGCCATTTCGAAGGACAGCGTCTTGGTGATCGAAACCGACGCCACCCGGGTATTGTGATGATACATCGGACTGTGCAGGTGCGGCGTCTTCACGATCGATGACACGTTGATCACCCTGCCCCACCGGCTCGCCTTCATGTGGGGCACCATTTCCCGCAGCAGATAGACCAGCGCCATCGTGAACTTGCGATGGGAATCGTCATAGTCTTCGAGCTCGATATTGTCCCAGCTGTCGGCGAGGCGCGGCGAAGGCGGATTGAACACGAGGATGCCCGGTTCGCCGAAAGCGTCGCGGGTGCGCCGGACCATGGCACGGGCACCTTCCTCGCTATCCATCTCACCGATGAAGCCTTCCGCCTCGCCGCCCGCGTCGCGGATCGACCTGACCGCCGCCGCGACAATGCCGGCCTGGCGCCCGGTCAGCACCACCTTGACCCCTTCGCGGGCCAGTTCCTGCGAGATGGCCAGCCCGCAGCCGCGCGCGCCGCCGGCCACGAGGGCGATCTTGCCCGCCAGCATGAGGTCCATTTCAACTCTCCCTGATCATTCGTCGCGCGGCGCCATCAGCGCCGCTCAGCGGGCTGCGTCGATAGAGCCCCCGCCATCGAGCATGTAGGTGTAGCCCGTCAGGTATCCGGCACCGGGCCCGGCGAGGAACACCACCAGCGGGGCAATGTCGCGATCGGCATCGCCCATCCGTGCGATGGGCGGCATGCCCGTTTCGCCCGGCTTGACCACGCCGGCATTGATCGTATCGAGCCCTGCCTCGGTATCGGAAACGGGGCACAGCACATTGACGGTGATTCCGTAGCCGGCAAGCTCGCGCGCCGCGACGCCGGTCATGGCCCGCATGGCTTCCTTGGCCATGGCATAGGGCACGAAATTCGACAGCCGCTTGATGCCCACGCTGGACGCCATGTTGATGATGCGGCCGCCATGCTGCTTCATGTGGGGCAGACAGGACTGCATCAGGGCCAGCGCGATCAGCGGACCGGATTGCAGCTGGGCGACGATCTGATCGGCGCCGACGGTTTCCACCGCGGCATTCATGCCCTGCGTCGACGTGTCGTGCGCGTTGTTGATCAGGATGTCGATCGGGCCGAGCGCCTCGGCCACCTTGCGGACGGCATCCCCCGGTGCCCCGGGCGCGGTCAGGTCGCTGGCAAACCCGATCGCCCTGCCCCCGCTCGCCCGGATTTCCTCGGCCACCTGCTCGACCTGCGCGGCCGAGCGCGAAACCACGGCGACGGCAGCGCCTTCGGCCGCGAGGGCCAGGGCGATGCTTCGGCCGATCCCGCGCCCGCCGCCTGTTACCAGTGCAACCTTGCCTGCCAGTGTGCCTGTCATTGCTTGATCCATTCACCCATAAACGACTGATTTCCCGAGACGCCGCGGTGCCACGTCCGGCCCCGGCTTGCGGGCCACGGCCGGGGCCGCGCGGGGCCCGCGAAGCCATTCGACTCAGGCGAGTGTACCCGCGCGACCGGGCGCAGCAAGCCATGCTTGACAAATTTTTGTCAGTATCCGCTCTCCAACCCGCACTGCCGGCGACGGCACGTGCGAATTGCTGCCCTATCCCCCTGGTGCCAGGGCGGAGTACTGCGGTCTGCTAACAGCCCCGGCGCTGCGGCATCTTGACAAACCTGTGTGCCACATCTGATTAAATATACATTCCTGTATAAAAACACCGTGCGTCGCGCGGGGGCCTGCCAGGCACGCCGTGGCAATCCCGATGTGGAGAGAGATCGATGACCGTGCGCCCCAACATCCCGTGGTTCAACGACGAAACCCCGACTTCGACCCAGGTCGCGGCGGCCAGGGTCGTCGGCAACGCCGATGCCGAGACCTGGGACGACAGCTGCGATGTCCTCGTGGTCGGCTGCGGCCTGTCCGGCTGTTCCGCTGCGCTGCGCGCAGCAGAAGATCCGAACCTCTCGGTCCTCGCGGTCGATCGCGGTGAAGGCGGCGGCGCAAGCAAGCTCAGCGGCGGCATCCTCTACCTTGGCGGCACCCGCGTGCAGCAGGAATGCGGGATCGAGGATTCGGCCGAGAACATGGCCAACTATCTCGCCCTGGAAACCGGCGACGTCATCCGCAAGGACACACTCGATCGCTTTACCCGCCAGAGCTCGACAATGATCCCCTGGCTCGAAAGCCACGGTGCTCGCTACGGTGGCCCGGCGTCCAACGCGAAGACCAGCTATCCCGGCCGCACCTACCTGTACTTTTCCGGCAACGAGAAGTCCCAGGAGGCCCTTCGCGTAGCCACGCCCGCGCAGCGCGGCCATCGCTCCATGCCGCCGGTAGGGCAGGAAAATCACTGGGAGTACGGCGGCCAGCCCCTGCTGACGGCCCTGCTCGCGTCCATTCGCAAGACGGCGAATATCCGCCTCTCCCCGCAGACGACCGTCCGCCGCCTGGTCGTCGACGAGGCGGGCACCGTCGTTGGCGCCGAAATCTGGCGCCTGGCGCCCAGTTCGTTCGCGGCTCGCGCGCATCGGAGCCTGGTGCGGATGGGCCGCAACATGATCGCCACGGTGCTGGGTCTCAACGAGCCCGTCATGCGCGCCGCTGCCCGCCTCGAGCGCAAAAATGCCAAGCTCACGCGCGTGCGCGTGCGCCGGGCGGTAGTCCTGTCGGCGGGTGGGTTCGCGTTCAATCGCACGATGATGCAGCGCCTGGCTCCCGAGTTCATGGGCATGGCCCCGCTGGGCACCTTCGGCGACGATGGTTCGGGCATCAAGCTCGGCGCCAGCGTCGGCGGCGCGACCGACAAGCTGGGTGACTGCTCCGCCTGGCGCTTCCTCTATCCGCCGGTTGCCTGGACAACGGGTGTCGTCGTCGGCACCGCGGGCGAGCGGATCGTCAACGAGGAACTGTACGGTGCGCGAACCGGTGACGCGCTGTTCAGGAAGAGCGGCGGGCGCGGCTGGGTGATCGGCGATCAGCCGCTGCACGATCTGGTGCAGGAACAGCGCCAGGATCCCGAACTCCAGCCCTACATGAAGATGCAGTTGCGCGCCCAGATGCAATTCGGCCTGGCCCGCGCGAACACCCTGCCCGAACTCGCCGCCAAGATCGGCGTACCCGCCGATGCTCTGGTGCGAACGGTCGAAAGCTACAACGCGGCGATCCGCGCCGGGCAGCCGGACGCCTGGGGCAAGGCCGACAGCTATCGGCGGCTGATCGAAACGGGGCCCTTCTATGCCTACAACATGTCGTACGATTCGAAGATGAATCCTATCATGGGCATCACCATGGGCGGGCTCAAGGTCGATGAGGACAGCGGGACCGTGCTTGACGATGCCGGGGCTCCGGTGCCGGGGCTCTATGCCGCGGGGCGGACCGCCATCGGCGTCTGCTCCAACTTCTACGTCAGCGGCCTGTCCCTGGCTGACTGCGTGTTCTCCGGCTGGCGAGCGGCCGATTCGATCAAGGCCGGCGCTACCGCAGCGGCCCCGGCGAACGCGGCATAGTTCAGACGCGCGCCGCTGACACTCCCACAAGCTCGCCGCCTGCTTCCAGGCGCTTGATGTTGTCGGCGGCGCGGCGGCTGATCGCCGCGAGGAAGGCCGGCCCCGAATTGGCGATGTGGGGGCTGAGGAACACGCGCGGGTGGGTATAGAACCGATGGCCGGCAGGCAGCGGCTCGGGCTCGGTTACGTCGAGCGTCGCGCGCCCGACCGTGCCGTTGTCCAGTGAAGCCAGTAAGGCATTGTCGTCGATCAGCCCGCCGCGGGCGACATTGACGAGATGCAGGCCGGGGCGCGCCATGGCCAGGGTTTCGCGATTGACCACGTGACGCGTCTCGGCCGTGCCCGGCGCGGCGAGGACCACATGATCGCAGCGGGCCAGCAAGGCCCCCAGCTGGTCCAGCTGCTCCACGCCGTCGATGCCCAGGGGCTCCCGCGAGCGGCGGACGGCCGCCACCCGCATGCCAAGGGCAAGCGCCTTTCGGGCCAGCGTACTGCCGATACTGCCAAAGCCGAACAGCCCCAGCGTGCTGCCGGAGACCTGCTGGCACTGAAGCCGTCGCCAGTCCTGCGGGCCAGCCATCCAGATGCGGGGCATGTCCCGCGCGGCAGCAAAGATCGCCGCGAGGCAATACTCGGAGATCGCCGGCCCGGCGAGCCCCTGGGCCGTCGTGACCGCGGGGCCGGCAAACAGCCAGTCGGGGTAGAAGTCCGTGCCGGTCGAAATTACCTGGACCAGCCGCAGCCGCCCCGGCCAACCCGCCGGTCGCTCGCTCGAGCCGCCGCGTTCCGTGCGAACGTCCGGGATGTGCAGGAACACGTCGGCGTCGAGGATATCGGGCGCCTGGTAGCCGAGCGGAACAGGCCGGATGCGGACGCCCGGCACCAGGGAGGCAATCGCCGCGTTAGCCCCGTCGCCGAACTGGCTGGCGACCACGATCGCGGAGAAGCCGGCCACGGTTCAGCTGTCGAACCCGGGGCTGAGCCGCCCCGCCCGGCGCAGCGCCGCCGGCCAGGCGACGGCCGCATAGCTCGCCGCATCGCGGCCCAGGTCTCCCGTCCGTTCGATCACCCCGGCGTCAGCGGCATGGAGCGGCCGGTTCATCCCCAGCGTCCGCACCTGGATGGAGCAGGCGCGTTCGAGCGTGTACATGCGGGTATAGGCTTCGCCCACGGTCCGGCCAACGGCCAGCGTGCCATGATTGCGCAGCAGCATCAGGTTGCTCTGCCCGAGGTCGGCCTGGAGCCGCTCACGCTCGGCAAGATCGAAGGCCACGCCTTCGTATTCGTGGAAGGCGATGTCGCCATGGGCCAGCATCGCAATCTGGTTGAGGGGGAGCAGTCCGTCCTCCAGCGCCGACACGGCTGTCCCATCGAGCGTGTGGAGATGAATCACGCATCCCGCGTCCTCGCGGACCTGATGCACCGCGCTGTGAATGGTGAAGCCTGCGCGATTGATCGGGGCGTCCGAGCCGTCGGTGACATTGCCGTCCAGATCGATGCGCACGAGATTTGACGCGGTGATCTCTTCGAAGGTCAGCCCGAGGCGGTTGATGAGGAAATCGCGGGTGCCCGGAACCCGGGCGGAAATGTGCGTCGCGATAAGATCGTCCCAGCCGTGAAGCGCGATGAGGCGGTAGCACGCGGCAAGCTCGACGCGGGTCTGCCATTCGCCGGGGCTCATCCCTGGCGCGAGGCTTAAAGATGCGGAGGCCATGATTGTGCTCCTTCTCAAACGGGGCGGCCTGCACCCCGCGGTCTGCGTCGCAGAGGCTGCGGAAGTGGACGTCGTCCGGGGCCATACCATGCCCCATAGGCTCCCCGGCGCAAGGCTTCACTTCACGGTCCGGGCATTCCCTCCCGCATCAGGCGGCGACCGGATCGCCCGCCGCCCACCGTTCGCGCCAACCCGGCACGAGCATGTGGTCGATCAGGCCCTCGGCGATATAGGCTGGATAGCGGTCGGGCTGTGCCGGACGGGGTTGCTGGCCGAAGTAGCCGTGGCGGGCACCGGTTTCCGGCACCGCAAAATAGGCCGCGGACAGCAGCATCGCCATGGCTGACCACGCTGCCGGATCGGCAGCGATCAGGTCGGCGAAGCCGTCCGGGCCGGCGGCCAGCGCGCGGTCTAGCGCAGCGTGGAGATCAGGCCGGGCGCTATAGGCCTGCCGCGCGGTCCCCCGTTCGCGGGTGAGCTGGCCCGCAGCAGGCAGCTCCGCCACCGCCGGAACAAGCGCATCGGCAATCGCGGCGAAAGCGGCCGCCCGCTCGTCCGTCCACGCCAGCGGCGCAGCCTCGGCAACTGGCGCATGATCGATCTTGCGGGTGGGACGCAGCGGCGCGAGCCAGGTCCGCCGGGCCTGCTCCGGGGCGATCAGGCCGAAGTTGCGGGCAAGGTGATCGGCGGTGCGGGCGGCCAGGGCCATGATCGTGGTCGTCGGGTTCACCGGCCCGGAGGTCACGAAGACGCTCCCGTCGATGACGCCGAGATTGGGCACGTCATGGGTCATGCCCCAGCGGTCCACAACCGAACTGGCGGGATCGTCGCCCATCCGCGCCGTCCCCATCAGGTGGGCCTGCTGCCCGGCCGGATTGTAGCTGGTCACTTCCCAGGCGCCGGCCTCGCGGAACACCGCCTCGGCCTGCGCCACGTTGAAGTCGAGGTTGGCGGCCACGTCGGCCCCGCCGCAATAGAGCACGCGGGGCGCCGGCATGCCCGAGCTGTCGCACAGGTCGCCTGAAAGGACGACGCGGTTCTCCGGCACGGGCATGTCCTCGCTCATGATCGACCACATCAGTTTGTGGCCGAGGCGCCGGCCGACCCGCTCATGATAGGTCGCGGGATCGCCTTGGGCGAGTTGCAGCACGGATTCGGCGACAGGCCCGCTGCCCAGCGGATGGAGCGACCACTTGCATCCTCCCACGAAGCCGCGGCGCTGGTCGGTCAGGCCAAACTGCTGGCACTGGACGGTGGAGCCGTACTGCCCCTGCCAGCCCTCCAGCTGCTCGGGAAAGGTGCCGATGACGGCCGCGACCGGGTGCAGCATCAGGTTGCGGCCGAGCTGGTCGGACGAATTGGCCAGCCCGGCGGGAAACCGCTCGCAGGCGGAATTGAGCAGGAGGCGCGGCGTACCGATGCCATTGGCGGCGACCAGCACCGCGCGGGCAGCCTGGAAGTGGTCGCGGCCTGCCGCATCGACCCACACGGCACCGCTCGCGAGGCCTCGCTCGTCCAGGGTCACCTGATGGACGCGGGCCCCGGTGATCACCCTTCCCCCCGCCGCGACGAAGGGCTGCCAGTGGGTCGCGTCGGTGCTGGCCTTGGCACCCTCCCCGCAGCCTTGCGCGCAGGTGCCCCGCTGGATGCAGGCGTGGCGCCCGCCATAGGGCACCGAATTGATCGCGATGGTATCGGGCCACCAGTGCCAGCCGCGCCGGTTGAGCGCGCGGGCGACCGCCATGGCGCCTGACCCGAACGGCAGCGGCGGATTGGACGGCTCGGCGCCGGGCGGGTAGACCGGATTGCCGCCCAGCCCCGCCACGCCCATTTCCCGGTCGGTCGCCTCGTACCATGGCAGCAGCTCGGCGTAGTCGAGCGGCCAGTCCGCTGCCACGCCATAAAGCGAGCGTTCCCGGAAATGCTCGGGCATCAGCCGGGGCCACACGGCATTATACAGGATGGTGCCGCCGCCCACCCCGTTGAAGTTCATTATCTGGATGTCGCATTCGGCCAGGTCCATGGGGTAGTCAGCAGGGGCGCCGCGCACGTTGGCCTGTGCCGCCCAGCGCTTCCCGGCCGAGAGTTCCCAGTCCCACTCTGCCCCGCGAAACTCGCTCCGGTCGATCCAGCGTCCCTGCTCCAGCGCGACAACCTTCAGCCCGGCTGCCACCAGGCGGCGCGCCGCGGCGCCTCCGCCAGCACCGGCGCCGATGATAAGCACATCGGCAAGGTCGCCGGCCGGTTCAGGCATAGTCGTAGAACGCGCGCACGCGCACGATCTTGCCGCCCTCATCGAACCAGACGTTATCGACGATCGGCTCGACCGTGACCCGCGCCTCATCCGGGCCGACCTCCGCCGCCATGAACACGATCGCCTCGTTGCCGCAGACGATCAGCGGGGCGGTGAGCCGCGTCTTCACATTGCCGGGGACAAAGGCGTCCCAGAACGCCTCCAGTTCGCCCAGACCATTGCTGGTGTGCGCGCCGACCGGGTCTTCGTGAATGACCTGCTCGGAGAACAGCGCAAGCCAGCCGGCCTTGTCCTTGTCGCGCTGGCAGCGGCAGTATTCTTCCATCACGGCGGTCATTTCGTCCCGGGTCATCGGCATCTCCCAATCATGAGGAACAGAGGTAAGTTGGGCCCGCGGCAGCTGCGCTTCATGCTGTGACCCGGAAGACAGGGACTTTCCAATCCCCGCCCGGATGATCCACGATTTCCGTGGTCACTGCCTGGCCGATCCGGATGTCCTCGTTGGCCACTCCGACGATGCGGCCCGGAATGTGCAGCCCTGGCGCTTCATCGGGCGTGACGATGGCAACCGCGTATGGCAGCAGGTCGTCGAAGCCCGGCGCCGGCGGGCGGTGATTGATGATGTAGCTGTAGATCGTGCCATTGCCGGAAACCGGCTCGAGCACCAGCTCGCCGCCGCAATGGCGGCACCGCTCAAGGTTGGGGACCTGCCATTCCCGGCAGCGGGTGCACCGTTGCAGCGCAAAGATGCCCTGCTTGAGGCTGTTCCACCAGGCGATGCTGTCCAGCGAGGGTTCGGGCTGGGGCGGATGGAATGTCATGAGGCTGGCCTCCTCTGCTCAGGCGCGGGCATAGATGACGCCGCCGCCAAACGGCCCGGTGCCGGCCGTCACCAGCGCGACGCGGGCATCGGCCACCTGCCGCTCGCCGGCCTGGCCCCGCAATTGCATCACGGCTTCGTAATGGTGGTTCATGCCATGGATGTAGGCTTCCGAAAGCAGGCCGCCGTGGGGGTTGATCACGCAGTCCCCGCCGTAGGTCGCCTTGCCCGAGCGGAAGTATTCGCCCGCCCCGCCCTTCTCGCAGAAGCCATAGTCCTCCATCACGGCGATGGTGGTGAAGGTGAAGCAGTCGTAGATGCAGGCGAAGTCCATGTCCCTGGCTGTCAGGCCGGTGCGCTGCCACAGGGGCGGCGCCGAATGGGCCGAGAACAGGTGGCCGAAATCGCTCCAGCTGTCGGGATGGCGACCCATGAAGGTCTCCTCGTCCACCACCTGCACGGGCGCCTGCCGCAGGTCCTGCGCGCGTTCGCGGGAGGTGATGAGGATGGCGCAGGCACCGTCCGCCTCAAGCGCGCAGTCGTAGAGCCGGAACGGATCGTAGATCCAGCGCGAGGCCATGTAGTCAGCCATGGTGATCGGATCGCGCATCATCGCCCAGTCGTTCTTCACGGCATGCTGGCGGGTGACGATTGCGACCTCGCCGAGGTCTTCGTTGGTCGTGCCGAATTCGTGCATGTAGCGCCGGCAATACATGGCAAACCACTGGCCGGGCGCCAGATAGCCGTGCGGGGCGCCGTACTGGTCGTCGCCGCCGATCGCGAGATCACCGGTAAATGTGCCCAGCCGCTTGCCCGACCGGCTGTTGAGCGAACGGTAGACGAGGATCGCCTTGCACTTGCCGGTCTGCACCGCCATCGCCGCCAGGGCGACCGCGAAGGTGACGATATTCCCGCCGTTCTGCAGGTCCACCGGATAGCGGATGCCGGGCAGCCCCAGCCCATAGGCCACGTTCAGCGATCCGGTGCTGTCGGCCGTGTTGAACTCCACGATCCCGTCGACGTCCGACATGGCCATGCCGGCATCCTCCACCGCCAGCCGGCAGGATTCCACCGCCATGCCCCAGGTGGTCCGGCCCGAATTGCGCGAATAGTGCGATCGGCCGATGCCGACCACCATGGGATCGTTTGCTGCCACTTCAGGTGCTCTCCGATGCTCGATGGGCCCGGCCCCGCGCCAGCCGGGCAAGGGCGGGGTCCGGACCGCCGTGCAGGTTGCGCAACAGAAGCAGGCGCTTGAACAGCATGCCCACGAGGTACTCGTCGGTCATGCCCGCCATCATTGTCCATCAGCGATGGCCTGTCCAGTAGGTACCCAGATCGGGCCTGGCCATCAGCCAGCAGGCATCATTCAACCAGCGCGCGAACTTCCTCGGGCAATGAGGGCGTGCTGAGCGCGGCCAGATAGGCACCGCGCGCCGCGGCCATGGCCGCCGTGGTCTCGGGATGGGTCGAAACCCAGAATTCCCCTGACGCGATCCCGGCCAGGATAACCTCGCCGGCCTGCTCCGGGGTGATGCCCATCTGCGTGATCATGGCGTGCATCATCTCGCGCTGGCGGGACACCATCGGTGAACCGAGGTCGGCCGGGGCATCTTCGAATATGCGCGTGGCGACCTGGGCAGGCAGCACGGCCGAAACCTGGATCGGCGCGTTCCTGACCTGCATTTCCAGGAACAGGCATTCGGTGAACGAGAGCACGGCGTGCTTGCTCATCATGTAGGGCGCCTGGGTCGGCATCATGCCCAGCGACCCGATCGAGGCGACGTTGGCGATGTAGCCTGCCTGACCGGCCTCCAGCATGCGCCGCGCAAAGATGCGCGAGCCGTGGACCACCCCGCGAATGTTGATGTCTATCGCCTTGTCCCAGGTGGCATCGGGCAGTTCCCAGCTGTAGCCGATCGTCTCGATCCCGGCATTGTTGATGGCCAGGCGCACGCCGCCGAAGCGATCCCACGCCGCATCGGCCAAGCGCTCCAGCGCCGCGATGTCGGTCACGTCGGTCACCACCGCCAGCGCCCGGGCGCCGGTGGCGGCGATCTCCGCCGCGACCCGTTCCACCCGATCCTGCGCGATATCGGCAAGCACGACGTTCATGCCATGACGGGCGGCCACGCGGGCCAGGCCTTCGCCAATGCCGCTGCCTGCCCCTGTGATCACGGCGGTGCCGCCGGTAAACGCCTGCTCGGGTGTCATAGCTCTCTCCTGCAGCTTGGCCCGCCTATTCACCCGATGCCGCGATGGCCGGGTGCGACCATGCCGGGGGCGCGCGCCGTGGCAGTTCGGTCTTGCCATCGAGGCTGCGTACCGGGATCCCGTAGTGCCAGGGAATATGCATCGAATAGCCGATCAGGCCGGTGCGCTCGGCCGCTGGCAGGTGGCACATGGCCAGCACCGCTTCGGCCAGGTATTCCACGTCCTCGGTCGGGAATTCCGCCGGGATCAGCGCGTCGGCTCCGGGCGTGCGGATCGCGGTCGAAGGGCCGATGACATTCACGGCGATGTTTTCGTCGACCAGTTCGGCGGCCATGCCCTGGGTCAGGCGGTTGAGTGCCGCCTTGGCCGCAGCATAGACGTGGTAGCCCCGCACCTTCTCGTGATCAGGATAGGGCCGCGAGGGGGGCAGCGCATCCTGCGAGCTGACATTGACGATCCATCCGGCCCCTGCCTCGCGCATGTGGCGCACGGCTGCCTGCGAGAGCAGGAACGGCGCGCGAACATAGTGGGTGAGCGTACGCTCGAACGTGTCGAACGCCATGTCCGCCACCGGAGCGAAGTCGACGAAACCGGCATTGTTGACGAGGATATCGATCCCGCCGCCAGCCAGCTCGGCCGCGCGGTCGACCAGGTTGCGGACCTGGTCGAGATCCTCCAGGTCGGCGGCCAGAGATACCGCCTTCCCGCCGGCCTGTTCGATCAGTGCGACCGTTTCCTCGAGCGTGCCGGGCACGACATGGTCTTGCCCCCACCGCTTTCCCACGGCCGGCTGGCCCGACGAGCGCCCGGTCACCACCACGGCTGCGCCTGCCGCCGCAAGGCGCTGGGCCACCGCGCGGCCGATGCCGCGGCTGCTGCCGGTCACCAGCGCAATCTTGCCCGAAATGTCCGGACCGAGGATCTCGCGCGTCGCCACGGTCAGTCTGTTTCGATCGTGGCGATGTGCGTGCGCACTTCGGCTTCCTCGCCTTCGGGCAGGAGGATTTCGGCCAGCGTCCCCGATGCGGGCGCTTCCATTTCCTGGGTCGATTTCGAGGTTTCGATCTCGACCAGCATGTCGCCGGCCTCGACGCGGTCACCAACGGCCTTCAGCCACTTGACCACGGTGCCTTCGTTCATTCCAGTGCCCCACTTGGGCATGACGACCTTTACACGCATCGGAATTCTCCTGAACCGGGATCGCTGCCGATCACATCAGCGAGCGCACGGCCGCGACAATGGCTTCGCGGCTGGGGTAGAGCGGCTTTTCCATCGTCGGCGCAAACGGGATCGGCACGTCCGGCGTCACCACCCGCCGAACCGGCTTCCTCAGCAGGTCGAACCCGTCCTCGGCCACGATCGCGGCGATTTCGGCAGCCGCGCCGCAGGTGCGGTGCGCAGGATCGACGATGACGATCCGCCCCGTCTTGCCCAGCGAGTTGAGGATCGCCTCGCTGTCGATCGGCAACACGGTACGCAGATCGACCAGGTCGACGCTGATGCCGTCCTTCGCGAGATCGTCAGCCGCCTTCAGCGCGAACCGGAGCGAGCCGGACACCGTCACGATGGTCACGTCGCTGCCCTCGCGGTGGGTGCGGGCCTTGCCGATCGGCACGACGAAATCAGTATCGAGCGGCACTTCGCCCTTCTGGCCCCACAGGTCGTTGTCCTCGAACACCAGCACCGGATCGTCATCGCGGATCGCGGCCTTGAGCAGGCCCTTGGCATCCTCGGGCGTTGCCGGGCAGACGACCTTCAGCCCCGGAACGTTCATGAACATCGGATAGGGCCGGTCCGAATGCTGCGCGGCATTGGCCTGGCTGTGCCACATCGACGCGCGGTAGACGACCGGGACGTTGAACTGGCCGCCGGTCATGTAGCGCAGGCGCGCGGCCTGGTTGATGATCGGATCTGATGCGAGATAAACGAAGTTGGCGATGGTCAGGTCGACGATTGGCCTGAGGCCCGTGATCGCCGCGCCCACGGCCATGCCGGCAAAGCCGCACTCGGAGATCGGCGCACTGCGCACGCGCTTGCTGTCGATATTGCCGTAAGCGCCGCCGGCGGCATAGAGCGTGATGTCCTCGCCGATGATGATGACGTTCTCGTCACGCGCCATTTCCTCGCGCTGGGCAAGGCCCAGGGCGTCAAGGTAGGTCATGCGCTGGGTGGTCTGTTCGGTCATGTCGGGTTCTCTCAGCGCCGGATCGGGGTCGCAAGCGGCGTGGCGTGGACCAGCTCGAAGGCTGCCTCAGGCTCGGGATAGGGGCTGTCCTTGGCGAACTGCACCGCCTCTGCCACCAGCCCGCGGGCCTCGGCCTCCACCGCGTTGATGTCGTCCTCGCCGTGCCCGCGATCGAGCATGACCTGGCGAAACAGCTTGAGCGGATCGCGCTCGTTCATGAAGAACTGCACTTCCTCCTGGGTGCGGTAGCCGCCCTTGATGAACAGGCCGACGCAGTGTTCGTCGAAGCGGTAGGTCTTGGCCTCGATCAGCGTAGGGCCTTCACCGGCGCGGGCGCGGGCAACGGCCGTACGCGTTGCTGCGAGCACGGCATCCATGTCCTGCCCGTCGACGACCACGCCGGGAACGCCGTAGCCATCGGCCCGGCGCGCCACGTCCGGCTGGCCATGGCTGTCGCGCGCGGGCGTCACAGCGGCATAGCCGTTGTTCTCGCAGAAGAAGATCACCGGCAGCTTCCACACGGCCGCCATGTTGAGGCACTCGGCCAGAACGCCCTCGTTCGAGGCGCCATCGCCGAAGAAGGTAAGCGCGACCTGGTCGGTCCCCTTGACCTGCGCGGTGAGCGCCGCCCCGGTGGCGATCGGGATACCGCCGCCCACGATCGCGGATTCCCCGATCGAGCCGACCGACTTGTCGGTCAGGTGCATCGAACCACCGCGCCCCTTGCACACGCCCGTGGCCTTGCCGAGGATTTCGGCCATCAGCGGCTTGAGCGCGGCCCCCTTGCCGATCGGATGGCCGTGGCTGCGGTGCGTGCCCGAAACATAGTCGTCGTTGCGCAGCGCCATGCAGGCGCCGACGATGGCGGCTTCCTGGCCCACGCTGGAATGACAGGCGCCCGGCACCTCGCCTTCGGTGATGAGGGCGGTGACGGCCTCTTCGAAGCCGCGGATCTTGCACATCCGCAAGTAGGCCTCGCGGTCGATGTCGTTGCGGAGCATGGCTCTCCCCTTCCCGGCGGAAGTTTTGGGCGGGGCCGCTTCAATCGACCCCGGCGGAAGTTTTGGGCGGGGCCGCTTCAATCGGCCCCGCCGCATGTCTTGGTCCTCAGGCCGCCTCGTCGAGCGCGTCCGGCGGAATGTTGGTCGGCCCGCCGATGTTGTAGGCCTGGGCCAGCACGCCGACGAACGCGTTGTCGTGGAGCGGGTCGGTCGGCACTTCGAACTGGATGCCGCGCTGCTTCATGTCGTCGATCAGCATCCCGATCGCCATCTCGGCTGTGATGTCGTCGGTGTGCTCGTAGGTGCGCTTGAGATCCGCCATGTCGGTGAACAGGCGCGCGCCCCAGTGGACGAGGAACCGCATCTCGCTCGCCGGAACCTTCTGGTTGACCTTGCCGAAGGTTTCGATCTGCCACCCGGTCGGGTCTTCGGGATCAGCGCCGAAGGTGGAGCTGATGTCCAGCCCCTGCGGGTTGCGCAGGGCGACCGGGCCGGTGGCCTGACCATGGTGGAACATCATCTCGTTCTCGACGACAACCGCCTTGCCCCACATCGGCGCATTGATCTGCATCGGTTCGGCGCTCGGCCCCTTCGGCCAGCAATTGAAGCCGCCGCCGATCTTGCCGTTGTAGTACCAGGCGATGACCTGGCCCTTCTTCGACCGCCAGCGGTCGAACAGGCACGACTTGGCCATCGTCAGCAGCAGCCAGAGCGGGGTGTTCTCCATGGTCAGGCCGCGGAACACGGTGCCGTCGAGGTGCGGCGGCCCGCCGATCGGGGTCGGCCCCTGGATGTTGAACAGGAAGGTTTCCGGTTCGGCGTACTGGCAGCCCCAGTAATTGCGCACGAGCTCAAGGAAGCGGCTGTTGTAGTAGCAGTCCTCGATCTCGGGGTAGAAGCAGGTGCCCCCGCGGGCAAGATAGCCGCGGAACACCGGGTTCAGTCCGATCATGTCCCACGTCAGCTTCACGCCTTCGGGGATCGATCCCGAAATCGTGGCGATCACTTCCTCGGGCGTCTTGAAGTTCTCGGCCAGGATCAGCGGCCAGGGGCCATTGTCGCGGACCACCTGCAGCAGCCTTGCGTGCTGGTCCGGCGAATAGGCATCGTCGATCAGCTGCGGCGGCGCGACGGGGCGAAAGTTTTCGGCAAGTTCACGTACCATGACAGCACCTCACGCATTCATCTGGATGACTTCGTTCACATGGCCCTCGGGATCGACGACGAAGACGACCCTGAGGCCGAAGCCGGGCACTTCCCGGATCGGATCCGGCGTAGTGCCGCCGTGCGCCAGTGCCCGCTCGACCAGCGCCTCGAGGTTGTCGGACATGAAGCCCTGCACGGCTTCGCCGGCAACCGGTCCGGTGGAATCCAGGTACTTGATCAGAGTCAGCGCCGGACCGCCCGGGTAGCTGGCCTGATAGGTGATCTCGTCGACTTTCCGGCCGAGCATCGCGTCCTGATGGCGGCCGAAGGGCACCAGTCCGAACACGTTCTCATAGAACGACGCCATGGCGTCGAGATCGTGAACGAAGGTCTTGGCGAAGATGTAGGTCATGCCAAGGCCAGTGCCTGTCGGGCGGGGATCTTCCATGTGAGGTTCCTTTTGGCGTTCGGGAGAAAGGGGCCGGGGCCCCGCGATCAGATCGAGAGCATTTCCATTTCGCGCTGGGGAGCAGGCGCAGCATCAGGCTTGTGCGTCACCGCGAAGTCCTCGATGCGCGGGCTGCGCAGATCGTGCCAGATGCGCGAATTGTGGCGCGGGATGGCGAGGATCACCTTCTTGTTCCCGCCCGCGCCGACATCGCGATAGTAGCCGTGGGCGCTGCCGCACTGGACCCAGGCGGTCTTCTGCAACTCGCTGTCGACGTCGTTGACGAACTCCGCGGTCGCCTCTGGCGTGACGTCGAACGAGGAAAGCTGCTCGTCCACCATCCACTGCAGCAGCTCGACGATGTAGTGGACCTGCTGTTCGCTGACGACCGCGTGGTTGGCCACGAGGTAGCTGTAGGGCGCGCCCATGAAGACGAAGTTGGGGAAGCCGGTGATCAGCATGCCTTCATAGCTGAAGGGGTGCGGATCGAAGGCGTCCTTGAGCGACTTGCCGCCAACGCCGCGAATGTCGAACTGGCGGCCGAAGTGCAGTTCGTAACCCGTGGAAAGCAGCAGCACGTCGCAATCGATGCGCGTGCCATCCGCCAGGATCACGCCGTTCTCGTAGGCTTCGGCCAGCGACCCGCGCAGGATCGAGACGTTGGGCTTCTTGAGCGTGTCGTAAAACCCGCAATCGAGGATCGGGCGCTTGGCGAAGACCGGATAGTTCGGCGTCAGCAGGGCCACCATGTCGGGATCGTCGGGGAAGTGGCTCTTCACATAGCCTTCGGCATACATGCGCATGCCATCGTTGATCGGGCCGAACCCGCCGGTCTGCGCGGCATATTCCGCGTCCTTCATCACCATGCCGCGCATGTCGCCCATCTGGCCTTCAAGGCTCTGCAGGCGTTTCCAGTTCACGACGAAGGGAATGTTCTCCATCGCCCAGATCTCGTCCGGGTCCACCGGCGCGTGGGCCTGCGGGTTGGGGATGATGTGCTCGGGCTGGCGCTGGATGATGACCAGTTCGCCGACCTTGTCGGCAATGGCCGTGGCGACCTGGACGCCCGAGCAGCCGGTGCCGACCAGCACGGCCTTCTTGCCCGTGAGATCAACCGAGTGGTCCCACTGGGCCGAATGGATCACCGGGCCCTTGAAGGCATCCAGATTTTTCACGTCAGGATAGTTCGGGTTGTTGTTCGGGCCGACGGCCATGATCAGCACGTTGCATTCGTGCGTCTCGGGCTTGCCGTTCCGCACGGAACGGACGGTCCAGACCTTGCGGCCTTCATCCCACCTAGCCCCTTCGACCCAGGTCCCGAACTGAATGCGTTCGCGCAGGTTGTACTTGTCGGTCACCCGCTCAAGGTAGGAGAGGAACTCCGGCCCGCGCGGATAGAACTGGGTCCACGAGGCATTGGGCTCGAACGAGAAGGAATAGACGCGGCTCGGCGTATCCACCGCGGCGCCGGGGTAGGTATTGGTCAGCCAGTTGCCGCCAACCTTGTCCAGCGCTTCAAGCACGGTGAAATCGAAACCCGCCTGCTGCAGCTTGATCGCGGCATTGATCCCCATCATGCCCGCGCCGACGACGATCGCCTTGAAATCTGCCGGGGGCACGTCCTGTGCCTTGCGGACGCGGGTGTCGGTGGTGAAGCCGCCGTGCTGGAACGCCACTTCGACCGACATCTCCGGCAGGTCCTTGCCCAGCAGCAGGCGCGACATCTTGCGGAAGGTCGGCAGATCGAGCTGCGGCATGACCGGTGCGCGGCCCGATTTCACGGCGGCCAGCAGGCGCGAACGAATCTCGGCCGCAATCGCCGGATCGACCGGCTCGTGCTCCTCATGAGCATTGATGTCGCGGAACGCTTCCATGACGGTTTCCTGCTTCCCGTCGAGCGCGTCCCAGTAGCGATGCAGCAGGGTCCGGTCGCCCGTGAGCTGGATCAGCGAGAGCAGGGCCATGATCGGATCAAGCGATGCGATCGTCCGTTCCAACCGGCTTTCGTCGCCATCGAATCCCTTGAGATTTGCCACTGCCATCCTCGACTCCATCGTGTTCCGACATTGCGCTGTCGTGATGCGTGCATAATTACTACATGCGTGGTATTTGTCAATCGCGCTTGCCAGAAGGTTCCGGCTGGTTGAGGAGTCCGATCATGAGCACTGCCACTCTAGCCAAACGGCCTGCCCGCGCGGGGGCGGGCCGCCCCCGTGCCGATGAGGCCGAGCGGAAGAAGGTTGCCTTGCTCGAGGCTGCGCTTGCCGAGTTCGCCGACCGCGGCTTCAATGCCGCATCACTGCGGGCGATTGCCGGCAAGGCCGAAATCTCGACGCGCACCTTGCTCAATCACTATCCCACCAAGGCCGCCCTTTTCGCCGGGTGCCTCGAGCACATTTCGCGAAGGTTCACCGACGTCGTCACCATCCGCCGACCGACCCTGGAAGAGACTCTCCTGGACTATGGCATGGCGATGCACGACAATCTCTCGACCGACGACAGCCGTCAGATCGCCATGCTCGTCTACCGGGAAAGCTCCGTCTTCCCGGAGGTTCGCCAGATCGCCAGGCTGCAGTTCGAAACCTACCAGGTGGCCCCGGTGGTCCAGATCCTGAAGGATTTCGGCTATCGGTCCGCGGACCTGCGCGAAACGGCAGTCCAGTTCGTGGCGATGGCGTTCGGCAGGTGGCAGCGGCACCTGCTCTTCGGGGATACGCCGGTAACCCCCGAGACAACCCGGGCGCATCTGCGGACCGTGACGCGCATTTTCCTGCACGGAATCGGCCGGCCGGCGTGAGGCCGGCCTGCCAGCGATTTGGCGCCTGCGAGGTTCACCCCGGGGACAGTCGCTATTTCCGCTCGGGAGGCTTGATCCGCTACCGCTCCGTGCTCGCGGTTCCGACGGTCACTTGATCACGGCAATCGGATCGGGCTGGCCATCTGGATCGCCTGACACCTGCCCGCCGGTGACAAAGTTGGTTCCGTAAAGGAGCATCAACCCGGCGAGGTGCGGCGCAGCCATCGATGTTCCGGATAGGGTGGCATACCCCCCACCCTTGTAGGTGGACAGGATCGACACGCCCGGTTCCGAGAAGTCCACCGGAGAACCGAAATTCGAGAAGGTGGCCCAGGTGTCCTTCTGCTGAAAGGCGGACACGGTGTAGACGTTAGGTCCCGAAGCACTTGCCGGAGAATAGGCACTGGCGTCCGCCGCATTGTTGCCGGCAGCTATGGCCACGAAGACACCCGTGGCGCCAAGGTTGACTACCGAAGTGTTCATCGCCTGCGACAATGTCGTGATGAGGCTGAGGTTCGCAACGTCGCCGGGCTGTGCGACGCCCGAAGCGGCATAATCGATCGCCGCGATCACCCCGGAGTCGGGGCCATTGCCGCGCCGGTCAAGCACCCGCAGGGAAACCACCTTCGCCCCGGCGGCAACGCCGACCACACCGAACGTGTTATCCTTCGCAGCAATAATGCCGGCCACGTGGGTGCCATGCCCGTTGGCGTCCGCCACGGATGTGTCGTTGGTCAGGAAGCTCTTGCTGCGGCTACCGTCGAAATTCAGGTCGGGATGCGTGGGATCGATCCCACTGTCGATCACCCACGCGGTCTTGCCCGCCTCGATGCCCGGACCGCCAAGGCGCGCAACACCCCATGGAATCGACTGCGTCGTTCCCCCTCCGCCGCCGCCGCCCGGCCTCGCCGTGGCAGTAGCCCCATCCGGAATCCCGGCTATCCGATCCTGTTCACAATAATCGATCATCGGGTTGTGGGCCACGAGCGCCCCAACAGCTGCCGATGAGAGGTGTGCCGCAAAGCCATGCAGGGCGTGCTGGTAGACGTGCGTTACCTGGCCGCCCACCTTGGCCAAGCTGGTTCTCGCCTCCAGCCCAACGTTGATCGGACCGGGCTTGAACACACAGATATAGCTGTCCGGGATCGGGTCACCAATTTCCTGAGCGAATGTCGGTGCAGAAAAGCCGGCAGCGAATACCACAGCAAAAGCACGCAATGCGGTAGAGCCTGAAGTGGTCATAGGAAATCCCCTGCTTCCAGCCCCTCCGCTCCGTAGTGTACTAAAATAATCGCATGCGTGCTAGGACCATCGCCCGGTGATCGCGGATGGAACCCGTCAACGCGTACAGGACCATGGCCCCTCACCGCCAATCAGGTTTTCCCCGGCAGCTTTCCCTGGAAGTTCCGCACACTGGCGAGCCGCGCGCCGCGGCCAATCCAATAGCGAGCCGACGCGCATTTCGGGGTGATCAAGCGGCTGACCGGATGGAGCCTGGGCCACCACTCGAGTTTCACGGACCCACTATGGCCGATTTTCGCACATTTCCGTGAATGCTGGCAGGAGTGGAGGGACTCGAACCCCCGGCCCTCGGTTTTGGAGACCGATGCTCTACCAACTGAGCTACACTCCTGCGGGCAGGCGGGCCTCTATAGGGCCGCTGCGCTCATGGCAAGCGCGGATCGGAACACTGCTCGCCGCATCGCCGATTTGATCGGGAATTGCCGGCGCGGCCTGCCGCAAGGCATTTTGCGACGGGCGGAAAATCGCGCTAGAACGGGCCGGTGCACGCCCCGGGCAAGATCATCGATCCCCAGCTCCTGATGCTGGCCTACCGCAGCGGGATCTTCCCGATGGCGGACAGCCGCGACGATCCCGAGGTGTTCTGGGTGGAACCGCGCCTCCGGGCCATTCTCCCGCTTGACGGTTTCCGCTGCTCGCGTTCGCTTGCCCGCACCCTGCGCCGGGGGCGCTTCACCGTCACCTGCAACGCCGCCTTCACCGCGGTGATGGAAGCCTGCGCCGCCCCGCGCCGGGAGAGCGAGGAAACCTGGATCAGCGAGCGGATCGCCTCCAGCTACACCGCGCTCCATTACGAGGGCTTCGCTCACTCGATCGAATGCTGGCAGGACGAGGATGGCGGCGGCGACGGCAGCAGGCGCCGCCTGGTCGGCGGGCTCTACGGGGTGGGGTTCGACCGGGTGTTCTGCGGCGAGTCGATGTTTTCCGTGGTGCCCGATGCCTCCAAGGTCGCCCTCGCCTGGCTGGTCGCCGCCCTGCGCGAGGCCGGGGCCGAACTGCTCGACTGCCAGTTCATGACCGAACACCTCGCCTCGTTGGGCGCCATCGAGATCTCGCAGGCGCGCTACCTGACCCTGCTCAAGCGGGCGCAGGAGCCCCGGCCGCGGGATCAGTCCGGCTGGGCTGGCGCCGCGGGCGCCGCGGCAGGCGCCGGGGCCGGGGCCGGAGAGGGGCTGGCCGAAGGTGCCGGTACCGGGGCGCCGCTCGCCTTGCCCGCGGGTTTCGCCGCGCTGCTGGCGAAAGCGGCGGGGTCTTCCTCCTCGCCCGGGAACTTCATCGCACAGTCCTTCACCCAGACATCGTAGACCGGGTGCTCGACCACGTTGAGCGAGGGCGAGTTCTTGAACAGCCAGCCGGAAAACACCTTGTGCCAGGCCAGCGGCTTGGACACGTCGGCGCGTTCCTCGACCCAGAGCTGGACGAAAGCGCCCACTTCCGGCGGGTCCTCCCACGGCAGGGTCCGCTCGCAGTTGGCGAGCTTGATCACGACATTGCCGATCCGCCGGGCTTCGCCGGTCTTCAGCACGAGGTCCTGCTCGAGGTTGTTGCGCTTGTTGAGCAGGCCGATCGTGGCCACCCGGTCCTTGACCGGAGTGCCGTAATTGCTCTCCACCGCCCGCGCCGCCGGCGCCGCGCCGGCAACGTTCTGCGGAACCTCGGTGGGCTCGGGCGCCACGTCGCCGCCATGCCCGCAGGCTGCGGCCGCGAGGCTCGCCGCAACGACGGTAATGGAGCGGATCAGGGCCGAGTGCGGGCGCACCCGGTCAGGCTTCCGGCGACCAGGCTTCGTAGTCGCCGGTGGCGCGGGCGCGAATGCCGCCGTTCTCCAGCGCGCCCTGGGGGCGATAGGCCTGCGGGGTGCCGGTGGCATTGGGAGTATAGTCCGCCTCCCAGATGCGCGGGGGCGGAAGGTAGCTTTCCGGCACGCCATCGAAGGTGCTGTGGAGCCAGCCGTGCCATTCGGCGGGCACGCGGCTGGCATCGTTGGCGCCGTTGTAGATAACCCAGCGGCGCTCCAGCCCGGCGCGCGGATGGCCCTTGGGGAACGGGCGCCTGGCACGGTAGTAGCGGTTGCCCTGCGCATCGGTGCCGACATGCTCGCCATGGCGCGCCGAATCGAGCGCGGTGCCGATGGTGGCGCCGTCCCACCAGGTGAAGATCTTGGAGAGGATACCCATGGGCCTCGCGCCTAGCGGAAACAGGGGGGATCGGGCAAGGGGGTTGGCAGCCTCGTCGCGCGCGATTGTTACCAGATCACCTTGTCCCCCGGCCTGATCCGCAACTGCCTGGTCCGCCCCGCATTCAGCTCCAGCACCGCCGACACCGGCCCGGCCGAAGGCAGCGGGGTTTCGTCATAGGGAATGGCGCTGACGATGTTGAGAATCCGCCGGTCCGTCCCGATGAACACGATATCCAGCGGCAGCACCGTATTGCGCATCCAGAAGGCCACGCGGCGGGGCAAGGCTTCGGGGAACAGCATGCCCTCGTTCGCGCCCATGATGGTCCGGTACATCAGGCCCCTCTGCTGCTCGGCATCGGTGCGGGCGATCTCGACCCGGAAGGCATGGCCGCGCACGCGCAGCGGGATCACTGGCAGGCCGGACACGGGATGGACTGAGCCAACGTGAGCCGGGCCAACGTGAGCCGGGCCAACGTGAGCCGGGCCAACGTGAGCCGGGCCAACGTGAGCCGGGCCAACGTGAGCCGCGCCGGAATGGGCCGCAGCCGGCCTCGCTAGCGCGGGCGTCATCGGGGCCGCCAGTACGAGCGCCATGATCGGCAGCAGAGTGCGCAGGATCGTCTTCACCGCTCGTCATCCTCCTCTTCGGGCTCGGCGGCCCATTGTTCGAGTGCCGCCATGTCGGCCGCCTGAACGACCGCGCGGGCAAGGTCCATGCGGTGCCCTGCCCGCAGCATGGCCGCAAGCTGCTTTTCCTGCCCCGCCCGGTCAACGCCCGCGCCAAACGGCCCCAGCCGCTTGCGCCTGCCGAAAGCCAGCGCCGCGCGGCGCTGCGCCCCTTCCGCCCCGCGCACCTCCTCGCGCACCTCCTCGGCAATGCCCGCCGCGCCCAGCGCCTGGCCGATCCGCCGCTCGCCATAGCCGCGCCGGCGCAGCGATCCGGCCTTCATCCGGGCATAGGCGACATCGTCGACATAGCCCGCAGCCACGAACCGCGCGACGATCGCCGGCACCGGCGGTGCCCCCTCCCCGGCCCAGCCGCGCTCCCTGAGCTTGCGCTGAAGGTAAGTTTCGAGTTTAGCCGCGCTCGCCGCGAATCGGGCGACATAGGCGAGCGCCAGCTCGTCCAGGCGCGCGGCATCCAGGGGGCGGGGTGTACGTTTCTGTCGGGGAGACGGTGACATTCGGCCATATTCGTGCCACAGTCGTTACGGATTGGGGAGTGCCGGTAGCAATTACCGGCCAATTGCGTGGCCGGGGGGTTGCGCCAGTGCAGGGTTTTGGTGGGATTTGCTTACCGATCAGTGCTTGTTTTCGATCAGGGCATTCAGCCCCGCGTAATCACAAGACGACAATCCGCAGCTTCAGCAATCACGGCGACAACAACAACAGACGGGCTATTCGCGCATGACCGACACCACTGCCACGCTGGTGCCGACACCGAACGAAGACAGGCTTGAGCGCCGCTTTTCCGATTTCGCGACCTTCGGCGATGCGCTGGACTATGCCGCAAAGGGTGCCCGCGGGCTGAATTTCCACGATGCGCGCGGCAACCTCTCCCGCGTCTATCCCTTCGCCGAACTGCGCGAGGATGCCCTCGCCGTCGCCCGCCGCCTGGTGGCCCAGGGCGTCAAGCCGGAAGACCGCATCGCCCTCATCGCCGAAACCGGGCCCGAATTCGCCGCCCTGTTCTGCGGCACGATCTATGCCGGCGCCTGGCCCGTGCCGCTGCCGCTGCCGACCTCGTTCGGCGGCAAGGACAACTATATCGAGCAGCTCGTCGTGCAGCTGAACAGCTCCGACCCGTCGATCCTGTTCTTCCCCGGCGAGATCGCCGAAATGGCCGGCGCCGCCGCCGCGCGGCAGGGCTGCGCGGGGATCGCCTTCGAGAACTTCCTCGCCGATCCCGCGCCCGCCGGCGTGGCCCTGCCCGCGGCCAGCTCCGACCAGATCTGCTACCTGCAGTATTCCTCGGGGTCGACCCGCTTCCCCCATGGCGTCGCCGTCACCCACGAGGCCCTGCTCAACAACCTCGCCGGCCACGGCCACGGGATGAAGCTGATCCAGACCGACCGCTGCGTCTCGTGGCTGCCGTGGTATCACGACATGGGCCTCGTCGGCTGCTTCCTATCGCCGATCGCCAACCAGGTCTCGGCCGATTACCTCAAGACCGAGGATTTCGCGCGCCGGCCCCTGGCCTGGCTCGACATGATCAGCCGCAATCCCGGCACGACCCTCTCCTATTCCCCCACTTTCGGCTACGACATCTGCGCCCGCCGCATCTCGAGCCAGAGCCACGTGGCCGAGCGGTTCGACCTCTCGCGCTGGCGGATCGCCGGCAACGGGGCCGACATGATCAGGCCCGACGTCATGCAGGGCTTCGTCAACGCCTTTGCCGAGGCCGGGTTCAAGGCCGCCGCCTTCCTCCCCTCCTATGGCCTCGCCGAAGCGACTCTCGCGGTAACCATCATGCCCCCGGGCGAAGGCATCCGCGTCGAACTGGTCGAGGAAGAGCGCCTCTCGGGCTGCCCGCGCGACCTGTCGCGCCCCGCGCGCTATCGCGCCATCGTCAACTGCGGCAAGCCGGTGCGCGACATGGTCGTCGAAGTGCGCGGCGAACGCGGGCTGCCGCTGGCCGATCACCACATCGGCAAGGTCTGGTGCAAGGGCCCCTCGGTCATGCACTCCTACTTCCGCGATCCGGAATCGACCGAGGCCTGCCTCGTCGATGGCTGGCTCGACACCGGCGACATGGGCTACCTCGCCGAGGGCTACCTGTTCATCGTCGGCCGGGCGAAGGACATGATCATCATCAACGGCAAGAACCACTGGCCTCAGGATATCGAGTGGGCTGTCGAACAGCTCCCCGGCTTCCACCAGGGCGATATCGCCGCCTTCTCGGTCCAGGCCGACAATGGCGAGGAAGTCCCCGCCGTCCTCGTCCACTGCCGCGTTTCCGATCCGGAAGAACGCCGCCGCCTTCACGATCAGATCAAGGACAAGGTCCGCTCGATCACCGGCATGAACTGCGTGGTCGAACTGGTCCCCCCGCGCACCTTGCCGCGCACCAGCTCGGGCAAGCTCTCCCGCGCCAAGGCCCGCAACCTCTATCTCGCGGGCGAAATCCAGCCCTACCAGCTCGCGGCCTGAGCGTTTCGCGGCATCCCGCTTCGGGACATTCGCTCCGTACGCCTTGACCAGCCTTGCTGATCAGGTGACTTTCCCCGTGGAAACAATTCCCGTGGAAACAATTCCCGTGGAAACAATGCCCGTGGAAACAATGGGGAGGCGAAAGGTCGCCGATGGTCGATCCTGAAAATGTCGCCGCGCCTGCCTCAGCCCAGGGCATTGATCAGCCATTCCGGGTGATCGTCGGCTGGTCGCACGCTCCGTTCAGCCGGGGCATCCAGTTCAAGCTCCAGAGCAAGCGCGCCGAAGGCGATGCCACCGCTGTGGTGGAAGACCATCGCTTCCTGATGACCCGCAATCAGGCCCTGATCCTCGCCCGCTACCTGCTCGATGCCACCGGCCAGTCCCTTCCCCAGCGCGTCCATGAGGGGCCCCTTCGGCGCATGTTCCGCCGCCTCACCGGCAGCTGAGACAGCTCGCCCGTTCGGGCGGGAGCGCGATCTCCCCAGCGGCGTTCCATTGGCATGGATGCGCCTTCACCCTCCCGCTTGCACACTGCGCGCTTCGCCCACAGCCACTCGATCGGCCGCCGCTCGCGCGCGCTCAAGACCAGCCACCTGATGGGGCGGATCTGGCGCGTCCTGTTCGGCGTCGTCCTCGTCATCGTCGCCGCGGCCGCGCTCGCCATGCTGCTCGGCGGGATCGGCGTCGGCGGCCTGTTCATCACCGCGCTCGCCTGCATCCTCGTCGCGGCCCTGCTGCTGCGCTACCCCCGCCTGCGCGTTCCCCAGGGTGATGACCTTGCGCGCGGCTCGCTGACCGAGGTCGTCGACAATGCCGAGCTGTGGCTGGAAACCCGGCGTGCCGTACTACCAGCCAATGCTGCCCGGCAGGTCGATGCGATCGGCGTCCAACTCGATGGCCTCGGCCTCCAGCTCGATCATGCCAATCCCCGCCCCGAGGCCGAAGCCGAGGTCCGCCGGCTCGTCGGCGAACACTTGCCCGCCATCGTCGGCGGCTATACCGCCGCGCGCCGCCCGCCGGGCGATGAGACCGCCCTTGTCGACAGCCTGGCCCGGATCGGCAGCGAAATCGACACGATCACCCGCCAGCTTGCCACCGGCTCGCTCGATGACCTGGCGCTGAAAGCCCGCTCCATGGATTTCGGACCAGGCGAACTGCGTTAGCCGCTATCCCGCCCGCGTCGCGATCAGCGTATCCACCACGCCGGGATCGGCCAGCGTGGAGGTATCCCCCAGGCTGCTCACATCGCCTTCCGCGATCTTGCGCAGGATGCGGCGCATGATCTTGCCGGAACGGGTCTTGGGCAGGGCCGGCGCGAAATGGATCGCATCGGGCGTGGCGATCGGCCCGATCTCGGTGCGCACCCAGGCGACCAGCTCCTTGCGCAGGGCCTCGTCGGGCTCCACCTCGGCATTGCAGGTGACATAGGCGTAAATGCCCTGCCCCTTGATGTCGTGCGGGAACCCGACCACCGCCGCTTCCGCCACCTTGGCATGGGCAACCAGCGCGCTCTCCACTTCCGCCGTGCCCATGCGGTGGCCCGAGACGTTGATCACGTCGTCCACCCGGCCGGTGATCCAGTAGTAGCCGTCCTCGTCGCGGCGGCAGCCGTCGCCGGTGAAGTACTTGCCCTTGTACGTGCTGAAATAGGTCTGGAAGAACCGCGCATGGTCGCCATAGACGGTGCGCATCTGGCCGGGCCAGGACTGCGTGATGCACAGGTTGCCCTCGGCCGCCCCCTCAAGCACCTTGCCCTCGGCATCCACCAGCTGCGGCACCACCCCGAAGAACGGCCTGGAGGCCGAACCCGGCTTGAGATCGGTCGCCCCGGGCAGCGGCGTGATCATCGCCCCGCCGGTCTCGGTCTGCCACCAGGTGTCGACGATCGGGCAGCGCCCGTCACCGACGACGCGCCAGTACCATTCCCAGGCTTCGGGATTGATCGGCTCTCCCACCGAGCCCAGCAGGCGCAGGCTGGAGCGGCTGGTGCGCTTCACCCATTCGTCGCCCTCGCGCATCAGCGCGCGCAGGGCCGTGGGGGCGCCGTAGAAGATGTTGACCTGGTGCCGGTCGACGATTTCCCAGAACCGGCTGTGGGTGGGATAGTTCGGCACGCCCTCGAACATCACGACAGTCGCCCCGTTGGCGAGCGGCCCGTACACGACATAGGAATGCCCGGTCACCCAGCCGATATCGGCCGCGCACCAGTAGATCTCGCCGGGGCGGTAGTCGAACACGTAGTGGTGCGTCATCGCCGCCCAGGTGAGATAGCCGCCCGTGGTGTGCAGCACGCCCTTGGGCTTGCCGGTCGAACCGGAGGTGTAGAGGATGAACAGCGGGTCCTCCGCGCCCATTTCCGCCGCCGGGCACTCGGGCGATGCCGCCTGGCGCTCGTCCTGCCACCAGCGGTCGCGCCCGCCCTTCATCTCCACCGCATTGCCGACATGGCGCACGACGAGAACGCTCTCCACCGAGGGGCAATGCGCCACGGCCGCATCAACATTGGCCTTGAGCGGCACCTGCTTGCCCCCGCGCATGCCCGCGTCGGCGGTGATGACCAGGCGGCTGTCGCAATCCTGGATGCGCCCCGCCAGCGCCTCGGGACTGAACCCGCCGAACACCACCGAATGGATCGCCCCGATCCGCGCGCAGGCCAGCATGGCCACGGCCGCTTCCGGGATCATCGGCAGGTAAAGCGTGATCCGGTCACCCTTGCGCGCGCCCAGGCCCTTGAGCGCATTGGCCATGCGGCACACGTCCTCGTGCAATTCGCGATAGGTGATCTTGCGCTGCTGCGCGGGATCGTCGCCCTCCCAGATGATCGCCACCCTATCGCCGTTCGCCGCCAGGTGCCGGTCAAGGCAATTGGCCGAAACGTTCAGCGTCCCGTCGGCAAACCATTCGATGCCGAAATCGGCCTCGTCGAACGAGCACCTGTTCAGCTGGGTCCACGGCTTGATCCAGTCCAGCCGCGCCGTCTCCTCGCGCCAGAAGGCCTCCGGCTCGGCAATCGAGCGGCGATACTTCTCGGCATAGCCGGCGGCGTCGACATAGGCGCGCTTGGCCCATTCGGCGGGGACGGGATGAACGGTCACGGGCAGCAGGTCCTCTCAGGTTGTATCCGGGACCTAGCGCAAGCCGGCCAAGAGCGGCAAGCGCCGTTCATGGCGATGTGGCGGCAGGAAAAGCCGTGTGCGATGGTCTGCCCTCCCGCCTGCGGGAGCGGCATTCCAACCGGCCATGCGGTCAAACCGCCTTCGCCAGCAGCGCCAGGGCCCCGCCCTCGACCGCCACCTCGTCGATATCCCGCGCCAGCGCGCATTCGCCCACGGCCACATCCACCCCGCCGACCGAAATGCCCACCGAACGCGGCACCACCAGCAGCGGCGCCCCAGCATAGACCGGCCGCAGCACTTCCGACGGCGGCCCGTCGATCCGGTCCAGGCGAAACAGCGGCCCGGTCACCAGCGCCTCCTCGCCCCGCTCGGGCAAGTGGCGGTGCCACTGGTCGGCATAGGGCTCCCCCCGCGCGACGGCCATGCCGTCATCCAGGTGCAGCTCGCGCGGACGGCCATAGTCGTAGAGCCGATAGGTAATGTCCGAGTTCTGCTGGACCTCGATCAGGCTCACCCCCGCGCCGATGGCGTGGACCGTATTGGCCGGAATGTAAAAGAAATCGCCCGCCGCCACGGGATACCAGCGCATCAGCCGCTCGATCGAGCCATCCAGCGCCGCCGCGCGCAGGGCCTCGGCCCCGATGGCTTCATGAAAGCCGATGCCGAGGCTGGCGCCGGGCTCGGCATCGATCACCAGCCAGCATTCCTCCTTGCCCTGCCGGCCCAGTCCCCTGGCCTCGGTCTGCGCATCGGAAGGGTGGACCTGGACGGACAGCGCCTCGCTGGTGAAGATATACTTGATCAGCAGCTGCGGCAGCATGGCCGGCGGCTCGAACCATACTTCCCCGATCCGCTCGCCCGCGCCGTCGAACGGCGGGGGCAGCGCGTCCCGGCCCCAGGGCTTGGCCACGCTTCGAGTGGGCAGGATCGGGTTCACTGGTTGACGGCGCCTTTCAGCTTGCCGACCTTCTGCGCGCCTGCGGCCGTCGTCACCAGGATATCATCGCCGTCGACCACGATCATCACGTTCTCCAGCCCGATCACGCTGACCCGGGGCCCATCGCTGTCGACCAGAACGTTGCGGCAATCGACCAGTTCCGCCGGGCCCTGGACGTGATTGCCATCAGCATCCCCGGGCGTTTCGGCGAGCATGCGCGCGGCATGCAGCGCCTCCCAGTTGCCGATGTCGGACCAGCCCATGTCGGCCGGCACCATCGCGGCACGCGCCGTGTTTTCCATCACCGCATAGTCGACGCTCTCGCTCTCGATCGCCGCGAAGGCGGCGGCGTCGGGATGGAACCGGCGGTGCTTGCCCGCCAGCTCCTCGCGTCCCCCGGCGGCGGCTGCGCGGGCAGCGGCGGCAATCGCCGGGCGGTGCCGTTCCAGTTCGCTCAGGAAAAACCCGGCGCGGAATGCGAAAATGCCGCCGTTCCACGCATATTCGCCCGACTGCAGGAATTGCTCGGCCCGCGCCAGGTCCGGCTTCTCCACGAATTGGGCCACCCGCGACCCCGGCCCCGCGCCAATGGCCTCGCCCCGGCGAAGGTAGCCGAAGCCCGTCTCCGGGCTCTTGGCGTCGATCCCGAAGCTCACCAGCCAGTCCTGGGCCGCCAGCTCCGCCGCCGCGAGCGCGGCCCGGGTGAAAGCCTCGCAATCAGCAATGTGGTGGTCGCTCGGGCAGACCAGCATGATCGCGTCGCCAGGCAGGCGCAGGGCGGCCAGCGCGATGGCCGCGGCGGTGTTGCGCGCCTCGGGCTCCACGATCACCTCGCCGCCATCGACCGGCAACTGGGCCTCGACATGTTCAAGATGCCTGGTCCCCGTCACCACGATCGGCGGGGCGAAATGGGCTTTGTCGGCGCAGCGCAGCACGGTCGCCTCGAACAGGGTGTCCTCGCCGATCAGCGGGAGGAACGGCTTGGGCTTGGCCACGCGGCTGCGCGGCCACAGGCGCGTGCCGCTGCCGCCGCAGAGTATCACCGGAGTAATCGTGCTCATAAGTCGTCCGTTGTTGTTCGCCCGACGTGGGACAGCAAACGCCCGCCGTCAACCGGGCGGGCGCCCCCGCTGCATCCCTTCCGGGTACCCTCCGGCCACTCAGACCATCAGCGCCAGCAGGTCCGCAATCAGGCAGGTCGCAAAACCCACCGCGCTATCCGAAATCCCGTAGGGCACCAGTAGCCGCTCGCCCACCGGCATGACCCCGCAGGTATAGACCACGTTGGGCACATAGCCCGAGCGGTCGGCATCGACGGCGGTGAGGATCGGCTCCTTTGTCCGCCCGATCACCCGCGAAGGATCGTCCCGGTCAAGCAGGGCAGCGCCCAGCGCATACTTGCGCATCGCGCCCACCCCGTGGGTGATCACCAGCCAGCCGGCCTCGGTCAGCACCGGACTGCCGCAGTTGCCGATCTGGATGAATTCCCAGGGATATTTCGGCTCAAGCAGAAGCGAGCCTTCTTCCTCCCATCGCTCCAGACGGTCCGAGCGCAGGAGGTAAAGGTTCTTGCCGTCCTGCCGCCCCAGCATCATGTACTGCCCGCCGATCTTCTGCGGAAACAGCGCCATGCCCTTGTTGCGCCCGGCCGCCCCGAGGATCGGCTCCAGCTCGAACCGCTTGAAGTCGAAGGTGCGCAGCAGTTCCGACCGGATCGAGCTGCCCGAATAGGCGGTATAGGTGCCGATCCACTCGTAGGTCCCGTCATCGTGGCAGAAGCGCACGAGCCGGAGGTCTTCCAGCCCGCCGCGCTGCTGCTCGGTGATCGGAAAGATCACCGTGTTCGAGAGGCTCGAATCCTCGTGCCGGTGCACGCCCACCGCGCAGTCGACACAGGCGAGATCGGCATTGTCGAGTTCCACCGCCGTGGCAAACGAGCTCTGCGGCCACAGGGTGAAGCTGCCGTTGGCCTCGGCGATGCCCTCGCGGAAGGCGATCGAGGAGATGTGACCCTCGCCCACCGCGCGCAGGCTCATCACGAACCGGCAGGCCCCGTTCTGCATGCCGGTCTGGTCGGGATGCGGCACGATGGATGGGTTCATCAGGGCGGCGGCGGCATAGGTATATTCGTGGCAGAAATAGGCCCCGATCAGCCGCTTGCGCGAGCGCGAGAAGCGCGCCGGATCGATCCTGAGCACGTCCTCGACCTCGCGGTAGCGCTGGTCGAACATGGCCTCGGTCTGCCAGTGCCGCTCATTGAAGTCGGCCAGCACGCGGCGATACTCCGCGCTCGCCGCCCGCTCCGAGAGGGCGGCGATATCCTCCACCAACCGGCGCGAGCGATCGCCCTGCGCGGTCGTGGACTGCCACCCCAGGTGAAAGGGGCGCAGCACCACGCGGCTGGGATCGGCATGCAGCCGGGTATCAAGGATTTGCAAAGGGCTGGCTGACGCTTCGCGATCCCGGCTCAAGGATATCTCCCGTTCTCTCTGCCGCGGCCCGCGCGCCGCTCCACAATGCTAGCATGGAATAGTGCGCCAGCTGAAACGCCAGGATCGATTCCGCCCCGCAATTTTCGTTTGCACCGCGCGGGGTTACACCATCGCGTGAGCGGCCGGTCGCAATATCGGCCAAAACCGCGCCGCGATCGTTGGCGCCGAAGAACCAGCGGTGCGCGCTCAGGGCATGGTCCAGCCAGCACCGCTCGCCGGTCACGTCCCATGCGCTGCGCGCCGCCTCGATCGCCGCCTGGGCTTCGAGGGGCTGCTGGTCGAACGGGAGCGAGGCATGGGTCAGGCCGAAGGTTTCCGAACCGATCGGGCGGAAGTGCCCGGCCGCCGCCGTCTGGCGCCCGGCAATCCAGCCGAGCGTTTCCAGCCCGGCGCGGGTCCAGTCCGCCCGGCCGAGCAGCGCGCCCGCCTCGATCAGCGCCTGGCTCAGCCGGGGATTGTCATAGCCGAGCATGGCCTCGAACCAGGCCCAGTCCGGGCGGCGCCCGGCCTCGAGCAGCGCATGAAGCAGGCTGCCGCCGCGCTCGAGCAGCTCGCGCGCGGCGCCGTGGCCTGGATCCGCGCGCAGCATGGCCGCCGCGCCAAGCATGGCGAAAGCCTGGGTGCGCGGCCAGTCGAGCCCGTCGATGAACACCGGGCAGACTTCGTCGAACCACACCTGCGCCCAGCGCCGGAAATCGGGATCGGGCGCGTTCTCCACCGTGTGGCCAAGGGCCCACAGCGCCCGGCCGTTGGAATCGTCGGAGCCGGCCTCCTCGCACCAGGTACGTTCGAAATTCATGAAATTGCGAAAGCGCCGCAGTTCCGGGTTCCACGCGTGCTGGACGAAGCTCGCATAGGTCGTTGACCAGCGCATCCGTTCGCTGCGCGAAAGGCCCTGGGCTACGTTCATCAGCATCAGCGCGCGGGCATTGTCATCCAGGCAGTAGCCGTGGCGCCGGTCGGGCACCACGCCGAAGCCGTGCTGGAGCATGCCGGTCGCATCGCTCATCGCCAGCACGCCGGAAAGGCCCGGCAACACGGTCAGCGGCACTTCGCGCGCGGGCGGCGCGGCGGCGCGGGCGACAAGGCCCGCCGTGGCATCGGCGAATTCGGGCCAGATCGTCGTCCGCCCCCGCGCATAGGCGCGCCGCTCGATCGCGGCGAGGCGCTCGGGCCGGTCAAGCAGGGCCGAAACCGCCTCGGCAATCGCCGCGCTGGAGCCGGGCTCGATCAGCACGCCGATCTCGTCCGCGAGCAGTTCGGTCGCGTGGACATAAGGCGTGGAAACCACCGCCTTGCCCAGCGCCACCGCGTAGGACAGCGTGCCGGAGGTCGCCTGCTGGAGATTGGGATAGGGCGTCACATAGATGTCGCAGGCCTCGAGCTGATCGAGCAGCTCGTCGGTCGCGAGGAAGCGGTTGTCCCAGGCGATATGCTCTTCCACGCCGAGCCGGCGGGCCAGTTCGGCCAGGCTGTCGCGATAGCGTTCGCCCTCGTGGAGCACGCAATTGGGGTGAGTCGCGCCGACGATCCGGTAGAGCACCTCGGGATGGCGCCCGACGATCGCCGGCAGGGCCTCGATCACCCGCTCCAGCCCCTTGCCCGGGCCGAGCAGGCCGAACGTCATCAGCACCTTGCGGCCGGCCAGGCCCATTTCGCCTTTGAATTGCTCCTTGCGGCCAAACGGCCGGTCGGGTGCGCCGTGGGGGATCACCTCGACCACCGCCGCGCTGGCGCCGTAGCGGCGCACCAGCAGTTCGCGGGCGTGGCTGCTCATCACCATGATCCGCGAGGCGCGGCTGACGAGATGGCGCAGCACCCGCTCCTGCTCGGGCGAAGGCTGGGCCAGCACGGTATGGCAGGTCAGGACCAGCGGCGCGGCCACCCGGTCGATGAAGTCGCAGACCATCGCCCCGTCTTCGCCGCCGTAAATGCCGTATTCGTGCTGGAGCCAGAGCGCATCGGCCCCGCTCTCATTGATCGCCCGGGCAGCGCGCAGATAGGCTTCCGCATCCTCCTGCGCGATCACCCCGGCAACCCCCGAATAGGTCACCGGCGCCGTCTCGGGATTGTCGAGCGCATAGACGTCGAGCGCAATCTCAGGGTGGTAGCGGGCAAACTGCTCAACCACGTCGCGCGTGAAAGTGGCGATGCCGCACTTGCGCGGCGCATAGGACCCAACCAGCGCCACCCGCCGGGCGGGGCGCGCGATGTCGCGCGGCGACGGAACAGTCGGGGCGGAAAAGATCGGTACGATGTCCGCCGTGCCGGGCTCGCCGGAGCGCAGGGGGCGAAACGCGTCGCTGTGCATGGGCAGGGTCCTCAGTGGTTCGAGCCGGTCGAGGAACGCAGGCCAGCGGGCCGGCAAGGCCGGCGCTGCACGGGGATATAGGTCCCCCCTGCTCCTCGCAAGAACATACTCCGCGAGTGCCCCCCGGTTCCCGCGCCGACGCCGCCCTGCCCCAGCCGTGCGACGAGCATCACACCGTTGAAATTTATAGCTAATCCTTCAGGAACCAGCGCTGGCGCCAGCCATATGTCGCAATTCTGGCCGCGCCGCTGGCATCCAGCGCCGGGCGGAAGCGGAAGCGCTCCATGGCGAGATGGCAGGTGATCGCATCGGCGGCAGCATCGCGGCTGGCGCGAGCTACCTTGCAAGCGCTGGGCCGGCCATCGGTTCCCACGGTCAGCCAGATCTCGACATAGTCCCCCAGCCGCAGCGCCCGGCTGGCGATCGGATAGTCCCGCGCCGAGTTGATGTCCCCGGCGATCTTGACGAGCGGGGTGCCGCCACCCCCGCCGCTGCCGCTGCCCGATCCGCCTGCCCCGGTCCCGCTGCCCGGTCCGCCCGCGCCCGTCCCGCTGCCGAGGGCTGCCCCCGCCCGGTCCGCACTCCCCGTCCCCGCCACCGGCGGCGCGGGCGGCTTCGCCAGCGAAATCTTCGGCACCGGCGCCGCCACCGCCCGCGGCCGCGCCTTGTCGCCGGCCACACCCGCGGCCCCGGCAGCCTCCGGGGCGGCCGCGGCGGGCGCCGGTTTCGGTTCAGGCTCGGGCGCAGTCACCGTCACGGTAAACGTGCTGACCACCCGCCGCGCCACTTCGGCGGTGAACCCCGGCGCAAAGGCCCGCACCAGCAGCACCGCCGCCGCCAGATGCAGCAGGCCCGCCATAACCATGGCGGCAAGCCGCACTGGCCGCGGCGCACGAAGATCGGCCTCGCTCATCGGCCGGGTGATGCCACGGGCTCCCGGCAGTGCGCAACGGTCCGGGCTAGCCGGCCGGAGGCAAATCCCCCCCATCCGCCACCCTGGCCAGGTCCTCGGGCGTATTCACATTGGCGCTCGCTCCCGCCAAGACCACGCTCCGCGCGCCCGCCGCAGCAATCAGGTCGCGCACCGCATGGCGACCCGGCGCCGAGAGGATTGCCGCCAGCACCGGCAGGACCGCCACCGGCCACAGCGCCACCACCGGCTGGTCGGCCACACAGGCCGGCCCCGGCGCCAGCCGCGCGGGCAGGTCCTCCGGCAGGCCAAGCGAATCCACGCCCACAGTCAGCACAGCCGCAAAGCCTTCGCCCTGCGCATAACGCAGCGCCCCGGCAAAGCCGCCCAGCGGCCCCATCCCCGGCGCCGGCCAGTCCGGCACGACCGGGACCGGCGCCTCGGCCCGCCCGACCGCCACCACCGCATCGCACCACCCCGCCAGCCGGCCTACGGCCCGCTCCAGCAGCGTCTGGCCCTCCAGCACGGCCAGCGCCTTGTCGCTCCCGAACCGGCGCGATTGCCCGCCCGCCAGCACCGCGCCCAGCAAGGGGCGGGGAAGCGTCAAGTCCGCGCCACCCACCAGCGCAGCAGCTGATGGGCAATCGCCAACGGCGGCGGCAGCTTTAGCGCAGACTCGGGCTCGCCGGACAAGGCGCGGACAACTTCGCTGCGGGTAAACCAGCGCGCATCGTCCAGCTCGTTGCGGTCGATGGTCAAGGCCGCGTCGTCGGCCCAGGCGTGGCAGCCGATCATCAGGTTGGAAACAAAGGGCCACGGCTGGCTGGCGATATAGGTCACGTCGCGCGCCCGCACGCCGGCCTCTTCCTCGATCTCGCGGGCCACGGCTTCCTCGATCGTCTCGCCCGGCTCGACGAACCCGGCCAGCGCCGAATAGTTGCCGGGCGGAAACATCGGCTGGCGGCCGAGCAGAACGGTCGGCTCGGCGGCACCGGCCAGTTCGACCAGCATGATCGTCACCGGATCGACCCGCGGGAAATGCTCGGTCTTGCACGCCTCGGCGGTGCAGTTGCGCTGCCAGCCGCCCTTGGCCAGCTCGGTCGGCGCGCCGCAGCGGGCGCAGAAGCGGTGGCGCGCGTGCCAGTCGACCAGCGCCTTGGCCCCGCCATAGGTCGCCAGCTGATCGGGCGCGAGCCCGCCCATCAACACGCGGAAGTTCGGCCCCTGCGGCCGTCCCGGCCCCCACAGCCCGGGCGAGACCGGGGCAAAGCAGGCCGCGCCGTCCATCAGGCCGAGGAAGACCAGCTCCGATCCCTCGTCCGCATCGGCCAGTGAGCCCCAGGCGAGCCTGCCGTCCTCGCCGTAGCGCGGAGACAGGCCGTCGAGCAGCAGCAGCCGCGCCGCCGGCCCCTTCAGGGCGTCGAGCGCCGAGGCATCGGTGCGCAGCCGGTCGGCCCGGTCAATCGGTGACCCGGCAAAGGCAATGTCCAGCTTGATTGGCGTCACGCCCGTTCTCTCCCATCCGTTTGTGCAGCCGCATCCGCCCGGGCCAGCATGGCCGCCCGGGCAAACAGCGTCGGCAGCCCGGCCTCTTCGATCCGGTCTATTGCCCACCATTCCCCTTCGCCCGGCGGATGGCCAGCCCCAATCGCCGCCATGCTCACCGACATCGCCAGCGTGAAATGGGTGAAACCGTGCCGGACCACCCCGGCCGCCCGCCAGTCCAGCGCCAGCGGCGCCTGGCCCGAACCGTCGCCCCGGGCCGACCAGCCATCGTCCGGCAGGGCGCGCATCCCGCCAAGCATGCCTTTGCCCGGCCGGCGCACCAGCCAGACCGCTCCCTCACGCTCGATCCAGAACGCCCGCCCGGCCCGCTCGGGCCGCGCCGCCCTGGCCGCCTTGGCCGGATAGGCGGTCGGATCACCCCCGGCCCGCGCCCGGCACAGCTGCGCCAGCGGACAGACCAGGCACCGCGCCTCGCGCGCCCTGCAGATCGTGGCGCCAAGGTCCATCATTGCTTGCGCGAAATCTCCCGCGCCAGTCTCGGGCGTGATCCCCTCGGCCGCCGCCCGGATCGCCGCCCGCCCGGCGGGCAGGGGCTCGCCAATCGCGAACAGCCGCGCCACCACCCGCTCGACATTGGCGTCGATCACCACGGCCTTTTGCCCGAAGGCAATCGCCGCCACCGCCGCCGCCGTATAGGCCCCCAGCCCCGGCAGTTCGCGCAGGCCCGCCTCGGTGTGCGGAAACTGCCCGCCCCGCCGCGCCACTTCGCGCGCGCAGGCCAGCAGGTTGCGGGCGCGGGCATAGTAGCCCAGCCCCGCCCAGGCGGCCATGACCTCGCCATCCTCAGCCGCGGCCAGATCGGCAACGGTCGGCCAACGCTCGGTGAACCTGGCGAAATAGCCCTTCACCGCCGCCACCGTGGTCTGCTGCAGCATGACTTCCGACAGCCACACCCGATAGGGATCGGGCGGCACCGCCCCCGCCGCCGCCGCCGCCGGCGGGGCGCGCCACGGCAGGCTGCGGGCGTGGGCGGCATACCAGGCAGCCAGGGCCGGCGCCGTGCCCCGGCAAATTTCGTCGTCACTGGCGGTCACGGCGCGGCTATGGCATGGCAGCGCCCGCAATGGAACGGGATCGCAAACCAGCCGCCAAGGGGCAGAAAACCGGGGCAGCCCGCAAGTATGAGCGCCCGCGCGGCGGCCAGGCCCGCGCCATCGCCGATCTCATGCCCGAAATCGGGCGCACCGCCTTCCGCCGCTTCGGCTTCGTGCAGTCCAGCGTGGTCACCCGCTGGCCGGAAATCGTCGGCCCGCACCATGCGAAGATCTGCGCGCCCGAATCGATCCGCTTCGCGCCGGGCGAAAAGAGCGGGGGCATCCTCCAGCTGGTCGTCGTCCCGGCCCATGCCCCGCTGATCCAGCATGTCATTCCCGAGATCATCGAACGGGTGAACCGCTTCTTCGGCTACAATGCCGTGGCCAAGGTCAAGCTGCGCCAGGGCGTCGTCGCGCAGCCCCAGGCCAAGGACCGCACCGCCCCGCCCAGCCTCAAGCCTATCCCACTGGAATTGGGCGAAAGCTTGCGCGATATCGGCGATCCCGAACTTCGCACCGTGCTCGAATCGCTCGCCCGCAGCCTCGATGCCAACAGCCGCAAGGACCGCAACTGACATGTCCCCGAAGCGCCTTCTCGCCGGCCTGCTCGCCCTCATCGCGCTCGGCCCGGCAACCGTGGCCCCCACAATTGCCGAAGCCGCGCCGGCCAAGGGCGGGCCGGCCGTGCTGGTGATCGCCACGCCCCAGGGCAGCCACGTCGTCGGCCGGCCGGGCGCGGCCAACAAGCTGGTCGAATATGTCAGCTACACCTGCCCGCACTGCGCCGCCTTCGAGAAGGAAGGCGCGCCGGAGCTGATGCTCACCGCGATCCGCCCCGGCAGGATGTCGGTGGAATACCGGCCGTTCATGCGCAACATCGTCGATGTCGCGGCCACGCTGATGGTCGGCTGCGGCGCCCCCTCGCGGTTCCCCGGCAATCATGCCGCCGTGCTGCGCGGCCAGGAAACCTGGTTCAAGCCGCCCAGCGAAGACGCCCAGCAGCGCTGGCGGACCGGCGATTTCGGCACCCGCATGCGCGCCGTCGCCGCCGACATGAACCTCTATCCGATCTTCACGGCGCGCGGCTATGCCCGGGCCGAACTCGATCGCTGCCTTGCGAACGAGCAGCTGGCCAATGCCCTCTCCGCCGAAAATGCCAAGGCAGTCGAGGAACTGAAGCTTCAAGGAACCCCCAGCTTCCTGCTGGGCGGCAAGCTCCTGCCCGCGCATGACTGGGCCAGCCTCAAGCCCGCGCTGGGCGAAATCACGAAGTAAAGTTTTCCGCCGCCGAATCGCGGCCACTATTCCGCGCCGAGGCCCGCGCCGCTAGCATCCGCTCACATATCTTTTGCCGAGGAATCGTCGCAATGCTCCGCACGAAAGTCCGTCCTGCCCTGCTGCTGGCCGCCCTTGCCCCGCTGGCCCTGGGCCTAGCCGCCTGCAAGAAGGACGAACCCGGCGCCGCCGGCGGCGCGACTGCCTCGGCCACCCCGCTGCCCACCGTGGCCGCGCCCGCCGGCAAGACCTGGGCTGACGATGTGGTCCAGACGCCCGAGGGCGGGTACCGCATGGGCAACCCCGATGCCGCGATCAAGATCGTCGAATATGGCTCGCTGACCTGCCCGCACTGCGGCGAACTTTCGGAAAAGGGCTCGGCCACGATCCGTGACCAGTGGGTCGCCTCGGGCCGCGTTTCCTACGAATTCCGCCACTTCGTCCGCGATGCGCTCGATCTCACGCTCGGCCTGATGGCCAGCTGCGGCGGGCCGCAGACCTATTTCGGCCAGGTCGAGCAGGTCTTCGCCAACCAGAAGTCCATCTTTGACGGGCTCCAGGGCAAGGATGCCCAGATGCAGGCGGCGATGAAGGCCTCGGACGCACAGCGCTTCACGGCCATCGCCGATGTCGCCGGCCTGCCCCAGTTCTTCGCCGCGCGGGGCATTCCGGCGGCCCAGGCCAAGACCTGCCTCGCCAACACCAAGCTGGCCGAGCAAATGGCCAAGAACACCACCGATCAGGGCAGTCAGTACCAGATCGAGGGCACGCCGACCTTCCTCGTCAACGGTGACAAGATCGGCACCTCCACGTGGGAGGAACTGAAGGCCCGGATCGAGGGGATGGGCGTCCGGTAAGCCGGAGGATACGGGCCAGGGGGGCCGCAATGCAGATCAGGCGGATGAAGCTCAGCGGATTCAAGAGCTTCGTCGAGCCTGCCGAGCTGCGCATTGAACCCGGCCTCACCGGCGTCGTCGGCCCGAACGGCTGCGGCAAGTCCAACCTGCTCGAAGCGATCCGCTGGGTCATGGGCGAATCCAGCGCCAAGTCCATGCGCGGCGGCGGCATGGAAGACGTGATCTTCGCCGGGACGACCACGCGCCCGGCTCGCGATTTCGCCGAAGTCGTCCTGCACGCCAGCGACAGCGCGGGCGAGGACCTCGAGGTCGTCCGCCGGATCGAGCGTGGGGCGGGCAGCGCCTACCGGGTCAACGGCCGCGATGTCCGCGCCAAGGACGTCGCCCTCGTCTTCGCCGATGCCGCCACCGGGGCCCACAGCCCGGCCCTCGTCAGCCAGGGCCGCATCGCCGCGGTCATCGCCGCCAAGCCGGCCGAGCGCCGCCAGATGCTGGAGGAAGCCGCCGGCATCGCGGGCCTCCACGTCCGTCGCCGCGATGCCGAGCAAAAGCTGCGCGCCACCGAGGCCAACCTCGCCCGGCTGGAGGACATCCTCGGCCAGCTCGACCAGCAGATCGGCACGCTGCGCCGTCAGGCACGAGCCGCTGAACGCTACACCGCCGTTTCCGACCGTATCCGCGTCGCCGAAGCCCGCCTCGTCTTCGCCCGCTGGCGCGATGCCGCCGCCGCCGCCGATGCCGCCCGTAAGGAGGCACAAGGCGCCGAACAGGCCGTCACCACCGCGCAGGGCCTCGCCGCAGAGGCCCAGAAGCGCCAGCACGCCGCCGCCGCCGCCCTGGTGGAGGCGCGCGACGAACTCGCCGACCGGCGCGACGATACCACGGCCCACGCCCACCGCCTCGCCGCCCTCGCCGGCCAGCTCGAAGCCGCGCAGCAGCGCCTCGCCGACCTCGACCGTCAGCGCCGCCGGCTCGACGAGGACAAGGGCGATGCCGACCGGCTGACGCAAGACGCCGCCCAGGCCCTCGCCCGGCTGGATGCCGATCTCGCCGCCGGCGAGGCCGCGCTGGAAGCCGCCGCGGCCGGGCGCCCCGGCCTCGCCCTCACGCTTGAAAAAGCTGAAGCGGCAGCCCGCACCGCCGAACTGGCGCTGGCCCAGGCCACCGCCGAGCAGGCCGGCGTCGATGCCGAATGGCGCGTCGCCGAAGCCGAAGTCACCCAGGCCCGCGCCCGCCTCGCCCGCCTTGAAGCCGATGCCCGCCGCCAGGATGACCAGCGCGCCGCCCTGTCCCGCGAAGGCGATCCCGAAGCCGCCGTCACCGCCGCCCTCGCCGAACGTGACGCCGCCACCGCGCGCCTGTCAGACCTGCGCATTGATCTCGAAGCCCGCCAGTCCCGCAAGGCCGAACTCACCGCCGCGCGTGACGAGGCCGCCAGCGCGCTATCCGCCGCCCGCGCCGACCTGGCGGGCGTCGAGCGCGAGTGGACCGCCCTCACCCGCGACCGCGAGGCCCGCGCCAAGCAGGCCAGCGCCAGGCACGGCCTCCCCACAGCGCTCGACAAGGTCCGCGCCGAACCGGGCTACGAACGGGCGCTGGCCGCAGTCCTCGGCCGCGACGCGAAGTCGGGCCTCGGCACCCCCGCGCCGGGCAGCGAAGGCCGCTTCTGGACCGGCGCCCCGGCCCCCGCCCCCGTGCCGCAAAGCCTCGCCGCCCACGTCCCCGCCTGCCCGGACGAACTCAAAGCCCGCCTCGCCCTCGTCCACGTCGCTCCCGAGGACGACGCCCGCGCCCTCGCCCCCGGCGAATGGCTGGTCACCACGGGCGGCACCTTGCGCCGCTGGGACGGCTTCGTCGCTCGCGGCGAAGGCGCCGCCGAGGCCGCCCGGCTCGAGGCCGACAACCGCTTCGCCGCGCTCGACGCGCAGGTGCCCGCCCTGCGCGCCGCCGTCGCCGCCGCGGAAGCTGCCCAGGCCGCCAGCGCCGCCGCGCTCACCGCCCTGCAGACCGAGCTCATCGCCGCCGAACGCAGCCTCGCCGGCGCGGCCGAGCGGGAACGCGCCGCCCTGCGCGCGCTCGATCAGGCCGAGGCCGCCAAGGCCCGCCTCGCCGCCCGCCGCGCCGAACTTGCCGCCGCCGCGCAAGACCTCGCCGAGCAGGTCACCGCCGCCGCCGCCGAGGTCACCGAGGCCGAGCACAAGCGCGCTGCCCTGCCCGATCCCGCCACCGGCCGCGCTGCCCTGGCCGCCGCGCAGGATCGCCACAACGCCGCCCGCCTCGCCCTCCAGTCCGCCCATGCGGCGCTCGCCGGTCACGACCAGCAGCAGGCCGCCGCCAGCGAACGCGTCGCCGCCCAGCGCGCCGAAGTGCGCGGCTGGCAGGCCCGCGCCGGCGATGCCGCCACCCGCCTTGCCGAGATGGACCGCCGCGTCACCGAAATCGCGGAAGAACGCGCCGTCGTCGCCGCCAAGCCCCCCGCCCTCGAGGCAGAGATCGAGGCCGCCGAGGAAACCCGCCTCCGTCTCGCCGCCGAACTCGCGCAGGCTGACGGGCAGGTCCAGCAGGCCACCGCCGCGCAAGCCGAGGCCGACAAGGTCCTGGCCGCGGCTACCGAAGCTCTCAGCCAGGCTCGCGAAACCCGTGCCGGTGCCGCCGCCCGCGCCGAAAACGAGGATCAGCGCCGCCTCGAGATGACCCGCATCTCCGGCGAACGCTTCCAGTGCCCGCCCCCGCTCCTCCCCGAACGCTTCGCCTTCGCCGCCGAGGACGTCGCCGGCGCCGCCGAGGAAGCCGCCGCGATGGACCGCCTCACCGCCGAGCGCGAGCGGATCGGCCCGGTCAACCTCGTCGCCGCCGAGGAACTGAAGGAAGCCGAAGGCCGCCACGGCGAAAGCGTGGCCGAACAGGCCGAACTCACCGAAGCGGTCAATCGCCTGCGCGGCTCGATCGGCAATCTCAACCGCGAAGGCCGCGAACGCCTGCGCGCCGCCTTCGAGGCGGTTGACGGCCACTTCCGCCACCTGTTCACCCGCCTGTTCCAGGGCGGACAGGCTCACCTCGCCCTCGTCGATTCCGACGATCCGCTCGAAGCCGGCCTCGAAATCTTCGCCCAACCGCCGGGCAAGCGCCTGCAATCGCTCACGCTCCTCTCCGGCGGCGAACAGGCGCTCACCGCCGTCGCCCTGATCTTCGCCCTGTTCCTCACCAACCCCGCCCCGATCTGCGTCCTCGACGAAGTCGACGCGCCCTTGGACGACGCCAATATCGAACGCTTCTGCGACCTGCTGGAGGCGATGGTCCAGGAGACGGACACGCGTTACCTCATCGTCACCCACAACGCGGTGACGATGAGCCGGATGCACCGGCTGTTCGGGGTAACCATGGTGGAAAAAGGCGTCTCCCGGCTGGTCAGCGTGGACCTTGGCGGGGCGGAGCAGCTGCTCGCGGCGGAGTAGCTACTCAATCACTCCCCTCCCGCAGGCGGAAGGGTGCTTTTCTCTCACTCCCCTCCCGCAGGCGGAAGGGCGCTTTTCTCTCACTCCCCTCCCGCAGGCGGGAGGGCGCTTTTCTCTCACTCCCCTTCCGCAGGCGGGAGGGCACTTTTCTCTCACTCCCCTCCCGCAGGCGGGAGGGGTTGGGGGTGGGCGCGCGCAGCGCTGGGCCGCAGACCCACCCCGCTGCGACTAGGGCGCTTCGCACCCAAGTCTCGCTGCCCCTCCCGCCTGCGGGAGGGGAGAAATGCCCTACCCCCTAACCGCCCCCATGACCTCCGCCACCTTGTCGCAGATCTGCTGCACCGAAAACGGCTTGGGCAGGAAGTGCATGTTGGCGAGGCCGATCTCCTTGCGCAGTTGCTCCTCGGCATAGCCCGACATGAACAGCACCGGCATGTCCGGCGCCACCGCCCGGATCTCGCGGGCCATGGCGGGCCCGTCCATCACCGGCATCACCACGTCGGAAACCACCAGGTCGAACCGCCGCCCGAGCCGGACATATTCGAGCCCTTCCTCGCCGTCCCCGGCCGAGGTCACCTCATAGCCCTGCCGGGTGAGCGACCTCTCGGCCACGGCGCGGACCGATTCCTCGTCCTCCACCAGCAGGATGCGCCCCCCGCCCGACCACTTGCTCGGCTCCTCCGGCTTGGCCACGACCGGCGCCTGGGCCGGACCATGGTGGACCGGGAAGTAGATCGAGAAACGCGTCCCCTTGCCCACCTCGCTGTCGGCGAAGATGAACCCGCCCGATTGCTTGACGATGCCGTAAACGGTGGAAAGGCCCAGGCCCGTGCCGCGCCCCTGCTCCTTGGTGGTGAAAAACGGCTCGAAGATCTTGGCAAGGTGATCGGGCGCGATGCCGCTGCCGGTGTCCTCGATGATCAGCCCGGTATAGTCACCCTGCGGCAGGATTTCGGATCGCATCGCCCGCACGTCGGCGCTGCTCACCCGCCGGGTGGTGATGGTCAGCCGGGCTCCGTCGGGCTTGGCCCCGCTCTCCACCTTGCCCATCAGCGCGTCGCGCGCATTGACGACGAGGTTGACGATGACCTGCTCCAGCTGGGTCGGGTCCGCCCGCACCGGGCCGAGGTCGCGGTCGTGGCGCACCTCGAAGCGGATCTTCTCGCCGATCAGGCGCTTGAGCATCTGGCTGACTTCGGCAACCACGTCGGGCAGCTGCAACACCTGCGGGCGCAAGGTCTGCTGGCGCGAGAATGCCAGCAATTGGCGGGTCAGGCTGGCCGCGCGGTTGGAATTGGCGCGGATCTGCTGGATGTCGTCATAGTCGCTGTCGCCCGGCGTATGGCGCAGCAGCATCAGGTCGCAGGTGCCGAGGATCGCGGTCAGCACATTGTTGAAATCATGGGCCACGCCGCCCGCCAATTGCCCCACGGCCTGCATCTTGGTCGCCTGGGCCACCTGCCGCTTGAGCCGGGTTTCCTCGGTCGTGTCGGTCAGCCCCAGCAGCACCGCCGCCTCGCCCAGGCCGCGCACCGTGGCAAGGCTCAGCGAAACCGGGTCCTCCGGCTGGCCCTTCAGGCGCACGGCGATATCGCCGGCCGCCGCCGGCCCTTGCGCATGGCGCCGCACCGCGTCCGACAGCGCCGCCTTGTCCTCGCGCACAACAAGGTCGGACGGGAACGGTGGCGGCAGCTCGTTCTCGCGGCCCGCCGCGCGCATGAAGGCGGCATTGGCGAACAGCAGCCGCCCGTCGCGGTCGGCCATGGCCAGGCCAAGCGGCAATTGCGCCAGCAGGGCTTCCAGATGCGGCACGGCGGCATGGCCCTCGGCCGAACTCGCCCCCGCGCCGATGCCCATGCCGGAATCGACCAGCAGCATCAGCGCCGCTGCCGTATCGGGATCGGGCGCATGGGCCGCATCCGGGTCGATCACCGGCACGTAGTACATTGTCAGCGGCCCGCCGCGCGCGCCATCGCGCTCCCACGAAATGCGGTCATGGTCGTCCTGGCGCAGCAGTGAGACGAATTCCATGCCCACCAGCGCCGCCGCCGGATCGCCCGTGGCGCGCTGGGCAAAGCCGCTCGTGGCGGCCATGATCCGCCCGTCAGCATCGACCATGGCGGCGGCAATCCCGGCGGCGGCCAGCGCGCGGCCCAGCTTGCCCTGCAGATGGCCCGCCAGTTCGGCTGCCGGATCGGCTGCGGCCAGTTCGGTCAGGCGCCAGATCAGGAAATCCTCGCCCCGCCCCGCCCGCCGGGCGGAGACCGACCAGGCCCGGTCACTGGCCACGATCCGCTCCAGCCGCACCTCACCCTCCCGCCAGGCATCGCGGGCGGCGCGGGCCAATGGCTCGGCCCATTCGGCTTCCACCGGCAGGCGCGGCGGCGCACTGGCCGTGCCGAACGCCGCTTCATAGGCGGCATTGGCGCAGACGAGGCGTCCGGCGCGGTCGTTGATCGCCACGGCCCCCTGCCCGCCGTCGATCGCCGCGAAAGTCACGGACCAGTCGGGCAGGGCCCAGTCCGGCTCGCGCACCGGCGGGCGGCGCCGGGCCAATGCCCAGCCGAGCCCGCCCAGGGCCAGCGTACCTCCGGCAAATCCGGCCACGACCATCGGCTCACGCGTGGCGAACCACAGCACGGCCAGGCTGGCCAGCAGCCCTCCCGCAACGGCCAGCCAGTCGGCCCGGCCCGGGGCGGGCGCGGTCTCGTCGGTGCTGGCGGCCGTGCTGCTCATCCGATGGTGGTGTCGGCGATCATGGCCGCTTCGGGCGAACCGGCGATTGCGGCCAGGCTCGCCATTTCCGCCAGGCGCTGCCGCCGCTTGCGGGCCACCCACCAGCGCCAGAACACCGCGCTGAGGCCATAGCCGAGGGTCGCGAACACGCAGGCGAGCACGAACAGGCCCAGCGCCGTATCAAGCCCGGCGCCGGTGATGCGCTGCAGCAGGTGGTCGGTTTGCGTGGTCTGCATCGTTTCCCCCAGAGGCTGGATGCCCGTCATCGCATCGAGGTGCAACAGCCACTCACCGATCTTGTAGGCCAGCGCCACGAGCGCGACATAGATTACCGGGAAGCCGATGAAGGTCGCCAGCATGGCCGCGGGAATATTGGCGCGCAGGAACACGGCCAAGAACGCGGCGACGACGAAATGCGCCAGCGGGATCATCACGCCCACGAACAGCCCCAGGGCGACCCCGCGCGGGACCGAGCGGCGGGTAAACCGCCACAGTTCGCTGCGCAGGATGAGATGCGCGAAGGGCCGAACGAAGCGGTTGCGCTCCAGCGCCTCACGGGTGGGGACGTGCGACCGAAGCCAGCCGATCAGCCGGGTGGTCATGCGCCCTGCGCCGCCCGCGCCTGCCGCCGCCTGCGGCGCTTGGTCCGCACCCAGGCGTTCCAGCCGAAACTCGCCGCCAGGTAGGAAACCGCCGCCGCAATCACCGCGACGACGATCAGGCCGAGTGCCAGCACCTTGCCCTCGGCGGTGATCCATTCGATCAGCTGCCAGCCGTCGGTCACCCGCATCAGGCTGTCGATCGGGTTGGCGTGGAACATGCCGTCGAAATAGAGCAGCCGCTCACCCACCTTGTAGCTCGCCGCCCAGATGAACGGGGTGGTGAACGGGTTGGTGATGAAGGTGGTCAGCGCCGCTACCGGCACGTTGGCCCGCACGCTTAGCGAAAAGAACGCGGCGAACAGCACCTGGGCGAACGGAACGATGATCCCCACCAGCATGCCCAGCGCCACCCCGCGCGGGACCGAGCGGCGGGTAAACCGCCACACCTCGCTCGCCAGCACGCGGTGCGCGAAGGGACGGATGAAGCGGCTCCGCTCCATGTCCTCGCGCGTTGGCATCTTGCGCTTGGCCCAAGAGGTGAATTTCGTGACCATCAGCCCTGTCCGTCCCGGTGCGCCACGATAGGGGGTTTCGCGGTGCGCCGATATCGTCCTTTAGCCGCGAACAGGTTTCGCTGCGATGAAAGGAACAATCCGTGCGGCGAACAAGTTTTCAGGTCGTCATCCGGGCCGTCACCCATGCTCGCGCATCAGGCGGCCCTGCTCCCGCTTCCAGTCGCGGTCCTTGACCGTCTGGCGCTTGTCGGCGGCATTCTTGCCCTTGGCGAGCGCCAGCTCGACTTTCGCCCGGCCGCGGCTGTTGAAGTAGATCGAGAGCGGCACGAGGGTCATCCCCTTGCGCTCGGTCGCGCCGACGAACTTGTTGATCTCGCGCTCTTTCAGCAGCAGCTTGCGCAGGCGCTTGGGCTCATGGTTGAAGCGGTTGCCATGGCTGAACTCGGGCACGTTGGAATTGACCAGCCAGACCTCGCCGTTCTTCACCTCGGCATAGGACTCGGCGATCGAGCCCTCGCCGAAGCGCAGGCTCTTCACCTCGGTGCCCGTCAGCGCGATGCCCGCCTCGAACACTTCGTCGATATGATAGTCGAACCGCGCGCGCCGATTTTCCGCGACGATCTTCTTCTTGTCGAACTGGGCGGGAGTCGGGCGGGCCATGACCGGCGCATGTAGGGGCGCGCGCCCCTTATGGGAAGGCCGCCCGCAAAAGACTCGGCGACTGGTTTAGTGACGCATGGTTCAGTGGCGGGGCGCGTGTTCGCCGAAATCGACCGCGATCACCTGGCCCGACCGGTGCGCCGGCCGTCCGCGCCGACGGCTGCGCAGCGCCAGGGCGGTGCGCCACAGGATTGCGCCCGAGCGTTCGGCGGCCTCGGCGGTCAACACCATGCGGTGGCCGTCGGGGAAAAACACGGTCACGGTGCCATCGGCGCCGTGGGCAACGTGCAGGGGTGCGTCAAACACGCGGCGGTCCTCGGCGGAGGGCAGTCTGGTGGCCATGATGGACGGTTAACGACAGGTTTCCACTAAGGGTTCCGCAGCTTGTCGCGTCTGCGAAACAACCCGTCCCCGCCCGGATTTAGTCCAACAAAATCAGATTAATCCTGCATGAACCAGCGCCGCGTCGACCACCTTGCGACCGGCCTCGTCGCAGGGGGTCATCGGCAGCCGCAGGTCCCCCGCCATCCAGTCGAGCACCCGGGCCATGGCATACTTCACCGGCCCCGGCGACGCATCGCAGAACATCGCGCTGTGGAGCGGATAGAGCCGGTCGTTGAGCGCCCGCGCCCCCGCCACGTCGCCCGCCGCCCACGCCGCCTGAAACTTGGCGCAGAGCCCCGGCGCGACATTGGCCGTCACCGAAATGCACCCAGTCGCCCCGGCGGCCAGGAACGGCAGGGCCAGCCCGTCGTCGCCCGACATCTGGCAGAACTCGGCGCCGATCCCCAGCCGGTGCTCGGTCACGCGCCCGGGATCGCCGCTGGCGTCCTTCATCCCGATGATCTTGCCCGGAAACCGCCGCGCCAGTTCGATCACGGTGGCGGGCTTCAGGTCGGTCACCGTCCGCCCGGGCACGTTGTAGAGCACGATCGGCAGGTCCGAATGCTCGGCCAGGTACGAGAAATGCGCCAGCATCCCCTCCTGGCTCGGCCGGTTGTAATACGGCGCCACCACCAGCGCCGCATCGGCGCCCAGCTGCTGCGAGGTTTCCATGTGGAGCAGCGCGTTCATCGTGTCGTTGCTGCCGCAGCCGGCGATCACCGGCACCCGGCCCGCCGCCTGCTCGATGCAGACTTCGATCACCCGGTGATGCTCGTCGTTGGAGAGGGTCGAGGCCTCGCCCGTCGTCCCGCACGGCACCAGCGCGCTCGAACCGCTCTCGATCTGCCAGTCCACCAGCCGGCGGAAGGCCTTCTCGTCAAACGCTCCGTCGCGAAACGGCGTTACCAGTGCCGGGATCGAACCGGAAAACATGGACATCTTCCCTGATTTTGCCCCAATGTAGCGCTAACCCGAACGGGACGGGAGCTTCCACAGCGGAGCCAAGTGAATTCATTCAGCGCCTGATAAGGAGCGAGAGGCGAATGTCCAGCATGGTCCGCAAGTCCCTTGCCGGTGCCTTCCTGGTCTTTCTGGCGACCGAGGGGCCCGCGTCCTCGCAATCCGTTGTCTCCGTGCCCGTGGTCCAGCCGGTGCCGCAGTCGTCCCCCACGCCGGTCTGGCAGGGGCAGACCTTCGTCCCGACCAGCGGCGAAGGCAGCGAGTGGGACCGCGCCCGCGCCCAGCTGCGCCTCAGCGCGGCCACGCCGATGGCCCAGGCGGTCGAACGCTGGAAGCTGCTGGCCAGCACCGACAATCTCGCCTTTGCCGACTACTCCGGCTTCCTCGTCGCCTATCCCGGCTTCCCCGAGGAAGACAAGCTGCGCCGCGCCGCCGAGAAGGCGCTCGATCGCGGCGGCGCGCAGCCTGCTCAGGTTGCCGCCTATTTTGACCGCGTCGCGCCGCTGACCAACCCGGCCCGCGCGCAATATGCCCTCGCGCTGGCCGCCCTGGGCCGGACGGGCGCGCCGGCCTGGGCGCTCGCCGCCTGGCGCGGCGGGGCGATGAGCGATGCCGCCGAGGCCGCGCTCGCCCCGCTGGTCCGCGCCGGCCCGGCCGATCAGGACGCGCGGATGGACGCCCTGCTCTGGGCAGGCGCCACCACCCAGGCCCAGCGCCAGCTGGCCCTCGTCTCGCCCGCGCGCCAGCCGCTGTTCGCCGCCCGCCTCGCCGCGCTGCAGGGCAACGATCCCACCGCGCTCGGCCTGGTCCTGCCCGCCGATGCCTCGGCCGATCCGGGCTGGCTCTACAATCGCGCGCGACAGTTGCTGAACGCGGGCCGCTCCGCCGAGGCGGCCTTCCTCCTCGCCAATCGCGGCCGCCTCGCCGCCCTCCCGCTCGACGCCGAGAAGTGGGTCGCGCTCCAGCTCGCCGCCGCCCGCAGCGCCGATGCCGCCACCGCCGTGCGCCTCGCCGCCACGATCGACGACGCCTTCGCCCCCGGCACCGAGATCAGCCGCGCCTCGTTCCGCCTGCGCGACGACTATACCTCGCTGATGTGGCTCGCCGGCACCCGCGCCGTGTGGAGCCTCGGCGCGCCGCGCAGCGCCGCCCCGCTGTTCTACCGCTACGGGATGGCCGCGAAGACCCCGCAGACCCGCGCCAAGGGCCTCTACTGGGCCGGCCGCGCCCTCGCGCAAGGTGGCGACAATGCCGCCGCCACCCAGTATTTCACCCAGGCCGCGCGCTATGCCGACCAGTTCTACGGCCAGCTCGCGCTCGAGCGCCTCGGCAAGCCCATGCCCGATTTCGCCAAGGCGCCGTCGGTCACCCCCACCCTCGCGCAGCGCCAGGCCTTCCTCTCGCGCCCCATCGCCGGTGCCGTGCGCGAAGTCGCGCGCGAGAGCGACTGGCCGACCGCCGTGCGTTTCTTCAAGGAAATCGCCAACCAGGCCGAAACCCCGGCCGAACACCAGATCGTCGCCGATCTCGCCCGCGAACTCGGCCGCCGCGATCTCGGCGTGATCCTCGGGCAAGCCGCCGGCGCGGAAGGCATTCAGGATTTCCAGCACGTCGCCTTCCCGCTGATCCCCACGCCCGAGGGGGCGGACTGGACCATGGTCCACGCGATCAGCCGGCAGGAAAGCCAGTTCGCCCAGAACGCCGTCAGCCACGCCGGCGCGCGCGGCTTGATGCAGCTGATGCCGCGCACCGCCGCGCAGGAAGCCGGCCGCGTCGGCCTAGCCTTCGATGCCGGGGCGCTGATGAGCCAGCCCGGCTACAACCTCAAGATCGGCGACACTTTCTTCCGCCGCATGCTCAATTACTATGGCGGCTCCTACCCGCTGGCCATCGCCGCCTATAACGCCGGCCCCGGCAACGTGAACAAGTGGTTGAGGGCCAACGGCGATCCGCGCACTGGCGCGGTTGACTGGATTGACTGGATCGAACGCATCCCGATCCAGGAAACCCGCAACTACGTTCAGCGCGTCTCCGAAAACGCCGTCGTCTACGAGGCGATGAACCCGGACAAGGCCCACTACCGCGGCGCCAATCCGCTCAGCCACTTCATCGGAAAGAGCGGGCCGGGCTGATCCCGGCGCAAATCTGAAGCCGGTCCCGGATCGCCTGCGGGGTTCCCCCTAGGGCGGTGCTATGCCGACGGTGACCTGCCCACCGCTAGGGTCCCGCGCGTCGCATCACCTTTCGCCGCAGGATCGTGCATGGCCCTCCGCTTCCCCCTTGGTTCGTTCTCCCGCCTGCCCGGATTGGGCCAACAGACGATCGCCGTGCGCTGCCGCGCATTGGGCCTGGTCCTGATCGCCATTGCCCTGGCCGCGGTCACCGTATCGCTCGGCATCGGCAATGAGATCCGGATCGGCGGGCGGCTCCATGCGCAAGAGCGCGACTACGCCGACCTCGTGGCCGACATCCTGCCGCCGCCCGAATACATCATCGAACCATGGCTGGAGACCACCCTGATCGCCCAGGGCGAAGGCTCGGCCGCGGATCACCTGGAGCGGCTGGCCGCCCTGCGCCGCGATTACGAGACCCGCAAGGCCTATTGGGCCGCCAAGGACCTGCCCGCAGATCTCGCCGACTCCATGCGCCGCGCCAATCGGCAAGCCGACGCCTTCTGGAAGGTCGCCGACGACGAATTCGCCCCGGCCGTGCGCGCCGCGGACCGGACGCGTATCCTGGCGGTCCATGCCCGGCTGGGCACGATCTACCAGGCCCACCGTGCCGAGATCGACCGGCTGGTAACCCAGGCCAATGCCGCCACCGCCAGCTTGACCGATCGCAGCAGGCATCTGGTGATGGTCGCGCTGGCGATCATCGGCGGCATGGCCGTCCTGTTGATCGGCGCGATCGCCGCGGGCGTCGCCATGCTGCTGCGCAAGGGCCTGGCGCCCTTGACCGAGACGGCCCGGGTGCTCGGCGAGGGGCTTGACCAGCTGGCCAGCGGCCGGATCGATCACCGCATCACCGAACCCCTGCCGGCCGAATACCTGCCGCTGCGCAATTCCTTCAATGCCACGGCCGAGGCTCTCAGCGGGCTGATCACCGCGCTCGACGGCGCCGCCACCAACATCGGTTCGGCCGGCGCCCAGATCCGCGAAGCCTCTACCGACCTCGCCGAACGCGCCGAGCGCGAAGCGCATGGCATCCACACCGCCGCCCAGGTCATCAAGGATGTCACGGCGATGAGCAGCGAATGCTGGCGCAGCGTCGAACAGGTCAATGCCGCCGTTGCGACCACCCGCTCCGAAGCCGTCGAGGCGCGCGGAATTGTCTGTGCCACGATGAGCACGATGGAACGGATCGAGCGGTCCTCCAAGGAGATCGCCAAGATCGCCGATACGGTCGACGGCATCGCCTTCCAGACCAATCTGCTGGCGCTCAATGCCGGGGTCGAAGCCGCCCGCGCGGGCGATGCGGGCAAGGGCTTTGCCGTGGTCGCCGCCGAAGTCCGCGCCCTGGCCCAGCGCACCACCACCGCCGCGCAGGAAATCGGCCGCCTCCTGGCCGACAGCGATCAGGAAGTGTCGCTCGGCGTCCGCAACGCCGCTTCCAGCGAAGCCAGCTTCCAGGCGATCACCGCCCACGTCGAACAGGTTTCGGTGATGCTCGGCAAGGTTGTCGACCTTGCCCGCCACCAGTCGTCGCGGCTCGAAGAGGTCAACGGCTCGGTCCGCGAGATCGAGGAACTGACCCAGCACAATGCCGCCATGGCCGAAGAATGCAGCGCCGCGTCGCGGGCAATGACCAGCGAATCGTCCACCCTGCAGGAGATCGTCGACGGATTCAGCCAGTCCCGGCGGGGGCACACCCCACAAGCCTCCGGCCAGCAGTCGGACAACGGCGCGGCACGAGCCTTGCCCCGCCCCGGCCAGGCCGCCCCAAGGCCGCGCCTGTCCGCCCCGGGCGAACCCCTCGCCGCCTGATCACTCGCCCTCCCCCGAAAAGCGGCAAGCCAATACGAAAAACCCTCCCCCTTGATGGGGAAGGGCTACCGCAGCTTGTCGGTGCAACGGCCTGGCGAAGGTGGGGTTGGGGTGACGAGCGCAACATAACTGCTGCCTCACTCCCCTGCCGCAGACGGCAGGTCCTTATTTCTCCCCTCCCGTAGACGGGAGGGGTTGGGGGTGGGCGCGCGCAGCGCTGGGCCGCAGGCCCACCCCGCTGCGACTAACCTCGCCCGGGGCTCGGCAAGTCTCGCCGCCCTTCCCATTTATGAAAGGGGAGCGTCGTACCCTCCGTCACGTCTCGCCAGATCACACCATCCCGGGCGGCAGCAACATCCACTCGGGATAGCTCGCCACCCCCATCCGTTGGCGCAGGTGGCGGATGCGCCGGGCATAATGGCCCACGAGATCGTGGGCGCTGGCGCGCGGGCGGGGGTCGGATTCCGGGTTCCCGGCCCCGACGCGCAGGATCGCGCGCTGGTGGTGGAACAGCAGTTCATTGAGGTCCATCGCAGGTCTCCTGTCGATGTGAATTTCAGGTGATGGCGGTGCCCGACTTCATGGCCGTCTCGGCAATCCGGCGGTCGCGCGCCGCGGCAATTTCGCTCTCGCGATTGGCGAGGCTTTGCCAGGCCGCGCCCGCCTGTTCGTATTTCTCGCGCTGGCGCGGCAGGTTGCATTCGGCGGCCGCACGGGCACAGCTTTCAGCCTGGGCTGCGTAGAAATTGGTCTGGGCGGACATCGGTCGGGCTCCTTCGTCGAGTGGTCGGGGTCCCCTCCCCACGTACTGCTAACGCAGATGTCAGCCGATAAGGGCCAGCACCTCCGCGCGCAGTTCAAGCGGGGTCATTACCCCGGGTTGGCGCGCATGGGCGCGCCGGGGGGCCGCGGCCTGCAGCGCGTCGAAACGCGGCTGGCGCAGGCGGGGCATCTTGTGTTCGTTATGCGTCTTCATTCTATCCTCGGCGCAAGTTCGCGCCGTCTTCTGTTTTGTCAGTGTTACCGGCGTTTGACACCGGGCGGGCCGCCACCAGGACCCCTGTCCCGGTAAACGATGCGACCCTTCTCGAGGTCGTAGGGGGTCATCTCGACGCGAACCCGGTCGCCCACCACCGAGCGGATGCGAAACTTGCGCATCTTCCCGGCGGTGTAGGCGATGATCCGATGGTCGTTTTCGAGCATGACCCCGAAGCGGCCATCGGGCAGGATTTCGTCGATCTGGCCTTCGAGGGTCAGCAGAGCCTCCTTGGCCATTCCGATCAAACCAGCTCGAGGTTGACCGCCGACTGCTTGCCGCGCCGGTCGGTTTCCATCTCGTACTGCACCCGCTGGTCCTTGCTGAGGGTCGACAGACCCGAACGCTCGACCGCGCTGATGTGCACGAAATTGTCAGGCGCACCGCCGTCGGGAGCGATGAAACCATAACCCTTGTCGGGGCTGAAGAACTTGACTGTGCCGATAGGCATGATGTTTTCCTTCACGAAAACAGAGAAATCCGGCCGCAGAATTGCGGTCGGAGCTGGTAGCGTGAAAGGGAAGGTTCCACCCGAGATGCCAAGGTCCGTGGAAAGGAATGGCCGGGGGCGTCAAATTCCGTCGCAGGCGACGTGAGCAAAGCCCCATATGCGGCTTAATGACCGCCATGTCAATCCCGCTCACTCGGAAAGGCCGGTCCCCTGTCGATCGCGACCAGCGGATCGGCTGCGGGGGAGTTGACCGGGGGCCCCGAACGGGGGGCCGCGCAGGACCCTTTCCTACAGCCGCCGCTTCTGGGAGAAGCAAGTCATTCTGTCTCAACGAGAATACCTCGAGAAATGCGGCAGAAAACACTGCTCCCGCATGTCCTTCATCAACTTACTAATCCTGACATTCCAGCCACTTGTGCGTGAAACGCCCGTGGAACACGCCCCGCCAGACGGCTTGCCCCACCCCGACTCGCCCGCCTAGAACCGCCCCATGAAGCCCGACGGCCCCCCGATCACCCCAGCCGGCATGGCCGCCCTGCGCGCCCGCTACGACCATCTCCTCGGCACCGAGCGCCCGGCCATCGTCGAGGTCGTCTCCTGGGCCGCCGGCAACGGCGACCGCTCGGAGAACGGCGACTACCTCTACGGCCGCAAGCGCATGCGCGAGATCGACCGCGAGCTGGCCTTTCTCGCCCGCCGGATGAAGGCCCTGCGCGTCGTCGATCCCGCCCGCCAGGAGGACCGCACCCGCGTCTGGTTCGGTGCCCGCGTCACCATTGCCGACGAGGACGACAACCACCGCACCCTGGCCCTCGTCGGCGATGACGAGCAGGATGCCTCGGCCGGCCGCATCGGCTGGAGCGCCCCCCTCGCCCGCGCCCTGCGCGGCGCCGCGGTCGGCGACCTCAGGCGCGTGGTCCTGCCGGGGGGCGAGAAGGAATGGGAAGTCCTGGAAATCGCCTACCCCTGACCCCGCCCGCCCGGCTGCCGCTCCTGTCCATACGCAATTCACCCCATGGCCGCGGCAGCCCGGCGTCAACCATGCTCGTGCCAGAGACCTCCCTTCATCCCTTCCGAAGGCAGGAGCGCCGGCGGCCATGGAACATCACGACCTGATCGTCATCGGCTCGGGCCCAGCCGGCCGCCGCGCCGCCGTCCAGGCGGCCAAGCTTGGCCGCTCGGTCCTCGTCATCGAGGGCCGCCGCCGCGTCGGCGGAGTCTCTGTCCACACCGGAACGATCCCCAGCAAGACCCTGCGCGAGACCGCCCTCAACCTCTCCGGCTGGCGCGAGCGGGGGTTCTACGGCTCCTCCTACCGGGTCAAGGAAGTGATCTGCGGCGACGACCTCGGCATGCGGCTGGGCAAGCGCTGGAGCATGAGGTCGATGTCCTCGAGCATCAGTTCCAGCGCAACAACGTGCGCACCCTCGCCGGCATGGCCCGCTTCACCGAGCCGAACACCCTCGCCGTCATCCAGTCCGACGGAGCCGAGCTTGCCGTCAGCGCCGACAAGATCCTCATCGCGGTCGGCACCGAACCGTTCCACCCCGAGAACATCCCCTTCGACGACCAGCACGTGCTCGACAGCGACGCGATCATCACGGCTCCCCGGGTGCCGCGCAGCCTGGTGGTGATCGGCGCCGGCGTGATTGGCATCGAATATGCCACGATATTTTCCGCCCTCGACGTCCCCGTCACCCTGATCGAGCCGCGCGACAGCTTCCTCGATTTCGTCGACCGTGAGGTGATCGGCGAATTCGTCCACATGCTGCGCGACCGCGGAATGACCATCCGCCTGGGCTGTTCGGTCGACCGGATCGAGCGCGGGCCAGATGGCTGGCCGGTCACCTGGCTGACCGACGGCCGCCGCATTCGCTCCGATATGGTGCTCTATGCTGCCGGCCGCAAAGGCGCGACCGGGGCGCTGGCGCTCGACCGCTGCGGTCTTGCCACCGATCACCGCGGCCGGCTGGAAGTCGATCCCAAGACATTCCAGACCGCCGTCCCTCATATCTATGCCGCGGGCGACGTGATCGGCTTCCCCAGCCTCGCCTCCACCTCGATGGAGCAGGGCCGCATCGCCGCCTGCCACGCCTTCGGCCTGCCCATCCCCCCGGCGCCCGCCTATTTCCCCTACGGCATCTACGCCGTGCCGGAGATCAGCACGGTCGGCCTCAACGAGGAGGAATGCCGCGCCCGCAAGATCGGTTATGAAGTGGGAATCGCCCGTTTCCGCGAAACGTCGCGCGGCCACATCATGGGCCTTCACGCCGGCATGATGAAGCTGATCTTCTCCCTGAAGACCCGCCGCCTGCTCGGCGCCCATATTATCGGCGAAGGCGCCACGGAGCTCGTCCACATCGGCCAGGCCGTGATCAACCTGAAGGGAACGCTCGACTATTTCATCGAGAACACCTTCAACTACCCCACGCTCGCCGAAGCCTACAAGGTCGCTGCGCTCGATGCCTGGAACCGGATGAGCGCTGCCTGAAAAATCGGCCTCCCGTAGATTACCGGATGGCCTCGCCAAGAGAATGTCAGCCACACACGGTCTAATCGAGCCTGATCCGCGGGTCGCCAAATAAACCGAGGACGGTCATCAATGTTCAAGTTCCTGTCGCGCTCGGCCGAAGCGGTCGAGCCCGCGTCGGCCCCTGCCCAGCCCCCCCATCACGAGGGCCCCGGCCGCGCCGGGCGGCGGGAACTGCTGGAACGGATCGGCGACTTCCTTGTACGCCACGACCTCGACGTGACTGGTAGCAACCTCACCATTGCCCAAGCTGCCTTTTCTGGTGCCGATCTTGCCCTGGCCAGCCGAATTGCGGAGCAGGAGCGCACCGGCGCCGCGATCGACCAGGCCTGGCTGGACAGGATCGCACCCGCCGAGGAAGAAGACGACCAGGCCCAGGCAAAGGAGGCCGAGCTCGATCGCCTGATGACCCGCCTCGACACTTCGATCTCCAGCTTTGCCGCGACAACCCGCAAGGCGGGCGGAGCTACCGCGGTCTATGGCGACACTCTGCAGGAGCAGGTGGGAGCGATCGCGGAAACTGCCGGTGGGGCGAGGTCCGACGAGATGGTCGCCAATCTGGTGGGTATCGCCCGCGCCATGCTCGACCGGACCCGCGAGATCGAACATGAAATGAAACGCTCGTCGCAGGAAGCCGAATCCCTGCGTGAAAGCCTGGAACGCGCCCGGCGCGACGCCGAGCTCGACCACCTGACCGGACTGCCCAACCGCCGCGCCTTCGAGGCCGTGCTCCAGCGCGAGGTGCGTGAGGCCCGGGCGGAGATCGACAACCTTACCGTAGCCATTTGCGACATCGACCGGTTCAAGTCAGTGAACGACACCCATGGCCATGACACCGGCGATCGGGTCATCCAGGCCGTGGCCGAGGTACTTGCCCGCATTTCCAACGACCGGTGCCACGTCGCCCGGCATGGCGGGGAGGAGTTCGTCCTTCTGTTTCGGGGCAAGAGCGTGGCCGAAGCCGCGGAGATGCTCGATCAGGCCCGCGAAACGATGGCCTCGCGCCATCTCATCAATCGTCTGACCGACCAGCCGATCGGGCAGGTAACCTTTTCCGGCGGTGTTGCGAACGTCTTCGCCCACGGCGATCCGCGTGATGCCCTGCGCGCCGCGGACCAGGCGCTTTATCAGGCCAAGGCAGACGGGAGGAATCGCATCTGCCGCGCCTGAAGGGCCTGACGGCCTCAACCTTGTCCGAGCAACCCAGCCAGCAGGCTCACCAGTTCCGCGGGGTCGTAGGGCTTGGCCAGGAGTGGGCATCCGGCGAACTCGTCCGCCACCGCCCCGTAACCGGTGGAAACAACGAAGGGCAGGTCGCGCTGCAGCAAAGCCTGGGCGATCGGCCCCGAATTTTCGCCGTCCAGGTTCCAGTCCACGACAGCCGCGTCGAAGTCGCCGGTGCGGGCCAGCCGCAAGCCGTCGGCAAGTGTCGCTGCCGGCCCGATGACGAGGGCCCCGGCATCGGCCAGTTCGTCCTCAAGCATGGCGGCGACGAGGAATTCGTCCTCCACGATCAGGATACGCTTGCCAGTAATCATGGCAGGTCACTCGGCGTCCGGTCGGAGCGCAGCGGAAATTCCAGCCGGCAAGTCAGCCCCTCTGGCTCAAAGGCAAGGTCCACGCTGCCATCGAGCTGACGCGCAATGGAACTGGTGATCAGGCGCGAACCGAAGCCGGTGCGGGCAGGGGGCACGACGGGCGGCCCTCCGCGCTCCTGCCAGGTGACTGCCAGCCGGTCTTCGGCCCCGACTTGCCAGCGAACCGCCACTCTCCCCGCATGATCCGACAAGGCGCCGTACTTCACCGCATTGGTTGCCAGCTCGTGCAGAACGAGGGCAAGCGCCACTGCCGCGCTGGGCCGCAATTTTGCGGGCGGGCCGGACATTGCAATCCGCTCGATGTCATCGCCGCAAATCGCAAGTCCCTGGCGGATGACTTCGGCCATTTCGGCTCCAGCCCAATTCGATCGGCTGAGCGCCGTGTGAGCGCCGGCCAGGGCGTGGAGGCGGGCGTAGAACGCAGCCAGTTGCCGGGGCGGGATCTCGCTGCCGCGGAACGTCTGGTGGGCCATGCCCTGGACCACGGTAAGCGTGTTGCGCACACGGTGATTGAGTTCGTCGATCAGCAGCTGTCGCTGCTCTTCCAGTTCCTTGCGCTCGGTAATGTCGAAGCCGGTGGATTGGGCCTCCAGCAGTGTACCCTGCCCGTCCCAGGTAAGCCCGTGGTTGCGCCACAAGGTCCAACGGATGCCGGCAGCCGTTTCCATCCGGTTCTCGATATTGACGTGGGGATGATCGGGACGAAGCTGGTCAAGCCCGGCCTCCACTGCCGTGCGGTCTTCCGGCGGGATGAACTGCCACAGGCTCTGGCCAACCAGCGCCTCGGCAGGCTGCGCCATAGCTTCGGCATAGGCCCGGTTCACGAACAGGATCGTCCCGTCGCGCCGGAACCGACAGACCATCTCGAGCTGGGAGTCGAGAATCTCACGAAGCAATCTCGCGTGCGGCAACAGTTCAGCCCCTCTTGCCGCCCGATCGAACACCATGCCTTTGAGAAAAGCAATCGTCAGAGGCTTCCGTTGGTGCCCGCGATCTGCAAATGCTTGGGTGTGAGACCCCATCCGATCTCTTTTTGTGCCCTGGCCGCTGTCTTGATCATCGCCATCCAGCCGGCTCTTGCGCGCGACAGCCTGGGCATGTTCGGCACGTGGGGGGCCTTTCGCGATCCCGCCATTCCGCGCTGCTATGCCATTGCCATGGCGGAGCCCTCGACGCTCTCCCGCGAGTTCCAGCCCTATGCCGCCATCGGCACCTGGCCACGGCAAGGCGCGCGCGGCCAGGTTCATTTCCGCCTGTCTCGCCGGCTCGCAGCGGGGCGGGCGGTGACGCTCTCGATCGGAGGGCGCCGCTTTGCCCTCGCGGCGGGCGCGGCCGATGCCTGGGCTCAGGATCCGGCAATGGACGCCGCCATCGTCGCCGCCATGCGTTCGGCGCCCGGCATGTGGATCAGCGCCCATGATGCCAAGGGTCACTCGTTCGGCAACGGCTATCAACTGGACGGCGCCGCGACCGCAATGGACGCCGCCACGGTCGGCTGCGCCCGCCTGCGCTAGCAATTGCCGGGAATTGCCACTATATCTCGCGCCTCCATGGCCGATACGAACCTCATGCCGATCCCCGGGCACATCGACCCGGTGCCCGTCCCCCGTGACGTGACCCCGCGCGCCGACGGGCGCGTTGACCTGCTTGGACTGCCGCGCCCTCGCATCGCCGATCTGCTCGCCGAGGCCGGGCTCGACGCCAAGGCCGCCAAGCTGCGGGCCAAGCAGGTGTTTCATTGGCTCTACCACCGCGGCGTAACCGACTTCGAAGCGATGACGGACATCGCCAAGACCATGCGCCCGTGGCTGGCGGAACGCTTCGTCATCGGACGGCCGGAGGTCGTGGTTGCCCAGCATTCCGAGGATGGCACCCGCAAGTGGCTGCTGCGCACGGCGGACGATCACGAGTTCGAGATGGTCTTCATCCCCGACGCGGACCGGGGCACCCTGTGCGTATCCAGCCAGGTCGGCTGCACGCTGAACTGCCGGTTCTGTCATACCGGAACCATGCGGCTGGTGCGCAACCTGACGCCGGGCGAGATCGTCGGGCAGGTCATGCTGGCGCGCGACGAACTGGGCGAATGGCCCAAGGGCGCGATGCAGGGGCTGGACGAGGACGAGGACGAAGGCTCCTACACGTCCGACGGACGCCTGCTTACCAACATCGTGATGATGGGCATGGGTGAACCGCTCTACAATTTCGACAATGTGCGCGACGCCCTGCGCCTGGTCATGGACGGCGACGGCCTCGCCCTGTCGAAGCGCCGCATCACCCTTTCAACCAGCGGCGTCGTCCCGATGATGGCGCGCGCCGGCGAGGAAATCGGCGTGAACCTCGCGGTTTCGCTTCATGCGGTGAGCAAGGAGGTGCGCGATGAGATCGTGCCGATCAACCGCAAGTTCGGCATCGAGGAGCTGCTGCAGGCCTGCGCCTCCTATCCCGGGGCCTCGAATGCCCGGCGCATCACTTTCGAATACGTGATGCTCAAGGACAAGAACGACAGCGACGATGATGCGCGCGAGCTGGTCCGCCTGATCAAGCAATACAAGCTGCCGGCCAAGGTCAATCTGATCCCGTTCAACCCGTGGCCCGGGGCAATCTACGAATGTTCGAGCCCCGAACGGATCCGCCGCTTTTCCGAGATCGTGTTCGAAGCCGGGATCAGCGCTCCGATTCGCACGCCGCGCGGGCGCGATATCGATGCGGCCTGCGGCCAGCTGAAGACCGCTGCGCAGAAGCTGAGCCGCGCCGAGTTGGACCGGCTGGCCGAGGAAAAACAGGCCGCGCTCGGCTGAATTCTCAAGCCAGCGGCGTCAATCGGGCGTCCATGGCGACGGCACGCACAACGCCCCCGATCCACACCTCGCCGCGTAGATCGACGTGGACGTGAACCCGCCCATCAGCGCCGACCTTGCGCCCCTGTGCTGCGAGCCAAGCGCCTTCTGCCATGCCGCTCGCCAGCAGATGCTGTGCCGCCGCGGCATGCAGGCTGCCGGTCACGGGGTCCTCGAACAGCCGACCGCCGGCGTCGGCTACGAACGCCCGCAATTCGTAAGCGACCCGCGATTCGGCCAGGTGCGGCGCAACAAGGCCGAGCTTGGTTCCACGGCGGGCTCGCGGCATCGGCTCTGCGGCGAGCAGATCATCCAGAGCGGCCAGGCGCAGCAGCTGCCAATCCGGCCCGTTGCAGGCGTGAACGGCATCAACGACGCAGGCTTCGCGCAAGCCGGCGATGCGGATGGCCTCATCGCGTTCCGATGCTGACAGAGGCGCGGATCTGCTCAACGGCGGCGCTTTGAACGACAGCTGGCCAACGTCGCGACGGACCTCGACCAGTCCGATGCCGCATTCCTGAACGACGATCCCCGGATGCCGTGGCTCCCCACCGGCAGCCAGCCAGGCGAAGGCACTTCCCAGCGTAGGATGTCCGGCGAACGGCAGTTCTCCAGCCGGCGAGAATATGCGCACCCGGTAGTCGGCGGCGGAGTCAACCGGGGGCAGCACGAAGGCCGTCTCCGAGTAGCCGAGCCAGCGTGTCAGCGACGCCATCTGCATCTCCGACAGGGCGACATCCCCCCTGACCACGGCGAGAGGATTGCCGCTGAGCGGCCCGTTCGCGAACACATCGACCAAATCAAGTCTCATGCGCCGCTTCGTGCCACGTCCGTTCATGTTACGGAACCCTTGGCCGGACTATCGGTTGGCAAGGCCGTTAACTGGGCCCGCCGTTTGAGGAGCACCGGACAGATGAAGAAAGCAATCCTCGCCGCAACCCTGGTAGCCGTCGCCCTGCCCGCGGTCCCCGCATTCGGCGATCCGCCACCCTGGGCCCCGGCCCACGGTCGCCGCGCGCATGAGGAGCAGGCCTGGGACCGCGGCTCCGATCGCAGCGGCTACGAAAACCAGGACCGCTACTATGAGCGCCGCCTGACCCGCAACGATCGCATCTGGCGGGGCAATGACGGGCGATACTACTGCCGCCGCAGCAACGGGACGACCGGGCTGGTGATCGGCGCAGCCGTTGGCGGCGTCATCGGCAGCCAGGTCGCAGGCCGGGGTGACCGCACCCTGGGCGCGGTGATCGGTGCGCTTGGCGGCGGTCTGCTTGGCCGCGAGGTCGATCGCGGAAACGTGCGCTGCCGATAAGGGGCGATGGGCCGGGCGGCGCGACGATCTCGCCCGGCCCCGCGCCGGTCAGCGCGAGAAAGCGCTCGACAGGCGGAAGGTGGCCTGGGCGGCGGCTCCGTTGACGAAGCGCACGCGGTACAGCGTGGTCGCGGCGAACGCGCCGGTGATCTTCGTAGTAAGCTGGGCCGCGGTTGATGCCGTGACGGCCTGGCTGATGACGGGCTGATAGGTAGTGCCGCTGTCGAGCGACTGGTCGATGAACAGGGTTCCCGCCTGGTCAGCATACGCAACGGCGTGGAAATAGGCATATTGGCTGAAGCTCGTCGTGGCCCGGCCGGTCCCGGTGAAAGTGGCCGAAGCAGCCAGCGCCGTCGTCGAGTCGGTGAAACCGGTCCCGGTATTGGTGTTCCCGCTGACCGTTGCCGTTCCCGTAACGGTAACGCTGCCCAGCGCGGCAGCGCCGCCGGCCAGCGATACACCGGTAACCGGCGGCGCCTGCCGCTTCTGGGCCACGGTGACCGCGACCGTGCCGCTGGTGTAAGTCGATACGCGGGCCCGGACGAAGGCCGCGCTCGAGGCGAAGCCATAGATGCCGGCAGCGGTAGTGGTGAGCGCCGGAGTGGCCGAGGCCGAGGCCAGCGAGATCACCGGAAGCGCCACCCAGTTCGTATTGTCGTTCGACTGCTCGTAGGTAATGGTGCAGGTCGTGCCGGCATTGGTAACGTGAAACGATCCGCCGCCGAACCCCTTGGTCGCCACGGAAACGATCGTCGTCGCCGAAGTGACGGAACCGCTCGTTGAAAGGGCATCGGCAACCGCATCGGGCGTCACCGACAGCGCGCTGGCACGCAGCTGCGTGTCGGTCAGCCCGCCAAAGCTGGCAAGACTTACGCTCACCGGATTGGCCCGCAGCTGGGTGTCGGTCAGCCAATCGGATGCGGGCAGGGTCACCGCGACCGGGGCGGCGCGCAGCTGCGTATCCGACAGACCGGAATAGCTGGCCAGGCTTACGGTGACCGGAGCTGCCCTCAGCTGGGTATCGGTGAGGCCGCCGGTACCGCCACCCCCGCCGCCGCCGCCGGTGACCGGCAGGGGGTAGTCGGCGGACACGATCTGCACCGTCCCATCGGGATTGGTGTAGGCAATGGCACTGGCCGTCGTGAAATTGGCGGGAAACTGAATTTGCGGGCTCGGCATGTCGCGGCTCTCCTGGGAAGCGATTCGCCGTTCATGCCAATTTTGGAATAGGTAGGAAAATATTGTCTCCTATTTGGTTAAAAGTGCAGAGGCCTTCCGCCGGAAGCCGTGCTGTGCTTGAAAGGTGTCATGACGAAACCCGCGATCCTGGTGACCGGCGGCGCGAAGCGCATCGGAGCCCTCGTCTGCCGCGCGTTCGCGCAAGCAGGATGGCATGTCATCGTCCATTACGGTCGTTCGCGCGAGGCGGCTGAAGTGCTCGCAAGGCAGCTCCCCTCGGCTGAAACAGTCAGCTGCGACCTTGCCGATCCCGTATCGGCCGAGGCCATGGTGTGCGGGCTTGCCAGTCGGCTGCCGGACTGGCGCATGCTGGTGAATTCCGCGGCCGTGTTCAACCACGATGGCGCCGACGCGATCTCGACCGAAGTGTTTGACGAAGCGCTCGCGGTGAATGCCGAGTCCCCGGCTCGAATGACCGCTGCCTACCTGCGGCACGCCCGCAGCAAAGGCGGCCGCCGCGTAATCGATTTCCTCGATCAGAAGCTGCGCAACATCAATCCGGACTTCTTCTCCTACACCATGGCAAAGTCGGCGCTTGAGGCGGCCATGCGGATGCAGGCGATGACTGTGCCCAACCCGTCCGACCGGATCTACGGCATTGCCCCCGGAGCCATGATGGCCAGCTTCGACCAGGCAGACACCGAACACAAGATCAGTGGCCGGATGAACTTGCTGAAACGGCTCAACCATCCAGCAGAACTGGCTGACGCGGCACTGTTTTTGAGCGAGGGTTGGCTGGCTAGTGGCTCGGTGCTCTACATTGATTCAGGCCAGCACCTGATGCGCCAGCCGCGTGATGTGCTCTATCTCGCGCGCGGCTTGCGCTGAACTCCGCGGGAACCCGTTGGGCCCCCGGGCGTTTGGGCGGCTGACCGCAAGTGCGGGTTCGGGACGCAGGGGAATCGCAGGCATGTGGCTGCTCGAGAAGTTGCTGCGCGGGGTAGTCCGCACGGGGCGCCTCACCATTATCGATCATGACGGGCGTCCCTATGAGTTCGGCAGCGGCACGGCCGCGCCAGTGGTAATCCGCTTCACTCGCCCCGGAACGGCGGCGCGCATCGTCCGCAATCCCCAGCTGGGCGCCGGGGAGGCGTACATGGACGGGCATCTCGTCGTCGAGCCGCCGCACGACATCCGCGATCTGGTGATGCTTGTCATGGGCAATGCCGCACGAGCGGGCGGGCTCGACACGCCGAGCCGGTGGCGCCGGTTGCTGGACTCGCTCCTGTGGCGACTCGATCAGGCAAACGACCGTCGCCGCGCCAGCAAGAATGTCGAACACCACTACGAACTTACGCGCCAGTTCTACGAACTGTTCCTCGACGAGGATCGGCAATACACCATGGGCTTCTGGCGTTCGCCCGACGAGACCCTCGAGCAGGCCCAGCGAGACAAGAAGGCGCTGATCGCGGCCAAGCTCCGGTTGGAACCCGGCAGCGCGGCCGGGATGCGTGTCCTCGACATCGGGTGCGGCTGGGGCGGTCTCGCGCTCTATCTCAACCGTCATTACGGCTGCGAAGTGCTCGGCATCAGCCTCGCGCCAGACCAGGTGCGCTTCGCCAACGAGCGGGCCGAGGCAGCTGGCGTCAGCGACAAGGTGCGCTTCGAGCTCGTCGATTACCGTGACATGACCGGGACATTCGATCGGATCACCAGTGTCGGCATGCTCGAGCATGTCGGTGCCGGGCGCTACGAGGAATACTTCGGAAAGACCCGCCACCTTCTGGCCGATGACGGGATCATGCTCACCCACACCATCGGCCGCACCGGGCGCCCGGGCCGCACGGATGCCTGGACCCGCAAGCATATCTTTCCTGGCGGATACATCCCCGCCATGAGCGAGCTTGTAACGGCGCTGGAGAACACCGGCTGGCAATTGGGCGACGTTGAGATCCTGCGCTACCATTATGCGCTCACACTGCGCGAATGGTACAACCGCACCAGCCAGCACGCCGCAGAGATCGTGCGGCTCTACGACGAGCGCCTGCTGCGCAAGTGGCTGTTCTATCTCGCAGGGGCCGAGCAGGCCTTCCGCTTCGAGGATATGGTCAACTTCCATATCCAGTCCGTCAGGCACCAGTCGGCCCTGCCGATGACCCGAGACTACATCGGTGCAGAGGCAGCACGGCTGATGGCGAGTGATCCGGTGCCGGAATGGCACCTCGCGCAGGCAGCCGAGTAGTCGCGCCCGAGGTTGCGATTCCCCCCCTCCCCTGTTAGGCGCCCGCGCAATTCACCCCATCGCGTGCGCGGAGCCACAGCATCATGTCCGATATCAAAAAGGTCGTATTGGCCTATTCCGGCGGCCTCGACACCTCGGTGATCCTCAAGTGGCTCCAGGTGACCTACAATTGCGAGGTCGTCACCTTCACCGCCGATCTTGGCCAGGGTGAGGAGCTCGAACCCGCCCGCGCCAAGGCCAAGCTGATGGGCTTGCCGGACCAGAACATCTATATCGACGACCTGCGCGAGGAATTTGTGCGCGATTTCGTCTTCCCGATGATGCGCGCCAATGCCCGGTATGAAGGTGACTACCTGCTCGGCACCTCGATCGCCCGCCCGCTCATCTCCAAGCGCCTGATCGAGATAGCTCATGAAACCGGGGCCGATGCCGTCGCCCACGGCGCCACCGGCAAGGGCAACGACCAGGTCCGCTTCGAACTGTCGGCCTATGCGCTCGATCCCAACATCAAGGTCATCGCCCCCTGGCGCGAATGGGACCTGACCAGCCGTACCGCACTGATCGCCTGGGCGGAGCAGCACCAGATCCCCGTCCCCAAGGACAAGCGTGGTGAAAGCCCGTTCAGCACCGATGCAAACCTGTTGCACACCTCGTCCGAAGGCAAGGTGCTGGAAGACCCCTGGGAAGAGACCCCGGACTATGTGTACTCGCGCACCGACGACCCGGAGAATGCGCCCGACCAGCCGGAATACATCACCATCGACTTCGAGCGCGGCGATGGCATCGCCCTCAACGGCGTCGCCATGTCGCCCGCCACCTTACTGGCGGCGCTCAACGACCTCGGCCGCAAGCACGGCATCGGCCGCCTCGATCTCGTCGAGAACCGCTTCGTAGGCATGAAAAGCCGCGGCATGTATGAGACGCCGGGCGGGGAGATCTACGCCCGCGCCCACCGCGGGATCGAGCAGATCACGCTGGATCGCGGCGCCGCGCACCTCAAGGACGAGCTCATGCCCAAGTATGCCGAGCTCATCTACAACGGGTTCTGGTTCGCGCCCGAGCGCGAGATGCTCCAGGCCGCGATCGACCTCAGCCAGGAGAAAGTCGCCGGCACGGTGCGGCTCAAGCTCTACAAGGGCCAGGCGTCTGTGGTTGGGCGCAAGTCGCCCAACTCGCTCTATTCCGAACGGCATGTGACCTTCGAGGATGACGCGGGGGCCTACGACCAGAAGGACGCGGCGGGCTTCATCAAGCTCAATGCCCTCAGGTTGCGCCTGCTCGCTCAACGCGACTGCTAACCTTACGCAACTTGTCCACCGCTTCGGCGCACTTATCCACCGGTGCGTCGGGGAGCTGTGGGTAATTGCATCTGAAACTTCTTGTGCGACTCAGGGGACGGGCGCAGCCTTTCTTTATCGAAGCAGCGGATGTGCAAACGGGTGGTACGAGCGAGCCTCCGAAACCCCTGACAATCCGATGTTCTCGTTCCGGCGATACCATTGCCGGATGAACGTTCCTGCAGGCCGATCCTGCCTGCCCGATGGTCGCACGGCACTGCCCGCAAGGGTGGGTGACGCGAAGGTCGCAAGGGCAGCGGGCCGAGGCCGGCAAGAACGCTCACGGAACCGCCGGGCGGACGGCGACGGTGACGGAGATGACCAGCGGGTCATCCTTCCAGTCATCCCAGCCCCGCCTGACGGGACCGGACGCCGGGCCGGGAGCCTGGCCGGGCCGCGGCTTGCCGCAGCCGGCCGCGGGCTCCGGCAGATGGCGGGGCACGCCGGGCACCACCGGAGCGCCGAGGCGAGCAACGGCGGGGGAAGGCGGCGCCGCAGGGCGCAGGTCGAAACCGGCCGGGTCCGATGCGACGAGCATCACGATGCGAAGCACCCCCCGGTGCCACGGTCGGGGCGCTCGGCAGGCATCACCGCGACCGCGCGCTTCCCGATGACCGGACACGGACCGCAAGGCCAGTGCCACGGGATCGGCTTCGCCAGGCAGCGACCGGCAGGCGAGAATGGGGCTGGCCGCGAGGCCGGCCCCATTTGTCATCCGCCGCCCGCGACGGGGCAATCCGTTGCTCCGCGCAACCTACCTACTTCGCCAGCTGGCCGCGCACCGCGCCGCCGGGGAACTCGGCGGTATGGACGTTGACGTAGTAGGCCGAGGGGTTGGCGACGATCGGGTCGAGCTTCTCCTTGTCGACCGCGAGGCATTCGTCGTCGTCCTTGCCGGTGACGTCGAGCGTGATCACCGGCGGCCCGCTGGCGCCGGCGGCGCCGGAGTGGAGGTGGGCCATGGTCGGCTTGCCGATCCCGTCGGCCCAGAGCGAGTAGCAGAAGTCGTTGGTTTCCGGGTCGACGGTGACGGTGAACCCGCCGGTGCCGCCCGGCTTGCCCGGCGGGGTCTCGGCCGCGCCGGTGAGGGTGGCGGTGAGCTTGGTCGGCGCGGCCAGCGCGGGCCCGGCGGCGAGCAGCGCGGCGGCGCCGGTTGCAGCGACAAAAGCCTTATGGATCATGGACATCTCTCCTCGCTCGGAGGCCAAGCCGGGAGGATCGCGCGCCCCCCGCCGCCTGCCTTGCGCATCAGCCTATACCCGAGGCCGCGCCCCGGCAAGCAGGCGCCCTGCCCCGCCCGCTGCCCCGCTACCCCGCCGCTGCCGCCGTCCGCGCTTCCATCATCAGGGCATAGGCATCGCGGATGGGCTCGCTGCCGTCCCAGTCGTCCGCGGCCGCCTTCATGGCATCGAACCAGGCATCGAACAGGCCCGGGCGCATCAGCTGGTACATGATGGGATCGGCTTCGCCCTCGGGCTCGCAGTAGATCTCGAACGGCTCGGCATCGCCCTCGTTGAAATATTCCTGCACCACCCTGAGCGGCCGGCCCGCGGCGGCCATCCTGGCGAGCGTGGCGTCGAAATCATCCGACATGTAGGCCATGTGGTGAAGCCCGCCGGTGGGATTGCGCTCGATGAATTCGGAATAGGCGTTGGTCTGCGGGCCGTTGAGCGTGATTACCTCGATGCACATGTCGCCCGTGTAGAAAAAGGCGACCGAGATGTTGAGCGGCAGGTCCTGCCCGCGGTATCGGCCGGAACTGTCGCCCGAATGCATGACGAAGAACGGCCCGATCCCGCCCTGGGCGAAGCGCTCGAGGGCGGCATCGAAATCCGGATAGACATAGCACACGTGGACCGGCTGGCCGAGGATCCTGCTCATCACCTGTTCTCCCGCGCCGGCGCGTCATCAGGCTGCGCGCCGGCCATGGCGGGCACGTTGTCACGGGGCGCCCGCGCTGTCCATCGCAGCGGCCAGGTTGACGAAGTTGACACGGTTGTGGCGGAAAATCCGCCGCCGGCCCTTCGAGCGACTTGTATTCGCGGGGCAGACCCTCCGCGGCACCCTCTCCGGCCCCCTCTCCGCCCCCCTCCCCCGCATCCAGCCGGTCAACCGCGGCCTCGGCCTGTTCGCGCCAGCGGTCCCAGGCCGCCTCGGCGCGCTTGCGGGCGCGGGGATAGGCGCGCGGGCCGAGGCCCTCGGTCTCGGCGCGGACATGGTCGGCCCGGGGCACGGGGAGGAACGGATCGGCCGCGCGGGCCCCGGCCGGGGTCCAGTCGGGCACGGGGGCGAGGCCCGCGGGCTCCTCGCCGGCAAGCATGGCCAGCAGCTCGTCGAACCGCGCGGCCCGGGCGGCGGCAAGCGGATCGCGCTCGGCCGCGCGGTCGAGCCGGGCGAGATGGGCGAGCAGGAGGCGGCTGTCGTAGCGGCGGCGGCGGGCGATCTCCTCGCCATGGTAGAACACCGCCTCCTCCACGCCGTCCAGCGCGCGCTCGGCCAGCACGGCCTCGGCATGGGCGCGGGCGAGGACGAGCGCCGCATCCCACCCGGCGGCGAAGCGCGGGCAGCGGCGGCGGCAGACATAGGCCGCCTGCGGCGACAGGGCGACCCGCGCACAGGCCGCGCGGACCGAGCCGGACACGGCGAGGTGATGGAGGAAGCGGGCCTGGCGCTGGGGGGTGAAGCGGTCGTGGCGGGGTTCGACCTGGTGCGCGGCGGAGGCAGGGGGTTCACGCCCTTCGGCTTCGCCGAGGGTGAACTTACCCTCCGGGCAAGACACAGAGGAGCAGGGAGGGGCGGAGGAGGAAGGAAGATCCTCCCCACTCGTGGGGAGGGGGACCGCCGGAACGGCGGTGGAGGGGGCTCTCCCCCGCAGCGCGGCGCCCGCCGGAAAGCCCCCTCCGTCAGCGGCCAGGCCGCTGCCACCTCCCCACGCGTGGGGAGGATTGCCGTCATCCGGCAGGCCGAGCGCGCGGTCGGCGGGAATCCAGCCGCGGCCAAAGGGGCTGGAGGGGGTGTTGTCGGGTGATGACATGGATAAGCTCCCGCTGGGCGGACGAAGGGGAGCGTTTCAGGTATGTCAGATTGGGGGGTGTAGGAAAGGTTTCAGGGCCGCGCCGGGGCCGGGAGCGGGGCCGGCGCCCCATGCTCCCGGCGAATGGCCGGCCTTGATCAGTGCTTCATGAGCTGCCCGCGGATTGCCCCGGCGGGGAAATCGCTGGTGTGGACGTTGACGTAGTAGTCGCCCGGGGCGGCCACGATCTTCTGCGCGGTCGCCTTGTCGACGCTCATGCAGGTCGTCGCGGGCGCATTGGCCTTGAGCGTGACCACCGGCGGCCCGGCCACCCCGGCCTTGCCTTCATGGATATGGGCCATGGTGAGCGTGCCGAGCTTGGCGCTGGTCAGCGTGTAGCACAGCTTGCCCTGCCCGACGTTGAGCCGGCCCATGAACGACCCGGTGCCATCGGTATCGCCCGGCGGCACTTCGACCGAGCCGCTGAGGCTGGCCATCAGCTTGACCCCGGTGGCCTTGGCCGGCGCGGCGGCGGCCCCGGACAGGGCCGGAATGAGGCTTGCGGACATGATCATCCCGAGCGTGGCGGCGGTCTTGAGACCTGGCATGGAATTCTCCTCGTTCTTCCCAGCGGCATGCGCGCCGCGCGGGGGAAACGGGCGCGGCGGGGGTGCGTTCCGGGGGGGGGAGTCCAGCCGGGGCCAACGGGGGGTGTCGTCGGGCGAAGACGTGGGCATGCTCCCGCTGGGCAGAGGAAGGGGAGCGTTCGAGGTATGTCAGGTTGGGAGGTGTAGGAAAGGGGGAACGATAATGGCAGTTCGACCTTGACGCTGACCTCTTCAATCGTTGAAACATTGCGTGAGGAGTACCCATGTCCGATCTTTTCGATAGTCTGCCAGATGAACAGCAAGAAGACGCCGGTGACCTGAACTTGGGTCCGGATTGGTTCGTCGGACCAACCTTATGGGGAACGGATTGGACAACCGAGACGATTGTCTCACAACTGAGACGAGGAAACATAAACCTCAATCCACGTTATCAGCGGCGTAACGCATGGGATGCGGCCCGGAAGAGCCTGTTCATAGAGTCTCTTATTTTAGGATTACCCATTCCCCAAACTATCCTCGCTGAAGAACGTAACCAGCGCGGGCGTTTTGTAGTAATCGATGGCAAGCAGCGCTTGCTAGCGATCCGGCAATTCGCCTCCGGCGTAGACGATGAAAACTTCCCGCAGCTGAAGTTGACCGGCTTAAATGATCGGAAAGACTTGAACGGCGTGACATATGATAAGTTACGCGAGGATTCTACATTCCGGAATGAATCTAATATATTTTAAAATCAGACCATTCGCGCAGTAGTCATTCGGGGGTGGGAACAAGAAAAATACCTATACTCGGTATTTCTGAGAATTAATACTGGCAGCGTTCAGCTGTCTCCGCAGGAATTGCGCCAAGCGCTTCATCCGGGGCAATTCTCTGATTTCATCGACGATTTGTCAATCGAGTCACAACCGCTTCGATCCGCACTAAAGATCAAGCAGCCCGATTTTAGAATGAGAGACGTAGAGCTGGTATTAAGGTGGTTTTCTTACAGAAATTTTGCACCAAAATACAACGGTGTACTAAAAGATTTCTTGGACCAAACTACGAAGTTCTTTAACGCGAATTGGGATTCTCTTAAAGACGACCTATCTTCGCAATCATCCGAATTCGAAGCCTCATTGGCCGCCACAAGAGCAATCTTCGGGGAGCGGGATGAACTGAGAAAATGGAACGGATCAAACTTTGAGAACCGCATCAATCGTGCGGTTTTTGACGTAATGACCTATTATTTCGCTGATGAGAAAATACGACTGGCAGCCCTTAATAAAGCTGCGGAAGTAAAATCGGCGTTCCAGAAAGAGTGCGAGAACAACAGGGATTTCCTAAGCTCCCTCGAAACCACGACAAAGTCTATCGATGCAAATAGGACGAGGTTTTCGTATTGGGCGCAAGCCTTGAGCAGAGTGACCGGCGTGGCTGTACAATCCCCTATGCAGTGAACGAGCATGCCGTCAACTCACTACGACAGCTTGTACAATGGCGTTTCCGCTCTTGAAAAGACCTTCTTATCTTTTCAATCTCGCCCGCTTGGAAATTATACGAAACGGCAATTAGCGCTGGCAGCCGCATACACCGTCTTTTGTCATGCTGAAATCGAGATTTATCTTGAGTCATGGGCAAACGCTTTTGTCGACTTGGCCGATCAGAAATGGAAGGCAAACACCGCTACACGCCCACTTGTTCACATGTGCACTTTCCACGAGGGCAGAAACTCTCCTTCATCGGTTCCGAGTAAAGACATTTGGAATGAAGTTATTTACAAGGCTATTGCGAAACACCGTGGAATAATAAAAGGCAACCACGGTATAAAAGAAGAAAACTTTTGTGAGATGTTTTCTCCTCTTGGGATAGATACAACATCCGTTGACAGCATCCTATTGAACGACTTGTCTGCATTCGGAACGCTTCGCGGGGATCATGCCCACAACTCACACACTCTTCTGAGTGGCAGCACATTCGATCCATTTGATCGTAGAACTAAGGTGAATGGCTTGCTATCATTATTGTTAACGCTCGACGGACATCTGGACTTGTACTATAAATCAGCATAGAAAACGCCCTCGAATTTACCCTTTTTCTTCATGGCCTGTGGCGCTTAAGCCACCTGCCCCTCCGTCAGCCGCCTGTGGGCGGCTGCCACCTCTCCATATGCGTACTGCGCACGAAAACAGGGAGGATATTGGGATTTTGAAGAACTGCGGGTGCCCCTCCACCACCCTGCGGGTGGTCCCGCTGGCGACACTTCGTGCCCCCGTCTTCGACTCCCCCCGTTGGGGGAGGATCAGGCCAGCATGGGCTTCAGGTAGGCGCCGGTGAAGGACTTGGGGTTCTTCGCCACCTGTTCGGGCGTGCCTTCGGCCACGACTTCGCCGCCGCGCACGCCGCCTTCGGGGCCCAGGTCGAGGATCCAGTCGGCGGTCTTGATGACGTCGAGGTTGTGTTCGATGACGACGACGCTGTTGCCCTGGTCGACCAGGCGGTGGAGGACTTCGAGGAGTTTGCGGACGTCTTCGAAGTGGAGGCCCGTGGTGGGTTCGTCGAGGATGTAGAGGGTCTGCCCGGTGGAGCGGCGGGCGAGTTCCTTGGCGAGTTTGACGCGCTGGGCTTCGCCGCCGGAGAGCGTGGTGGCCTGTTGGCCGACCTTGACGTAGCCGAGGCCCACCTCGTTCAGCATGTGCATCCGGTCGCGGATGGGGGGGACGGCCTTGAAGAATTCTTCGGCATCCTCGATCGTCATATCCAGCACGTCGGCGATGGAGAGGCCCTTGAATTTCACTTCGAGGGTTTCGCGATTGTAGCGCTTGCCGTGGCATTCCTCGCAGGTGACGTAGACATCGGGCAGGAAGTGCATTTCGATCTTGATCAGGCCGTCGCCCTGGCAGGCTTCGCAGCGGCCGCCCTTGACGTTGAAGGAGAAGCGGCCGGGCTTGTAGCCGCGGGCTTCCGATTCCGGCAGGCCGGCGAACCAATCGCGGATGAGAGTGAAGGCGCCGGTGTAGGTGGCGGGGTTGGAGCGCGGGGTGCGGCCGATGGGGCTTTGGTCGATCTCGATCACCTTGTCGCAATGTTCGAGGCCGGTGATCCGATCGTGCGGGCCGGCGATGACGCGGGCGCCGTTGAGCGCGCGGGCGGCGCCGGCGTGGAGCGTGTCGAGCGTGAAGGAGGACTTGCCCGAGCCGGAGACGCCGGTGACGCAGGTGAAAGTGCCGAGCGGGAGGCTGGCGGTGACGCCCTTGAGGTTATTGGCCCGGGCGTTTTCGACGGTGATCTGGTGGCCGTTGCCCTTGCGGCGCTTGGTGGGGACTTCGATCCGGCGGGTGCCGGAGAGGTATTGGCCGGTGAGGCTATCCGGGCTGGCGAGGATATCGGCGAGCGTGCCTTGCGCCACGATCTCGCCGCCGTGGACGCCGGCGCCGGGACCGAGATCCACCACGTGATCGGCGGTGCGGATGGCGTCCTCGTCATGCTCCACCACGATGACGGTGTTGCCGAGATCGCGCAGGCGCTTGAGGGTTTCCAGGAGACGGTCGTTATCGCGCTGGTGGAGGCCGATGCTGGGCTCGTCGAGCACGTAGAGCACGCCGGAGAGGCCCGAGCCGATCTGGCTGGCAAGGCGGATGCGCTGGCTTTCGCCGCCGGAGAGGGTGCCGGAGGTGCGGTTGAGGTTGAGGTAATCGAGGCCGACGTTGTTGAGGAAGCCGAGGCGCTCGTCGATCTCCTTGAGGATGGCGCGGGCGATCTGGCGCTGCTGGTCGGTCAACCGGTCGGGGAGCTGGGCGAACCAATCGAGCGCCGCCACCACGGAAAAGCGGGTGACGGTGGAGATATCCTCGCCCGCGACCTTGACTGCCAGCGCTTCCGGCTTGAGGCGCTTGCCCTCGCAGGTTTCGCAGGGCTGCGCGGTCTGGAACTTGGAGAGCTCCTCCCGCATCCAGGCGCTTTCGGTTTGCAGCATGCGGCGGGTGAGATTGCCGATGACGCCTTCGAAGGCCTTCCTCACCGTGTAGGACTTGCGCCCGTCCTGGAAGGTGAGCGGGACCGGCTTGCCGCCGGTGCCGTGAAGGATGATCAGGCGGACTTCGCCGGGCAGCTCGGCCCACGGCGTTTCGAGGGCGAACCCGAACTCGGCGGCGAGGCTGGCGAGGACCTGCATGTAATAGGGGCTGGGCGGGTTGGACTTGGCCCAGGGGACGATGGCGCCCTGTTTGAGGCTGAGCGCCTCGTTGGGGACGACGAGCTGTTCGTCGAACAGCAGCTTTTCGCCGAGGCCGTCACAGGCGGGGCAGGCGCCCTGGGGGGCGTTGAACGAGAACAGGCGCGGTTCGACGGACTCGATGGTGAAGCCGCTAACCGGGCAGGCGAACTTCTCGGAGAAGACGATGCGGTTGGGCGGGAGGCCGGCGCCCTTGAGGTTCTTGCCACGCCCCTCCTCTTCCCGACCGGGCACGGGGCCATCGGCGAGATCGACATAGGCGAGCCCCTCCGCCAGCTTGAGGGCCTGTTCAAAGCTGTCGGCCAGCCGCGTCTGGATGCCGTCACGCACGGCGATGCGATCGACCACCACCTCGATGTCGTGCTTGAACTTCTTGTCGAGCGCGGGGGCATCCTCGATGGCGACCATCTCGCCGTCGATGCGCACGCGGGTGTAGCCGGCCTTCTGCCATTCGGCGAGTTCCTTGCGATACTCTCCCTTGCGGCCGCGGACGACGGGGGCGAGCAGGTAGGCGCGGGTGCCTTCGGGCAGGGCCATCACCCGGTCGACCATCTGGCTCACGGTCTGCGCGGAGATGGGGAGGCCCGTGGCCGGGCTGTAGGGCACGCCGACGCGGGCCCACAAAAGCCGCATGTAATCGTAGATCTCGGTGACCGTAGCCACGGTGGAGCGCGGGTTGCGGCTGGTGGTCTTCTGCTCGATCGAGATGGCGGGGGAGAGCCCGTCGATATGCTCGACATCGGGCTTCTGCATCATCTCGAGGAACTGGCGCGCATAGGCCGAGAGCGATTCGACGTAGCGGCGCTGGCCTTCGGCGTAGATCGTGTCGAAGGCGAGGCTGGACTTGCCCGAGCCCGAGAGGCCGGTGATGACGATCAGGCTATCGCGCGGGAGCTCGACATCGAAGCCCTTGAGGTTGTGCTCGCGCGCGCCGCGGACGGTAATCTTGTTGAGCGACATGCGCTGGCGTGTTCCACATCTGTTCGGGGGTGGCAAGAGCCGGGCGGCTCCTGCCATCACCCGCATGTGGGGAACGCGGCCGCCCGGTGCAAGGCGCACCGGGGGGCAGGTTGGCTGACGCGTGGGTTGGCCGGTTCGTTCAGGGGGTCTTCCTGCCCACCGCAACACCGTTGACCTGGGTGCGCCCGCCCGCCGGATCATCGACCAGATTGAACACGGCTCCGAATTCCTCGACGTTTGGCCCGAACAGGTTCCCCACCCAACTGCTGCCGAAGATCGCATCGTTGGCGATCTGGCCCGGGAGAGTGTAGCTGCCGACGGCGCGCGGGGTGGCCTCCACGGTCTGGAGGGAGAGCGACAGATCGGCCGTGCCCTTCGCGAAATCGGCCGTCAGCCCGCTGGTCCCCCCGACTTCCCCGCTATAGCCGAGCGATGCCACCGATCCGGCAGCCCTGACGATGCCGGAATAGGTGGCCGTGCCGCCCTTGGGGCGCAGCGAGGGCGGCGTGTCGATCCCCCAGGCCAGGAAATAGCGCGCACCGAAGCCGGGCGCCTGATTGACATTGTGGACATTGAGATCGCCAAAGGCGGTATAGGTGAGGGCGATGGCAGGATTGGCACTGCCGGGCTTCGACAGATAGCCCGCGATATCGCCGGAGCTGTCGGAGCGCGCATACCAGGTGCGCGTGGCGTCGGTCTTCGCGCTGTCGATATCGGCCGTGCCGAAGCTGTGATTGATCGTGCCGATCCCGTTGGCGACGTCGGCCGCGGCGAAGGTCCAGTTTCCCGAGGCCGGATCAAAGTCGAGCCCGCGCCGGTCGACATAGACGTCGCGCACGGAAAAGGCGGTGAAGCTGCGCGGCGCCGTGATGCCAGCAAGGGTTTGCTCGGCCGCAACGATCGAGGCATCGCGCCCGGCGGTGAACACGCCGATCATGCGATCCGCGCCGTCGGTAGCGGAGAAGCTGGCCCCCACCTCCTCTGCCCCAGGGCCGTAAAACGCGCCGTCGAAATTGCCGGTGTAGTTGCCGATGCCGGTCAGGCTGAGCGAGCCGGTAATAGCGGGGGAGGACGAGGCGATCGTGCCGGTTCCGCTGAACGAACCCGTGGCAGTGGCGGGCCGCCGCACGCTGGCCAGCCGGTAGTCCTCCCCATAATCCACCGTGCCGGACAGGGTCAGCGAGCCGGCGCCGAAATCGGCCTTGAGCAGCCCGGAACCTGCCACGTTCATCAGGTTGAGATAGCCCGAATCGAGCGCGTTTCCGTGCATGGTGAGCGCATAGGTGGCGGTGCCCGAGCGGGTGAACTGGGCCTGCGTGGTGGGCATGCCATAGATGTAATTGGCAATCCGCTGGCTCACCCCGCTGCCGGCGAAGCCCCCCTTGACGAGAGTCCATCTTCCCCCGCGCACGTAGGTGCGTCCCTCAAGGTCCCCGTTTGTTTCGACTTCAGTGGCATCGAAGGGCTCCGGACTGCCGTTGACGAAGGTGCGCGTGCGATCGGGCGCGACCAGGGTATAGTTCTGGCTGCCGGCGTTGTAGATGATCACCAGCCCGTCGCTGCTCAGGGACAAGTTGGAAACCGGATTGGGACTGACGTCGTTATCGCTGGTGCCTTGCGGAGTCTGGAAGGCGAGCCTGACCTCCTTCGTCTGAAAAGCCTGGCTGTTGACGAAGCTGCCGGCGGCGAAACTGGGGTTGGTTGCCCCGCTGGCAGCCCGCCCGGTCAGGGTTCCCACCATGACGCGCCCCTGCGGCCCCGTAGCCCCCCAGGCAGCACCTATCTCCTGTGCGGACGGGCCGAACAGCTGCCCGGTCATCGAGCCGGTGAAACGGCCGAAATCATCCAGCCCGAAATCCCCGGTGAAGGCAGCCGTGCCGGAGGTGAGCTTGCCATTGCCGACAAAGATGCCGGTTTGCCCGGCCAGCAAGGCCTTGTTGAACGAGCCGGAAATGGCAACCGTACCGCTGGCGAAATCGATGACGGCCGTGCCGTTGCCGGAGAGGGGGCTGACGATGTTCACCCCGGTTTCCGCGCCGATCAGATCGACCGCCCAGGTTCCCAGCCCGGTGGGCACGGCGGAAGCGGGGGTGGCGGCGCCATAGACAAGCGCATCGATGGCGCCGTTGCCTGACGAGCCGTTGTTGACCGTGCGCTGGAGGAAGGCCGCGCCGACATAACGATAGGTGATCCGCCCGGAGGTGCCAGGCCGGGTCAGAGTCAGCGTATCGGTGGTGCTGCCGCTAGTGCGCTTGTAAACGACGGCTCCGGAGTTGGAATTGGCGTTGTCGAGTTCGGACGGGCCGAATGAGATAGAGCCGGTCGGCGTGGTCAGGGTATAGGTGCTATTGGCCGAATTGTAGGCGATGGTGGCGGAGGACACGGCCGCCGTGCCGGTGATGCTGCCATCGGTGAGGAAATTGGCCGTGGCCCGCGTGGATTTGTTTGCGAAGGTTTCGCTGGCAAGCGGGCCGAGCAGATCGCCGTTGGCGCCGGCGGCGGTTCCGGTGGAAGTTGGCGTTGGCACCGGCGCAGGCGTGCTCGACACGCCGCCGCCGCCGCCGTCGCCGCAGCCCGAGAGGGACAGGGCCGCCAGCAAGGCGAGCGCGGTGGCGGTGGTGGTCTTGCTGGTCATTACTTTTGCCCCTTTTCTTGCGCTCGCGCAGCGCGATCGACGCGCACTGTGATGCTGGCGGCAGGGTGCAGCCCGCACCGCCAGCTTCTATCTCTTATTTCTTGATCCCCACGGCCACGCCGAATGCTTCCAGATCGCCAGTCTTGAAGTTGAAGCCGTACCCCATTTCCTTGGCATTGGGGCCGAAGAACCCGCCGGAGAAGCCTGCCCCCGTGGTTCCGGCGAAGCTGCCCGAGAAGCCTGAGGTTCCCGCCGCAATCGCGCCGGAGCCGGTGAACGTGCCGAAATCGACAGGTGCGCCGCCGGTTGGCGCTACACCGATCAGATGGAGCGAGGTGTCAATCGCACCGGTGCCGAAATTCGCCGAGAAGGTGCCCGTGGACGGACCGGTCAGATCGTACTGGGTGAACGGGGCGGGGAAGCTTGCGGGCGGGGCCAGCATGGTGCCGCCCGTACCGACCGCATAGGTGGCGGTGCCTGTCTTCGGCATCGCGCGCGCAACGGTGGAGTCGCCGGCTATGGAGATCCATGAAGCGCTACGGTCAAAGGAAGCATCGAAGAAGTTCAGCGCCAGGGTGTATTCGAGCGCGACGCCGTCAACCGTCGGCTTGGTAACCCGCAGCTGCTGAATCTGGAAGGACGGGCTGAAGCTGATGTGCGAGTACACCTTGGTCTGGCTGGTGCTGAGCTGCGGTGCGAAATCGACGGATGTGAACACTCCGGTAATACCGGTTGGCGTTGCGACCGAGATCGCGCCCGTCTGCGGATCGAAGGTGTACGTGGTGCCGGAACCGAAGGTGTCGGCAGCCTGGCCGCCAAGTCCGTTGAAATCGACGGACCAGTGAACGCCGGCCGACTGGAGGGTGCGGACAGAATTGAGATTGTCCAGCTGCTGGTAACCGGTTGGTTTGGTGTCTGGAGCATTGTTCTCACCCGGCACCCGAGGAGCGGCGAGGGTTGACTGCGACGATAGGGCAAGCAGGGCACAGGCACCCAGCCTTGCAATCAATTCACGGTAGTTGGCCATTTCCTTCTCCCCCTTCTAGAAAGCCGATGTGATGCCGATCTGCGCGGCGATGCGGGTGTAGCGGTAGAGATCGAGGGTGGAGGCATTGCGCTCCCACGTGAGGCGGGTGAGCGGGGCGAGGCCTTTCCATTGCAGCGCGCGCCAGGTGGCGCTGGCGCCCAGGGTGAGGCGATCATCCACCCGGCGGCGGGGATAGAAGCCCAGCCGGGCGTCAGCCTCGAGGCGGCTGTAGCCGGCATTGACCACCACGGTGGTGCGGCCGAGTTCGCGGAAGGCATAGGCCGAGGCCCCGGCGGTGACATCGGAGTAGCCCGGATCACACGCCAGGGTGCGGCTGATGTTCGCCTGGACGCCGCCGCCGAAGCGGGCGGAGAGGGCGCGGTCATAGCCGAGCGAGGCGGCGGCGATGTTGGCCGTTTGGAGGGCATTGCGGTGGTTGATCGTGCGGGCAAATGACCCGTCGGCCCGCACCTGCGCCCTGGCGCCGAGCGGGTGGATCAGGTTGGCCGTGGCCGATACGGTCGTACTGTAGGGGGCGGCGCCGTACCAGCGCAGCAGAGGCCCGGCGGACAGGGTCAACCGGTCCTTGCCGAGCGCGAGCTCGGGCCCGGCCTGTACGCCAAGCAGGACGTCGTGAAATTGCGGATCGCGATAGAGATCGGCACTTGCGCTGGCGCGGACGAGCAAGGAATTGCCCTTGGCCAGAGGTGCGCGCGCATAGACCTGCCCGCGCAGGGTCAACCCCAGGCCCGAGCGGGCCTTGGCATCATCGTTCAGGGTGAAATTGCCGATGACGGTGCCGACAGTGTCGGAGCGGGTCGCCCGGTTGATGTTGCTGTCTGGCGCGAGGGCCACTTCGATGCTGCCGCCCAGTGGCTTGGTTGCCTTGAGCGAGGCCGCATAGAAGCGGACCATGCGTTCAACCTCCGGCGGGAGGCCGGCAGCCTCGGCGGCGCGGAGTTCGCGCCGGGCATCGCCCAGGCGGCCCAGCTTCGCCTGGATGCGCGCCAGTTCCAGGCGCACGCGGACGGCATCGGGCTTTTCATCGAGGATGCGGCGGAATTCCACCGCCGCATCGCGCGGCCGGCCCATGCGATCGGCCAGCATCATGCCGAGCCGGAAGCGGGCCTCCGCTCGCAGTTCGGGCGACGGATTGGTGGCGAGGGCGCGATAGGCGCGCTCGGCCAGGGCGAAGTCCCCCCGATCGCGCGCCGCATCGGCGAAGGCGAACAGTTGCGCCGGGCTCATCGTTATCGGAGCCTGGGCGCAGACCGCCACTGGCGCACAGGCAGCAACGACGGCCAGCGCGGCAGTCAAACAGAATCGATGATGTGAAATAGATAATCCCCCAAGCGAACGAATGCTTGGAGCGGGTTTGTGAGTCAACCGCTAGCTCTACTTGTCGGGGGCGTGTTCATCCGAATTCGACACGACAAAGGCGCTGACGTCCTGCCATTTACATCATTGTTAATAAATAGAAATGGCGGGATGAGTTGGCCGGCGCAGGATTTCCCAGGTGCGAGGGCCAACCACCCCATCTGCAGCAATGCCCGACGCCTGCTGCCGGGCAATTACCGCCGCCTGGGTGGCCGGCCCGAAGATCCCGTCGGCCGCAATGCCCAGGAGGCGCTGAAGCTGCTCAACCTGCGGGCCAAGCGCGCCTTTCCGAAGGAGCGGGGCGATCGCCGGCGGACAGATATCGTCGGCCACGGCGAAGCGCGCGCAGGCGGCGGCGATCTTCTCGTCGTAGGCGAAGCGGGTGTAGGCGGGGCCGTTGTAGCCGCGGGCGAAGGCGGGCCAGTCCTGCGCCGCGAGGGCCGCGGCGAGGCCGCTTGCCTTGGCGAAGGTGACGAAGGCATCGAGCTGGGCCGCGTGGCCGGAGACCATCGCGGCGACGAAGCTGGCGACATCGGGGTAGCCGGCCAGGGCGTGGTTGAAGCCCATCAGCTGGAAGGCGCCCCATGAGGCGGACTTGAGCGCAGCTTCGCGATCGAGAGCGATGGCCTGGCCGAAACGGTCATATTCGCGCGCGCCGCCGAGATAGCCGCCGGGCGTGGGGTTCGAGATTGCCGGATGATCGGCATCCCACCGGCCGTGGGTGAAGCCGGAGAACTTGTGGCGTTCGAAGAGAATGCGCGGGCGGGCATCGGGGAGAAAGCCGCCCTTGCTTTCCACTTCGACCACGGCGCGCACGGCGGCTGCGGAGCAGCCGAGCGCATCGGCGGCGCGGGCGAAGTCTTCAGGGGTGAGCGGGGCGGGGTTGCCGGTGAATTCCGGGGGCATGGGCAGCTCCTGTGCGGGACAGGCCGCTTTTACTATCCACAGTGGTCTGTGTAGGAAAACATATTAACCAAATGGGTGTTTCGCAAATTTGACGCGAGCACCAACGAGCTTGTTGCTCCCCGCCCCCCCACAGGCGCCGCATTGTCCCCCGGTCGGGAACCGCTCGGGCGGCAGCCGGTTAGCTTGGCATTGCCGATCCGATCGGGAGACGAACGATCGCCACGTTCATGTTTTCCACCGGGATCGAGAACTCCGTTCCCACAATCGACAATGGCCGCACCCGGGTGGACGAGATGGAGTCCTGCGGCCACTACCGATTGTGGCGCGAGGACTTCCGCCTGTGCTGCGAGATGGGCATCGGCTACCTGCGCTATGGCCCGCCGATCCACACGACCTGGCTGGCCCCCGGCAAGTATGACTGGGAATTCGCCGACATCACCTTCGCCGAGCTGAAGCGGCTCGGCATCGTTCCGATCGTCGATCTGTGCCACTTCGGCGTGCCCGACTGGCTGGGCAATTTCCAGAACGGCGATTTTCCTGCCCTGTTCGAGGTTTACGCCCGGGATTTCGCCAAGCGCTTTCCCTGGGTCCAGCTCTACACGCCGGTCAACGAGATGTTCATCTGCGCGATGTTCTCGGCGCAATACGGCTGGTGGAACGAGCAGCTTTCCAGCGACACGGCCTTCGTCACCGCGCTCAAGCACATCGTGAAGGCCAACGTGCTGGCGATGCGCGCCATTCTCGAGGTTCGGCCCGACGCGATCTTCATCCAGTCGGAAAGCTCGGAGTATTTCCATGCGGAGAACCCGGCGGCAATTCGTCCCGCCGAACTGTTGAATTCCAAGCGGTTCCTCAGCCTCGACCTGAACTATGGCCGGCGGGTCGATTCCGAGATGTACGAGTACCTGATGGATGGCGGGATGACCCGCGCGGAATACCACTTCTTCCTCGACAACCGGCTCAAGCAGCACTGCATCATGGGCAACGACTACTACAAGACCAACGAGCACCGCGTGGCGGCGGACGGCATGACCTGCGCATCGGGCGAGGTCTTCGGCTATGACGAGATCACCCGCCAGTACCATGCCCGTTACGGCCTTCCGGTGATGCACACCGAGACCAACCTCAACGAGGGGCCGCTGGGCACCGAAAGCGCCGACTGGCTGTGGAAGCAGTGGGCCAATGTCCTGCGCGTGCGCAACGACGGGGTGCCGATCGTCGGCTTCACCTGGTATTCGCTGACCGACCAGGTCGACTGGGACAGCGCGCTGCGATTCCGCAACGGCAACGTCAATCCGCTTGGCCTGTTCGACCTCGATCGCAATATCCGGAAAGTAGGCGAGGAATACCGCAAGCTGATCGCCGCCTGGCGCGATGTTTTGCCGACCCAGTCGATCTGCCTCACCGTGCCGGTCGTCCCCATCGCCGAGATCGGCACGGTCCACGAGGCCAACCAGGCCGACAACGCGCGCGCGATCGCCACCGGGCCAGCAACTTCTCCTAGCCAGAGCGAGAGCGCGTGATGGCGGGCCGGCTGGAGGGCAAGGTAGCGATCGTCACCGGCGCGGCAGGCGGGATCGGCGCGGCGACGGTGCGGCGGCTGGCTGCGGACGGCGCCCGGGTCGCCATTGCCGATCTCGACCAAGGCCGTGCCGCCGAACTCGCCAGATCAATCGGCGACCAGGCCCTGCCGCTCGTCTGCAATGTCGCCGATGAAACCGCCGTCGCCGCCTGCGTCGCGGCCACAGTCGAACATTTCGGGCGGCTCGACGTGGTGGTCAACAACGCCGGGCTGATGACGTTCAAGTCGCTTGGCGATTGGACTGCCGACGATTGGCACAAGGTCCTCGCGGTCGATCTGGTCGGCGCGGCGATGTTCGTGCGCGAGGCCTTTCGGCACATGACGGGAGGCGGGGCGGTGGTGAACGTCGCCAGCGTCCATGCCGAGCGGACCACCGCCTCCTGCGCGCCCTATTCCGCGGCCAAGGCGGCCATGCTCTCGCTCACCCGCACGGCAGCGATCGAGGGCAAGGCGCGCCAGATCCGCGCCAATGCCGTGCTCCCCGGGGCGGTGGATACGCCGATGCTCTGGGAGAATCCCAATCTCAAGTCCGGCGCCGAAAAGATCGAGCGCGCGGATGTCGGCCAGCCCGAGGACATCGCCGCCGCCATCGCCTTCCTTGCCAGCGACGATGCCCGGTTCATTACCGGCGCGGCGCTGGCGGTCGACGGGGGCCGGCTGGCGCAACTGTGAGACTTACCCTCACCGCCGGGGCATTGGAGGCCCATGTCCTTCCCGCCGCCGGCGGCAGCATCGCCCGGCTGGACCTGGTCGAAGCCGGTGCCCGCCGCCCGCTCCTGCGCGGCACGGACGACGACCGGGCGCGCGCGCTGGATTGCGGCTGCTTCCCCCTGGTGCCGTTCTGCAACCGCATCCGGGGCGGCGCATTCAGCTTCGCCGGGCGCTCTGTCCGCCTCACCCCCAACATGCCGCCCGACCCCTCCCCCATCCACGGTCAGGGTTGGCAGGGCGAATGGCAGGTCGTGGCCGACAGCCCCGCAGCCGTCGAACTGCGCTTCGATCACGATCCGGGAGAATGGCCCTGGGCTTACCAGGCCCGGCAGGTCATCGCGCTCGATCCCACCGGGGTATCGATCGAGCTTGCCTGCACCAACCTGTCCGACGAACCCATGCCCTGCGGCCTTGGCCTGCACCCCTATTATCCGTGCGACAGCACAACCCGGCTGGACACCAGGGTCACCGGAGCGTGGACAGTCGACGCCGATGTCCTGCCCGTGGCCCATGTCCCGGCAAGTGGCCGGTACGATCTCACCGAACGGGCGATATGCGGGCAGGACCTCGACAATGGCTTCGACGGCTGGAGCGGCAACGCCACGATCCGCTGGGGGGACGGGATGGGCCTGCACCTGGCGTCTCCCGACGCCCGCTTTTTCCAGGTCTACTCCCCGGAGGAGGGCGGCCTGTTCGTGGCGGAACCGGTCAGCCATGCCAACTGCGCGCTGAATGCGCCGGAGGCGGAGTGGGAGCAGCTGGGGATCGTCGTGCTGCCTCCGGGCGGTGAGCAGGTGCTGCAGGCGCGGTTTGAGGTGGTCGCCGCTTAGCCGCGGGCTCACCCCCATTCAGCCGCCTAGGGGAGGTTGGATGGGGGTGATGACCCCAGTCCCGCCACATAATCCCGCGCCCGCCGCCCGACCTCATCCGGCGAAAGCCCCGGCGTATAGAGCCCCGAGCCGAGCCCGAATCCGGTCGCCCCGGCCTCCAGCCAGCTCTGCATGGTGTCTGGCCGAACCCCGCCGACCACCAGCACCGGCCGGTCCTTCGGCAGAACGGCCATCTGCGCCTTGAGCACCGCCGGGCTCGCCGCCTCGGCCGGAAACAGCTTGAGTGCATGAGCCCCGGCGCGAACCGCCATGAAGGCCTCGCTCGGCGTATAGAACCCCGGCGCCGAAACCAGCCCGGCAGCGACCGTTGCGGCGATCACCGCCGGATCGGTATTGGGCGCCACGATCAGCTCCCCGCCGACACCCGCGACGCGCGACACGTCGGCCGGGTCCAGCACGGTCCCCGCGCCAACAGTCGCGCGGCCCGCCGCGTGGCGGGCTAGTCGCTCGATGCTGCGCAGGGGATCGGGCGAATTGAGCGGCACTTCGATCACCCGGATTCCGGCCTCAAGCAAGGCATCACCCACCGCCTCCGTCTCGTCGGGCCGAACCCCGCGGATGATCGCCACCAGCGGGCAGGCGGCGAGGTTGGCCTTGAAGCGTTCGTGACAGGTTCGGCCATTCATGAGAGCGCCTTTCTGATGGACTGCATGCCCGCCACGAAGGCCGGCCCGCCGTCCGCGCCAACTGCCAGCACCCCGGCATGGGCCAGTGCGGCACAGTAGAGCCGGTTCAGCGTGGGGCGGCCGAGCACGGTCACGCAGCGCGGTCGGCCCACGCCCCAACTGGCCAGCCCGCCGCGCACGTCGGCCCCGACCAGCAGGCCGCTGACCCATCCGGCCGCCGTCGCCGCATCGCGCTGGCCCAGCAGCACCCCGGCGCGAACGGAAAACAGCTCGGCGGCCAGGTCGGCGCCTTCCAGACCGCGTTCGACCCCGGCGAGGAAGTCCGCCCCGGGCTCCACATCGGCATGCAACAGGGGCGCGAGGATGGAATGGTCGCGCAGCAGGGCGAACAGCTCTCCTGTCATCAGCGTACGGAACTGCTCGATCGCGCCGTCCGCCACCTTGATCCACTTGGTGTGGGTGCCGGGATGGCACAGCCATGCCTCATCCGCACCCGCCTGGGCCAGATGGCCGAAGACCTGAACCTCCTCGCCGCGCATCACATCGGCCCGGCCCGGCCCCGACCAGGCGACCCCGGGCACGATGGCCACCCGGTCCGGCTCAATCCACAGCAGATTGCGCGCCAGGTCCGCCACGCTTGCCGGGCAGCGCACATAGGGCGCCTCGCGCCAACCACGGTTGGAGCCGATCATGCCCGCCATCAGCAGCGGCAGGTCGCCGAGCCGGTGGGCGATCTGCCCCAGGGCGACCGGGAAGCCTTCGGGCGCGATCGCCGTCACCCCGGATTCGTCTTCCATCTCGGCGACGACCGCGCCTGCCGGATCGATGCGGTAGGCGCGGCGGTTGGTCGTGCCCCAGTCCACGGCGATGAACCCGTCGTTCCACTCGTGCATCGCTGGGTCCTCGTAAATGCGGGGGGCAAGGCTGCGCACCGGCAGCAGGGCTCTGCCCCGATGGAACCGGCTCCTCCCCGGCAGGTTCCCTCTACTCACCCTTGCGAGGCCGGTGATTGGGAGTGAAGCGTGATGGCTATCATGACGGCCCCGGCGGTGCGTGCCGTGCAGCGGGGAGAGGCGAGCCTCGGCGAAGGACCCGTCTGGGTGGCCAGCGAGGGCGCGCTCTACTGGCTCGACATCCACGGCCGGCGCATCCTTGCATACCGCCCGGATGACGGCTCCCGCCGCCAGTGGCACTGTTCGCTGCGGATCACCGCCATCGCTCCCTGCACCAGCGGCGGCTTCATCGCCGGGACCGAGCGCGGCTTCATCAGGCTGACGGGCCTTCCCGGCGATTGCATCCGGCTAGGCAATCCCGAACCGGACCTGCCCGGCAATCGCGGCAACGACGGCAAGACCGATCCGTTCGGCCATTTCTGGCTCGGCACGATGGACGATGCCGAAGAGCAGCGCAGCGGCGCGCTTTACCGGCTCGACCCCGACCTCGCCTGGCACCGCATGGCCGATGGCTACGGGGTGCCCAACGGCCCGGCCTTCAGCCCGGATGGACGCTGGCTCTACCACACCGATTCCGCCGAGCGGACGATCTGGCGCTTTGCCCTGTCCGCCGACGGCAGCCTGGCCGACCGGCAGGTCTTCGCGCGGTTCGACGAACGCCATGGCTATCCCGACGGGATGACCACCGATGCCGAGGGGCACCTCTGGGTTGCTTTCTGGGACGGCTGGTGCTTGCGCCGCTTCGCTCCCTCGGGCGAGCAGGTCGACGAACTGCCCCTTCCCGTCCAGCGCCCCACCTCCTGCGCTTTCGGCGGGGCAGCGCTGGACCGGCTGTTCGTCACCTCGGCCCGGGTCGGCCTCTCGCCCGAGGCGCTGGCCGCCCAGCCCGACGCCGGCAGCCTGTTTGCCTGCGAGGTTGCCGTGCCCGGCCTTGCCCCAACCCTGTTTCCCGCCTGACCCATCGAAAGAAATCGCGCGTGCAGCCTGCCCCTCCGTTCAATCCATTCTTCATGTTCGCCACCGGCATCGATTCCGCCGCGCCCATGATCGACGGCATTCGTCACGATCAGATGGAACTGACCGGCCACTACGAGCGGTGGGACAGCGACATCGACCTGGTGAAGGACATGGGCACGCGCTACCTGCGCTTCGGCCCCCCGGTGCACCGCGCCTACCAGGCCCATGGCCGCTACGACTGGGCCCACGCCGATGCCGTGCTCGGCCGGCTCTATGACTACAATATCATACCCATCGCCGATCTCTGCCGGCTGGGCGTGCCCGACTGGATCGGCGATTTCCAGAACCCCGATTTCCCCCGCCACTTCGCCGCCTATGCCCGCGCCTTTGCCAAGCGCTATCCGTGGATCCAGCTTTACGCGCCGGTGAGCACGATATTCGTTACCGCCTTCACCTCGGGCAAGATGGGCTTGCTCAACGAGGCGAGAAGCGATGACGCCAGCTTCGTCACCGCGCTCAAGCACCTGTGCGCGGCCTGCGTGATGGCTATGATCGAGATCCTCGACGTTCGCCCCGATGCGATCTTCATCCAGAGCGAGCGCGCCGCCTATTTTCACGCGGATTCGCCCGAGGCCATCGGCCAGGCCGAGACACTGAACGCCATGCGCTTCCTCGCGCTCGACCTGATCTACGGGCATCGGGTGGAATCGGGCATGTATGAGTACCTGCTCGACAACGGGATGACCCGCACCGAATATCGCTGGTTCATGGAAACGCGGCTTGGCCGCCATTGCGTGCTGGGCACCGATTACTACCCCGCCAACGAACGCCGGGTCGATGCCCAGGGCGTGCGCCACCCCGCCGGTGAGACGCTGGGCTACGACGATATCGTCGTCCAGTACCACCAGCGCTACCGCCTGCCCGTCATGCACACCGAAACCAGCGTGCCGCAGGGGCTTGACGGGGAGGCGTCGGTCAACTGGTTGTGGAAGGAATGGGCCAACGCGCTGAGGGTCCGCAACAATGGCGTGCCACTCGTCGGCTTCACCTGGTTTCCGCTGATCGACCAGATCGGCTGGAGCGAGAGCGGCCGCATCGCGCCTGGCGACCTGCGCGACCGGATCAACCCGGTGGGGCTTTACGACGTGAACCGCCAGCGGCGCCCCGTCGGCGATGCCTACCGGCAGCTGATCCGCGACTGGCGCCATCTCCTGCCCGCGCAGTCGGTCTGCCTGCTGATGCCGATCGTCCTTCCCAGCGAATACGAGGAACCGATGGCCCGCCACCGCCGCGAACTGATCCACCGCTACTACGCGCGGCGGCCGGAAGACATGCCGGCCAATCCGTTCGCGGGGTGACTGGCCCACCCTCGCCTGGACCGTCATCCTGAACTTGCTTCAGGATCCATGGACCGACGGTCGCGCCAAGTCCGCCATGTTCGACAGTGCGCCATCCTTGCGCCATGGATCCTGAAACAGTTTCAGGATGACGGGCAGGCCAAGGCATCACGTGACTAGCCCCTCACCACTCGCGCACCGCCCCATCCGGCCCGCGCCACACCGGATTGCGCCAGCCCTTGGTCATGCGCCCGGCGGCTTCGCGGACCTTGGCCTCGTCGATCTCCACCCCGAGGCCAGGCCCCTGCGGCACGGGCACCGTGCCGTCGCTCACGGCAAACGGCGCCGGGTCGGCCACATAGGTCAGCAGATCATGGTCGGCATCGTTATAGTGGATGCCGAGCGACATCTCCTGGATTACGAAGTTGATGCTCGTCGTCGCCACCTGCAGGCAGGCCGCCAGCGCGATCGGCCCCAGCGGGCAATGCGGGGCGAGCGCCACGTCATAGGCCTCGGCCATGGCGGCGATGCGGCGGCATTCGGAAATGCCGCCGGCATGGCTGAGATCGGGCTGGACGATGTCGACGCAGCTCGCCTCGAAAAAGGGCTTGAAGTCCCACCGGCTGTAGAGCCGCTCGCCGAGCGCGATCGGCACGCTCGTCTGGGCGGCCAGTTGGGCGAGTGCCTCAGGGTGTTCCGACAGCACCGGCTCCTCGATGAACAGCGGGTGCAACGGCTCGAGCGCACGGGCGAGCTGGCGCGCCATAGCCCGGTGCACCCGGCCATGGAAATCGAGCCCGGCTTCCATGCCCTGGCCCTGCACCGCCCCCAGCCGCGCCACGGTCGCCTCCAGCACGCGGGGGCTGTCGAGCCAGCCGATGTCCTCGGTGGCGTTCATCTTGACCGCGTGGAAGCCCTGGTCCCGCCGGGCACGCGCGGCCTCGGCGACGTCGTGCGGCCGGTCGCCGCCGATCCAGGCATAGACCGGAATCTTCTGCCGCACCTGCCCGCCCAGCAACTGCCACACCGGAACGCCCAGCCGCTTGCCCTTGAGGTCCCACAGCGCCTGGTCCAGCCCGGAGAGCGCGCTCATCAGCACTGGTCCGCCGCGATAGAACCCGAGGCGGTGGGCGACCTGCCAGATATCCTCGATGGCGCCGGAATCGTGGCCGATGAACCGGTCGCGCAGGGCCGCGAAGGCACCTGCCACGGCTTCGGCATGGCCTTCGAGGCTTGCCTCGCCCCAGCCGACCTCACCCGCGTCGGTCTCGACGCGGACGAACAGCCAGCGCGGGGGGACCGCGAAGGTCTCTATTGCCCGCAGCGCCGGCATGGCGCCGCTCAGGCCGCCGAAGCGACCGCGCCCGCCGCTGCGCCCGACGAAGCGCTCGGCGCCCGCGCCGTCACCAAGGCCCGGCTCCGCCGCTCTTCACCGAAGGCCTTGCGGAAGGTCGCCAATGCCTGACCGACGATCTGGTCCATATTGTAATAGCGGTAAGTCGCCAGTCGGCCGACGAAGGTTACCCCGTCCTCGGCCCGCGCCAGCGCCTCGTAGCGCTTGTAGAGCGCCTGATTCTCCTCGCGCGGGACGGGATAGTAGGGATCGCCCTCCGCCTGCGGATATTCGCGGGTGATGCTGGTGCGCGGGTGCGCCTGCCCGGTGAGGTGCTTGTACTCGGTGATCCGCGTAAACGGAACGGCCTCGTCCGGATAGTTTACCACTGCGACGGGCTGGAGCCATTCCTGATCGAGCGTCTCGTGCTCGAAGCGCAGCGAACGGTAGGGCAGCCTGCCGTAACGATAACCGAAATACTCGTCGATCGGGCCGGTGAAAACGAGGTGGGCATGGGGATAGGCCGCCCGCGCCTCGGCATAGTCCACCCCCAGCAACAGGTCGATATTCGGATGGTCGAGCATCTTCTCGAACATTGCCGTGAACCCATCGGCGGGCATGGCCTGGAACTTGTCGGTGAAATAGCGGTCGTCCACATTGGTCCGCGTCGGGACCCGCGAGGTGACGGACTTGTCCAGCTCGCTTGGATCGAGCCCCCACTGCTTGCGGGTATAGCCGCGAAAGAAGGTCTCGTAGAGTTCGCGCCCAACGGCCGAGATCACGACGTCCTCGGATGTCTCCACCACGTCCACCGGCTCGGCGCGCGAAGCGAGGAACGCCGCGGCCTCCTCCTCCGTATCCAGCCGCAACCCATAGAGCGCGTTAAGCGTCGTCCGGTTGATCGGCATCGGCACGAGCAGGTCGCCCACCTTGGCCAGCACCCGATGCTCGTACGGCCGCCACTTGGTAAACTGCGACAGGTAGTCGAAGATCTCGGCACTGTTGGTGTGGAAGATATGCGGACCATACTGGTGGATCAGCAGCCCCGCCGCATCATGCACGTCATAGGCATTCCCGCCCACATGCGGCCGACGGTCGACCACCAGGACCCGCTTGCCGGCCTGGGTCGCCAGCCGCTCGGCCATGACCGAGCCGGCAAAGCCCGCGCCCACCACCATCACGTCATAGCCCGCGTGCGGCGGAGCCGGCCAGATGGCGGGAGAAGCGATTGGGTGAACATCCCGGGCACTGGCCAGTTCGGCCTCGATCAGCGCGAGCATCCGCCCGGCCGTCTCGTCCCAGCCCATCTCGGCGAGGCAGTCGTCAACCTCCGCCAACCAATCGGACGTGCCCGCCAGGGCCAGGGCGATCTCGCACTGGGCGACGAACTCCTCCGGCGAACTGGCGATGCGCACCCCCGCCATCTCGCCATAGTGGCGGACGACATCGGTGATCGGTGTGGACACCACCGGCCTGCCCCCCGCGAGATATTCCGGGGTCTTGGTCGGACTGATGAACCGCGTCGCCTCGTTGATGGCAAAGGGCATCAGCGCCACATCCCAGCCGCCGAGATAGGCCGGCAGTTCGCCATAGTCCTTGCCGCCAAGGTAGTGGAGATTGGGCCGCCGCGGCAGATCGGCCTCGCTGATCTTGACCACCGGGCCGACCATCACGACCGACCAGTCCGGCCGCGCATCGGCAAGGTGCGCCAGCAGTGCCACGTCGATCCGCTCGTCAATCACGCCAAAGAATCCCAGTCGCGGGTGTGGCAGGGCCTGCTGGTCGGCGGGATCGGCGGCTGCGCCGCGCGCCGCGGCGAAATGCTCGCGATCCACGCTCGACGGGAAGGGATAGACCCGCGCGTGACGGTCGCGCTTCGCGTCGTAAAGACTGTAACCGCCGGTGAACACGAGGTCCGCCTGCTCAAGCAGGCGCGCTTCGTTGGGCAGCAGATCAGGTGGGGCGAAGCGGAAGTTCGCCAGCTCGTCCATGCAGTCATAAACCGTGCAGTCCGCCCGCAGGTGGTCCGAAAACGGCAGCATCATCGGCGTGTAGTACCACCGCACGAGGGGGCGTTGCGCGACAGTCAGCTGGGCATCGAGCAGGCTGCGCAGGGCGGCCGTTATCTCGGCTGGATCAAGCCCAGCCGGCAATTGCGGCACCGCCACCACCACTCCGCTGCGCGGGCAAGGACGCAGGTCAAGACGCGGCACGTCGGTTTCCGCACCGAACTCCGGCTCTTCCCAGAATAATACTTGGAATGTCTTGGCCAGCCGCGTCATCAAGTGCTGCGGCCGCTGGAACACGAAATTCCAGCGAAGGTGACTGAAGCAAACGAGAGTGCCGATCCTGTCGGCCTTGGCAGCCGCATTGACAGACGCGCCGTTGACCGCGGCTGAGCCTTCCATCCAAGTTCCTCCATGCGCGAGGGTCGCGACAAGGGGAACCCGGCAGGCCGCCACATGTTCCGATACGGCTTTTAAATCAGCAACTTGTGAGACACCGATGCTGCGAACCGAAACCTTCCCGGGAAGCGTCCCTGGCTCGGCATACCGCCCCGGGCTGGAGCTGTGGGGCGGCGCCGAATGCACGGTGAATCGCACCGAAAACGGGTTCTTCGACCAGTCCCGCGCCACCGGTCATGACGAGCGGGACGATGACATCGACCGATTGGCCTCGCTCCGCCTCGCCGCGCTGCGCTTTCCCCTGCTGTGGGAACGGGTGGCGCCCGATGACCCAGAGCAGCGCGACTGGCGCTGGAGTGACGCGCGGCTGGCCGCCCTCAGCCGATATGGCATTCGCCCTATCGCCGGTCTCGTCCATCACGGCAGCGGCCCGCGCTATACTTCGCTGCTCGATCCCGGCTTCGCGCCTGGCCTCGCCGCCCATGCCGCCGCCGCGGCCCGGCGCTATCCGTGGATCTCCGAGTGGACCCCGGTCAACGAGCCGCTGACCACGGCCCGGTTCAGCGCGCTCTATGGCCTGTGGTATCCCCACGCCCGCGACGAGCGGCTGTTCTGGACCGCCCTTGTCAACCAGATCGAGGGTGTCCAGCTGGCCATGGCTGAAATCCGCAAGGTCATTCCCCGCGCCCGGCTGGTCCAGACCGAAGACCTCGGCCGCACCTGGGCCACCGCGCGGATGGCCCAGCAGGCCGCCTTCGACAATACCCGCCGCTGGATGACCTGGGATCTGCTCTGCGGCCGGGTAGTCCCCGGCCATGCCTTGTGGGAGCGCCTGTCGGGCTTCGGCCTGGGCGAACACCTGCGCCGCCTGGCCGATACCCCCTGCCCGCCGGATGTCATCGGCGTGAACCACTATCTCACCAGCGACCGATTCCTCGATCACCGCACCGCCGCCTATCCGGCCGAGGTCGTCGGCGGCAATGGCCGCGAGGCCTACGCCGACGTCGCCGCCGTGCGCGCGCTCGATCCGGCCCCGCGCGGGCTGGAGATGGCTCTGCGCGATGCCTGGGAGCGCTATCGCCTGCCGCTCGCCGTGACCGAGGTCCACAACGGTTGCACCCGCGAGGAGCAGCTGCGCTGGACCGCCCAGGCCTGGACCACGTGCCAGTCGCTGCGAGGCCAGGGGATCGACGTGCGGGCCATGACCGCCTGGGCCCTGTTCGGCAATCGCGGGTGGAACACCTTGCTCACCGAAGAGGGCCTCTATGAACCCGGGGCGTGGGACGTGCGTCCCGAGCCCCCGCGCGAAACCAGCCTCGGCGGGCTGCTGCGCCGGCTCGGCAGCGCACAGCCCGACACGGACGCCTCCAGCCTTCCGGAGGCCGTGACCGGCGCGGGCTGGTGGGAGCGGCCCTTGCGGCTGCACCACGACCCCGCGCCGCGCGCGGCGCCCTTGCGCGATCATCGCCGCGCCCCCGAGCGGCCCCGCACCGCCGCCCCTATCGTCATCCTCGGCGCAACCGGTACGCTCGGCCGGGCCTTTGCCCGCGCCTGCCACCTGCGCAACCTGCCCTGCCGCCTGATCGGCCGCCGCGAACTCGATCTCGCCCGCCCGGACCTGATGATCGAAGCGCTGCGCGCGCTCGGCCCGTGGGCGGTAATCAATGCCGCGGGCTGGGTTCGGGTCGACGATGCCGAGGGTGATCCGCAGGGCTGCATGGCGGCCAACGCCGCAGGAGCCATCGCCCTTGCACAAGCCTGCGACGACCTTGCCCTCCCCTGCATCAGCTTCTCGAGCGACCTCGTCTTCGGGGCCGATGCGGCGGAATGGTTCGTCGAAGGCGATCGTCCGGCCCCGATTAACGTTTACGGCCGCAGCAAGTCGGCCATGGAAGCCGGCGTGCTCGATCTGGGCGGACGGCACATGGTCGTGCGCACCGCAGCCTTCTTCTCGCCCGACGACGTGCACAACTTCGCCGTCCACGCGCTCTCGCGCCTGCGCGGTGGCCAGCCATTCCCGGCGGCCGGCTGCGTGGTCTCGCCGACCTATGTGCCCGACCTGTGCCACAGCGTGCTCGACCTGCTGATCGACGGCGAATCCGGCCTGTGGCATCTTTCCAACGGCGGCGCGGTGAGCTGGGCCGAATTTGCCCAGCGGATCGCGCTCGCCTGCGACCTCGACGCCTCGCTGGTGGAACAAGTCAGCGGCGCGGACCTGGGCTGGACGGCGCCCCGCCCGGATCGCTGCGCCCTCGCGAGCGAGCGGGGTTCGCCCATGCCGTCGCTCGATGCCGCCATCGAGAGCTTCGCCAGAGCCATGGCCTAGGTTCAGGACCCCTGTCCCGCGATTGGCAAATGCGACTAACCGAGGGCATCTAACCTGTTGAAACCAAAGAACGCCGATTACACTTTGCAAGGAAACCGTCTAACGCTGCGGCGTTGCCACCTGCTACACGTGTGATCATGAAAACGCTCTCCGAACTACTCTGCCCCGACGTACCGCTCCAGACCGGCTGCAACGCGACCAAGTCTGCGGGCGATCACGTGATGATCGGCCGCAATCTCGGCCCAGTGTTCCAGATCGTCCACATTCATGGCGATCTCGCCTGGGTGCGGCCGCTGGCCAACGGGCAGGAGGGCCTGGTCCCGCTCGACCGGCTGCGGCTGGTGGATATCCCACTTCCCAACTGAAAATTACCGAAAAATTCATGTTCGGGCGGGAACCGAACCATGGCCGGCAGCTTCCATCTGCACCCATGCTCACCTCCTCCCCCCGCCCGCAGATCTCCCCCGCCCCGGCCCGTGACCGGGACGAGGTTGCGGCGCGCCTGCTCGCCCCGGGTGATGAGGTAAGCATCATGGGCGCGGGCACTTACGAGATCGTGCACCTGTCGCACGGCCGGGCCTGGCTGAGCAGCCTTGCCGACGGGATGCAGCAATTGGCCGATGCCACCCAGCTGCGTCTGCGCCGCGGCGGGTCGGCGGTTGCACGCCACTGACGTTGGGTTGCGGCGCGCCGCGGCAGGCAGGCCTTGACCACTCGCTGATCGATGGCTTCCGATAGCTGGCGTCGGTCGGCCCCGCTTCCTGCCATCCGCACCTAACCCCTTGAAGGGCGCGCAGAGGCGATCGTCCCGAAGGCGGGGAAACGCAGGCGATCTCCGCTCAGCCTATTCGCGGCTGAAAACCGGAACCGGCGCGCCCTCTCGCGCCTTGTTCCTGGGTGAGGCGCGAAATTGCGCCAGTCCCACCCCCGCGACCCGCAAGGAGCATTTCATGGCCCGCCAGACCTACACCGACGCTATTGCCCTGTTGAAGGCCGACCACCGCAAGGTCGAGGACCTGTTCGAGAAGTTCGAGAACGCCCGCGCCGGGTCCAAGCAGAAACTGGCAGAGGAAATCTGCAACGAGCTGAAGATCCACACGATCATCGAGGAAGAGGTGTTCTACCCCGCGCTCAAGGGCAAGATCGAAGAAGACACCTGGACCGAGGCCTATGTCGAGCACGACGGTGCCAAGGTTCTGGTCAACGACATTGCCGGCGGCTCAAGCGAGGACGAGTTCTTCGATGCCAAGGTCCACGTGCTGTCAGAAGAGATCAAGCACCACGTCCGCGAGGAAGAGCGCCGCCAGGAAGGCATGTTCGCCCAGGCCCGCGAGGCTGGGGTCGACCTGATCGAGCTCAAGGACCGGATGCTGGCGCGCAAGGAAGAGCTGATGGCCATGGCCAAGAACGGCGGCCTGCCGCCAGCGCAGGTCCGCGTCGTTCAGGTCTGAATGCGTCCGGGCCGGCCTGCCGCCTGATCGTGCAGGTTGGCCCGGCCAACCATCAAGCGCCGGAGCGGCCCGGCGCACAGGCTGCGGCGCGCATGATTACGCGCCTGATGGGGGCTTACCCGCCGCGCAGCAACTGCACCCCATAGTCCCGTTCGAACAGGTAGAGGAGCAGCCGGGCCGCTTCCCCTCGCTCACCGGTAAGCCCCCCATCGCGCTCGATCAGGAGGCGCGCATCGTCGTGGGCGAGCGGCAGCAGTTCGGCGATCTGTTCCAGCGAAGCCACGCGAAACGGCGTGTCGCCCGATTGGCGCGTGCCGAGCAGCTCACCCCCGCCGCGCAGCCGCAGGTCTTCCTCCGCCAGCCGGAACCCGTCCTGCGTTTCGCGCATCAGCGCCAGCCGCTCACGCGCGACCTCGCTCAGCGCATCGCCGCGCAGCAGCAGGCAGGTCGACTTCTCCGCTCCACGGCCCACCCGCCCGCGCAACTGGTGCAGTTGGGCCAGGCCAAACCGCTCGGCCTGTTCGATCACCATCAGCGTCGCGTTGGGCACGTCGACGCCCACCTCGATCACGGTCGTGGCGACCAGCAGCGCCGCCTGGCCGCTGGCGAACCGCTCCATCGCGGCATCCTTGACCTCGGGCTTGAGCTGGCCGTGGACGAGCACCACCGTATCCTCGCCCAGGCGGTGGCGCAGTTCGGCATAGCGGGCCTCGGCGGCGGCGATATCGTCGGTTTCGCTCTCGCGCACCATCGGGCAAACCCAGTAGGCCTGCTGCCCGCCGGCGAGATGCCGCTCGAGCGCGCCAATCACGTCGCCCATGCGCTCGACCGCGACCACCCGTGTGTCGATCGGCTGGCGCCCTGGGGGCATCTCGTCCAGCCGGCTCACATCCATCTCGCCATACTGGGCGAGCGTCAGCGTGCGCGGGATCGGGGTGGCGGTCATCGCCAGGCAATGGGGCGTGCGCTTTCCTTTTTGCGTGAGCATCAGCCGCTGGCCGACCCCGAAGCGGTGCTGCTCGTCAATCACCACCAGCGCGAGGTTCCGGTAGCTCACGCTTTCCTGGAAGATCGCATGGGTCCCCACGCAAATGTCGATGGAGCCATCGATCAGGCCCATCAGGATGGATTCGCGCGCGCGCCCCTTGTCGCGCCCCGTAAGGAGCGCAATTGTCACTCCGGTGCCCGACGCCATCCGGGTCAGCGTCGCGTGATGCTGCCGGGCAAGGATCTCGGTGGGCGCTAGCAAAGCGGCCTGTGCCCCCGCCTCCACCGCCACCAGCATCGCCTCCAGCGCCACCACGGTCTTGCCCGCGCCGACATCGCCCTGCAGCAGCCGCAGCATGGGCGCGCCCTGAGCCATGTCGCCCTCGATCTCGGCAATCGAACGCCGCTGCGCCCCCGTCAGCCCGAACGGGAGCGACAGCTTTTCCCGCAGCCGCCCGTCGCCCTGCAGCGGCTGCCCCGCCCGCGCGCGGTTGGCATTGCGCACCAGCATCAGGGCAAGGCTGTTGGCCAGCAGCTCGTCGTAAGCCAGTCGGTCACGCGAGGGCTTGTGCTCGCCCTTGTGCGCCTCCAGCAGGGCGCTTTTCCAGTCGGGCCAGCCGACCCGGGCCATCAGCCCCGGCTCGATCCACTCGGGCAAGTCCGGAAGGTGGCCCAGCGCCTGCGCCACCAGCGCCGCGATGCGCCCTTGTGTCAGCCCTTCCGACAGCGGGTAGACCGCCTCGCACAGCGTCCCCAGCGCCACGCCGCCATCCTCGGCCACATGCTCGGGGTGGACGATCTGCAGGGTCTGCCCAAACTGATCCAGCCGCCCGGCTATCCATCGCGGCTCGCCCAGCGGCAGCTGCTTCCTGGCCCAGCCGCCGTTGCGCCCGAAATAGGTGAGCGCACAGATATTGCCCGCCGCATCCTCGGCATGGACGCGAAACGGCGCCCGCGCCGATCCGCCCGAGCGGTATTCGCGCGGGGTCAGCCGCACCACGATCTGCTCGCCCACGCCCGCCTCGTCGAGGTCGGTCACCGCGCGGCGCTGCACGAACCGGTCGGGCAGGTGATAGGCCAGGTCGCGCACCCGGGTCAGCCCCAGCTTGTCGAGTGGGCGCATGATCCCCGCGCCCACGCCCTTGAGGCCGGCGGTCTCGGCAAACAGCGGATTGAGCCGGTCGGGACGCATCGCTGCGGTTCATAGCCGCTCGGCGCGAATTCGCCAGCCGCCGACATCCATTTCCGCCCGATTTGACCCAGCGCATGGAAGCGGCCGGCAATCGGTGCTGCACCTGATCCGCAAGAGAAAAGGAGTCACCGATGCTGCTGCCCCACGGAACCATTGTCGCCCTGGTCGACGGGCACAATTTCCACGTCTTCCGCAACGCCGGCAACGAGGCCACGCCTGAACTGGAAGCACTGCCCGCCCCTGCGCTCGACAGTCACAACCATTCCGGAACCGGCCACCATTCGCGCCCGGGCAACCACGCCGGCACGCTCGTCGCCGAAGATGCCCACGCCATTGCCGCGGTGAACTGGCTCAATGACCAGGTGCTCGCGCACAAGCTCGAACACCTCATCCTGATCGCCGCCCCGCGCACCCTGGGCGAAATGCGCCGCCACTATCACAAGCAGCTCGAACAGGTCCTGATTGGCGAGCTGGCCAAGGACCTCTCCGGCCGGAAGGGGCCGGAGATTCTCGCCGCCCTCCGAGGCAAGTAAGCAGGGGCACGCCGGAGGAGACCAGAGCGCCACGCACCCTGCCCCTCCTCCGGCGTGACTTGCCGGAAACCGCGCGATGCCCTAGGCGCGCGGCCATGGACGAGCCCCGCCTCAAACGCCTCCAGTTCCGCGCCTGGCACCGCGGCACGCGCGAGGCCGACTACATGATCGGCTGCTACTTCGACCGGTTCCATGGTGAATGGGGCGAAGCCGAAATCGCCTGGTTTGAGGCCCTGATCGAAGAGGAAGATGTCGACATCATGGGCTGGGCGCTTGGTACCCTGGCAGTGCCGGAAGAATTCGCCGGCCCGCTGATGGACCGGATGAAGCTGCTCGACTACGTCGAAATCCCGCGCTGAGCCGTCCGCGCGGCTCCCGTTAGCAAATCCTTTGCAGCGTCTTGCTAGAGCCGTGCCCGATGGCATGGCTGGACCGTCTCCCTTCTGAACGCGACAGCGGCAGCACCCTTGCGGCGCCGCCCGGTGCCGTGCTGCGTCGCCTATCCGCTGCCGACCTCGGCGAAGGCGCCGCCCGCGCCCAGTGGGACGATCTCGCCGCCCGCGCGGCCGAGCCTAATCCGTTTCTCGAAAGCTGGTTTCTGGCTCCCGCTCTCGCCGCGCTGGATCCGGCTGGCGCGGCCGAGGTCATGGTGCTGGAAGCTGGCGGTCGCTGGCTTGGCCTGCTCCCTCTCGCCCGCCTCCGCCGCTACTACGGGCGACCGCTGCCCCACCTTGGCAACTGGAGCCACGGCAACGCATTCCTTGGCGCTCCGCTGGTGGCCCGGGGCGCAGAAGCTGCCTTCTGGACTGCCCTCCTCGCCCATGCCGACGGCGCGGCAGGCCCAGCTCTGTTCCTCCACCTGACCGACCAGCCGCTTACCGGGCCGCTCGCCATCGCGCTGATGCGGGTCTGCGCCGGGCAGCGTCGCCCCATCGGCCTCGTCCACCGCGAGGAGCGGGCCCTGCTCGCCTCCGACCTCTCGCCCGAGGCCTATCTCGAGGCCGCGTTGACCGGCAAGAAGCGCAAGGAACTGCGCCGGCAGCACGCTCGCCTCTCCGACCAGGGCGCGCTGGCCTTCGCCCGCAGCCGCGACGAGGCTGGCCTTGCCGAATGGACCGGGGATTTCCTCGCGCTCGAAGCTGCGGGCTGGAAGGGCCGCGCCGGCTCGGCCCTCGCTGCCGACCCGGCCACGACGGCCCTGTTCGCCGCGGCGCTCGAAGGCTCCGCTGCCCGGAACCGCCTCGAACGGCTGACCCTCAGCCTCGACGGAACGCCGGTCGCCATGCTCGCCACCTTCCTGGCCCCGCCGGGCGCCTTCGCCTTCAAGACCGCCTTCGCCGAAGACTTCGCCCGCTATTCACCCGGAGTCCTGCTCCAGCGCGAAAACCTTGGCCTCCTGGCCGACCCGGACCTGGCCTGGTGCGATTCCTGCGCGGCCGCCAATCATCCGATGATCGATCACCTCTGGCGCGAGCGCCGCGCCATCGGCCGGTTCTCCGTCGCGATCGGCGGCCGCGCGCGACGCGCCGCGTTCTCGCTGCTGCTGAAAGCCGAGATGGCCCGCTCGGGAAGCCAGGCATGACCGTGTTCCCGCCTACCGCCCTCGCCACCTTCGCGCAGAACTATCCCGAAGTTCCGCACAAGCTTGTCCACACCCTCGGCAGCCACCCGCTGCTCGATCTGGAAGCCCTGGCCGAGCTGGCCGAGGCCCTCCCCGCCGCCAGTGTCGAATACAACTCCGCCGACCTGCCGATCGGCATAGACCGCAAGCCCGACCGCACCGGCATCCCCATCGGCGAAACCATTCGCCGCATCGGCGAATCCGGCTCATGGGCCGCGCTCAAGAACATCGAGCAGGTGCCTGCCTATGCCGATCTGCTCCACAGCCTCCTGGCCGAACTGCGCGCGGCCATCGAACCGCGCACGGGGGCCATGCTGCGGCTCGAAGGTTTCATATTCATCACCTCGCCAGGCGGCGTCACGCCCTACCACTTCGATCCGGAGCACAACATTCTCCTCCAGGTTCGCGGCACCAAGACGATGACCCAGTTCCCCGCCGGCGACCCGCGCTATGCGCCGGACGCGGTCCACGAGGCCTATCACACCGGCGGCGGACGCGAACTGCGCTGGGAGGATGGCCTGCTGCCCGGCGGCACCGAGTTTGCACTGGCTCCCGGCGAGGCTCTGTTCGTTCCGGTCATGGCGCCTCATTTCGTCCGCAACGGGCCCGAATCGTCGGTGTCGCTCTCGATCACGTGGCGCTCGAAATGGTCCTTCGCCGAAGCCGACGCACGTGCCCTCAACAAGGTGCTCCGGCGCTTCGGCCTGACGCCCCGCGCACCCGCCCGCTGGCCCGCCTCCAACCGCGCCAAGTCCATCGGATGGCGGATGCTCCGCCGTTTTGGACTGGCTCCGGGCTGACCGGCAGGGCTGACAGCCCAAGTTATACATGAATGTATAATTATGATTCCGAATTTTGACCTGCCGCAATGATAGCGGATCGACCTTGTGGAACTCCTGCGGGCAGACAACCGCCAACCGGAGAGGCCGATCATGACCGCCACCACAGTGCCCGATCTCAGCACCCGCACCGACTTCATCCCCAAGGAAGACTACATCAGCCCCGAATTCGCGAAAGGCGAGAAGGAACGGATGTGGCCGGCTTCGTGGCTGATGGCGTGCCGCGAGGAAGACCTTGCCGAGCCAGGCCAGTTCTACACCTTCAACATTGCTGATGACTCGATCATCATCAACCGCGACGAGGCCGGACGAATCCAGGCCCACCACAATGTCTGCCCCCATCGCGGCCGGCGCCTGACCGCGGGCTGCGGCCATGCCACCAAGGGGTTCTACTGCAACTACCACGGCTGGCAGTGGAACCTCGACGGCTCGAACAAGGTAATGATCGATGGCGAGGAATGGAGCGGCATCGGCCAGGCCGACGTCGGCCTGCGCCCGGTCCGGGTCGACACCTGGGGTGGCTTCGTGTTCGTGAACATCGATGGCAAGGCTGATCCCCTGCTCGACTGGCTGCACCCTTGGCCGGAAATGTGGGAGAGCTATCGCATCCAGGACATGCGGTACCGCTGGTCCAAGTCCACTCGCCTCAACTGCAACTGGAAGGTGGCGATCGAGGCCTTCCTCGAAGGCTACCACGCGCAGACCACGCACCGACAGGTCAACAATTGCGACGGCGGCAGCCATTCGATCTGCCAGACCTTCGGCCGCCATGCGATGTTCTCGATGTACACCGTCGGCAGACTGGGCGATCGCAGCCACAACGCCAAGTACCTGCCCCCGTACAATTCCGACCTGTTCGAAGGGGTCACGGATCTGCGTGAGCGCATCGCCCTCTACATGAAGGTGCTCAATGCCGATCTCCAGTGCATGTTCACCGACCATCTGGTGGAAGCCGGCCGGCGCTTGCCGGAACGGGTCGCGGCCGACGCCTCGTCGGAGGAAATGGGCCTGGCGCTGCTGAACCTGGAGCGGGAGATCGCGGCTGAGGCCGGGGTCGACCAGTCGCACCTGCCGCTTGAGGATTTCTTCAAGCTGGGGATCGACTGGAGCTTGTTCCCGAACCTAGCCATTCTGCCCACCCAAAATGGCCTGCTCGTCTACCGCGCCCGGCCGGATGGGGACGACCCCGACAAGTGCCTGTTCGATATCATGCCACTCGAACGCTATGCCCCCGGCAAGGCTCCCAAGGTCACGCATGAGTTCTACGAGGACTGGCGCGACGGTAACTACCCGCGGATCTTTATCCAGGATTACGAGAACGTGGATGACGTCCAACGCGGCATGAAATCGGCCGGCTTCCCCGGCGCCCTGCCCAATCCGCTCGCGGAAAAGGTGGTGTGGAACCTCCACCGCGAACTGCGGGAAATGGTGCTGGGCGAACAGCAATCGGCCGAGCGGATGGCGGCCGAATAAGCCTACCGCCGAACAGTGGCGGCTCACCCGGCGAGCTAAGCCGGGTGGGCCGTCCTGCCGTCAGCGGGGGCATGATCTGGATAGGGCCCCAAGGTCGCGATCAACACCACGGCGATCAGGGTCAGCGGGACGGTCCCGATAAAGTAGAGTTGATAGTCGCCGGTCAGATCGAAGATGCGCCCGGCGATCAGTGGCCCCAGGGCGAAGCCCGCCGTAAGGATCGTCGCCACGACTCCGAACAAGGTGCCGAACGCCTTCAGCCCGAAAAACCGGCTGCTCATGTAGAGCACGGTGTCGTACTCGCCGCCAATGGCGAGGCCGACCGAGGCTGCAGCCAGCAGGCCGACCAGTGGCGTGGGCGGCAGCAGCAACAGCAGAAGGCCGGGGATCACCGGCAGGCTGACGCTGATGATCCCTACCAAGGGGCTCGGCACGCGGTCGAATATGCGGCCGATCACCAGGCGCGAGATTACCGCCAGCAGGCCCAGCACGCTGAGCATGGCAGCGGCCGCGTCGCGTGCCATGCCCTTGTCGGTCAGCATCGAGACGATGTGCACGGAATAGCCGGTGCACACCGTTCCGGCCAGCATGCCCGCGATCGCTATCTGGTAGGTCTGCCGCTTGCGCAGGCCCTCCCGCGCCGCCCACCCGGGCAATCCGGCCTGCCGCTCGGCCCGGCTCGAGCCTGCCGCTCGCGTCCCCGGCCGGTCGTCGCTGGCCTCGTAGAACCAGCGCCACAGCAGCGGCAGAATCACGGCCGCATAGATCGCGCCGACCGCGATGAAGGCGGTGCGCCAGCCGTAATTACCGATCAGGAAATTGCACAGAGTCGGCAGAAAGATGGTCGATATGCCGGTGCCGCTGGCCATAAGCGCCAGAGCGACCCCGCGCCCCTTGTCGAAACAGGAATTGACTGCCTTGGACCAGACCGTCGTCTGCATGCCAAGGCAGGCGATGCTCAGCAGCAGCCAAACCGCCCACCACGTCCTGATGTCGGCCGTGATCTGCGACAGAAGGACAAGCAGCGCGCAAAACGTCGCGACTCCGGCCATGCCCACGCGCCGTGCGCCGATCCGGTCGACCATGATACCCGAGAGCCAGCCCAACAGCACGCCCACGCTGGAAAGGATGGTCGTCGCCAGGCTGATTCCCGCCCGGCTCCAGCCGAACTCCTGCTCGAGCGGGTGGATGAACATGCCAAGCCCGAAGGCCGGGACCGCGCCGAGCGAAACACCGGCCGTCGCGGCAACGGCAACCCGCCAGTGCGCCTTCCATTCCGCCCGCGCGCCGGTTGTGGCCAGCTCGTCCATGCATGTCTCCCGGTCGGCCGGTCTGACCTGCGCTTCCGGCGCCGGAGACCCTGCGCAGCTTGGGCTGCGTCGGCGCCAACGAAGCAGCCGGAGCCCGGCTGGTCAACCGCCGGGGTGATAGAAATCGTAGATCGCTTGCGCCACGGTCGCGCTCACGCCCGGGGCGCGCTGCAGGTCCTCGAGGCTTGCCGCACGGACCTTCCCGGCCGTGCCGAAGTGCAGCAGCAACGCTCGCTTGCGCGCGGGACCAATGCCCGGAATCTCGTCAAGCGGGCTGGCCACGATCGCCCGGCTGCGCTTGTCGCGGTGCGCGCCGATGGCATAGCGGTGGACCTCGTCGCGCAGCCGCTGCAGATAGAACAGCACGGGAGAATTGACCGGCAGCGTCTTCTCGCGCCCGTCGGGAAAATGGAACACCTCGCGCCCCTCGCGTCCGTGATGCGGCCCCTTGGCGATGGCGATCAGCGGCAGATCCTCGATGCCGAGCTCCTCCACCGTCTCCTTCACCGCGCTCATCTGGCCCTTGCCGCCGTCGATAAGCACCAGGTCGGGCCAGGTCCCGTTCTCGCGATCCGGATCCTCGGCCAGGGCACGGCCGAACCGCCGGGCCATGACCTCGCGCATCATGCCGAAGTCATCGTTGGTCTGCGCCGTCCTGATGTTAAACTTGCGGTACTGGTTCTTGATGAACCCCTCCGGGCCCGCCACGACCATAGCGCCCAGCGCACTGGCGCCCTGGATGTGGCTGTTGTCGTAAACCTCGATCCGCTGCGGCACTTCGGAAAGCTCGAAGAACTCGGCGACCTCGCGCAGGGTGCGGGCCTTGGTCCCGCTCTCCGCCAGCCGCCGGTCCAGCGCCTCCACCGCATTGCGCACCGCCTGCTCGATCAGCCGCCGCCGGTCGCCGCGCTGGGGCACGGATACCTCCACCTTGCCGCCCGCGCCTTCCCGCAGGGCCTCGGCCAGCAGCTCTGCCTCGGGCAGCGCGCGGTCAACCAGCACGCAGCGCGGCGGCGGCACTTCCTCGTAGAACTGGGCAAGGAAGCTGGTCAGCACCTCGGCCTCGTCCAGCCCCTCGGTATGGGTCGGGAAGAAAGCGCGGTGCCCCCAGTTCTGCCCGCCGCGGATGAAGAACGCCTGTACCGCGATCTGCCCACCCTTGCTGGCCATGGCGAAGATATCGGCGTTGCCCAGCCCCTCGGCGTTGATCGCCTGGCTGCCCTGGATGAATGTCGCCGCGCGCAGCCGGTCGCGCAGCATGGCCGCCCGCTCGAAGTCCAGCCCCTCGGCCGCCTCGGCCATCTGCGCCTCGATCTTCTTCTGCACCGCCTGGCTGCGGCCGCCGAGGAAATCCCTCGCCTCGCTCACCAGTTCGGCATAGCCGGCCGCATCGATCCGCCCCACGCATGGCGCCGAACAGCGCTTGATCTGGTAGAGCAGGCAGGGCCGGTCGCGCCGCGAAAAGAAGCTGTCGCTGCACGAGCGCAGCAGGAACAGCTTCTGCAGCGCATTGATCGTGGTGTTGACCGAGCCGGCGCTGGCAAACGGACCGTAGTAGTTCCCCGCCGCCTTCCTCGCCCCGCGATGCTTGGTAATCCGGGGAAACTCGTGATCGGAGCGCAGGAGAATGAACGGAAAGCTTTTGTCGTCGCGCAGCAGGACATTGTAGGGCGGGCGGTAGCGCTTGATCAGCTGGGCTTCCAGCAGCAGCGCCTCGGCCTCGGAATTGGTGGTGACGATCGTCATCGACCGGCACTGGCTCACCATCCGCTTCAGCCGCAGCGGCAGCCGCTCGACCTGGGTGTAGTTCGCCACCCGGTTCCGCAGCACCCGCGCCTTGCCAACATAGAGCACATCGCCGCGCGCATCGAGCATGCGGTAGACGCCGGGCCGCGACGGCAGGGTCCGCACCGTCTCGCGGATCGCCGCCACGCCCTTGTCGATATCGGGCTGCTCCGCCCCGCGCACGGTCGCCACCTGCGTTTCCTCGTGGAAGCGTTCGGCGCCCTTGGGATTAGGGGGAGAACCAGCGGGAGTGCGAGCCATGGCTGGCAGATAGGGGATCGTACGCGCGATTGGGAGGGGGTGAATGCGGCCGTCTAGAACTGCTTGCGGAACTCGATCGAGATCACCCGCCCCTGCGGATCGAGCAGATCGGGCTGGTAACTCACTGGGACGGCCCCGAACCGGTCCGTCACCCGTTGCCGCGCATCCAGCATGTTGTCCACCTTGAGCGAAAGGCGTGCATTCTTGAAGAATGGCGACGCATCGGTCAGCGCCTTCTGCTGGCCCAGGTCGGCAAAGGCGCGCAGTCCGATCTTGGTCAGGGCGCCGAAGCGGAGATCCGACGAACCCGGCGCCCCGCTCCCGCGCACGTGAGTCGGCGCCGTCCAGCTGCCGTTGAAGCGCAGACCGAAGCCGCGGTAAAACGCGCCGCCCTCGAACTCGAGGCTGTGCCGGGCCACCCCGCCCCCGGTCAGCGCATCGCCCGAGAGCAGGTCGAGTACAGGGCCGCCAGGCGCCACCGTCACCCGGTTCATGAACTGCACCGTGTGGTAGAGCGAAACGTTCCACCGCCCCTGCCCGTTTCCCCCCCGACCGCCACGCCCGCCGCCGAACCCGCCGCCGCTTCCGCCCGGCGAATGGCCTTCCATGCCGCCGCCCGGCGGCGCCCCCCCAAATCCGCCCCCGCCAAACCGCCCGCCCCCGCTGGCGCCAGCCCTGGGCTTGCCGAGCGGTCCGGCGAGATTGAAACCATAACGCAGGCGCGAGCTGGTCTGGTTGGCAAGCGTCACTGGCCTTCGGTCAATCCCGATCAGCCGACCCGCGGAATCGCGCGTCACCCGGCCGGGGAAGGCCGCCTCGATTGCCGGCGTCAGCAGCGGGAATCCCGCCGTCACGTTGCTCGAATTGTTGTGGAAGTACTCGACGATGAAATTCGAGCGCTGGAGAAACGGCAATTGCCAGGTCAGCCCGAGCTTCACGTCACGGTCCGTCTCGCGCGCCAGCAAGGGATTGCCGCCGCTGGTCACAGTCACCAGCGCGGTCTGGCCGCGGGTGAAATCGTAGACCGGCACGTTGAAGGTCTGCACCACCGGATTCCCGAGGTCGGTCAGCCCGGGCGCCACCTGGTTGACGATGTAGCTCGCCTGCAGCCCGAGGCTTTCGGTAATCCCCCAGGTCAGCCCGGCGCTCCAGTCGGTCAGGGTGCCGATGTCGGACAGGCGGTCCACCCCGGCGCTGAAATTGAGCGAGAGGTCACCGATCCCGGCCAGCACCTGGTTGCGGCGGCTGGCGACAGGCAGGCCAAGATTGATCCCGGCCGAGGCATCGCCGCGCCGCAGCCGGGTCTCGCCGCCGGCATTGCGCGTGTCGCTGCTGGCGATGCCGGTCCAGGCAAATCCCGCCTTGAGCGTTGCGGTTACATCGCCCGCCGGCAGGTGCAGCGGCCGGCCCACGGCGGTGACGAGGCTCGTCGCCGAATCGCTCACGCTGCGGGCCAGCGCCGGGGCAGGCGTGGTAAAGCTCACCGGCCCCGTCGCCGGCAGCGGCCCCGTCAGGACGGAGCGCTGGTCGACCGTGGTATTGGTAATCGCATGGCTCGCATCGACCGTGGCTGTCAGCTGCCATTCGCCCAGTCCGCGGGCATATGTCAGGCCGGCTTCGGCCGTATCACTCTTCGTGCGCCGCGCCAGCGGATCGCCGAAGCTGCGGACAATGGCTCCCGTCGGGTCCGCGGCAAGACTGAGGCCCGAAAAGCTGGTCCAATCCGCGCGCGTGTAGGCCCCGTTGACGGTGATCGATCCGGCCAGGCCCTTCTCACCCAGCCCCTTTGTCCATGTAGCGTTGACCCCCAAGTCCCGGCTATCGGCAATCAGCGTACGCGCCGAGGCGGGATCCGGGTCCCCCGCCACGGTCGGCACGCTCCCCGGCGCCTGGATCACGCCGCGCTCGTTCTCGAACAGCGGCGTGGTATCGTCGGCCGTCACCGTCAGGTTGAGCCGGCTCTGCCCGGACGTGCGGAACAGCGATCCTTCGAGCTTGCTGGTATCCGTGCCGCCCCGCGTCGGCCGGCCGTATTCGACCTCCACCGTCTTGGCGGCGAAATTGTCCTTGAGGATAAAATTGATCACCCGCTGGTCGGCGGGGTAGCCATAGCGCAGCGCCACTTCCTCGGGCAGGATTTCCAGCCGGCGGATCGCCTCGGGCGGGATGTTGCGCATTTCGCGGAAGCCCGAGATCCGCTGGCCGTTGAGCAAGACCACCGGCCGGCCGCTGCCCCGCCCGCGTCCCGACCCTGTCTGCGGCGAGAGCGCATCGAGCAGATCGGTGATCGAAGCGGCGCCGTAGGAGGCGATATCCTCCTCGTCCAGAACCTGGATCGGCGGCTGCGGCGCATCCACCTGCCCCTTGATCCGGGTGGCGACGACGACGATCTCGCCCGCCTGGGGCTCCAGCCGCTCATCCTCCGATGTCTCGCCCGGCGTGGTCGGCGCGGCGCTGCCGGGGGTGACCGTGGGGGCGGCGTTGGCCGAGGGGACGGCCTCGTCGGCGAAAGCCACGGCGGGGGACAGGCCGGTGCCGGCCAGCAGCAGGCAGATCGGGGAAAGGCGCAAGAGCAACTCCTGAATGGTATTCGGCATCCGTCCCCACTCTTCGAGATGCCCCTCCGGGTTTCCCGGGACAAGCCGCTCCCGGGTAACAAATTGTCCCGCCGCTGATACCTTTGCCGCGTCCGCGCGTTCCCGCCCCAGGCCCGCGGCGTGCGCGCGGCAAGCCCACCCGCCGGAAAGGCTTCCCTTTTGGGCCGCCCCCGCGTATGGGCCCGGCGGATTGTCGGCCTGAGAGGCGGCTCAACGAAACGGACCAGAATAGCGGATGGCCAAGGAAGAACTGCTCGAGATGCGCGGCCAGGTGGTCGAACTCCTCCCCAACGCGATGTTCCGCGTGCGGCTGGAAAACGATCACGAGATCCTCGGCCACACTGCCGGCAAGATGCGCAAGAACCGCATCCGCGTGCTGGTGGGCGATGAAGTGCTGGTCGAGCTGACCCCCTATGACCTGACCAAGGGCCGCATCACCTACCGCTTCATGCCAGGCCGCGGCGGACCCGGCGGCTACTGAATGCTGGGTGTTTCGGCCCATGCCGGGCTGCAAACGGCCGCCTTCTGCGCTTCTGGTGCTCACGACCTTCACGGTCGCTGCGCGCCGGTTCTCGAAGACAGCTATTTTCGCTCCGGCCTGAGCCAAAACACCCCACATTCAGCCTCTCCCGCAGATGCCTGAATCCCCCCTTCTCATCCTCGCGTCCGCTTCGCCCCGCCGCCGTGACCTGATCGGCCGGCTGGGCATCGAGCCGCTGCGCATCGCCGCCGCCGACATCGACGAAACCCCGCGCAAGGCCGAGGCTCCGCGCGACTATGCCCGCCGCATGGCCCGCGAAAAGGCGCTCGCCGTACCCGCCCAGGATGCCCACGTGCTGGCCGGCGATACGGTCGTCGCCTGCGGCCGCCGCATCCTGCCCAAGGCGGAAGACGAAGCCACCGCCCGGCGCTGCCTCGAACTGCTCTCCGGCCGCCGCCACCGCGTCCTATCGGCCATTGCGCTGAACGGCCCGGACGGCACCCTGCGCGAACGTCTTTCCGAAACCATCGTCCGCTTCAAGCCGCTCAGCGAAGCCGAGATCGCCGCCTATCTCGCGGGCGGCGAATGGCATGGCAAGGCGGGCGGCTATGCCATCCAGGGCAGCGCCGAGGGGCTGATCGCGTGGATCGGCGGCAGCCATTCGGGCGTCGTCGGCCTGCCCCTGTTCGAAACGCGGGCCCTGCTCAAAGCCGCCGGATTCGCCATTGCCTGAGTGGCTGGTCGAGGAAGGGATCGCCGAACACCGCGCGATCCTCACGGACCACGGCGAAGTCCTCGCCGCGCGGATTGACTGGCCCGGCCGCCTCGCTCCAGGCGCAGTCGCTGATGCCGTGCTCCTCCACCGCACCGCCGGTTCCCCGCGCGGCACCGCCCGCTTCCCCTCGGGCGAGCAGGCGCTGGTCGATCGGCTCTCGCGTGAGGCCAGCGAAGGCGCTCCCCTGCGCCTCGCCATCACCCGCGCCGCCATGGCGGAACATGGCCGCCACAAGCTCGCCCAGGCTCGCCCCACCACCGATCCGGTCCGCCCTGCGCCAACCCTTGCCGAACGCCTGCGCGCCGACGGCCAGCAAGTCCGCACAGTCCGGCGCCTCGGCTCCGAATGGGACGAGCTGTGGGCCGAGGCCTGGTCGGGCGAACTCGCCTTTACCGGCGGCGCGATCTCCGTCACGCCCACCCCGGGCCTGACAGTGATCGATGTCGACGGCACACTGCCGGCCCCCGCCCTCGCCCGCGCCGCCGCCCCGGCGGTCGCCGCTGCGATTCGCCGCTTCGACCTGGCCGGCTCAATCGGCATCGATTTTCCCACGCTCGAGGCCAAGGCCGATCGCAAGGCGGTCGACGAAGCGCTCGGCGCCGCGCTCCACGGCTGGCGGCACGAACGCACGGCGATGAACGGCTTCGGCTTCGTCCAACTCGTCGCCCGGCTCGAACGCCCCTCGCTGGTCCACCGCCTCGCGCTCGACCGCCCCGGCGCCGCCGCCCGCCTGCTCCTGCGCCGCGCCGAAGCCGTGGCTGAGCCGGGCCCGCGCCTTCAGCTCACCTGCCACCCCGCCGTGCGGGCCGCGATCAGGCCCGAATGGGAAGCCGATCTCGCCCGGCGCACCGCCCGCACGCCCGAATGGCGCCTCGATTCGACCCTTGCGCTCGACGGCGGCCATGCCCAGGTGCTGTCATCATGACCTCGACCGCCTCCCCGAAGAAATGCCCGATCTGCGGCAAGCCCCGCGTCGAAGCCCAGGCCCCGTTCTGCTCGACCCGCTGCCGCGACCGCGACCTGCTGCAGTGGCTGCAGGACGGCTATGCCCTTCCCGGCCCCAAGGCCGACGAGCCCGACGAACAGGACTGACCGTGCGCCGCTTGCCGCGACCCACCTAATGGCACTGCCGCGCCACAATCCCCCTTGCCAACCGCCCACCCCTTCGCCATAGGCGCGCTTCCAATCGCTGGGCTGCCCGCTTGCCAACCTTCCGGGCCGCCCTTCGCACCGGCGCCAGCCGGTGCCCGATCAGGCGATGCCCGGGTAGCTCAGTTGGTAGAGCACATGACTGAAAATCATGGTGTCGGCGGTTCGATTCCGTCCCCGGGCACCACGCCTGAGTGCCGCTGAGCGCCGCCTGCCGGCCCCGCAATTCACCCTCCTGTCATATTCGGGCTTGCTCCATCCATTCCGGCTGGACACGCTGCGGCGATGTGCAACCGCTACCAGCCGGGCGAACGCAAGCGCATCGTCGATTTCTTCGATGCCCGCGTACTGCGGGAGGTGAATGACGGACCCGCGATCGTACACCCGCGCGAGCCCGGATGGGTGGTTCGGCTCGTTGATTGCCTGCCGGTGCTCGAACAGATGACCTGGGGCTTTCCCGTCTACGTGAGCGGCCGCATCGGCAAGCGTGGGCAGCCGCTCAAGCCCAAGCCGGTCAACAATGCCCGGTTCGACAAGCTCGGCAGCTTCTGGCGCCGCTGGGCCGCCAATCCGGCGCAGCGGTGCCTGATACCCACAACGCGCTACGCCGAAGCCGTGGGCCAGCCGGGGCGAATGACGACGACTTGGCTGTCGCTCAGGAGCGAGCCCATGTTCGCCTGGGCTGGCCTTTGGGGCAACAGCGAAGAATGGGGGCCGGTCTACACCGCGGTGATGACCTCTTGCGCGGCGGAGCTGGCCGAGATCCATGACCGCTCGCCCGTGATCGTCGGCCAGGCCGACTGGGCAACTTGGCTGCAAGCGCCCCTGCCCGACCTTGCCCGCTTCGACCGGGCTTGGCCTGCCGAAGACGTTATGGTCGAGGCAACTCCGGTCCTGTGGAAGGAGGGCGGCCGGGAAGGTTAGCGGCCAGTCCTCTCACCATCGCCGGGCCACATATCCATGTTCTTGGGCCGTCTCGATTGCCCTCGAAGGTGAGCAGCGGATATGCCCGTGAAAAATAGAGGATGCCCCGGCCGATGACCAGCTCCGAACAGTTCGATCACATCGTCGTCGGCGCCGGGTCCGCCGGGGCGGTGGTCGCCGCGCGCCTCAGCGAAGACCCGCGCCGCCGCGTTCTCCTGCTCGAGGCGGGCACGCGGGGGCCGGACCATATCTGGTCGGCCATCCCGATGGGCGTCTCGCGCCTCCTGCCCGATCCCACGGTCAACTGGAACTACCTGACCGAGCCGGACGATGGCACTGCCGGGCGCCGCATTGCTCAGGCGCGAGGAAAGATGCTCGGCGGGTCCTCGGCGATCAACGGCATGGTCTACGTGCGCGGCCAGCCGCAGGACTATGACCACTGGGCCCAGCTCGGCAATCCCGGCTGGTCCTGGGCCGATGTCCTGCCGCTCTACCGCCGCATGGAAAGCTTCCCCGGGGGCGATGAGGCGACGCGCGGACGCACCGGCCCCCTGCGGATCAGCGAGAGCCGGCCCGGCGCGGTTCCCCTGTTCGAAGCGGTGATCGCTGCGGCCGCCAGCCTGGGCATCCCGCGCGGCGATTTCAACGGCGCCGGGCAGGACGCGGTCGGCATGTCGCAGGCCACCATCGCCCGCGGCCTGCGCCAGAGCACCGCCGTCGCCTACCTCGCTCCGGCGCGTAAACGCCCCAACCTCAAGGTGGTCACGGGCGCCATGGCCGAACGGCTCCTGCTCGATGGCCGACGCTGCACCGGGGTGCGCTACCGCATCGACGCCCGCGTGATCGAGGCCCACGCCCGTGAAGTCATCGTCTGCGGCGGGTCGATCAATTCGCCGCAATTGCTCGAGGTTTCCGGCATCGGCCAGGGCGAACGGCTGCGCGCGCTCGGCCTGCCCGTCCACCACGACCTGTCCGGTGTCGGCGAGAACCTGCGCGATCACTACCTCTCGCGAATGCACTACACCACCAGCGCGCCCGGGCTCACCATGGCCCACCGCGCGCGTGGGCTGGGCCTGGCACGCGAAATCTTGCGCTACGGTCTCACCCGCACCGGGCTGCTGGCGGAAACGGTCGTACCCCTGCGGCTTTACGCCCGCCTGAGCCCAGGCGCCGCCTCGCCCGAAACCGGGATCTCGGTCACCCCCTTCCTCTTCGAGGTCCAGGGCAATAACTGGGGCGTCGCCAAGCGCGATGGCTTCACCATCACGGTTCACCCGCTCCGGCCTGAAAGCACCGGATCGGTCCATGCCGTCTCGCCCGATCCGGGACGCCACCCGGCGATCCGCATGAATTACCTCTCGGCTTGGACCGACCGCGAACTCACCGTCGCCGGGATCCGCAAGGTGCGCGAACTTGTCGCCACGCCGGCGATGGCGGCGATCGTCGGCGAGGAACTTCAGCCCGGCCCCGGCGCGCAGGACGACGAGGCCCTGCTCGACTGGGTCCGCCGAACCTCGGAAACGGGCTACCACCCGGTCGGCACCTGCAAGATGGGCAGCGATCCCCTGGCCGTTGTCGATCACCGCCTCAGGGTCCGCGGGATCGCCGGACTGCGCATTGCCGATGGTTCGATCATGCCGACCATCGTGTCGGGCAACACCAACGCCGCCTGCATCATGATCGGCGAAAAGTGCGCCGACCTCGTCCGCGCCGATGGCTGAGCGGGCTTGATTTCCGTCAATTTATCCAAACACCAGGCGTGTAACATTCACGGTTGTTGAATGTTTGGAGCACCGCCCGATGTCATCCCCGGCCGACCTGCCCGCGCGTATCGCCCTGATGGAAGCGGGGCTCGAACTCGTGGCCGATCGGGTGGGCGACATTACCGGGCCCGTGGTTGCCCGGCTCTATCGGCGCTGCCCCGCCGCGCGCGCCAGTTTCGTCCGCCTTGGTCTCGGCCGGCCCGATGCACTCGCCGCGCAGATGGTCGAAACCACGCTACATTGCCTGATGAGCTGGCCGGGCGACCGGGCCATGGTGGAGATCACCCTGCGCGAAACGCTCCCCCACCATTGTCTGACCCTGGGTATCGCCCCCGCCGTGTTCCGAGCGCTCGCCGAAGAAACGGCCCACCTGATCATCGCCGCCATCCCGGCCGACTGCGCCGCCGAGCGCGCCGTGTGGGAGGACATCCGCACGGGCATCCTCGGCGCGATCGCCGAGGCCGAACGCTCGCCCCTCATTGCCCGTGCCGCGGTCCAGGCCGCGTGATCCTGCGCGTCGCCGGCGCCATCCCGTCCCGCGACATTGCATTTCCCGCCCCATGGGGATATGGGCCGCCCTTCTTTTCAGACATGGGGCCTGCGGCCCCGGAGGAATTGCCCGTGTCCCGTCGCCGCCAAATCTACGAAGGCAAGGCCAAGATCCTCTACGAAGGTCCCGAGCCGGGCACGCTGATCCAATATTTCAAGGACGATGCCACCGCGTTCAATGCCCAGAAGAAGGGCACGATCAACGGCAAGGGCGTGATCAACAACCGCATCAGCGAATATGTGTTCACGCGGCTGTCGCACATCGGCATCCCCACCCACTTCATCCGCCGTCTCAACATGCGCGAGCAGTTGGTCCGCCAGGTGGAAATCATCCCGATCGAGGTCGTCGTGCGCAATGTTGCCGCCGGCTCGATCTCCAAGCGCCTCGGCATTCCCGAGGGTGAGCCGCTGCCCCACACCCTGATCGAGTATTACTACAAGGACGATGCACTGGGCGATCCGATGATCGCCGAAGAACACATCGCATGCTTCGGCTGGGCCTCGAACGAAGAGATGCAGGACATCTCCTCCATGGCGATCCGGGTCAACGACTTCATGGTCGGCATGTTCGCGGCGATCAACATCCGTCTGGTCGATTTCAAGCTCGAGTTCGGCCGCATCTGGGATGGCGACTACAGCCGCGTGATCCTGGCCGACGAGATCAGCCCCGACGGCTGCCGCCTGTGGGACATGATCACCGGCGAGAAGCTCGACAAGGACCGCTTCCGCCGCGATCTCGGCGGTGAAGAGGAAGCCTACCAGGAAGTCGCCCGCCGCCTCGGCCTGCTCGAGAACGACGGTGGCCCGAGCGAAGTGTTCGATCTCTCCAAGCACCGCAAGCTGCGCGGCAAGTAAGCTGCGGACCCTCCCCGCTGGCGGGGAAGGGACCGCCTGCCCCCCGGCGGTCGGGCAAACAGTTCGTGGTGGGCTACCTGTCGGGCTGTGAGACGCCGAGGCGGCCTCTCCGCAGCGTCGCGCGACCTTCACACCCATGACCGCTGAAATAGTTGGCCATCCAGAAACCGGAAATGGTCCACCGCCAGCAATTGGCTCCATAACCGAGCCACCTCCGCCCCGGCCGCCCCGCTATCGGCTAACCTGCCGGAATGGCCCAGTTCACCGGCACTGATGGCAACGACAGCCTGATCGGCACCACGGGAGACGATAGCTTCGCCCCCCTGCTCGGCCTCGACCTTGTCGCCGGCGGCCTCGGATTCGATCTGCTGGCGGTAAACTATGCCGCCCTCCTCGGCATAACCGCAACCATCCTCCCCGAGGGCGCCTCCGCCTTTTCCGGCATAATCGGCAACAGCCTCTCACCCGCGGCCAACTCCGTCACCTTCACCGGCATCGAAGCCCTCGCCTTCACCCTCTCGCCCGGCAATGACCAGCTCTCCATCGATGCCGCCCCTCTCGCAGCTGGCGCCACGCTCCAGCTGGATGCCGGGGCCGGGTTTGATGTACTGCGAATAGATTTCTCCGCCCTTGCGGACACGACGTTCCAGCAGGGTGTCAACTTCCTCGTCACCTCCAACCGCGGCAGCTTCGCAGGTTGGGACCAGTTCGAGATCACCCTAGGCCCGGGCGCCAACCGCGTGACCACGCAGGCCGGGGCCGATGTGGTGCGCACCACCGGCGGCAACGATACGATCAGCACCGGCGCCGGGAATGACACGATCTTGTCCGCCGGCAGCATCGACGTGATCAACGGCGGCGCCGGGACGGATACCTGGCATGGCGACTATTCGGGCTGGTCCAGCACGCTCGGCTTCGCCTACGATACCTCCACCGGCCAAGGCTATGTCACCAACGGCACCACGCTGGCGGGCATTGAGGCCGGATCGATCATCACCGGTTCAGCGGAAGACAATTTCCTGCTGATGGGCCTTGGCCGTTTCCACCTCGACGGCGGCCTCGCGGAAGACTGGCTGACCTGGGACGATACCGGCGATCTTGGCGTCGCCTATTCGGTCGACATCGAAAACGCCGGCGCGGGCGTGTTCAGCGGGCAGATCGCCAATACGACCTTTGCCGGGATCGAACATCTCAACCTGGCGCTCGGCGATGGTGACAATTACGCCTTCGTTGATGCGGCGCCGCTTGCGGCCGGGGCCACGATCAACCTGCCCGGCGGCCTCGGGTTCAACACCCTCGCCGTCGATTTCTCCGCTTTCGCCGGCACGAGCTTCGCCCTCGCCGCCGATGGCACGGTGTCCGCCGGTCGCGGTACCTGGCTGAACTTCCAGCAGGTGCTGATTGCGCTCGGCGGCGGGGCCAACACAGTCACCCTTGGTGGGCGTGACTATGCCGTCTGGTCCGCGGGCGGCACCGACACGGTCGATGGGGGTGCCGGGTTCGATCAGTGGGAGGGAGACTATTCCGCCGCCTCGGCCGCCCTCGCCTTCACCTGGAACGGCACCGCGGGCAGCGCCACCCTCTCCAACGGCACCTTGCTCACCAATCTCGAATACGCGGATCTCACCACTGGCGCGGGGAATGACAGCTTCGCACTCTCCGGCCCCCTCGTCGCCGATATTCACGCCGGCGCGGGCGTAGACAGCCTTTCGCGCGACGATACCGGGCTTGCCGGGCTCAACCGCGACGTCTTCGTCTACGCCGCCGGAACGGCCTTTGAGGGCCTGGTCGGCCTCAACTGGTTTGACGGCATCGAACAGCTTGCCCTCACCCTCTCGGATGATGACAACGTCGCCTATGTCAATGCCGGACCGACTATGGCCGGGGCCACCTTGGCGCTCAACGGCGGCAGCGGCGTGGATTTCCTCCAGCTCGATCTCACCGCTGCTGCCGGCGCACTGATCGCTGCCGATGCTGCCGGCACGCTGTCTGGCAACCGCGGAACCTATGCCGGGTTCGAGACCATCTGGATCGGCCTCGGCAGCGGCGCCAACACGGTCGCCACCGGCGCGGGCAATGATACGGTGGAGGCCGCATCCGGGGGCAACAATGCCATCGCGACCGGGGCGGGCGACGATCTGGTCATCAACGGTCCCGGCGCAGCAACGGTCGACGGCGGTCCCGGGGCAGATGTGTTCCAAGTCGGCGGCCTCAAGGCCGCCTATGCCATTACCCGCGACGGCAGCGGGGGCTATTTCCTGACGGAAGCAGCCACTGGAACGCAGGACCGGCTGACCGCTGTCGAACAGGTTCGCTTCGCCGATGCCGTGGCCGACCTGCCGTTCTACGCGCTCGGGGTAACCCTCACCGGAACGGCAGGCGCCGATACGCTCACTGGCACCCCTTGGGCTGACCGCCTGTCGGGCCTCGCGGGGAACGACACGCTGGTTGCCGGTGATGGCGACGATTGGCTCTCTGGCGGCCCGGGCGATGATCGGCTGACGGGCGGCGCCGGGATCGATACGCTTGACTATGCCGATGCTCCCGCGCTGGTGAAGGTCAACCTTGCCATCACAGGCAAGGCCCAAGCCACGGGCGGAGCAGGGAATGACTGGCTGGTTGACCTGTTCGAAAACGTCACCGGCTCGGCCTTTGCCGATACCCTGACCGGCAATGCCCTGGCCAATCGCATCGAGGGCGCCGCCGGGGCCGATATCTTCGATGGCCTGGCCGGGGCCGATACCCTCGTCGGCGGGCTCGGCAACGATATCTACGTCGTCGACGATGCGGCTGACGTGGTGATCGAAAATGCTGGCGAGGGCACCGATCTGATCAAGTCGGCCATATCCTTCGCCCTGCCCGGCAATGTCGAGAACCTCACCCTCACCGGCACCCTGGCCGTGGACGGCGCCGGCAACGCTCAGGGCAATTCCCTCGTCGGCAACGCCGCGGCGAACCACCTCTCCGGCGGTGACGGCAACGACACGCTGGATGGCGCTGTCGGCGCCGATACGCTTGCTGGTGGCCTCGGCAACGACAGTTACAAAGTCGACAATACCGGTGATGTCGTGATCGAAGGAGCTGCCGAAGGCACCGACCTCGTCACCGCTGCCGTCACTTTCACCCTCTCCGCTAATGTCGAGAATCTTACCCTGTCCGGCACCCTCGCGATCGATGGGACCGGCAACGATCTGGCCAACAGCCTGATTGGCAATGCCGCCGCCAACCATCTCTATGGCCTCGGTGGGAATGACACCATTGATGGTGGCCCCGGGGCCGACAGCATGGCGGGCGGCCCCGGCAACGACACGTACAAGGTTGACGATCCGGGTGACAGCATCGTGGAAAACCCCGGCGAAGGCACCGATCTGCAGCGCCACTTTCACCCTCGCCGCCAATATCGAGAACCTCACTCTCACCGGCTCAATCGCGATCAGCGGCACGGGCAATGCCTCGGCCAATTCCCTCATTGGCAACGGCGCGGCCAACGTGCTCGTCGGGCTCGCTGGTGACGATACGCTGAATGGCGGCGGGGGCGATGATACCCTCTCCGGTGGCCCCGGCGCCGATACGCTCACAGGCGGGCTGGGCACGGACCTGTTCGTGTTTGATCAGCGCGAGACCGCCGCGAACCGCGATGTGATCCAGGACTTCGCCCACCTGACCGACCGGCTGGCGTTCGATCGTGCGGCGTTTACTGCTTTCGCCAACCTCGCGGCGGGCGCACTGGATCCCACCCAACTCAACCTCGGCACCACCGCCACGACGGCCCAGCACCACCTCGTGTACACGCAGTCCACCGGCTCGCTCTATTACGATACGGATGGCGCGGGAGGCGCGGCCCAGGTGCTCGTGGCCGTGCTCTCCACCAAGCCGGTGCTCTCGGCGGCCGACATCATCCTGCTTTAGCCCCACGGGTGAGAGGCAGCGGCGAGGGGCTGAACGACGGGCGTGCCTCTTATCGCGGCGCCGACCTGGTGATGCGGCCGACAGGCGCTGCTGCGGCTGGCTCCGCACGCATGCCCCGGCTATCGTCCGTCGATGGCCCGCCCCGCGATCCTGATCACCGCGCCGATGCACCATTCGGTGGAAGCTGCCCTCGCCCCGCATTTCGCGCTTTATCGCCTGTGGGAACAGCGCGACCCCGACGCGTACCTCCGCGCAAATGCCCATGATATCCGCGGCGTGGCCACCACCACCCTGCATGGCAGGATCGATGAGGCGTTTTATGCCCTGTTCCCGGCGATCGAGATCGTCGCCTCGTTCGGTGTCGGTTACGACAATGTCGATGTCAGCGCCGCCGCGGCGCGCGGCATTGTCGTCACCAACACGCCCGGCGTGCTTGACGACGAGGTGGCGGATCTCACCATCGGCTTGCTCATCGCCACCCTGCGCCAGATACCCCAGGCCGAACGCTACCTGCGGGCAGGAAGCTGGCTGGATGCGCCGTTTCCGCTTTCCCATAGCCTGCGGGGCCGGACAGTCGGCATCCTCGGCCTCGGCGGCATCGGCAAGGCGATTGCCCGGAGGCTTGAAGGCTTCGATGTGGCCATCGCGTACCATGGGCGCACGCGGCAGGAGGGCGTGCGCTACCCCTGGCTTCCCACTCCGCTCGCTTTGGCCCAGGCATGCGACACGCTGATCGCCATCCTTCCCGGCGGCGCGGCCACGCGCCACATTGTGGATTCGCCGGTTCTCGCCGCGCTCGGCCCCGAGGGAGTATTCATCAATGTCGCGCGGGGCAGCGTGGTTGACCAAACAGCACTGATCACCGCACTTCGGGATGGCACGATCCTCGCCGCCGGACTGGATGTCTATGCCGATGAGCCCCATGTGCCGGCGGAGCTGGTCGAACTGCCCAACGCTGTCCTGCTGCCCCACATCGCCTCGGCCTCGGAACACACCCGCACTGCGATGGGCTGCCTGGTTGCCGACAACCTCATCGCCTGGTTCGGCGAGGGCCGCCCGCTCACCCCGGTGGCCGAAACGCCATTTCCGCGTTCCTAGCGAATCACTCGCCGGTAAATATGCCAGGTGGCATGTCCCAGCACCGGCAAGACCACGAACAGGCCGAGAAACAGCGGCAGCATGGCAAGCCCCAGTCCCACGGCGATGATCAGACCCCACCCGAGCATTACCGCGAAGTTGTTCCTGACAGCAGCCATGCTCACCATCATCGCCGTCAGGAAATCCACCTCGCGGTCGATCAGGAGAGGCAGGCTTACTACGGTCACCGCATAGAACAGAAAGGCGAGCAACGCGCCCGCCGCCCCGCCGACTGCCAGCATGGCGATCCCCGCCGGGGTGGCGAACAGAGCAAGGGATTCGGTGCCAATCCCGCTTTCCGACAGGAAAATGGCGAAAATTCCGTGGGCAATGATAATCCAGAACGTCACGCCCACGAACAGGAACCCGGCCAGCATCAGAACCTGGTCATCCCCCCGCCCGCGCACTCCCGCAGCAACCGTGCCCCAGCCCGGACGGCCCCCGGCCTCTCGGGTGCGGCTGGCCTCGTAAAGCCCCACCGCCACCAGCGGCGCAATGATCGGAAAGCCGCCGGCGGCAGGGACCAGCCAGGCAACTTGTCCCATGCGATAGAACGCGAAATACAGCAGCCAGCCGCCAGCCACGTAGATGGCCGCCAAGGCCAGCCCGACGATCGGACAAGTAATGAAGTCGTGCCATCCCGCCGCCAGCGCCGCCGACAGGTCCGTGAATGCAAGATCGTTGGCAACCACCGGTGGCGCGACCTGAGCAGAATCGCCCATCGCCCTCTCCTCTCCGTCGGCTTCCCGATGGGAAGGTGACGCAAGTAGGGCGGCGCTTCAAGTGTGGTGAATGACTACAGCCAGCCCTCTTCGTGGTACCACTTTGCCGTGGCTTCCAACCCCGATCGCGTCTCGATCTGCGGTTGCCACAGCCGGACGGGAGGCCGGGCGCGCTCGCTCACCACCCAGTCGGGGTGGCACATGTAGCTCACCCGGTCCGCTGTCAGCTTGGCCCGGTCCTTGCGCCACCATCCGTCGAACCTGGCAATCCGCCCCAGCATCGGTTGCGACATATGCAGCACCCACGGGCGGCGCCCCACGGCCCAGCCGATCGCCCGGGCCAGTTCGTAGTGGCTCCAGCCGCCCGGCTTGCCGTCGTCAGGCTCTATCACCTTGTGCGCGGTGCGCCGCTCCGCCGGCACCAGGGCGAGCAGCAGCCGCGCCAGATCGTCGACATGGATCAGCGAGGCTCGGCCGGCTCGCGGCGGCATGGGCAGCACCCGCCAGCGCGCCAGCCGGAACAGTTCCAGCATCTCGCGGTCGCGTGGGCCATAGATCGCCGGGGGGCGCACGATGGTCCAGTCCAGCCCGCTCGCTCGCACCAGCTTTTCCGCCCGCGCTTTGCTGGCGCCATAGTCAGACAGCCGCGGCTCTCGCGCCGAGAGCGAGGAGACGAAGACGAAGCGCGGCACGCCAGCCTTCTTCGCCGCCTCAACCACGCTCAGCGTTCCAGCCACGTTCCCCGCAACGAAGCCCTCCCGGTCCGGCGCGTTGACGACGCCCGCAACGTGGATCACCGCCTCTGCCCGGCGCATCAGCTTGGCCAGCGCCTTGGCATCGGCCAAGTCGCCGTGAACCCAGGTCAGTCCCTTGCGGTGCGGCTGGTCACGCCGGGTCAGGGCACGCACGGTGCATCCCTCGGCCAATGCGCGGTCGATCAGCGCCTGGCCGACAAAGCCGGTGGCGCCGGTGATGGCCAAAAGGGTCACAGCAGGACGAGCTGGTCGCGGTGCACAATGGCGGATCGCGGGGAATACCCGAGCAGTGCCTCGTGCTCGCTCGAATGGCGGCCAATCAGCTTGCCGCATTCGGCAGCGTCATATTCGCTCAGGCCATGGGCGATCACCTGACCTTCAGGTGAGACGATGGCCACGGCATCGCCGCGCAGGAAGTCGCCATCCACCCTGGTGATCCCGCGCGCGAGCAGGCTGGCATCGCCGACGAGCGCCTTGGCCGCCCCAGCATCGACGGCAATCGTGCCCTTCAGCCGCAGCCGCCCGCCGAGCCAGGCCTTGCGCGCACCGGTCTTGCGCTTCGGCAGGAACAGCGTGCCCACGCCCTGCTCAATCACCCGGGCGACCGGGCGGTCCTTGGTGCCATTGCCGATGACCAGCGCGATCCCGGCCCGCTCGGCAATCTCGGCCGCCTGAAGCTTGGAAGTCATGCCCCCTGAACCCATGCCCGACCCCGAGCCACCATCGGCCATCGCGTGGATCTCGGTCGTCACCCCGCGCACCAGCGGCAGAAGCTTTGCGCCCGGTTCCTTGGGATTACGGTCATACAGCCCGTCGATGTCCGACAGGAGCAGGACCGCGCTGGCCCGCGCGGCCTGGGCCACTCGCGCCGCCAACCGGTCATTGTCACCGAAGCGGATTTCCTGGGTAGCCACCGAATCGTTCTCGTTGACCACCGGCACGGCGCCCGCATCAAGCAGCCGGCCCAAGGTCGCCGCAGCGTTAAGGTAGCGCCGCCGGTCCTCCAGGTCCTCCAGCGTAAGCAGCAGTTGCGCCGCGACAAGGCCATGCGCGCCCAACAATTCGGCCCATAGCCCGGACAGCGCGATCTGGCCCACGGCCGCCGCGGCCTGAGCATCGGCCAGGCTCCCGCGCCCACCCTTGTCCAGCCCGAGCGTCCGCGCGCCGAGCGCAATGGCGCCGGAGCTGACCACCACCACCTCCTGGCCGCGTCCCCGCGCGGCCGCGATTTCGCCGGCAAGCGCGGCGATCCACTCGCGCCGCGGCCCGGCCGCATCGACCAGCAGGGCCGAGCCGACCTTGATCACCAGCCGCGGACAGCGTGCGGCCAGACCCAGGTCGGCGAGGCTGGAAATGAGTGTGGTGCCCGTGTGCATCGTGGCTCAGGCGATTAGGCCAAACGAAGCGTGATGCAAGATCGCATCGTCGCGCGCAGCGGGCGGGAAAGGCCTGAGGCGAGTCCGCTGCGCGGCGAACTCAGATCGGCGACCAGGGCTTGGCCTCGGCAGCGTCTTCCTGCTCGCCCGCCGGGCGTTCGGTCGTCGTCGCGGCCGGGAGATAGGAATTCACCGCATCGAGCAGGGCGTCGAGACCCGCGCCGGTTGCCCCGGAGATGGGGAACACGGCCTCGGCCCCGGCGTCGATCAGCTCTTCGCTGAACGCTTGAACCAATTCGGCATCGACCAGGTCGATCTTGTTGAGCGCCACCAGCCGCGGCTTGTCGATCAGGCCGGCGCCATAGGCCTCGAGCTCGTCCTCGACGATTTGCATCGCCTCGACCGGGTCTTTCCCGGTCACGTCAATCAGATGGATCAACACCCGGCAGCGCTCGATGTGGCCGAGGAAGCGGTCGCCCACCCCTGCCCCGTCCGCCGCGCCCTCGATCAGGCCGGGGATGTCGGCAAGGACGAACTCGCGTTCACGATGACGGACGACGCCAAGCTGTGGGCGCAGGGTGGTGAAGGCATAGGCGCCCACCTTGGCCTTGGTGTTGGTGATCTGGTTGATGAAGGTCGACTTGCCGGCATTGGGCAGACCGACCAGCCCGGCATCGGCCAGCAGCTTGAGCCGGAGCCAGACCCACAGCTCCTCGCCCGGAATGCCCGGCTGGTGCTGGCGGGGGGCGCGGTTGGTGCTGGTCTTGTAGGAGGCGTTGCCCCGACCACCCATTCCGCCTTCAAGCAAGGTGACCCGCTGGCCGGCCTCGGTGAGATCGGCCAGAACGGTCTCACGATCCTCATCGGAAATGATCTGCGTGCCAACCGGCACCTTGATCACCAGATCCTGCCCCGCCGCGCCGTTGCGGTTCTTGCCCGAGCCGTGGACACCGCGGGGGGCCTTGAAGTGCTGGGTATAGCGGAAATCGATCAAGGTGTTGAGGCCGGCGACGGCCTCGAACACGATATCCCCGCCCTTGCCGCCATTGCCGCCATCGGGGCCGCCATACTCGACATATTTCTCGCGCCGGAAGGACACGGCACCGGGCCCGCCGGAACCGGCGCGCACATAGATCTTGGCCTGGTCGAGAAAATGCATGAGCGAGAAACTAGCGGTTGCGCCCGGCCATCGGCAAGCTCAGGCGAAGCGGAGGGAAGCAATTGCAGCGCGGATCGGCGCAATGGCCTCGAACGCCGCGCCTAGCTTTCCTGCGGTGTACCGTCAACCTTGCCGGTAATGCTATCGCCTGCCGGCGGTTGCCGTGACCCGGCGGAGAATGGCCAGTACGTATTGCTGTGTTTCCGAAATCGGCGGCACCCCGCCGGCTTGCTCGACCCGCCGGGCGCCTGCGTTGTAGGCGGCCAGGCCCTTGACCAGATCCCCGTCGAAGTGGTCGATCAGGCTGCGCAGGTAACGCGCGCCGCCTAGCAGGTTGGCATTGGGATCGCGCGGATCGACTCCAAGCTCTCGCGCCGTGCCCGGCATCAGCTGGGTGAGACCGATGGCGCCCTTCCGCGAGACCGCGCCGGGATGCCAGCGGCTTTCCTGCCACACCAGCGCCTCGAGCAGTGCAGGGTGGAGCCCGGCCTGCGCCGCGGCCTGGTCGAGCATGGGCGCGGCGGCGGCGCTCTCAAAGGAGGGTTGATAGCTGACCGGCTGGTCCACTACGGCAGGCGGCGGAGCATCAGCCGGGACAACGGTTCGCCTCTCCGACGCCCGGCTGGCCGGCGCGCTGCTGCTGCTGCCGTAACGTACCCGCACGGTGCCGCCGTCGAGGTGATAGATCTTTGCCGCAGCCGGAGTGGCTGCCGCCAGCGCAACCAGTGCCAATGTCCACCGCGTCAATCGCATCGCAAATCCCGCCAGAGCGCCCTCCCCGCTCACTAGCGTAACGGGGTTAACAGGCCGCTAGCGGGATCGCTGGACAGAATCGGCGTGGGAGTTTGGACCAGTGCTTTGGCAATTGCCTCAGTCCGAAGCGAAGATGGTGCCTTACAAGAACCGGCGCGCAGCGACCATAATGGGGCACCGGAACGCAGGAAAGGTGCCGTTCGCAGCCTGGAATGTGGAAATTGACAAAGCACTGGTGGAGCCGAGGGGGATCGAACCCCTGACCTCGTCATTGCGAACGACGCGCTCTCCCAGCTGAGCTACGGCCCCGTTCCAGTGCGAGTGCGGATGGTGGCCAAGGCCTGCCTCCGCGGGAGCGGCCCCCTTAGCGAAGGGGTCGCGCCCTGCAAAGACAAATTTTGCCGCTACCGGCCAAGTGGGGCCACCGGAACGGCGCCGGGCCCGCCCAGGGTGCCATCGGCCTGAACCGGCGGCACATATACCGGGCCCGGATTGATGACCGTCGGCGGCGGGCCATAGCGCTGGTTCCAGTCCGCCAGGGCAATCCTGTAGGCATCGTAGCGGCGATAGAAATCGTCAAACACGACTTCCACGTTGGGCAGGCTGCGCATGGCAAAGGGCTGCAATTCAGCCGGCTTTACGGTGATTGCATCGCGGCTCACAGCGAGCACGGCCGTGCAGAAGGCATCGAGCGTGGGCGGCAAGGCGAAGTGGTTGTAGACCTCGGTCATGTACTTTTCGCGCGGCGCGATGAACTTGGCGCCATACTTGCTCTTGAACTCGGCATCGACCTGCCGGTTGAACGCGGCAAGCCCCTTTACATGGGCCTTGAGGAAGGCGCGGTAGTTGACCACGATCTCGGCGTACTTCGGCTCCGGGCAGTTGAGCGCGGCGACGTTGTAGGCCGAACGCAGGTTCCACACCGTCTGCGCCGGCGTGATGTTGCGGTTCACGCTGGTGCGCAGGCCGGTAATGTCGGTCGGCGGCACGGTCAGGTTGGGTGCGGCGTGATCGGGCGGGGTCGGCTTGGGCGGCACGACAATGGCCACCGGGCGCGGCGGCGGCGGCGGCGGAGCCGGCGGGGTCTTGTCGCCGCAGCCAGCCAGCAACGCCAGGACGGAAAGACCCGCAAGGGCGGCAACCCGTTTGCTGTTGAACCCGATCATTTCATCCCTCCCGCGCAAGCGCAGCATCGGCGCGCGGAGAATGCCTAGTGATTAATGCGGCCAAAGAAAATGCCCGGCGCGCACCTGACGCGCCGGGCAAATCGATTTTGCGACAAGCTGCCGCCGCGGTTCAGCGGCGATCGCCCATGAACTGAAGCAGGAAGGTGAACATGTTGATGAAGTCGAGATAAAGGCTCAGCGCGCCCATCACGATCATCTTGCCGGCAAAATCCGTGCCCGCGACTTGCTGGTACATCATCTTCAGGCGCTGGGTATCGTAAGCGGTCAGACCCGCGAAGATCACCACGCCGAGCAGCGAAATCGCCAGGCCCAGCCCCTGCGAGGGCCAGATCATGTTGATGACCATCGCCGCCAGAAGGCCCCACACGCCCATGATCAGGAAGGTGCCGAAGCCCGACAGATCCTTCTTGGTGGTGTAGCCGACAAGGCTCAGCCCCGCGAAGGCCGCAGCCGTTGCGAAGAAAGTGCTGGCGATCGACGGGCCGGTGTAGACAAAGAAGATCGACGACAGCGACAGGCCCATGGCCACGCTGAATGCCCAGAACAGCATCCGAAGCGTGCTGGTCTGCATGCGGTTGAGGCCGAAGCTCATCGCCATGACGAAGCCGAGCGGGGCCAGCGCGATCAGCCAGCGCAGCGGCGTCGCAAAGACGGCCGCGGCGGCGCCCGAAGAGGCGAATAGCAGGGCGACGATGCCCGAGAGCAGTACGCCCGAAGCCATGTAGTTGTAGATCGACAGCATGTAGCGGCGCAGGCCCATGTCGTACGACACGCGGCCGGCACCAGCCGTAAGGCCCGACGCCGCACCGAAGCCCGCGCGGGGCTGGGGGTCGTTCCAGTTTGCCATTGTGTCCAAGCTCCATTGAGGCCCGGGATAGGGCCGTGGGCCGAATATCGCCCTCATCGGTGAAGGATTCAAGAATAACCGGACAAGGACGCCTGTCGCAAAGTGTAACAGGCGCGGAAAAGCTCAGCTTCTGGCGCGGGCCTCGGCGGCCATCTCGGCGCCGCGATCGCGCGCGGCCCGCAGCGTATCGGCCATCAGCGCGGCGAGGCGGCCATCAGCGTCGAGCACGTCGAGCCCGGCGCGGGTGGTGCCGCCGGGGCTCGCGACCTTGTCAGCGAGCTCGCCTGGCGCGAACGGCGAGGCGGCGGCCAAGGCCCCTGCCCCTTCGACCATGCCAAGGGCCAGGCGGTCGGCCTGGTCGCGCGGCAAGCCCAGCGCGGCGGCTCCGGCAGCCAGGGCGTCGATCAGCCGGTAAACGAAGGCGGGCCCCGAACCGGCCAGTGCGGTGACCACGTCCATCAGGTCCTCGCCCGCCAGCCATTCGGCCGTTCCGAGCGGGGCCATCAGGCTATCCACTACCGCCCGCGCGCCAGTGTCGCCGTCGCCGTCGCCGTCGCCGAACAGGCCGATTGGGGACTTGCCCAGCGCTGCGGCAAGGTTGGGCATGACCCGGACGATTGCACCCGCCTGCGGGAAACGGGCGCGCAGCGTCGCCAGTTCAACCCCGGCGAGGATCGAGAGCACCACAGTCTGCGGCCCGATTGCACCCACCACGGGGTCGGCAGCCTCGGCGATCTGCTGCGGCTTGAACCCGAGCAGGACGACGTCGAATGGCGGGCCCGGCGGAATCTCGCGAAGCAGAGTCACCCCATCAGGCGCCTGCTTGAGGAAGGGATCGACGACGGTGAATTCGCCGGCCTCGCGCCCACCGGCGAGCCAGCCGGTGAGCATGGAGCCTCCCATGTTGCCGCAGCCGACCAGCAGGATGCGCGCCACGTCAGGCTTCCCCGGCAGCGTCGACCAGCGCGCTGGCGAGGGCCTCGGCCGGCGACTTGTCGCCCCACAGGATGAACTGGAAGGCCGGATAGAACCGGTCACATTCGTCGATGGCCGCTTCCACCGCCGTCTGTGCCTGGGCGATCGAGAGCAGCCCCTCGTCGCCCAGCATCAGCGCGTGACGATAAAGCAGGACCATGCCGTTCGACCATACGTCGAAATGGCCGAGCCACATCTGCTCGTTGACCATGGCCAGCACCTCGAACATCGGGGCCCGCTTGTCGTCGGGGATACGGATGTCGGGCAGGCACAGCAGCTGGAGAACGTGGTCCTCGCGGCGCCAGATGCCGCGCAGCTGGTAGCTCGCCCAGGAACCCTGAACCTCGCCGCTGATCTCGTCGTCGCCGACGAACTCGAACTGCCAGCCACGCGCCTCGAACAGGGAGGCGAGCATTTCGACCGGCGCGGCATCGTCGTCGCGTTCCATGTCGTTCTGGCTGGTCCTCACATCATCTCCTGTCCGCGCGCCGTCCGGTCATCGGGAACCGTGGCCTTGCGAGCGCTGGATGCTTCGGGCGGCGCCGGTTGCACAATGCGCGGTTAACTACCACCTGCGCAAAACTCGACAACGCTGTTTACAAGGTGTGGAAAAGACAGGGGTTCCCTGTGAGCAACACTTCATCACCGCGACGGCAGCGCGTCGACGACCTGTCCCGCCGGGCTGGTCCACACGAAAGCGTCGAGATCGGCCTTCTTCGCCTTGGCCAGGAAGGATTCGGCAGCGGCTTCGGTTGCGAAGGGCCCGGCGAGCAGGCGATTGGTGCGCCCCCAATCCGAGATCGAGGCCGACTGGCCCTTGAACAGCGCAGGGTTGTCCTTGACCAGCGCGCGCCAGGTGAAGCCGAGCGCCCCCGTATCGCGGCCCGTGCCGACCTGGACCCAGATGCGGCTGGGGTGGGCAGGCTTGGGCGGAGTCTTGGCGGCCTCGGCGCGGGCGCGGGCCTCGGCCAGCTTGCGCACATCGACCGCACCGGGAGCCGGAGCAACCGTGCCCTTCGGTACGACGGCAAGATCGGCGAAGGCGTCTGCCAGGCTGCGCGCCCGGGCCTTGGGCTGGGGCGCGGGCGGCGCGGAATGAACCGGTGCCGGGGCTCGGGCAGCGGCCGGCGCCGGTGGTTGCGCCGGTGCGACAGGGGCCGGAGCGGGCGCGGCGGACATCCGCCCAAGATCAAACCCGGCGCCTGAGGTCAAGCCGGGACCGGTGAGCGCAGCCGTCCGCGTCGGGGACGACGACGGCAGGACAGCAGGGGCGGCAGCGACGGTCGATTGCGGCGCCCGGGCGACCACGGGAGCGACTGCCGGCGCCACGGCAGCGACCGGCGGCTGCGCCGGAACGGCAGCTCGCGCAGGCGCCGGGACGGGCGCGGGAGCCGGCGGCGAAACGGCTGCAGCAACCGCCATCATGCCGCTGGGACGCTGCGCCGGCAGGTCAGAGCGGGTCGGCGCGATCTCCGGAGGAGCGGTACGCACGGGTGGCGGCGTGGGTGCGACGGCGGTGCGGACCGGCTGGCGCGGCTCGGGCTGGCGCGAGCGGCCGCGACCCAGCGGTTCACCGCTAGGCACGAGGGCAGAGCCGACCCCGCCGGCCACTGGCCTCGGCGGCGCATAGAGCGCCACGCGGGGATCGTCGCGGCCGACATCGGCCGCGCGGGGGAACCGGCCGAGGTTGGCGGCAGCCGCCTGCTGCGCGGCAGTCAGCCGCGGCATGAAGCGCAAGTAGGGCGCGATGCCGTTGGCAAGTTCGGCCGGCATGACCTGATTGGCGATCGCCACGCCTTCTTCCGGCGCGCCGAGAATGGCGAGAGCGAAGGCACGGGCGCGCCATGCCCCCTTGTCCTGGCGCTGGAGCAGCGGCGAGAGCGTCGCCTCCATGCCCTTGCGATCGCCGGCGATGGCCTGGCTCAGCGCCAGCCGCCGCACGGCTTCATCGTTGGGACCTGCCGCCAATGCCTGGCGATAGTACCGCTGGGCCGAAGCATTGTCGCCGACAAGATCGTAGGCCAGCCCGCGATCGACAGCGAGAACCGGATCGACCGCGCCCGCCCGCTCGGCCTCGGCGAACAGCGGGATCGCATCATAGGGGTTTTCGCTGCGCACCAGCGCCCCGGCAAGGCCCGCCTTGACCCGCATGTTGTTGGGCGAAAGTTGGTCGGCACGGGCGAAAAAGCCGATTGCTGCGTCAACATCGCCCATCTGCAATGCCGCGTTTCCGGCATCGATGAGGGCCGCCAGATCGCGCGGATCACGCGCCAGACGGCCAAGCGCGGCATTGAGCGTCTGTCCTGCGGGAACGGCAGGTGCAGGTTGCACCAGGGCCTGGGCGCTCGCATGGGTAGCGACCAACATAGCCCCGGGGCCCATCACTATAGCGGCTGCCGTGAGCACAAATCTCGATCTGGTCATGCGCCGTCCACGCGTGTCAGGTTCCCGTCCGGTCACCGCCGGCTCTTGCCGCCCCGTGCGGGCCCGGTGCGCCTTCATGGCTGAACCGGAACCGAACGGAAGCAGCCGGGGCCCCACCCCGGCCGAACGCGGTTTACTGGTTGTTCTGGCGGCCCAGGAAGCGCGGAATGGAGATGGCCGGACCATCGCCATCGTCATCGCCGTCGCTGTCGTCCTTGCGCCCGCCGCCACGCGACAGGTTGGCCATGCGCTCGAACAGGGTGCTGCCGCCACCGGACAGGCGCGGTGTGCGCTCTTCCGGCTCGGAGACCAGCGGCCGGCGCCGGCCGAGCGGCTCCTCTGCCGCCGGTTCGGCCGGTTGGTCATCGGCAAGGCGGCCGGCGTCGAGCAGCAGTTCGTCGGCCTCGCCGGCATCGCCGCCCTCAGGATCGGCCATGGCATCGAGCTCCAGCTCAAGTGGCTCGGCCTCGACGGGTTCGGGCTCATAGGCCACCGGTTCCGGCGCGGCGGCGACAGGAGCCGGTGCCGGCTCGGGCTCTGCGCCGATGGGTTCGGGAGCGGGAGCAGCGATCGGGGCCGGAGCAGCCTCCGGCTCGCCGCTGCGGGCCATGCCCGGGCGGGCGATGCCACCCCGGCCGCTGCCCAGCGAAAACCCGCCGCGGCTGATTTCCTGCTGTTGCTGTTCGGTCTGCTCGATCCCGGTGGCGACCACCGACACGCGGATTTTGCCCTGGAGATCAGGATTGAAGGCTGAGCCCCAGATGATGTTGGCGTTGGGATCGACCAGGTCGCGGATGTGGTTAGCCGCTTCGTCGACCTCGAGCAGCTTCATGTCCTCGCCGCCGATGATCGAGATGATCACGCCCTTGGCGCCCTGCATCGAGACGCCATCTAGCAGCGGGTTGGAGATGGCGCGCTCGGCCGCTTCCATCGCCCGGTTCGGGCCATCGGCCTCGCCAGTGCCCATCATCGCCTTGCCCATCTCGCCCATGACCGAGCGCACGTCGGCGAAGTCGAGGTTGATGAGGCCGGGCATGACCATGAGATCGGTGATCGAACGGACGCCCTGCTGCAGCACCTCGTCGGCCAGCTGGAAGGCCTCCTTGAAGGTGGTTTCCGCCTTGGCCACCAGGAACAGGTTCTGGTTGGGAATGACGATCAGGGTATCGACGTGCTTCTGCAGTTCCTCGATGCCAGCATCGGCCGAGCGCATCCGGCGGGTGCCCTCGAACAGGAACGGCTTGGTCACCACGCCGACCGTGAGCACGCCCTTGTCGCGCGCCGTCTTGGCGATGACGGGCGCCGCGCCGGTCCCGGTTCCGCCGCCCATGCCGGCGGCGATGAAGCACATATGGACGCCGTCGAGCGCGCGCTCGATCTCGGCGATGGTTTCCTCGGCCGCGGCCCGGCCGACCTCAGGCCGCGAACCGGCGCCGAGCCCCTGGGTGATATCCGGGCCCAACTGGATGCGATGCTCGGCCACCGCATTGTTCAACGCCTGAGCATCGGTGTTGGCGACGATGAAATCCACGCCCTCGATCTCGGCATGGATCATGTTGGCGATCGCATTGCCGCCGGCTCCGCCCACGCCGATGACGGTGATCCGGGGGCGTAGTTCCTCGACTGCCGGCGGTCCGATATTGATGCTCATCGCGGTCTCCAACGGGCCGCTGCAGCCGGCCCTTCGCCATGTTTAAGATTCACTTCGCTTGATGCACCTTCAGCAACTGGCGACCAAGGGCGCCCACAGCTTTGTCCACAGCCACAAATGCAAGTTTTTGGCTAAGTAATTACCCTAGAAATACTCGAGCACTGCCCGATAGATCCGGCTCAGCAGGCCCATTCCACCCGATTGCTCGCCCGCCCGGTAGCGCGGGCCGACCGCACGGATATCCACAGGATCGGCCGCCGCGAACAGGACCATGCCGGCCAGCGTGGCGAAACCAGGCCGAACGTAGGCTTCCGGCAGGCCCGGCAATTGCGCCGGTCGGCCGATCCGCACCGGCTTGCCGAGCGCCGCCTGAGCATAGTCGGCCAGGCCCACCAGTTCCGCCCCGCCACCGGTGAACACGACCTGTTGGCCGCGCTGGCCGGTAAAGCCGAGCGACTTCAACGCCCGATTCACGTCTTCCATGATCCGCCCGAGCTGGCCGGTGATGACCGACACCAGCTCCGCCCGCGGGATGCGGTTCTGCTCGTCGGCATGACGGGCGAGCGGCCCCGTGGTTTCCTCACCGGGGCCGTTGATCGTGATCAGCTCCCGGTGATCGGCCGGGCTCGCCAGGGCCGAGCCGTTGACGCATTTCAACCGCTCGGCCTGGAACCGGCGGATGCCGAAATGCGAGGCTACGGCATCGGTGATATCGGCAGAGCCCAGCGGGATAGACGCGAGGCCAAGCAGCATCCCGCCGGCGTGGACCGAGACATTGGTCACATCGGCGCCGAATTCGACCAGGGCGACGCCGAGATCGCGCTCCTCGGGGGTGAGGCAGGCGAGGCCTGCGGCAATCGGCGAGCCGACCACGGCCTCGACCGCGAGATGCGCCTGCTGGACCGATTCCGTCAGGTTGCGGATCGGCGCGCCATCGGCGAGCATGACGTGGATATCGACGCCCAGCCGCTCGGCGTGGAGGCCTTTGGGGTTGGCCACGCCGTGAGCGCCATCCAGCGTATAGTGCGCCGGCTGGGCGTGGAGGACCATGCGGCCATCAGGCTGGATGACCTCGCGACCGGCAACCAGCAGGTGATCGATATCGTCCTGCTCGATCCGGCGCCCGCCAATCTCGATCTCGACCTGGGCGACCTGGCTTACCAGTCCAGCACCGGCCGTGGCGATCAGGACCGGGCCGACATTCGTCTGCGCCTGCTTCTCCGCCCGCTCGATGGCGTCACGTACGGCATAGGTCGCGGCGGACATGTCGGTCACGTAGCCGCGCTTCACGCCCTGCGCGGCGCGGTGGGCGGAGCCGAGCACCATGAGCTCGCCCGTCTCGGTGATGCCGGCGATGATCGCGGAGATGCGGAACGAGCCGATGTTGACGGCGCTGATCACCCGGGTAAGCCGCGGCGGAGCCATCAGGTGTCCTCCCGCTTGGCGGGTTTGCGCGTGGCGTCCTTCGCCGGCGACCTGCTGGCCTCGACCGGCTTTTCGGCAGCGCCGCTAGAGGCGGCCTTGTCCGCCCGATCGGCTGCGGCGGCGACCTTCGCGGCGGCGGCCGCGGCAGCAGCCTTGGCCTCGTCCTCGGTGCGGCCGGGAACGCGGAAGTAGATTCGGTCGGGCGCGCGCATGTCGAAGGCGGCGACCCGTCCGCCGAGCAGGCGGTTGACCCCGTCGAGCCGGGCGAAAGCCATCAGCGAGCCCGCTGCAGCCTTGTCACCCTCGGGCAGGGCGAGGACCTGATCTGTCTTGAACGTCAGGTTCCACCGCCGGTTGCCGACCCATTCGGCTTCCTTCACCTGCGGCTTCAGCGCCGGGGCGGCTTCGAGCAAGGTGCCGAGGGCTTCGATCTGCTGCCCTGCCCCGGGGCCGGAGACGATCAGCCAACCCTTGGCCCGCTCGGGCGCGATCGGCTCCAACTCGGTGCCAAGGGCGTCGATCAGGACCAGCTTGTCGGGCTTGCGCAGGACGGCGTGGGGCTTGCGCTCGACGATGTCGATTACCAGCGTATCCGGCAGCTGGCGCGAGACCCGGGCATCTTCGACCCACGACAGCTGGAGCAGGTTGGTGCGCAGGGCATCGATGTCGACCAACGGCAGGGCCTGGTCTTTCTGGACGAGCGCGGTTTCATAGACCTTGAGGCCGTTGAGGTGATTGACGCCGCGCACGTCGACCCGGTGGACCGCGAAACCGGCGTTCGCCGCGACCATGCCGAACTGGTCCCGCGCCAGGGTTGGCACACCAGCCATCAGGGCCACGCCCCAGACGCCGGCGATCGCAAGGGCGAAGATCAGGCCGAGGAAAATGCGGTGAAGCTGCTCGTCGCTGAACGGCAGCCAGCTCATCACCGCATCCAACACCGAGCCGGTCCGCGCCCGCGCCTCCTTGGCCTTGCGCGCCTTGCCCTGCTGCGCGGCCACCTGGCGCACGCTGGGGGCCTTGCGCTTGAGCGTCTGGCTCATGCCGGGGCGGCCTCCCCAGTGGCTTTGCGGCGGGCGGCGGCATCCATCAGCGCCTCGGCGACAATGGCTTCGACCAGATCCTCGTAGCTCATGCCGCAATGCTTCGCCTGCTCGGGGACGAGGCTGAGCGGGGTCATGCCGGGCTGGGTGTTCACCTCCAGCAGGAACAGGCCTTCCACGCCGCGCTCGTCGTCCCAGCGGAAATCGGAGCGGCTGGTGCCCTTGCAGCCGAGCAGCTGATGGGCGCGCAGGGCGATGTCCTTGCAGGCCTGGGTGATCTCGTCCGGCAGCTCCGCCGGGCAGACATGTTCTGTCAGGCCGTCGGTGTATTTGGAATCGAAGTCGTAGAAGCCGCTCTTGGGCTTCAGTTCGGTGACCATCAGCGCCTGATCGCCAAGGACGGCGGTGGTCAGCTCCTTGCCGCGGATGAAGGGTTCGGCGAGGAGGCGCTCGAACTCCTGCCACGGGCCCTTTGCCGCGCGGCTGATCGGATTGCCCATGTTGCCGTCGGCGGTGACGATGGCGACGCCGACGGAGGAGCCTTCGTTCACCGGCTTCAGCACATAGGGCCGCGCCAGCGGATCGCGGATGTAGAGTTCTTCGCAGTCCACGATGCGACCGCCGGGCATGGGGATGCCGTGGGGGACGAGGGCCTGCTTGGTCAGCTCCTTGTCGATAGCGATGACGGAGGTGGCGAGGCCCGAATGGGTATAGGTGAGGCCCATCAGGTCCATCATCCCCTGCACCGTGCCATCCTCCCCCGGCGCACCGTGGAGGGCGTTGAACACGACATCGGGCGCAGCCTCCGCGAGGCGCTGGGCGACGTCGCGGCCCATGTCGATGCGGGTGACCTTGTGCCCGCGTGCTTCCAGCGCCTTGGCGACGCCCTCGCCGCTCATCAGGCTGACCGGGCGTTCGGACGACCAGCCGCCCATCAGGACGGCGACATGCAACTTGGGGAGGCTCACGGCTTTCCCACCCTCTGGATTTCCCACTCTAACTCCACGCCTGAATTGGCCTTTACCCGCCGCCGCACTTCCTCGCCCAGTGCCTCGATCTCGGCACTGGTGGCCTCGCCGGTGTTGATGAGGAAGTTGGTGTGCTTCTCGCTGACCTGGGCGCCGCCGAGCTGGAGGCCGCGGCAGCCGGCGCGGTCAACCAGTTCCCAGGCCTTCTCGCCCGGCGGGTTCTTGAAGGTGGAGCCGCCGGTCTTGGAGCGCAGCGGCTGGCTGGCCTCGCGGCTGGCGGAGATGCGGTCCATCTCGGCCTGGATCGCGGCGGGCTCGCCCGGGCGCCCGCGGAAACGCGCGGCGACGACGATGGCGCCTTCGGACAATTCGCTGTGGCGGTAGGTGTAGCGGAGATCGGCGACCGGCAGGGTCACCAGCTGGCCCGAGCGCAGGACCACGTCGCAGTCGACGAGGATGTCCTTGACCTCGCTGCCATAGGCGCCGCCGTTCATGCGGACGAAGCCGCCGACGGTGCCGGGGATCGAGCGAAGGAACTCGAGGCCGGCCACGCCGGCGGCGCGGGCGGTGGAGGAGACGAGGATGCCGCTGGCGCCGGCGCCGCAGGAGAGGGTTAGTTGATCAAGTGCATCCACGCGGGCAAAGGGCTTGCCGAGGCGGATGACGACGCCGGGGACGCCGCCGTCGCGGACGATGAGGTTGGAGCCGAGGCCCAGGGCCATGACCGGGACGGCGGGGTCCAGCGCAGCCAGGAATTCCTGCAAGTCATTGATATCTTTGGGTTCAAACAAGAACTGCGCGGCTCCACCGGCCTTGAACCAGACGAGCGGGGCCAGGGGCGCCTGGGCCGTCAGCTTGCCGCGCACGGGCGGGAGGGCAAGCGTAGTGGTCACGCGGGGGCCTTCTCCGCGGCGATTGCGCCGGCGAGGCCCGCCGCCCACCTGGTGATATCGCCCGCGCCGAGGCAGACGACCATGTCGCCCGGGCGCACGGTCGCGGCCAGATCGCGCGCCAATTCCGCCGGGCCGGCGATCAGGTGGGCGCTGCGGTGGCCGCGCGCCTTGGCACCCGCCACCAGCGCGGCGCTGTCGACGCCATCGATCGGCTGCTCGCCGGCCGGGTAGACGGGCGCGGCATAGACCACGTCGGCATCGTTGAAGGCGCCCGCGAAATCATCGAGGTGGTCGCGCAGCCGGGTGAAGCGGTGCGGCTGGACCACGGCGATGACCCGGCCCTTCACCCCTTCGCGCGCAGCGGCGAGGACGGCGCGGATTTCGACCGGGTGGTGGCCATAGTCATCGATGATGGTGACGCCATCGATTTCGCCGACCTTGGTAAAGCGCCGCTTGACCCCGCCGAACTTGGCGAAGCCGCCGCGGATGCAATCGTCCGAACAGCCCATCTCGACGGCCACGGCGACGGCGGCGAGCGCGTTCTGGACGTTATGGCGGCCCGGCATGGGCAGGACGATATCCTCGATCCGGCGGAACGAGCCATCGCGGGCGCGCAGCACGGCGGTGAAGCGGTTACCACCCGGAACCGGGGTGACTCCCTCCCCGCGCACGTCGGCCTGGGCGGAAAACCCGTAGGTGATGACGCGGCGATCGCGCACCTTTGGGATGATCGCCTGGACTTCCGGGTGATCGATGCACAGCATGGCTGCGCCGTAGAACGGCACATTCTCGATGAACTCGACGAAGCACTCCTTGACCCGGTCAAACGATCCGTAGTGATCGAGGTGCTCGGGATCGATGTTGGTGACAACCGCGAGGGTTCCGTCGAGCCGGAGGAACGATCCGTCGCTCTCGTCCGCTTCCACCACCATCCAGTCCGATGCGCCGAGGCGGGCATTGGAGCCGTAGGAGTTGATGATCCCGCCGTTGATAACGGTCGGATCGATCCCGCCGGCATCGAGCAGGGCGGCGATCATCGAGGTCGTGGTGGTCTTGCCGTGGGTGCCGGCCACGGCGACGGTGTTCTTGAGCCGCATCAGCTCGGCCAGCATTTCCGCGCGGCGAACCACGGGGACGCGGTGCTCAAGCGCGGCGACGACTTCGGGATTGTCCCGCTTGACGGCGGTCGACGTCACGACCACGGCTGCTTCACCAAGGTTCTCGGCCTTGTGGCCGATCATGACCTTGATGCCCCGCTGGCGCAGGCCTTCGACCACATAGCCTTCGGCAATGTCGGAGCCCTGCACCTTGTAGCCAAGGTTGTGCATGACTTCGGCGATGCCGGACATGCCGATCCCGCCGATGCCGACGAAGTGGATCGTGCCGATGTCGGTGGGGACGCCTTTCATGCCGCGTTATCCCTTGCGAAGGCCTCGTTCCCCGACGCCACGGGCGCGTCCCCGCCGACGCGGATCACGTCCATCAGGGGGGCGGCGCCAAAGCTTTCGACGAGATCGGCGAGGTCCTCCGCGGCCTTGGGATAGCCGCAGTTCCAGGCGGCATGGGCGGCATTGGCCAGGCTGTGGGGATGCTGGGCCATGGCCTGGATCTGCTTGGCCAGTTCGACCGCGGTGAATCGTTCCTGGCGAATCGCCCGGGCGCCTCCGGCGGCGACGATCTCGCGGGTGTTGGCGGCCTGGTGATCGTCGGTGGCGATGGGCAAGGGCACGAGGATGGCCGGGCGGCCAACGGCGGTCAGCTCGGCAATGGTGCTGGCACCAGCGCGGCCAATGAACAGGTGGGCGTCGGCCAGCCGCTCGGCCATGTCCTCGAAATAGGTGGCGAGTTCGGCGGGGATGCCGTGGCCCGCATAGCGCTGGCGCACCGCGTCGACATCCTCCGCCCGGCACTGCTGGATGACCTGGAGCCGCCCGCGCAGGGCCGGCTGGAGCATCGACAGCCCATCGGGCACGACTTCGGAGAGGACGCGGGCGCCCTGGCTGCCACCGGTGACGAGCACGCGCAGCAGGCCATCCTCGGTGAACTCGGGATAGGGCTGATCGCGCAGGGTGAGCACTTCGGCACGGACAGGATTGCCGACAAGGTGGACCTTGCCGAGCAGCTTCGAATCCAGCCGGTCGACCTCGGCATAGGCCGTGGCGATGGCATCGACCCGCTTGGCGAGGAACCGGTTGACCCGGCCGAGCACGGCGTTCTGTTCGTGGACGATGCTGGGGATCTTGGCGGAGGTTGCCGCCAGCACGGCGGGCAGCGCCGGATAGCCGCCGAAGCCGACGACGGCGCTGGGCGCGAAGCTATCGAACAGGCGCAGCGCCATGCGGCGGCCTTCGAGAATGGCGCGCAGGCCCTTGAGCCAGCCGAGCGGGTTCATGCCTTCGATCCGGCCCGCCGGGATGACGTGGGCGGGGAGGAAATCGGGCTTGCCGGGAATGGCGGCGCCCCGTTCATCCGTGACGAGGGCGACGTGGTGGCCGCGCCGGTCAAGCTCAGCCGCCAGCGCGAAAGCGGGGATCAGGTGTCCGCCGGTGCCGCCCGCGGCGAGGACATAGTGACGGGAAACCCCACTCATTTTTTCAGCACTCCCGCCTTCGGCAGGCCGGTCTTCAGGCCGGCGCTCGGCACTTGCGGGCCGCGGCCCACCTCGCGCAAGGTTACGCGATGGCGCTGCAGATAGGGGTTGCGCCGGGTGATCGCCAGCAGGAACCCGACACCCAGGCACAGCGCCACGGTGGACGAGCCGCCATAGGAGATCAGCGGCAGGGTCATCCCCTTCGACGGGAACAGCTGGAGATTGACGAGGATGTTGATGAAGGCCTGCCCGCCGAGCTGGGCGGTGAGCCCGGTGGCGGCAAGGACCGTGAACAGATCATCCTCATCGATCAGGCGCAGCAGGACGCGGGTGACAAGGGCGAGATAGAGCACGACGATGAGGCCGCAGACCAGCAGGCCGAACTCTTCGCCGATGACGGAGAAGATATAGTCGGTATGGGCTTCGGGCAGCGACAGCTTGCGGGTGCCGAGCCACAGGCCCGAACCGGTCCATCCGCCGGCCGTGATCGTGCGGCTGGCGAGATCCACCTGATCGTAGGCCGTGCCGCCGCCGAGGAAGTTGTCGATGCGGTGACGGGCGTTGTCATAGAGGAAATAGGTCGCCACCACGGCGACGATCCCGCCCGCGCCGAGCACGGCGATCTGCTTGACCGGGAGCCCCGAGAGCAGGACCAGCACGAACCAGACGCCGACGAACAGCACGGTCGACCCGAAATCGGGCTGGAGCATGAGGAGCCCGGCGACCAGGGCCATCATGCCCGAGGCCAGCCACAGCACCGGCAGGTTCGGATCGCGCAGCTTCCACGAGAGCACCCAGGCCATGGCGATGGCATAGGCGGGCTTGAGGAATTCGGACGGCTGGAGCGAAATGCCGAGATTCAGCCAGCGCTTGGCGCCGTTCACGTTGGTGCCGATCACCGGCACGAGCATCAGCGCGAAAATCATCGCGAAGCCGAGCACGATTCCGGCCCGCCGGGCCTGCTCCTTGGGCAGCATCGAGGCGCCGACCATGGCGACCAGGCCGAGCAGCTGCCAGCGGACGTGGAGGACGAAGAAGTGCAGATCGTCCAGCCGCACGGCGGCGGTGGAGAGGCGCCGGGCGCTGGCGGGCGAGGCGGCGGCCACGGCCACGGTGCCGATGGCCATCAGGGCCAGGACCAGGGCGAGCACCACGCGATCGATTTCGCGCCACCAGACGAACAGTTCATGCCCGCGGTTGCGCCGCTTGCGCAGGCCCTGCGGGACCACGCTGGCGCGCGGCACGAAGGGGGTTTGCGCCTCGGCCATGCTCTTGGCGATCGGAGCACTCATGCGCAGTCCTCCCCGGCGAGCAGGGCGCCGACAATCTGGCGAAACGAATCGCCGCGCGCCTCATAGTCGCGGAACTGATCGAAGCTGGCGCAGGCGGGCGAGAGCAGGACGACTTCGCCGGGCTTCGCGGCGGCCAGGGCCTCGCGGATCGCCTCGCACATCATTTCGCTGCGGTGGACCGGCAGGTGCGGTTCGAGCAGCTCGGCAAAGCGGGGGCCGGCATCGCCGATGGTGTAGGCCTCGGCCACATTGCCGAAGAAGGGGGCGCATTCATCGAGATCGTCGCCCTTGGGCAGGCCGCCGACGATCCAGTGAATCCGGGGGTGCCCCGCGACGGGCGGGAAGGCGGCGAGCGCGGGGGCGGCCGAGGCCGGGTTGGTGGCCTTGCTGTCGTTGATGAAGAGCACGCCGTTCCAGTCAGCCACGCGCTCCATCCGGTGGGGCAGGCCCTTGTAGCTGGCCAGGCCGGCGCGGCACTGATCGGCGGTGAGGCCCATGGCGGCGCACAGGGCAACGGCGACGGCGGCGTTCTGGAGATTGTGCGGGCCCTGGAGCGAGGGCCATTCGCCCTGCCAGGCGGCGATCTCGGCGCCATGGACCTTGTGGATCAGGCCGGGGCCTCGGCGCAGTTCTTCGCGGGCCGCGATGGCGAGGGTATCGGCATCGTTGATCCCGAAGACGGCGGGCTGATCGGCCCGCTGCATGGCAAAGAGGCGGGCCTTGCTGGCCGCATAGGCGGCGAAGGTGCCGTAGCGATCGAGATGATCGGGGGTGAGGTTGAGCAGGGCCGCGGCGTCGCAGGCGAGGGTCTGCGTGAGGTCGATCTGGTAGCTGGACAGCTCCAGTACGTAGACCCCGGTGCCGTGGTCGCTGGGCTGGAGCGGTTCCTGGCCGAGCACGGGCAGGCCGATGTTGCCGCCCATCCGGCTCGGGATGCCGTTGACCGTAAGGAGGTGGTGGACGAGCGCGGTCGTCGTCGACTTGCCATTCGTCCCGGTGATGCCGATCACCCGGTGGGGCGGCAGGACGGGCCGGGCCATGGCGAACAGTTCGATATCGCCGATCACGGGCACCCCATAGCGGGCGGCGGCCTCGCTGATCGGGTGGCGGTTGAGCGGGACGCCGGGGGAGACGATCACGCCGGTGCAGCCGGTGAGATCGGCGGTGGTCGGATCGGCAAGGGTGACCCGCGCGCCGAAGGCGGCGGCGACGGCGGCGCGGGGTTCCTCCCGGCTGTCCCACGCGATGACTTCGGCCCCGCTGGCCAGCAGCGTGCGCACCACGGCCAGCCCGGTGCGGGCGAGGCCGAGGACGGCATAGCGCTTGCCGGCGAAAGTGGCTGAAGTGATCATGGGGAGACGATCATCGCAGCTTGAGGGTCGACAGGCCGATGATGGCGAGAATGATCGAGACGATCCAGAAGCGGATCACCACGGTCGATTCCGCCCAGCCGAGCTTTTCGAAGTGGTGGTGGATCGGGGCCATCAGGAAGACGCGTTTGCCGGTTCGCTTGTAGACGAAGACCTGGATGATGACCGAGACGGCCTCCATCACAAACAGGCCGCCGACGATGGCCAGCACGATCTCGTGGTGCGCGGCCACCGCAATGGCGCCGAGCGCGCCGCCGAGGGCGAGGCTGCCGGTATCGCCCATGAACACGGCCGCCGGGGGCGCGTTGAACCAGAGGAAGGCGAGGCCCGCGCCCATGATCCCGGCACAGAGAATGGCGAGTTCGCCGGCGCGGGGGACGTGGGGGATGCCGAGGTAGTGCGCATAGTCGATACGGCCGGCGAGGTAGGCGATGATCGCGAAGGTCCCCGCGGCGATGATCACCGGCATGGTGGCGAGGCCATCGAGCCCGTCAGTCAAGTTCACCGCATTGCCCGCGCCGACGATCACCACGGCGGCGAACACGTAGTACAGGGGGCCGAGCGGGATGTAGCGGCCGCTGAGGAAGGGCACGTAGAGATTGGTGCTGATCTGGCTGACGATGATCCAGGCGGCGATGCCGGCCACCACGAACTCCATCGCCAGCCGCACACGGCCGGGGACGCCCTTGTGGCTGTATTTCGTGACCTTGTCGAAATCGTCCATGAACCCGATCACGCCGAAGCCGGCCGTGACGGCGAGGCAGGCCCAGACGAAGGGGTTCGTCAGGTCCATCCACAGCAGCATCGAGATGACCAGGCTGATCAGGATCATCAGGCCGCCCATGGTCGGCGTGCCGCGCTTGGCGAGGTGGGTGGCGGGGCCGTCCTCGCGGATCGGCTGGCCCTTGCCCTGGCGCACACGCAGCATGTTGATGAAGCGCGGGCCGATGACGAGGCCGATGAGCATCGCCGTGATCAGCGCCGCGCCGGCGCGGAACGACTGGTAGCGGATCAGGTTCGCCAGGCCGGGGAAGTGCATCCATTCGGCGAGCAGGTAGAGCATGTCTTCGCGGACCTAACCTTTGTCGTCGAGGAGGGCGGCGACCAGCTTGCCGAGCCCCACCGAATTCGAGCCCTTGACCAGGATCGCGTCGCCGCTTGCCAGGCCGAGGTCCGCCAGGGCGGCGATCGCCGCGGCGGTGTCCGGGCAATGGGAGAACTGCACGGTTTTGCCAAGCGCGGGGCCGGCCGATTTCCCCAGTTCGTCGGCCAGGGCGCCCATCTCGTCGCCGACGAGGATCGCGTGATCGACCTGGGCCGCGGCGAGGGGGCCGGCGAGGTCGGCGTGCATCGCGGGGCCGTGTTCGCCCAGCTCCTTCATCGCGCCGAGGACGGCGATGCGGCGGATGGCCGGGGTGGCGCCGAGCTGGGCCAGGGTGGCGGTCATCGAGGCGGGGTTGGCGTTGTAGCTTTCGTCGATCAGGAGCGCCGTGCCGCCGTCGGGCGTGGCGAGCTCGTGGCGGGCCCCCCTGCCCTTCATGCCGGCGAGTTCGCCGAGCGCGAGGCCGGCCGCGCCGAGATCGCCGCCCGCCGCGCGGACAGCCGCCATGACGGCGAGCGAGTTCGTCACCCAGTGCTCGCCGGGCGCGGCGACGGTGTAGCACAGGCGGCGGTCGCCCATGTCGATCGTGACGAGCGAGCCGCCGCCGGGCGCGGGGACGGCATCGAGCAGGCGCACGTCGGCATGATCCGCGCGGCCGAAGGAGACAACCTCGGCCTGGAGGAGCAGGGCGGCGGCGCGCAGGCGGGCGAAATGGGGGCTGTCGGCCGGGATGATGGCCGTGCCGCCCGGCTCCAGCCCGCGGAAAATCTCGGCCTTGGCATCGGCGATGGCTTCCTCGGAGCCGAGGTTCTCGATGTGGGCCGGGGCGATGGTGGTGATCAGGGCGATGTGGGGGCGGACCTGCCGGGTCAGGCCGTCGATCTCGCCGGCGTGGTTCATGCCCATCTCGAACACGCCGAACTGGGTGCCCGCGGGCATGCGCGAGAGGCTGAGCGGCACGCCGACGTGGTTGTTGTAGCTCTTGACCGAGCGGTGGGCCCGGCCATGGCTGGCGCGGTCGAGCGCGGCGAAGAGGGCTTCCTTGACGCTGGTCTTGCCGACCGAGCCGGTGACGCCGAGCACGACGCTGGTGGAAGCGATGCGCGCGCGCGCGGCCTGGGCGAGCCGTTCGAGGGCGACCGAGGTATCTGCGACAAGGATATGGTTGCCGGGGATTTTCCGATCGACCACCGCCGCCGCCGCGCCTTTGGCGAAAGCGCCTTCGAGGAAGCGGTGGCCGTCCATCGTCTCGCCTTTCAGCGCGAAGAACAGATCCCCTTCCACGACGTCGCGGCTGTCGATCTCCACGCCGGAGACCTGGAACGGACCGCTGGCGACGCCGCCACAAGCTTCGGCCAGTTCGTCGGAGGTCCACAGGGCGAGCGGCCAGTCGTCGAAGGAGTCCTCGGGCCACTGGATCAAGGCAACGGCAGCGTTCATGACAGCGCGTATTCCCTGGCTACGGCAACATCGTCGAACGGCAGGACGCGCGTGTCCGCGCCCCGCCCGACGATCTGCCCCTGTTCGTGTCCCTTGCCGGCGACGAGGACGATATCGTCCCCCGTCGCTTCCCCGATGGCCGTGGCGATGGCTTCCCGCCGCTCGCCGATCTCACGCGCTCCCGGACATCCGGCGAGCACTGACTTGCGGATCTCCGCCGGGTCTTCGCCGCGCGGATTATCGTCGGTGACGATCGCGAGATCGGCCCGGGCCGCGGCGACGCGCCCCATCTCGGGCCGCTTGCCGGAATCGCGATCCCCGCCCGCACCGAATACCACGATCAGCCGCCCTTTCACATGGGGACGCAGCGCGGCGATGGCTGCTTCGAGCGCATCGGGGGTGTGGGCATAGTCGACATAGACCGGCGCGCCCGAGCGGGCGATGGCGGCGCGCTCCAGCCGGCCGCGCACCGGCTGCAGCCGCTCCAGGGCGGCGAGGGTCTGAGCCGCCTCGCCGCCCGTGGCGAGCACCAGGCCGGCCGAAACCATCGCATTGGCGGCCTGGTAGGCCCCGATCAGCGGCAGGTTGACCGTGTGCTCCGCCCCTTCATGAGAAATCCGAAGAACCTGTCCCAACTGGCTGGGGGAGCGGGCGAGAAGGCGGAGCGTGTCCCCCTTCTCGCCCACCGTGAGCAGGCGTAACCCCCGCGTCCGCGCCCGCTCGATCGCCGCTGCCGACCATTCGTCGTCGGCCCAGAGGACAGCGGCGCCATCCCCATCCACCACTTCGTCGAACAGGCGCATCTTGGCGGCAAAGTAATCCGCCATGGTGGCATGGTAGTCGAGGTGGTCGCGGCTCAGATTGGTGAAGGCCCCCGCCGCCACACGCAGTCCTTCGCTGCGGTATTGCGACAGGCCGTGGCTGCTCGCCTCGTAGGCGACATGGGTAACGCCCTCGCGGGCGAGGCCGGCCATGTTGGCGAGGAAGGTGACGATGTCGGGCGTGGTCAGCCCGGTGGACTGGCTGCCGTCAGGCGTGGTGACGCCGAGCGTGCCGATTGAGGCGGCGGAAAACCCGGCCATGCGCCACAATTGGCGGGTCAGCTCGACGCAGGAGGTCTTGCCGTTGGTGCCGGTGACGGCAACCACCGTTTCGGGCACGGGCGCGAAGAATGGCGCGGCAAGGCGGGCGAAGAGCCGCCGCGGATTGGCATCGGCAATGTGGACCGCGCCGCTGACCGTGGCTTCCGGGCGAGCGACGATCGCGACGGCCCCGGCCTGAATTGCCGCGGAAATGAAATCCTCACCGTTGACCGTGGCGCCCTGGAAGGCCCCGAAGACGGTGCCGGGCGCGACCTTGCGGTTGTCGATGGCGAAGCCGGTGACGTTGATTCCGGCGGGAGTCCCGGCAGAGGTTCCGGCGGCGCCGGCGGGCAGCGGAATCCCCGCCGCCTCGGCCAGCGCGCCGAGGTTCATTCCCCGTCTCCATTGCCGATCAGCGGGGCGAGATCGGAAATGTCCACATCGCGCGTGGCGTCGGGCATGATCCCGAGCAGCGGCCCGATCCGCGGAACAACCCGGCCGACCACCGGAGCCGCGTTCCAGGCGGCGGTGCGCTGGCCCGAGGTGGCGACCGTGCCCTGCGGCTCGTCCATCATGGCGATGATCACGTAGCGGGGCTTGTCCATCGGGAAGGCCGCAGCGAAGGTGGTGATCAGGCTGGACTTGGCATAGCCGTGTCCGGTCGCTTTTTCCGCCGAGCCGGTCTTGCCGCCAACCCGGTAGCCGGCAGCATCAGCCTTGCGGCCCGTACCGACCGAGACGATCATCCGCAGCAACTGGCGCATGCGGGCCGAGGTGCTGGCCTGCCAGATGCGCTTGCCGGCGGGCACCTCATTCGGGGCGAGCCGCCGCAGGGTAGCCGGACGCCAGATCCCACCGTTGACCAGCGCGGCATAGGCCGAGGCCAGATGCATCGGGGTGAGCGCGAGGCCATGACCATAGGACACGGTCATCGTGGTGATGCGCGGCCATTCCCCCTTGCGCCAGATCGGGAACCCGGCCGGCAGTTCGATATCGGGGCGCCGGTTGAAGCCGAGCGCCTCCATTGTCGCCTTGAGCCTGGGGCCGCCGAGCTGGTCCGCAACCTGGGCCGTCACAATGTTCGACGAGTGGATCAGGGCTTCGGGGACGTTGAGCGAGGCCCCGAAATTGTGGCTGTCATGAATGGTGAAGCCGCCGATCTGCAATGGCCCTGCGGGATAGCGCTTGGCCATATCGGTGATCACCCCCGCTTCGATCGCGGTGGCGACGGTGATCGGCTTCATCACCGAGCCGAGTTCGTAAACCTGGTTGGTGACCCGGTTGAAGATGTTGGGGACCGAAGCCGGATCGATCAGGTTGGGGTTGTAGGAGGGCAGCGACGCCAGCGCCAGCACTTCGCCGGTATCGACATCGAGCACGATCCCGCCCGCGCCCTTGGAATTGGAGAGATGCATGCCCTTGAGCAGTTCATCCTCGAGCGCGCCCTGGACCCGGCTATCGAGCGAAAGCACGGCGGGTGCACCGCGCGCCGCGGGATCGGTCAGCTGCTTGTCGAGCACCGCCTCCATGCCGAGCCGGCCATGCCCGTTCGACCCGATCAGGCCGAGCACGTGGGCGGCCATCGAGCCTTGCGGATAGTAGCGTTCGCTCTCGCGCGGGAATTCGAGCGCCGGTTCGCCAAGCAGGTGAATGCGGTTGGCATCTTCCGGCATGATCCGGCGGCGCAGGTATTGCGGCTTGCCCGAGGCGAGCCTGGCCTTGAGCTTGGCGTAGTCCTCGTCCGGGAAGATGGCGACGAGCGCGGCGGCGACTTCGGCCGGGCTCTTCACCAGGGCCGGGCCATCGCCGAGCGCCTTGGGGTTGTACCACAGCGAATAGGCCGGGAAGGCGCGGGCCAGCGGCACCCCGTTGCGATCGACGATCTCGCCGCGCGGCGGCAGGCCGACCATGCCGCGGCTATCGGCCCCGTCGCCCGAGACGCCGAGCCACGCGATCCGGAACAGGGCGACCACGCCGATGAAGGTGAAGGCCGCGACGACGAACCACACCCTGAGCTTGGCGACCAGCAGGGTATACTGGCGCACGTTGACGAGCTGCACCCGTCCCGATGAGATCGCGGTCGAGACGGTGAGCGAAGTCATTATTCGATGGCCACCCGGTCAGACTTGCCGGGATGCGCCTTGGCGGGCGCCTTGAGGGCGACCTTGATCACGGGCTTTGCGGCGGATTTGGGCGCGGCGGATTTGGGCGCGGCGGCCTTGGCGAGCCTGGAGGTCAGCTTGGGATCGGCGGCCTTGGCCTTGGCCGGGGCCGGCTTGATCTCGGCCTTGGCGAGCTTCGGAGCGGACTTGGCCTTGGGATCGGCCTTGGCCTTGGGATCAGCCTTGGCGGCCAGCCTCGGGGCCAGGCCGGGGACCTTGCGGTCGATCACCTTGGGCGACTTTTCCATGTGCGAGAGCTGCTCGACCCGCGACAGGCGTTCGACCAAGGTGGCGGAGCCGCGTTCGGCGAGGCGGGCTTCAGCCGGCTTGGCGGCAGCTTTCGGTTCAGGCTTGTCGGCCTTGGGCTGGTCGGCGCCGAGGGTCTTGCCGGTCAAGGGATTGACCATGGCGGGCAGGACCGACGTGCCAGCGGGCGGCGCATCGTTTGCCGCCACGCGGATCATCGGCGGAGCATCGGGGCCGCGCGGCTTGCCGAGATCGGCCAATTGGCGCTCGCTCTCGAAATACTGGGCCGGCGTGGGTGCCTGGTAGCCGAAATCGACTTCGTTGAGCGCGGTCAGCTGCTGCTGGTTGGCGCGGGTTTCGAACTCGGTCTCGAGCAGGCCATTCTCGACCTGGAGCTGGGCGATCCGGCGTTCGGTAAGGCGCACCTGGCTTTTCACGGCATTGACCCTGAACGAGAGAGCCACGGTCAGCGCGAAGCACACCGCGAGGATCGCGGCCCAGCCGATTGATCGTGCATGGGAACGGGTGAGCATCATGCCGCCCTCCTTGCCGGCGTGCCGGTTCGCGTGGCGCCCCGCAAAGTGGCGGAGCGGGCGCGGGGATTGAAGTTCAGTTCCTGTTCCGAGGGGCGTATCCCCTTGGTAACCTGTGCAAAAGTCGGCGACTGGGCGCTCTGCTGGAGCGGCAGGTGGCGGGAACCCGCCGGATTCGCCCCGCTGGCCTCGCGCAGGAACTGCTTGACGATGCGATCTTCCAGGCTGTGGAAACTAACCACGGCGAGCTTGCCGCCTTCGCGCAGGAGCCGTTCGGCGGCGGCAAGGGCCTCGCGCAGTTCATCGAGTTCGGCGTTCACGTGGATGCGGATGGCCTGGAACGAGCGGGTCGCCGGGTCCTTCGGCTGGCCGGGCTTGTAGCCGAGCGCGCGGCGCACGACGGCAGCGAGCTGCCCGGTCGTGCCCAGCGGACGGGCAGCAACGATGGCGCGGGCGACGCGGCGCGACTGGCGCTCTTCGCCATAGGTGTAGAGCACGTCGGCGATCTCGCCCTCGTCCGCCGTGTTGAGGAAATCGGCGGCGCTGGGTCCGTCCTGGGCCATGCGCATGTCGAGCGGGCCGTCGGCGGCGAAGGCGAAGCCGCGGTGGGGCTGGTCGAGCTGCATCGAGGAGACGCCGATGTCCATCACCACACCATCGACGCTGGCCACCCCGGCTTCGGCTAGCGCGGCGACCATTTCGGAAAAGCGGCGCGGGTGGAGCACGAGGCGGGGCGGCTGCTCCTGCGTTTCGGGCCAGAGGCGCCCGGCGGCGATGGCATCGGGATCGCGGTCGAAGGCGTGGACGGTCGCCCCGGCGTCGAGCAGGCGGCGGGTGTAGCCGCCGGCGCCGAAGGTGGCATCGACGACGAGGCTGCCCGGGGTGGGCGCGAGCACGGCGATCACCTCGTCGAGCAGGACCGGGACGTGGGGTGCGGAGCCCATCACTTCTTCGCCTTGGCGAGCGCCTGCTCGGCAAGATCTTCGCAGGCGAGCTGGGCGTGGCGCCAATCGGCTTCGGGCAGCTTCATCAGTTCGGCCGGGTTGAAGATGAGGAATTCCGCGCCGGCGCCCTGGAAATAGAGCTGCTCGGCAATCTGGGCGCCCTTCACGAAGCGGGGCGGGAGGACGAAGCGGCCCGAATCGTCGAACGGGACCTTGAGGAAGCCGAACAGCTGCGAGGAGCGGACCTGGCGGTTGAACGGCGCGCCGCGGCGCAGGGCGTTTTCCTCTTCGCGGTCAAGCAGATCGTCCAGCTCGGCTTCGCGGCCGAGGCCGAAGGCGATGAGGCAGGGGAAGTCCGGGTGGAGCTGGAGGCAAAGCTCCTTGCGGACCGCCCCGGTCTCGTCGGTTCCGGATTCGCGCAGGGCCTTGCGGAAGTCGGGCGGCAGGACGAACCGGTCCTTCTCGCCTTTCAGCGAGAAGCCCTGTCCGTTGAACCTGACACGCCTGCCCTCCAAGTCCCCGCCCCCGCCCAGGGTTGCCGAAACCGGAAATGCAAAAGCCCCTTCCGACCGCCGCAAGGGCGACCGGATGCTGCGCCCGCACATGGGCGGGCCTTTCGCCTTTCCGATGGAGGAGAGGTGTAACCCGGGTTGAGCCGGGAGGGAAGGGAATTTTACGGGAAATCGCGGGAAAATGCGTTCAACCGGGCCGTTTTATGCAGGGATTTGGGGATAACCTGCCGAGAATGGCACAGGGCACGGGCCACGGGAGGCGCCAGGGCGGCCTCGCGGCGGAGGGCGGGAATGGCGGAATTGTGGGGTTTACGACGCGCCGGCGGGCGCCTTCCCCCGATTTCCCCGGAGGGGGACCGGGAAACCGGCGGTTTTGGGGAAAGCGCGGGAGCCTAGCGCGGGGCGGCGGTGGCGCGGACGGGATCGGGGGAGGGAATCACCCCCATGTCGGCCAGAGGATCGCTCTTCGGGCTGGCGGCGGCGGTGGGGACGCCGACCACGGCGGGCATGGTGCTTTCCGCCATGCGGGCGCGCTCCATGATGATCGAGGCGAGGCCTACCAGCAGCAGCATCGCGGCAAGGCCCATCAGCCCGACCTGCAGCCGATGCACCGCCTGCGCACGCAGTTCGCGCGCCGACGGGCCGACGAAATGCTGCGGGGCGTTACCTCCGTGCTGACCCGGAAGGCTCATGTTAGGCTTGGTTGCCATTGTGTAGCCAAATAGTCACATTCGCGACCAATCGCAAGCGGCATGCGACGAATGCTTGACAACAAAGGGCTGCGAATCAGGCGAGCCAGGGGAAAACCGGCAGTCCCTTGGCGCGCAGCCACTCCGCATTCCACAGGCTGGAGAGATAGCGAAAGCCGGTATCGCACAGGATCGTGGCGACGCGCTTGCCGGGGCCCAACTGGCGGCCAAGGGCGACCGCACCGGCGACGTTGATCCCCGAACTGAGGCCCAGGCACAGCCCTTCCTCCCGCAGCAGTCGGGCAACCCATTCGAGGCCCTCCTCATCCGAGATGCGGAACTGGGTATCGACGGGGGCGCCTTCGAGATTGGCGGTGATCCGGCCCTGGCCGATGCCTTCGGCGACCGAGTTGCCCTCGGCCCGAAGCTCGCCATGGGCGTAGTAGTTGTAGAGGGCCGCGCCGTGGGGATCGGTCAAGGCGATGGTCACGGCGGGATCGAAGGCCTTGAGGCCCATGCCCACCCCGGCGATGGTCCCGCCGGTTCCGGCAGCGCAGGTGAAACCGTCGACCCGGTGATCCATCTGCTCCCAGATCTCCGGCGCGGTGCTTTCGATGTGGGCCTTGCGGTTGGCGGTATTGTCGAACTGGTTGGCCCAGATCGCGCCTTCGGTTTCCTCGGCCAGGCGGCGCGAGGTATGGACGAAGTGGCCGGGATTGGAGAAGGGCGCGGCGGGGACGAGGACCAGTTCGGCACCGAGCGCCCGCAGGGTGTCCATCTTCTCGCGCGACTGGGTTTCGGGCATGACGATGATCGTCTTGTAGCCCAGCGCATTGGCGACCAGGGCCAGACCGATGCCGGTGTTGCCCGCCGTACCCTCGACGATGGTGCCGCCGGGCTGGAGCACGCCGCGCGCCTCGGCATCACGCACGATCCACAGCGCCGCGCGGTCCTTGACCGAGGCACCGGGATTGGCGAATTCGCACTTGCCCCAGATCTCGCACCCGGCGGCCTCGCTCGGCCCCTTGAGCAGGACGAGCGGGGTGTTGCCGATGAGATCGAGGGTGGAAGAAACGGCCGGTGCAGTCATAACCGAGAGCTAGGCGCTACAGGCCGCGCCCGCAATATCAGTCTTCCGGAGCGATGGTGACGCGCAGGCCGTCGACCGCGTCGGTCACGTGCAGCTGGCACGACAGGCGCGAGGTATCGTTGCGGTGATCCGAGCTGTCGAGCAGGTCGTTCTCATCGGCGCTGAGGCCCGGGAGTTTGTCGGCGAAGGCCGGATCGACATAGACGTGGCAGGTGGCGCAGGAGCAGCAGCCGCCGCACAGGGCGAGCAGTTCGTCAAACCCGTTGTCACGGATTGCTTCCATCACGGACACGCCGTTGGCAACGTCGATCTCGCGCTCAGAACCACCACGATCGACGACTACAAGCTTGGTCATTGCCTCATCCCTGCAAAAGAACACGCCCCTCCGGGCACACGGCGCGGCTGCTATAGTGTACGATCCGGTTTGGCAAGAAAGGCGATGCAGGATTCGGCATGGGAATAGGGGCAGACGAGCTGAATTCGGCGCTGGACGCGCTGGCGCTGCGCGAGGCGCGGCTTGCCGAGGCGCTCGCCCGCACGGGCTATCCTGATCCTCGAATCAGGGAACGCGGCTGGCGCACGATGCTGCGCACGATCGTCGGCCAGCAGGTCAGCGTCGCGGCGGCGAATTCGATCTGGCGCAAGCTGGAGGGGACGCTGGGCGAGGACCTTTCGCCGGAGGGACTGCTGGCGGCGGAGTTCGACGCGCTGCGCGCCTGCGGCCTTTCACGCCAGAAGCAGGACTATGCCCGCTCGCTCTGCGCGCTGGTGAGCGCGGAGGAGCTGGATTTCGACGCCCTGCCGGCGGATGACGAGGAAGCCATCGCGCAGCTGACCCGGATCAAGGGGATCGGCCGGTGGTCGGCCGAGATCTACCTGCTGTTTGCCGAGGGGCGGCCGGACATCTGGCCAGCCGGGGACCTGGCGGTGCAGGCCGGGATCGGGCGGATCCTGGGACTGGCGGAGCGGCCGAGCGAGAAGCAGACGCGGGCGCTCGCGGAAGGCTGGCGGCCCTATCGGGGGGCGGCGGCGATCTTCACCTGGCATTGCTATAACAACGCGGCGCTCTGATTGGTGCAATCCTCCCCAATTCGTGGGGAGGATTGGGTCAATAGCAGCCCCGGACGTCGACGGAGACGTTTTTCACGCGCGGCGCGGCGCTTGCATGCGCGCCCCCTCCGTCAGCCTGCGGCTGCCACCTCCCCGTGAACGGGGAGGATTTAGTAGCGGCCCCAGACGAATTTGCTGCTGAGCGCGAAATTCCAGACCGAGCCCAGGATGATGCCGATGATCACGGCGACGACATCGTGGAAGCCCATGGCCTTGAGCGCGGCCGCCGAGCCGATGTTGGTGAGCAGGCCGAGCGAGCAGGTCATCGCGAACTTGGCCCAGCCGCGCAGCAGCGGGGCGAAGCCGCGCAGCCGCTTGTCGGAATAGGTCAGTTCGTTGTTGAGGACGAAGTTGAAGGTCATCGCGACGATCGCGGCCAGGGTATTGGCGACGTTGAAGGTCGTCTCCCCGGTCCAGTGGCCATAAACGAAGCGTTCGCCGAAGACGAGGTGGAGCAGGAACCACAGCGCCCCGAGCTGGACGAAGACGCCCATCGCGCCAACCGTGCCGAACAGGGCGAAGCGGGTGGGGATGATGCGGCCCAGCCACTTGTCATAGAGGCCGACGAGGAATTCGAAGACCACCGTCTGGTCGAGCTTGGACTCGCCCTCCGCCCGGGCGGCGAAGTGCATCGGGAATTCCTTGATGCGCAGCGGCTGATCGACCGTGGCGAGGATATCGAGCAGGATCTTGAAGCCGACGCCGGAGAGGCGGTGGGCATCCTTGCGCAGGGCATCGGTGCGCAGCATGAAATAGCCGCTCATCGGATCGGACAGGGTGACGCCGGTGACCTTGCGGGCGATCGTGTTGGCCATGCCGGAAGCCTTGACGCGATCGGGCCGGCCCCAGGCATCGGTGCTGGCGCCTTCGGCGAAGCGGCTGGCGTAGGACAGGTCGTAGTCCCCGCCCTCGATGGCGGCGAGCATGCCGGGAAGCAGGGCAGGATCGTGCTGGTGATCGGCATCCATGACCGCGACGACGGGCGCCGAGGTGGCGCACATGCCCTCGATCGCCGCCGATGAAAGCCCGCGCCGGCCGATCCGCTGGAGCACGCGGACGCGGCGGTCTTCCGCGGCGAGGCTGCGGGCTTCGTCGGCCGTGCCGTCGGGGCTGTTATCGTCGACGACGATGACTTCCCAGGCGATGCCGGCGAGCGCGGCATCGAGCCGTTCGACCATGGTGCGGATGTTGCCGCGTTCGTTGTAGGTCGGCAGGACGATGCCGAGCCGGATAGCATTACCGTTCATCACCAATCCCCCCCGGGCATGGTTGTTCAGAGCCGTTCAAGCACGGCATCGCCGATGGCGGCGGTGCCATGGGTGCCACCAAGATCGCCCCCGAGAATGCCATCGGCCAGGGCCTTCGCTACGGCCGCCTCGATCCGCGCAGCCTCGGCCTCGCGGCCGAAGGAGTGGCGCAGGAGCATGGCCGCCGACAGGATCATGGCCATCGGGTTGGCATTGCCCTGCCCGGCGATATCGGGCGCGGACCCGTGAATCGGCTCGTACAGCCCCTTGGTGCCCACTGCCATCGAGGCCGAGGCGAGCAGGCCGATCGAGCCGACGCACATCGAGGCCTGGTCGGACAGGATATCGCCGAACAGGTTGCCGGTCACGACCACGTCGAACGCGCCGGGATTCTTCACCAGCTGCATGGCGGCATTATCGACATACATGTGGGTGAGTTCGACATCGGGATATTCCTTGCCGACCTCGATCACAGTGTCGCGCCAGACCTGCGAGGTCTCCAGCACGTTGGCCTTGTCCACCGAGCAGAGGCGGCCGTCGCGGCCCTGCGCGGCCTTGAAGCCGACGTGGGCGATGCGGCGCACTTCATCGTCGGTGTAGCACATCATGTCCCAGCCGCGGCGGTGGCCATTGCCCAGATCGTCGATGCCCTTGTCGCCGAAATAGACGTCGCCGTTGAGCTCGCGGACGATCAGGAGATCGATCGCGCCGGCGATTTCGGGGCGCAGGGCCGAATGGCTTTCGAGCCCGGCGAAGACCTTGGCGGGACGCAGGTTGGCAAAGAGGCCGAGTTCCTTGCGCAGGCCGAGCACGGCCTGTTCGGGGCGCAGGTGACGCTCAAGATGATCGCAGGAGAAATCGCCCACGGCGCCGAACAGGATCGCTTCGGCCGCCCGGGCGACATCGAGCGTGACCTGGGGCAGCGGGTGGCCGTGCTTGCGCCAGGCGGCGGCGCCGACATCGCCATAGGTCAATTCCAGTCCCGGCAGATCAAGCGCCTGCAGCACGCGCACGGCTTCGTGCGTGACTTCCGGGCCGATGCCGTCGCCGGCGAACACCGCAATTTTCATCAATCCGTCCTGCTAACCGATCTTGCCGAGCCGATCCCTGAGGATCGCGCGCGCCGCCATAACATCCGAATGGCGATGGGCAAGCGCATAGCGCGCCAACCGGTCACCCAGCCGATCGAGCAGGGCGAGGTTTGCAGGGATATCCTGCGCATCGGGCAGGCTGGCGGGGGCGCCGTAGCCGAGTTCGCGCAGGGTGAGCACCTCGTAGGCGACGAGGGCGGGCAGCCAGCCGCGTGCGGACGGGGCGGCGCAGACGGCATCGAGCAGGGCGGTGAGCGCGCTGTGGAGCGCCGGGAAAGGCTGGTGTTCCGGCAGGGCGGCGGCGGCCAGCGCCGTGGCCCAGACGATAGCGGCGGCGGGCAGCGGCTCGCCCAGCCAGGGGCCGCGGCTGCGGACGAGTTCGAGGCGGGCGAAGGGCAGCTGGCTCTCGGCGCGCGCGCGGACCTCGCCCGCGACGAGATTGCCGGGGATCAGCACGGGGCGCAGCTGCCGCCCGCGGCCGCCGGCGACATAGGCCCCGACAAGCCCGGCCTCGAGCGTGAGCAGGCGCGCGATCACCGCTGTCTCGCCATGGGGGACCACGGCGCAGACGATGGCCGGATCGGCAATGGTGAGAACCAGCTGCATCCACCGAACTGTGGCGCAGGGGCTTGGCGGGGGCAAGCGGGCCGCGCTATCGGACGCGCCATGGCAAGCTTGTTCACCAGATCGCGGGCAAGAGCGCGGACAGGAACGCGGGGGCCCGCCCGCGGGGGCTGGGGCCGGCGCGTGGCGACATGGGCGGCGAAGGGGATCCTTGGCTTCGTGGCGCTAAGCCTGCTCCTTGTGGTGCTCTACAAGTGGGTGCCGGTGCCCATTACGCCGACCATGATCGTGGACCCCAACGGCTTCACCAAGGACTGGACCAGCCTGTCAGAGATCGACCGCAGCATGGTCGCCGCGGTGATCGCGGGCGAGGACTCCAAGTTCTGCAGCCACAACGGCTTCGACACCGCGGCGATGGAGAAGGCGTGGGAACGCAACCAGCGCGGCGGGCGTATTCGCGGCGGCTCGACGATCAGCCAGCAGACCGCGAAGAACGTGTTCCTGTGGCAGAACGGCGGCTATTTCCGCAAGGCTCTGGAGGCCTGGTTCACGGTGCTGATCGAGCATGTCTGGGGCAAGCGGCGGATCATGGAGGTATACCTCAACGTCGCCGAGACGGGGATCGGCACTTATGGCGTGGAGGCCGGGGCGCAGCGCTACTACGGCCATTCGGCGGCGCGGCTCTCCACCGTGGAGGCGGCCCGGATCGCGGCGGCCCTGCCCGCCCCCAAGAAGCGCGAAGTGGTCGGCGCCAGCGGTTTCACCCGGCGGCACGGCAATGTGATCGCGGCCCGCAGCACGGTGGTGCGCCGATCGGAATACGACGGCTGTGTCTACGACTGAGTTGGCCGCTAAACTTGCCGGTAGCCTCGCACTAATCCCTAAGCCTGCGCTGACCGGGGGGAAAGGCGCCTCGGCTATGACAGGGCTGTCCGGCGCCGCGCCAGCCGCCTCGCCCGCTCCCCCCTGCCCCGGCAGCGGTGACGGCGCCGGACAGCCCCGCCGCCGATGGACCGACCGCCGATGATCCGCACCCTGTCTTGCCGCCGCCTTGCCCCGCTCGCGCTCGGCGTGGCTGCGCTTCCCGCCGCCGCACTGGCCGCGGATGCGCCGCGCACGCTGGACTTGTCGGCCAGCTATGTGGCCGACACCGTGGGCGTGGCCGAGGGGCCCCAGACCGGCGTGCGCTTCGTCGACCTGCTGCGGGTTGACGCCGGGGCAGACCTCGACCGGGCGGTCGGCTGGCATGGCGCGCGGGCGAAGTTCACCGTCGAGGCGGGGACGGGGGCACAGCCCAATGTGCTCGCCGGAACGCTGGAGGGGATCGACAACGCCGAGACGGTGCTCAACCGCCCGCGCCTGTTCCAGGCCTATCTCGAACAGGACCTCGGGGCGCGCGCGCGGGTGCAAGTTGGGTTCATCGATCTCAACAGCGCGTTCTATGCCAGCGACTCTGCCGCCCTGCTGCTTGCCCCGCCCTTCGGGATCGGCAGCGAGCTGGGGGCAAGCGGGCCGAACGGGCCTTCGATCTTCCCCTCGACTTCGCCGGCCGTTACCCTGCGGCTGGAGCCGGCCAAGGATGTCTACCTGCTGGCCGGGGGCTTCAACGGCGAGGCGCGGGTGATTGGCGATCCGGGCGGACCGGCCCCGCTGCTGCGCCAGGGCGCGCTGCTGATCGGTGAGGCGGGGTGGACCGGCAACCACGGTAAGCTGGCGCTTGGCGGCTGGGCCTATACCCGGCGGCAGGACGACCAGCGCGATACGGAACCATCGGGCGCGCCGGTGCGGCGGACGGCCTGGGGCGTCTATGGGCTGGTCGAGCAACCGGTCAGCCCACGCCTCACTGTCTTCCTGCGCGGGGGGATTTCCGATGCGGATACCACGCCGTTTGCCGGGAGCCTGCAGGCCGGCCTGCGGATCGGGCAGGTGATTGCCGGACGCCCGGATTCGGAGCTTTCGGCCGGTTTCCATGCGGGCTTCCTGGCCGCCAAGTACCGCGCCAACCTGGCCGACGCGGGCGAGCCGCAGCGGGCGGTGGAGACGGGCTGGGAGCTGACCTATTCGGACCAGCTGGCGCCCTGGCTGGCGGTCCAGCCGGACGTGCAGTACATCCGCAACGCCCCCCGCCTGACCGGCAGCGGCGATGCGGTAATTGTCGCTTTGCGCCTGACCTTTACGCCGCCCGGGCAGGACTGAACCCGCCCGTTGCCGCCACGCCCCGCATGTGCGACAGGGCCGCGCGAAGGAGTCGCGCGTGGGCCTGCATCATCATCATGACCACGGGCACGGGCACGGGCACGGCCATCACGACCATGGCCCTTCGAGCCACGGCCGGGCCTTTGCCATCGGGGTAGTGCTGAACGCCGCCTTCGTCGTGATCGAAGCCGCATTCGGTTTCCTCTCCGGTTCGATGGCGCTGGTGGCCGATGCCGGGCACAACCTGTCGGACGTGCTGGGCCTGGTGATTGCCTGGGGCGCCAGCGTTCTGGCCGCGCGGCCGCCCTCGGCGCGGTTTACCTATGGGTTCAAGTCCAGCTCCATTCTTGCCGCCCTCGCCAATGCCGCCCTGCTGCTCATGGCGCTGGGGGCGATCACGGTGGAATCGGTGCGCCGGCTCATGGCACCCGAGCCGGTGGCGGGTGGCACGGTCGTGGCCGTCGCCCTTGTCGGCATCGTCATCAACACGGCGACCGCCCTGCTCTTTGCCAAGGGGCGCCACAGCGACATCAACCTGCGCGGAGCCTTCCTGCACATGGCGGGCGACGCAGCTGTTTCCGCTGGCGTGGTCATCGCCGGGCTGGTGATCGAACGCACCGGCGCCCTGTGGATCGACCCGGTGACCAGCCTCGTCATCGTCGCCGTGATCGCCTGGGGCACATGGGGACTGCTCAAGGATGCGGTCAAGCTGGGCCTTGCCGGAGTGCCGCCGGGGATCAACGAGGGGGCCGTGCGAAAATTCATCATGGAGCAGCCGGGCGTCACAGCGGTTCACGACCTGCACATCTGGGCTATGAGCACGACCGAGACCGCGCTGACCGCGCATCTCGTCATGCCGGGCGGTTTCCCCGGCGACGGCTTCCTCCACGAACTGGCCCACGAGCTGGAGCACGACTTCGGCATCGGCCATGCCACGGTGCAGGTGGAAACCAGTGCCAATGCGAACTGCGCGCTGGAGAGCGACCGGGTCGTCTAGACGTCCCAAGAGCCCCCTTGCGCAGCCGCCAACGGCAAGACAAAGTGTTGGGCAGGAACGCGTTTCCGCCGTTCCTGCAGCGGGGGGTTGCATGGCTGCCGATGAAATCGCCGATTCCTGGTCGATCCTCCCGTTCGGCTTGGCGGGCGCGCGACGGCGGCGGCGCGATCATCCGGTAGCCTGCTGGGTCGCCACCGCCCTTATGGTGAGCCTGGCGGCGATGCTGCGCCTCGCCATGGGCCGTGCCCTGCCCGCGCCGTTCCTGCCATTCTATCCCGCAATCATGGGCGCCGCACTGTTGGGGGGGCGGCCCACCGGCTATGCGGCCGTCATCACCAGTGGCGGGATTGCCGCCTATCTGTTCGTCCATCCCCTGCAGAACTTGGCCATCACCTACAGCGCAACCCTGGCGCTGGCTCTGTTCCTGGTGGTTGGCTGCGTCGTCGTTGAAATCCTTTCCTACCTGGGCCGGCGCGCCGACCTGCTGGTCGAACGCCAGGTAGCGCTGACCGTCCGCTCCGCCGACCTGGCCCGGCGCGAAGCAGAGACAGCCGCCTCGCTGAGCGAACTGGAGGCTCTTTATGACCGCGCGCCGGTCGGTCTCGGCTTTCTCGACCGCGATCTGCGGTTCGTGCGCGTCAATCAGACCCTGGCCGACATGAACGGCTCCAGCCCGGCCGAACACATCGGCCGCTGCGTCTGGGAGATCGTCCCCGACCTTCAGGCCTCCGCCGAGCCGAGCCTGCGCCGCGTGCTCGACACCGGCGAGACGCTGACCGGCATCGAACTGATCGGCGAGACACCGGCCCGGCCGGGCGAGAAGCGCCACTGGATCGAAATGTTCTACCCGGTTTACGGGGGAAAGGGCGAAATTCACGGCGTGGGCATCTGCTGCAGCGATGTGACGGACTTTCGCCAAGCCCAGGAGCGCGAGCGCCTGCTGACCCGCGAGGTCGATCACCGGGCCAAGAACCTTCTGACAGTGGTGCAATCGGTGCTCCACCTGACCCGCTCGGCCGAAACCATCGAGGAATACAAGGCGGCTGTGACCGGCCGCATCCAGGCGCTGGGCCGGGTCCACACCATTCTTGCCGACAACCGCTGGGACGGTATTCCCCTGGCCGATCTCGCCCGTCAGGAGCTGGCGCCCTATGGGACGGCGGTGGCGATTACCGGACCGGGGCGGGAGATTATCCTGGCCCCCTCCCCCGGCCAGGCGCTGAGCATGATCCTGCACGAACTGGCCACCAATTCGGCCAAGCACGGGGCGCTGTCCGGGGACGGGCGGGTGACGCTCGACCTTTCGGCGAGCGAAGACCGGCTAACCCTGCGCTGGGCCGAACACGGCGGGCCCGCAGTCGAACCGCAGGGGCGCAATGGCTTCGGCACGTCGCTGATCCAGACCGCGGTCAAGCGGCTGCTCGGCGGCACGCTGGATTTCCGGCTGCAGGCAACGGGGCTGATCTGCGAGATCGCATTTCCGCTGCCACCCGCCCGGGAGCGCACCGAGGCGCGCTAGCCGCGGCGGCTGACCGAACGGCAGCGGCGTTCGGCATCGAGCGCCAGGGTGAGATCGGCGCGAGAGGGCATGACGGCGATCATATGCCTGGTGAGCCGCTCATAAAGGGCGATAAACCGGTGCAGCGCCGCCTCGTCCATCAGTCCGGGCGCATCGGGGCGGGCGGCGCGCAGGGCTTCTTCCTGCTGGCGGCGCCAGGCGAACACGGTCTCGAACGAAGGCGCCTGAAGGTAGGCTATCAGGTCCATCCGTTCGAACAGGGCCCGGTAGGGCCCGGCGAGCTGCGCATTGACGCAGCCGCGCCAGATGCCTTGCGGGTCTTCTTCCCGTTCGCGCGCATTGACCGGTTCAGCAAGGGCCTCGTCAGTCTGCGGAGGAGCGCCCAGACACCAGCCTTCCCACACCAGGAGATCGCAGCATCGGGGCAGGAGCGGCCAATCGCCTTCCGGCAAGCGCTCATCCCTCCCCTTGTCAAAGCGCGGCAAGCGGGCCGCAGTACCGCGGAGGAAGGCATCGAGAATGGCACTGCCGAGCGCGAGGTCGTGGGTGCCGGGTACGCCGCGAGTGGCAAACAGGGGGTGCACCTCCCGCGCGAGCCGGGCGCGCTCGGCCTTGGTCAGGTAGAGATCGTCGAGCGACAGCGTGGCTGCGCGGGGAAACCGGCTGACCAGATTGGCGGCAAGGGTCGACTTGCCGCTACCCTGGGCGCCGGCGATGCCGACGATGAGCGGCCGGCCAGGCGCTTCGCGGCGCGCGGCGGCGATTGTCGCGGCGAGGAGTTCGACCGGAGCCGCCTCGGCGCTCAGATCAGGCCGCCTTGTTCGAGCCCGGCCAGTTCCTCCGCCGAAAACCCGGCGGCGGCAAGCACTGCCGCGGTATCCGCGCCGACCGTGGCGGGAGGAATCGGGGACGTATGCTCGGGCACCGAGGCAAGCCGCACGGGGCTGGCGGGCACCGCGCTCCCGGCGATTTCGACCACCGCGCCGCGCGCCCTGACCTGGGGATCGCCGGCAAGGTCCTCGCCCCGGTTCACCACCGTGACGGCCGCGCCGGCCGGGGCCAGCCGGTCCGCCCACTCCGCCGCCGGGCGCGTGACGAACACGGCGGCGAGCCGCCTGGTTACCGCATCTGGATCGTCCCACTTGCCGAGCGCGGGCTTGAGGTCGGGCAGGCCAAGCCCGTCGCACAGGGCTTCCCAGGTACGTTTTTCCGCCGAGGCCACCGCGACGAAGCGGCCATCGGCGCATTCGTAGAGCCGCCGGTCGGGCGTGGCGGTGATGTACCAGGGGCTGGCGGTCAACGGGTTGATGCCCGCGCCGTTGAACCACAGCGCCGCTTCGGCGAGGCTGATGTCGACATGATCGCCCATCCCGCCGCGGGCGACGCGCAGCAGGGCCGCCTGGATGCCCATGACGGCGGCGGCGGCGCCGGCCTGGAGCGACAGGCTGGTGCCCGGATGCCACGGCAGCTCTCCGCCGGTGAGCGCGGCGAGCAGGCCCGAGTGGGCGAGGTAGGACAGGTCATGGCCGGCATGATCGGCGTAGGGACCATCCTGGCCGAACCCGGTGAGCGAGCACCAGACGATCCTGGGGTTCACCGCCCGGGCCTGAGCATAGCCGAAGCCGCGTGCCTCCATGCTGCCGGGGCGGGCATTTTCCACCACGACATCGACGCTGGCGGCGAGCCGCGCGAGGACCGCGTTGGCGCCCGGATTGCGCTGGTCGAGGGTGAGCGACTTCTTGCCCCGGCTCATCGCCACCTGGCCGAAGATCAGGCTGGGCTGGCCCTTCAGGGCCGGGCTTTCGACCCGGATCACCTCCGCCCCGAGATCGGCCAGCATGACCGTTGCCATTCCGCCAGGCGGCAGGGCGGTGAAATCGAGGACGCGAATTCCGGAGAGCGGCTTGGTGGACATGGGATTCCCGGACTGAGGGCGAATGCCTGGCCGGCTGTGGCGCAAAACGGGGGGCAGGTCCAGCAGGCCCCTGCCAAAGAAAACCGCCCCGGAAGCGAACTTCCGGGGCGGTTTTGGTCTACGGGCCTGACTGGATCAGGCCGCTTCTTCCTTGCCCTTGTGGACGCGCACCGGCTCCTTGCGGCCTTCGACCACGTCCTTGTCGACCACGACTTCGGAAATGCCTTCCTCGGTCGGGATATCGAACATGGTGTCGAGCAGCAGGCCTTCGACGATCGAGCGCAGGCCGCGGGCGCCGGTCTTGCGTTCGATGGCTTTCTTGGCGATTGCCTCGAGGGCATCGTCGGTGAAAGTCAGGGTCACGTCTTCCAGCTCGAACAGCTTGGCGTACTGCTTGACCAGCGCGTTCTTCGGTTCGCGCAGGATCTTGACCAGGGCCTCGATATCGAGATCGTTGAGTGTTGCGATCACCGGCAGGCGGCCGACGAATTCGGGGATCAGGCCGAACTTGAGGAGATCTTCCGGTTCCGCCTTCTGGAGCAGTTCGCCCACGCGGCGCTTGTCCGGATCGGCGACATGGGCGCCGAAGCCGATCGAGCGCTTCTGCAGGCGATCGGCGATGATCTTTTCGAGGCCGGCGAAGGCGCCGCCGCAGATGAATAGGATGTTGGTCGTATCCACCTGCAGGAATTCCTGCTGCGGATGCTTGCGGCCGCCCTGCGGCGGGACGGAGGCGGTGGTGCCTTCCATCAGCTTGAGCAGGGCCTGCTGCACGCCCTCGCCCGACACGTCACGCGTGATCGAGGGGTTTTCGGCCTTGCGGCTGATCTTGTCGATCTCGTCGATGTAGACGATGCCGTGCTGGGCCTTCTCGACGTTGTAGTCGGAGGCCTGGAGCAGCTTGAGGATGATGTTCTCGACGTCCTCACCGACATAGCCCGCTTCGGTAAGCGTGGTGGCATCGGCCATGGTGAAGGGCACGTCGAACGTCTTCGCCAGGGTCTGCGCGAGCAGGGTCTTGCCCGAGCCGGTGGGGCCCACGAGCAGGATGTTGCTCTTCGACAGTTCGACCTCGCCGCCCTTGCCGCTGTGCTTGAGGCGCTTGTAGTGGTTGTGCACGGCGACGGAGAGCACGCGCTTGGCGCGGTCCTGGCCGATCACATAGTCGTTCAGGGTCTCGAAGATGTCCTTCGGCGTGGGGACGCCGCCATCCTTCTTGCCGGCAATCCCGGCCTTGGTTTCCTCGCGGATGATGTCGTTGCACAGCTCGACGCATTCATCGCAGATGAACACCGTGGGGCCGGCGATCAGCTTGCGCACTTCGTGCTGCGACTTCCCGCAGAAGCTGCAGTAGAGGGTGCTCTTGGCGTCGGATCCGCTCAGTTTGGTCATGCCTTATCCTGTTGCCCGCCTCGTGGCGGGGACTCGCCGAGTCTAACCCGGCGAGAACGATAATCAATCCTGCGCTTTTAGACAGAGTTCCTTGCGGATGCCTGAAGCGCCCCGCCTGACCAAATGCCTGAAACGCATAATGGTTTTCACCTATCAGCTTATTCGGGAGTAGCCTCGCCGACAGCGTCGGTGGCGGGCCTGCTCTCGAACACCTTGTCGACCAGTCCGAAGGCCAGCGCTTCTTCCGCTTCGAGGAAGGTATCGCGGTCCATCGCCTTCTCGATCTCGTCGAGCGACTTGCCGGTGTACTTGACGTAGAGATCGTTGAGCCGCTTGCGCATGCGCAGGATCTCGCGCGCCTGGATCTCGATGTCCGAGGCCATGCCGCGGGCGCCGCCCGAGGGCTGGTGGACCATGATCCGCGCGTTCGGCAGGGCGATGCGCATGCCGGGTTCGCCAGCGGCAAGCAGGAAGCTGCCCATGGAGGCGGCCTGGCCGATGCACACGGTGGACACGCGCGGGCGGATGTACTGCATGGTATCGTGGATCGCCATGCCCGCCGTCACCACGCCGCCGGGCGAGTTGATGTACATCGAGATGTCCTTGGAGGGATTCTCGCTTTCCAGGAACAGCAGCTGGGCGACGATGACCGAGGCCATGTGATCCTCGACCTCGCCGGTGACGAAGATGATCCGTTCGCGCAGCAGGCGCGAATAGATGTCGAAGCTGCGTTCCCCGCGGCTGGACTGTTCGACGACGACCGGGATCAGGGCGCCGGTGACGGGATCGGTGGTGAACTTTCCTTGCGCACTGGTGGCGCCGAACAGATCGAGCATGGAGGTCCTCATTCGGTTGCGGGGCCTATGTCGCGCGCAGGGCCGCGATGTTCAAGGGCATTAACTTCGAAAAACGGGTATGGTCCGAAACGCGAAAACGGCGGCCCGCCAGGGGACCGCCGTTTTCCCAGGGAGCCGAGCCCCCCGTTATCCGGTGCGGATCAGCCCTCGGCCTTCTTCTTGGCCGGCGCCTTCTTCTTGGGAGCGGCCTCGGCGGCGGGAGCCTCGTCAGCCTTGGCAGCAGCCTTCTTGGCCGGAGCCTTCTTGGCGGGCTTCACCTCTTCGGCGGTCTCGGCTGCCTCGGCGGCGGGAGCTTCCTCCTTGGCCTTCTTGGCCGGAGCCTTCTTCTTGGCGGCGGGCTTGGCGTCGTGGTCGTGGTTGCAGTCCGGACCGTGGACGTGGCCTGACCCGGCGCCCTCTTCGGCCTCGATCGCGGCCTGGAGTTCGTCGCGGGTCACCTGGCGCTCGGTCACCTCGGCCTTGTCGAACAGGAAGTCGACGACCTTGTCCTCATAGAGCGGCGCGCGCAGCTGGGCGGCGGCGAGCGGCTCGGAGCGGATGTAGTCGATGAAGCGCTGGCGGTCTTCCGGGCGATACTGCTGGGCGGCCTGCTGGAGCAGCATGGACATTTCCTGCTGGCTCACTTCCACGCCATTGGCCTGGCCGATTTCCGAGAGCAGCAAGCCGAGGCGCACGCGGCGCTCGGCGATGCGGCGATAGTCGTCCTGCTCGGCTTCCAGTTCCGCCTTGGCGGCTTCCGGGTCAGCTTCGTTCTGGGCTTCCTGGAGCAGCTGCTGCCAGATCTGGTCGAACTCGGCCTGGACCATCGAGGGCGGCACAGCGAAATCGTGGCCGGCGGCGAGCTGGTCGAGCAGCTGACGCTTCATCTGGGTGCGGGTGAGCCCGGCGGTTTCCTGCTCGAGCTGGCCGCGCAGCAGGCCCTGCAGCTGCTCGAGGCTTTCGAGGCCGAGGTTCTTGGCGAAATCGTCGTCGAGCTTGGTCTCGCCGGCGATCTTCACGGCCTTCACCTTGACATCGAACGTGGCGTCCTTGCCCTTGAGGTTCTCGGCCGGATAGTCGGCCGGGAAGGTGACCTTGAGCTGCTTCTCGTCGCCTTCCTTCACCCCGACGAGCTGTTCCTCGAAGCCGGGGATGAAGCGGCCGGCGCCCAGTTCGAGCGCGACGTCCTCGGCGCTGCCGCCTTCGAACGCCTCATCGCCGACCTTGCCGACGAAATCGATGGTGACCTGATCGCCGTTCTCGGCCTTCTTGCCCTTCTTGGCATCGACAAAGCTCTTGGCGCCCGAGGCGATGCGGGTGATCGCTTCGGTGACTTGCTCGTCGCTGACGGGGACGACCAGCTTTTCGAGCTTGAGGCCTTCGAGCGAGGGCGCGGCGATGGCGGGGAGGACTTCGAGTGTTACGGTCAGCACCGCGTCCTGGCCGAGGTCATAGCCCTCACCCAGGGTGACGGCCGGCTGCATCGCCGGGCGCAGCGCATTGTCGGCCACCAGCTTGTCCATCGCCTCGCGGATCGCGGCCTGGAGGGCGTCGTTGTGGAGCGCCGGGCCGTGCATCTTCTTGACCAGATTGGCCGGGACCTTGCCGGGGCGGAAGCCGGGCATGCGCACCTGCGGGGCGATCTTGGCGACCTCGCCCTCGATCCGCTCGGCAATCAGGGTGGCGGCGATGGTAACCGTATAGCCGCGCTTCAAACCCTCGTTCGTGGTCTCGACAATCTGCATGATGATAAATGCCTTCTCAACAACGCGTTGCGGCTTCGTCGGTGCGGGAGGGTGTCCGGACTGGTGCGGGCGAAGGGACTCGAACCCCCACATCTTGCGATGGCAGGACCTAAACCTGCTGCGTCTACCAGTTCCGCCACGCCCGCATGTCGACGAAGCCCGAAATCCAAGAGCCGTGGCCCGTAGCGACCTCGCGCGAAAAGGGCAAGCGCTGGCGGATGGGAGGAACTATATTGGGGCCAACGCGCTGGAGTCGTCCCGCGTTTCCGCGACTTCAGGAGAAGACCATGGCTACCCAGCCCCCGCCCCGGCCCGACCAGGCGGACCCGATCGATCCCTCCATTCCTGGCGAACTGCCGCCGGTAATCACGCCGGACGAGCTGCCGAACGAGCCGCAGGGGGTGCCCGAGGTGGCGCCGGACTTCGACCAGCCGGACACCGGGCCGAGCGAGGTGCCGGAGTATTGACAGGCGTCGTCCCGGGCTTGACCCGGGACCGGTGGCGCCTGCGGAGCTGTGGGCTTGCCTGTCAGCGCTGATGCGCTTGAATGCTGCCGTTCCAGCTTCGCATTGGCCAGCGGTCCCGGGTCAAGCCAGGGACGACGCTATTTCGCCAGTTCCACCAGCGCCTGCCACCAGCCCAGCTTCGGCGCGGGTTGCGGTGTCGGCATGGCCGGGCAGGCCAGGCACAGCGCCTGGGCGCCGTGCGCGCCCATCAGGTGGTCCGCCATGGCGAGGGCGGCGAACAGGCGGGCCTGCTGGCGCTGGGCGAGGCGGGCGAAGACATCGGCTTCGGGGGCCTCGCTGTCATCCGGGCCGGAGAGCTTTTCCAGCAGGGAAGCATAGGGATTGGCATTCTGGCCGAGGTAGACCGGGTGCCATTCCCCCTGCCCCAGCCTGGCCTGCCCGGCGACCCAGCCGAGCGCATCGTCGAGCGTGCCGAACTGATCGACGAGGCCAAGCTGGCGGGCGGTTCCGCCGTCCCAGACACGGCCCTGCGCGATCCGGTCGATCTCGGCGAAGCTCTTGCCGCGTGACTTGGCAACCAGGCCGACGAAGCGGGCGTAGCCGGCCTCGATCCCCGATTGCAGCATGGCGCTTATCTCGGGGGTGAAGCCGCCGAGCACATCGGGCTGTCCGGACAGCGGCGTGGTGCGCACGCCGTCGGACTTGACCCCGATGGCGGCGAGCGATTTCTCGAACGAGGGGAGCACGGCGAAGATGCCGATCGAACCGGTAACCGTGCCGGGTTCCGCGAAGATGCGGTTGGCAGGCGTGGAGACCCAGTAACCGCCGCTGGCCGCATAGTTGGCCATGGAGACCGCCACCGGAATGCCCCGCGCCTTGGCCCGGGTGATCGCCTTGCGAATCTGTTCGGAGGCCATGACCGAGCCGCCCGGCGAATCGACCCGGACGACGAGGCCGGCGAGGTCCTTGGCATCCTTGCCGTCGATCAGGGCGGCAATGCGGTCTCCCCCGGCAGCGCCGGGCCCGGCGGAGCCATCGACGATATCGCCGGCAATGGTCAGCACGCCGATCTTCTTCCCGGCGGTGGACTGGGGGTGAGCGGCAAGCAGGGCCGCGCCGCTGGAGTGAGCGAAGGTGCCGGGGCGATCGTCGCCCTGGTCCTTGCCGGCGAGCTGGGCAACGCGCTGGCCGAACTCGATCCGGTCACCGATGCGGTCAACCAGCCCCGAGGCGAGCGCGGCGCGGGCCGGATCGCCCTGGGCGGCCTTCATCCAGCCGACCGGGTCCTTGAGGACGAGATCGAGGTTCGCCCTCGGCCGGGCGGCGCGGACATTCGCCTGCCACTGGGCGAAGACGGCCTGGATCACGGCGGTGCGGGCCTGGCGCGAGGCATCGGACATCGAATCGCGGTCCCACGGCTCGATCGCGTCCTTGAAGGTGCCGACCTTGTAGACGTGGATGGTGACCTTGAGCTTGTCGAGCAGGGCCTTGAAATACTGCTGCTGGCCGCCCGGGCCGAGCACGTAGAGGGCGCCCATCGGGTTGATCCACGCCTCGGTGGAATGAGCGGCGAGCAGGGTGGCATCGTCGTCGTAGCCAAGGGAATAGGTCAGCACCGGCTTCTTCGCCGCGCGCACCCGGTCCATCGCCGCGCCAAGTTCGGCCATGTGGACGAAGCCGCCGCCGGTGAATTCGGAGAGGTCCAGCACCACGGCCTTGATCCGCCCGTCCACGGCCGCCGCATCGAGCGCGCGGACGAGATCGCGGGCGCGGTATTGCGGGGCGGGCAGGCTGCCGGAGGATAGCACGGCCAGCGGCTGCGGCGCGGCGGGTTCTTCCACTAAGGGGCCCTTGAGCCGCAGCAGCAGCGCGCCATCGCGCACCACGCCGGGGCCGGGCCGCATCGCCAGAACGCCGTAGAGCAGGCCGAAGAACAGCAGCATGAACAGGAGGACGAGGCCGTCCTTGATGGCCACCAGGAGGTGCCAGACCTTGCGCGCGAATATCATTGCCGGGGTGATAGGGGGTTTGGGGGATCGGGGGAAGGCGACGTTTGAAGGGGGCGCCTTCGACATCCGTCGAAGGCTTGCGGCACCAGCCCACTCCCCCGGCCCGACCACCTACGGAAGCATACTTGATGGGTGGTCGGGCCGGGGGAGTGGGCTGGTGCCGCGCAAAGGCCATGCGGTCTTTGCCGCGAGCGAAGCGAGCCTCAGCAAAGACAATCGTGGACATCGCGCGCGCGCCCCCTTGAGCCGCGCCGCGCCCTTCCCTAAGGCATGGTCTTCAATGACAGCTGTGCAAACCCCGTCGGGGACAAGCTCGGGCCGCTATCCGGCCGGGAGCCTGGCCTTCCCGCATCGCAACCTGCTGGGCCTCGCCGGCCTGGCGCCCCACGAATTGCTGTTCCTGCTCGACGAGGCCGAGCAATGGGTCGAGCTGAACCGCCAGCCCAAGAAGCGGGCGGACCTGCTGCGCGGGCTCACCATCATCAACGCCTTCTTCGAGAATTCCACCCGCACGCTGCTGAGCTTCGAGATCGCCGGCAAACGGCTCGGGGCCGACGTGGTCAACATGCATGCGGCGACATCCAGCGTGAAGAAGGGCGAAACGCTGATCGACACGGCGCTGACGCTCAACGCGATGCGGGCCGACGCGATCGTGATCCGGCATGCGAGTTCCGGCGCGGTGCGGCTGATTGCCGACAAGGTGGACTGCCCGGTGCTCAATGCCGGCGACGGGCAGCATGAACACCCGACGCAGGGCCTGCTCGACGCGCTGACGATCCGCCGGGCGCTGCGGGCGCGGGGCGAGACGGAAGAAACCTTCAGCGGGCTGAAGGTCGTCATCTGCGGGGATATTCTGCACAGCCGCGTCGCCCGCTCCAACATTCATGCGCTGACCACGCTGGGCGCGGAAGTGCGCGTCTGCGCCCCGCCGGCGCTGATGCCGGCGGAGATCGAGCAGCTGAAGGTGACCGCCTATTCCGATTTCGATGCCGCGCTCGCCGGGGCCGACGTGGTGATGATGCTGCGCCTCCAGCTGGAGCGGATGCAGGGCCAGTTCGTGCCCTCGCCGCGCGAATACCGGCATCTCTACGGCCTGACGCTGGACCGCCTCGCCAGGGCCGCGCCGGGGGCGCTGGTGATGCATCCCGGACCGATGAACCGGGGCATCGAGATCGACAGCAACGTGGCCGACCATGCCGAACGCTCGCTGATCACCACCCAGGTGGAAATGGGCGTGGCCATGCGGATGACCTGCCTTGATGTGCTGACCCGGCGGGCGCGCGGGCTGGAGGGCTGGGCATGATTTCCGCGCCGCTGACCATCGTCAATGCACGGCTGGTGCTGCCGGGGTGCAAACCCGTTGCGGGCGCGCTGCGCAGCGAAGGGGACCGGATCGTCGCCGTGGGGCCGGATGTTGCCGCGCAGTCGGGCGACCGGGTTCATGATGCCAAGGGCCTGCTGGTCACTCCGGGCCTGGTCGATCTCGGCGTGTTCGCGGTCGACAAGCCGGCGTTTCATTTCGGCGGGATCACCAGGGCGGCGCTGATGCCCGACCAGGGGCCGCCGCTCGACCATCCGGCGCGGGTGCGGTTTGCCGCGCAGTCGGGCAAGCCGGGGCTGTGGGTCCATCCGCTGGCGGCGGCGACGCGCGGGCTGGAAGGCAGCGAGATCGCCGAGATCGCGCTGATGCGCGAGTCGGGCGCGCGCGCCGTGAGCACGGGGCGCGGGTGGATCGCCGATTCGGGCACGATGCTGCGGCTGCTGCGCTACTGCGCGATGCTGGGCATGGTGGTGGTCAGCCATGCCGAAGACTCTGGCCTCGCCGGTAGCGCCGTGGCGACAGCGGGCGAGATGGCGACGCGCCTCGGCCTGCCGAGCGCCCCGGCCGAGGCCGAGGCGCTGGCCGTGGCGCGCGACATTGCTCTGGCTGAAATCGCCGGGGCGCGGCTGCACCTGCGGCAGGTGACGACCGCCGCCGGGCTGGACCTGGTGCGCGCGGCCAAGCGGCGCGGCGTGGCGGTGACCGCGGGGGTGACGCCGGCGCACTTCATGCTTTCGGACACGGCGCTGGGCGATTTCCGCACGTTCCTGCGCCTTTCCCCGCCGCTGCGCAGCGAGGCCGACCGCAAGGCGGTGATCACGGCGATCGGCGATGGGACCATCGACGTCATCGCCTCGGGCCACGATCCGCGCGGGCCGGAAGACAAGCGCCTGCCCTTTGCCGATGCCGAACCGGGCATGGCCGGGGCGGAAACGCTGCTCGCCACCAGCCTCTCGCTGGTGCGCGACGGCGTGATCGACGTGACGCGGCTGATCGAGCTGCTGGCAGAAACCCCGGCGCGGCTGCTGGGGGTGAAGGCCGGGCGGCTTGAGGCGGGCTACGAGGCCGACGTCGCGGTGATCGACGCGGAGCGGCCGTGGATCGTCAATTCGGACAAGATGGCGGCGAGCGCGGGCAATACGCCGTTCGACCGGCAGGGCGTGCAGGGCCGCTGCGTGGCGCTGTTCAAGGGCGCGGCGCAGGTTTCCTGAGGCACCGGCCGCGCGGCCAAACGGCCGGGCGACCGGTTTCAGGCAGGCTTACCAGCGGCGCCCGTCGCCGTGGGCTTCGTTCTCCATCCAGCCCTGGATGCGGTCGAAGCGCTGGGCGATGTTCCAGATGGCGCGGCGATCGCCTTCGGCGCATTCGTTGCGCGAACGGTCTTCCAGCCGGTCGATGGCCTCGTGGATCCGGTCGGCCGTGCCTGGATCGATCTCGCCTTCGCGCTCCTCATGATTCAGCCGGCCTTCGAGGCCGCGCGCCCGCTCGCCCGAGCAGACCGCCCGCACGGCCCATCCGCCGCCACCGTCGCCGTAGCCGTATTGCTGGCCGGAGCCGACCCAGACGCCCCAGCCTTGCGCCTGGGCGCCGGTTGCCGTTGCCAGGGCTGCTGCGGCGAGTGCCACGGCCATCGTCTTCTTGTGCATGCCAAACCTCCATCGCTTCCCGGATGTTCAGGAGGTTGCAGGCTATGCCGGTGGCCTTGGAGCGAGGCTGAACGGTTCGGTTGGCCGGCGTTCAGCTTGGCGCCGCTTGCCTTCACTTGAGCGCACGAGAAAAAACCCCGCCGGTTGCCCGGCGGGGTCAGGGAGAGGCTGTTTCATGCTGGCGCGATGATGCGCCGGCATAGTCAAAAAAAGGTTAACGGCGCGCGCGCTGCGGGGCGCCGAGATCGTGGCCCGGTGCGGCCGGCGCCGGGGTGGCGCGGGTCGGCAGGGCATAAGCGAAGCAGGCCGACCCGTGCGAGCGCAGCTGGCTGCACAGGCCATTGGCGGCGAACCGGCCGGTAAAGCCGCCGGCGGCGACGCGCCACAGCTGCCGGCCCTTGATCACGGCGGGGACGATCACCGGGCGATAGGCCGCAAGTTTCGGGTTCTCGCGGGTGTAGATCCCCCAGGCGCGGCGAGCGTTCTTTTCGCTGGCGAAGGCACCAAGCTGGACGACATGGGTGCCCTGACCGGCGACCGGGCGGGCCATGGCGGCGGCAATGGCGCGGGTGCGAGCGGGCACTGCCGGCTCGGTCGGGCGGAACTTGCTTGCCTTGAATTCACGCGCGCCAAAGGCCTGGGCCACGCTGGCGAGGGTCGGCGTACGGTGAACGGCAACGGCGGGCTCGGCAGCCGCAACCGGAGCCGATTGGGCCGCGAGGTTAGTGGCGACGGTGGTCTGCGGCGCGGCGGCAACCCCCGGCAGTTCGGCGGCCGGCAGTTCGGCGGCCGACAGTTCGGTGGCCGGCTCGGGCGCGACGACCGGCGTGGCATCGGCCATCCGGGGAGCGGCGGCTTCGGTTTGAAGGGCCAGGGCGGCGGGCTGGCCCGGGTCCATCCGAACCGGGGCGCCGAGCAGGCCGGCAACACGGTCGCGGCTGCGATCGGGCAGCGCGGAGAGGGCCCAAATCGCCAGGCGACGGTCGAGCTGGTCGGCCGGAACGTCCTGCGCGGCCATGACCTTGGCCTCGGCCCAGCGCCCGTCGAGCGCATAGGCATAGGCCAGGTTCTGGCGCAGCTTGGGGGTGTTTTCCCCGCCGCGCACGGCATCGGCGAGGATCGCGACCCCGCGCGAGCTTTCGCCGGCAAGGGCAAGGGCAAGGCCGAGATCGCCGGCGGGAATGTCGCCGCGGCGTTCATCGAGCAGGGCGACCGCTTCGCGGAACTGGCCCGCGCCGATCTGGGCAAGGGCGAGCGAGAGGGCGGTGCGGCCGGTCTGGTCGCCGAGCGTCATCGCGTCGTTGAGCGCGGTGCGGGCGGATTCGAAGCGTCCGGCGGCAAGATAGGCCCGGCCGAGATCGGCACGGGCGGCAGCCTCCTGCGGGGTGCGGGCAACCACGGCTTCGGCCTTGGCGACGGCGCGTTCCGACTTTGCTGCTTCGGCGGCGAAAGCCCGGTCCGCCGAGGCGGCGCTGGCGGAGTGGATCGCACCCTGCCCGGTGCAGCCCGCGAGCAGCGAAAAGGCCAGGGCCGAGCCGACGGCCAGCGGCAGGCGCACGCCGGACTGGCGATCGCGCAGGATGCGGTTGCCGCCTTCGCGGCGCAGGACGAGGTGGAAATCGGTCGAGGCCATAGAAATAACTCCTCGCAAAAATCAGGCTTTGGCCGGGCGACGTTTGCCGCGCAGGGCGGCGGCGTCGTGGGTCAGGAGATCGAGGTCGGGCATGGCCTCGAGCAGGCGGTCAAGCGCGTCGGTCACCAGCGCCTGGGCGCTGCGGGCATCGAGCGCGCAGGCGAGGCGCAGCTTGAGGTGCCGCTCGGGATCGAGCCGCAGGGTGAAGGCCGCCTTGCGCGCGCCTGCGGCCGCGGGAGCGGCGCGTTCCGGGCGTCCGGGGCGGGCACGGGTGATCGGGACGATGCGATCGGGGGCATCGGCCTCGGGACCGAAATCGTTCCAGCCTAGATCCTCGGGGCCTAGATCGTCCGGAATGGGCCCATAGGCCGCCTCAAGGGCGGCGAATTGCGGGCGCATGGCGGGCTTGGCCCCGCCCTTGCGGGCGAGCAGAGCCGGCTTCAGCGAGGCGAAGCGGTTCTCATCCACCGAGCGGCCCATCACGAGCCTGCCACGCGGCGGCCGAAGCCGCCGACCGGGCGAGCCTGGGCCTGGGCCTGGGCCGGGTTCTGCGGCACGGCGGCGAAGACGGTGCGGCGGAAGTTCTTTTCCAGCCGGTCTGCGATGTAGCCCCACAGCGCGGCGACTTCCATGGACGAGCGGCCGTTGGGATCGACTTCCATGACCGTGCGCCCATCGATCATCGAGGCGGCGAAATCGGTCCGGTGATGCAGGGTGACCGGGGCGACGGTGCCATGCTGCGAGAGCGCGACGGCGGCCTCGCTGGTGATCCGCGCCTTGGGGGTGGCGCCGTTGACCACGAACAGCAGCGGCTTGCCCGCGCGTTCGCACAGATCGACCGTTGCGCCGACGGCCCGCAGGTCGTGCGGGCTCGGCCGGGTCGGAACAACGATCAGTTCGGCCACGCCGATGACCGACTGGATCGCCATGGTGATCGCCGGGGGGGTATCGATGACCGCGAGCTTGAAGCCCTGCTGGCGCAACACCTGGAGATCGGCCGCGAGGCGGGCGACGGTGGTCTGGGCGAAGGCGGGGAAATCGTCCGCGCGTTCGTTCCACCAATCGGCCAGCGAGCCCTGCGGATCGATATCGATCAGCACGACCGGACCAGCCCCGGCGCGCTGCGCCTGGACCGCCAGATGCCCGGAGAGCGTGGTCTTGCCCGAGCCGCCCTTCTGCGATGCAATTGCCAAAACCCGCAAAGTTCATACCCCCGACTTGAATGCGGTGCTGGCGATCCGCCGAACGGGAGAATATCCCCCCAGCAAACGCATCACCTCACGCGAACCAAAGCATGGGGTCCCTAAGATCAGGTTAACGCGGCGCCCGCGAAGGGATCGGGGGGAGGCACCGAAATGGCGGGAAATCCGGGCGTGGGGGCTTGTTCCGCGTGGCCCGTGTGGCACAAGCATACCGATTGAAACCGTCGCGGGGCAGGCGGACGCATGACGCTTCAGGGGGAGCCATGAGGGGAATCCGGATCTGGCCGGCCGCTGCATTGGTGGCCATGGCGGCCCTGCCCGCTCAGGCCGACGTCAAGGCGGGGGCCGATGCCTGGAGCCGGGGTGACTATGCCGGGGCCGTGGCCCAGTGGCAGGAGCCGGCCAGGTCCGGCGATCCCGATGCCGAGTTCAACCTGGGCCAGGCCTACCGGCTCGGCCGGGGCGTGCCGCGCGATCTGGGCCGGGCCGAGGAGCTGTTCGGCAAGGCCGCCGCACAGGGCCATGTGCAGGCGGCGGACAACTATGGCCTGCTGATGTTCGATCGCGGGGCCCGGGCCCAGGCCATGCCCTATGTCAAGGCGGCGTCGGACCGGGGCGATCCGCGCGCGCAGTATCTGATGGCGATTGCCCATTTCAACGGGGACCTTGCGGCCAAGGACTGGGTGCGCGCCTATGCGCTGATGACGCTGGCCCGCTCGGCCGGGCTGCCGCAGGCCGCCCCGGCGATCCAGCAGATGGACAGCTTCATCCCGCTGGCCGAGCGCCAGCAGGGCGCCAGCCTTGCACCGCAGCTGGCGCAGCAGGCGGAGACCACCCGCAATACCCAGATCGCCAGCAACGATCTTGGCGAGGCACCGGCGGCGGCAAAGCCGCTGGCTGCGGCTGCGCCGCCGCCGGTGGCTGTGTCGGAACCGGGCGGCGCCGCAACGGCCGGGGCGGACTATGCCCGGCCCGCCGGGGCGCAGGCCCCGCCCCTGCCCGTGCCCGGAGCCAAGCCCGCTCCGGTGCGGCCGGCGGTGGCCGCGGCGCCGGCCAAGCTGGCGGCGACAGGAGCGCCCGCGCTCAAGCCGGTGCCTGCCAAGCCTGCGGCGGCGGTGGCGCTCGCGCCGAAACCAAGGCCCGCCGCTGCCGTGACCGGCGGCATCTGGCGGGTGCAGCTCGGCGCCTTCGGGGTGGCCGCCAATGCCGACGCGCTGTGGGCCAGGGCATCGGCCCGGCCGGAGCTGGCCGGGCACCGCCGGATCGACGTGCCCACCGGCAAGGTCAGCAAGCTGCAGGCGGGCGGCTTTGCCTCGCCGGGCGCGGCAGCTTCGGCCTGTGCGGGGCTGACCCGGGCGGGCTTCACCTGTCTCGTGACGCAGGACTGATCACTTGGACGCGGCCCCCGGGCTGCTGCCTCACGCTGGCGAGAAGGGCCGCCTCGCCAGCCTGGACCTGTTGCGCGGGGTCGCCGTGCTCGGCATTCTCGCCATCAACATCGGCGGCTTTGCCGGGCCGATCGCGGCGACGCTTTCGCCAAACCAGCTGGAGCCGGGGACATTCGCGGACGAAGCGGCCTGGGCCTTCGCCCTCGTGGTGTTCGAGGGCAAGATGCGGGCGCTGTTCACCCTGCTGTTCGGCGCCTCGCTGGTCCTGTTCATGGAGCGGGCCGACCGGCGCGGGCTGAACGGCGAGCGGCTGCAGTTTCGCCGCCTCGGCTGGCTGGCGCTGGCGGGTTACCTGCACTTCCTGCTGCTGTGGTGGGGCGACATCCTGTTCACCTATGCGCTGGCCGGGTTTGCCGCCCTCGCCTTCCGCCAGGCGCCCCCGCGCGCGCTGGGCGCGGGGGCGCTGGCGCTGTTTGCCGGGTGGCACCTGCTGCTGGCGGTTGCCTCCGGCCCCGACGTTGCGCGCGAGGAGCGGGTGCTGTCCGGCCATGCCTCGCCGGGCGAGGCGGTGGCCTATGCCCTGGTGCGCGACGAGGTTCGCGCAGACACGCAGCGCGAAGTGGCGCGCGACCGGATGGGTTTTGCCGCGCAGGTTGCCGCCAAGTGGCGCGAAGAGCCGAGCGAGCCGGTGAGCTCGGCGCTGGCCGGGATGGGCGAGACCCTGCCGCTGATGCTGCTGGGCATGGCGCTCTATCGCGGCGGATTCTATTCGGGGCAGGTGCGGCGGCGCACCCTGCGGCGCCTGGCGGTGGGCGGCATCGCGGGCGGCGGCGCAGCGACGCTTGCCTTCCTCGGCTGGGCCTGGCCGCGTCAATTCCCGCCGGACCTGATGCAGGCCGCCCTCGCCTGTGGCCTGGCGCTGCCACACCTGGCCATGGCGCTCGGCTACGGCGCCGCGCTGCTGCTGGCCGTGCCCCGGTTTGCGCCGACATGGCTGGGGCAGCGGCTGAGCGCGGCAGGGCGGATGGCCTTTACCAACTACATCGCCATGACAGCCGTGATGTGCGCTCTGTTCCAGGGCTGGGGGCTGGGCCTGATCGGCACCATGCCGGAACGCTGGCAATGGCTGCTGGTGCTGGCCGGCTGGGCGCTGATGCTGGGGTGGAGCCAGCCGTGGCTCGCCCGGTTTCGCCACGGTCCGCTTGAGTGGCTGTGGCGCTCGGCCACCTGGGGCCGGTGGCAGCCCTTGCGGCGGCAAGTGCGCGTTGCGGCGTCGCAAGAGAACCTATCTCGACAATCTCCAGCGAATTGGTAGAGTTTACCTATCGTGCCGGTTTCCGGATGCGATCGCGGCTTTTGATCCTGTCAGCTTGCTCCGCGTCACCAACGGCTAAAGCGCACGAAGCCTTCGCGACCGCGCGTGATTTCGTGTTCCCTCATGGAGAAGACGAAATGGCCAATTCTATCCGTTCCGCTCCCGTCCGCCTGCTGCGCCGCCGGCCTCAGCCCGACAGCCTGCGCCTGCCCCACCCCTCGTGGCGGCTGGCCCTGGGCAGCGCGCCCGGAGGCGAAGACCAGCGCCTCGCCAGCGCCAGCGAGTTCTGGGCACGGCTGGGGCTCTAGGGCGAAATCGGCGCTACTTTTTGGCGAAAGGGTTCTTCGGGCTGCGGAGGGTCAGCCGGATCGGCACCGCATCGAAACCCAGTTCGCGGCGGATGCCGTTGACGAGATAGCGCCGGTAGGATTCGGGAAGCTGATCGAGCCGGGTGCCGAACAGGACGAAGCCGGGCGGGCGGGTTTTCGCCTGGGTGATGTAGCGCAGCTTGATCCGCCGTCCGCCCGGCGCGGGCGGCGGATTTGCAGCCAGCGCATCGTCGAACCAGCGGTTGAGCGCAGCCGTGGGCACGCGCTTCGACCAGGCATCGCGGATATCGAAGGCGGCCTGGATCAGGGTATCGAGCCCCTTGCCGGTGCGCGCGGAGACCGACAGCAGGGGCACGCCGCGCACCTGGGCAAGGCCTTCATCGAGCGCGGCGCGCACGCCGTTGAACAGGCCCGAGGCATCCTCGGCCACGTCCCACTTGTTGATCGCGATGATCAGGGCCCGGCCCTCTTCCAGCACCATCGAGGCGATCTTGAGATCCTGGTGCTCGAGCCCGCGGGTAGCATCGAGCAGGAGGACGACAACCTCGGCAAAGTCGATCGCATGGCGCGCATCGGCGACCGACAGCTTTTCCAGCTTCTCGACGACCTGCGCCTTCTTGCGCATGCCAGCCGTGTCGATCAGGCGCACGGGGCGCTCGGCCTTCGTTTTCGGATCGGTCCAGGTCCAGTCCACCGCGATGGAATCGCGGGTGATCCCGGCTTCCGGCCCGGTCAGCAGCCGGTCTTCCCGAAGCAGGGCATTGATCAGGGTGGACTTGCCGGCATTCGGCCGGCCGACGATGGCCAGCTTGAGAATGGCCTGGGGATCATAATCGTCCTCGGCCTCGTCGGCGGCGACCTGCTCCTCGTGTTCGCGCTGCTTGTCGTCCACATGGGGCAGCAGGGCCTCGAACAGATCGGCCAGCCCCTGCCCGTGCTCGGCCGAAAAGGCGATGGGTTCGCCGAAGCCGAGCGAGAAGGCTTCATAGAGCCCGGGATCGCCGGCCCGGCCTTCGGCCTTGTTGGCCAGCAGCACGATCGGCACCGTGCTGGAGCGCAGGTGGCGGGCGATTTCCTCGTCCAGCGGGGTGATCCCGGCGCGGGCGTCGACCACGAAGAGGGCGACATCGGCGCCCTTCAGCGCAGCCTCGGTCTGCTGGCGCATGCGGCCCGGCAGGCTGGCGGCATCCTCGTCCTCCCAGCCGGCCGTATCGACGATGGTGAAATCGAGGCCGAGCAGGTGCGCCTCGCCAAAGCGGCGATCGCGGGTGACGCCGGGCTGGTCATCCACCAGGGCGAGCTTCTTGCCGACCAGGCGGTTGAACAGGGTCGACTTGCCGACGTTGGGACGCCCGATGATGATTACCTGGGGGAGCATGATCCCGGGCCAGTGCCGGTTTTCCGCCTCCGGCGCAAGCGCGGGGGCACTATGGCCGCGGCCACGAACACGGCGCCAACCAATTGTTAACCCTGTTTGGCGAGACTGGATTAACCGGAAACTGGCCAGTGAGTTGCCGTATGTGGGGCAAAACCGCAATCCTGATCGCCATGGCGCTGGGCGCCGCCGCCGCGCCGGCGCGAGCCGACACGGTGGTCGACAGCGACCACGTTCTGGGCGGCGGCAGCGCGAACCTGCCACCCTATCTCCAGTGCGTGCCTTATGCGCGGGCCGTTTCCGGCGTGCAGATCTTTGGCGACGCGCGGACCTGGTGGGACCAGGCCGATGGCCGCTACGCGCGCGGAACAACCCCCAGGGTCGGCGCCGTCATGACCTTCAAGCCCTATGGTCAGATGACGCTGGGCCACGTGGCCGCGGTGAGCCGCATCATCGATTCGCGCACGGTCCTGCTGCGCCACGCCAACTGGAGCCCGATCAACGGCCGGCGCGGCCAGATCGAGGACAATGTCGAGGCGGTCGACGTTTCGCCCGAAAACGACTGGAGCGAAGTGCGGGTGTGGTTCGACCCGATCCAGAACCTGGGCACCACGCACTGGCCGGTGCAAGGATTCATCTATCCGAAGAAGGTGAAGGCGCCCGGTGTGACGGCGAAGGTCCAATTGGCGGGTGCGGACGATCCGATCGGCGCGATCATCGCGGCGCGGCTGCGGATGCGGTGACATTTGATCCTCCCCGCTCGCGGGGAGGTGGCAGCGGCGCAGCCGCTGACGGAGGGGGTTCTCCTCCGCACGCGCCAGGTCCTGCCGAACGCCCCCTCCACCACCCGCTGCGCGGGCGGTCCCCCTCCCCACGAGTGGGGAGGATTTCCAACGTCAGGCCTTGGCGACCGGCGCGTCCTCGCCGAGATCTTCGTACCAGGCTTCGACCGGGCCAGTGAGCTTGATGGTCAGCGGCTGGCCCTTGCGGTCCATGGTCTTGCCGGCCTGCACGCGGACCCAGCCTTCGGAAATGCAGTATTCCTCGACGTTGGTGCGGACCACGCCCTTGAAGCGGATCCCGACGCCGCGCCGCAGCTTGTCCCCATCGAAGAACGGGCTGCGCGGGTTGATCGCGAGGTGATCGGGGGGGACGTCCGGTCCGGCGCCTGCGGTCTCTGGAATTTCTTCGCTCATGGCCGCGCCTCTAGGGTGCTTTGCCCGCTTGTCAACGCGCGCGAACGCCTCTAAGGGCGCCTCTCCCGACGGAATGGGCGCGTAGCTCAGCGGTAGAGCACACCCTTCACACGGGTGGGGTCACAGGTTCAATCCCTGTCGCGCCCACCATCTTTTCAGGCCTTTCCCCCGAAAAGATGACAGCCATTCCGGCGGGAATTCAAAAAAAGGGGTCTTCGCAGGGGTCTTTCCGGGACGCCTAACCTCGGTCTGAATGTCGGTGTTCATGCTTTCGACTGACCACTACCCTGCCCGAACACACGGCCATGAGGCTGATGCTTTTTAAGCATCAAAGCCACCCGTCGGCTGACGGCATTTGACGGCCAAGCCCCCGAAGAGACCGGCAATGCCGACCACAATAGCGTCACACTTCCTGACCCGATTTCGTGGACGGCGTGTCGTATGACCGATGCTTGCTGGCAAACGGACGAAACCGGCGCTGCGGAATTGTTCATCAGATCGATGCGTCGGACCAATCGATGAGCCGATGAGCTCCGCTCGCGGCTTTCGGGTGGGCATATGCGTCGGCAGCAAGTTGCAAGGTTCGGAGCAACGGCAAATTCGACGACACTGCTTTGCTCGACGGTGATGTCCCTTGCAAGCCGGCAATGATCTCATGGACAAGCTCGCGCCCGGTCACGAGCCTTGCGCCACCGAACGCCCGCTCCGCTCCGCTGGCGAACTGGAGCACGACGACCTGCTCTGGCTCGTCTGGGATTTCAAGCCCGTGAAACACGGTGCTGATATATCGACGTCCTCGCTCAAATTTGAGCCTGAACCGCTCCTGCCGCTTTTCTCTTGAAAGCGCGTCAAGCGAGCATTCGATATGCAGCAGGCGTCGACGCTGGAGATGTATGGCTACTACATCCAACTCACCCTCGAACCCGCCTCGGTCTCTTGGCCCAACTGGTACCGATGTGCGGACGTAATAGCCCCGGTACTGGAGCCATTCGGAGACGAGTTGTTCGAGATGATTCATCCTGCCCTCCTACGTTGCGGAACCGGCCAGTGCGGGTGCCCAATGAGCACACATTTGGCCGCTAATTTATCCGCCGTTATCAATCTACAATCACGCCTGTGCCATGCAGTTTTTCCCTAAATTAGACGAAAAAACGCGGATCATATTGACATCAAAATTCTCTCGCATATATCCGCAAAAACATGGCGAAGGGAGGCGATATATGAGTCGCATTGAGGGTGACGGTGACCCCCGTGCAGGGGCGAAGGACAAGCGGGCCAAGTTCGTCAGCCTGGCCGAGAGTCGTACAGCCGCCGCTATTAAGGCGATACGAGTAATCGCCAAGCTGGGAAACCAGTCGCACTATGACTACACCGAAGCAGATGTTCGAAAGATTGCTGCTGCCCTCATTAAAGAAGTCGATGCGATGAAGGCACGAATGATGTCGAGTGGCGGCAAGGAAGCCGTCGAATTCAAGCTGTGAGGTAACAATGGCAAGGCTAACGAATCAAGCGCTGTGCGAAGCACTTCTCCGTGCCGATACGGAGGCGCAAGTCATTAGCCTTCTCACAGACAATGGGTATTGGGCAGACCAAGCTGCTTGGCGGCACTACGGAGACGTCGAGAATAACTGGGGGCAAAGCGGCAATCAGCAAAGCTTGGCCGAGGCTGCGCTCGCCGAGAAGGTTGTGAATTCGGTCGATGCGACGCTGATCGGGAAATGCCGTGAAGCAGGCATCGATCCCGAAGGCGAGCAGGCTCCCCAGTCGATCCGAGCAGCCGTCTCGAAGTTCTACGACGTCGGCAGCGACAAGATGGCCTCCGGGGGCAAAATCCTCGACTGGACGAATGACAAACGCCGCGAGGTCGCTGAGACCATCACGCTTGCGGCCACTGGCGCTTCGCCGGAGATGTCGGTGACGATCTCGGACATGGGCGAAGGGCAGACGCCTGATCGTGTCCCTGACACAATCCTGTCGCTCAACCGCAGCAACAAAATGCGCATTCCGTTTGTGCAGGGCCAATTCAATCAGGGTGGGACCGGCGCACTGCGCTTCGCTGGCAAGAACAATCTCCAACTCGTCGTGACACGACGCAATCCGGCCTTTCTTGAAGCTGGGGCGACGGCGCGAGATCACGAGTGGGGCTTCACCATGGTTCGGCGCGAGCGTCCGAGCCAGACCAATAGCCGCAATTCGATATACACTTTCCTGGCGCCCGTTGATGTCAGGGAAGGGCGCGACGGGAAAATTCTTACCTTTGCAGCTGAGACATTCGGCATCTTTCCCGATCAGGGCACCGCTTATGGTCGGCTAGCCCCGCATGGCACGGCAATCAAGCTCTACGATTATAGCTTCATCGGGGAACGCTCGAACATCCTGCGCGGCAAAAGCCTGTTTTCGCGGCTTGATCTCCTGCTTCCGCGCATCGCCCTGCCAGTCCGCGTTTATGACATGCGTACTCGGCGTAACGGGAAGCTCTTGCCGGTCGGCAGTCGGGAAACGACGCTGGACGGCCTGGTGCGACGCCTCAGCGAGTCTAGCAATCTCGAGCCTGGCTTTCCTGTCTCGGTGCCCTTCTCTCCCATGGGTGAGCGGCTGACCGCCTCAATCTATGCCGGCCGTAAAGCAGGATCGTCGGCGGACGACGACGATGATGACGAAGGCGATGACAGCGGGAAGCGAAAGGTTGGCGGATTGAAGCGCTATCGCAAGCGTGAGGGAGTCATTTTCACGCGCAACGGTCAGACGCAGGGCTCTCTTCCTAAGGAGTTCTTTCAGCGCCCCGGCGTGAAGATGAAGCCGATCGCAGAAGATCTGCTCGTCTTCGTCGACTGTGACGCTCTGAGTGCCGACACCCGCGAAGACCTCTTCATGGCGAGCCGTGATCGGCTGGTCGATGGGGCATTCAAGGCGGCCTTAGTGCGTGAGCTAGAAATAGCCCTGGCGGGTTGTGAGGAATTGAAAGAACTCCGCAATCGGCGGCAGCAGCAGGAGCTTGAAGATAAGATCAAGGACGACAAGCCGCTCACTCAGGTGCTTGAAAGCTTGATCGACAAGTCGCCGAACCTGCGTCAGTTGCTTCGCCTTGGGACACGCATTCAGACGCCACTGCGCGTCGTTCCCAATGATGTCGATGTTACAAAGGCCCCCAAGCTTGAACCATATCCGAACTACTTCACGCTTCGCGGCGCTAAGGGCGATGCTCCATTACGGAAGAACTGCCCTATTAACCAACGGTCGCGCTTCACCTTCGATACTGACGTCCGCGATGACTACTTTGTTCGGGACGAACGTGAGCGAGGCAGCTTCACCTGCATAGCTGCGGATGGCACACCAATTTCGTTTGCGGGGCCGAATTTGCGTTCGGGCGTCGCGACGATCACGCTGTCACTTCCAGAGACGATGGCGGTGGGCGACATCTTGAAGTTGACGTTCACCGTCAAGGACGAGTTCAAGGAATTCATCAGCACAGCCGAAATCCACATCACTCCAGCGGCGGAGAAGGCTGAGCCTCGACCGTCGCGTCCGCGTCCAGACGGCGACAAGCGCGAAGGCGATGGCCCCGATGGACCGTCAAGGCTGAGTCCTCCTCGTATCGAACGGGTTTTCCAGGCGCAGTGGGACGATCACGGTTTCGACGAGAACACCGGGATGAAGGTCGTGACTACGGGCTATGATGACGAAGACAAGGAAATCCGCACATTCTTCGTCAATATGGACAATGCCTCTCTGCTGCATGAGGCGGTCCAGAACAAGATGCACCTCGAACTGGCGCGCAATCAGTTCCTGTATGCCAACGTGTTGTTCGGCCTGGCGCTGCTATTGGATGAAACCAAACGTACCCGCGTAAAGCTCGGCGAAGGGCCAACTGAACAGGAGCCTGAAACGGTCGAGAATTTGATCGCGCGCACATCAAAAGCGCTTGCACCGTTCATGCTCGCGATTGCATCCCTTGGCGCCAGCGAACTCGGCGAAGGCATGGAGGTTGACGGCCTTGAGGACGTAGCCTGATCCGCAACCCCTGTCAGCGTCGGTGTAGGCGGTGGAACAGGACGACCTCGCGCGCGCCCCCGGTCTGGCCCCGGCTCGTCGCGTGCCATTTGCGATTGGGGACGCTGCGCCACAACCGACCGTCTTCTTCGCCGACGAGTTCGGTTAAGCCGAATTCCTGCCACCCTGACTGCTCCGTGACTTCGAGATATCGAGCAAGTTGCCAATCGGGATGGGCAAAGGCCACAACCTGGACAAGCGTGGTCGTCTGATCGGCGATGGCACCCAATGAACGCAACGCCTCGCCGAGCTGGTCAAAATAGGTGGCAAGCCCGCGCGCTTTGCGGCCGCCCATCGTGTAGTAGCTCTCGCCCGACCCATCTAGGGCTTTGGCTATGAAAAAGGGCGCTGGCGATTCCTTGCGGCCGTCAACCTGCCACCGATGATAGAGAACATGCACGCCCGGATATGGTGGGCTGGTGATTATCAACCTGGGTGCGTTCGCGTTGCGGATTGCCGCATCCTCTTCCAAGCCGATGATCGACCGATTTAGGACCTGCGGGTGACCATTTGAGAATGCGCCGCATGCTTTGTGCAGTTTCACTGCGCCATCGGCGATCAGCGACGCGCTGGCTTGCAACGATTTGCGGAAACTGGCGGTTGAAGGCAGTTGCTTTCGTCCGTCGAGAGCCCAGTGCGCGGTGCGCAGAACGGCACAGCGCGCCAGGCTTTCAAAAGCGGGGTCGCTGATTTCCTCGATCGCGGCAACGGCCTGAGTGATGGCCTTGCGCAATCGCCAGCGTTGCGGGCTGTCGAGATTGCGAAAATAGCCAAGTTGCGCCCAATCTTCAAATGCGGGCTCCGGCTGATGAATGTTGATGCGGTTGGCAATATCCGCGACCAGCGCGATGAACGCTTGCGCGCGCGCCGCAGTCAGCGTGAGCAGTTTCGTCTTCGATACGAATGCTGCGAGCGTACTGATGTCGCTGCCGATAGCTTCGCGTCCGCGAGCATAGGCTTCAACCAGTGTGGTGCCGCCGCCGACATAGGGATCGATCACCAAGTCGCCCGGATTAGTGAATGTCTCGATAGCCTGCCCAATCAAGAGCGGCGAAAAGCGAGCGGGGTAGTGATAGTGACGGTGCGTAAGGCCATCCACCGAGCTGGGGTTCCGCGCGTTGTCGATGAGCGCTTGTTGCTCTGCCGCGTCGAGTTGAAGCCACATGGTGGGCGCTGGCACCAACATGTCGCGAGAAGCTTGACAAATTTCGACACCGTCGTTGCGCGGCAGCAGGGTTTCAATGCGCATGGACTTGCCCCTCTGGACCAATGTCGCGTTCGATGACTCCGGTCATGTAGCGCAGCACTTGCAGCGCCACGCCGGGCACGTCACGCACAATCTGTATCATTTCCGTATCGTTTGTATCATTTGAGGTAGGATTCTCACCTGCATGGGCAAGCCGTTCAAGCATTTTCCATAGCGCATCGCGGGTTGCCGGCGTCGCTCCGCCCTTTGCTCTACGGACGCGGTTAATTTTGAGGCGCGTAGTACCTAGCCGGCGAGCCGCTTCGGACTCATTTCCGCCAGCACTTTGAACGACCGCCTCGATGGCGGCAAGGAGGGCCGAGTTTGGTTCAACCTTGGGCATGATGTATCGTATGTATCGGGATAAGCGATTATGTGCAACAACCAATACACCATGTGATTTTGTTGATTCAGCATGCAACCGCGTCCCATGGCTGGGTGGGGGTTAAGCGACCGTCTCGATTTTGGCTGTCCGGCTCTTCTTGTCCATTTTGCCGGAGCTAATCCTGGGCCAAACCTCCACCTCGGCAACGAATTGTGCGCAGCCCGTCCGCATGTTACGGATCGGCCGCTTCCTTTGAAAGCAAGGAAGTGGGGCGTGGAAACCCCTCTCATCATGCTCGGTCACCGAATAGGAGGCCGGGTGGCATGCGCGCATGTCCAGCCGGCAACGGTAAAGGCGCATGCGCCTATGATGAGTAGGTTTCCAACATCCGGCCACGGCCGTCGCTCCGAGTGGACATAGGTGCGACATGGCGGGTCACATGCCGGCTTTCAGTCGCCCAGTGAGGACGAGGGCGGCGCGAATGCCAGATGACGAACGGCAAGTGCAGAGGCTGCTGTCCGGCAAGATCGGCGAGCTGCTGGTGGAACTGGAGCTTACAGCGCGCGGCTGGCACGTCGAGCGGCTTGATGGCGCAGCAAAAGCTGCCAACGGCGACCTAATCGCCATCTCCGGCCGCTACAAGGTAGTCATCCAAGTGAAGACCAACGGAACCCAACCCGATCGAGCCTTTCTTGGCCATGCACGAAATTTCCTCGAACAGGGCACCGCCTTCTTCAACGCCAAAACCGCTGCCATCGAGACTGACATCGTCGTGTCGGTAACAGGCGGCCACAAAGAGGCGCAATTCTACGTGTTCACGGTAGCAGAGGCGGAAGAGATTGCCCGCCAGCACGCAATCCATTGGTTTGGAACTCGAAAGCGAGATGGCGCGGTACGATCACCGAGCTTTCCAATCGCGCCTAAGACTGAAATGCTGATGCACCACCGAGACAGGTGGGAAAAGCTGCTCTCTGTCGCATGAACCGAATATTCTACCCCCGGTAATATTTTTAGAACGCATAATCCTCCGTTTTCTGCGGGTTAGCAGGATTTAATATTCGGAATTATGCTGGGTGCGCCGATGCATCGCCAAAGAGGTCGGCAGACGGGCCCGAAAAGACCTGCAATGCCAAATTGCAGGCCTGTGGCATGGCAAGAATCAGCTGGCGGTCTTCCGCCTCGTCAATCGGACAGCTCAAACGTATCTCCGTACCAGCGGCGCGCTAAGCAGATGTGGCGCAACCCGTTCGATGCGGAGCACCTCCTGCCTGTCCGCCTCCATTTCGATCATTGTGGCAGGCTCAGCACCCGCCAAAGCGCCGGGACCCGGTGGCGGGTAAATGGCCAATGTGTATCGCTCACCGTCGCCGATGGGCTTAGCGCGAATAAGTCCGATGCTGGGCAGGTTCATGCCGTTGATAACCATGGTTGTCTCCAAATCTGGCGCACGATGCACGGCGGCAGTGGCCGGAACGAAAGGAACGGAAAGCTCGGCGTTTTCGACCCCTTCCTCCCGAATTTATTCGCCTCTGGTATTTCTGTTCGGGGCTAAGGAAGAAGTCGTTCTTTTCGAGCTTTCCGAGCCTTTGCGGGGCTACATTGCCGACATGGCGTACGGCTTCCGTCGATAGGCCTGTAACTCGGGCCAGCACTTGCCCGCGACCGGCGCCACGCCCGCCACATACGTCATGCACCCATCGACCTTGAGCCGGTCGCCGGAAACATGCAGGCCGGCCTTTTCGAGCCATGCCTTGATGATGGAGGGCTTGAACTGGTTCTGGCTCTGGCCCTTGAGCCAAAGCAGAACGTCGCTAACCACCAGCACCGCCTGCCCTCCCGACGACTGTGCGCTGTCCGTCAGCATGCTCGCCAAATCTGCCACCGCTTGTTCTTCGGCAGAATGGCTGTCCTGAATGAGGTCCCGCTTGCGAGTGGTGGATGGCGCTTCGTCCCCGGCGCCCACGTGCCCATGCTCAGTCACGAAGTCCTCGGCCCAAGCCGCGATGATGCCGTACCCGCCCGTGGCGAGCCACTCGTACAACGCCTCCCATTCGGCCTTTGGGCGCTTCTCCTCTGTCACCATGGGAACCAGAAAGCGGCGATCCTCCTGATCCAGCTTCACCGGCACGTCGGCATTGGAGCACAAGATGAAGTGTGCCCAATTCTTGATGGTGTAGCCACGGATCATCTTCTCGTTGGCTTCAAGGGTCTGGTCGGTGATGAACGACTTGAGCCGCTGGGAGGCTTTCCAACTGTTGCCCTCATAGATCTCGTTGACGAAAACCAGCCGCTTGCGGATCAGCCACGAGTTGAAGCCTGACTCCACGACATCCTTGACTGACGGGGCGCTGCAGTTCTGGACCCCCAAGAGGATACGCAGGATTTCGCACAGCGTGGTCTTGCCGACGCCCTGCGCCGCTGAAGAGAGCAACAGCCCATACTTCATCCGGACACGCGGTCGAGCAATCAGCGTGGCGCACCACTTCAAGACGTGGGGCCGGTCCCCAGCGTCGGGAAACAGGTAGGTCATAAAGTCGATAAATGGCTTCGGGTCGCCCTCCCTGGGGCGAATGCTGGACGGCACCCACGTATTGACACTCCGCCGGCCATCGACATTGATCACGCCCTGCTTGTCGCCGGGCTCGTAAACGATAGTCGATACATGGGATGGGAATGCCTGCTTCTTGAACAGGACGGACGTCCGCTCCACATCGCTGAACGGGCCCACCAAAGTGTTGAACCCTTCTTCAGTATAAAGCCTGCTGGGATCGCCCAGGTTCACGAACAGTGGCTTGCCCTCGCCCGCCACTATGACCCACTGCTGCGAGAACTGAGGGCGTAACTTTACGATTGGCTTGGAGGGCCGGCCGGGGCCGGAACGCGCTGGCGCGGCCCTCACCATTGTTGCCCACGTGGCGGGCTGCAATGCGTCCGCATAAGATAGGCCACCGTAGCGACGCACTGAATCTTTCCCAGTCGAGAACATATCGTCGGGAAAGGCGTCAGCCAGATCAAAGCCGAGGTGGAACCGACTGTCGAACTGAATGACCTCGACGATCATATCATAGCCGCTCAGAAGCTTAGAAATCTTGGTGACGGCAGCGTTGCCGGGCGGATCGTTGTCAGCGACCACAACGACGTGCTTGACACCGTGCTGCTGCAAAATTGCCCAATCGGTGCGGGCCGCTGCAAGCGCCCCGCCGATCCAGCCGACGTGGGTTGCACCCGTCAGTTCCCGCCCCCACGGATGCGCGGCCAGCTTAGCCTGTTCCTCTCGCGTCTTGGCCTCAATCATCTGCTGCACGGCGCGAGCCGCCTTAGCGCCTTCGTGGACGAATACGGTGACACCCGGCTGCAGCTTGTCCTGGCCCCACAATGGCAACGGCCCATCTAATTCCATCGTCCGCCAGCGGCCATCGCTATAATAGGTGTACGGCAGATAGATCTTGTCACCGCCATTCTCGACCCGGAGCTGGACCATGACGATCTGCCCCTTTGCGTCGCGGAACTCGAATATGTTTGCGGGGGCGGCGTCCTTCAATTCGGGCGGCAAATTGATCAGGCTCATCAGCGGGACGGGCGCAGGCCAGCGCACCCGGACTACGTCTCGCGCAATCTCACGCCTTTCTGCGTCAGTGGGCTCGTACACCGCCGCGTCGCCATCTGGCGACGTGACGGTGATGTCCCCGTTTTGCCGGTCAAGGTGGATGGTCGCCAGATCGCGGAAGTAGTTGCCGTCCCGCTCCTGCACGACGGCGCGGAACATCGACCGCATCGTGGCGCCGATACGATTGAGGTAGCTCCGCACCGCCGCGATATCTGACAGATCGGAGATATACCGCTGTTCATCGCCACCTGCAGGGGTGTCGCATGGCATGTCCTGCGCAGGGTCAAAGTCACTCATGACTGCGCCGCCTCCTGTGAAGAGGCCGACATCCGATCGCGGATTACAGCCTCTAGGTCGGCGAGCCGCCAACCGAACACCTTTGGACTGAAGGTGACGCGGGGCGGCAAATGACCACGCATCTCCATTTCACGCAGCGTTTTGCGGGTGACGCCGAACATGGCCGCCGCCTCGATGGGGCGGATCAGCGAATGGCCGGAGAGTGACTGAACACGCAGACGGGCAATTTCCATCTGCTGGGTATGCTGGGCCTTGCGGGCCTCCCATTCTTCGAGGGCCGCGCCCTCGCGGTACTTACGTGCAGGCATGGGGTCACCATTCCTCAAAAAGCCGGACGAGCCGGACTGATTTTCAGGGATGATGCCGAGAGCCTTATACCGGAATTTGGGTGGGGGGCCGGTGAACCCTATCTCTGGCAATCAGATTGCGTTCGGTCGCAAGCGCGGCGAACGGGAACCTTATGCATCGGATCGGGGCGAAAGGCAAAGTGGTTTTTCCGGCCCTATTCAGCCAGCGGTCTCCACACCGTTTGAGCACACAAGCTCGCTTTGTCCAAACAGTATCAAACCGTATTGCAATACGGTATGAATTAGTCCATATACTGAATGTCGGTAGCGAATCAGTCGCTACACCTGGCGAATCGAAGGAAATTACCATGGCAAACCGTTTGAAGGAGATGGGAGAGGCTGCATCTTGGCGGCTACTGGTTAGTGCTGCTCTGGAAGGCGCGAAGAAGGCGGGCTACACGATGAAGCGCCAACCGGGTCGGGGCCTCTCCAACACCTATGAAATGACCAAAGATGGCAAAACTCAAATCGCTAGCGTCCGCACTACACGCGACCGCTACATCGCCTTCCCCCCGCTGGAAGGCGGCACGAAGTGGAAGACCCTTGATGCAGCTGACTTGGTGTTGGTAAGCGCAGTAACTGATCCCGCCGACCCACAAAGCGTTGATGTCTACCTGTTCCCCGGTGACGAAGTGCGGAAGCGTTTCAACGCCAGCTATGCCGCACGAATTGCGAGCGGCCATACTGTTCGGGACGACTTCGGCATGTGGGTGATGATCGACAAGGGCGATGACACGATCGTAAGCCAGGTCGGACACAGTCTGGCTGTCGACTATCCGGCGATTGCTCACTTCACGCTCGACGAGTTGGAAGCTGGAGTAGAGCCGGCAGTGAAGAAATTGGTTGAAGAGGCAGCGCCGCAACCCGAGGAGAAAGTCGCCGCCGACGCGCCCGCTCTCAACACGGTCGTAGATGTGCTGACCTTCGCCCGCCAGAAAATTGCCGATCTGACAGGGATGCCCACAGACGCAATCAAGCTCGACCTCAAGATGGGAGTATGAGGTTGCAAGTCAAACTTGAACGCAAAAGGGTGGGCCTTCGTGCCCGCCCTTTCATATCCCCAAAATATCTGGCGATGCCTACCCCCGCGCCACATTCGGCAACTGCACGACGACGCTGCTCTGCTGCCCATCCACTATGGCGAGTAATTTCCGGCTCCACCATTCCATCAACTCCCGCTTTCGTAGCCGATAGCGGCGCTGAATGTCGCCGTGGTCGTAACGCTGGGTGACGCCGGCCGTAATCTCGTGGTTCACGGTCGCCTGCAACACGTCAAGCGGCGCTGACCAGATGATCTCCCCCGCTGCGTTCTCTTCTCCTTCGCGGCAACGGGTGATGAAGGTGTGCCGGAGGTCATGGATGCGCCACGGCGTCAGCGTCGTCTCTGCGATCCGCGCTTGCGCTTCGGTCTTCCGCTGCCACGTCTCCACCCGGAGCGCACCACCCGCCCGGATGGCGCGGCGGTCCTCATCAGTGAGGCCAGCGATCTCCCCGCGAACCGTCTGGTCAAGGTTGCGCTTGAGCTTCGCCCAGCCGCTGATGGGCGTCTCGCCGGTGTCGGACGGAAACACGAGGCCCGAGGTAAGCCCTTGCGCTTCGTAGGCGGCGAGTGCCTGGCGCAAGATCGCCAGCGCCGCGTCGGTCAGCGGCACCTCATGCGCCCCGGCGCGGTTCTTCACCCGATCGGCAGGGATCACGAGACATTGCCGTTCCCAGTCGATCTCTTCCCAGCGCAACCCGGCGATCTCGCCCTTCCGCTGGCCAGTAAGCATGAGAAGGCGGATGACCGATCCAAAAGCCAAGCCCTGCTTTCCAGCCGCGCGCCAGATCGCGCCCAACTCGTCATCCGTCAAGGCCCGCGCCTCCTTCACTGGCGCTTGTCGGTTGGTCATGCCAGAGGTCGGAAGCTGACCGTGAAACAGGCCACGCGAAACGGCGAACTTGAACACTGCACGGATGACCTTAAGCGTTTCGTCCACCGGCCCGGAGGTCTTCTCGATCCGGGCCAAAAGCTGGGCGATCAGCTTCGGCGTGATCTCGGTCAACGGTAGATCGCCCAACTCGGGCAGCACAAGCCGGTTGAGCAAGCTCTCGCGCCCGGCAGCCGTGGTCGTGGCGACGGGCCGCTTGCGCCCGCCGGTCAGCTTCCCAGCCTTCATCGCGGTCACGAAGTCATCAGCGACTGCGGCGAACGATCCGGCGCGCTGCTCCGCCTTGTCACGTTCGGCGGCTGCGGCCTCTTCGGCTGCTTTGATCTGGGGATCAATGCCCCGCGTGGCGAGCGCCATCACATCGCGGGCCGCGATCCGAGCCGCTGCAACGCCCATCGCCGGATAGCGGCCAATCGCCAGCTTGCGGCGGATGGTGCGCTTCCCCTCTTCGCCGGGGAGGCGATAGATCACCATCCATGTCTTGGTGCCGTTTGGGGTAATCCAAAGGAACAAGCCCGGCTCCGTGTCCGACAGTTCGGTGCGGCCCGTCAGCGGGCGCTTGTATCGTTCAACGGCGGCTTCAGTCAGATGGGTCTTTGTCATGAGCGTGTATGGGGCCTCCCCACGAGCGTAGTGCGTCTCCGCATGAACGGAGATGCAGGGGTCTTTTGGGGGCCTTTCGGAAAGTTCTTGAGGGGTCTTTTCCGTTCACCTCCGTTTCCCTTCTCGGCCAAGACGACCAAAAACGAAAGTATTTTCCGTGGTTTGTCGAGGCTTAGGTTCGCCTCCGTTCACTCAAGATCGAGATGACCCTTCCCTTCACACGGGTGGGGTCACAGGTTCAATCCCTGTCGCGCCCACCATTCCCCGGCCCTTCACCATACACCGTTCGTGACATCCGCCGATGGCTCGGCGGATCGGCATGTGGATTGACGATGGTCAATGCAGCCCGGCCGATCCGCGTCCATGCCATGCCTGCCGCCATCGCGCGGATGCATGGAGGGGAACGATCATGTTCAAGACGAATGTCGGCGGCATAGACCGCGTTCTGCGCATCGTCGTCGGGCTGGTGCTGATTGCGCTGGTGTTCATCGGGCCGAAGACGCCGTGGGGCTGGATCGGGGTCATTCCGATCGCGACTGGGTTCCTGCGGACTTGCCCGCTCTACTCACTGATTGGCGTAAATACCTGTTCGCGTGAATAGATTTTCGTTTGTTTTCCAATATATCGGTATCACGTCGGAACATATTCCAGCGATTGCAGGCGAAAGTTTCATTGTTAACCATTTCCACAAGTATACGCGGTATCCCTTAGACCCGCCAATTCCAGAAACCTGCGGTGTGAGGCCGCTGCCGGTATCCGGAGGGCTGTTGGGGACTTTCCGGGGGTATCGTGATGACCTTTGAAAACAATGTAGGCGGCACCGAGCGCACCGTGCGCATCGTTGTCGGCGCGACGCTGATGCTGTTGACCTTTATCGGACCGAAAACGCCGCTCGGCTGGCTGGGCATGATCCCGCTGGCGACCGGCTTCCTTTCGTTCTGCCCGCTCTACCACCTGCTGGGCAAGACGTCGGTTCCGGCGGAGGCGGGTTCCGACCAGGGCGACGCTGCCGAATAAAGCCATGATCCGTCGGTTCGCCTGACCAGGGCGGGCCAACGGACGACGACACCGGCCCATTCCCCCGACCAGACCATCCGCGCGCTGGACCGGCGCGGGTGGTCTGGTCGGGGGAGCGGGCCGGTGTCGTCGTATTCGGCGCTGCCGCCTGCCCCCGCGCGCTTGCGCTGGCACGGGCTCTGCGGCATGGCGCGGCCATGCACGACATCAAGCTGATCCGCGATAATCCCGAGGCTTTCGACGCCGGCCTGGCCCGACGGGGGGTGGAGCCGATGAGCGGGGCCATTCTGGCGCTCGACAGCGCCCGCCGCGCGGTCGCCACGACCATGCAGGAGGCCCAGGGACGCCGCAACGAGGCCTCGAAGGCGATCGGCGCGGCGATGGGCCGGGGCGACAAGGACACGGCCGAGGCGCTCAAGGCGGAAGTCGCCAAGCTCAAGGACACCTTGCCCCAGCTGGAGCAGGAAGAGCGCGAGCTGACCGTGCAATTGCAGGACGCGCTGGCGCGCTATCCCAACCTGCCCGAGACCGAAGTGCCCGATGGCGAGGATGAGGCTGGCAACGTTGAGGTTTCCCGCTGGGGCACGCCGCGGGAGTTCGGTTTCTCGCCCAAGGAACATGCCGATCTCGGCCCGGCGCTGGGGCTGGACTTCGAGACCGGGGCGCTGATTTCCGGCGCGCGGTTCACCTTCCTGCGCGGGCAGATGGCGCGGCTGCAGCGGGCGCTGGCGCAGTTCATGCTGGATACGCAGACGCTGGAAGGCGGCTACACCGAGTGTGCGGTGCCCCTGCTCGTGAAGGACGAGGCGGTGTTCGGTACCGGGCAGCTGCCCAAGTTCGCCGAGGACCTGTTTCGCACCACCGACGGCCGCTGGCTGATCCCCACGGCCGAGGTTTCGCTGACCAATGCGGTGCAGGGGCAGATCCTTGCCGAAAACGCCCTGCCCCTCAGGATGACGGCGCTGACCCCGTGCTTCCGTTCAGAAGCGGGCGCGGCGGGCAAGGATACGCGCGGTTATATCCGCCAGCACCAGTTCGAGAAGGTTGAGCTGGTGACGATCTGCCGGCCCCACGACAGCGCGGCCGAGCACGAGAAGATGACGGCGGCGGCCGAGGCGATCCTGCAGAAGCTGGGGCTGCCCTATCGCAAGGTCCTGCTCTGCGCCGGGGACATGGGCTTCACCGCGAGGAAGACCTTCGATCTCGAGGTGTGGCTGCCCGGACAGGCGGCTTACCGCGAGATTTCGTCGATCTCCAATTGCGGCGATTTCCAGGCGCGGCGGATGAATGCGCGGTTCCGGCCCGAGGGCGCAAAGGGGACGGAATTCGTCCATACGCTCAACGGATCCGGGCTGGCCGTGGGGCGGACGCTGGTGGCGGTGCTGGAGAACTACCAGGAGGCGGATGGTTCGGTGACCGTGCCCGAGGCGCTCAGGCCGTGGATGGGCGGGATCGACCGGCTGGTGCCCGCCTGATGCGCATCCTGCTTACCAACGACGACGGGATCAACGCCCCCGGCCTCAATGTACTGGAGCGGATCGCGCGGCAGTTTTCGGACGACGTGTGGATCTGTGCCCCGGCGGAGGAGCAATCGGGCGCGGGCCATTCGCTGACGCTCAACCGCCCGGTGCGGCTGCGCGAGCATGCCCCGCGCCGCTTTTCGGTGACCGGCACGCCCACCGATTCGGTGACCATGGCCCTGCGCAAGGTGCTGCCCGGCGCGCCGGACCTGATCCTTTCGGGCGTCAACCGCGGGGCGAACCTTGGCGACGACGTGACCTATTCGGGCACGGTTTCCGCGGCGATGGAGGGGACGCTGGCGGGCATTCGCTCGATCGCGCTGAGCCAGGTCTATTCACGCGAGGATGCCGGTGCCGACGTTTCCTTTTCCGCCGCCGAGCAGTGGGCCGCAAAGGTGATCGCGCCCTTGCTGGAGACACCCTTCGTGCCGCGCACGCTGGTCAATGTGAATTTCCCGGCGCTTCCCGCCGGCGACGTGCAGGGCATTCGGGTGGTGCGGCAGGGGTTTCACGACTATGCGCGGGGCACTCTCGTCGAAGCGGTCGATCCGCGCGGTTTCCCCTATTTCTGGTTCGGCCTGCACGGGATAGAACATACCCCTGCCCACGACACGGATCTCGAGGCGATTCAGGACGGTTTTGTTTCGGTGACCCCGCTTCAGCTCGATTTCACCCACCAAGGGTTCCTTGCCGACCTGAAGGGCCGTTACGCCTGATGGCGGGCGCGGGCTGGCGGGCGCTGGCCGGCCTTGCGCTGGCCGGGATTGCGTTGGCGGGCGTGCCCACCGCCGCGGCCCCGCCGAAGCCGCAGCCGCCAGCGACCGATCGGGCGGCCGAGACCAGCCATACGGTACTGCCGGGCGAGACGCTGGGCGGGATCGCCGCACGGGCGCAGGTTTCGCGCATCCTGATCATCGAGGCCAATGGCCTGCAGCCGCCCTATGGCGTGCGAATCGGCCAGGTGCTCGTCATCCCGCGCAAGCGCGAACACGTCACCAAGCCGGGCGAGACCGGGTTTGCGATCGCCATGGACTATGGCGTGCCGTGGAGCGCGATTGCCGCCGCCAACGGGCTTGATCCGCAAACGCGGGTGCGCGCGGGGCAGAAGCTGCTCATCCCGACCATGACCAAGGTGCCGGTGCCCGAACCGGCGGTGGACGACAAGGGTGGCGACGACACGGCAAGGCCGGTCCGCGACGGGGCTCCGCGCTTTGCCTGGCCCGCCCCGGGCAAGATCAGGCGGGGCTTTGCGCCGCGGTCAAAGGGGGCCAGCAGCCGGGAGGCGGGCAAGCCCGGCCCCCACGATGGGATCGATATCACGGGGGCAAGCGGCGACCCGGTCCGCGCCGCCGCGCCGGGGCTGGTGTGGTATGCCGGCAAGGAGCCCAACCTCTATGGCAACGTGGTGATCATCGACCACGGGCGGGGCTGGTTTTCCGCCTATGCCAAGCTCTCGAAGGTGACGGTGAAAAAGGGCGAACTGGTGCGCGGCGGAGAGCGGGTCGGGCTGATCGGCAATACCGGCTCCACGCCGACGACCGAGCTGCATTTCGAGATCCGGCGGCAGACGGTGCCGGTGGATCCGGTGAAGCTGCTGCCGGGGCGGGACTGAGGGCGGAGATCGCTGTTAACCGTCATGCTGAACTTGGTTCAGCATCCATGGCGCGGGCTTTCGGCAAGCGCTGTGGTTGGTTCGAGGGGCAGCGGGTGCGGCCCACGTTGCGCCATGGACCCTGAAACGAGTTCAGGGTGACGAGAATTGGGAGAGCGGGTTTGGGTTCAGGCCGTAGCCCAGAACACGGTGCCCATGGCGAGGAAGGCGACGAGCCAGAACCCTGCTTCGGCCAGCGCCTTACGTCCGTTCCAGGCGGAGCGGTTGCGGCCCAGCCACAGGGCCGGGATGACGAAGAAGGCCGCCACGCCCCCCGTCTGCATCCAGTAGAGCCACGGTTTCAGGGCCAGCTTCTCCGGCCCGATCCGGGCGAGCGCGTGGCCGATCATCGCCGCCGGGAGGGCGAGGAGGACCAGGGCGCCGAGCATGCCAGGCGCGGTGACCCGGGCGCGGCGGGCGCCGGGCCAGACCGCCCACAGCGCCAGCATCACCAGAGTGGACAGGGCGACAGCGAGCCAATTTACCGGTCCCATGACGTGATCTCCAGATAAGGCGGGCCGTAGTGGCCACGGCCCGCGCCGCTTGGCAATGGCCAATTCAGGCTTTGGCGTGTATGGGCCCGCGCCCATGGCAGTTGAAATTCCCTCCCCCCGCAAGGTCGGCATGGTCAGCCTGGGCTGTCCCAAGGCGCTGGTCGATTCCGAGCGCATCCTCACGCGGCTGCGCGCCGACGGCTATGCGATGAGCCCCGACTTCGCCGGGGCCGACGTGGTGCTGGTCAACACTTGCGGGTTCCTCGATTCGGCCAAGGAGGAAAGCCTGGCGGCGATCGGCGAGGCGATTGCCGAGAACGGGCGGGTGATCGTCACCGGGTGCATGGGCAACGAGGCGGAGGTGATCCGCGCAAAGTTCCCCGACGTATTGGCGGTGACCGGCGCGCACCAGTACGAAGCCGTGGTGGAGGCGGTGCACGAGGCGGCGCCGGCGAGCCTTGGGCCCTATGTGGACCTGATCCCGCAGGCCGATCCCGGCGACGTGAAGCTCACCCCGCGCCACTACAGCTACCTGAAGATTTCCGAGGGCTGCAACCACGCTTGCAGCTTCTGCATCATCCCGCAGCTGCGCGGGAAGCTCGCCAGCCGGCGGATCGATGCCGTGCTGCGCGAGGCGGAGAAGCTGGTGGCGGCGGGCACGCGCGAGCTGCTGGTGATCAGCCAGGACACCTCGGCCTATGGCGTCGACGTGCGCCACGAGGAACGCATGTGGAAAGACCATCCGGTCCGTACTCACATGACCGACCTGGCGCGTGAGCTGGGCCAGCTGCGCACGCCGGATGGCTCTGTGCCCTGGGTGCGGCTGCACTACGTCTATCCCTATCCGCATGTCGACGCGGTGATCCCGCTGATGGCCGAGGGGCTGCTTACGCCTTACCTCGATATCCCGTTCCAGCACGCCGCGCCTGCGGTGCTGAAGGCGATGAAGCGCCCGGCGAACGAGGCAAAGGTGCTGGAGCGAATCCGTTCGTGGCGGGAAATCTGCCCGGACCTGGCGATCCGCTCCTCGTTCGTGGTGGGTTTCCCGGGCGAGACGGAAGCCGATTTCCAGTACCTGCTCGACTGGCTGGACGAGGCCCGGCTCGACCGGGTCGGCGCCTTCCGGTTCGAGCCGGTGGCGGGGGCTTCGGCCAACGATCTGCCCGGCGCCGTGCCGGAGGGGGTCAAGGAAGGGCGCTATGCACGGATCATGGAGAAAACCGAGGCGATCAGCGCGGCGCGGCTGGCGGCCAAGGTGGGCCGGGTCCTGCCGGTGATCATCGACGAGGTGGGCGAGCCGGACGAGGACGGCGACATTGGCGCCACGGGCCGCAGCCAGGCCGATGCGCCAGAGATCGACGGGGCGGTTTTCCTGCGCAATGTGCCGGCTGGGCTGGCGCCGGGCAGTTTCGTGAACGTGCTGGTGGAAGAGGCCGACGCGCACGACCTGTTCGGGGTGATTGCCGGGAGCTGAACGGGCAGTTGCATTTCCTGCAACTAACTCAGCTCTTTTCGCACTTGCAGCAAAACCGAGTCGGGGGCACATAGGGGGTGCCTTTCAGGCATCCTCTCCCAAAACTTCCAAGGCCCGGTCGGCAACGACCGGGCCCTTTTTTTGCGCTGCAGCAGGCAGAGTCGGCGCGGTGCGGACAGGCATCGTCCCGGACTTGATCCAGGACCGGTGCGGGCCGGGCAGCTGCATGGGCGCGTGAAGCAGCTTCACAGCTGCGCATTGGCCAGCGGTCCCGGGTCGAGCCCGGGACGACGGGTGTTACCCTTCCCCTTCCCCGATCCGCTCGGTGATGATCCGGTCGCGCGCGACGCGAATGTCGCCGGTTTCCACCTGCAAGCGCAGGCGTTCGCGGTCGCGGGCGCGGTACATGGCTTCGGCGCGGTCGATCTGTTCGAGGGCGAGGCCACTGTCGGACAAGGCGCGGCGCGCCATGACCACGGCCGATTCGAGCACCTCGCGCACCAGCTTGCGGACGGGGGCCTGGCCGAGCGCGACGACAGCGCGGCGATCGAAGGCGCGGACGTAGAGCGCCGCCTGGGGGAAGGCCTTGTGGACACCTTCGAGGAAATCGGCGGTGAGCTGGTCGCCGTCGATGCAGAACATGATCATCTCGGCATCGGCCGCGCCGGCCTGGCGCAGGACGTCCATGCGGGTGCCGTCGCCATAGTAGACCTTGGCGCCGAACGAGCCGGCGATGTCGATCATGCCGATATCGGAATCGATCAGGGTGACGGGGACGTCGCTGGCCATGAGCAGCTGGGCGACGGTCTGCCCGAAGCGGCCGTAGCCGACGACGAGGGCATTGGCGCCGTCCTGCGAGGGGCCTTCGCGTTCGCCCGTGGGGGCGGCTTCCGCCTCGGCGCGCAGGCGGGCGGTGGCCTTCATCAGGAACGGCGTGGTGGCCATGGAGAGAGTGACAACCGCTCCGAACAGGCTGGCCGCTTCCGGGCCGATCAACAGGGCGTCCTGCGCCTGGGCGAAGAGGACGAAGCCGAATTCACCGCCCTGGCTGAGCAGGAGGCCGAGGCCGAGCGCCGGGCGCCAGGCCATGCCGAACAGGCGAGCAATGCCGAAGATCACCAGCGACTTGATCGTAATGAGGGCGAGGGCGACCCCGGCGACGAACAGCGGCCGTTCGGCAATGGCGTGGAGATCGAGCATCATGCCAACGGCGAGGAAGAACAGGCCGAGCAGGATCGAACGGAAGGGCTCGACATCGGCTTCGAGCTCGTGGCGATAGGGGCTATCGGCCAGCATGACGCCGGCGATGAAGGCGCCGAGTGCGGTAGAGAGCCCGAGCAGTTCCATCAGGGCGCCGGCGGCAAGTACGGTAAACAGGGCCGCGGCGACGAACATCTCGCGCTCGCCCATGTTGCCGATCAGACGGAACAGCGGGCGGATCAGCCAGCGCCCGGCAAGGACCAGGCCGACGATGGCGCCCAGCGTGTAAAGCACCAGCAGCCAGCCCGGCGGGCCGCCCTGCTGGGCCGGGTTGCGGCTCAAGGCGGCGATGATCGTGATCAGCGGGATGATCGACAGGTCCTGGAACAGCAGGATGGCGAAGGCCCGCTCGCCAAACGGCGCGCGCAGGCGGCCGGAGCTTTGCAGCATGGGCAGGACCTGCGCGGTGGAAGAGAGCGCCAGCGGGAGGCCGAGAGCAATGGCCGCGGCCCAGGTAAAGCCGAGGCCAAGGGTGACGAAGGCGGCTACGGCGAGGCCGCAGAGCGCCACCTGGAGCAGGCCGAGGCCGAAGATTTCCCGCCGCATCTTCCACAGCCGCGCCGGGTTGAGCTCGAGCCCGACAATGAACAGCAGCAGGGTGATGCCCAGTTCGGCAAAGCCGAGCTTGCCTTCGGCATCGCCGACGAGGTGCAGCGCCTGGGGGCCGACGACGGCACCGGCGAGCAGATAGCCGAGGGTGGCGCCAAGGCCGAGGCGGCGGAAGACGAGGACGAAGCCCAGGGCAAAGCCGAGGAGGAGAACGCCATCGCGCAGGAGCGAGGCGTGGGCGGCGGGGTCGGTCATGGGGATTGTCTAGGGGATTTCAGGGAATTGCCAATGCGGACGGGGCCGTCAATCCAGCGGTGGCGGATCGCGGCTGTCGCGGGGTTCGACGAAGACGCGGGTGACGATGGGGAATTCTGCGGAGACGTCGCGCTGGATGGCGGCGACGATCTTCTCGACCGCGCGGGCGCTGATTGTGTCGTCGAAATCGGCGGTGATGATGGCCGAGACCATTTCCGGCGCCATGTGGAGGGTAAGGACCTGGTGGACCTTGACCACGCCGGGGTGCGCTCCGGCGCTGCGGGAAATGGCTTCGACCATGCGCGGGTCGGCGCTTTCGCCGATAAGCAGCCCCTTGGCCTCATAGAGCAGGACCACGGCGAGAACGCCGAGGACGAGGCCGATCACAACCGAGGCAAGGCCGTCCCAGAAGGGATTGCCGGTCACGAGGCTGAGGGTGAGGCCCACGGCGGCGATGCCGAGGCCGACCAGGGCACCAGCGTTTTCCAGCAGGAGGACGAGGTTCGAGGTGTCCTTCGACTTGCGGATTTCGGACCAGACCGAGCGGCTGCCGCGTGCCTTGTTGAAATCGGCAAGGGCGGCGATGGTCGACCAGCCTTCGAGCGCGGCGGCGATGGCGAGGACGGCGAAGGCGACGAGCGGGCTCGAGGCCGCCTCGGGCTCCAGAATGTGCAATACGCCTTCGTAGACCGAGACTCCCGCGCCGAGCGAGAAGACCAGGATCGCGACGATGAACGACCAGAAATAGAGCTCCCGCCCATAGCCGAAGGGATGACGCGCATCGGCCGGGCGCATGGCGCGGCGGCGGCCGTGGAGGAGCAGGAGCTGGTTGGTTGAATCGACGAGGGAGTGGACGCCTTCGGTCAACATGGCCGAGGAGCCGGTGATCGCGGCGGCGGCGAACTTGGCCGCGGCGATGCCGACGTTGGCGCCGAGCGCGATAAGAATGGTTCTGGTGTTTCCGCCGGCCACGGGCTTCTAAACTCCCATCACAGCCAGCCGATCCGCTTGAATCGCCACCACAGACCGACGCAGACGGCGACGATCAGGGCGATCGCGCTGAAATAGCCGTAGCGCCAGTGGAGTTCGGGCATGAATTCGAAGTTCATGCCGTAGATCCCGGCAATGGCCGTGGGGACGGCGAGGATCGCGGCCCAGGCGGCGAGCTGGCGGGTCATTTCGCCCTGGCGGTGCTGTTCGAGCAGGCTGGCGGTTTCCACGATGGATGCAAGGGTTTCCTTGAGGCCGCGCATCCGCGCCAGGGTGCGGTTGACGTGATCGAGCACGTCGCGAAACCAGATGTGGGCGGCGGGATCGATGTTGGGCAGGTCGGTCGTCGCAAGGCGTTCGCAGACTTCCTGCATCGGGCCTGCAATGCGCTCGAACCGGCGGATCTGGCGGCGCAGACGGAAAATGCGGCGGATGGTGGAGGGCTCGGGGAAGGAATCGATCGCCCGCTCCTCCATCGACTGGACCGCGTCCTCGAACTTTTCGAGAATGGGCACGAAGCCATCGACGATGAAATCGAGGATGGCATGGGCGACATAGTCTCCCCCTTCGGCCAGCCGCTCGCCATTGGCTTCGAGCCGGTTGCGGACCGGATGGTGGGCGCGGCTGGAGCCGAAGCGAACGGTTACGAGATAGTCGGGCCCGAGGAACAGGGCGGTCTGCCCGTAGGCGATCTTTTCGCCCACTTCGAGTTCGGCCGTGCGGGCGACGATGAACAGCATGGGGCCGTAGACATCGATCTTGGGCAGCTGGGTGGGATTGAGCGCATCTTCCACGGCCAGCGGATGGAGCCCGAACTGGGTGCGCACGAGCTCAATTTCAGCAGGCGTGGGTTCGCAGAGGCCGACCCAGTCAAACAGGCCGGGCTGGGCTGCGCGCGGGCAGCCGTCGAGCGCGAGGGCGGCTTCCTCGGTAGTTCCGGCACGATAGCGGCGCGCGGCGATGATCGTCATGGCGCCGGTCTGGCAGGCCGGGCGGCTCATGGCAACGCCTGCCCGAAGGGCCGCGCTTGCCCGGCAGCGCGGACCCGGCTAGCCAGCCCTGCATGGTTGAGCAACGCATCTGGACGGCCGCCCTGATCGTCATCGGCGACGAGATCCTCTCGGGCCGCACGCATGACAAGAACATCGCGCAGGTGGCGGCCTGGCTCGAAGTGCAGGGCATTCGCCTGAAGGAAGTGCGCGTGGTGGCCGACGATACGGCGGCGATCGTCGAGGCGGTCAACACCTTGCGCGCGCGCAACGACTACCTGTTCACCACGGGCGGGATCGGGCCGACCCATGACGACATCACGGTCGACGCCATCGCCGAGGCGCTGGGCGTGGGCGTGGCGATCCATCCCGAGGCGCGGGCCATCCTGGAGGGCTACTACACCACCCGCGGCGGGCTGACCGACGCGCGGCTGCGCATGGCGCGGGTGCCGGAAGGAGCCGACCTCATCCCCAACCGGATGAGCGGAGCGCCCGGCATTCGCCACGGCAACGTGTTCATCATGGCCGGGGTGCCGAGCATTACCGCCGGCATGCTGGAAGCGCTGACCGGCACGCTCGAAGGCGGCGCGCCGCTGCTTTCCGCCACGGTGGGCTGCTGGGTGGGCGAGAGCGAGGTGGCCGACCTGCTGCGCCAGACCGAGAAGGACTTCGCGGGCTGCCAGATCGGCTCCTATCCGTTCTGGCGCGAGGGGCGCACGGGGGCGAATTTCGTGGTGCGTTCGACCGACGAGGCGGAGCTGGCGACCTGCACCGAGGCGCTGGTGAGCGGGCTCGAGGGGCTGGGCCGCGAGGCGATCAGGGGCGGGATTTGAGACGCGCCACTCTTCCGGCGCTGGCGGTTCTCGCTCTCGCAGCCCCGCCGCTTTCGGGATGCGCCGGCCAAGCGCAGATGCCGCCTCGTGGCGGGCGCGCGGACAAGTCGGGCGGAGCGACCCTGGACGAGTTCGAGCACGTGCTCGCCGCCAATTCCAGCGCCACCGCCGCGCTGGAACAATGGTGCGCGCGCAAGGGCCTGGCTGAAGCGGCGCAGGTCCGCGCAACGGTGCTGGCCGACCACCTGGACCCCGTGACCAGCCTACCGGCGCGGCAGGCCCTGGGCCTCGGCCCGCAGGACCGGCTGGGATTCCGCCATGTTCAACTCGAATGCGGCGGCGTGATCCTGTCGGAAGCCTACAACTGGTATGCTCCCGACCTGCTGACCGCGGAGATGAACCGGACGCTGGAGGCGTCTCGCACGCCCTTCGGCAAGGTCGCCGCGCCGCTGGGCTATGTCCGTGAGCCGATCGACAGCCGCCGCGGCAGCGCGGGCGGCTGCCCGCCAGGCGTAGTGCTGTCGAACCGGGCCATGCTGCGCCTGCCGGATGGGCGGCCTTTGGCCCTGCTGGTGGAATGCTATACCGCGGCTAATCTGGGGCGGTGAGGCGGCAGTTCCTTCAAGACGGGGTTCTGCCTGCGGCTTGACCCCTCCTCAGGACGAACGCGGGAATCTAGGGTTCGTCGCGATGAGGGAGGTGTGATCCTCCTTGCTGGCGGGGAGGTGGCAGAGGTGTAGCCGCTGACGGAGGGGGACTGCCGGCGGGCGCTGCACTGCTGGGGAGAGCCCCCTCCACCACCCGCTTTGCGGGCGGTCCCCCTCCCCACCAGTGGGGAGGACTGGTTGTTGGCTACCGCCCGGTTGCGCCCCCTGCCCCTGCCCCTGCCCCTGCCCCTGCCCCGGCAACGCCCTGCCCCTGCGGCAGGATCGCCACGCGCCATGACTTGTCGCGGCGCAGGAACTGGGCGGCGAGCGCCTGCATCGCGGCGGGGGTGGTGACGGTGTAGTCGGTCAGGATCGAGCGGATTCCGGCGAAGCGGGCCGGGTCGGCCGTGGCACCTTCCAGTTGGTACATGAAGAAGGCGCTGGAGGTGGCCGCGCGGGTGATCTGCTGCTTGAGCGGTTCGGTCACGCGGGCCAGTTCGTCGGCCGTGGGCGGGTTGGCGACGAGGTCGGCGGCAATCTCGTCCGCCGTCTGGAAGAACATCGGCACGTCGGCCGGCTGGAGCTGGGCGAGTGCCGTGATCGAGCCGCCACTGTCGAGATCGATCGGCCAGGAGGAGACCACCTGCGGGGAATAGGCAGCCCCGCTCTTCTCGCGCAGGCGATCGAGCAGGCGGTTGGTGAACAGGTCGGTGAGGATCGCCAGCTGGCGGCTGGTGCGCAGGCCCGGCATGCCGCCGCCAGTGGGCCAGGAGACGAGCGCGGCGGCCTGGTTGGCATCGCCGTGGTGAGTGATGACGATGGGCGCGGCGCTGCCCGAGGGAACCTGCGCCTGGGTTGAGGCGGCGACCGCCGGCGAGGGTTCGCGCGGCGCGAGGGCGCCGAAGGTGCGGGCGAGCGCCTCGATCGTCTTGACGCGATCGATATCACCGAAGACCTGGACCTCGACCGGGCCCGAGGCGAGGATCGGGGCCCAGACCTGGCGGAAGCCCTCGGGCGTGGCGGCATCCAGCTCCTGCGGGGTGGGCGTGCGGAAGCGCGGGTCGCGGTTGTGCTGGAGGAACTTGAGATCGCGGGTCAGCACGCCCTGGGGGCTGGTGGCGAGGCCATCGTATTGCAGCCGGGCGGCGGCACGGGCGCGCAGGACCGGGGCAGGATCCCAGCGCGGCATGGCGAGCTTGGCCGCGAAGAGATAGAGCTGGTCGGCGAGGTCGGCCGAGCGGGTGTCGGCCGCGAAGGTGAAATCGGCATCGTCGATCTTGAAATCGAAGCCCATCTTGCGGCCGGTGGAGATCCGGTCCAACTCCTCCTGCCCGAGCGGGCCGACGCCAGAGCCGACCAGGGCCATGTCGCCCAGCGCGATATAGGGCGCATCGCCGGAGGCGAAGGCGCGGTAGCCGGCGCCGAAGCGGACCTTGACCGTGACCCGGCCCGGTTCTTCCGCGCTGGGCCAGACCAGCGCCTTCACGCCATTGGCGAATTCCACCTGCTCGATGCCGCCGATCCCGGTCGGCGCATCGGCCACGACCTTGCCGGGCTGGCCGATCGGCGGCAGTTCGGCAAAGGATACGGGCTTGGCCGCGAGGCGGGCCTTGCCATCGGCCACCACCGGCGCGGCGAGCGTGGCGCGCAGCTGGGCATCGGTAGCATCGGCCCGTGGCGTGACCATGACCGCGCGGGTGACTGCACCGGCAAAGAGCTGGCGGGTATGCTGGAGCACGGCGGCCGGGGTGATCAAGGGGACGGTCTTGCGGAAGATGGACAGGACGGCTTCCGGGTTGGCCACGGTTTCGCGGATATCGACGGCAGTGACGATATCATCGGCCAGCCGCGCACCGGGCAAAAGCGCGCGCTGTTCGACCTGGCTGGCGAAGGCGACATCCATCTCGGCCACTTCGCGGGCGATCTCTTCCGGCGTGGGCGGGCTCGCCATGGCATCGGCAATGACCGCGCGCACGTCGATCACGGCCTTGCGCCAATCATCGCTGAGCGGGGTGACCGCGACGAAGGTGGCGTCGGTCGAGCGGGAGACGTCCTGCTGGTTGACCGCGGCGACGAGGAACGAGCTGCCCGCGCGGGCGCGAGCTTCCAGCCGGCGGTTGATCACGGCCTGGGCAACCTGGTCCATCATCAGGCCCTGATTGTAGACCACGGTATCATTGACCTGCCGCCATGGGCGCAGCGTGGCCCAGGTGATCGAGCGGGGCTGGTCAGGCTCCACCAGCACTTTCGCCTGGCCGATAGGGGCGCCCCCGCCTGCCGGGGCAAGAGCACCCGGCGGGGCGACCGGATCGCCGAAGCTGGGCGCTGGCACGCGCGGCCCCTGGCCCTGCCAATCGCCGAACCACTTCTTCACCAGCGCGGCGAGCTGGGCCGGATCGCGATCGCCGGCGAGCACGACGACGGTGTTTTCCGGGCGGTACCAGCGGGCATGGAAGGCGCGCACGGCCTCCTGCCGGGCGGCATTGAGCGCCTGCTCGGTGCCGATCGGCGCGCGGGTCGCGAGCGGCTGGCCAGCATAGAGCACCTCGCGCATTTCGTCCTGCACGCGCGAGGCGGCGCCGCCGCGCTCGCGCATTTCCGCCAGGACGATGGGCAGGTCGGTGCGGATGTTGTGGTCCGACAGGGTGGGCGCGGCGACCATGCCGGAGAGGAATTTCATCGATTCGTCGAGGCCCGCATCGGTTGCCTCGGGCAGGTCGATCTTGAACGTGGTCCCGGTCGGCGTGGTTTCGGCATTGGTGTCGGTACCGAAGGTGGCGCCGAGCCGCTGCCAGGCGGGGATGGCTTCGCTATCGGCGAGGTACTTCGACTGGCGGAAGACGAGATGCTCGAGGAAGTGGGCAAAGCCGCGCTCGCTCTCGGTCTCGTTCAGCGAGCCGACATCGACCCGGACGCGGATCGCCACCTGCCCCGGCGGCACGCCGTTGCGGCGCACGGCATAGCGCAGGCCATTGGGCAGTTCGCCGAAGATCCATTCCTTGTCCTGCGGGACATCGCTGCCGCGGTAGAGCCAGGGGCCGGTGTAGGGCTTGGCCGCCGGCACGGCGGCAGCGGCGCGCGGCCTCGGCGCGGCGCCGAGCGGCGGCGCGGCCAGGGCGAGCAGCGGAAGGGCAAGCAGGGTGCGGGCGGCGACGCGGGCAAACGATGTCATCGCGGGAGGTTATAGGAGCCGGGGGGATGAAGGGCCAGTGAATAGGGCGGCGGTGGATCAGCCGTAGTGACTGACCGAACCTGCCCCACCGCCCCCGCCTTCGGCGGCGGCCCCGCTGGCAAACCTGCGGTTCGCCGTCTGCGACACCCCCGTTTCGGGGAGGAATGGCTTGACCCCTGCCCCCGCGCCCCCATATCGCGCAGCACCATGTTCATCGAAACCGAAACCACGCCGAATCCGGCCACGCTCAAGTTCCTGCCCGGGCAGGAAGTCATGCCCGCGGGCACGCGCGAGTTCACCTCGCCCGAGGCGGCGGAGGCTTCCCCGCTGGCCCAGGCGCTGTTCGACCTTGGCGAGGTGACCGGCGTGCTGTTCGGCCGGGATTTCGTCTCGGTTACGGCCGGGCCGGGGGTGAGCTGGCCGGCGCTTAAGCCGCAGGTCGTGGCCATGCTGCTCGACCATTTCGTTTCGGGCGCGCCGCTGTTTGCCGGCGGAAGCGCGGGCGGGATCACCGTTGCCGCCGAGGACGAGATCGCCGACGATCCGGCCGATGCCGACGTGATCGCCCAGATCCAGGAGCTGATCGAAACGCGGGTGCGGCCGGCCGTGGCCAACGACGGCGGCGACATCGTCTATCGCGGCTTCCGCGAGGGCGTGGTCTACCTGTCCATGCAGGGCGCCTGTTCGGGCTGCCCCTCGTCTGCCGCCACGCTGAAGAACGGGATCGAGTCCCTGCTCAAGCATTACGTCCCCGAAGTCAGCGAAGTGCGCGCCGCCTGACAGAGGGCGCGGCCTTGGATACCCTGGTTATCGATGCCGCGACCGAGGCCTGCTCGGTGGCGCTCGTGCGCGGGGGTGAAATCACCGCCGGAACCTGGGCGCTGCTCGGGCGGGGCCATGCCGAAGGGCTGGTGCCGATGATTGCCGAACTGCCGGGCAAGGGCCGCGCCGGGCGGATCGCCGTGGCGCTGGGGCCGGGCAGCTTCACCGGCCTGCGCGTGGGCCTGGCCGCGGCGCGGGCCCTGGCCTTTGCCTGGGGTGCCGAACTGGTGGGCTATCCGACGCTGGCGCTAATCGCGGCGCAGGCCCGGGCCGAGGCCGGCGCACGGCCGGTGACCGTGGCGACGATTGGCGGGCATGGCGAGTGGTTCGTCCAGGATTTTACGACTGAGGGCTTGCCGGACAGTTCGCTCACTTCCCTGAAGCCCGCCGAGGCAGCTGCGCGCGGCGGGGCGCTGCTGGTGGCGGGCAGCCAGGCCGAGGCGCTGGTGGCGCTGCGCGGCGCGGGCACGGCCCTGCCGCTGGTGAGCGACGCGCGGGCATTCCCGCTGCTCCCCCCAGCGCTGGTGAGTACCCGGACCGAGCCGCTTTATGGACGCGCGCCCGATGCGCGGTTGCCGGGCGGCGTTCTGGCGGCGGGCTGACCGCGGGCTGAGGGGCGGGGTGAGCAAGATGGGCGACGACGTCGACCGGATCATGGCGGTGATGCACACCGCGTTCGATCCCGAATATGGCGAGGCGTGGAACCGCCGGCAGGTGGAAGACGCGCTGCTGCTTGGCCATTGCCATTATCTGCTGGCCACTGCCGACGGCGAGGAGCCCTCCGGCGAAGTACCGGCAAGCGAAATTGCCGGGTTCACCCTGTCACGCCACGGCTTCGGCGAAGAAGAACTGCTGCTGTTTGCAGTTGCGCCCCGGTTTCGTCGCCGCGGAGTGGGCCGGCGGCTGCTCGAACGGTTCAGCCTTGCCGCCCAGGCACGCGGAGCCCGGCGCCTCCTGCTTGAAATGCGGCGGGGCAATGAGGCCGAATCGCTCTATCTTGCCCATGGCTTCCAGCCCATCGGACTACGGCCGAACTATTACCGGACACTCAGCGGGCCCCGTGTCGACGCGATCACTTTTGCTCGTGGTGACGAGAATTGACTTCAGAACCCGAATAACGTGCGAATACGGTGCCGGATTACGCTGTAATTCGAATTTTTTGCTTGTCTCCGGGAACATGCGGGCGCAATGATGATTGGCGCCGATGAGGCAAACAATTGCCCGTCGGCCCAGAAGAACAACGGTCGTAAAAAATTCAAGGAACCCCCCCGCAATGGAAAACCCGCAGAGCGACATGAACGAGACGCTCATTACGCTGACTTCCGACATTGTTGCCGCCCACGTGAGCAACAACAGTGTCTCGGTCAGTGATCTGTCGACGCTCATCACCAACGTCTACGGTGCACTGGCCGGCCTTGGCCAGGCTGCCCCCGAGGTCGAAACCCCGCCGGAACCGGCCGTTTCGATCCGCGCCTCAATCAAGCCGGACCACATCGTCTGCCTGGAAGACGGCAAGAAGCTGAAGATGCTCAAGCGCCACCTGATGACGCACTACAACCTGACGCCCGAGCAGTATCGCGCACGGTGGAATCTTCCGGCCGACTATCCGATGGTCGCGCCCGACTATGCCGAGAAGCGCCGCGAACTGGCCAAGAAGATCGGCCTCGGCCGCAAGCCCGGCGCCAAGCCCGCCCGCGGCCGCGCCAAGGCTTCAGCCTGATCGGCACCCGGGAGCCTCCCTGTGGGGAGAGCCGCCGGGACAGTTGCGAAATAGCCCCGCCGGGTTCATATCGGGCGGGGCTTTTTCGTGCGCGGCGTCCGGCTGCGACGTGATCTATCCATGACTGGCCGACAACGGACGAGACGTGCACCAACCCATCGACATCGAGGCGCTCTGCGCGGAGCGTGGCCTGAGGATCACCGACCAGCGGCGGGTGATCGCTCGCGTGCTCTCGGAAAGCGAAGACCATCCCGACGTCGACAAGCTGCACGAGCGCGCGGCGGCGATCGACCCGCGCATCTCCATCGCCACGGTCTACCGCACGGTGCGCCTGTTCGAGGAGGCCGGCATTCTTGACCGGCACGACTTTGGCGATGGCCGCGCGCGTTATGAAGCCGCGCCCGAGGCGCACCACGACCATATGATCGACGTGGAGACCGGCCGGGTGATCGAGTTCGTCGATCCCGAACTGGAAGCGCTCCAGCGCCAGATCGCCGAGCGGCTGGGCTACCGGCTGGTCGACCACCGGATGGAACTGTTCGGCGTGCGCATCGGCCGCGAGAAGGCCGAGGGTGGCTCGGGCTCCTGACCCGATGCCGGCGGAGGCTTCGCTGGACCGGCCGACTCCGGCCACACGGATCGGGCTGGCGGCGAGCCTGCGCATCCAGGGGCGGTTGATCCTGATCCTGCTGGCCGTGCTGCTTGGCGTACCGATGCATTACGGTTGCCGGGCGCTGACCCGCCATTCGCCAATACCCCGGCTGACGCTGCGGGCGATAGCCAGGATCGTGGGCGCGCGGGTCAGGATCGTGGGCACGCCGCTGCGGCGCGACGTGTTCCTGCTGGCCAACCACATTTCCTGGCTGGATATCCCGGCCCTTGCCGGGGCCAGCGGGACAGCCTTTGTCGCCAAGGCCGAAGTGGCGCAGGTGCCGGTGGTCGGCTGGCTGGCGCGGCTCAACCGTACCGTCTTCGTTCAGCGCGAGGCACGGCTCGGCGTAGCCCACCAGATCAATGCCCTGCGCGAGGCCATGGCGGAGAATCATGCCCTCACCATCTTCCCCGAGGGGACGACGACCGACGGGCAATCGCTGCTGCCGTTCAAGACCGCCATGCTCAAGGTGCTGGAGCCGCCGCCGCCCGGGGTCATGGTTCAGCCGGTGCTGCTGGACTATGGCCGGCTTGCCCCGTTCATCTGCTGGATCGGCGACGAGCCGGGACTGGCCAATGTGATCAAGGTGCTGGCCCGGCCGGGCTCGTTTGCGCTGACGATACGCTTCCTCGAGCCGTTTTCACCCGAGGGCCATGCCGGGCGCAAGGCCATTGCGGCGGAGGCACGGGCGCGGATCGAGGCGGCGCTGGTCGAGGCCTTGGGCAAGCCGCTGCGAACCTACGGCGTGACCGTGGATGCGGTGCGCTACGCGCCGCCGCCCGCGCCGGCAGTGGAGGCCCACGACCGGGCCGAGGGCGAGGACTGAACGGGACTCGAACCCCTGCCCAAAATCGCCTATGGGCCGCGCCCATGGCCAATCCCTCACCCGCCCCAAAGACCTACCGCGTCAAGAGCTTCGGCTGCCAGATGAACGTCTATGACGGCGAGCGCATGGCCGAGTTGCTCGGCAGCCAGGGCATTGCGCCTGCTCCCGAGGGTGAGGAGGCGGACCTGGTGGTGCTCAACACCTGCCACATCCGTGAGAAGGCCGCCGAGAAGGTCTATTCCGACATTGGCCGGATCGTGAAGGACTGGGGCCGCGACGATGGCTCCAGCCCCCTGATCGCGGTAGCCGGCTGCGTGGCCCAGGCCGAGGGCGAGGAGATCATGGCCCGCGCGCCGGCGGTAAAGATGGTGGTAGGCCCGCAGGCCTATCACCGCCTGCCCGAGATGATCGCCGAAGCGACGGCGGGGCGCCGCGCGGTCGATACCGACATGCCGGCCCAGGCCAAGTTCGACGCCCTGCCCGCCCGCCGCAAGGTGGGGCCGAGCGCCTTCCTGACGGTTCAGGAAGGGTGCGACAAGTTCTGCACCTATTGCGTGGTGCCCTATACCCGCGGCGCCGAAATATCGCGTCCATTCAGCGCGATCGTCGACGAAGCGAAGAAGCTGATCGAGGCCGGCGCGAGGGAACTGACGCTGATCGGCCAGAACGTGAACGCCTGGGAAGGCGAGGATGGCAAGGGGCGCGCCGTGGGGCTCGACGGGCTGATCCGGCATCTCGCCGAGGACCCGGACCTGGCGCGCATCCGCTATACCACCAGCCACCCCAACGACATGACCGAAGGGCTGATCGCCGCCCACGGCGAGGTGGCCAAGCTGATGCCGTTCCTCCACCTGCCGGTGCAGTCTGGATCGAACCGCATATTGAAGGCGATGAATCGCTCGCACACGGCTGAATCCTATCTGGAAATCCTTGAGCGTGTGCGTGCCGCCAGGGGCGATATCGCGCTGTCGGGCGATTTCATCGTTGGCTTCCCGGGCGAGACGGAAGAAGACTTTGCCCAGACGCTTTCGCTCGTGCAATCAGTCGGTTACGCGCAGTGCTTCAGCTTCAAGTACAGCCCGCGCCCAGGCACTCCGGCGGCGACCATGGATCACCAGATCGCGCCCGATGTGATGGACGAGCGGCTGCAACGGCTGCAGGCCGCGCTCAATGCCAGCCAGCATGCGTTCAATGCGGCCTCGGTGGGCAAGCGCTGCGCGGTGCTGGTCGAGCGCAAGGGGCGGCATGCCGGGCAATGGCTGGGCAAGTCGCCGTGGCTGCAGTCGGTCCACTTCGAGGGCGCGGCGGATATCGGGGACCTGGTCGAAGTGGAACTGGTGGCGGCGGGGCCAAATTCGCTGAGCGGGCGGTTGGTGGGGGGCTGAGCCCGGGCGCCGCGCTGGGCTGCGGCGTTGCGCCGTGGATGCTGAAACAAGTTCAGCATGACGAGCTGGAGACCGGAGTTCGTTTTTCCACATCGCCGCAGCGCAGCACGGCTTGTTTGTCATCATCCGTGGCCTATCTTTCCCTTTGGGAATCGCCCTTTCGGCGAGCCCGCAGAAAGGAGCGCATGGCCCGCAAAACTGCTCGCGCCACCGAAGGGATGGCGCATCCCTGGTCGTCCGACACCCGCCGCGAGAGCCCGCGGCGCGCCCGGGCGGAGCTGGAATTCGACGAGCCCACCGTGCTGGGCGCCCTGTTCGGGCAGTTCGATTCCAACCTTGTGCTGATCGAGAACCGCCTGGGCGTCTATATCGGCGCGCGCGGCAACCGGATCCAGATCGAGGGCGGCGAGGATGCAGTGGCCCGCGCGCGCGACGTGCTCAAGGGCATGCACCAGCGAATCATGAGCGGGCAGGAGATCGACGCCGGCGCGGTCGAATCGCTCATCGCCATGTCGAATGAGCCGACGCTCGAAGGGATCATCACCGGCGGCAACGATGCCCCCCCGATCATGATCCGCACCCGGCGCAAGACCATCGTGCCGCGTTCGGCGACGCAGATCGACTACATGCGCAGCCTCGCCAAGGACGACGTGATCTTCGCGCTGGGCCCGGCGGGCACCGGCAAGACCTATGTCGCGGTGGCCCAGGCCGTATCGCAGCTGATGAACGGCTCGGTCCAGCGGCTGATCCTCTCGCGGCCCGCGGTGGAAGCGGGCGAGCGGCTGGGGTTCCTGCCGGGCGACATGAAGGAGAAGGTCGATCCCTACCTGCGCCCGCTTTACGATGCGCTCTACGATTGCATGCCGCCCGAGCAGGTGGAGCGGCGCATGGCCAGCGGCGAGATCGAGGTCGCGCCGATCGCCTTCATGCGCGGGCGCACCCTGGCCGATGCCTTCGTGATCCTCGACGAGGCGCAGAACACCACGCCGGCCCAAATGAAGATGTTCCTCACCCGCTTCGGCCAGAACAGCCGGATGGTGATCTGCGGCGACCCGCGGCAGGTAGACATCCCGGGCGGCGATTCGTTCAGCGGGCTGGCCGATGCGGTCAAGCGGCTGGAGGGCGTGGATGGCATCTCGGTGGTGCGCTTCAACGCGGCCGACGTGGTGCGCCATCCGATCGTCGGGCGGATCGTCGAGGCCTATGAGGGGAAGGACAGTTGAGCGCCAAAGGGAGCGATGTCGCCCGCGAGCATCACGTCCTGATCCGTCACGAAGTTGCAGATTACGCCGCGTGGAAAGCGGTCTTCGACGAAGCTGCCGGGATCAGGCGATCAGCCGGCGAGATATCGTACCAGTTGCTGGCCTATGACGACGATGCCGCGCACATCGTCCATTTCTCCCGCTGGACCAGCCTGGCCGCGGCGCGCGCGTTTTTCGAATCGGATGAACTGATCGAGATACGCCGCAAGGCCGGGGTTAAGGCACCCGAATTCATTTATCTCAACGCCATAGAGGCCGGGGTTCTGGCATAGCCTTGACCGGACGCCCTTGCTCTTGATCCGTGGCTCCCCTAGCCATCGGTTCATGCTGTCGCTTGAAATCGATATCGAGGAACCCTGGCCGATCGAGGCGGATTGGGCGGATCTGGCCGAGGCTGCCGCCGAGGCGGCGATGGCCGTCGCCCCGGAGCTGGACAACCAGCGGCTCTCCGCCTCAGTGCTGTTCACCAGTGACGCCGAGGTCCACGTGCTGAACCGCGAATGGCGGGCCAAGGACAAGCCGACCAACGTGCTGTCCTTCCCGATGATCACGCGGGCCGACCTCATCGCCATGGGCAAGGACGGCGCCCCGGAAATGCTGGGCGATCTGGCCCTGGCTTACGAGACTTGCGCCCGCGAGGCCGCCGACAAGGGCATCGCCGTGGAGGCCCATGCCGCCCACCTGATCGTCCACGGCCTGCTCCATCTGGCCGGGCACGACCACGAACTGGGCGAAGCCGAAGCCGGGGCGATGGAGGCGCTCGAAACAAAGGCGCTTGCGCAAATGGGGATCGCCGACCCATATCGCACATGAAGGCGCCGCGGACGGCGCGGGGCTGATACAAGGATATCGAGGCAGATGGCCGATCATGGCCGCAATGGCGAGAGCGCCGGCGGAGAGGCGGACAGTAGGCGCAGCCTGTGGAAGGGCCTGCGTCGTCTGCTCGGCGGCGATCATGACCAGTCGCTGCGCGCGGCACTCGAAGAGGCGATCGACGAGCACGAGGACGAGGGGGACGCGCCGGAGGGCGATCTTTCGCAGCTCGAACGGCAGATGGTCCGCAACCTGCTCCACTTCAGCGAGCACGATGCCGACGACGTGGCGATCCCGCGCGGCGAGATCGTCGCCGTGCCGAATTCCGCCAGCTGGGACGAACTCGTCGCCATGTTCGCCGAGCATGGCCACAGCCGCATGCCGGTCTACCGCGACACGCTCGACGAGATCGTCGGCATGATGCACCTCAAGGACGTGTTTCCGTTCCTTGCCACCGCCAAGGCCCCGCCGCGCGACTGGACCGTGCTGATGCGCCAGCCGCTGTTCGTGCCGCAGGCGCGCGGCGCGCTCGACGTGCTGGCCGACATGCGGGCCAGCCGGGTCCACCTTGCCGTGGTCATCGACGAGTATTCCGGGACCGACGGGATCATCACCATCGAGGATCTGGTCGAGGAGATCGTCGGCGAGATCGAGGACGAGCATGACGACGCGCCCACGGACCTGCTGGTTGCCCTGGGCGACGGAACCTGGGAGGCCGATGCCCGGGCCGAGCTCGACGATGTGGGCGAGCGGATTGACCCACGCCTGGCCGAGGTCGAGGAGGATATCGACACCATTGGGGGGCTGGCCTTCCTCCTGGCCGGACAGGTTCCGCCCATTGGGGCAGTTCTTGCTCATTCCAGTGGCTGGAATCTTGAGGTAACTGCGGGTAACGAACGCCACGTTACCCGGTTGCGACTGCATCCACCTGGCGAAACCCAGCCGGCCCCGGCCTGACGACCAACCAGAACCAAAACAGAAAGACCGTCTTCTGCCCATGCGCCGATTGCCGCCCCTGAGAGCGCTTGAAGCCTTTGTGCGGGTCGTTCGCCTTGGCTCGGCCAAGGCCGCGGCGACCGAGCTGGGCCTGAGTCCTTCAGCCCTGTCGCGCCGGGTCCAGGCGCTGGAGGACTTCACCGGCAAGAAGCTGTTCCACCGCCAGCATCAGGCCATGCGCCTGACCGAGGACGGGCAGGCGTTCTACGATGCCGTCAGCCCCAAGCTCGACGAACTGGCCGATGCGGTGGAAAGCCTGGTCGATACCGGGCAGGTCCTGCGCCTGCACCTGGGCGTGCCGCCGCTGTTCGGCGGGCAGCGGCTGTTCCCCCGCCTTCCCGAACTGCGCAAGCTCCACCCGCGCCTGCACATCGACATCGATACCAGCCCGCACCAGGAAACCCGGGTCGGCGATTCGCTCGATGCCGCGATCATCCTGTCGAAGGGGCCGGACGCGTCGCTCTATTCGGTGCGGCTCGACCACAACCGGGTCTATGCGATCACCTCAAGGGCGATCGCGGACGAACTTGGGCCGGAGCCCGATCTCGCCAAGCTTTCGAAGCAGACCTTCCTCATCCATCACGATCTGCCCGACAGCTTCGTGGCGTGGAAGGCGGCTACCGGCATCGGCGATTTCACGCCGGTGGCGGTGGACCAGTACGATTCGGGCCAGCTCCTGCTCGAAGCGGCAGCCAATGGCCTGGGCATCGCGATCATGCACGACGACCATTTCGCCCGCTCGGGCGACGAGCGGCTGGCCCGGCTCTATGACTTCGAGGTGGAGAGCCCCTATTCCTACTGGTTCGTGTGCAAGCCGCGCGCGCTGGAAACCCGCCCGGTGCGGCTGTTTCACGACTGGCTGGTGAAGGCGGGGCTCTAGGGGCGTTTCCCTAGCCGCGGCTTGGCGAAGATTTGGCGACCGGCGCGGCACAAGCGGCGCATGACCCTGATCGACCAGTCGCTGTTCACCCCAACCCCGCATTTCCGCGCCCGTCGCCGCCGGGTCATGGTCCGCGTGCGGGTGGCAGGCGGCGATGGCCCGGCGCGCGAGGCCATGGCGCGCGACGTTTCGCCTGCGGGCTTGAGCGCCATCGCGCAGGTGGCGGCACCCGGGCTCGGGAGGTGGTCACCGTGGCCCTGCCAGACGGCTCGACCCTGTGGGGCGTGGTGCGCTGGGTGGAGGGCAAGGCTTTCGGCGTGGAGTTCGATACCGGTTCGCGCGATGGGCCGGTTACCGCGATCCCGGGTTGACCGTTCAGGCGGCGATCGCGGCCACCTTGGCGCCGATCACCTGAACCGCATCGCCCGGCGCCATACGCACCTGCAGGCCGCGGCGGCCTCCATTGAGAAATATGGCGTCGTGGGCCAGCGCGGCTTCATCGATGACGGTCGGCACCTGGCGCCGCTGACCGAAGGGGCTGATGCCGCCAACCTTGTAGCCGGTCAGCCGCTCTGCCTGATCGGGCGGCATCATCGCCGCAGACTTGGAGCCGAGGGCCGCCGCCAGTTGCTTCATCGCCACCTGACGGTCGGACGCGACAATCGCGCAGGCGGGCTTTCCATCGGCGAGGACCAGCAGCGTCTTGAACACGCAGCCCGGATCGACGCCCATGGCCTCGGCCGCTTGCAGGCCGACGCGGTCTGCCGCCGGATCATAGGCATATTCGTGAAGCGTGAAGGCGATCCCGGACCGGTCCAGTACCAGCGTGGCGGGCGTGCCCTTGGCCATGCGCGGTTCCTCAAGAATCAGGGCGCGGAAATTGCTTCCCGCGCCCCCTTGATCGTTAGCGAAGAGCCGGTCAGCCTTCCGAGACGGTGGCCTTGACGATCTTGCCCGGCTCGCGCGGGGGTTCGCCCTTGGGCAGCGCATCGACATGCTCCATGCCTTCGACCACCTGGCCCCAGACGGTGTACTGGCGATCGAGGAAGGTCGCATCATCGAAGCAGATGAAGAACTGGCTGTTGGCCGAGTGCGGCGCCGAAGTGCGGGCCATCGAGCAGACGCCGCGCACGTGGGGTTCGGCGTTGAATTCGGCCTGGAGATCGGGCTTCGACGAACCGCCCATGCCGGTGCCATTGGGGCAGCCGCCCTGGGCCATGAAGCCGGGGATCACCCGGTGGAACTTGATTCCATCATAGAAGCCTTCACCGACGAGTTCCTTGATGCGGGCGACGTGGCCCGGGGCGAGATCGGGGCGCAGCTTGATCTTGACGTCGCCGCCCTGGCCGTTGCCGGTATCGAGCGTGAGGGTGAGGAATTCATCGGCCATCTGGCGGTCTCCTTGAGAATAGCTCGCGCCGATATAGGCTGCTCGAACATAAAGTCACGGGGGACCGGCCGGGCCGGTTGCAATTATGGAATTGGGCAATAGACCGGCCGCATGGCTGCCGACGACCGCGCCCCCGATCTGCTCGAGCAGGCCGACGCCCTTTCCGGGACCGAGGACCTGCGCGAAGCGCCGGAGCGGACCGAGGATTCGGACCGGCTGGACAAGGAAAACCGGCTGAAGAGCGACTTCGTCCGCCGGGTCCGCGACGCGCTCGAAGAGGGCGAGCGGGACCAGGTCTATGACCTGGTGGAGCCGCTGCATCCGGCCGACATCGCCGACCTGTTCGAACTGCTCGCCCCCGACGAGCGCCCGGGCCTCGCCGCGGCGATCACCGACCTGCTCAGCGCCGACGTCATCGCCGAACTCAATGACCACGTCCGCGAGGCCCTGGTCGAGGACCTCGACGCCGAGGACATCGCCGAGATCGCCGAGCAGCTCGATACCGACGACGCGGTCGCCATGCTCGAGGATCTCGACGAGGAGGACCAGCAGGCCGTCCTTGCCGAGATGGAGCCGGAGGACCGCGCGGCGATCGAGAGCGCGCTGGCCTTCCCCGAGGAATCCGCCGGCCGCATCATGAGCCGCGATTTCATCGCGGTGCCCGAATACATGAGCGTGGGCGACCTGATCGACTACCTGCGCCGCGACAAGGACCTGGCGACCGAATTCTGGGAAGTCTTCGTGGTCGACCAGCGCCACCACCCGGTCGGCACCTGCGCGCTCTCGTGGATTCTGCGAGCCCCCCGTGACGTGGCCCTGGCCGACGTGATGAAGCGCGACCAGACGCTGATCCCGGTCGGCATGGACCAGGAAGAAGTGGCGCTGCGCTTCCAGAAATATGCGCTGATCTCGGCCGCGGTGGTCGACGATTCGGGCCGTCTGGTCGGCCAGATCACGGTCGACGATGTGGTTCACATCATCCAGGAAGAGGCCGGCGAGGACGCCCTGCTGCTCTCGGGCGCGGGCGACGGCGACATCAACGAGCCGCTCCCCAGCACGATCAAGACCCGCATGTGGTGGCTGACCATCAACCTCGGCACGGCGATCCTCGCCTCGGCCGTGGTCGCCGCCTTCGAGAGCACGATCAGCCGGCTGGTCACGCTCGCCGTGCTGATGCCGATCGTCACCGGCATGGGCGGCAATGCCGCGACCCAGACCATGACGGTGACGGTGCGCGCCCTCGCCACCAATCAGCTGACCAGTTCCAACACCTGGCGCATGATCATGCGCGAATGGTGGATCGCCTCGGCCAATGGCTGGGGCCTGGGCATTCTCATGGCGATCGGCTGTCAGCTGGTCTACCACGACTGGTGGCTGAGCATGGTCCTGCTGCTGGCCATGCTGCTCAACAGCCTCAACGCCGGTCTTTCGGGGGTGCTGATTCCAATGGGGCTCAACCGGCTGAAGATCGACCCGGCGGTGACCTCCACCGTCTTCGTGACGACGATGACCGATACGTTCGGATTCTTCTTCTTCCTGGGCCTGGCCGACCTGTTCAAGCTGAGCGCTTGAGCCGGGGCCGTGCCGCTCAGCATGACCAAGGTGGCCTATGGGGCGCAGTCGCTGGAGGAAGTCCACGGCTGGTTCGAGCAGCGCGGTGAGGTCCACCGGGTGACGACGCGCTACCTGCCCAAGCGCCATGCCGAGATGATCGGCGGCTCGGTCTACTGGATCCTCAAGCACCAGCTGGTGGCGCGTTCGGAAATCCTCGGCTTCGAGGAAACCGAGGGCGGGCGCACGGCCATCGTGGTTTCCGGACGGCTGATCGACGTTCGCCCACGCCCCCGCCGCGCGCACCAGGGATGGCGCTATCTCGAAGAGAGCGATTGCCCCGGCGACCTGGCCGCTGGTGAAGCGGGCGAAGTCCTGCCCGGCCATCTCGCCCATGAACTGGGCAAGCTCGGCCTGCTCTAAGCCGGGGCTTGGCCCAGGCCGGGGCGAGCCCTAAAGTTTGGCAATGACCGACCTCGCGCCCCGGCTGAAGATCAAGCTACAAGTCTATTGCGGCGAGGAAATCGCCATGGGCCCGGGAAAGGCCGACCTCCTGGCGGCGATCGACCGGACCGGCTCGATCTCGGCCGCAGCGCGCGACCTCGGAATGAGCTATCGCCGCGCCTGGCTGCTGGTCGATGCCATGAACCGCTGCTGGACCGGGCCGCTCGTTTCCACCGTGCCGGGGGGCTCGGCCCGCAGCGGTGCGGCGGTGACTCCTCTCGGCCGTCAGGTCCTCGACGGCTACCGCGCGCTGGTTGACAGCGCGGCCGAGTTGAACAGGTCAGCCAGCTGGGCTGAACTGGCCGCTGCTTTGCTCGACCAACCAGCCCCGCCGCGCTGACCGTCGCCAGCCGTAAAGCACGCCCTCAGTGACCAGCGTTCATCTGCCGCAATGGCTTGGGCTTCGGGGTAAACAGGATCAGCACAAGTGAAATGATCCCGCCCAACCCCGCCAGCATGAAGGTATGGTCCATTGCGATGGTCATCGCCTGTTCGTCGACGAGGTTGCTGATGACGCGGGGAATGATGTCGGCCCCCATGCCGGATTGGTTCAGCACGTGCACAGTAGCGTCGGGTCGGAGCGTGTCGACCAGGGCGGAGCGGTCGATCCGCTGCTGGTCGCCCCAGTCGGTAAGGACCAGTGAGGTGGCTATGGCGACGGCCATTGTCCGCATGAAGTTCTGCAACCCGGCGGCGGCCGGAACCTCGCTGGGCAGAACCGCGCCGAGCGAGGCCTGGGTCAGCGGCATCATGAACATCGAAACGCCGAACCCTTGGACAATCTGCGGCTGCGACAGCGACCAGAAATCCATGCCCGTCGTCCAGCCGGCGCGCACGAAACATTGGATCGTGAACCATCCGATTCCGGCCACCACGAGGATGCGCAAATCCACCCGGTCAACCAGACGCGGCAGAAATATGGCCGTGATCAGCGAGGTCACCGCCGTCCAGGCCGTGACCACGCCTGCCATCTGCGCCGAATAGCCTTGGCTCAACTGGAGCCACTGCGGGAACACAACCACGCCTGCGAAATAGGCGCCGAAGGTGATCGACAGCACCACCACGCCGATCGCGAAGCCCCGATGACGAAAGATCCGCAGATCAACCACGGGATGCTCGGCCGTCAGTTCCCAGATGATGAACACAATGAACCCGATTCCCGCACACAGTGCGAGGCCGACAATCCGCCAGTCGGCAAACCAGTCATGGTCGCGGCCCACGTCGAGCATGATCTGCAGGCATCCGATCCAGAACACCAGCAGGGCCAGCCCCATCCGGTCTATCGGCAAGCGCACCGTGGGCGTCTCGACCGTCCGCAGGACCGTGGCCGCCACGAAGACACAGCCGAGCGCAATCGGCACGTTGATCAAGAAGATCCAGTGCCACGAGAAATTGTCGCTGATGTACCCTCCCAGGATCGGGCCGGTCGCGGGCCCCATCAGTACGGTGAGGGCCCAGATGCTCATCGCCTTGGTGCGCCGCTCGGGCGGGAATACGCGCAACAGCAGCGCCTGGGTCATCGGCATCAGCGGCGCCCCGCAGATGCCTTGGCCAATTCGGGCGGCGACGAGCACGCCCAGCGTCGGCGAGATGCCGCAAACGAGCGAAAACAGACCGAACCCCGCCATGGCGAAGACGAACAGGCGCACCGAGCCGAACCGGCCCGCCAGCCATCCCGTCAAGGGCACGCAGATCGCCTCCGCGACCGCGTAGGAGGTGATGATCCAGGTGCCCTGGTCCAGCGTGATTCCGAGGTTGCCGGCGATGTGCGGCACCGAGACATTGGCGATGGTGAGGTCGAGGATCACCATGAAGTTGCTCAGCGCCATGACCAGTCCGGCGAGGAACTGCAGACGCGGCGAAAGCGGCCAGGGTTTCGCCGGCGAAGCGCCGCCGACGTTAGCCGCTGTGTCCGGCGAGGTGGCCATCGGCTTAGCTGCCGGTCAGATCGATCTCGACCTCGGTGGACAGACCCACGCGCAGCGGGTGCGCAGCCAGTTCCTTGGGGTCGAGCGCGATCCGGACCGGCAAGCGCTGGACCACCTTGATCCAGTTGCCGGTCGCATTTTGCGCCGGAATGAGCGCCATCGACGACCCGGTACCGCCGGCGATGCCGACGACCTTGCCGTGATAGACGACGTCTCCCCCATAGATATCTGCCGTGACTTCCGCCGGCATGCCGATGCGAACCCGGCGCAGTTGGCGCTCCTTGAAGTTCGCATCGATGTAAAGCTGGCCCACGGGCACGATCGTCATGATCGGAGTGCCCTGAGCGACACGCTGGCCGATCTGGACCTTGCGCTGGGTGACCACGCCATCGATCGGGGCGCGGATCACGGTGTTCTTCACGTCAAGCTGGGCCTGCTGGACCCGGGCGACTGCCGCGCGGACCGCGGGATCGGTATCCTCGGTTGACCCGGCGACGACGGCGGCGCTGGCCTGGTACTGCCCCTGCGCTGCCTTCTCCGCGGCTTCGGCCTGGGCCACCCCGGCACGGGCCGAGGCGAGGCCCGCCTGGGCGGCCTCGAAGGAGCGGCGTGCCGTGGTCAGTTCTTCGCCCGAGACAGCGCCGCTGGCCGAAAGCGACTGGCGGCGGGTGTAGTCGGTACGGGCCTTGTCGAAATCGGCCTGGGCCGAGGCGAGCTGGGCCCGGGCGCGGCCGATGTCGGCTCCGCTGGCGCCAGCCTGGGCCGATGCGGCACCGGCCGTGGCCTGGGCCTGGCGGAACCGGCGACGGGCGGCGGCGAGATCGGCTTCGGCCTGGGCGAGATTGATCTGCGGGGTCGCCGGATCGAGGACGACGAGCACGTCGCCCTGCTTGACCGCCTGGGTATCGCTGACCTTCACCCCAAGCACGGTGCCGGGCACCAGCGGGGTGACCTGCGCCATCTCCGCGTTCACATAGGCATTGTCGGTGCTGACGTGGTTGCGGCCGAACAGCAGGTACCAGCCGCCCCAGAGCACGCCGACGACGACCACGGCGATACCAAGGCGGACCAGCCAGATGCGGCGCGCCTGCGAGCGGCGGAACGCCGCCTCGGCAGCGTCGTCGCCGGCAGTGGTGTCGACCGGTACGGCAGGGGCGGCATCAGCCATGGGCAGAATCTTTCATGCTTGCGGTCGCACTGGCGGCGGCGGTCGGCGCGAACCCGCCGCCAAGAGCGCGAACCAGCCCGACATCGGCATTGCGGGCGGCCTGCTCATACTGGGCGACGGACAGCTGCGCGCGCAGCAGCCGGTCCTGGACCTGAAGGACATCGAGGAAGGTGACAAGCCCCGCGCGATAGCGCAGGTTTATTTCGCGGAAGGCGAGATCGGCCGCATCGCGGGCGGCGCGGGCATCTGCCAGCCGCTGGCCCACCAGGCGGGCCGTGGTGATGGCATCGGCTGCCTCGCGGTAGCCGGTGAGAACCGCACCGTTGTAGGCCGCGACCGCTGCGTCGTAATCCGCCCGGGCGCCGCGATAACGCCCCGACAGCTCGCCGCCGTGGAAGATCGGCAGGCTGAAGGCCGGGCCGACGAATCCGGTCTGCGAATTCTTGTTGAACAGGAGATCGAGGCCGACCGACTGGAGCCCGTACATCGCGGAAAGCTTGAGCGCGGGGAAGAAATCGGCGCGGGCAACCTTGATCCGGCTGGCCGCCGCCTCGACCCGCTCGCGCGCGGCGGCGATATCCGGGCGGCGGCCGACGAGATCGGTCGTCACATCATCGGGCCAGGCGCGGGCCGCCGGCACGGCCAGTTGCGGCGCGGTGATGGCGAGACCGCGGTCCGGCCCGGCGCCGACCAGCGCGGCCAGCTGGTTGCGGCGCAGCGCCACGGCTTCCTCAGCCGCGCTGAGGCCGATCCGGGCCTGGGCCAGGTCGGCCTCGGAGACAGCGACTGCGCCGCGCGTTTCAAGGCCATTGGCCTGCCGCTCGCCAAACAGCTTGCGCGATTGGGTGGCCGTTGCCAGCTCTCCGGCGCGCACTTGGCGCTCCGCCTCGAGCCGGGCGAGATCGACGTAGGCCGAAGTGATCGCCACCGCGAGAACCAGCCGGGCCTGCTGCGCATCGAGCGCGGCGGCGCGGCGTTCCGACGTGGCGGCGGCCAGCGCCGCGCGGTTCTTGCCCCACAGATCGAGATCGAAGCCGAGGTTGGCCGACAGCTGGCCCGCATCGCGCCAGCCAGTGGGAAACAGGCTCTGTATCCGTGGGTCGGAGATACCGATGTTGGTGCTGCTGCGCTGTTCCCCGGTACGCCCTTCGACATCGAGCCGGGGATATTGCGCGGCCCCGGCCTGCTGGGCGAGCGCCGCGGCCCGGGCAAGGCGAGCCTCGGCCGCAGCCACGTCGGGTGCCTTGGCGAGGCCTTCCGCGACCAGGCTGTCAAGCTGGGGATCGCCGTAGGCCTGCCACCAGCCTTCGGTGGGCCACTGCGCGCCCGGGGTGCCGGCGAGGCTTTGCGCAGCGGCGATCTGGGCGGGAGCCAGCGGTTCCGGCCGGGGCCCGAGCTTGGGCACGGCGGCACAGCCGGCCAGCAGCAGCGCCGGCGCGACGAGCAAGGCCGGGACGCGCCGGAAAGCACGCGAGCGGTGGCAGCAAAGAAGGTCAGGCTGTCTGTTGGCGGTCATGAAAAGTGTACTATCCGGTATGGATTGTGCAGATGCAGCGCCGCGTCGCCATTGTCAACCGAAAAACCGTACTGTATGGTACGCCTAGATGGATGCCGCGTCAGACCAATCCTGTTGTCCGCCGCTGAGTCGGCGGGAAGCCCGCCGTGAGGAACGGCGCGAGGCGATTCTCGACGTGGCCGGGCGCTACTTCCTGGAGCACGGCTATGCCGGGGCGACAATGTCCGGAATCGCCGCAGCCCTTGGCGGTTCCAAGGCAACCCTGTGGAATTACTATGGCTCCAAGGAGTTGCTGTTTGCCGACGCTTTGGAACGGGCGACGCGGGAGTTTCGGGAACAGCTCTCGCTCGCACTCAACCCGGACGAAGGGGTAGCCGCGGCGCTGGGCTCGTTCTGCTCGCGCTATCTCGACCGGCTGACCAACCCCGAGGGCATTGCACTGTACCGCCTGGTAATGGGGGAGGTTGTCCGCTTCCCTGAGGTCGGGCGAATTTTCTACGAGCGCGCGCCGTTGGGCGTCCACCAGTTGCTCGCCGATTTCCTTGAGCAGGCCATGGCGCGCGGGGAACTTCGCCGCGCCGATTCCTTCGATGCGGCACAGTTCCTGACGGCGCTGTGCATGGCCCGGTCGCACACCAAGCTGCTGACCGGGGTAACCCCGCTGCTGACCCACGCCCAGGCCCAGGCCGATGCCCGCGCCGCGATCGACGTGTTCCTGCGCGCCTACGCGCCTGACTGAACCCGCGCGCCCCCTGCAGGCCCTTGCCCCGGGCCGCAAATTCGGCAAGGGGAGCCCGCAAGATGCGCGCAGCGCGCCGATGCTGCCGCCAAGTGGATCCGTGAGCCCATGACCAGCACCGAAACCATCGCCCGTCCCGCGGCTGCTGCCCAAGCCGGTGGCGTCCCCGCCGTTCGTACCGACTGGACCCGGGCCGAGATCGCCCAGCTGTTCGCCCTGCCCTTCACCGAGCTGGTATTCCGCGCCGCCGAGGTGCACCGCGCTCACCAGGCCGCGGGCGAGGTCCAGCTGGCGACCCTGCTCTCGATCAAGACGGGCGGCTGCCCGGAAGATTGCGGCTATTGCGCCCAGTCGTCCAGCGCCGAGGCGGGCGTCAAGGCGACCAAGCTGATGGACGTGCGCGAAGTGCTCCAGAACGCCGCCCAGGCCAAGGACAACGGCAGCCAGCGCTTCTGCATGGGCGCGGCCTGGCGCAACCCGAAGGACCGGGACATGCCCGCGATCGTCGAGATCGTGAAAGGCGTGCGCGCGCTCGGCATGGAAACGTGCATGACGCTCGGCATGCTGACCCCGGACCAGGCCGAACAGCTCGCCGAGGCCGGCCTCGATTACTACAACCACAACATCGATACCTCGCCCGAACGCTATGGCGAGGTGATCACCACCCGCACGTTCGATGACCGGCTGGAGACCATCGCCAACGTCCGCGCGGCTGGGATCAATGTCTGCACCGGCGGGATTGTCGGCATGGGCGAGACGCGCGAGGACCGGGTCGGCTTCATTCATGCCCTCGCCACGATGGAACAGCACCCGGAGAGCGTGCCGGTGAATGCGCTGGTTCCGGTCAAAGGCACTGTGCTGGGCGACATGCTGGCCGATACGCCGCTGGCCAAGATCGACGATATCGAATTTGTCCGCACGGTGGCCGTGGCGCGGATCACCATGCCGCTCTCGATGGTCCGCCTATCGGCGGGGCGCGAATCGATGAGCGAGGCGACCCAGGCGCTGTGCTTCCTTGCGGGCGCAAACTCGATGTTCACCGGCGACAAGCTGCTGACGACGCCCAATGCCGGCGACGATGCCGATGCGGCGATGTTCGCGCGCCTTGGCCTCAAGCCGCTGTCGGGGCCGGAACCGCTGTCTGGTCTGGCTCCCTCGGGCGCCGGCTCCTGCGGCAGCGGCTGCGGCTGCGCCTGACGAGACCCGAAGGTCCCTGTCAGTGGGCAGCTTCGACGACCGGCTCGCGGAGGCCCTCGACGGCGTTCGCAAGCGCGGGCGCTGGCGCGAACTGAAGGCCGCGGCGCTCGCCCCGGGCGGCCGCATCGTTCGCGATGGCCGCGAGCTGATCGACTTCTCCAGCAACGACTATCTCGGCCTTGCCGCTCACCCGCTGCTGGCCGAGCGCGCGGGAGACTGGGCCCGGCAACATGGCTCAGGTGCCGGTGCCTCGCGGCTGGTGACGGGAACGCTGGACGCGCACCTGGCCGTGGAAGCGCGCGTGGCCGCGTTCAAGGGCAAGGCGGCGGCATTGGTCTTCGCCTCGGGCTGGCAGGCCAATGCGGCGGTGATTCCCGCCCTGCTCGCTGCCCTGCCCGGCGCGGCGGTCTTTGCCGACCGGTTGGTCCACGCCTCGATGCACGCGGGCCTTGCCGGCACGCGTCAGCACCGCTTCCGCCACAATGACCTGGCCCATCTGTCCCAGCTGCTCGAGCGCCATGGCGCGGCGGCACCGGCGCGGCTGATCCTGGTCGAAAGCGTCTATTCGATGGACGGCGACCGGGCCGATATTCCCGCCCTGGCCGCCCTCGCCCGCCAGCATGATGCCGTGCTGATGGTCGATGAGGCCCATGCCACCGGCGTGCTCGGCCAGGGCGGCGCGGGCCTGTGCGCCGGGATCGACGGGGTGGAGGTGGTCATGGGCACCTTCTCCAAGGCCTTCGGCTGCTTCGGCGCCTATGTCGCCGGATCGGCGGTGCTGCGCGACTGGCTGGTCAACGCAGCCTCGGGCTTCATCTTCTCCACCGCCCCGCCCCCGGCCATGCTCGGCGCGATCGACGCCGCGCTCGATCTGGTGCCGGGCATGGACAGTGAGCGGGCCCATCTTGCCTGTCTGGGTGAGCGCTTGCGCGCGGGGCTTGCCGGGCGCGGCTTCGATACGGCTGGCTCGGCCTCGCAGATCGTGCCGGCGATCATCGGCAGCGAGGCGGATGCCCTGGCATTGAGCGAGCGGCTCGCCACGCGGGGCATGCTTGCCGCCGCAATCCGCCCACCCACGGTGCCTGCCGGCACCAGCCGGCTGCGGCTGGCGCTGCGCGCGACCCATGCCGAGGCCGATGTCGACGCGCTGCTCGGGGCGCTGGCATGAGGATCGCCCTGCTCCACGGCTGGGGAATGGACCGCAATACATGGGACGCGGTGATCCCGCTGCTGCCCGAGTTCGTCTGCCAAGCCGATGATCGCGGCTATTTCGGCCCGGCGGAGGCGGCCAGCCCGGCAGATCTCGTGGTGACCCACAGCCTCGGCGCCCTGCGCGCGCTGCACACGCCGCCGGAAGGGTGCCGGGCGCTCGTCGTGATCAACGGGTTTGACCGGTTTGGCCAAGTGCCCGACTTTCCCGACGGGGTCCCCGGTATTGCCACCACGCGCATGGCCGAGCGGCTCGAGGCAGATGCCCAGGCCGAATTGACGCGGTTCCGCCTGCGCATCGGCGCGGGTGCGCCCCGCCCGATCGCCGACCGGGCGGCCCTGCTGGCCGATCTTGATTTCCTCCGTTCGTTCGACGGGCGCGACCTCTGGCAGGGGCCGCTGCTGCTGCTGGGCGGCGACGCGGATCTGGTGGTGCGTCCCGCTCACCAGGCCGCCTGCTTCGCCGACCGCCCCGAGGCCTTGCGCAGCACGATCCCCGGTGGGGGGCACCTGCTGCCCGTGACGGCGCCAGACGCCTGCGCCGCCGCGATCCGCCAGATGGCAGGACTGATCGGATGACGCTGCCGGAAAGCCTTGCCCGCCGCAGGCGGATCGGCGCCGCCTTTGCCGCCGCGCAGGACTATGACCGCCACGCACGCGTGCAGCATGAGGTGGCCGTCGGCCTTGCCCAGCGGATCGCTGCCCTGCCGCTACCACCTGACGCGCGGGTGCTGGAAATCGGCTGTGGGACGGGCTTTCTCACCGGCGAGCTGGTCCGCCGCGAGGTGAGCGGGGCACTGCTGGTGACCGACCTTGCCCCGGCGATGATCCAGCGCTGCCGCGCCCGTCTGGGCGACGAAGTGGGCCGCGCCTTTCGCGTGCTCGACGGCGAGCGCGGCGAGCGCCCGGCCGAGGCGCCGTTCGACCTCATCGCCTCGAGCCTGGCCTTCCAGTGGTTCGAGAATCTGCCCGCCGCCCTCGCCCGGTTGGCGGGATGGCTGGCTCCGGGTGGCACGCTGGCCTTCACCACCCTTGCCGAGGGCACCTTTGCCGAATGGCGCGAGGCCCATGCCGCGCTTGGCCTTGCCAGCGGCACGCCGCAATTTCCCTCGGCGGAGCAGCTCAGGCGGATGGCTCCAGCCGGCTTCCGGGCGGATATTTCGGTCGCTACCCATGCCGAACCGCAGGGCTCGGCCCCGGCTTTCCTGAAGGCGCTGAAGGCGATCGGCGCGGGGACGGCGGCGGCGGCGCACCAGCCCCTGCCGCCGGGCGCCCTGCGCCAGGTCATGGCCCGGTTCGACGCGGGAGGCGCCGTGGCCACCTACGAAGTCGCCACCTGCCTGCTGCGCAGGGAGGCCGCATGAGCGCGATCGTGATCACCGGGACCGATACGGGCGTCGGCAAGACCCTGTTCGCCGCCGCGCTGACCGGGGCGCTTGGCGCGCATTACTGGAAGCCGGTGCAGTCCGGCCCAGACGACGAGGGCGGGAGCGACAGCGAGCGGGTGGCGCGGCTGACGGGCATTCCCGCCACACAGGTCTTGCCCGAGGTCTATCGGCTGGCCGAGCCGCTCTCCCCGCACCGGGCCGCCGAGCTGGACGGGGTGGCGATCGATCCTGCCCGACTGGTCCTGCCCGAGGTTGCCGGGGCGCTGGTCGTCGAGGGCGCGGGCGGAGTGTTGGTGCCGCTGACGCGCGAGGTGCTGTATGGGGATGTCTTCGCCCGCTGGCGCGCGCCGGTGGTGATCGTCGCGCGCACCGGGCTTGGCACGATCAATCACACATTGCTGTCGCTGGAGGCCTTGAGAGCGCGCGGGGTGCCGGTGCTGGGCGTGGCCTTCTCGGGCGAGGCCAACGATGACAACGAGGCGACGATCTGCGCCATGGGCCGGGTAAAGCGGCTGGGCCGTCTGCCGCGTCTTGTCGAGGTAAGCCCGCAGACCCTTGCCGAGGCCTTTGCCGCGAACTTCCGCTTGAAAGATTTCGCATGAGCGGCTCGGCCATCTGGCATCCCTTCACCCAGCACGGCCTGGGCGAGCCGATCCCGCTGATCGAGCGGGCGGACGGCGCCTTTCTTCATGGCGCCGATGGCAGCCGGTGGATCGATGCGATCTCCTCGTGGTGGGTGACAACGCACGGCCATTGCCACCCGCGCATCATGGCCGCGATTGCCGGGCAGGCGCAGAAGCTGGACCAGCTGATCTTCGCCGGATGGTCTCACGAGCCTGCCGAGACACTGGCCGCGGGCCTGCGGGCGATCATGCCCGAGACGCTGACTCGCGTGTTCTTCTCTGATTCCGGTTCGACCAGCGTGGAAGTGGCGCTCAAGATGGCGCTCGGCTTCTGGCGGAATCGCGGGGTCGACCGGCACCGGATCGTGGTTATGGAGCACTCCTACCACGGGGATACCATTGGGGCGATGTCGGTCGGCGCGCGGGGGGTTTTCAACCGGGCTTACGAGCCGCTGCTGTTCGATGTCGACACCGTGCCCTTCCCGGCAAGTGGCGGGGAGCAGGCGACTTTCGATGCGCTGGAGGCGGCCTGCCGGGCGGGCGCGGCGGCATTCATCGTCGAGCCGCTGGTGCTCGGCGCGGGGGGAATGCTGGTCTATCCGCCCGCCGTTCTGGCGGAGATGCGGCGGATCTGCGCGGCGCACGAGGTGCTGTTCATTGCCGACGAGGTGATGACCGGCTGGGGCCGCACCGGCACGCTGCTGGCCTGCGAGCAGGCCGGGATCGTCCCGGACCTGCTGTGCCTGTCCAAGGGCCTCACCGGCGGGGCCATGCCGCTGGCGGTGACCATGGCCAGCGAGGCGATCTGGGAGGCGCATTTCTCCGCCGACCGGGGGCAGATGTTCTTCCATTCCTCGAGCTACACCGCCAACCCGATTGCCTGTGCGGCAGCCAATGCGAACCTCGCCGTGTGGCGCGAGGAGCCGGTGGCGGAGCGGATCGCGACAGTGTCAGCGCGGCAGGCGGTGCGCCTGGATCGACTTGGAAATGTCGAAAATCCAAGGCTGTGCGGGACGATTGCCGCCGCGGACCTGCCGGGTGGCGCGGGCTACCTGGCCGACGTGGCTCCGCGCCTGATGGCGGCAGCGCGCGAGGCCGGGGTGCTGCTGCGGCCGCTCGGGAACACGGTTTACGTAATGCCGCCCTATTGCATCGACGAGGCTGCGTTGGATTCAGTTTATGATGTTATTTCCGGGTTTTAGGCGTTTCCGACCACCCAGCAGGCGAGCGCCATGAGCAGGCCGGCGAGGCGGTTGGAGCGGAAGCGGGCGAGGGCGTTGTCGCCATCGGCTTCGTGCAGGGTGGCGACTTGCCAGAGCAGGTGGAGGGCCACGGGAATGAGCGCGACGAGCGCTGCCCAGTCGGGGCGCAGGAGCCAGAAAGCCAATGACCACAACAAGATAGCAGCGGAGTAGAACATGGCGACCCCAGCGGTCACGTGGGAGCCCATGGCCCTCGCGCTGGAGCGGATGCCGACGAGGGCATCATCCTCGCGGTCTTGCAGGGCGTAGATCGTGTCATAGCCGATCACCCAGCAGATCGATCCGGCATAAAGCGCTGCCAGAACAGGCAGATAGTCGCCCCGAACTTCAACCCAGCCGACCAGTGCGCCCCATGAGAAGACGAGGCCCAGCCAAGCCTGGGGCCACCAGGTGATGCGCTTCATGAAGGGGTAGGCGGCGACCGGCAGGACCGAGCAGAGCGCCACCAGCTGGGCCGTGAACCGCAACTGCAACAGCACTGCAAGGCCAATGCCGCACAGCAGCAGCAGCCAGGCCCAGGCAAGCTTCGTCGAAATCCGCCCGCTGGCGACCGGACGGGCGGCGGTGCGCGCCACCTGCCGGTCGAGATCGGCATCGACGAGGTCGTTGTAGACGCACCCGGCCCCGCGCATGGCCACCGCGCCGACCAGCAGCCAGAGGACCAGATCCCACCGTGCCGCCCCGCCGCCGAGCAGCACGCCCCAGGCGCAGGGCCAGAACAGCAGCCACCAGCCGATCGGCCGATCCAGCCGCGCCAGCTGGGCGAGGTCGCGCGGGACCTGCGGCAGGCGGGCGATTATCCCGCGGTGTTCGCTGTCGGGGACGATTTCGGCAGTCATGCGCGCGGCATAGCGGGCCGGCGCGCCATCGGCTAGGCTGCAGGGCATGACCGCGCAGCACCACCCGATGACCCCCGCCTGGCCGCCGAAGAGCGCGCCGCGCCTGTTCGTGCACGTGCCGCTGACAGATGGGGTGCCGGTGCTGATCGAGGGGCCCCAGGCACATTACCTGGCGCGGGTCATGCGGGTGGGCGCGGGCGATGCGGTGATCCTGTGCGATGACCTGACCGGCGAATGGGCCTGCCGCGTTCGCGAGGCGGGCAAGCGCGAAGTGGTGGTGGTGCCCGAGGTCCATTCGCGGCCGCGCGAGGCAGTGCCCGATTTCTGGCTGGTGGCGGCCCTGCTCAAGAAGGACCGGTTCGACGCGGTGCTGGAAAAGGCGACCGAGCTGGGGGTGGCGAAGATCCAGCCGGTGATCACCCGGCGCTGCGTGGCCGACAAGCTCAATGGCGAGCGGGCGCGGACGATCGTGGTTGAAGCCGCCGAACAATGCGCGCGCACGGCATTGCCCGAGCTGGAGCTGGTGGTGAAGCTGGACCTGCTGCTGCGCGACTGGAACCCGCATCGCACCCTGTTCTTTGCCGACGAAAACGGGGGCGAACCCGCCGCCGCCGCCTTCGCCGCCCATTCCGGGCCGGCAGCCCTGCTCACCGGCCCGGAAGGCGGATTTGACGACACCGAGCGGGCGGCGATCCGCGCCCTTCCCTGCGCCGTGCCGATCTCGCTGGGCCCACGCATCTTGCGGGGGGAGACGGCGGCGATTTCCGGCGTCGGGGTGTGGATGGCCGTGGCAGGGGACTGGAAATAAATGTGGCGCGAACCTTGCTGCTGACTTAACGCGCGCGCCATGAGTACGCGGCAGGCAAGCGACGAGCACGATCAGGTTATCGAATCCCGCGACCAGCTGGTTGCGCCCATGGCGGCGGGGGAAAAGCCGCGCGAGCGCTGGCGGATCGGGACCGAGCACGAGAAGCTGGTCTACCGCACCGCCGATTTCCGCGCGCCCTCCTATGACGAGCCCGGCGGCATCCGCGATCTGCTTCTGGCCCTGCGCGAGTTTGGCTGGGAGCCGATCGAGGAGGGCGGAAAGGTCATCGCCATGGGCGGGGCCGATGGCACGGTGAGCCTTGAGCCGGCGGGCCAGCTGGAGCTGTCTGGCGCGCCGCTGGAAAACCTGCACCAGACCTGCGCCGAAACGGGCCGGCACCTCCGCCAGGTCAAGCAGATTGGCGACAAGCTGGGCCTCGGCTATCTCGGCCTTGGCATGTGGCCCGACAAGCGCCGCGACGAATTGCCGATCATGCCCAAGGGCCGCTACGAGATCATGCTGCGCCACATGCCGCGCGTGGGCTCGATGGGCCTCGACATGATGCTGCGCACCTGCACGATCCAGGTGAACCTGGACTATGGCAGCGAGGCCGACATGGTGCAGAAGTTCCGCACCAGCCTGGCGCTCCAACCGCTGGCAACGGCGCTGTTTGCCAATTCGCCGTTCACCGAAGGCAAGCCCAACGGTTTCCTTTCCTATCGCAGCCACATCTGGTCGGACACCGACCCGCACCGCACCGGGATGCTGCCGTTCGTGTTCGAGGACGGGTTCGGCTACGAGCGCTATGTCGACTACATGCTCGACGTGCCGATGTATTTCGTCTTCCGCGACGGGAAATACATCGATGCGGCAGGGCAGAGCTTCCGCGACTTCCTTGAGGGCAAGCTGCCCGCGCTGCCGGGCGAGAAGCCGCTGGAATCGGACTGGGTGGACCATCTCTCCACCGCCTTCCCGGAAGTGCGCCTGAAAAGCTTCCTCGAGATGCGCGGGGCCGATGGCGGCCCGTGGAACCGGATCTGCGCCCTGCCCGCGCTGTGGGTTGGCCTGCTCTATGACCAGGGGGCGCTGGATGCGGCGTGGGACCTGGTCAAGGACTGGGACATGGCCGGGCGCGAGGCACTGCGTTCCTCGGTGCCCAAGCTGGGGCTGGATGCGCCCCTGCCGGGCCGGAATGGACGAACGGGTGGAACCCTGCGGGACATTGCCGGCGAGGTGCTGGAGATCGCACGGGGCGGCCTCAATGCGCGCGGCATGCTCAATGACATCGGCGACAACGAGGCCGGGTTCCTCGGGCCTCTGGATGACGTGGTGGCGACGGGCAAGGTTCCGGCGCAGGTGCTGCTGGACAAGTACCACGGCGCCTGGGGCGGCGATCTTACGCGGGTCTATGAGGAGAGCTTCTGAACTCTGGCAGCGTGTTTTGGCGTTGTGGTTTCAGGACTCCGCAGGCCGCTTTGTTGGGGGAAGCGGAAGTATCGGAAAAGATCCGAACTGCCCGTGAGTTGCGCCGTTCCGACTTGACGCGTAGCGTCTGGGCACAATGCGGCAGTTGGTCGGAGAAGGATTTAATGAGGCTCATAGCCTTTCTGGACACCCGTGCTGCGCTTGGGTTCATCAATATACTTGCTCTGCTCGGTGGCTATGGAGCGGTCAAGGAGCCAAAGATCGGCCTGCTGGCGCTTCCAGTTTTGGCATTCCTGTTAATATGCTACGGCGCAGCAATCACATTTGACAGCGCACGACGGCCAAGTAGCCTGTCAGACTGGTTGAGGGTCGCTGGGCGAGGATCGATCTTCACGCTATGGATTGCATTCTATGGCGTAATCCTAGTTGGCGACGATCGCTCCATTTTGGAATTGGCGCTGCTGGGAATCTCGCTGGCCAGCGGCTTGATATTCATGTGTTTCGGTCCCGGATTTCTCTCTTCGCTGCTGCAGCGCGACCAACTTTAAACGTCCGCAACGTTGTCGATTCCGGAACGGCTGGAATGGCGGGCAAGTTGGGGGGTGCGGACGTTAGGCGCCGCAGGGCTTCAATGGAGGTCGGCGGGTTCATCGCCAATCGCCCGCTCACCCTTCAGCAACGCCTTCAGGCCGGCGCGAAGGGCTCACGTCCTACATCCCGCGCCTGACCTAGCTGATCAAGGGCGGCTGTTGCATTTCCTTTGACAGTGCCCGGCAGTTGCCGCCATTTATCCGCGGCGAGAAACTCCCATGTTAGCGGGGCCGTGAATGCCGGTCATTTCCGTCGTCAGTCGCAAGGGTGGATCCGGCAAGACTACCATTGCTGTGCATCTTGCCGTGGCCAGCCTGGGCGAAGGCCGGAGGACCTGTGTGATCGATACCGATCCGCAGGCGTCAGCTGCAAGTTGGGGCGATTGGCGCGGGAGCGATGTTCCGCCTGAGGTGGTCACCTGCCCGCCGCTCCGCCTGCGCCAGACAGTTGAAAGGTCGCTCCGCGGCGGTACGGAAATCGTGGTGATCGATACCCCACCGCATGGGGACGATGCCGCGCGAGAGGCGATCCGTGCCGCAGATCTCGTGATCATTCCCACGCGCCCCCGGTCGTTCGATCTTCAGGCTCTTGAGGGCGTGACGGATCTCATCTCTGCCAGCGGCAAGCCCGGGTTTGTCCTCCTCAACTCTGTTCCCGCCCGGGCAACGCAGGTGCTGGCTCACGCCGTCAACTACGTAACGTGCCTGGGATTGGAAGTGTGTCCCGTCCACTTTGGGGAGCGTGGATCGTTCCACCACTACACCGCCGCAGGGGCGGTGGCGGGGGAAATGGACCCGGATGGCAAGGCGGCTGCCGAGGTAGACGCGCTGTGGGGATGGGCCAAAGGAATGGTAGAGATTGGATGACGGAGCGAGATGACGCGCCTTCGATCAGAAGGTGCAGGTGCCATGCTTCCATCTCGCAGAACCACGGCCGGCAAATTCCAGTCCCGCCCCGACCCCGGTTGAGGCTGCCGGGCATCCACTTGAGGTTATTCCGCCGGTTGCAGTTCGGTTCGGCGGCGGGCTTTTCCGAGTAGCCGGCCCAGCGCGCGCGTGAGCGTCGGGGCCCGTTCCATCCACGCGTGGTATTCGCGGTATTTCGCATCTTCGGCGAGGAGATGGGCTTCCTCGGTCTTCGCGCGCCAGTAGTAGACGGCGCTGACGAGGGCGAGCAGCACCGTGTTGCGCACCGCATCGTTCACGTTGTGCGTGGTCACCAGGAACGGCAGGGTGGAGAGCCACCAGAACAGGTTCTTGGACAGGTAGGCCGGGTGGCGGGTCCAGCGGTACGGCCCATTGGTCAGCGTGCCGCGCCAGGTGAGGTTGGAGAACCTCAGGCCGAAGGCGACCGTCGCCCAGGCGTAGATGGCGGTGAGCGCGACCAGCATGGCGCCCCAGGCCCAGAGCAGCGGGGCGGGCCAGTTTGCCAGCCAGACGGTCCAGTCGGCCGTGCCGGGGTGATAGTCGAGGGGGCTGCCGCCCCCCATCAGGATGAACGGCGGATAGCAGATCAGTGCGGCGAGCCAGCCGCCGAGGTGGGGGTTGGCGCTGCGGATCTGGGAATCGAGCGGCTTGAAGGTCAGGAGGTAGCCGACCATGGCGACCTGGACGTCGACGACGAACAGCAGCCCGGTCAGCCAGCGGGTCATGGCGAAGGGATCGGCGAAGATCGCCTCGGGAGCGACCGTGGTCAATTCGGCCCAGCCGGGGGGCAAGATCGAGATCATGAAGGCGCAGAAGAAGCCTTTGACTGCCCAGGCACGCCAGTGGATTTTCACCTGCTCCGGGTCCCACGCCTCGCGCCCGACCAGCATGGCGCCGAAATGCCAGGCGCCGTCGCGCGGGTCTACCAGCACGCGGTCGAGCCAGAGCACATAGGGGACGGAGAGCACGAACAGCGGCAGGGCGGCCGTGCCCAGAACCTCCATGGCGAACAGATATTGGCCCTGCCAGTACCACCGGGCGACGCAGTAGGCGAAGCCGATCGCCGCCCAGGTGGCCCAGAGGCCGGCGATCTTGGTGATGGACGTTTCCACGACCTCGTCGAGCGGGCGGGGGCGCGTCCAGTCGATCCCGGTGGAGGGACGGCGGTGGACCTTGTCGACCAGCACCGACCAGAGGACCATCGGTGTGCCGGAGAACAGGACCGCCGCGAGGGCCGCACAGGGGCCGGAGAGCGGCTCCAGCGGGGTGGCGAGGCCGAGGTGGTAGGCGATCGACGGCCAGGCGCGGCAGACCGCCAGCCAGCCGAGCAGGCCGGCGAGGCCGGCGAGGCCGACGCCGGCGGAAACATCGCTGGGCGGGCGCTGGCCAAGGGATCCGGGCGCGGTCATCCGCGGCGGTTTACGCGCGAAGGGTTGGGAAAGGGTGAACCTAGCCGAATCCGTTCCTCCCGAGCCCTTCGACATGCTCAGGAGGAGCGGGTAAACTGATCCAGTCCCACCGCCGAGATTGCCAGCCTCACTTGAACGCGCTGATCTTGCCGCCGTCGTCCAGCACATAGAGCGTGCGGTTCGCCACGACCGGGGCGAGGCTCACGCCCCTGCCGACCCGGGAGAAGGGATGGACCGCGCCGTCCTCGACCGAGAGGTTCATCACCTCGCCCCGGCTGTTGGCTACCCACAGGCGTCCACCGGCGAGGACCGGGCCGGTCCAGAAGATCTGGTTCTTCTTCTTCTTGGTGTTCTCGAACCGGGCGAGCTGGGTGGACCAGCGGGCGCGGCCGGTGGAGCGGGCGAGGCAGATCAGCTTGGCATCGTCGGTCAGGGTAAAGATCCACTCGCCGGCGATGGCGGGGGTGGAAATGCCGGCGAGGTTTAGTTCCCAGATGCGCTGGCCGGTGACCAGTTCATAGGCGGCCATGCGCCCGCCCTGCCCCAGCGCGAAGACCTGGCCACGATCGATGATCGGATCGGCGTCGATATCGGTGAGCACGCCGACCGAGGTGGACAGCGAGGTGCGCGCGAGGGCATCAGACCACAGGGTGCGGCCGTTCTCGTAGCGGTAGGCAACGAGTTCGCCGGTGGAGAAGCCGGCAACCACCGTGCCCTGGCCCACGGCCGGGGCGGCGACGCCGAACACGCCGGACTGGCCGGTGGACGCCGAGACGTTCCACAGGACCGACCCGTCATCGGCATTGAGGGCGATGACCTGGTTGTCCTGGGTCATGGCGTAGACGGCGTTGAAGGCAATCGTGGGCGATCCGCGCATCGGGCCGGCGGGCTTGACGCGCCACAGCAGCTTGCCGGTGGCCGCTTCGAGCGCGGCGACCTCGCCAAGGCCGGTGGTGATGTAGACCCGGTTGTTGTCGTAGCTCGCGCCGCCGCCGAAGACGGCTGCCGCGCTGTCACCCTTGATGCGGAAGGCCTCGGTCCACTGCTGGCGGCCGGTGGCGGCATCGAAGGCATGGACGACGCCCTCGGTATCCATCACGAAGAGCCGCCCGCCACCGATCACCGGCGAGGCGGCGAGGCGCTGGCGCTTGCTGGAGCCGGAGATCCCCGCGGTCCACAGCCGGGCCGGCGCGGCGCCGAGGCCGAGGTTGCCATAGGACTTGCCCGGGGTGTTGCCGGCCTGCGGCCATTCCGGATTATCGACCGCTTCGGGCACGACGACCGCGACCTGGTTCAGCGAGGGATCGACCTTGGCGCCGCTTTCCACCCGCGAGAGGATGGGGATGCGATTGCCCACGGTCGGCGTGGTCGGCCCCTTCTTGCCGCCGCAGGCCGAGAGCGCGAGGGCGAGGCCCACGACGGCCGGAAGGGCCAGGATTCGGCCGAGGGCAGCTGATGACGAACGGCTGGTCATGTGAGGCATCTCTCCTGGACGCACGGCTTACCGGGCCGGGGCGGCGGGCGGGGCCACGGCGCCCCCCGTCAGCCCGGCGGCAGCGGCGTTGACATCGTCGACCGCATCGACGCCGAGCAGCCCCGCCATCTGGCGGGCGCGGCGGCGCAGGCTGTCAGGCACGGTCTTGTCGCGCGAGATCGCGGCGAACAGCGGGCCGGCGAGATCATTGCGGTTCTGCTTCATGTAGGCGACGCCGAGCAGTTCGCCGGCGTTGCCGAAGAAGGGCTTGCCGGGAACGGCCAGCGGCTTGAGCCGGGCGACGACCTGATCGGCGGGCATGGCTTCGAACCCGAGCGCCACTTCGCGGATCGTGGCGAGATCGCGGTAGGGCTGGGGCGCCTTGTCATCCGCGGCGATGGCGGCGAAGGCCTTCTGCGCATCGGCCTGCTTGTTCTGCTGGGTAAGGATGCCGGCGGCCATCATCTCGGCGGAGGCGGCGACGCCGTCCTTGCCATCGGCGAGCTTGCCGAGGCTTTCGCGGGCGGCATCGAGCTTGCCGGCTTCGACCTGATCAAGCGCGATGGTCAGCTGTTCGCCGCGTTCGCCGGCCTTGGAGTTCTGGGAATGGTCCCACCATAGATAACCGGCGAGGACGACCAGGAACAGGATGATCGCCCAGGCCGCCAGCTTGCCGTACTGCTTGAGCGCATCGACCACTTGCTGCTCGCGCAGGGCATCGTCCACCTCGCGCAGGAACACCTCGCTGCCGGGGTTGGCGCCAGCCTCGGCAGGGCCGGTCGGCGCGGGCGTGCGGGGGCGGTTAGAGTGGGGACGCAGGACCAAGTTCGCGGCTCTTTCCGGGATAGCGGGCGCGGGTAAGCTTCAGATTGCCGGGTTCTTAGCGGATGGCGGGTGCTTTTCAACGGCAATCGTGGTGAAGCCCGGCTGAATAGCGGGCATAACCGCAGCGTCAGGGGAAGGACGGCAGCCCCAGCGCCGCGCCATAGGCGGCGCGGTAGGCGGCGAGCATGGCGGCCTCGTCGTACTCGGCGAGGGCCCGGGCGCGGTTGGCCGCCCCGACCCGGGCGCGCAGGGGGGGATCGGCGGCGAGCGCGGCGAGCGCGGCGGCAAGGCCGGGCTCATCGCCGGGCGCGGCGATGAACCGCGCGTTGTCGGGGGCGATCATGGCGGCAACGTCGCCGACCGCCGGAGAGGCGATGGCGAGGCCGGCGGCCATGGCCTCCACCACCGAGATCGGGAATTGTTCGCTGTCGGACGACAGGGCGAAGAGATCGAACAGGCCGAGGACCCGGGATGGATCGGCGACGAAGCCGGGCAGGTGGACGCGGTGAGCCACGCCGAGGCGCATGGCCTCGTCGCGGATCGCGGCGCGCTCGGGCCCTTCGCCGAGGATTACCAGCTGCCACTCATCCGGCAGGCCGGCGAAGGCGCGGACCAGGCGGGGCAGGTTCTTGACGGCGCGCAGGCCGGCGAGGGTGCCGAGCCACAGCTCCCCTTCCCGCTTGATCACGCGCGGCAGGGCGTCGGGCCGGGGCTTGCGGGCATAGGCGCCGACGGGAATACCGTTGGCGATGCGCCGCACCCGCCAGCGCGGCTGGTGCCACACATCCAGCGCAATCCGTTCCAGCCGCTGCGAGGGCACGATCAGCCCGGCGGCCTTGCCGAGGCCGATGCGCCGATACCAATTGCGCGAAGGCTTGAGGCGCCGGGCCTCGTCCTCGTTGAACCCGTCCTCGTGGTGGACCAGCGGGGGCAGGTTCAGCGCCTGGGCGAACAGGGTGTGGGCCATGACCGCGTCCATCGCGCCCCAGTTGTAGCTGAGGACGAGATCGTGGCCGGCCATGGCGCGGGCCAGCGCGTGGAGCCGCCCCGGGCGCAGCGGCCCGGCAAGCGGGGGAAAGTCGGCTGGATAGGCAACGGCGATGCCCGGGGCCACGGCGGCGCTGGCGCCGAGGGCGCCGGGCTGGGCGGAGATCACGGTGTGTTCGATGCCCGGTCCGAACAGGTTCATCAACCGGACGGCGCGCAGCTCCTTGCCGCCGGAATCGAAACCCGAATGGAGGTGAAGGACCTGCAAGGATCTAGGCCGTGGTGTCATTTATGAGTTTACGGCCTAAGCGCAGCGCGCCATCAGGCGGTCGATCGCGGCGGCGGCCTCCGGCTCGTCGAGCGTGGGCGCATGGCCGCGACGGGGGACCGTCACCACTTCGGCTTCGGGCAGGCGGCGGGCCATTTCGGCAGCCGTTTCAGCGCTCAGCAGGTCGGACAGCTCGCCGCGCAGGACCAGCAGCGGCTTGCCGGCCAAGGCCATGTAGCCGGGCCACAGATCCACTCCCCCCTCACCCCCCGGGGCGGCGATAGGTTCGGCGATCTTCATATCGTAGTCGAAGGCGATGCGCCCGTTCTGGCCGATCGCCAGCAGCCGCTTGGCCATCCGCAGCCAGTCCGCCGCAGCGAAGTCCGGGAAGGCCGCCCCGTGGGCCTCCTCCAGCGCGCGGGCCGCGTGCATCCAGGTGGGGAAGCTGCGGCCGGAGCCGACATAGTCGCGGATGCGGGCCAGCCCTTCGGCCTCGATCACCGGGCCGATATCGTTGAGCACGGCCCCGCCGATCACCGCCGGATTGCGCAGGGCGAGCAGCATGGTCATCAGCCCGCCGAGCGAAGTGCCGACTGCGATCACCTGGGGAATGCCCCCTTCGGCGAGCAGGGCCTCGACATCCTCGACATATTGCAGCGGGTTGTAGGTGGCCGAATCCTTGGCATAGCCGCTATCGCCGCGGCCGCGCAGATCGAGGCACAGCACTTCACGGCCGGTGGCGGCGATCCGGGGCGCGAGATCCTCGAAATCGCGGCCGTTGCGGGTGAGCCCGGGCAGGCACAGCACCGGCAGGCGCTCGCCCGCGGCAGGGGCGCCATAGGCGCGGTAATGGAGGCGCAGCCCATCGGGGCTGGTCCAGTAGCGATCCTCGTACTCGCTCATCTCGGTTTGCTTAATCCCTCGGTGCGGACACCTGCGCCTTGCGCGCCGGTTCGCGAGTTCCCACTATCGCCCGATGAGCCGAGAACCGCAAGCCGCCGACTATCGGCCCGACCCCCGCATCCTCGAACTGGCCCCGTGGCTGGCCGATCCGGTCGAACCGGCACCCTTTCCGGAGACGATCCTGCGCTTCCGCAACGACCGCTGGGCGCCCGCCGTGGGCCTTGGCGCGCTGACCGACAGCGAATGGATCGAGCGGTTCGCCCGCTTCGCGCCGCTGCAGGGCAACCTGCCCGGCCCGCTGGCGCTGCGCTATCATGGGCACCAGTTCCAGTCGTACAATCCGGATATCGGCGACGGGCGCGGGTTCCTCTATGCCCAGCTGCGTGATCGCGCCGGTCGTCTTCTCGATTTCGGCACCAAGGGCTCGGGACAGACCCCCTACAGCCGCTTCGGCGATGGGCGGTTGACGCTGAAGGGCGCCATGCGCGAGATCCTGGCGACGGAAATGCTGGAGGCGCTGGGCACCTATACCAGCAAGACATTCTCCGTGATCGAGACGGGCGAGGCGCTGGAGCGCGGCGACGAACCTTCGCCGACGCGCTCGGCGGTGCTGGTGCGCCTGTCCCACAGCCATGTCCGGATCGGCAGCTTCCAGCGGCTGGCGGCCCTGGGCGAGAAGGAGCACCTGGCCGAACTGGTCGACTATGCCCTGCGCGAGTTTCCCGGTCCCCTGCCCCCCGCCGATGCGCCCGGGCGCGACGAGCCGGCCGTGATCCTGCTGCACCAGGTGGTGGCGCGGCTGGCCGACATGGCGGCGAGCTACATGATCGCCGGGTTCGTCCACGGGGTGCTCAACACCGACAACATGAACGTGACCGGCGAGAGCTTCGACTACGGCCCGTGGCGCTGGCTGCCGCGCCACGACCCCGCCTTTACCGCTGCCTATTTCGACCATTCCGGGCTCTATGCCTATGGCCGCCAGCCCGGCGCGATCTACTGGAACTGCGGCCAGCTGGCCGTGGCGCTGCGCCCGCTGGCGGAAGCTGCGCCGCTGATCGCCGCGCTGGAGCGGTTCGCGCCGCTCTACGAAGAAGCGATGGCGCGGCGGTTCTGCTGGCGGCTGGGGATTGCCCCTCAGGACACCCAGGCCGACCTCGCGCTGCTGCTGGCCGCGCAGGAGCACATGGTGGCGGCCGAACTCTCCCCCGATGCGCTCTACTTCCGCCATCGCGGCGGCCGCGCGGCGCCGGAGGGAGACTTCGGCGAGCTGCTGGGGGGCCGCGAGGCGCTCCCGGGCGCGGCGGACGATCCGCTGTGGGCCGAAGCAGCGCCGCCGACCAATCACATCGAGGTGGTCGAGAACCTGTGGGCGGCGATCGACCAACGTGACGACTGGGCCCCGCTGCACGCCCATGTCGGCCAGATCCGCGCGTTGGGCGTTGCCCTGGGCGAGCCGCCGCAGCCGGCCGGGCACCTCTGGAACCTTCCGGAGCAAAATTCCCCATAACGGAGGCGATGGGATTGTGACATCGGTTGCACCGGCCCTATGATGACGCGCGGAGTGCCGCTTCCCGCGCGGCAATCCGATCAGGCATCCGATCATACACCCATGCAGGCACCCGCGAACCGCACCCGATGAGCGCAGAGATCGTCTCCATCGCCCCAGCCACGGGAGAAGAGCTGTGGCGCGGCTGGCCGGGCGATGTGGAAGATTGCGTGGAGCGCGCGCGGCGGGCCTGGCCCTCGTGGGCCGCCCAGTCGCTTGCCAACCGGATCGAGCTGGTCCGCCGCACGGCCAACGAACTGCGCAAAGAGGCCGACGACCTCGCCGCCCTGGTGGCCAACGAAACGGGCCAGCCCCTGTGGGCGGCCCGGGGCGAGGTCGACGCCGTGATCGAACGGGTCGAACTGGCGGTGCGCGCCTATGCCGAACGCACGGCCCAGCGCAGGCTCGACAATGCCCTGCAGGGGACGAGCGCGCTGCGCCACAAGCCGCATGGCGTGGTGGTTGTGCTCGGCCCGGCCTCTTCGCCCCTCGCGCAGCCCGCCGCGCAGATCATCCCCGCGCTGATCGCCGGCAATGCCGTGATCTTCAAGCCGAGCGAAAAGGCGCCCGCCGCCGCCGAAGTGCTGGTGCGCTGCTTCCATCATGCCGGTCTGTCGGCCAACGTGATCCAGTATTGCCCCGGCGGGCCGGAAACCGGACAGGCGCTGGCGCTCCACGAGGGGGTCGACGGCGTGCTGTTCACCGGCTCCTCGCACAACGGCATCGCGCTGAACCGCAAGCTCGCCGCCGTGCCGAACAAGATCGTGGCGCTCGCCATGGGGGGCAACAACCCGATCGTCGCCTGGGACACCCCCAAGCTTGACGATGCCGCCGCGCTGATCGTGCAATCGGCTTTCAGCTGGGCCGGCCAAACCTGCACCAATGCCCGCCGCCTGATCGTGCGCGACACCATGTTCGACGATCTGGTGGGCGCGGTGAAAGCCATGGCGGACCGGCTGATCGTGGGTGCCCCGTTTGACGATCCCGCCCCGTTCATGGGCCCGGTGTTCGACAATGCGACGGCCGAGGGACTGACCGAGAGCTTCGTCTACCTGCTGTCTAACGGCGGGCGCCCGATCAAGCACATGGTCCGCCCGGTGCCGGGGCGGCCGTTCCTCTCGCCCGCGATGATCGAGATCACCGGCATGGCCGAGCGGCCCGATGTGGAATTGCTGGGGCCCCTGCTCCAGGTCATCCGCGTGGGCTCGCTCGACGAGGCGATCACCGAGGCCAATGCTACCCGTTATGGGCTGGTCGCCAGCCTGATCGGCGGTTCGCCGCAGGACTACAATCGCTTCTGGGCCAATGTGCGCACCGGCGTGGTCAACTGGAACCGGCCGACAACGGCGATCGCGCCGGGCCAGCCGTTCGGCGGCACCGGACTTTCGGGCAATCACCGCCCGGGCGGGTTCTATGCCGCTGATTTCAGCGCCTATCCGGTGGCCTCGGCGGAAATGGAGCAGCCGCGGCTCACCATCGGGCTGGGCCTGGCCGAGGGCTGAGGGTTGAGCCGGGACGGGCCATGTAATTCAGTCCCGATCCTCCCGAGCGTGTCGAGGGATTAGATCGAGCGAAGCGAGAGCCCGCACCGCCTCCGCCTCGCTGGGGCTTGGCATATTCCCTCGACAAGGTCGGGAGGAACGTCCGGGATGGTTACAGGCCGCTGGTGGCGAGATCCACCTGGGTCAGCCCGTCCTCGCGCTGGCCGATCAGGGCCACCCCGGTGGCGGCTCCCTTGCGGGCGATCACCGCGTGGTCGGCGCCCGCCATCCGGTGCTCGGCGGCGAGGCCGGCCCGGCGGGCAGCGGCCCAGTAGAACGCGGTGACTTCGGCCACCGGCACGGGGGTCACGAAGCGGACCGACCGCAGGGCGCACCCGTCGCGGTCCGTCCCGCCGGCGTCCTGCGCATGGCCGCGCGGGTAGATCGGCAGGGCGGCGGGAATCCGGGCGGCCCAGGCAAAGCCATATTCGAGCTTGTCGGCGCAGGGCTGGGCCTGGGAACCAAGGGCTGCGACGGCGGCGAGGGCCGGCGTGTCGCGCGGCGCGGGGGCGAGGTTGCCGGTGGCGGCCGGAAGCGCAGAACCCGCCGCGCGCCCGAGCAGCGCCGCGGCATCGGCGCGGGCGCGGGCGATGGCTTCGGGGGAACGGTCCTCCAACGGGATCGGCGCGGTTGCCGGACCGCCGCCGACGACGGCGCGGTTTTCCGGATTGATCCGGGCGAGATCGGGATCGGTCATCAGCTGTTCGTTCAGGGCACCGGAAATTGCCGGGTCCTGCTCGGCACGTTCCTTGCGCGGCTGGTCGGGCGCGCAGGCGGCCAACCCGGCGAACAGGGCCAGCGCAAGGACCGAGGCGGGAGCGACGCGACGCATGGGGCTTCCTAGCAAACGGCGCAGGTCAAGGCCAAGCGTTCCGCCTTGCGGGACAGGTGGCGTTCGCAGCCGCCTTGGCCTATCGTTTTCCGGGATCGGGGGGAACTGCCTTGCCGCACCTCCCGTTGCCCGAATGAACGCCGCCCGAACCCTGCCTGCAACCAGTGACCTGCCCATGACCGCAACCCGCCTGTTTTCCCGCGCCGTCGTCCGCCTCTCGCCCGAAGCCGGGGAGGATACCGCGGGATTCCTGCAAGGGCTGGTCACCAATGACATTACCGGCGTGCTTCCGGTCTGGTGCGGGCTGCTGACGCCCCAGGGCAAGGCCCTGTTCGACTTCATCGTCTGGCCTTCGGGCGACGACTTCCTGCTCGACTGCGAGGCCGCAGCGGCCGACGCCCTGGTGCGGCGGCTTTCGCTCTACCGGCTCCGGCGCAAGATCGCGATCGGGGTTGATCACAACATCGCCGTCCACTGGCGCGGCCACATCGGCGACGGCGCCTCGCCCGATCCGCGGCTGGCGGCGCTGGGTGAGCGGTGGATCGCTCCGCTCGATGCCGACGACGCGGAAAGCGCCGACGCCGAATGGCGCGCCCATCGGCTCAAGCTCGGCGTACTCGAAGGCCGGAGCGAACTTGGCGACGGGCAGACGCTATGGCTCGAGTGCAATGCGGCCGAGCTCAACGGGGTGAGCTTCACCAAGGGCTGCTACGTCGGGCAGGAAAACACCGCGCGGATGAACTGGCGGCAGAAGGTGAACCGTCGCCTGCTGGTGGTGCCGCTTGACCGTTCACAGGCAGACCGGCAGCGCGCGGTCTATCCCGAACTGGGCCTGGCCATCGATCACGTCCGGGTAAGCGACATCGCCCCCGAACTGCTGCCCGACTGGCTGCAACTGGACGAGCCCGCTTAGAACCCAGCCGACAGCGTCAGCGCCGGCCCGGAACCGGGGTGCGCCTTGCCCGCGACGCGGAAGCGCCAGTCGGCCTCGAGCCGGGCACTGGCCGTATCGCCGAGGCGCAGTCGGACAGCGGCGACCGGGCCGACGTCAAGCCGGCTCGCCCCCCGCTGCTTGGCGCCCCACGCCCCTGCCCCGGCCTTGACCTCGGCCCCGGCCAGATCGACCAGCCCGCGCTCGGCCCGCAGCAGTCCATCGACGAAGGCCGTGCCGCTCCGCCCGCTGACATAGCCGCCCTGGACATAGGCCTCGCCGATGAAGCCGAGCGGCAGCCGCTGCGGCGGCAGTTCGGTGACGAGGGCGATGGCCGGGCGGGCACTGGTCCCCTGGGCGTTGCGGGTGAGGCGTACCTCGGCCATCGCGGCGACCGGGAAGCCGGCCAGCGACCGCGCCGCGAGGCCAAGGGCCGCTTCCTGTTCGCGCGTGCCGTTGAGCGCGCCGGCGCCGCGCAGATAGACGGTGGGCCGGTGCGGATCGTCCAGAGCGAGGCGGTAGCGCAGGACTGCGCCGGCCTGGCTCGCGCCATAGGTGCCGCCGTCGCTGAGGCGCGGGAAAGTTACCGGCACGCCGCCCCGGCGCAGGAAGACCCAGCCATCGGCCGACCAGCGCGGCGGGCTGGCGGTACGCGGCGGGGGAGCGGCAGCGAAGCGGGCGGCGACGTCCGCCGGCAGCGGCAGCATGGCGGCGGCGGCGAGCCACAGCAACTGGTGCCCGCCGGCGACCAGTGTCTGACCGTTGGCCCCGGCTTCCGCCGCCGGCAGGGGATCGGACCGGGCCGAAGTGAGGGCAAGCGGCACGGGCGGGGGCGGCAGCAAGGCCGGCGGGGGCGCGGCGGTCCACGCCGGCGGCAGGACTGCTGGCAGCGGGCGCGGGGCAATCAGCGGAGCCCGGCGCACCGGCGCGGCGTGCATGCCATGGCGAGGCGCAGTTTCCGGCAGCGGCAATGACGACGGGACATCGTCCATCGCCGCGATGATCACCGGCTCCGGCGCGCCGGGCAGCAGGTTCCAGGCGACGGCGCGCGCGCCGACCCAGCCGGCGAGGATCACCGCCAGCGCGACCAGCGGCTGGCCCCGGGCGCGGGTGCAACCCATCAGGCGCGGGCCTCGCCGGGTATGGCAGGCTGGCGCAGGGTGGGGTGGCCGTGGTGAGCTGTCTTCTCCCACCGCACGGCGCTGCCGGCGAGACTGCGGACATAGGCTGCGACGGCGCGGCGACCGGCGACGATGGCGATGATATTCGCCACGGGAATACGCAGCACGGCCATCAGCCCCTCCGCCGCGCCATATTCGCGGGCAGTGAAGACGAAGCGCATGACCATGCGCCAGGCCAGGCCCACCAGGCACAGCGTGATCAGCAGGCGCAGTTCCGGCGGTTGGGAGAGCGGGCGCACCAGGCCGAACGACTCGGCCGCGGCAATGACCCCGCCGAGCACGACCAGCACATAGGCAACGAACAACACCAGCGCGACCAACGGCCCGCGCCGATCGCGCGCGGCCATCCACAGGTCCACCGCGCGCCCGCCCCAGCCGAGCCGGTCCCAGCCCTGGAAGGCGATCCCGTGAACCCAGCGGGCCTTCTGACGCACCGCGGCATCGATCGAGGCGGGGAAATAGGAGCGCGTGGCTATCAGCTGCCCCTCCCCATCACGGAGGCGCAGGAACCGGGCGCGATGCCCGCCCCGGGCGATGCGCCAGCCCATCTCGTAGTCTTCGGTCAGGCACTCGGAGGCAAAGGGCCCGGCCTGCCGGGTGAAAATGGCGCCCTGTTCGCGCGCGAGTTCGCTCTTCCGCTCGCGCGCAAGGTCGGTGAGCACATTGCGGGCGATGGCGCAGCCGACACCGGCGGCCGGCAGGGCCGCGCCCAGTGCATCGCGCACGACCATCGCCTTGGCATGGCTTTCGGTAAATTCATCGCCATAGTGCCCGGCCACCCAGCGCGATCCGCGCTGCGGCTCGGGCCGGACCGGCAGCTGGACGAAGCTGGCGTCATGCAGCGCCGCATCGAGCACGAACAGGGCGGCGGGATGGACCATGTCCTCGGCATCATGGAGCACGACCGAGCGGGCACGGCGGCCAGACCGCAATTCGTCCTCGCACAGCGTCCCATAGAGCCGGTTGAGGCAATCGGCCTTGGTGGTGGGGCCATCGCGATCGTGGACGACGAGGCGCACCCGCGGATCGTGGCCCGCCTCGGCCATGACTGCGGCGACAGTACCCGGATCGTTGCGATAGCAGCCGACGTAGAGCCTGAGATCGGCCTGGGGCCAGGCCTTCAAGGCATGGGCAACAGTGGCCCCGATAACACCCGCTTCGTGCCAGGCGGGGATGAACACGGCGGCAATCCCAGCCAGCTCCCGGTGCGCCAGCCCATCGACCAGGCGCGGCGAGCGGACCCGGCGGCGCAGCAGGAGCCAGCCCCAGACGGCGTCGACCGCCATCTCGTCGATCATGCCGACGATGAACCAGAAGCCCGCGAACAGGGTCAGTTCGTATTGTGCGACCTGGAGCAGCGGCAAGGCGCCGGCCACGAAGGCCGCCGCCGCCAATTGCGCACCCAGCATTGCGCCCCCCAAGGCCATGCCGTCAGAAACCCCGTTAAAACCCCTAACTGAGTTCTGTAATCAATTGCAGACTCCTTGCAAACTCTTAACGGCGCGCCGAAGAAAGCGCACGATGACGTCCCGCAGACACTTTTTCTCAAGGCTCGCCACTCGCATGCTGGTGCTGGCACGGGGCGAGGCCGGGGCGGGGCTATTGCTGATCGCAGCGGCTGCGGTGGCGCTGATCCTCGCCAACTCGCCCTTGGCCGGGCGCTATCATGCAGTGTTCACGGGTCCGATACTTTATACTCCGATAGCCAAGCTCGCCACGCTCGACCTGTGGGTGAACGATGCGCTGATGGCGGTGTTCTTCTTCGTCGTCGGGCTCGAGATCAAGCGCGAGGTGCTGGATGGCGAACTCGCTTCGGCGGCACGGCGACGGCTGCCTGTTCTTGTCGCGCTGGCGGGCATGGCCGTGCCGGCGCTGGTCTACCTCGCCATTGCCGGCGCGGGGCCCGGGCTTCGCGCCGGCTGGGCCATTCCGGCGGCGACGGATATTGCCTTCGCGGTCGGCGTGCTGGCCCTGCTTGGCCGCCGCGCCCCGCCGGCCCTGCGCTTGCTGCTGCTGACGGTGGCGATCGTCGACGATCTGGGGGCGGTGGCGATCATCGCGCTGGCCTATACGCCCTCGCTGGCGCTCGGTTGGCTCGCGGCCGCCGGGGGGCTGCTGGCGATCATGGCCCTGCTCGGCCGGCGCGGGGTGGACCTGTGGTGGCCCTATGTCCTGCTGGGCGCGCTGCTGTGGTATGCCGTGCTGTGTTCGGGCGTCCACGCCACGGTGTCGGGCGTGCTGGCGGCCTTTACCGTGCCCCTGCGCCCGGGCCGCTGGCGCGGCGACAGCCTGCTGCTGCGCTTCGAGCATGGCCTCGCGCCATGGAGCGCCTACCTGATCGTGCCGCTGTTCGGCTTTGCCAATGCCGGGGTGCACCTTGGCGGAGAAGGCCTTGCAGCGGCGCTTGCCCCGCTACCGCTGGCGGTGGGCGCGGGCCTGTTCATCGGCAAGCAGGCCGGGGTGCTCGGGGCGCTGGCTCTTGCGCGGGCCACGGGGTTTGCGAAGCTGCCAGCGGGGGCGACCTGGCTCCAGCTGTGGGGCCTCGCCGCGCTGTGCGGGATCGGCTTCACCATGAGCCTGTTCATTGCCACCCTCGCCTTCCCCGCCGCCCCGGAGCTGGTGGACGCGGCCAAGCTCGGAATTCTGGGTGGCTCGGCGCTGTCGGCAGTGTTGGGGTATGCGCTGTTGCGGTTTTCAGGTTCGGCAAAGCCCGCCGTCGCGCCAGACTGAGGGGGCGCATGCTGAGGCGCGAGTTGGGATGGGCCCCTCCCTTCGCAAGGGGCCACGGTTAATCAGGGCGCGGAGTTGTCTCACCATTCGCCCACATTGGGCATGCTTGCCCACGGCTCGGCAGGCGGTTGGCGGTCCTTGTCGAGCAGTTCGATCGAAATTCCATCGGGCGAGCGGACGAAGGCCATATGCCCGTCGCGCGGGGGGCGGTTGATGGTTACTCCGGCATCCAACAGGCGCTGGCAGGTGGCGTAGACATCGTCCACCTGGAAAGCCAGATGGCCGAAGTTGCGCCCGCCCCCATAGGCTTCGCCCGGCGACCCGTCTTCGGGTGGCCAGTTGTGGGTCAGCTCCACCTCGGCGACGCCGGCCTGCCCCGTGGGCGCGAGGAAGATCAGGGTAAAGCGGCCCTGCGGGGAATCGAAGCGGCGCACTTCCTCGAGCCCGATCAGGTTGAAGAATCGCACGGTCGCCTCGGGATCGGTAACCCGGATCATGGTATGCAGGTACTTGGTCACGCAGGTCTCCCGGGCAATCGGTTCAGAAGGCGACGGTCAGGCTAGCAACCAGCTTGTCGTCCGTCACCCCGGAGAGCGACGGTCCGCCTGAACCGATATAGCTGGCGCCCAAAGTCAGTTTGCCGAGCACGGTCGCGCTGGCGCCGAGCGACCAGTCCCATCCGCTTTGCCGCGCGCCGCCCGTGGCAATCCAGGCTGCCGACAGCGGCCCGTCCTGGTAGCCGAGCTTGGCACTGACGGTGACCGGCGTGGCGGGAATGGCCGCATCGGCGCTGCCATAGACATAGAGGTTGTGCGAACCGGCCAGCGAATCCTGCGGCCAGGCATAGTTGGCGCCGAGCTTGAGCCGCGCCGGGCCGTAAGTCGTCGCCAGCGAGCCGTAGGTCTCCAGGAAATTGGCCTTGCCGACGTGGCCGCCCGGATAGGCATAGTAGATCAGTCCGAGGTCGGCCGTGATCCCCGAGGCGATGTCGCGCGACCAGCCGGCGGTAAGGTCAACCTCGGTGCTGCCGTAGGTCGCGGCTGCCCCGAGCTTGGCGAAATCGATCGAGGAGGCCCAGACCCCGGCGTAGACACCGCTCTCGTGCGTGAGGGTGAGCCCGCCCTGCACCGCCGGATCGCCGCCGGTCTGCGATACGCCGCGGAACCGATAGTCGCTGACCAGCGCGACATTGCCGGAAACGGTCAACGCCCGGGGTTCCGGCACGTCCTGCGCCGTGGCTGCCGTGGGGGCCAGGGCAGCAGCGAGCAGAGCCGAGAGCAGGCGGGTGGCAGGGTTCATCGCGAATTTCCTCGATTGTACCGAGCCTTGTCTACCGTGCGCGCTGCGATGCACAAGGCGCGGCACCGCTTCTGGCCACGAGCGTTGGTGCCAGACCATTCCATGAGCGACCGGGGACAGGACACCAACCACGCGGCGGTTGTGCGCTCTGCCTCGGCTCCCTATACCGCACCGCAACCAGCTACTGTCATGCTCAACGCCCTCAAGAAACTGCTGCGCGCCCAGCCCGAGCGCCGGAGCGCCGCCATTCCCGCGGGCCAGCGGGTCTATGCGGTGGGCGATGTCCACGGGCGGGCGGATCTGTTTACCCGGCTCGCCGCCGCGATTGATGCCGACGATGCCGCTCGCGAGCCGGCGGAAACCACTGTTATCCTGCTGGGCGACCTGATCGACCGCGGGCCCGACAGCGCCGGGGTGATTGCCGCCGCCCGCGCCTGGGGCGAGCGCCGCCGGGTGCGCTACATCGGCGGGAATCACGAGGAACTGCTGCTCAAGGCGCTCGATGATGTGGATTACCTGAGGGTGTTCCTCAGGTACGGCGGGCGTGAAACGCTGCTGTCCTACCCGCTGTGCCCGCGCGAATACCAGGTGGCCGAGTTCGACCAGGTTCAGGCAATGATGGCGGCGGCGATCCCGGCAGAGGACATTGCCTTCGTCTCCGCCTTCGAGGATGCGATCCGCATCGGCGATTACCTGTTCGTCCATGCCGGCGTCATGCCGGGGATTGATCTCGACCAGCAGCAGACCGGCAACCTGCGCTGGATCCGCGAGCCGTTTCTAAGCTATCCGGGCGATCACGGCGCTGTCGTGGTCCACGGGCATACGATTACCGACGATGTGGAAGTCAGGCCCAACCGCATCGGCATCGATACCGGCGCCTACTACTCGGGCCGGCTGACCGCGCTGGCGCTGGAAGGGACCGACCGGCGCCTGATCGAAGCGCGGGAAACCGACGGCCTGTTTGCCATTCATACACGGAGCATTGCATGAAGATCGCGATGGTGGGATCGGGCTACGTCGGCCTGGTCTCGGGGGCATGCCTGGCCGATTTCGGGCACGACGTGGTCTGTATCGACAAGGATCCGGGCAAGATCGAGCGCCTGAACGCGGGCGTCATGCCGATCTACGAGCCGGGCCTGGCTGAACTGGTCGCCAGCAATGTCAAGGCCGGGCGCCTGTCGTTCACCACCTCACTGGCCGAGGGGATCGACGGGGCCCAGGCGATCTTCATTGCCGTGGGCACGCCCAGCCGGCGCGGGGATGGCCATGCCGACTTGTCCTACGTCTACGGCGTGGCGCAGGAGATTGCCGAGAACCTCAAGAACCCGGCCGTGGTCGTCACCAAGTCGACCGTGCCGGTGGGCACCGGCGACGAGGTCGAGCGGATCATCGGCGCGGCGAACTTGCCGCACCGGGTCGCGGTCGTCTCCAATCCGGAATTCCTGCGGGAGGGCGCGGCGATCGGCGATTTCAAGCGGCCTGACCGCATCGTGATCGGCGCGGAGGACGAGTTCGCCCAGGAAATCATGCGCGAGGTCTATCGCCCGCTGTTCCTCAACCAGGCCCCGCTGCTGTTCACCAGCCGGCGGTCGTCGGAGATGATCAAGTACGCGGCCAATGCTTTCCTCGCCACCAAGATCACCTTCATCAACGAGATTGCCGACCTGTGCGAGAAGGTGGGCGGCGACGTACAGGACGTGGCGCGCGGGATCGGGCTCGACAACCGGATCGGCAGCAAGTTCCTCCACGCCGGGCCCGGCTATGGCGGCTCGTGCTTCCCCAAGGACACGCTTGCCCTGCTCAAGACCGCCGAGGACTATGACAGCCCGCTACGGATCGTCGAGGCGGTGGCCAAGGTCAACGAGACCCGCAAGCGCGCGATGGGCCGCAAGGTGCTCGAAGCGATCGGCGGGTCGGACGGGGCGCGCGGCAAGAAGGTTGCCCTGCTCGGCCTCACCTTCAAGCCCAACACCGACGACATGCGCGACGCGCCCTCGATCGCCATCGCCCAGACCCTGCAGGATGCCGGCGTGGACGTCGTCGCCTATGACCCCGAGGGCATGGAAATGGCCGCCCCGCTGATGCCGGGCGTGACCATGGCCAAGAGCACCTACGACGCCGTGACCGGAGCGGATGCCATCGCCCTCGTCACCGAATGGGACGCCTTCCGCGCGCTCGACCTGGACCGGGTGAAGAGCCTGGCCACGGGTGCGGTGCTGGTCGACCTGCGCAATGTCTATCGGCCCGATGAAGTGCGGGCCAAGGGCTTTGCCTATTCTAGCATCGGGCGCGTCTAAACGCGGCGGCCGCGCCCGCCTGAGCGGACGCGGCCTGTATTCTCCGCAAGGGTCGCAGGCCGGGCCTTTCGGGCCCGGCCAGACCTGTCAGGATCAGACCCCGGCGCCGAAGTGCACCTTCACTTCCATGCCGAAGGTGCGGGGCGCGCCGATCGACTCGGCCTGGGCGCCAATGCCCACGTGCGTCCCGAACTTGTCGCCATACTGCGAGATCGCCGAGGTGGTGTATTCCTTGTCGGTGATGTTCTTGACGAACACCGAGAGGTCCACCGGGCTACCCATCACGCGGTTCCAGTTCGCCGAGAAATCAAGCAGCGTGTAGGGCTTGATCGGAAACGGCGTGTTGATGTCGGAAGCTTCCTGGCTGGATTGGTGGTAGACGCCAAGCTGCATTCCCGCATCGCCCTGGTCGCTCGCCAGCGGCAGGTTCAACCGCACATAGGCGCTGCCCTGGAAGCGCGGCACCAGCGTGAAGCGGTTGTAGCTGAGATCGCCGATAGTGTCGGCGAACCTGTCATACTTCTCGTGGATGAAGGCAGCATTGGCGCCGATCTCGATCAGGTCGATCGGCCGAGCGGTGATTTCCACTTCGCCGCCGTAGATCTTCGCCGCCGCGGCATTGACCACGTTGGTCGCCACGGTTGGCGGGTTGGTGCCCGGAACAACGGCCGAGATCGTCCGCTGGATGTCCTTGTACCACTGGTGGTAGACCGCCACGTTGATCCGCAGGCGCTTGTCGAACAGGTCGACCTTGACGCCGCCTTCGACGTCGTAGACCGTCTCCGGCTTGAACGGCACGAAGTTGATCGGCGCGAGTGAGCGCAGGTTCCACCCGCCGGAACGATAACCTCTCCGGTGCGCAAGGTAGAGCAGGGTGTCATCGTTCGGCTTGTAGTCGAGGCTCAGCGTCCAGGTCGGCGAATTGAACTGGGTCGAAACCTCCTTGGTGCAGGGATTGAGCTTCGCGCCATTGGCATCGGTCAGGCGGCAGGTCGGCGGATTGCCGATCTTGCTGCGGGCGTTGAGATAGCGGGTATCGTGCGTGTAGCGCCCACCAGCCGTGAGGGTGAGCTGATCGGTTAGCTTGTAGCCGCCCTGGAGGTAGCCCGAAATCGAGTAGTTGCGAGCGAACCCGTCGTTGATCCGGTCACCGCCGAGGAACGACTTCTGCACGTCGTCACCCGATTCGCGGAAATAGTAGAGCCCGCCGATCCAGTTGAGCCGCTTGTCGGGAGTGGTCCCGCTCAGTTGCAGTTCGTTGGTGAACTGATCGGCGTTGAGATCGTTGGCGGTGTGGAACACCGTGGTCGGGCCGCCGTCGAAGTCGAGCACGACGTTCGAGTGGACATGGCGGAAGCCCACGATGTTCTTGAGGGTGACCTCATCGGAAAGCGGGATTTTGGTGGTGTTGATCAACTGGTAGCTGTCAACGAAGGCCGAAGGTGCCCAATCGTTCTCGATGATGTGGATCGAACGGGCCTGCTGGCGAGCCAGGGCTTCGAGGGTACCCGCCGTCTTGCCCGCGGTCGAACCGGCCCGCACTGCGGTGAGCGCAAAGCCGTTGCCGGCATCATTCTCGTGGAAGTAGGTGCCGATGGTCTCGTTCGAGATGCCGTTGCCGGGCTCCCACAGGATCGAGAGCCGCGCGCTTTCGGTACGCTCGTCATCAGTGCGGGTGTTGGTGGTGAGATTGAGGTTATAGCCGTCGCGCCGGGTAATCTGGCCGGCGGCGCGCACGGCCAGCGTGCTGCTCAGAGGCAAGTTGAGCACCACGGTGCCGCGCCGCAGATTGTAGTTGCCGATCGAAACCGCCGCCGAGGCGCCCAGCTCGAAAGTCGGTTTGTTGGGCACGAACAGCACCGCGCCGCCGGTGGTATTGCGGCCGAACAGGGTGCCCTGCGGGCCCTTGAGCACCTGCACCGAAGCGAGGTCGTAGACCGCCGAATTGGTGCCGTGCGGCCGCTGCTGGACGACGTCGGCGAAATAGACGCCAACTGAGGGATCCTGCGTGATCAGCTGCTCGAGCTGGCGCTGGCCGCGGATCGTGTAGCCCGGGACAACCGACCCGAAGGGCGACGGCGCCACCTGAAGCGACGGGACCGAATAGCGCAGATCCTCCGTGGTCTTGATCCCGCGCTGGTCGATCGCCTTGGCGCTGATGGCGGTAACCGCGACGGGAACATCCTGGAGGCGTTCCTCCCGCCGCCGGGCGGTAACCACAATGTCATCGCCGGCGGCCGCCGCGGCCGGTGCCTGAGCGGACTGGTCCGCACCGGCGGCATGGGCAGCCTGGGCGCCAAACGCGAGTGCGATCGACGCGACCTGGCACAGCAGGTTCCTTGATTTCATAGCCCCCTCCAATTGCATTACTTTTGCGGCCAAATTTTTTTCGGCACTGCGAACCGTTTCCTTGCACCAGATGACTTAACTCCGCAATACAATGTCATGTCGATCACAAATGTAATGTGATTACGCCGCAAAGCTCCCTGCATAACATGCTCTACCAAGAATAATTGGGTGTAAGTAAGTCATCGCTGATAATCTATTCGGCAACAGTCTTCGCGGTTTGGCAACGGGTATTACCCCAGCCCGCGCGCCACGACGTAGCAACCAACCGTGATCACCAGCGCGGCGAAGCCGAATTCCATCTTCCGCTTGGCGCCGGCCAGGCGCTTGCCAAACGCAATGCCGGCAAGGGCCCCGGCCACGCCGCCAACGACCAGCAGGCCGACCAGCTGCCACTCGACATAGTCGGAGAGGGCATAGGAGGTGGCCGTCGTCAGGCCCAGGGCAAAGACCGCGACCAGGGATGTGCCGACGGCAATGCGCAGCGGCATGCCCGTGGCCATGATCAGCGCAGGCACGATCAGGAAACCGCCGCCGATGCCGAAGAAGCCGGCGAGCAGGCCCACGCCGAGGCCGGAGGGGATCAGCCGGGGCAGCAGGCTGCCGGCGCTGGCGCGGGTGAGGCGCACGTCGGGGTTTTCAGGCGAGCGGCGCGGGCGCAGCATGGCAAGGCCGACCACGATCATCATTGCCCCGAACAGAGCCAGCAGGCGCTGCCCGTCCATCGCCTTGCCGAGCTGGGCACCGATGGTTGCGCCGATCACGCCGGCGAGCGAAAAGGTAATTGCGCAGGGCCACTTGACCGTGCCTGCCCGGGCATGGCCGGCCAGCCCAGCCAGGGCATTGAGCGCCACCGCCACAGCCGCGGTGCCGATCGCCGAGTGGGGCGAGGCAACGCCGACGACATAGACCAGCAGCGGCACGGCGATGATCGAACCGCCCCCACCAACCAGCCCGAGGATCAGCCCTATGACGGCGCCGCTGGCGAGGGCGGCGGCAAGAAACTGGAGGGCCACTGCGATTAGCCTGCCCGGGCCCGGCGATTCCACGGCATCAATGCGAGCAGCCGGGCCATGCCGCACCAGCCGGACAGGCCCGCGAAGACCAGACCGGCGCCGACGAAACCGGCCAGCCCGAAGCCAATCGGGGAAACCAGCAGGCCAAGCAGCACGCCGATGAGGATCAGCGATCCCGCTACGATCTGGACCTGGCGCATCAGTTCAAGCGGCTGCCGCCGGTCTACCCGGCATTCCAAGCCCGCGCGCTGCCACGCCTCCAGCCCGCCATCCATGAGATAGACCGGCACATCGGCGCAGGCCGCCAGTGTTGCGGCATTGGCGGCAGTGCGCATGCCCGAGCGGCAATGGAAGATCACTTCCGGCGCATCCTCGATCCGCGACAGGCGGGCGAGCGGGATATTGCGGGCGCAGGGGATGTGCGCGCGGGCAAATTCATCCGGATCGCGGACATCGATCAGGGCGGCACCTGCGGCGATCCGGTGCCGGGCTTCTTCAGGGGTTATCATCTCGACCATTGGTGCTGCCTCAGCGATTTAAATTCACTGTTGCTAAATTAGTTTTTTAGAATACAAAGTCAAGGGCAACCCTGGAGAGCGCACCATGCCAGCCCAGCCCCACATCGAGGCCTTCTTCGACGAGACAACCTTCACCGTAACTTACCTGGTCGGCGATCCGGCGACCCGCGAGGCGGTGGTGATTGATCCGGTGCTCGATTTCGATCCGGCCTCGGGCCGGGTCACCACGACTTCGGCGGACCGCCTGCTGGCCTCAGCCGCTGCCGGGGGGTGGACCATCGGCATGGTGCTGGAAACTCATGCCCATGCCGATCATCTTTCCTCCGCCAAGTGGATCAAGGCGCAGACCGGCGCGCTGATCGGCATCGGGGAGCACATCGGCGCGGTGCAGGATGTGTTCCGGTCGATGTTCGCCATGACCGACCTCCTGCCAGATGCCGGTGACTTCGATCGCTTGCTGGCCGATGGCGACCACATTGAACTGGGCGAACTGGAGATCGAGGTCATCGCCACGCCCGGTCACACGGCGGCGGACATCAGCTTCAGGATCGGCGATGCGGTGTTCGTGGGCGACACCATGTTCATGCCGGACTATGGCACGGCGCGCACCGATTTCCCGGGAGGCGACGCGGCCACGCTCTACCGCTCTATCCGCCGCCTGCTCGCAATGCCCCGCGAGACCCGCCTGTTCATGTGCCACGACTACAAGGCCCCAGGGCGCGATCACTATGCCTGGGAAACCACGGTCGGCGAGCAGCGCGATCACGGCATTCAGGTGGCGGACGGGATCGACGAGGCGCAATTCGTCGCCACGCGCCGGGCGCGCGACGCGGGCCTCGCCCCGCCGCGCCTTTTACTGCCCTCGATCCAGGTTAACGTGCGGGCCGGGCGGTTTCCCCCGGCTGCGGCCAACGGGCAGCTGTACCTGCTGACTCCGGCCCGGATCGATCCCGCCGTCGCAAAGGCGGTGAGCTGACCGGACCGTCTGCTGCGCCGCGCCACCTTGCGCATCTTCCGAACGCGGTAGCGGCGCTTGCCAATGGTCGGGCGATGACTAAAGCTGGCGGCAACAACCAAGTGGAGAGAACGTGACCATTTCCCCTATTGCAACCGCCCGCCCGCCTGTCGCCAATCCCGATCGCCTGTTCATCGGCGGGGAATGGGTCAAAGCGTCAACGGGTGCCAAGATTGACGTGATTTCGGCCGCGACCGAAGAAGTCTACCTGCAGGTGGCCGAGGCTCAGCCGGCCGACATGGAGCGTGCCATCGCCGCGGCTCGCCGGGCCTTCGACCATGGCCCCTGGCCTCGCCTCAGCCATGCCGAGCGCGGCAACTGGCTGCGCAAGCTGGCGGCCGGCCTGACCGAGCGGGGCGGCGACATCGCCGCGATGTGGCCCCACGAAATGGGCATACTCTACAAGGCCGCCGCGGCTATGTCGGCCGGGGCGGGCGCCACGTTCAACTACTATGCCGACATGGCTGAGACATTTCCCTTCGAGGAACCCCGCAAGGCTGCTGGCGAGGGCCTGTTCGGCCTGGTCGTGCGCGAGCCTGTCGGCGTGGTCGGCGCGATTATCCCATGGAACGCGCCGGTGAGCATGATTTCGTGGAAGGTCGCACCGGCCCTGCTGGCGGGCTGCACGGTGGTGATCAAGGCTTCCCCTGAAGCGCCGGGCGCTGCCTATGTATTTGCCGAAGTGGCCGAGGCAATCGGAATGCCGGCCGGTGTCGTCAACGTGGTCACCGCAGACCGGGAAGTGTCTGAGCTATTGGTGCGCTCGCCTTTGGTGGACAAGATCAGCTTCACCGGATCGACCGCCGCGGGCCGGCGCATCGCCTCAATTTGCGGTGAACGGATCGCCCGGGTGACGCTGGAGCTCGGCGGCAAGTCGGCAGCGGTGATCCTTGACGACTATGATCCCGAACTCGCAGCTGCGAAGATCGCCGGACCGGCTTGCGCGCTGACGGGTCAGATCTGCTCATCGCTCACCCGGATCGTGGTGCCCCGCAGCCGCCATGACGCGCTGGTGGAAGCGCTTGCGGCTCGGTTCAAGGCCGTGCGCATCGGCAATCCGTTCGACGACGAGAGCGAGATCGGCCCCATTGCCGTCGAGCGCCAGCGCACCAGGATCGAGGGCCTGATCGCCAGCGGCGTGGCCGAAGGCGCCACCCTGGCCGCGGGCGGGGGCCGACCCTCGCACCTCAACCGTGGGTTCTATGTGGAGCCCACGGTGTTCGGCAATGTCGAGAATTCCATGCGCATTGCCCAGGAGGAAATCTTCGGGCCGGTGCTCTCGATCATCCCCGCCGAGGACGAGGCGGATGCGATCGCGATTGCCAACGATACGATCTACGGCCTCAATAACTCGGTGTTCACACACGACGCCGACCGGGCCTATGCGGTTGCCCGCCAGCTGCGCTCGGGCACGGTCGGCCACAACAGCTTCCGCACCGATTTCGGTATGGGCTTCGGCGGGTTCAAGCAATCCGGCATTGGCCGGGAAGGCAATATCGAGGGCCTCTATCCCTACCTCGAGCACAAGTCGGTAATCCTCGAAGGCGTGCCAAGCCACGTGACAGGCTGATGCATTGACGGCGGGGGGGCGGCCGTGCGCCGCCCCCCCCGGTCCGGTGATGCGCCAGGGAGCCTGTAAGCCGGGTTCTGTCCGGCCGACGGTATGCCAGAGGGCACCGTATCGGCCGGGGCAGCCATTCCTCTAGGCGGCGCATTGCTGCGACGCTCAAGCGACCAACCCGGGCTGCTGGCGCGAAACACGCCTGCTCTTGCGAGCACGCAGCCCCTATTCGGTCTTGCTCCGGGTGGGGTTTGCCATGCGAGCCCTGTTGCCAGGGCCCCGGTGCGCTCTTGCCGCACCCTTTCACCCTTACCCCTTGCGGGGCGGTCTGCTCTCTGTGGCACTTTCCCTAGGCCCGGTTTCCCCCGAAGGTTCGGCCGGACCCGGCGGGCGTTACCCGCCACCCTCGTTTCGTGGAGCCCGGACTTTCCTCGTCATCGTGAGATGCCGCGGCTGCCCGGCCCCCTGGCGCGGGGGCGCCTTAGCATGGGCTAGCGCGCCCGTCCAAGGTCCCTTTCCAGCAGCAGCTCGAACAGCAGGGCACCGCATTCGCCGTCGAGCTCGCCATCGACCCGGCGGGGGCGGAAGCGGCGCTGGAAGGCGCGGATGGCGGCGCGGCCGTCGGTGATGTCATAGCCGAAGCGCTCGAGGGCGAGGTAGAAGGCGCCCGGGTTGTCGTACATCAGCCGCATCTTGAGTGCGGGGATCGGCAGGGCCAGATGGTGGCGGGCGAGTTCCTCCCATGGGAACAGCTCGCCCGGATCCTGCTTGCGCGCGGGGGCCACGTCGGAATGGCCGACGACATTGGCGCGCGGCACGTTGTGGCGCTTCACGATGTCGGCGAGCAGCGGGAGCAGGGCCTCGACCTGGGCCTCGGGAAACGGGCGGTAGCCGAATTCGTGACCGGGATTCACCAGTTCGATCCCGACACTGGCCGAGTTCACGTCGGTTTCCCCGCGCCAGTAAGCCTTGCCGGCATGCCAGGCGCGGTGCTCCTCATCGACCAGCTGGGTGACCGTGCCGTCTTCCTCGATCATGTAGTGCGCCGAAACTTCCGCCGCCGGATTGCACATCCGCTCCAGTGCATCGCCGGCGGTGCGCATGCCGGTGTAGTGCAGCACGACCATGGAGACAGGCGCCTTGCGCGCGTTGAAATTGGGCGACGGAACCTCGCGGTGGACGAGCCAGCGGCGCAGGTCCACGACCGGCCTAACGGACCGGAAGGACCGCGCCCATGACCAGCGCGTCTTCGGTCAGGATCGACTGGACTTCGCCGCCCAGCGAGTTGGCCAGCTGGCGCAGCATGGCGGCGGGTGCGGTCTTGCTGGAGAGGTCGCCCGCGCCGAGCGTGCCCTGCAGGGCCTTGCCGACCAGCGGATCGAAGGCGAGGCGCGGGCCCGAGGCACGGACCACGATCTCGCTCTCTGCGCCACTGGCGCCTTCGCGCAGTTCCGCGCCGAGATCGAGCGTACCGCCCCGCACCAGGGCCTCGATCCCGATCAGGGCGAAGTTCAGCAGGGTCTTCACCGCGGGCTTGGGCAGCGAGCCCTCGACCGCCCAGCGCGCCTCGATCCGGCCGTTGTTGCCGACCAGGGCATCGATCACGCTGCGTGCCTCATCGACCGGGACCATCTCGCCGAAACCGCCGGCGGCGCCGAAGGCGAGGCGGAAGAACTTGAGCTTGTCGGCACTGGTCTTGGCGCTCTGCTCCAGCAGTTCCACGATCCGGCCGCGCATGTCGGCGTCCTTTTCGTCAGCCAGCAGTTCGAGCCCGTTGGACAGGGCGCCGACCGGGCTGAGCATATCGTGGCACAGACGCGAACACAGCAGGGCGGCCAGATCGAGCGTGGTATCGTTCATGGAAATGGAAGGCCTGCTGAACAAGTTGACGAAGTTGACACGGTTCAGGACACGAAAACAGCCCCCCTCCAAAAGGAAGCGCCGGCCGGCCCTGCCCCGCCGCCTTAACCCTCCTGCACCGCGTAGGAAAGCGCCGTGAAACCGTTCGGCGCATCAACCCACAGACTGATCGCTCCATTTGCGACGATTGCCCACACCCGGCCCTCGCCGCTGGCATGGGCGCGATCAGTATCCGAGGGTGCGGCAAGGCCGTTTGGATGGGAGTGCCAGTAGCCCAGCACCTGCGGCCCGCCCTCCCGCGCGGCCTTGTGGGCGGCGATCAGGGCGGCGGGATCAATCTCGAAATGGCGCAGGGGTTCGGGGTGGACGTTGGGGGCGAAGGTAGCGGCCCGGATCTGCCCGCCCTCGCCCAGCAGCAGGCCGCAGGCTTCGCGAGGAAAGGCCGCGCGCGCGAATTCGAGCATGGTCTCCCGTGCCGCCTGCGCCAGCACCGCCCCCCGTTCGCTCATCCCCGCAGGAAGCGCATCAGGGCCTCGTTATTGTCGCGCCGGGCCTGGGCGGCGACCGGGACATCGCCGAAATTATCGAAGCTGTGGTAGGCGCCGGGGTAGGCATGAAGTTCCACCGGCACCGCGGCCCGGCTGAGGCGGCGGGCATATTCGAGGTTCTCCTCGAGAAACAGGTCGAGCATTCCCACCGAGAGGTAAGTCGGCGGCAGTCCGGCAAGGTCGGTAGCCCGGGCAGGAGCGGCGTAGGGCGATACGCCTTCGCTGCCGGGCGGCACGCCGAGCAGGGCCGACCAGCCGAAGTGGTTGCTGTCATTGTTCCAGCACCAGTGCCCGGTGTGAGGATGCGGATCTTCGGCAGTGCAAGTGCGATCGTCCAGCATCGGATAGATCAGGTGCTGGAAGGCGAGCGGGATTTCGCCCCGGTCGCGGGCGAGGAGGGCCAGGGCTGCCGCCAGCCCGCCGCCAGCGCTGACCCCGCTGACCCCGATCCGGGCGCGATCGATGCCGAGTTCGGCGGCATTTTCGGACATCCAGCGCAGCGCCGTATAGCAATCCTCGACCGGCTGCGGGTGGGGCTGTTCGGGCGCCAGGGCATATTGGACGGCTACAACCATGCAGGGCAAGGTTTCGACCAGCGCGCGGTGGTTTTCCTCGCCAAAATCGGGCGAACCGAGGACGTAGCCGCCGCCGTGCATGTGGAGCACGGCCGGCAGGGGGCCTGTTGCGCCCGGCGTGCGCCAGACCAGCATCCGCACCTGCCGTCCCGCAGGTCCCGGCGCAAACCGTTCTTCCGGCATGAGCGCCCCGGCGGGCGGTGGCTCCGCCAGCCGCATGGCGGCCAGGGCCTGCCGCACTTCGGGCAGCCCCACCTTGCTGAAGTCCAGCGCGGGCAGGAGCGCTAGTCCCTCCCGCAGGGCAGGGTCCACCAGTTCGATCGGATCAATTGGCAGGCTCAAATCGCTTCTCCCGGTTGGTCACCGCAAGTTAGGGCGTCGCGGCCAGGACAGCAACTGCCGCCGTCTGGCCAGTGATCGCCAGGCAGTCTTGTCGCCCCTCGCGCCGTCCCCGTATGGGCGGCATAATGGGGGGACAAGACAGCATTCTAGATGGCGTCATCGCCATCGGCGGGCAGCGGCTCGACCGGAGCGCTCAACCGCCGAGGAAGCGGACGAGCGCCGCCTCCTCGTCGCGCAGCGCCTGCCGGGTGATCTCGGCTTCCCGCACCAGGTGGAAGCCATGGAACGCACCGGGGTAGACGTGCAGTTCGACGGGCACGCCGGCCCGCATCAGGCGCCGGGCGTAATCGAGGTTTTCCTCGGCGAACAGGTCAAGCGCCCCCACCGAGATGAAGGCCGGGGGCAGGCCGGCCAGGTTCTCGGCACGGGCGGCGGCAGCGTAGGGGGAAACCGCAGGTCCGCCCGGCTCCTGCCCCAGCAGGGCGCGCCAACCGAACTGGTTGTTGGTTGCCGGCCAGACATAGTGGCCGGCAAAGGGATGGTCTTCGCCGACCGAGCCGGTGCGATCGTCCAGCATCGGATAGATCAGATGCTGGAATGCGAGCCCGATCTCGCCCCGGTCCCGCGCCAGCAGCGTAAGCGCCGCGGCCAGGCCGCCGCCCGCGCTCACCCCGCTCACCCCGATGCGCGTGGGATCGATGCTGAGTTCGCCCGCCCCTTCGGCCATCCAGCGCAGGGCGGCGTAGCAATCTTCCACCGCGGCAGGATGGGTAGCCTCGGGCGCCAGCGCATATTCCACCGCCACCAGTACGCAGGGGGTCTGGGCCACGAAGGCAGCGTGGTCGGCCGCGCTCATGTCGGGGGAGCCCATGACAAAGCCGCCGCCATGGATATGAAGCACGGCAGGCAGCGCGCCCGATGCCCCCGGGGAGCGCCAGATGAGCACCCGCACATCGCGCCCGCCGGGCCCGGGAACGATCTGCTCGGTGGGCGCGACACCGCCCGCGGGGCTGGTGCCGGCGGAGGCGGCGGCGGCGGCGGCAACCCGCGCCTCGACCATGCCGGCGCGCACCTGGGCCAGGTCGCCGGCGGCCAGGTCGAATTCCGGCAGGCTGTCGAGCGCGGGCTCGAGCGACGGATGGACCAGGTGGCGGCTCGGCGGTGACTGGTCCATCATCATCTCCCCTGGGTTGTGACGGCCGGAGCCTTGCGCCGCAGGATAGGTCGGCAAAGTAGCGAACGCAACGCTGCGACGCCGCCACTTGCCCCGCTTCAAAGCCTCCCCATATGGGCGGCATAATGGGGGGAAAAGACAGCATTCTAGATGGCGTCATCGCCACCGGCGGGCAGCGGCTCGACCGGGCGCTGGCCGACGCCACCGGGCTCAGCCGGGAGCGGATCAAGGCCCTGCTCGGCGAGGGACGGGTATTGCTGGGCGGCAAGGCCGTTTCGCAAGCGTCGCTCAAGCCGGAGGCGGGAACGGCTTTTGCCATTGCCGTGCCCGAGGCCGCGCCGGCAGAGGCGGCGGCACAGGACATTCCGCTCAGCATCGTCTTCGAGGACGAGCACCTGATCGTGATCGACAAGCCGGCCGGGCTGGTGGTCCACCCGGCGGCGGGAAATCTTGGCGGAACGCTGGTCAACGCACTGCTGCATCATTGTGCCGGTCAATTATCGGGCATTGGCGGCGTGGCGCGGCCGGGGATCGTGCACCGGATCGACAAGGATACCTCGGGCCTGCTGGTCGTCGCCAAGTGCGATGCCGCGCATGAGGGGCTGGCGCGGCAATTCGCGGACCATTCGATCGAGCGGGCCTATCTGGCGATCACCGCCGGGACACCTTCGCCGCTGGCGGGCACGGTGCGCGGAAACATCGGGCGGTCCGACAGCAATCGCAAGAAGATGGCGCTCGTCGGCGAGGGGCGCGGCAAGCATGCCGTGACGCACTACAAGGTACTGGAAGCCCTGGGGGATGCCGCCCTTGTCGAATGCCGGCTGGAGACCGGGCGAACCCACCAGGTGCGCGTTCACCTTGCATCAATCGGTCATGCGCTATTGGGGGACCCTGTCTATGGACGCACGCCTTCGCGCCTTCGGCCCACGCTTCAGAAGCTCGACTTCCATCGCCAGGCGCTCCACGCCGCGGTGCTCGGCTTCATCCATCCGACTTTGGGCACGGCCCTCCGGTTCGAGAGCCCTGTCCCATCGGACATGCGGGAACTGCTGCGTGAACTGGGCAGTAACCGATCAGAGTGATTATGTTTTTGATAGCCCCGAACAGTGGCCGGAACCGTTGATGCCTGCTAGGGTCGACAAATCCGGCCGACACGGAAAGGACGGGTTGGTAAAGTGAGCAAGCAACGCAATCTCCCGGTGGTCCCGGCTCTTGGCGGTGAGGCAAGCCTCAACCGCTACCTGTCGGAAATCCGCAAGTTCCCGGTGCTGACGGCCGAGCAGGAATACATGCTCGCCAAGCGCTTCTCCGAACATGGGGATACCGATGCCGCCGCGCAACTGGTGACCAGCCACCTGCGTCTCGTCGCCAAGATCGCCATGGGCTACCGCGGCTACGGCCTGCCGGTGTCCGAGCTGATCAGCGAGGGCAACATCGGCCTGATGCAGGGCGTGAAGAAGTTCGAGCCCGATCGCGGCTTCCGCCTCGCGACCTATGCGATGTGGTGGATCAAGGCGAGCATCCAGGAATTCATCCTGCGCTCGTGGTCGCTCGTGAAGATGGGCACCACGGCGGCGCAGAAGAAGCTGTTCTTCAACCTGCGCCGGATGAAGAAGAACCTCGACGCCTACGAGGACGCCGATCTCAAGCCGGACGATCTCAGGAAGATCGCGACCGACCTGGGCGTGTCCGAGCAGGAAGTGATCAACATGAACCGGCGCATGATGATGGGCGGCGATGCTTCGCTCAACGTCTCCATGCGCGACGATTCGGAGAGCCAGTGGCAGGACCTGCTGGCCGACGATCGCCCCCTGCAGGACGAGACCGTGGCCGATGCCGAGGAAGCGCGCTACCGGCGCGAGCTGCTGACCGAGGCGATGGGGTCGCTCAATGATCGCGAGCGGCAGATCCTAACCGACCGGCGGCTGGCCGAGGACCCGAAGACGCTGGAAGAGCTGAGCCAGGTCTATAACGTCAGCCGCGAGCGGGTGCGCCAGATCGAGGTGCGCGCCTTCGAGAAGCTGCAGAAGGCGATCCATCGGATTGCCACGGAGCGGCATCTGCTGCCGGCCTGAGGCGGCGGATCAGCGCTGGAATGCGAAGGGCGGGCCGGAAGGTCCGCCCTTTTCGTGTGCGCGGACGGAGTGCCCGTCATGCTGAACTTGTTTCAGCATCCATGTGGTGGCGCCCGCCGCCAGCCCTGCACCAGCCGTCAAGCCCCGTGCATTCCGCAAGCCCAGGCCATGGATCCTGAAACAAGTTCAGGATGACGTAGGTTGCGTCGTGCCGCCCCTCAGCCCTTGGCTTCGAGCGCGGACAGGCGGGCCTTAAGGTCTTCCACTTCTTCGCGCGCTTTCGCCGCCATGTCCTTGACCGCGTCGAATTCCTCGCGCGTGACGAAGTCGAAGCCGCCGAAGGCTTCCTTGAAGCGTTCGCGGGCGGCGTCGCGGGCTTCGCGCCCCATGCCGGCGAAGGTGCCCGCCGCGCTGTTCATGAGCTTGGCGAAGTCGGCGAAGAGGGGGTTGTCGCTTTGCATGGGGGCTACATGGTGCGGGCAGGCGCGCCGTGCAAGCCTACAGTCGCACCCGCGTCACCGTATTGGCCGTGGGCATGCCATCGGCGTTCGGGTTCAGCTGGAGGAACTGCCAGTTGAGCACGGTCGCAAACAGCACCCAGGCGAGATAGGGCAGCAGCAGCATGCCGGCGAGCGGGCGCACCCGCCAGAACTGCACGACGGTCAGCAGCACCAGCAGATCGAGCGCGACGATGATGCCGAGACCGGCGCTGATCAGGTGAAAGCCGAAGAACACCGGGGTCCAGGCGAGGTTGGCGAGGAGCTGCACCGCGAAGACCCCCAGGGCCAGCCCGCGCCCGCGAGCGCCGCGGGCCGAGCCGATCATCGCCGCGGCAATGCCCATGAGGACATAGAGCACGGTCCATACGATGCCGAACGTGGCCGGGGGCGGATAGATCACCGGTTTATCGAGGCCGGCGAACCACGGGTTGTCCGGCCCGCTGCCGCCGATCTGGGCTGACAGGAAGCCGAGCAGCACGACGGCGGGGACGAGGACGAGCGCCCAGCGCAGGAGCGAGGCCCTGAGCTGGCCGGTCGACGCAAGCTGGTTCATGTATCCTCGCGGAGTTGATCGATTCGGTTGCGTTCCCAAACGATATTGGCTGGGCGCGCGTCGACTGGCAATTCCTCCACTTCGGAGGCTTTTGGCTGCCCCGCGGCGGGACGCATTGAAAATGTCTCAGCCGCGGTGGGAACTGACGAGAAATTCGACATTCCCTTCGGGCCCGGTGATCGGGCTCTCGACGATCCCGTCGACGGTCCAGCCGCCCTGCTCGAGCCAGTCGCGCACCTCGTCGCAGACCCGCCGGTGCAGCGCGGGATCGCGCACGACCCCGCCCTTGCCGACCTCCCCCTTGCCCACTTCGAACTGCGGCTTGATCAGGGCGACCAGCCGGCAAGCCGGGGCCGCGAGGCGGAGCGGGACTTCGAGGACCTTGGCGAGGCCGATGAAGCTGGCATCGCAGACCACCCAGTTGCACGGGCGGTCGATCAGGTCGGGCGTGAGGACCCGGGCGCTGGTCTGCTCGAGCACGGTGACGCGCGGGTCCTGCCGCAGCTTCCAGGCAAGCTGGTTGGTGCCCGAATCGACCGCGAAGACATGCGCCGCGCCGCGCTGAAGCAGGACGTCGGTGAAGCCGCCCGTGGAGCTGCCGATATCCATCGCGACGGCACCGGCGGGGTCGAGATGGAAATGATCGAGCGCGTGGGCCAGCTTGATCCCGCCGCGCGAGACCCATGGATGATCGCGGCCGCGCACCTCGAGCGGAGCATCGGCGGGGAGCGGCTGGCCGGGCTTGGCGAGCTTGGTTTCGCCAGAAAACACGAGCCCCGCCAGAACCAGCGCCTGGGCCCGGGTGCGGCTTTCGGCGAGGCCGCGTTCGACCAGCAGCTGATCGACGCGCTGCTTGGGCGCCTTGCGGGCCGGCTTCTCGGCAGGACGGGGTTGGCTCGGGTCGGGCATGGGCCTCGGGCGTGCTTGCGCTCTTGTCGGGAGGCTGCGGCTCATTCCATACCGGGGCGATGAAGGCAAATCACGCGAAGCGCTTCCTCGGCGCGACACTCCCGCTATTGGCGCTGGCCGCCTGCGTTGCACCATCGGCCCCGCCCGTGGCCGCACCGCCGCCGCGCGCCCCGGCGCCAGCCCCGCCGCCCGTCGCATCCGCTCCGCCGGCGCCAGCCGATTGGCGCGATGCCCCGCAGACGCCGGGGACCTGGCGCTGGCGCATGGACGGTGACCGCTCGCTCGCCGAATACGGAGCCTACGCCGCCGCGCCGGTGGCCAGGCTGACGTGCGACCCGCTGAGGCAGGCAACGATTCTGTGGAGAAACTGGCCGGTCACCGGCACGATGCCCCTGGCGGTGACCACCACGGGCACCCGGCGCCTGCTCACCGCGAGCTCCGACGGCGCTGGCGGGGCCCAGGTGAGTCTGCCCGCCCGCGACCCGCTGCTGGATGCCATGGCCTTCAGCAGGGGCCGATTCATGCTGGAAATGCCGGGTTCGCCAACGCTTTACCTGCCGGCCTGGCCCGAGCTCAGCCGAGTGATCGAGGACTGTCGGCAGAAGCTGGATGGGGCGCCGGCAGCCGCGCCGGAAGCAAGCCCGAAGCCTTGATTCTGACGGCAAAAAAAATTCATGCAAGTCTTGTCGTAGCGGACGGAATCAATACCTTGGGTGTCAAGGTTGCAGCGCAACACGCGGCGGCGGCCCCAGCCCGGAGACGGGCGCTTTGGCACAACAGCGCGAAAGGAGGTGATCCGATGTCTCATGGTCCAGCAGAGAGGTCGGCATTCCGCAGCGCGGAGCATTATCGCTAACCGGTGATCGAGCGATAAAGGCTTCGTGGGCGGCACTTCCGGCCGCTGACCATGCGAAGGGCAGCACGCTGACGGGCGTTGCTGCCCTTCTCATTTTGGTTTGAAGCTCATTGGGGGCAGCACGCTGACGGGCGTTGCTGCCCTTCTCATTTTGGTTGGAGGTTTGGGGGGCAGACGCGCCCCTCACCCTCCCCCATAACGGGGGGAAGAACCAAACGCCGCCGCCATCACTGGTGGGCTTCGAGCAGGTTCTTGAGGTTGCTCGACATGACCTTCTTCTGGTCGGCCGCAGACAGGTCCTTGATGTCGCCGAAGAAATCCTGCGGCCGGACCAGGCCTTCAGGGTGCGGCCAGTCGCTGCCGAAGCAGATGTTTTCGATCGGCATGACTTCGGCGAGGGCCGAGACCGAATCCTCGTAGAACGGCATGACGTAGACATGCTCACGGAAGGTCTCGACCGGGCTGCGGGCGAACTCCCAGGGCATCTTGTGATAGGCGCGTTCCATTCGCTCGAGCAGTGGAGCGATCCAGGCCGAGCCGCTTTCAGTGACCAGCAGCTTGAGACCGGGGAACCGGTCGAACAGCCCGTCGACGATCAGCGAGGTGATCGAATCTTCGGCCGCGCGGCCCATGGCGTTGAAGATTTCCTTCTTGGCCGCCCGGTCGAAGGCAATCATCTCACCGCGGGTATCGCCGCTCCACTCGCGGAAGATGCGGTCGTAGCCGGAGTCCGAGACGTGGTTGTTGATCAGGACGCGCTCCTGTTCGCACAGGCGCCAGAAGTTGTCGAAACGGCGGTCTGCCGGCGAGCAGAAGCCGCCATCCGTCAGCGGCACGGCCGCCGGGCGGATCAGGATCTGCTTGCAGCCTGCCTTGAGGACGAATTCGAGCTCCTTCACCGCACCGGCCGGATCGCACAGGCTGATCGCGCCCACCGGAAACTGACGGCCATTGCCGAAGCCGTATTCCTCGGCCACCCAGGTATTGAGCGAGTGCAACAGCGCCTGGGTCAGTTCGGTCTGGTGGCCGAGGCGAACCTCGATGATCGAGGCGAGCGTGGGGAAGACGATGGCCGCGTGGTAGCCAAGCTCGTCCATCATCTTGAGGTGGGCCGCGCCGTTGTGAAAGGCGGGAATCGACCTCATCGGCGTGCCCGTCATTTCGCGCAGGGTCAGCCCCTGCGGATTGTCGGCCCGGTAATAGGCCTCATGGGTGCCGGGGCCGGCGACGACGTTGAAGGTCGGGTTGGGGATGTAGTCCGAGAGGAACCCGTCCACCACCAGCTTGGTCCGGCCATTGGCCAGAGTCACGTACTGGAACTTGCTGTGATACTTGGGATCGAGGTGGCGCAGGAAGGCTTCCGGCGGCTCGTAGTAGTGATGGTCCGCGTCGTAGATCGGATAGTCGAACCGGGGCGCGGACTGGGCTTCGCGATCGAGGACGGTGGACATCGGAGGATCCTTATCGAAAAATTTGATGATACGTCATATTCGGCGGTTCCGCGGGCGAGTCCTTGATTCAGATCAAACCGCCCCCTTTGGGCGAGCAACACCGCAGCCGCGCCGTCGCAACAGGCTTGGCCTTGCGCGCGAAAGGCCCTAGATCGCTGAACAAGGGCGATGAGCCTTTTCGAATATTACAAGAAACTTGCGCAGGGCGAAATTTTCGTTCAGGGCGAGTGGACGCAGCATACAGGATCTTTGCCCATGGCGACTCTCGCCGATTCCGCCCTTCGTTTCGCCCATGCCTCCCACCCCGCGCCGACGCCGCCGGCTGTGCGCGACGCGGCGCTGGCCGATCCCGGTTTCGGCAAGCTTTTCTCCGATCACATGGTGACGATCGAGTGGAGCGAAGATGCCGGGTGGCATGATGCCGTTGTCGGTCCGCTCCAGCCGCTGCCTCTGCATCCGGCGGCTGCCGTGCTGCACTATGCCCAGGAAATCTTCGAGGGGCTGAAGGCCTATCGTCTCGCCGACGGCGCCATGGCCCTGTTCCGTCCGCAGGCCAACGCCGCGCGGTTCAACGCCTCGGCCCAGCGCCTCGCCATGCCCGAACTGCCCGAAGACCTGTTCGTCGAGGCCTGCCGCCAGCTGGTGGCGGTTGACCGCGACTGGTTCCCCAGCGTCGAAGGCGGCTCGCTTTACCTGCGCCCCTTCATGATCGCGACCGAGGCCTTCCTCGGCGTGCGCCCGGCGAAGACCTACAAGTTCATCGTCATCGCCAGCCCGGCGGGCAATTACTTCAAGAGCGGCGCGCCGGCCGTTTCGATCTGGGTCAGCCAGTACACCCGCGCCGCGCCCGGCGGCACCGGAGCGGCCAAGTGCGGCGGCAACTATGCCGCCAGCCTCGTCCCCCAGGGGGAGGCCATGGCCAAGGGCCACGACCAGGTGGTGTTCCTTGATGCCGAGCAGCACAAGTGGATCGAGGAACTGGGGGGCATGAACCTCTACTTCGTGTTCGACGACGGCTCGCTGGTCACCCCGCAGCTGACCGGCACGATCCTGCCCGGCATCACCCGCGACAGCCTGCTCACCCTTGCCCGCGAGGAAGGGCTCACCGTGCGCGAGGAGCGCTATTCGATCGATCAGTGGCGGGCGGATGCGGCCAGCGGCAAGCTCGTCGAAACCTTCGCCTGCGGCACGGCGGCGGTGGTTACTCCGGTTGGCCGGGTGACCGATCCGGTCAAGGGCGAGTTCGTGATCGGCAGCGGCGGCCCGGGCCAGTTGACCCAGAAGCTGCGCGGCCGGCTGGTGGCAATCCAGCGCGGCGAGGCACCCGATCCGCACGGCTGGGTGGTGCGGCTCTAGGCCGCGCCCGCAGAGCGTTTGGTGGAGGGGGCTCAGCCCGAGCAGCTGCGCCTGCCGGAACACCCCCTCCGTCAGCCCTGACGGGCTGCCACCTCCCCGCGGGCGGGGAGGAGTTCATCCCGCCAGAAGTTCGGCTGCCGCCGGCGCTTCTTCGAGCAGGGCGATAAGGCCGCGCTCGTACCGCGTCAGCCAGCGCGTGGCGCGGGGCAGGCGGAGGCGCTTGCGCCATTCCTCCTGGCCATCGACCAAGGCCAGGACGGCGGGGTGGATATAACTCTTGCGCGCGATCGCGGGGGTATTGCCGAGCCGCTCGCTGACCTCGCTCCCCAGCGCCTTGACGCTGAGCTTGCCCGTGGCAGTAGCCAGCAATTCGAAGGCCATGGCGCTGGCATGCCAGGTGCGGAAGTGCTTGGCGGTGAAGGCCTCGCCCATGGTCTCGCGCAAGTAGTCGTTGACCTCGCCGGAGCTGACCGGACACGGCGCGCCCGCCTCGTCGACATACTGGAACAGGTGCTGGCCGGGCAGGTCCTGCATCGCCCGCACGAAGCGCAGCAGCGAGCGGTCGGTGATGGTCATCTCGCGCAGTTTCCCGCTCTTGGCGGTAAACCGCAGCTTGAGCGCGCGGGGGCGGACCTCGACGTGCCGCATCCGCAGCGTCGTCGCCCCGAAGCTGCGGTTGGCCCTGGCATAGGCCTCGTTGCCCACGCGGATACCGCCGGTGTCGAGCAGGCGCACGACACTGGCGATGGCGCGGGTGCGGCACAGGGCCCGGACAGAGAGATCCTGCTCCACCCGCTTGCGCACCCGCGGCAGGAGACTGCCGAAGCGGGCGGTGTGATCGAACTTCTCGCTCTCGCGCGTGAGGCGGAACAGGGGGTGGTAGCGATACTGCTTGCGCCCGCGGGCATCGATGCCGGTGGCCAGCAGGTGCCCATCTCCATGGGGGCAGAACCAGGCCTGTTCATAGGCCGGCGGCAGGGCGATGCGGTTGAGCCGGTCGATCTCGGCGCGGTCGGTGATGCGCTGCCCGGCTGGGTCGTAATAGGCCCAGGCAACCCGGCCGCCCCGGCCCAGCCGCTTGCGGGTGATGCCCGGCTGGCGATCGTCGCAGAAATGCAGGCGAATTCCGGTGGCGGCGGCGATAGAGCGCGGGTCCATGGCGAGCGAACGGCTGCGGATGGGTTGCAGTTCCGTGCGGGCCGCGCCACCTAGGCGGGCCAGATTGGAAAGAAAGGCCGCCGATGTCCGATGACTATACCCCGCCCGTGGTGTGGGAGGCCCCTGCCCCGGCCGACGGCATGGGTGCGCTGTTCTCATTCAACCGAGCGGTTTCCGGACCGCTCCGCGACGAGGAACTGCCGGTGGGCCGCCATCCGCTGCAGCTCTATTCGCTGGCAACGCCCAACGGGCAAAAAGTGGGCATCATGCTGGAAGAGCTGCTCGCGGCTGGCCACGCCGGTGCGGAATACGATGCTTGGCTGATCAACATCTCGCAGGGCGATCAGTTCACCAGCGGGTTCGTGGACATCAACCCCAACAGCAAGATCCCCGCGCTGGTCGATCGTAGCGGGCCTGAGCCGATCCGGGTGTTCGAGAGCGGGGCGATCCTGTTGCATCTTGCCGAGAAATTCGGCGCCTTTCTCCCGCGCGAGGGCGCGGCGCGGGCGGAAACGCTGTCATGGCTGATGTGGCAGATGGGCACGGCCCCGTTCATCGGCGGGGGCTTCGGCCACTTCTATGCCTATGCCCCGACCAAGATCGAATATGCGATCGACCGCTACACGATGGAGACCAAGCGGCTCCTCCATGTGGCCGACACGCGGCTGGCGCAATGCCGCTACCTGGCAGGGGACGAATATACCATCGCGGACATGGCCGTGCTGCCGTGGTTCGCCGGGCTGTGGCGCGGCACGGTGTACAACGAGGCGCGGACCTTCCTCTCCATGGACGACTATGCGCACCTCGGCCGGTGGGTGGAGGAATTGCTCGCCCGCCCGGCCGTGGCCCGCGGCCGCAAGGTCACCAGCCTTGAGATGCCCGAGCGGCATTCCGCTGCGGATTTCGACGCGATAGTGCTCTAGGGCGCTTCCCAAGCCGGTTGGGCGCGGCTATGCGCGCCGGACTGGTGGGGCGTCGCCAAGTGGTAAGGCACCGGTTTTTGGTACCGGCATTCGCAGGTTCGAATCCTGCCGCCCCAGCCAGCAGGTCATCGATTTAGGGCTCTGTTCAGGCCAATGGCGCGTCAAGCCCGCAAATCTGCGAGCTTGCGACGCCGAAGTGCACTGCGGAGAGCGGTGTCGCCGACCAATTGAGGCCCTAAATTGCGGGCTTCCTCCTGCCACAAATTAGCCAGTACAGTTTGCAATTCGGCCGGTGCGTTGGACTTTCCTGCCGATCGGCGCTCCTAGTTGAACGTCCGGCTACGCCATAACCAGCCATTCGTCTGGCCGCGAAGGCCCTTTTACCTACGTCAGGGCTGTTGGACCTTGGCGACTTTCCGGAATCGAGCTGTCAATGGGCACAAGCCGATGTTCGTTCACTTAGCCCGGCTAACTGAACGAACGTCGGCCGCGGCCAATTTCAAATTATCGGCTAGGCCGACCTAGTAAGCTTCATCTTCGACTTCGTAACCCTCATCGTCGTCGAGTTCGTCCAACTCGAACGAGAAATCGTCGAGGAAATCGTCGCGGACGCGTTGGAACCGCGCATTGTCACCGCGAAGTGAACGAAGAGTGGTGTTGATCGACGTGAACCCTGTATCGATTGAGAGGAAGCGAACTTTCTTGGCGTGCAACAGTGCAAAATAGGGATCTGCCTCAATGAATGCTATTGACGGTATTGGATTGATACCGAGGCCAACGCTTTCATAGGCATACAGCCACATGCCGCTGCGCAGTCCGTCACCCGAGAGCGCGCCATTCCACTTTGTGAAATCGATCGCCCCCCCGACAAGCTGACGATTGACACACAATGAGGTAAGCAACGCGACCATCGAGTTTTCTATTTCGGTGAGGGGCTGCACACTCGTCGCCGAAAGCGGGATGCGCAAGCGGACAGCAAGAAACAAAAACCAGATGATCTCGCCGGTCCGGTTCTCACGAGCCAGTACGGGCAGCCGATTTTCAAGAAATTCGGTCAGCTTTGGTAATTCAACGTCGTTGCGCTCGGCTTGGCGCAAGAGGGTGATCTCGACCAGAAACGCGACGAGGCTGGCATTGCGTCGGTACGCGGCAATCAAGTGGCTCTGGATCTTGCCCCAGCTGGTAGCCCGCACAAAGGCCGCCCGAGCATTCTGAAACGCATATTTCTCAACATTCGTGTCCGGGTGGGCGCTGCAAATGCGTCCGACGCGATAGAAAAAGTGCTGAAATTCGCTTTCGCCGCTTGGACCGCGAGGCACAAATGACCGAACTTCCTGCTTCCACCCATTCTCGTGCCGGGTTGAGGTGGGCAGGATTGCCGACTTTTCGTTGTTGAGGTCGAGCTCATATTCCGCAGCAGCCTGGCGAAGCGCCGCGATGAGGTTATTGCCCGAGTGGTCGGCGCCGCTGCTTATCGTATAGTCGTCGATATAGCGCGAGGCATCCCGCGGACCGATCCCGACTTTGGCCCGCAGCACGGCGTCGATTGCGGAAGCGACAACTTCGGCGATCAGGCGCGAGCAGTCGGGCCCTACCGGCAAGCCGATGGTCTGACCATCTTGTGCGTTGCGGCACAGCAAGTCGATTAGATTACCAAAATGCTGCATGCCGCGATTTAATTTGGCGAACGCTTTGCCGTGAATTGCCCAAGGAATTGCGTGGGTGTAAATTGAATGGAAAAAGGCTCGAATATCGGCGTTGACAAATTCTTCACGCCTTGATGACAGGTCGACACGAAAATCGTCGCGCAAATCGATACTCGGCCGTACCAGTGCGCGCGGACCATTCCAATCGAAGATTGGCGGCGACGAAGAAATCCATGAATTCTTAGCGGCAGACCGCATCTTGATATAATTGTCGGCAATGGACCGAGATAAGAGCAAATAGGCAAGGGGGTTCGGCACACCATGCCGGCGGTCGTCTTTGCCGAAGCGGGGAAAATAGAACCAACTGGGCTCGGAAATATAGCGGTAGAACGCTGGCTTTCCTTTTATCGGCGGCATGCCATCGATGCCGTCAATAACCGACTTTCGATATTTTGCTAGGTCGTGTGAGACAAAGCACGGTGGTAGCTCTGGCGCAAAGTAGCCATGGGACAAAAGGCGTCGAAGTCGTTCGGATTTCGTCTTTGCCGTCATCGCCCCCCCGAGGGTTTCTAGCATTCTGCAACATGGGCAAAATCTTTGAACCCTGCCCCTCGGCAACGAGCTAGACCAATTGTGTCGATTGGGAAAGCCGACTTGCGCGCAGCTCTCCGCGCTTCGAGCGCCCTTACGAGGCCACGTCCACGTCGAGCCAGCGAGCGTAAGCCCGGACGTCGATCATGGGCACAGTCGCCTGCTCCTGTAGCCTGGCAATCAGCTCGAGGAGGAAGGCGGTCGCCGGGCGCAGAGGAGCGCTTTCCCTAACCCAGCCTCCGTTCAATCGAACCCTACTTTTCGAAGTCAATACGCACGCATAAGATGCAGGGGAGAAGCGTAGCCGGACCGCTGTGGTGTCGGCGCCCCCGTAGGGCCAGCGACGCGACGGGGGTCGAAGGTGCATATCTCAAAGCTGCAGCTGGTAAACTTTCGCAACTTCAGCCGTGCTGATGTTCTGTTCAAGCCCGGCATCAACACAATCCTCGGTGAAAACGGTTCCGGAAAGACAAACCTCTTCCGCGCGATCCGGCTGCTGCTCGACGACAATATGTTGCGGGCGGTCTACCGGCTCGACGAGCAGGACTTCCATCGCGGGCTCGTCGACTGGCGCGGGCATTGGATCATCATCAGCCTGGAGTTCGACAACGTCTCTAAGGACGAGGCCATCCAGTCGCTCTTCTTACACGGGGCCGGCAACATAGAGGGCGGCGACGTCGGGCGCGCGACCTACAACCTGATCTTTCGACCCAAGGCGTCCGTGCGCGCGAGGCTCGCGGACCTGAAAGAGGGCGACGCGGACGGCCTGACCGACGTTCTGTCGGCCGTGACGATCGCGGACTACGAAACGATCTTCACGGGAAAGAGCGAAGCCGATTTCACCAACCCCGACGTATACAAGTCGCTCGTCGGCGACTTCGATGCGGTCCGGTTTCCGGAGGCGTCCTTCCCCCCGGAGATGGGTGGTAAGATCCCCGGCATCATGGCGGTGTCAAAGGAGGTCTGTTTCACCTTTGTCCAGGCGTTGCGGGACGTCGTCGCCGACTTCCAGAACAATCGCACTAACCCGCTGCTGACCTTGCTCAAGAGCAAGAGCGGCGAGATCGATCCAGCCGATTTCGCGCCAATCACCACCATGGTGAAAGACCTAAATATGGCGATCGAGGAACTCCCGGACGTCACCGCCATCCGTTCCGATATCCTCACGACCATCAACGACGCGGCTGGCGAAACCTATTCTCCGCACGGACTTTCCATCAAGTCAGACCTCGCTAACGAGGCCGATCGGCTGTTCCAATCGCTGAAGCTCTTCGTCGGCGAGTCTGAGCCTGGCTACGAAGGCGCGATCCATGAGCTTAGTCTCGGGGGCGCCAACCTGATCTACCTCACGCTCAAACTGCTAGAGTTCAAATACCAAAAGGCGAAGCAGTCCTTCGCCAACTTCTTAGTAGTCGAAGAGCCGGAAGCGCACATCCACACGCACATCCAGAAGACCCTGTTCGACAAGTTGAACTACAGCGACACGCAGATCATATACTCAACTCACTCGACGCACATTTCTGAAGTGTGCAACGTCGAGAACATCAATGTACTGGGGCGCCGGGGCGCCGCCTGCGAGGTCTACCAACCGGCAACCGGGTTGCAACCCGAGGAAATCGGCAACATTCAGCGCTATCTGGATGCCGTGCGCAGCAATCTGTTATTCGCCAAAAGCGTGGTCCTTGTGGAGGGTGACGCGGAGGAGATCCTCGTCCCGATCTTGATCAAGAAGGTGTTCGGGGTTAGCCTCGACGAACTTGGCGTCAGCCTGATCAATATCCGCAGCACCGGGTTTGAGAACGTCGCCGTGCTGTTCCACGATCAAAGGATTCGCAAGCGCTGCGCCATCGTCACCGATCTGGATGACGCCTTCATCGACACCGCCCCCGATCCGTTGGACGGCGACGATGAGAAACTGGCCAAGGCAAAGGCGCTGGCGGCTCAGAAGAGCGGTATGGAGCGGAAGTCGGCCCTGGCCGCCTTCACCAGCGGCAACACTTGGCTGACGACACACTTCGCCGACCACACCTTCGAGGTCGATTTCCTGATCAATGGCTCAAACGCCGCCAAGGTCGTCAGCATCTTGGGCGAGGTCTACAAATCGGCCGCAACCATCGCGCAAGCAAAGGCGGAGCTGGAAAGCAAAGACATCGCCGTCGCCGGCACGCGTATGTTGACCATGGCCAAGCACATGGGCAAGGGTTGGTTCGCCATCCTCCTCGGCAAGGTGGTCGACCACCACACAATCATCCCCGACTACATCTTGGACGCGGTGTTTAAGGCTCACCTCATGCCCAGCACCGAGGTATGGACCAACATCCTGGCCTATCGGATCCGGCTTCAGGAGAAGGAGGGTTTGGTCGGACAGGCCGCGATCGCCGATGCCCTCGCCGCCTTGAAAACCTACCGGGACGGCGACATCGACTTCGCCGCGATGCGAGCAGCGATGCTGCGGACTCTACCGGGCGATGAGATCAACGAAGTGCTCGCGAGCTTCTAACCATGTTCATCTGGGCGCCCGATGATCTTAACCCCGAGCAAGAGGCGGCGATTGAGGAGCCGGGCAGCGTGTTCCTGGTCGCTTGCCCGGGCAGCGGCAAGACCCGAACCCTGACCTACAAGATCGCCCGGCTGCTCTCGACCCTGCCGTCTGAAAAGGCTTGGGTGATCGCAATTACCTACACTCACCGCGCCGCCGACGAGATCGAAGAGCGTATCGAACGGCTACCGCCAGCTTTCGGCGCTAGTCGAACACCACGCAGCCTTCTTCGCCAGTTCGGAGGCGCGCATTGAACGCCTGAAGAAAGAGGGCGCGACCTTTATCGGCGAAATCGCCACCTTCCGGCGCGTGTTCGAAGTGCGCTCAGGCGTCACGGTCTCGACGATCCACGGCGTCAAGGGCGCGGAATTCGACACCGTCATCGCCTATGCTTTGTTGCAAGACTACGTTCCCCACTTCAATGATCCGGCGAAGCACGAGAGCGCCAACAAGCTGCTCTACGTCATCGCCTCCCGCGCCAGGAAACATCTCCATCTGATCTCGGAGCGGGGCCGGATGAAGGGCGGCGGCTGGGGGGAATATCAGACCACGGCGGTGCTGGCCGCGTGCAAATTCACTTACGATAGCGTTCCCTGACCGGAAGCGACCGTTCGGTCAAACCCGAGCGGAAAACCGGTCGTAGGCATCGATCCGGCGGACGAGGATTTCGATCTCGACCTGGTAGATCTCGCGCTTCAGGAAGGCCAATTCGGCGTCCTTCTGGTCCGCTGATACGTCGATATACCAAGCCCGCGGCCCGCCGATCCCTTCTCCGTTCCAGCGATAGCCGCGCGCCTTAAGCACATCCTTCAAGTCGAACGGGGAGTTCTCGGCCCAGATACGCCACGACGGGGTTCGCGCGCGCTCCAACAACTGCTCGAGCCCTGTGCGACCCGTACCAGGGTGCCGCTTGGCCAGGAGGGCAATGGCGGCATGGCAGTCGTGCGTAGCCCGGTGACGGTCGTAGAAGAACCCGGCACCGGCGGCCAAGTAGCCAAGCTTACTCCCTTCATAGCCTTCTGCGGCCCAGTCGATCTCACTCATTGAGCAGGCCCACGGCTTTGTGATGAAGACCTCGCTGAAGCGCTCAAGAAAGCACCGGTCGAAGGCGGCGTTGTGGGCGATCACCAGCGCGGCGGGCTCGGCGAAGGCGGCCACAGCACATGGATCGATCGACTGTCCTTCGACCATGGCGTCCGTGATGCCGGTGATCGCGGTGATCTCTCGCGGGATCGGCTTAGAGGGTTGTCGAAGCGCCTCAAATGGCGCGCCGACCGCATAGATCTCGCCATCGATGCCATAGGCAAAGGGCACCATGGCCAATTCGATGATTTCGTCGCGTCCGACGTCCAGACCTGTCGTTTCGGTATCGACGAACAGCCCTGTCCGAAGCTGGACATCGGCGGGCGCTTTTCGCGTTACAAGCGGCGCAAGCTTCCGTTGCACGCGATACGCGCCTGAACGCTCGAGAAGGGCGGCCATCTCTTCCAGGTCTGGGCCGGCGGCGTTGTCAGGTAGCGGTGCGCTCACGCGCGTTAGACTCCAGCAGCAGGTGGCTTTAAGACTCCACGTAGCGTCCGCCACAATGAAATTCGATAGGATCACGCCGACCAAATAGAAACCCACAATCCTCTGATCGATCGTCGATGCACAATCACCAACGCGTACCTTTTGTAGGTCGGTTAGAGTCGAGAACTGAGGTTCCGAAAGGCGCTTTTAAAAATCCAGGGAAGTCCTCGGAGCCGGTCGCCCTTGCCAATGGGCCGGCCTTATGAACGAACGGAAGGTTTCAGGGCGCAGATCAGGATGGCTGCATGTCGGCAATGTTAGCGTCAGGCGCCCCAATGGTCCAGTTGATGCGTGGCGAGCTCGACCAGGCGTTCACGCCCAAAGCTCGGATCGTGGCCGGCATGCACGATCTGAATCGGCGCCTCCAGTAGGCGCTTCAGCGACCGCACGTAGTCCGGAATGCTCGAGTGGTGCAGAGCATCGATGAGTGGTCCGTCATAGAGGGTGTCGCCCGAAAACAGTGTTCCCGTTGCTCGTTCGAGCAACCCAATTGAGCCCGGCGAATGGCCTGGCAGATGCATCACTTCGAAATGTCTGTCGCCGAGATCAATGATCTCGCCATCCTCAACGGGCTCGACGCCGGTAGCTGGGTGGATCGAATAGGCACTCAGGTCGAAGTCCGCGAATGGTACGGCATCGACAATGGGGCCGGCGATTTCACGAATGGCCGGCGGCTTTCAAGCTGCTACGGTCATGTGGCAAACGACTGCTATGTCTGCGAATGCCGTCAAATCAGGAAGTGGCCAACGCTCCAGAACGCTGTCGCGGCGAGGACAAGGCCCAGCCAGACGATCAAACTTTTCTGCCAATTACGCAGCATCCAACGTGATGCCATTCCGCTACGGCTGCCTGGCGGTTGAGGTCGATAGCCCCGGAATTGTTGTTCATTCTTCGGCGGACGCTTAAATTTGTGCACGGTACCCATGGCAAAGGCGTACCCAGCCTGGTGGCGGAAGTCGATCCCCCCCGCGGCTGAACAAACAGAGGCTTTCATTCAACTCCGCTGGAGGGTCGAACGTCCGCAATGTCGGCGAATTTCCCTGCTGCTCAGTTTGCGACCCAGCCTTTAGCCTGCAACATGCCTGCACCGGTGCGATCTAAGGTCAGATCCAGCAGGGCCATGTTTGCAGGATCGCCTCATGCGGGATCGCTTCGTAACCGGATAGGGACGACACGCTGATCGAGATACCCCTGCGGAAGACCAGCAATCTCCTCGACATCCCGCAGGTTCAGGCCGAGCGATGCCTCAATTTGCGATCGGGTATAGACGCCGTGCTCGACAATCATGCGCAGCCCTTCGGCCAGCATCGTGGGCTGGGTGACTGGAAATGCATCGTCAAGCGGCTCAACTTTGCGGATCTTGAGGCTGTTCATCTGGCGGAACAGGTAGGAGAACTGGTTGTCGGAAAGGATGCCCAAGTCCCGGCTGCGGTAGGCCATTGAGGCGATAGAAACTCCCCAGCGCGCTTTCAGCGTCTTGAAATACGCGATCGAACTGCCGAGCACCTCGCGGCTAAAGGTTTCGCGAGGAAGCAGGAAGGCACTGGCAAAGCGATTAGCTTGCTTCTCGACCATATCGAGATTGCCACTCGTGACCTCAATGTCGGGGTGGAGTACGAGATGGGCAAGTTCGTGGGCAAGGTTGAACAGATCTCGCGGCCCGCCCTGAATTTCCGCCGACATCAATACGATGGGGCGACCGCCAATCCAGCAGCTCACCGCATCCATGTCCTGACAAAGGACCGGCTCCCGTACCATTAGGACCCCGTTTGACTCCATGACTGCGCCTAGATTGCGGATCGGTCCCCGACCGAGGCCCCAGTAGTCGCGCAGCCGCTCTGCTGCCAGTTCGATATCGTCGTCATCCCCACGCTCGAAATCGAACTCGGTGCTCGGAAAATTCACAGCGGGCAGCTCAATGAAGCGCTCAAGCAGCGTGCCGACATCGCCAGCCCATTGGAGCCTGCGGACGATGCGCCTACGATGATGCTGCTCCATTCGCTTCAAACTTCGGAAGAATGGCGCGCGCGGTTCTCCCGCGCGCGGTGGCGTACCAGTAAAGAACGATAGGGGCTGTCCGGTCTCAACGACGATATTGCTCATCGTCTCGCCACTCGGCGACGATTGGCCAGTCTCAAACTGCGCCACTGCCTGTCGGGACACGCCAATCGCCTCGGCAAAAGCCTCCCCGGTGAAGCCTCGGGCCTCCCGAGCTTCTTTGATTCGTTCCGGAATCGGTTTGGCTCCGGCAGAAGCCGGAGCACTATGATTGTTGCCCATGTTGTTATCTGCAATCAGGCTTTGTGGTCGAAATTTGTCTCGTCTTCATCCTTGCGCAGCGAATCTTCGATGTGATCGCGGAAGCGGAGCACGACGGCAGGAGCGGGCGTTTCCGACGGCGCGACCTCAGTTGGGCCGAGGCGGTTCAACACATTCGTGCGCGCGAGCCAGTTGTTGCGGCTATGCTCAGGCATGCCCCAGCACAGATGAGTGAGGGTAGGGCCGTTGGCCCCGAACGTAAGCCAAGCGTACATCTCCTCCATGGGTGATGGGCGCAGCGGTACCACGACGGGATCCGGCTTGAAGAAATCAAGCTGATTGCTCAACCTCTGGTCCTGACGGGTAGGCGTTTCTTCCGGGAACGCTACAGGGCCGTCGGTGCGACAGACATGGGCGCGGAAGGATCCGGACCGCATTTCCACCCAGTGCCCGCCGCCAAGCGGCATGTTTGTCATGGCAGATTCGAAAGGTAGGTCGCCAACCTTGCAGCTCTCGTGCACGCTGAACAGAACCGCTGCGCGCCGGATGTGCCCTTTGATGTCGCCACCGATGAGAGACTTGAGGAAGGGCTCATGGTCCATCACGTCGTTGGCGAGGATGATCGCTTGCTCCACCGAACGCGTCAACGCGAGGTCGGTGCTGGGTGGAAACGCGTCATCAAGCAACTGTTGAAATGGAATCATCGGCTTTCTCGGCTGAAGCAATGCAAGCATATTCCCAAATAGGCTGACTCACGTCAAGTGAAATCTCGAATCCTCGCATTAAGGTGTGGAAAGTATCGATGCCAGCTTCGCATTCATCAGCATTTTTGGGGGTTCTCCCGCTTGGAAAGAGCGGTTTGGGCTGAAGCCGTCGTTCGGCTAAGTATTTCGAACTACCGCAAAGTCTCGCCCCCGCCATTCAAACCCCCCCGCGGCGGCGGTGAACAAACGACTGGTTCCGATGCCCCAGCGTTGCGCCCAGAACGTCGGCTCTGTTGGCGTTAGCAGCCAGATGCTCGGGCACTCCCCAGCGACAGGCGGGAATGAGCTGACGTTCGTGGTGCCTGCCGGGAGCGACCAGTTCTGGTCGCATCATGCCGGCCCGTGCCAGGCGCGCTGGTCACGTCGTCGGCAACAAAGCAGCAGCTTGTACCCGCCAGTCCGGCGAGATGTCTTCTGTGAGGGTCAGATTAGTGCAGCCAAGGTCGGCGCGGCCCCGCCCACGGACGATCGCATCAGTCACTTGCGGACTAAGGAACGCCAGGCGCAGCACACGCAGCATGTAGGACGCTGGCACTCGTTCTTGTGCCGCCAGGCGGGTGACGTCGAGCTCGCCCTTGCGCAGCTCCTCCCACCAGCGGTGCGCCCGAGCGATGAGGCGAACCAACGGTTCGTTGGGGAGCTGGGCCGCGGCTGCGCCATTGGGTTCAACCAGGCGCACCATCTTGCCGGTGCGCGTCAGCCGCACCGGAAAATCGAAAGTCAGGCTGGCTACCCCCCTGCCCGCTGTCAGCCCGAGCAACTCGGCAATTGCCGCTGCCGGACAACTAAACGCAATTCGCTCAGGCGCCACCCGCACCTTGTCCACCAATTCGAGCAATGTCTTGTCGCCGAGCGAACCTGTGACCGCACGCGCACGATCATGCAGCCCAGCCATCCCGGAGGCATCGAGCGCAAGCCCCAAATCGATCACCAGGCCAAGCGGATCGCCCAAGGCGTCACGCAGGCGCGCAATCACCGCACCTTCCAACTCCTTGGCGGGGATCCGCATGCCTTCGGCGGCCTCGAGATGCGCGGCCGCGCTCACATAGTAGCGATATCGCACTTTGCCTTTGCAGGCATGGGTCGCCATCAGCGGCTGGTCTTCGCCATCGACAATTTTGCCGGCGAGCGGGCTCGGGTTGGTCGCGCGCACGCCCGAGCGGTGACCCTGGAGATTGTCAGCGAGCCGCCGCTGGACTTGATCCCAGGTGGCGCGATCGATGATCGGCTGGTGGAGTGCAGCGTGGCGCTGCCCATTGTGTTCAATTTCACCGAGGTAGATGGGATTGGCGAGCAGCCGGTAGATCTGCCCACGCGAGAACGGCGTGCCGCCAAATTGCCGGCCACCGGCACTGGTGCGCACTGGGGTGTGGAGGTGTTCGCGCGCCAGGGCACTGACCAGCAACCGGACGTTGCCCAGATCGAGATAGCGCCTGTAGATTTCGCGGACGAGTTCGGCTTCGCTCGCATCAATGTCCAGCGTGCGGCCGTTGGGCGTGTAGCCCAGCGGCGGCGTACCGCCCATCCACATGCCCTTGGCCTTCGACGCAGCAATCTTGTCGCGCACGCGCTCGGCGATGACCTCGCGTTCGAATTGGGCGAAGCTGAGCAGCATATTGAGGGTCAGCCGGCCCATGCTGGTGGTGGTGTTGAATGACTGAGTGATCGAAACGAAGCTGGTGCTGACCTTATCGAACGCTTCCACCAGCTTGGCGAAATCCAGCAGCGAGCGGGTCAACCGGTCAATCTTATAGACCACGATGATGTCGACCTGCCCTGCCGCGACGTCGGCGAGCAGGCGTTGCAGCGCCGGCCGCGCCAGCGAGCCGCCGGAGACGCCGCCATCATCATAATGGTCCGGGATCTGGCTCCAGCCCTCGCTGTTCTGGCTGAGGATGTAGGCCGCACAAGCCTCGCGCTGCGCATCGAGGCTGTTGAAGTTCTGATCGAGCCCTTCCTCGCTCGACTTGCGCGTATAGATGGCGCAGCGGATCTTGTTCATGCCGCCCTGCCCTTCTTGTGCTTGAGACCGAAGAAGGCCGGGCCTGACCAGCGCGTCCCGGTGATCGCGCGAGCCACCTCGGACAGGCTGTTCCACGGCTTGCCATTCCAGCGGATCACGCCGTCTTCACCGACCTGCACGATCTGGACTACGCCATTCCACTCCCTCACTAGCCGCATTCCGGGCTGGATCTCGCACGTGACGGTCTTGGCCTGGGACAGCTGCTCGAGCCGCTGCTGGGTGCGGCGGGAGAAACCGCCGTGCACTTTGGCCTGCAGTTCCCAAGCGAGCGCCAGCCGCAACAGGCGCGGTGTGACGTCGGGGACCGGGGCGCCTGTCAGCAGTACCCACTGCTCGCGCAAGGCGGCTGGCGGAAGATCCGCCAACCGCGCCAGGTCCCGGTCGAGATCGATCCGCGCCATCAGGCGCTCGCCTCGCCAGATTGGCTCAGGCCTTTCCCGACTGTTGACTGCTCCGCGAGGGCATACGTGGTCGCGCCGTCATCCAGCTTGGTGCGGGTGAGGACCCCACCCTTCTTGCGCAGGCCCGTCAGAAATGCCCGGCACGTGTGCGGCTGCCACCCAGTCGCCCGACCAAGCTCGTTGAGGGATGCTCCTTCGGGACGCAGCAGCAGGCGTTTCACCTCGGCAGCTTTGGTCGGGCGCCCGGCCGCCGCGCCCTCCCCTTCCGCACTTGCGCTAGCGACATGCTGATCTGTCACCTCACCGTTAATCTGCTCCGGCGCGCGTGCCAAGCGGCGTTCGCCCTTGGCTGGGCTGACGGTCTGCACGTTGGTCATCAGGCAGTACACCGTTGATGGACAGCACCCTGCTGCCCCATCACCGGAAGCCCTGCCGATCGCTCGGTCAGGGCAGCTTGGGGCGTCGTTCAGTGCCGCTCTCAACACCGGCAGCATTTGCTTGGAACGTCCGCGAAGTCCACTTGAATTCGCCAACGACAAGGAAATTCGGCTTGGCTACGCATTCCCCTGTGATGGAAACAGCCGCGGACATCTTGCTTGATTCGATGATCGACCTGTGTCGAGGGAAGGTCCGCGGCAGGGTTATCATGAACCCCAAACCGCGACGCGGGAGACCGCATAGTGTCTCTCGGCAGGGCCTTGACCTCCTTTACCGACTCGCATATGGGCAGTCTATCAAAATTGTCGAGCCGTAATACTGTCTGCGCTACGCTTTAGCGTGGTACGCGTAAGTTGGTAGTCAGAAGCGGGTGCTAATCGGCTAGTTGCGCAGGCGGTTATAGTGGCCGGCGCCGGCCTTGGCGCTAGGCACCAAGATTGGGAACCACCGATCGTTTCCGCGCGGCCCCAAATCGCTTCATTACTCAGTCACGCTTACGCGTATGCTCGCCTTCGGAGCGGAAATTAGGTGAAGATAGCCCTCTGTTTCTGGTCTGAAGAGTCAGCCGCCCATCCTGTCGCCGCCGTACCATCCGTAGCGCGAGCCGTGCGCGAGTGCGCTGCGGCCGATGTGCGATCATGCGTAATCGTGACGCCTCTCTTGTGGGCTGTACCCGAAGGTATCGCTGCCAAGATTGAACGGCTCGCGCCTGGATACCCGATAACCTTTACCAATGCGGCGAATGTACCACCTGATTGCATTGCGATTTCCGGCGAGGCGATCGTAGCGGCGGATGTTGTCGCTGCGCTGCACCGGGGGGACGAGCCGGGGGCTGAAGCCGCGGTCTGGCCAAGCAACAGCGCTCACGAGGCAGATGCCATGCTCCGCCGCAGGGAACGCGAGATCATAATGGCCTCGGGCAAGCCAGGGGACGGAATTGTGTCTCGATGGCTTAATCGTCCTGTCTCTCGAACAATTACCAGAGCGCTTCTCTCGATGGGTCCCGTTCCCCCGGTGGTCGCGACCTTCGGGACAGCGGCCATCAGCATTGCGATGTTCTGCGCGTTGGTCGGATTACCCGGCTATCAGGGGCAGATATGGGGCGCCTTGCTGTTCCATGCGGCTTCGGTGTTCGACGGGGTAGACGGCGAAATCGCCCGCATCACGTTCCGCTCGAGCAGGCTGGGCGCAACAATCGACAGCCTCGTCGATCTTGCAACCAACATTGCGTTCTTCCTAGGGCTCATCTCCAACTTTCATCAAATAGGCGAGTGGAAAGTGGCCTTGGTTGCGCTGGTGGGACTGTCCTTCCTCTCGATCGGCAAGCTTCTGCTTGGCTGTTTCGCGGTGGCCAATCGTGAGCCGGTTACGTTCAATGTCGTCAAAGATCATTTTGCCCGCCGCCGCAATGGGCTGAAGACGGTGCTCACGTATTTGACGATGCGAGATTTTTACGCACTCGCCGCGGTAGTGCTGATCGCCGCCGGCTTGGGCAAAGCGGGCATTTATATGTTTACTACGATCGTTGCCGGCTGGCTTATCGCAGTGACGGTCACGCTATGGAAAATGCAAGCGAAAATGGGTGCAGCATGGCTCGCGGTCGGCCAGATGACGGGCCAGGAAACTTGCGCGATCGATCCGCTGCCCACTTCACAGTTATCAGCCGATGCCTCTAATCTGCATTGATTGCCGCTACATCGGCCCACGTCCGAGCGGTATAGCCAAAGTTGTTCAGGCGCTCGTGGACTTCATTCCCTCAGCGGCGCCGGATCTCGATTTCCTGTTGCTGAGGCACCCCCGTGCGCCACGACCGTTGAGCCACGGGGGCAATGTCAGTGAGATTGAGGTAAACGCCTCGGCCAACAGCCCAACTACGATGTGGTGGCTCCCATGGGCCGCCAACCTTTCGAAGGTGGATCTGTTTCACGCGACCTACAATATCATGCCGCGGGGTCTGGCCATGCCCTGCCTTACTACCATTCACGACATCATGTGGCTGACTGCACCCGAATGGTGCAACACGCGCTGGTCGGGGGCTGCCGAACGGTGGTTCTACCAGCACGGGATCAAGCGCGCCCTCAAGCGTTCCGCTGCAATCGGCACAGTGAGTGAAGCAAGTCGCCGAGCCATCATCGATTACGCCCCAGCGGCGGCCGACAGAGTCCATGTGGCGCAGTTAGGTGTTTCGGCCGATTATCGGCCCACCGCTGCCTCGACCGAGTTCCTGACCGGCTTGGGCCTACCGGCAGGCAAGCGCTTCGTGCTTACAGTGGGGCAGTATGTGCCGTACAAGAACCACGAAGGGGCCGCCCGCATCTTCGCGCGGATTGCTGATGCGCATCAGGATTGCGATCTGGTTTTCGTGCAGCGTATGTCACGTCGCTCGGCCAGGCTGCGAAGCCTCGTCGCTGCACTTGGTATAGCCAATCGGGTGCATTTTCTTCCCGCAACGGGCGATGCCGAGCTCACTGCCCTCCTAAGCGCGGCCGCGGCCTTGCTCCATCCATCGTTTTGTGAAGGGTTCGGCCTTCCTCTTTTAGAAGCCATGGCCTGCGGCTGCCCGGTGGTGACCGGCGCTCGCTCAGCCATGGCTGAAGTCGTGGGTGACGCTGGCCTGCTCGCCCAGCCGGACGACCTCGACGCGATGGCGTCCGCCTTGCACAGTGTGCTGAGCAACACGAAAGTGCGTGCGGACCTGATCCGCAAAGGTTTCCTTCGGGCATCGGGAATGCGTTGGGAAAACTTCGCTCGAGCCAATCTCGACTTGTATCGCAAGCTACTCTGATCCGACTATGAGGATTTGCGGAACTGCGGTTGGCGCATTGAGTTCACCACGCGCTCGGAAATGCCGAACCTCCCGTCGGCCAAGCCTTGGCGGAACTGGCGAAGCAAGCTACCGAACACGGATGCAGGCTGAAGAGATTGTTCACGCGGTGTTGAATCTAGCAGACGTCAAGGTGTTGATCTGCGGATTGCCGGGCGCCCTGACCCACTACATCGTAGACCAGTGTCGAGCCGCGCTTGCTTCCGAGTATGGCGAATGCGCTGTATTCAACGTCAACAACATGGCACCCGACACATGCGATCAAATCACGACCAGCCGAGCGCCGGTGCTCCTGTGGGCGGACAGCCCGGACCGGGATACGGCAGCGATGGCGGGGAGAGCAGATTTTCCGATTTGCGTACTCGACGTGTCTTTCGCCGAGACCGTGGTCGAATTCATGTGCACGCGGGACGTGGCGCTGGTCGACGCTTTGCGCGTCATGGCCTTGGCGAAAATCGGAATGTGGCAAGTTGTCGAAAACGGAGAGGTCCATCGTGTCGGCACTAAGGGTGGTCTCGAAGGTATAATTCGCGAGATCATCGATGCGGCTGCGCTCCGGGGTCCTGGGGTGCGGGGAAATTCTATGGCTCCAACATTGCCATCGCAAACTGCGCTACAAGCAGCCCTGACCGCACACGGGATCGATGAGGTACATGCGTCGGCGATGACCCCGCAGGAGGTCGAGGCGATCGCCTTCTATGATGTGTTCTACGGGCATTGGCGTGCTTCAAGCGCCACGCGGTTGGATGTCCCGCTTTGTGTGTTGTACAGCGGGGTACCTCCCCACCGACCGAACCCAGAGCCAACACTTGACTTAGTCGGACCGCAAAGGGTGCTGACCTTTGGCCCATTCGCCTATTTGCCTGAAGGGCATTGGGATCTTCATTTCCAGTTTACGGCCAGTGAGAATACTCCATCTAACTCCGTCATGTTAGATGTATTTGCCGACATGGAGGTCAAAGCCTCCATCAATTTCGAGCTCGATAAAGACGGAGAATTCGCGTACGCCTGCGAATTCGATATCACCGATACTTGGCATACTTTCGAGTTCCGGACGCATTTGAGGAGAGGGGCAATCGGAGGTTTGCTTAAGTTGAAATCGCTTCGCGTGAGTAGGAAAGAGCGTGTCTTAGATATTGCGCCAAAAATTAACTTATGTCACGTACAGTAATACGGTCTACGCGGATTTCACTGTTGTCATCATCGCGCAAAACCACCTCGAAATACCGTAAGTCAACGTTAGTATTTGCCACAAAGGACATACGTTTGGCCGTTAATTGGTCCGACGCGATCTCAAAGCCAAACTCATGGGTGACGGCAGCGCGAACAGTTCCCTTGATTTTCCCATGGACAGTGATCTCGTAAGAGCCCTGCGGCAAATACCAGTAGGGGCCATGGACGAGCACCTCTCCCCGCCCCGCCCGCATCATGCTATCATCGGAGCCCGGCTGCGCAGCATAGCGGATAGCGGCGGGACCAATCTCAAGAGTGCGATCATCCGGCTTCGTCCGAGCAGCAAGGAGATAGCAGTCCGGCCCATAGGTCAACTCGTCGCGGGAAACCTCATGGAGGCGGCCACGATTACCGATTTTCCAGAACTGGAGCCCGCAATCGGTCAGAGCGTCAAGAACCTCAGCGCCACCCGCCCCTTGCATGCCGGGAAAGAATTCAAGGACTATCTGGACGTCCGGAGAGCGGGCAATGACTTGTTTTAGGCCACGCAACGCGGCGGCTTCGTGGCCTTCGACATCCAGCTTGATTACGTCGACCTGCACATCAGCGGGGATGACGGAGTCTATCGTGACAAGCGGCACTTCCACATGCTCGCACCCAGCAACGTCGTTGCTTCCCGCCAGCAGGGATCCACCTCCGATGTGCGCGAAGGAGAAGCCAAACTGTGCCGTTCCTTCGCGATCAGCAACAGCTTTGTTGATGAGAGTGATGTTGTTGGACAGCCCATTTATGTAGGCGCTTCCTTCGATGAACGGAATTAAGAACGGGTTCGCTTCGAAGGAATAAACTCGGCCTGAACCGCCCATCTGTTGCGCCGCGAAAAGTGTATAGAACCCGAAATTCGTGCCAACATCAAGAAAGGTCGCGCCAGGCTTGAAGCAGCGCTGGAGAACTTTCATGACATCCGGCTCGATATAGCCGGAATGTATGATCTCCAAACCTGATCCTGTATCACGTCCATCAATGAACATGCGCAAGCCCGATCTCGTCTCGGTTAGCATACGGTACCCGCCAAGATTGGTAGCCTGCCCTTGGGCGAGCGCCAGCATGCGCCGACTAATGAGCTCCTGGCGATCATCGATTTGACGAATCTTAGCCTTTATTTGCGCAATTGAATTCAGCATTGCTGCGCTCCTTCCCGTCACGCCGACACTTTCCTCCACCATGTTCGCTCTCGCTAGTTCGTGATCTGCCGCGCCACCGCCACAGGGCCTACGATCTGGCCGATAATCTGGAGCAGCTTGCTTGGCAGATTGGCTTCGGCGCCGGCGACGTAAACGACATCCTTGTCCGTCAGGTAGAACCGTTGGGCCAGCAGGTAGGATGTCGGCTTTAACATGTTGACGTGGTAAACGATCGGCCGTTCGGCTCCCAGCGGCAGTTCTGCGGTCTTTTCCTTGCCATACCGGAACACGAACACGGCGCCAGGATTGGCCGTGTACTCGCTGGGTCCGCCCGCGAGTGCCAGGGCCTCCACCAGCGAAAGGCGTCGGAGCGGAAGGTCGAAGCGGTTGATGCGGTTAGCGCTGCCGAGAACGGTGTAAGTCCACGGCTGGCGCACGAGGAGCACGCGGTCACCCGCTTGCATCACAGTTCCGCCGAAGTTTTCGTAGGTGAGCTTTTCCAACGGCCCCTCGCTCAGCAAGCCTTCCCGGTCGACGCGCACGAGCAGAGTTTCCGGAGCGCCGCGCGGACCACCGGCGAGCGAGATGACATCTAGCAGACGCTCCTGCGCGCTGGTCAGAGGAACGCGACCCGTCCGGGCGATCTCGCCGCTGACCATGACGCTGCTCCCGTTGGCGGAATCAACGCGCACAATGACTTGGGGGTTTTCCGACTTGCCGCGCAACCGCGCCTCGATGGCGGTGGCCAGTTGCCGGGGGGTTAGCCCGGTAGCCTGAATTTCGCCGGTATAGGGCAGGCGGATCATGCCGTCCTGGTCGATTGACACAGGACCGATGGTCGTTGCCTTGGCGTTCGCGTCATAACTGCCCGAGGTAGTCGGGGGGGTAGAGAACAGCCGGGCACCAACCTCGTAAAAGACGACGCTGATGGCATCGCCTGCCACCAACATGGGAATGCCTGATTTCAAGCCGATCGGAAAAGGAGTGAAATCGGGGACGTCCGGAGCAGCGGGCAGGGCCTCAACGCGGTCCACCTCGCGGACAGCGAATTCGCCGGCTTTCCGGTCGCTATAGACCCGGCGTGCCGATGGCCCGGCCTGAGGCAGAGTCGAACATCCGCTGGTCAGCACCACGCTCAAGGCAAGGGCAAGGGCCGCCAGTTTGGTGGAGCGCTTCATCCTGTCAATCTCCACGTCTTGCCGGTCGTCTGTCGCCTTCCGCGCGAGCTTGGGCCGGCGTAAGGAGCGTTGCTGAGGCGACCATCCGCTCACGAGCGATGGCGTTGTCATGGGGTCAGAGCGTGCTGTAGATGCTGATTGCGAGATCAAGATCGGAAAATTCACGCCCATAACCATTCTTGAGAACCAGTGCCGATCCGCAAAACTCGCGGATGATACCGGTGTCGTGACTAACGAGTATCATCGCCGCGCCTTCGCGCTCCCGAAACAAGGCGTCGTGGCATTTCTTATGGAAGCGCTGATCACCGACCGAGATGACTTCGTCAATCAGATAACAGTCGAAGTCGATCGCCAAGGTGAGCGCAAAAGCGAGCCGGGCGCGCATGCCCGATGAATAGTACTTCACCGGCAACAGGAGGTTGCTGCCCAACTCCGCGAAATCGTCGACCTTTTCGATCACATCGCGGATCGGCTGCTGATAGAGGCGGGCGATGAACCGGATATTGTCGTACCCGGTCATTGCAGCTTCAAAGCCACCCCCGAAGGCCAGCGGCCACGACATCGACATGCCGCGGTGGATTCGTCCGTGCGTAGGCCGTTCGACTCCCCCGATAATCTTGACAAGAGTGGATTTGCCAGCGCCATTGCGGCCAAGAACTGCCAGCTTCTGGCCCGGCTGAACTGAGAAATTGATGTCCGTGAGCACCGTCTTCGGCCCAGTTTGGGTCTCGTAAACCTTATGAATGTGCGACACGGTAATTGCGCGTCGATCGGTCACCCAGCGGCTCGGATTGGACGGAGCACGGGCCTTGCCGCGTTCGGGGACGAGCGGGCGCGGTGTGAGGCTATTCATCGGAGTCATACAGCAGTTCCGACAAGGATCGCACGATCCACAGCACCGCGATGGAGAGCACGGCGGCAAGCAGCATGTTGCGGCCCCGACGCGGGTAGAGCGGCTCGTCAGGCCGGTTCGGCTGCGAAATCCACTCCAGATAGAGGCGATTGCGATCGGCGTTGCTACGAGCGTTGGCAAGCGCGAGACTGGCTCCCAACAGGCGCTTCTCCGCGGCCTCCTGGGCTACGGTCAATTCCTCGCTGACACGGATCCGATCCGCGAGTGAATTCGGTCCGCCGGCCATGGCCGTGCTTTGGCGGTTGAGTTCGCGCCGGATCGCCTCTCTTCGCGAGCGCATCTGCGCAATAGCCGGGTTATTCGGGGCGGCACGCTTGGTCTGTGCGATTTCAATGTCGATTGTTGCGAGTTCCTCGGCGAAGTGCGATGCGACCTTCACGGCAGCCCGCGATTGCAGTTCGGGATCTAGCACGCCGTTACGGGTCTGCACCGTGTTGATCTGGCCGAGTATGCCCGCCAAATTTGCGCGGGCGGCCGCAACCTCTCGTTCGGCGGCCTGGGTCATTCCAGCGCGAGCGCGAGTATTGAGTCGGTTGACCATGTCTTCGGATGCCACACGGATCCGCTCGGCAAGGGTCTGAGCAGTTTCGGCAGTGAACGCCTGAACTTCTATGTAGCTGATGTCGGTCTTTTCGTCATAGCTCGCATCGAGGTAGTGTTGGAAGTGGCGGAACAGGTGTTCCCTCCCGCTGCCGGCCAACAGGGACGGAAAGCCGGAAAACAAGTCCAGGGTCGGACCCTCGAACATGCGCGAGACCAATCCATCGCGGTTGATCGTCCCAATCAGATCGCGCGAGGCGACATAGGCGATGATCGCTTCTGCGTTGTCACTGCTTTCGCCGTTTGCGGAAAAGTTCATGAAGCTAATGCGGTCGCGCGCGGGTGTGGCCGATCGAACGACATAGCTGAATTGCGAAGCATATCGCGGCGTGGCGATAAGGTAGTTGTAGGCCGCCGTAATGACCATGACAGCCGCAAAAACCGCCAGCAGGATCCGGTCGCGTCGCTGGTGAGGCGAAAGCACTGCGGATGCCTCGGCCTCGTGGGACTCGATCAACACGAGCTGACCCGTATTGTCCGCTCCTGCGCCAGGTGTCTGCGTCCTGTGCACTGAACTACTCAAGTTCGATGTGGCGCTGTGCCTTCAGCACGAGCAGCCATCCTGTGGCGTTCACCGCGATCGTCCAGATGACAAGATAGGACATGCTCCAGGTGGTCGGAACGTCCGGACCGAAGTAACCGGCCCGATACATTTCACACGCGTTAACCAGCGGCGACCAGGTGACGATCTCCCGCGCAGTAGGTGGGAGCCAGTAGACCATGTAAAACGCACCGGTGAGCGGCAGGACCAGATACATGATCGGCTGGATCACCCGTTCGAACGCATCAGAAAAATGGGCGAGGGCTGCCAAGGTCATGGCGACGCCGAAGCTGAACAAGCACATGAGCGTCCATCCGCCAAGGAGCACAAGGTAGTCGTCTACCGGGTCCAGAACGTCAAGCAGCCGAAGCGGGATATATGCCACGAAGAAGGCGATGAGTGTTCCGATCGCCTCCAGCAACCCTCGCGCGATTAGCATGTCGGCCGGTCGCACCTGACGATGGAACAGCAGGCCCGACCCGTGCCGGAAGGCGTGGGTGAAGCGCGCGTTCATGTGCCGCCAAACGGTCAGGAAAGTGTAGCCCGTCAAGACCAGGGGAATGACACGCACGCCGTGGTTGCGCTCGCCGTAGATGGCCGACCATGAGATCATGACACCCAGAGTCAGCAGCAGCGGCTCGAGAATTTGCCAAAGGAACCCGATGTTCCGATGACCGAAGCGCGCCATCAGTTCACGGATCAGCAAGGCGTTGATCGTCCGCGACTTGCGGTCTAGCCGTTCGCTTAGGAAAGCCATATCAACGGTCTCATGACAGGTTGAGGTGTTCGCGGCTGCCCGACAGCAGCAGATAGAAGCTGAGGAACGTCCAGAAGGAGAGCAGTGCGACCGTCCCGGTGTAACGCAGGCGCCTGGGTTCTGTCGCGGCATCCGGCAGGTTGGGAGCAGTCACAGCCTCTAAGAAGACCTGCTGACGATTGGCCTCGTCGACCGCATTGTCGAGACGCTTTTGCGCCGCTTCGTACATCTTACCAGCCAGTTCGCGCTCGACGAGTTGCTTTTCATATCCGCCGATGGCCCCAGACAACGCATTGTTGCTGCCGGTCAGGCGCCCCGCTCGCTCGCCGATCTGAGCATCCAACCCCGCCAATCTTCGCGTCAGCGCGGGGATCGCAGGATTGTTCGGGGCACGCTCGGTCATGCCCTGCAGATCGGCGACAACCTGCGCCCGTTCGGATTCAAGGGCGGACTGTTGCTGCGTCGTGGCCTGGGCGCTCTGCTCGGGATCAATTAACCGCGCCTCGTTGCGATAGCGGGTAAGCTCGATATTGGCCTGGGCTAGTGTTCGCGCTGCAGCATCGGCCTCGCGTTGGGCGACCTCGAGACGATCTGCTCGGGCGCGCGTGTTCATGGCATTGACCTTCAGCTCGCTGAGCTGGAGGACTTCTTGCGCCATGATATAGGAATCGCGTGGCTCATAAGCAGTGACCCGCACAGTCGTGATGCCGGTCTCCAAGTTCTTCTCGACCTTGATCTGAGAAAGGTAATGGCGAAACAATGTCTCATCTGTGTCAGTGCAGAAGATACAACCGTAGCGACTGAGTGCATCGGCACCCTCCGGCCGCCATATCTTGCGTAGATCTATTTTCCTCATAATCGCGTGCATGGCATCCCGCGAGCGAATGTAGTCCTGCACTGCGAAAGCATCGTCGCTGGCGCGCGATATGCCGAAATCCTGCAGGTAAGCCGCGGCTCCATCGGTAGCCGGCTTGCTCGCGGAACGCACCACGAAGCGCACTTCCGAAACGTACCGGTCGGATGCAACCAGGCCGAAGTAAACGGCGGCCAGAAGCGTCGGCAGCAAGCAAAGACCGAAGAACAGGGCCAGAGCATAGTGCGCCGAAAGCCAACGACGCAGAGCTCCGGGGGTTCTGCCCGTCTCCAGGAGGCGCGCAGTGATGACAGGACTGGAGTGTGTGTTCACGCCCCCCTCATCCGGGCTAGAGCCGGAGGGTGAACGGAGGTGCTGACCACTGATTCAGATCCGGATCGCCCCGCGGCCCGTTCGATCACGGTAGTCGTCGAGCAATTCGGAACGAGGTCGATCAGGTGAACGCGTCCGCCCGCCTCGCGCACTTCCTTTGCTCCAACCACCTGCTTTTCAGTATAATCGGCACCCTTAATCAGATCGGTGGGCTGCAAGGCCGCGATCAGCTCCGCGGGCGTGTCTTCATCAAACACGACGACAAGGTCAACCGACCCAATCGCCGCCAGAACTTCAGAGCGAGACGCCTGAGCCTGGACCGGTCGCGTGGGTCCCTTCAATCGGCTAACCGATTCATCGCTGTTGAGGCCCACAACGAGGCGGTCACAACACTCTCGAGCCGCTTTTAGCAACTGGACGTGCCCGGCGTGCAGGATGTCGAAACAGCCGTTGGTAAATCCGACGCGCATGCCCTCGCTCTTCCACGCGGCGACCTGACGGGTGGCCTCCGGGAGTGAAACGATAACGTTGATCGGCAGGCTGTCGAGCGCCGCGACCGCCTCGGTCAGTTCGCGCCGGGTCAATGTGGCGGTGCCGAGCTTACGCACGACGGCGCCAGCGCCGGCGTTGGCCAGCATTGCGGCCTCCTCCATCGCATAGCCCGACGCCAGCGCGACGCAAAACACCGCGAGAGCCGTGTCGCCCGCTCCGGACACATCGCTGACTTCGCTCTGCGTCGCGCGGAAATGGTGGAACGGCTCGCCGGGCCGAACCAGCGCCATGCCCTGTTCGGCCATGGTCAGGAGAATCGCAGAGCCGGTCGCCCGGCAGGCAACCTCCGCTGCCTCTCTGATCACCGCCACGTCGGACCAGTCCCGATGGACGAAAGCGCCCAGTTCGCTGCGATTCGGCTTGATGACGGTGGCGCCCGCATATGCAGTCAGGTCGCGCCTCTTGGGGTCCACGATTACGGGGATACCCTGCGCCCGGGAGGCGGTCAGCACATGTGCGAGCACACGATCGCTCAACAATCCCTTCGCGTAATCGGAAATTGCCACCGCATTGAAGTCTGCAACAACCGCATCAAACCTCGAAAGAATTTGATCCTCTATCTCGTGATCGAACGGCGAAGTATCTTCCTTATCGCACCGGAGCAACTGATGGCTGCCGCTGATGTATCGGATTTTAAGGCTTGTGGAGCGCCCTGGCGCAGTGACGATCAACGAAGTGTCGGCGCCTAGACTTTCCACAATGTCGCGGCAGATCCGGCCTTCGTGGTCGTCGCCGACCACACCGATCAGTGCGCTACGGCAATCCAGCGCCCGCACATTGGCCAGCACATTGCCCGCCCCTCCAAGCATTTGCGAAACACGGTTGAGATGAACGACTGGCACGGGCGCCTCGGGCGAAATCCGAGAAACAGCACCATAACAGAAGCGATCAAGCATGAGGTCGCCTACCACAAGCAGGCGCGTCTCATCAAAACCAATGCGCTGCGAAGTCATCTTTGCCTGGCCATGACCCGGTGTTTGCCTACGTCGATAAGGGGCCCAGAGGCCGATTGCGCTTGCCTGTGCAAGCCTTGTGGGACCTTTGTCATGCTGTGACGGACCAGTTCGGAAAAGGCAAAGACAATATGATAGAGACTCGATGCCGGGACATGGTCGCACTTCGGCGTGACCGCGTCTGCGTGCAGATAGTCGATCCAAAGGCCTTGGCACAGGGTACGCGCAGGTCCGTCAAGCGGAGGGGTCAGATAGTGGTGGACGATGCGCGTCGCATTGCTGGCAACGTCATCGTCCGCATAGCCGGGTGCCGCGCCGTAGTGCTCACGCATCGCCACCTGAGCCTTCAGGAACTCCGCATTCGGCCAGATCCGCAAATCGGCGCCGATGACTGTGCCATCGCGACTGACCGCATCGACGACCAGCGCCGTGGTCCGATCGTGTCCCGTACGGGTGGCGAAATCGTACAGCCGTGCAGCCATGGCAAACGCCGCGGGTCGCGATGCCTGTGCACCGTAGCGGTGCAATAGCCAAACCCATTCGTAATGATGTCCCGGTTCGATCCAGATGGCGCAGTCCCCGCCCGCTGAAACAAGCGGCTGCCAATCAGCGTCGAACGTTTCAGCCAAGGTTCCGCTCACCGGATCCACCATCCGGTTCACGGCGAGTTCGAACAGTTCGTCAGCCAGAGCCGCGAAGGTTTCTCGTCCACTGAACTGGGACAGCATGAGAGCGGCCTCGAACAGATGCATGTGGGGGTTTTGGCAATGATTGATCGGCTGTCCGGCCCGCGCAATATAGCCTGAGCCCGAGGGACTGCGCATGACGACGCGGATGTGATCGACCGACCGTTCCGCGACGGCCAGAGCTCGAGTGTCGCCCGACAAACGATACCACCAAGCCGTGGCGAACAGACCAAAGGCAATGTCGTATAGATCGGGTGTCTGATCGATTGCGTCTCCGTCAGGCGACAATCGCGACACGAATTGGCCGTCGGCACCGACAGCATGGGCAAAGAGAGCGTCCATCACTCGGGCGGCGAGAGGGGCGGCGATCGCATTTTGGGCAAGCGCGGCTTGACATAGAACATAAGCCTGCCGGGCAATAACCCGGACACGTCGATATCCCGGGTCGATCGGGCGACCGTCCCATGCGAACCGCTCGATAACCGGGATCTGCGTCCGTCCCGAGCTATCCACCAGCCGCTCATAGTCCAGGGCGGCCAGCCAGCGGAGCGCTTCGCCCGCCAGACTCTCCTGGGCAGTTGCAGGTTGAACATTCAGCACGAACTCACCTCCTTGACGCCATTGATTGGCATGGCGGGGTCGGATCTACCTTCGCTATCGTGACGGCCGTCTCCACCGCCTTGTCTATCGTGGCAGCGAAATTCGAAACGGCAGCGGCATCCGTCCGGCCGTGCCCGGTGAGCACATGGATCAACCGGCCCACACCAGCATTTGCACCCGCTTGCATATCAACAAGGCTATCGCCAACGATGACCGACGTCGCCAAGCGTATCCCGAACCTGCGGGCTGCATCTAGCAACATGCCTGGAGCGGGCTTGCGCGAACTGTGCGCTCTGGAGAACGCAACAAGGCCGTCCGGGTGGAAGGGGCATGCGTAAACCACGTCGGCCGCTCCCTCGCCGAGGAGCTTCTGCACCCGCTCCTCTACCGCACGATACTGCTCAACCGAGCAGTTCCCGCGCGCGATACCGGATTGGTTGGACACGACGATGATCGCATAGCCACGCGCGCGGAATTCAAGGATGGTGTCTACAGCACCGTCGATCACCCGCACGTGGTCGGGGTCGGCAAGATAGGGTACGTTCTCGATGAGGGTGCCGTCCCGATCGACGAACAGCGCAGGGCTGCCTGGGGAAGGGGTGCGATCGACGCGGAGCCACTCATCAGGATGGCTGAGCACGGTCAACGCCCGACTGATCCCAGAGCATCGACAACCGCGGCAACCACTTCGTCCGGTGCGATCGCCGCAACGCACGGGCTGACAGAGTTGGCGGCGACGAATGCGGACGGCTGCTTGGTTTTAAGCGTACCATCCATACGCAGCTTGCCCCAGCGCACCTCGGTGAGTGCGCAAGGGGTGTCTTCGTTGCGCCAGCAGGGCACGCAGGGGAACGTGTCTTTCTTCCATAGGATGATCGGTTTGCGGTGATGTCGGGTGAGCGGGCGCGGATCCGTCGGGCCGAACAGCGCGACGACGGGGTAGTCATGAGCGGCGGCGGCATGCAGGAAGGCGCTGTCCACCGCCACCATCGCATCGAGGCGACCTAACAAAGCCAACGATTGCTCGAGTGACAGGCCGGCCGTGGATCCAATGCCGGGTCCCGTGGCTAAATCCGTATCGACGTGATGGAACACGAGAACGTCGAAATCAGCAGCCAGCCCTGCGATAACAGCGCCAATGGATGGATAATCTTTATAGCTATCGCGTGAGAACGGCTGCACACCTACCAGGCGACGGCGCTGACCCAGCCCCTTTTCCGCCAGGAAGCGATCGCAGAATGCGGCATCGCCTGCCTCCGGAAAGCTGTTTATCCGGCCACCCCTCTCGGCGAGTTGCCGGGCACCCACACCCATGGCCTTGGCAAACACCTCCACGCGGCTCCGCTTGATCCGAGGGCGTGCTTTGCTCTCATAGCGGCTTGCCGGACAGTTGCTGAGGTTCACGAAGCGGCGATATTCGGCAAGGGGGATGGGGGGGCCGTGAATATCGACCAGCCGCACGTGTGGATTTCCCTTGAAAATCGGGAAAAATTTCTTGGGAATAGCGAAATCGACAGGTCGGTTCTGGCTTGCCGCCAGGGCCTCGAGCCCGGGCTCCATCATCAGCAAGTCCCCGATTCCGCCCATGGCGCGCGCCACCAAGGTGGTGCCAGCCGGATTCATCGCCAGAGCATAAGGGGACCGTTTGGAAACCGATTTGGGCGTCCAAGCATAGCACCCGGCCAGTACCAGTCCCCACAGCTGCCGCCGCAGGAACGACATGACCTTGCCAAATGGCGTGCCGTAGGTCCGCGTTGCCGCAAGCAGTCCGCGTGAAGCGAACCGGATCAACCGATGGCGAAGCGGTGGGGGACGTGCGACGGAGGCGTCGAAGAGAACGTAGGGAGCAAGCTTCGGACCTATCGCACGCGCACGGTAGGTGCGGCAATTTACGGCCACCCACTCGCCCAATGCGATGAATGATATTTTACTTTGGTCGAGCGTCCCCAACCTCAGGTGAGCCTGAGCATAGAGATCGACGAGGTCCATGATGTGGGCAGTGCTTTCCAAGGCGTAGGGACGCGCGACCCATTCGCCGACCACATCGAGAACACGTTCGTGTTGCCCCATGAACAGGAGGACTCGACCATGCAGTGCAAGTGCGGCAGAAGCCTCCGAAGGGTAAACGGCGGCGCAGTGCTGCGTGAATTCGCCGATGATCCGTTCAAACCGTTCGGTGATCCGTTCGTCGCCCAAGCGGAATTGGGGCTTAGCCTTCTCGAAAATGAGCCCCAGCCCTTCCGTGATCTTGTCGCAGTCTCGCGGCCGGATGAGCGGATGTCCCGAGTGCGTCGTGGCACCCCGCCGAATGGCGGGAAGCAACGCTTCCACACGTCGGAAGTCGCCGAACTCGTCGGTATCGAGGAACTCTGCAAAGAAGTGCCCGAGCAGATCGTCGCTTTCGTTGCGGGTTGCAGCCTGTGCCGTGAGGTCGAAAGGGGTCACCGAGTTCACCCCTTCTGGCCTTCCATCCGAGGTCGGCTCGCTGCATTTTCCCGGACCCGGGCGAAACTGACGCCTGCGCTTACCGCCGCTCCTACACTGACGTCGGCGACGTCAGATTGCGCCGCGGGCTGACGATCTGGGCGCAGCGATGCAAGCCAGGCGTCGAACTTGTCGAAATGCGCTCCCCATGTCCAAGCTCGATATCTGGCAAGGCCCAGCATCTGACGTTCGCGTTCGGCGCAATCTCCAGTGAAGCCGATGATGGCCGCTTCCCATCCAGGAGCATCGAGCGGATCTATCAATGTCGGTATGTTCATTCCAATCTCGCGAAAGGTTGGTATGTCACTTGCTATCACTGGAGTGCCCAGTTGGAGGGCTTCTACCAAAGGAAGGCCAAATCCTTCCGCGAATGATGGAAACAACAGCGCGCGAGCGTAGGAAATCCAGTTGCCCAACTCTGCATCGGTGCAATGAGATAGCACACTTACATGGTGGCGGATGATTTCGCACTGATCCAGCATGTCCTGGACGTGCGATGCCTGGGCTCCCTTCTGGCCGATAATCACGAGGTGCGGCGCGGTGTGACCCATGGTTTCGACCAGCCGGCGCCAGATCTGCAAGAGCATGAAATGATTCTTGCGTCCCTCAATCGTACTGACCACGACGAAGTAACGCCCCCGCAGGGGCGCGTGCCTGTCACCAGCCTGAAAATCCGCTCCAGCTAGCCAATTGGCTGCATGCGGAGGCATTCGGCGTCGACTGCAGCGGGCATACTGGCGAATGTCCTGTGCGGTACTCTCGGAATTGGTGATTATGCCGCATGCGTGCATCAAGGCATTGTCGACACGAGCACGATGCCGACTTGTGGCGCGCTGGGTGCAAAACTCGGCATGGGTCAACGGGATCAAGTCGTGGATCATATATATCGGGCGAAGGTCGCAGGCGCGCAGCCATGCGGCGAGATCGGGCCGGTCAAGATCGGTGTGGCCGACATTTACGTAGAAGGCACCGCCGCAAGCAGGCTTCTCACGAGACGCCATGAGCGCTGACGGCGACAGCCGCGCCAAGCGCCGACGGAAACGCACTTGCGGCTCAACCAGAAGATCGAACAATGCTTCAGAATGGGGTTTCGTGAAAATGCGTCGGATGCCGCGATGCTGCACCACAGCGCGAGCACTCCTCCTGTACCGCTCGAGGTAGGCGAGGCAAACTCGGTCGATGCCGGTAGCAAGGTTGCCACTCCAGCGCAGGCCCACTAACCGCGTCACATCCAGTGCCATTTCAAAGTCGGATTGAACGACCGATTTCTGCAAAGGGGAGCTATCTGCGAACATCATTGCGAGTTGATCCGCGGTAACCCCTTACCAGAATTCATGTCACCAATATATCATACTGAAGCGGACGACCCGTTCAGAGCCGACCGAAGCGGCTCGATATTCAGTGGCATCCAAAAGTGCAAGTACCCGTTATGCGCAGACGCAAGTTTCGCACGGATGTCGAATGTGCTTACCCCTCCAGCAGTATACGCCGAAAATGGTGGATCAACGTATTTCACACGGGGCACGCCTGGACGGGCTAAGAACCCATGCCCGCCCCCCATTTAAGACTTTCTTCCATCCAACTTGCCCATCCATCGGGCCGGACATATTCCAAACTCTCCTCCGCACACACGACAATCCTCGACCGGCGACGTTTTGTCCACCTCTGCCCTGCGGATCTAACGAAGCCCGGCGCACGTCGGGCTCGCTTCGTCGGCTCAGCGTTGCGAAGTGCGGTAGCATCAGCTTGCGAGATCAAGTCGACGGCGACTGTGGCACCCCTAACATTCGCCGCGCCGCTGCGAATACCAGGCCCGGGCGAAGGTCAGTCATGCACACATGCCCGTTTGTGCATCCGTTTGCTCCTGACATCCCGCAGGGAGCGCAAGCCGGTTTCGTAAAGACTGTCGTCACACGAGGGCCGCGTGGGCCCCACTCAAACGGATCGTGCGATGCAGCAAACAGGCATAGCGTCGCCACGCCCGCATTGGCGCCAAGATGGGCAACCCCGGAGTTGTTGGCAATCACCAGCTTTGCGCCACCCACGCAATTCACGGTCTCACGCCAGGTCCATACACCAGCTACGTTGGAAACTCGGTCGGAGGAAAACTGTCGAACCATCGCGTTGATGGCTTGGCGCTGCTCCGCTGCTCCGACCATGATGATAGGATCGTCGTACGCGTCCAACAGCGATTGGATCAGTTCTGTGAAATACCTGCTCGGCCAATTTCGAAGAACATCGTTGGAAAACGGCGCAATCAGGATCACGCAATCCGCTCCTCTGTCTGAAGGAAGCACACTCTGTGGCGGGTGAGCGCCACGAGCATCGCCATAAGCTCCGTTTGGTGGGGTCCTCCGATCTCTCCGAACTTTACGATCGTACAGCCCCGCAATGTTGCTCTCGTCGAGCTCACGCCCCGCCCCCAAATCCGGACTTCGAGATCTTGGATCGGGCTATTCAAAGTCAGCACCACCCCCACCCCGGCTATTTCGTTGCCCGGGCCAGATGCGAGGCGGTCGTTGCCGCCTCTGCAGACAATATCATAGTCGAACGGCGGGATCGTTCCCTCAGCGCCTTCCAGGTGGAGGGTGACAATGTAGGTCCCCTCCGGGATGCCGCAGTACGGCCCCCAAACTATCGTATTGTCGCTTTCGTATACGCCGGGCGGTATTTCCAGAGAGTGTCCGTGGTTGACACCAACGCGGCTCTGGAACTGCCGGGCGCCGAAGTAATCCTTCCGGGCCGATCCCCGCGCGGTCGGAGAGATCATTGGCAATGCTATGTCTAGCCACGGGAATGACTGCTTGGTGCCGAACCCTGCGCGAACACGCGCATTTACATGCTTTAGCACGCTGCGGGTATCCGGATCCACTCGCAAGTCGAGAGCAAGGTCGAACTCGCGGTCCCGGACCAGCCTGTGCAATTCTTCAACCGATGTCTCTAGGTCAATCGTACCGTTTAGCGGAGAGTAGCGTGCAAACAGCGAGAATTCGATCACCTCGTCGAACACCCCCAGCTCTTTGGCAGCGCCCACGTTCCAGCTTCCGCAAACCAACGTCAGATGCGCCTCCGGAAACGCCGTGCGCAAGTCCGACATCGCCGGCTCCGCTGCGATGAAATCGCCAAGGTGGTCCATTTTGAACACGATGACCGATTGAGGAGGGGCGGTCGAACTGACCGCCACGACAGGGCGATCGTTTCCGGGCTTGGGGATCATCATGAACACCCCGTCCGAAGCGGTTGTGATCTCTGGCTCTGCAGAGACGAGATCGGCATAGCCGGGACGAGCGATCTTCTCGATCACCAGCAAAATCTCATAAGACCCCACGGCGTGCCGATCTGGCGGAATCGAGTAATCAAACCCTCGGTCGTTGTCTTCCAGGTGGCGAACCCGAAAATGTATCGGATCCACAGCCTCTTCCACTTCGCTCAGCAAGCTAGCTGCGGTGTAGAACCGGCGGTGGTCTGCGTTGAATTGCGAGGGTAGATGCAGCCGCCGTTCATACAAATATTGGTGAGGCACACTGACTACTAGGTGACCGCCGACCCTCACAACACGGAACCACTCCCGAATGGCCGAGCGGTAATCGTCGATGTGTTCCAGGCAGTGACTGGCAAAGACCGCATCCTGAGAGTCGTCGCCGAAGGGGAGGGTTTTCCCATCATAGCCGGGATAGTCTAAGCCCACGCCGATCGCCGAAGGAGTTATCGGCTTAACGCCATCGAGATAGCCAGAATACCCGATGTCCAGAACGTTTTCGCCCGAGAGATAGCGTGCGTAGAACCCGCCATCCAGCCAGCGGCTGTAGTTCTTACGCGCCTCCTCTCCGACGTTTTCTCCCCAACTATGCATCTATTCTCTCCAACGCCACCCGTGGCCCATCGCAAGCACCGGAAGCCGGACAACTGGCTGGGACGGCAGTAGACTGTTCCGATTTCCGGGTCCCAGCGCATCTGTGGGTTTCACCCGCTCGAGCGATGCCGCTCTGTAGCAGCAGACTGGTATGTTTCGTCAAGCCGAGACGATGGACAACGAAGGGCGACGGGGCAGCGCGCCGGATTACCGCACCCTGCTCTTCTGTAAACCTTGCGCTTCATCCGTCCGTCCTCGTGAAGAACGGGCTCTAATCGCACCGCAGCGCGAAGGAGCGGAAATCCGCTGCTTGCGGCTGCTACCAAAAATTGAAGCGCTGGCAGGGTGGCAGGTGGCCTGCTGCCGGTTTGGTGGACGCCGAGCTAGGATATTTCCACCTATCGGAGGTCCACAATGCAACAAAGGAAGTTCAGCCGCGAGTTCAAGCTTGGGGCCGTAAGGTTGGTGCGTGAGCGCGGTGTCGCAGTTGCGCAGGCTGCTCGCGATTTGGACGTGCACGAGAACGTGCTGCGCAAGTGGGTGAAGGAGTTCGCTGCCGATCCGGGGCACGCCTTTCCCGGGCATGGGCAGATGAGGCGGGAACAGCTGGAGATCGACGACCGCGCGCCAAAGATAATGGCGCGCGCCGTTGATCCGCACGAACACCTCGTCGACATGCCACCGCCAGTGCCGAACGCCACGCATGCGGCTGACCCGCCGGCGTCGGATCTCCGCGGCGAACATCGGACCAAACCGGTTCCACCACAGCCGCACCGTCCGTGGCACAGGTCGATGCCGCGCTCGAATAGCAGGCCCTCGACGTTGCGCAGGCTGAGCGGGAACCTGACATACATGAGAACCGCAAGGCGGATCACCTCCGGTGAGGTTTTGAAAAGAAACAAGTTGGCGATCTTGGCCGAAGTCGTTGTAAAATAACGCGTGTACAATTACGAATTCTGCGGCGAATTCATCAGCCGAAATGTTGCATGCCTCGTTGTCATCGGAATGCCAGATGGTTGGTCTCTGCTCGATTGTTCAACCAGCCGCTCGTCCTTCCATTCTCGCACGGATGATACGCGGCTACCCTGTTAGACCCAGCCACCACCACTCGTTGGGTCGCCAGCGTGCCCGGGCGCCAGTAAGCAAGCCGATCTTGTGTAAGCGTCCGCGCCTCTGACGCCCTGCTAGGCGCCACTCCGAGGTTTTTAGTCGCCGCGCCATGGGCCCTCCGCAATTCGTGAAGAGCCTCATTGATGGAGTGGCGAGACCTAGGCAAGCAGGCTAGCGACTGCGCATTTCGCGGTCGACGCGCCCGCTGCCATCAAGATCTCCCGATACGGTGCTGTCAGTCGGATGCGAACCGGTCTCCACTTAGCAGAGTTCGGCTCATGAACTGGGACCGTCAGATTGCAAGCGACTGCCACTCGGCCAATGCAGCCGAGCGACGGGTCTTGTAGGTCTGGCGATCGACAAGGTGG